>CDYI01005945.1_pt1 | contig 216731 bp, 233 predicted proteins | sample 557711 | NCBI WGS metagenome assembly CDYI01 (sample SAMEA3182054, study PRJEB8094) | gut metagenome | biome: human; feature: gut; material: Stool; isolation source: human stools | place: Canada | collected 2012-11-13 | reverse complement strand
AGTACCCGGACGCGCACCTTGTCCTGATTGTCTCTGACAGTGTACAACTGCTCCGTATGACTGGCGGGGATCACGGTGTTGCGCTCAATGATGGGACAGAAACGGCCGTCTTCAAATTTGCCTTCCTCGTATTCCACCACGACTTCCGTTCCCAATGTAAAGGAGCATACATCCGTCAGAATGACTTCCTTTACCTCCGCCCGGCGTTCCTTCATGGCCGCCTGGATCGCCGCGCCCAGTGCCACGGCTTCGTCCGGGTTCAGTCTTGTATCCGGGAATTTGCGGAACAGCCTGATCAGGAAATCCCTGACCACCGACAGTCTGGTGGCTCCGCCGATCAGCAATACCTCATCGATGTCCGACAGCTTCAGTCCTGCATCCGCCAGACTCTTCTTCACCGGTTCCCTGATCTTCATTAGCAGTTCTTCGCACTCTTCCTCATATTCTTTTAAGGTGATCTCTGCCGTTTTGTTCTCTTCACCCAGCATAAGTTCCATGGTCACCGCAGTCTGATCACTGATTCCCCGCTTGGCTTCTTCTGCCTTTTTATAGAGACGCACCTGTTCTTTCTCCGACAGATGCTTATAATGCAGTCCTGTCTTTTGCAGAAAAAGCTTCGACATCACTTCCGTGAAATCTTCACCGCCAAGATAATTGTCTCCGGCTACCGCCCGCACCTCCAGAATATTGTGATACAGCTCCAGAATGGAGACATCAAAAGTTCCGCCGCCCAGGTCAAATACCAGAAATCTGGTGTCTTTTTCTTTTTCGTACAGGCCGTAGGCCACCGCCGCTGCGGTAGGCTCCGAGATCATACGCTCCACCTTCAGCCCGGCCAGTTCTCCGGCCCGCTTGGTGGCTTTTCTTCTCTTGTCGTCAAAATAGGCCGGTACACTGATCACGGCCTCTGTGACTTCTTCCCCCAGATAGGCTTCCGCATCTTCTTTCAGATAACGCAGGATCATGCTGGACAATTCTTCTGGGCGGAACTTTTTGCCGGACAGGTCATAAGTGCGATCCGTTCCCATGCTGCGCTTAAATGCCTGCGCCACACTGTCGGGATAGAGGTTTCTGCGTTCCTGTGCCGTCTCCCCCACATAGACATTGCCGTTCTCATCCACGCTGACCACAGAGGGGGTCAGATGTTTTCCCAGACGGTTGGGGATGATCACAGGTCCTTCCTCCGTAAATACTGCCACCAGACTGTTGGTGGTTCCCAAATCGATTCCGACTATCATATGTTTTCTTCTCTCTTCATTTTAATTTTTTACTTCTTCCCGAACAGCCTCTGCCAGAATCCCCGTTTCTCCGGCTGTGGCTTTTCCTTGTGAAAAGCGGCTACGGCAGGATCCGTATCCTTCGTCACCTGTTCCGAATGATACCAGTGCCAGATGGCCTGCAATCCCATTCCGGGATGTTCCTGCATCTGCTCTTTCAGCCGCTCCAGTGCTTCTTTCTCCCGACCCTTTTTCAGCATCTGCAGTATCCGTACCATCTCCAGTTCCTCGCAGACGGGATGTACACAGCCATGGCAGAAGGAACAGTCTTTGTCCAGTTGCAGGAGCGTATCCTGTTCCTCATCGGTGGCCGTATAATATCCCGCCAGATATTCGTGTACGATCCGAAGCTTCGGATATTTCAGATACACATCCTTGCCGCTTTTATCTTCTCTTTCCATGCAGGCTTTCAGCGCCTGTGCATAGTCAGCACCTTTCTTCTTATCTCCGTACAGGATGCATGCCAGGATCAGGTCCGCAATGTCATCCTTTTTGCTGAGATCCTCCTTATGGAAGATCAGTGCCTTATCCATATTCTTGATGGCCACTTTTCCGGAACCACAGATCAGCCCATACCATCCCAGATGGAAAAAGTAATCTTCGAAATACTCCTGAGTATTCCCGGTATTTTTCCCAAGCAGTTCGATCTTCTCCGGCCACGATGTCAGAATATTTCCGGCGATCGTCTTTTCCCCGCACCAGACACACAGATCCAGCTTTTCTCCTGCCGCATCCAGTACATTGACGAATGCCTTCTCCAGAACTTTTAATCCCTCCGTAGTCTTGTCATTGCAGGCCAGACATCTGGCGAAATCCCTCATACGGTTCCGGTCCCGTTCTCCGGCACTTCCCGTCATCTCACGGTATCTCCGGTAAAACTGTTCCGCCATTTCCGTATTGCCCAGCAAAAAATAAATTTCTGCCTGTTCCACAATCAGTTCCGGCCAGGCATGATTCTGTGTTCCGCTCTTTTCATAGAAAAATACACATTTTCTCAGGCAGATCATGGCTTCATCGTATTTGCCGCGGCATCTGTGGATCCGTGCCAGTCCCTTCCAGGCAAAAGGATTGGCCGGGTTCGTGGAAAGCGCCTTTTCATAATCCGCTTTTGCCGCCTCCAGACAGCCTGCCGCATTATGAAAATCTCCCCGCTCCACCAGTAAAAATTCACAAGGGTAGGCATACAGATATTCCGTAATGATTGGAAGTCCTCTCCGGTAAAATATGGTCTTGCCCGCTTCCAGTTTGTTCAGATATTCCTTCCGGAATTTATCTATGGCGTCATTCATCTGTTCCTGGGGAAGCCCCGTATTGGTCAGCTGCCATTCATAGGCATCCAGGATCACACTTTTGACATTATTATCCTTCGCCTGTTGTAACAGTTCCTTCAGTTCCTCCGGATGTGTCAGATCCATGTACACCTTTGCCATCATTTCATAGGCCTTGACATAGGTTGGAAAATAATTTAGACAGGCTCTGCCGTTCTGGATCACCCCTGCTGCATTCCACTGCCTCTTCGCCGTTTCCAGTTCGTTGGCATATGCAGCGTAAACCTGATAATCCCCGATCAGTTTCTGGGATATCTCCGCACAGCGTTCATACTCTTCCATCTCCACATAGATCTGTGCCTTTTCGATCAGCATACCGATATCCTTTGGTGTTCCGGTCTCGGCTTTTTCCGCTTCCTCAATGGCTTCGGCGAATTTTTCCGGCTGTACATAGCCATAAGCCCGATAGCACTGCATCCGGATCATATGTGACTGTCGGATCCGGTCTCTGTCTTTTTCCTCCTCTTCGGCATCCGTATCCCGGAGGATCTTTTTCTCCAGGCTTTCTTCCCATTTGGCTGCCATGGAAATTGCCTTCTCATATTCTGCCGCTTCTGCCAGCAGTTTTGTCATAAGTCCCAGATATTCCTCACGCCTGTCCGCAGGAACTTTTGCTTCCAGCTTCCTGACCGTGCGGATTCCCAGATCGGTCCTGCCATCCTGCAGATAACACCAGCCCAGATCCAGTCCCAGACCGGGATCATGGTTCTGCGCATATTCCCGTTTCATTTCCCGTTCCAGTTCGGTGTTGATCTTCTGCAGTGTCTCCAGAAATGTGTTGTCTCCGCCTACGGAAAGAATCTCTTCCGCACATTTTTTTGCCTCTTTATAGTTCCCCTGCTCATAATACCAGTCCGTCAGGCGCAGGTTCGCCATGTAGTGTTTCGGCAGCTTCTCCCGAAGACTCTCATAAATAGCAGACGCTTCTACGCGCCCTTCATTTCTCCACAGTATTTCCGCCGTATTGTAAGCGATCAGATCATCCTCCGGATATCTTGCAGACAGTTTCTTTAACAAAGTAATGGCTTCTGCGGTCTGTCCCTTTTCTTCATAGAGGGACGCACGGCAGATCTCCATAACAGGGTGGGTAATCCCCAGAGCATCCCCACATCCGATCATCTGCTCCGCTTCCTGTAATTTTTTCTCCTGCAGCGCCTGATAAGCTCTGTCATAATATTGCAGAAACTGATCGTAATCCGCATCTTCCGCACCACGGAACTCGGAAAAATCCACTTCTTCCCCGGATTCGCACTTATGTACCATATAGCTTACAAACTGTGCCGGAAAGCGCTCTCTGAAGGCCCCCGCATTCTGTACAATGTGGATTTTCTCATCCAGAAGCTTCCAGATTGCGGTCGGCAGCTTATAATGTTCCATCAGAAAACGAAGCAGATAAGTGGTGCAGTTTTCCTCTTCCTCCAGAGAAAGAAAGTCATCCGCCTCAAAAAGCGCTTTCCATTTTTCCACATCACAGCGGTCCGTAATATTCTCATAGACCTTCCGAACACCACGTACCCACTGTCCAGCCGGAGTATCGTCCTCCAGCGTCGGTTCCGCCTCCTCGTTCTCTTCTGCATCCGGCGTTCCGGCATAGCGGCAGGCCTCCTCATAAGCCATCCGCAGTCGCTTGAAGCCTTCCGGATCATCCTCCGGATTCGTTACCGTCAGCTTGTCACGATAGGCATTCTTCAGTGCCCTTTCGTCTTTTGTCTGTTCGATTCCCAGAATCTGAAACACTTCGATCGGTTCCACGCTGTCCCCTCCACTGTAAGTATCAAAGTTTTCGTACCAATAGAAAAAGATATTGAAAAGGAGCAGAAAAATCTTTCTGCTCCTGAATAGTGATCTTAGAATGTAAACTTATCTGCAAAGTAAGCATCCAGATCTTTGATAGCAACACGCTCCTGCTCCATGGAATCACGGAAACGTACGGTAACGCAACCGTCTGTCTCAGAGTCAAAGTCATAAGTTACGCAGAAAGGAGTTCCGATCTCGTCCTGACGACGATATCTCTTACCAATGTTTCCTCTGTCATCAAATTCACAGTTGTATTTCTTGGAAAGCTCTGCATAAATCTTCTCTGCACCCTCGTTCAGCTTCTTGGACAGAGGCAGCACACCGATCTTTACCGGTGCCAGTGCAGGATGGAAATGAAGCACAGTACGAACATCGCCGCCCTCTAACTCTTCCTCATCGTAAGCTGCACACAGGAATGCCAGAACCACTCTGTCTGCACCAAGAGAAGGCTCAATAACGTAAGGGATGTATTTTTCCTTCTTCTCATCATCGAAGTAAGTCATATCCTCGCCGGAGGTATTGGCATGCTGGGTCAGATCATAATCGGTTCTGTCCGCAATACCCCACAGTTCGCCCCAGCCGAAGGGGAACAGGAACTCAATATCGGTGGTTCCCTTACTGTAGAAGCACAGTTCCTCAGGAGAGTGATCACGAAGTCTCATCTCGTCTTCCTTGATGCCAAGAGACAGCAGCCAGTCACGGCAGAAGCCTCTCCAGTACTGGAACCACTCCATATCGGTGCCGGGCTCGCAGAAGAACTCCAGCTCCATCTGCTCGAACTCTCTGGTACGGAAAGTGAAGTTACCGGGTGTGATCTCATTACGGAAAGACTTACCAATCTGTCCGATACCGAAAGGAATCTTCTTACGGGAAGTTCTCTGTACATTTTTAAAGTTAACGAAAATACCCTGTGCAGTCTCGGGTCTTAAGTAAACGGTGTTCTTGGCATCCTCGGTAACACCCTGGAAGGTCTTAAACATCAGGTTGAACTGACGGATATCGGTAAAGTTATGCTTGCCGCAGGTAGGGCAGGGAACATTATGCTCTTCGATGAAATTCTTCATCTCTTCCTGGCTCCAGCCGTCTACACTGCCTTCGATGGCAATACCGTTCTCCTCACAGAAATCCTCGATCAGCTTATCCGCACGGAAACGCTCATGACATTCCTTACAATCCATCAGAGGATCAGAGAAACCGCCCAGATGTCCGCTGGCTACCCATGTCTGGGGATTCATCAGGATCGCACAGTCCACACCTACATTATAGGGGCTCTCCTGAATAAACTTCTGCCACCATGCCTTTTTCACATTGTTCTTCAGCTCTACGCCAAGGTTACCGTAATCCCAGGTATTTGCCAGGCCTCCGTAAATCTCGGAACCGGGATATACAAAACCTCTTGCCTTCGCCAGGGCTACGATCTTCTCCATTGTTTTTTCCATGTCAGTACCAAACCTTTCTTGCTCTATATTTGTATTGCTGTATAACTTACTTTTTCATCAGTATCGTAACGACACCGTCGGACTGTGACGCATCCACATAACCGTCCTCTCCCATGACAACTCCCTCACTGAGATACAGCACCGGGTAGGGACAATAAATATATGCGCTTGCATTCGTAATGATCATGTGGTTCTTATCCAGAGCCTTGTTCAGCTTCTGCTCCTCCGCCGGTGTACCGTCTGCGGCACTTACCAGTCCCAGATCCACGCTGATCCCCTCGGCCAGTGCTTCCACTCTGGTTCCATAGAACAGCTCCTGTTCATTATAATCCGCATAACTCTCCGTATCGGCGAATTCCTGCACCACCTGAACCGTAGCGCCTTCTTCCAGCATCTGCACTGTCTTCACAGCCATAGGAGGTTCTGCTGCATCTCCATGTGCGGCGTTAAATTCCTCTGCTTCTTCCTGTACCATCTGTGTAAGACCGTCCAGACTGTAGAAATCCTTGTCAAACGTATTCACCAGATAGGATACTACTTTTCCGTTCTTCTCCACCACCAGAGAAGTATTCTCCACCGTCTCCGGAAGCTTTGCTGCCTTGCCGCAGCCGGTCAGGGACAGCATCAGAACACCTGACAGCATTGCCGAAATAACCTTTTTTGTGATATCGTGCCTCATAAATGAGTCTCCTTTTTTGGCATCAGCCATATCCGATTTTAACATAGAGTTTTGAGTATTTCAAGACTTTTGAACGACCTGTCCATGAAACGTTTCCGATATTCCGAGGCAATTCCCTTCAGTTCGTCAAGAACTTTGTCCGATACCGTAAATGTATATAATTTTTCTATGGGACTTTGTGCTATGTAGCTTAAGGCATACAGGGTGGATTCCTCCAGTCTGCGACCTGCCGGCGGCCCGGGGTACTCTCCGTTCACTGCAATTGCTTTCAGTTCAAAGATACTGCGTACCAGTTCATTGGGCAGTGCCGGAGCACACAATGCTCTGAGAGACTGATACACTAACTTCAACATCTCCCGTTCATCGTTATTTTCTCTGCAATAAAAGTCCGCCACTTCCGCAAAGTACATGCCATAGCAGGCTCCAATATAATCTGTCAAAAGTTCCGGAAAAAAATTCTGGATATCCGCTTCGGATATGGTATAAGATGTTCTCCCCTCATAGAGGCGAAAGGTACCAAAAGCAAAAGGGTTGGTCGCTGCCGCCAGCCGGTTGCCCGGTTTTCTCGCCCCTCTGGCAAAAGCAGTGATCTTCCCTTTTTCTCTGGTAAGCAGGCTCACAATCCTGTCATATTCACCGAACGGTGTCTGTTTTAATACAATTCCTGTTACATACAGGGATTCCTGCATGATCCATCCTCCCGGGCGTTAAGGTCTGTACATCCTTCCGCCCTGCAGTCCACTGAGGTGCTGCTACAGCACGCATTGGGAAAATCTGTCCCCTCCGTACTCCGCAGATAATTCAGGTAATCCTCCACTCTGCCGGTATGTTCAAATTGCTGCCAGTAATTCGTGAACTGCATCCTGCGCATCCCCCTCTTCTTATCAGTTTATCAGTGTGTCATCCTCTGTAAAAATAGGGTCTGCAAATTTTACTTTTCTATTCGCCCATCTCAATGTCTTTCGGATTATATCCGAAGTTTTTGAGCAGGATATCGCTGTCTCTCCAGTCCTTCTTCACCTTCACCCAAAGCTGTAAATTGACTTTCATTTCCAGCATATCTTCGATCTCCGGGCGGGCCTGGGAACCGATCTTTTTCAACATCTGGCCACCCTTACCGATGATGATGCCCTTGTGGGAATCTCTCTCACAGATAATAGTGGCCTCGATGTCGCAGATATTGCCTCTCTCCTTCATACTTTCCACGGTTACGGCAATACCGTGAGGAATTTCTTCGGATAAAAGTCTGAGTGCCTTCTCTCTGATCAGCTCCGCCACGATCTGACGCATGGGCTGGTCGGTGATGGTGTCTTCATCATAAAAGGCCGGACCGTAGGGCAGATATTTCAAAATGCACTGGATCAGTACATCCGTGTTGTCGCCCTTTAAGGCGGACACCGGGACGATCTCGCAGAAATCCAGTTCCTTGCGGTAGGTGTCAATGAATGCCAGGATATCGTCCTTTTTCACGGTGTCCGTCTTGTTGATCACAAGGATCACGGGAGTCTTGGTCTTTTTCAGCTGCTCAATGATATGACGTTCTCCGGCACCGATGAAATTCGTGGGCTCCACCAGCCACAAAATTACATCCACATCATTTAACGTATGCTCCGCCACATTTACCATGTAATCGCCCAGTTTGTTTTTCGCCTTGTGAATGCCGGGGGTATCCAAGAATACGATCTGTCCCTCGTCCAGCGTCAGTACCGTCTGGATACGGTTACGCGTGGTCTGCGGTTTGTTGGATGTGATGGCGATCTTCTGTCCGATCAGTCGGTTCATCAGCGTAGATTTCCCTACGTTGGGACGTCCGATCAGGGTGGCAAAGCCGGATTTATATGCCGGATTTTCGTTCATTTTTTATTTCTCCTGTTCTTTCTTGTTTTCTGTTACCTCTGTATTTTGCAGAGTTTTCTGCATTTTTGCTTCCGCTTCGGCGAATTTTTTCTGTTCCTCCGTACGGATCCGTTTGGTGCGCTTTTTAATCTTCTTTAAGATCAGTACGATCACTGCGATCACGATCGCCCAGATCACCAGATAAGGAATATGGATCACGAACCAGATCGCTGCTTCCTTCAAGCCCTCGCCGATATTTTTCAGACTATCCACAAATCCGGTGGAAATACGCTCCCAGACGGTCTCCTCTTCCACAGGTGTATAGACCTCTACCTCATCAATATAAAGGTATACGGTGCTGTAGTCAACCCGGTTATCATAGCTGCGAAGCTGGGATTCCATGCTTTCTAACTGGTATCTGACATCCGACAGACGCTGTTCGATGGTAATAATATCTTCCACACTCTCTGCCTGCTCCAGAAGCTGTAATAATCTCTCCTGCTCCGTCCGCAGGGCATCCCTGTGGCTCTGCAGGTCTACATATGTCAATGTTACATCCTGCACATTCTCCGAACGACTGGTCACATTGCCCAGCTCTGAGACCGTATTCTGGAACTCCTCCAGTCTGTCCTTCGGGATGCGGATGGTCAGATTGGCATTCCTTGTAGAACGATAACTATAATATGTACTGCCGTTATAGGCATCCAGACTTTCGATATAGCCGCCGAGCTCTGTTACTTTATTCTCTACCGCACTTAACAGCTTATCATACTCCCTGGTCTCGACATCCATATTCACGGTCTTGATCAGTTTCCGGTCTGCTGTGGCTGCAGTCTCCTCAGGCACTGTATTACTTGTGTCCTGAGCATTTCCTTCGGAATCGTACCCTTCTGTCATGCCAAATCCATCTTCATAAGCGGACGCCTCCGGTGCAGCTGCCTCATTGGAAGCAGCAGAATAATCCTCATCCATGAGATCACTGATGCCGTAACTGCCCTTCGATGAGCTGCCGCAGGCGGTCAGCGATAATATCATGCCGGCAGTGAGCAACCCTGTAATGATCTTTGTTTCAAAATTTCGTTTTTTCATAACCCTCTCCGTTCTGCGGACGGCATCCTGACAGCCTGTCGGATCCGCCTGCTGTTGACTTTTTATTGTTCACCCCTATAAACGAAATAATATCACAAAAGTTCTTTATTTATTTGATCTTTTTACGATTCAGAACCACTTTTGCAAAATCGCAGCTTTCCTTTTGCCGCTTTAAAACAGATTTTCCACCTTCAGGAATCTCTCCTGTTCTTCCTTTATCTTAGAAGCCGTGCCTACGACACAGAGCAGATCCTCCTGCATAAATGCACGGATATGCGCGGACAGTGCCCGGATATCCTCTACGGTAGCGGACAGCAGCTCGTCACGTTCTCTCTGTAATGCTGCATCGTCCAGCCCCGTCATATAGGCACTCAGAGAATACAGTCCCTTCGCTGCCGGATTCATAGGCACATCCAGATCGCTGACAGCACCGATGATATACTGGGTCATGGTACGCTCATCCGCGGTAAATTCCGCAATGGCATCCGCTGCCTTCTCATATACATCAATCGTCTTGCCAAGATTGGGATCTCTGTATGAGACAAAATAGCTGTCACCGGATCTGCCGAAGCTGCACATACAGCCGTAGGCGCCGCCCTTTACACGGACATTGACCCACAGATATTCATAGCCCAGCATGACCTTCAGCACTCTTAGGGCTCCGGTATATTTCAGTCCGCTCTTGCGGAAATTACCGGCACGACATACATAATTGACCTGACCGGAGGTTAAGAAGCCTTCGTTCTTCCGGGAGACTTCCGGAATATAATGTGCTTTTTCCACGGATCCGGTATAGAGTGCTGCCTTGAAGGCTTCCACCGGGGCATCCAACAATCCCACTGCCTTCTCTTCACCGACGAAATCCACCATGAGATTCTCCGGACGGAAGATCATCTTTAATAACGTCTGTAAGATCTCCACCAGTTCTTCTTTTTTCTCGTCAAAATGTGCTTCCAGACCGGTGATCAGGCGGTAGAACGGAATGCCGGAGATCTCCTCGCTGACAGCTCCGGGAATACTGCCGTAGGACATGGCTCTTCCGGCAGCCACGCTATGTCCGCCGGACGTCATCTGTGCCTGCATGCGGGACTTGCCCTCCGCCAGGATCTCATAGAGACGCTTGGTGTCCGTGAAATCACTGGTCATGACGATCTCACGCATCAGATCGATGGCATCCGCAATACGATCATAGAACACCTTCGTCTTCAGCTCCAGAGTCAATGTAAATTCATCCGTATCCTGCAATCTGCCATACACATTGTTCACCGCAGCCATGCCGCCGGTGACCAGGTTCATCTCATTATAGAGATCTCCATAAGTATAGTTTTCTGTATTGAGGAGCCCAAGACAGCCTTTTAAGATGCCGATATACGGAAAATATTTTCCGGGGATCTGATCCAGTCTGAAGATCAGACGTAAGTATCCGATACCGTTGGTAAACAGATCATGATACAAAAGTGTGGTATCCCCAATACTCCGTACCTCGTTCACCGGGAGATTCGCCTCTTTTTTCATATCCTCCCGCTTCAATAGAGGAATCTTCTCCAGATCTTCCTTCGCATCCTCACTCTCCTGGAACTCGTTCAGTTTACGGAAGGTCTCTTTTACAGCTTCCAGTTCTTCCGGACTCATGGCTGCTTTCACCTGTGCCATTTTCTCACGCTGTTTCTGTTCCTGTTCCTCTAAAAGTCCAAGCTTCGGCTGCAGGATCACCACGCTGCGGTGCGTATTGTCCAGCAGGTATTTTTGTACCAGACCCTCAAAATATCCGGTCTTAACCTCCTTACGAAGCTCGGCAAAGGTATTGTTCGCCTCGATATGAATGAACGGCAGTCTGTCGTCATACAGCCAGCTGTCCAGCACCTGTAAACCATACATCAGTCCCTTGGGATAAGAACCGAAATCTGCCTCTCTGTATTTGAATTCGTAGTAATTGATACCGGCAAGCAATGCCTTCTCGTCGAAGCCTTCCGCTGCCAGCTTCTCGAGTACTTCTTTCGTTACCTGTAAAAATTCCTGTTCTTTTTCTACGGAAGTATCCTTCGCCACGACACTGAAATATGGCTGACGGATACCGTTCTCGTAGATGCTGTAGACATCCTTGCCAATGCCACGGTCTACCAGCGCCTGCTTTAAGGGTGCTCCGGGAGCGGAGCACAGCGCATAGTCCAGGATCTGAAATGCAATGTAGAGCTTCGGATCCAGGCTGTCACCGACGCAGAAGTTCTGGGACAGATAGGTATTCTCTTCTTCGTCCTCTCCCTCGCCGATGGGACAGTCTCTGACAATACGGCCGGGCTTGTCGAAAGCCGGCTCCTCGGTCACTTCGGAGTCCACCTTAAGAGCATCGTAAGCAGACAGATAATGTTCGTCGATAAAGGTCAGCTTCTCCGCCATATCCATGTTACCATAGAGATAGATATAGCTGTTGGAGGGATGATAGAACTTCCGGTGAAAATCCAGGAACTCTTCGTACGTCAGCTCCGGGATCACCTCCGGATCGCCTCCGGACTCACAGCCATAGGTGGTATGCGGATACAGAGAGTTCATGATCTCCCTCTCCAGCACATCATCCGGAGAAGAAAATGCTCCCTTCATCTCATTGTAGACCACGCCGTTGACCTTCAGCTCTTCCTCGTCACCTTCGAGCTCATAATGCCAGCCTTCCTGCCGGAAAATGGATTCGTTTTTATAAATATTCGGGTAAAATACGGCATCCAGATAGACATGCATCAGGTTCTGGAAATCCTTGTCATTACAGCTTGCCACGGGGTATACGGTCTTATCCGGATAGGTCATGGCATTTAAAAAAGTATTTAAAGAACCTTTTACCAGTTCCACAAAAGGATCCTTCACCGGGAATTCCTTCGAGCCGCATAATACGGAGTGCTCCAGGATATGTGCCACGCCGGTGGAATCCTTCGGGGTGGTACGGAAACCAATGTAAAATACTTTGTTCTCATCGTCATTGGATACCAGTGCCACTCTTGCTCCGGTCTTCTTATGACGGCACAGATAGGTCACGCTGTTGATGTCGGGGATCTCCCGTTTCTCTATGATCTCGTATGTGGATAAATCTTCTACTCTCATTTTTGTTTCCTCTATTATTCTATCTCAGTTTAATTCTGGCTTAAACGATTTCTTCGTGCTGCGCTCTCTCGAAATCGTAACGCCCATTCGCAATTCGGACTATCGTCCTTCTTGCTCATGTTCGTTTGCTCCCCTCATAGAAAGCCTTCGCTGCCTGCAAGCAGTCGCGTATGCTTTCTATGGGTGAGCTTAATCTATCAGAAGCCTGCCAGTGCCAGCTTGCTCATGGAAATCTCCTGGATCACGACGCCCTTTGCCTCTTTTTCTTCCGGGGTCATGGCGGTCAGTTCCCGGATGTTCAGCTCCTTCGTCACATACCGTTTCTTCCCTCTGCCGAAGATTCCTTTTTTCTCCTCGATGATATTGATCTTCACTCTTGCCTTGATCCGGTCGTAGATCTTGACCAGAAAGCTGTCCGGCTTCAAATAATACAGATGAGTCTCCAGCGTATCCTCGGGATCCACTTCCTTTTCCGCTAAAATATAGCGTTCCACGATCAGGCGGAATTTAAACGCCACATCATCCTGCTCCAAAAGCTCTGCAAAAGTATATTTTGCACCTATGTAAACCTTTGCCGTGTCCTGCAGACTGTATTTATAGTTCTCATAAACTGTCTTTTGCATTGTTGTCGATATCCTCAATCTTGAAACCACTCATCCGCACCGCATCCTCGATCATTTTGCGGGACATGCCGGTCTCCTCCATCAGTTCCTCTATGGTCACCTTGCGTTGCAATTCCTCCGCCAGTTCTCTGGCTTTGTCCGCCACCTTGTTGACTTTGTCTTCCACCCGCTTGTCGATCTTGGAATTCTCCGCATGCTCGGCAATATATTCTTCCATGGCATCCATGATCATCTTACCCAGCATTCCTTCCACTTCCTGTGGTTTCTCCAGACTGCCCAGCATAGTAACACCAAAAGACAGTGCCAGATTACCTTCACCTACCAGATCCTCCAGCAGAACGCCCTGTCCGGCGTAAAGCTTCGCGATCTCCGCCACATCTGCCAGATGAATCTCGATCAGGCGCTGCTGTGCATCCATCTCGCCCGCCATGGCAGACATAGCAAATGCCAGCTTCTCCCCATCGGTGTAGGTGGGGAGCTCCGCTACCTCGTCCAGATATTCCTGTAAATAATCCTTTTCCTCATCCGTCAGGAATTCGTCGGGGTCCATGGGCTGTCCGATACCTATTTTATGTTTCAACAGATAGTCAAATACCATCTGCAATTGTTCACCGCTTAAGTCAAGTTCCGCGAAGGCATCCTTTACCTGTTCTTCGCTGATGCAGTTTCCCTGCTTCTTGGCGGTCTTGCGGACCTGCTCCAGGGTCTGGGTAAATAATATTTCTTTGTTCATATAAAAATTCTCCTTTTAAATAATCCACTTTCTCCGTGCTTCGTCCTTTGCCTGCGAGTGGTCATGACATCTGCCTCTTACAATAATACACTTTCTAAATCCACTTTCTCCGTGCTTCGCACTCTCGAAAGTGTACATCCATTCGCAATCCGGACTACTTCACATGCTCGTGTGTAAACAGATGATACTGGCAATATTCGTAATTGCCGTTGCATTTGGAGCAGAAACGGAACTCCAGGCTTGGATCGTCCTCTTCCGTTCTGCCGCAGACCGCACATTTATGCCTTGTCACTTTTGCCCGTCCGGCATTTGATTTTCGCTCAAACTGCGCCCTGCGGTGCATCTGTTTCGGCGAGATGCGGCTTCTGTGCAGACGATAAAAGTATAACACAAAATTAAGTAAAGATGCTATGATCGCGAATCTGGTGAACACACCACCTTTGATCACGTAGTACAGCATTAAGACTGCATCCAGGATTCCCATCCATTTTACCTTCACAGGGATCACGAACATCAAAAGCACCTGCATATCCGGATAAGTAGCTGCAAACGCGAGGAAGATCGACAAGTTAATATAATATGTGCTGAAAGCATAAGATCCACTGTAAAAATATGCGGATGCAATTTCCGTAGGCAGACTGCCATACATCAGATACACCACGCCCATACACAGGAAGCTGCCGACTACTGTAAACAGGATTCCCGAGAAAATATAGACATTATACCGGTAGGTTCCCCAGGTGCGCTCCAGGGTGGTTCCCAGGCTATAATAAAAGTACAGCATAATTATCGTAAAAACATCAAAACTGTCAGGCGGCACGATCACCCAGGTCACCAGTCTCCAGATCTGTCCATGCAGGATCCGGTAAGGATCCAGTGTCAGATACCCCAGCAGATTCACACCTGCCGCACTTCCCAGCAGTTGTATTACATATCCTGCCACATAACTTAAAATAAGGATCAGTGTCAGATTCGGGATTGCGTATCTGCCGAATTTTTTTTCAAATTTACTCATAAAGTCGTTTCTCCGTTTCTATATTGTAACGATATGGAACGTTTTCTAATAGTTACCCATTCGTTTTTTCTCTATCGAGATTGTAACATCCACAGGACAATAAGTAAACCGCACGTTCAAAAGTTTATAGAATTACTATTTATTTAATTTTTTCTTTACACAATTTTAACGACAGCGTTTTGTCTTTGTTCGTTGCAATATCGTTTTTTTTGTCGTATAATGAAAAAAGTTTTGTAAAAGAAAAGTCGCATATATTAAGAAGTAATTCTGTAACTCATCATTGACCTTCTGAATGGTTACAGCATTTTATCAGGAAGGATGTATCACATGAATTCACAGGAAAAATACGCAACACTCGGCATAGATATCGGTTCTACCACTGTCAAGATTGCGATTTTAGATGAGCACCACAATATTTTATTTTCCGATTATGAGCGTCACTTCGCCAATATCCGGGAGACTCTGTCTGCCCTTCTTAAGAAGGCTTATGACCAGCTGGGCGAATTGCAGCTGCACCCCATGATCACCGGCTCCGGCGGACTGACGCTAGCCAATCATTTAGGCGTTCCTTTTACGCAGGAGGTGGTAGCTGTGGCTACTTCCCTGCAGGAGCTGGCACCCAAGACCGACGTAGCCATTGAGTTAGGCGGTGAGGATGCGAAGATCATCTATTTCGAAGGCGGTAACGTGGAGCAGCGTATGAACGGCATCTGCGCCGGCGGTACCGGTTCCTTCATCGACCAGATGGCAAGTCTGATCCAGACGGATGCTTCGGGCTTAAACGAATATGCGAAAAATTATAAATCCCTCTACACCATCGCGGCCCGCTGCGGCGTATTTGCCAAGACCGATATCCAGCCGCTGATCAACGAAGGCGCTACCAAGGAAGACTTGTCTGCTTCTATTTTTCAGGCTGTGGTGAACCAGACCATTTCCGGACTGGCATGTGGTAAACCGATCCGGGGGCATGTAGCATTCTTAGGCGGACCGCTTCATTTCCTGTCTGAGTTAAAGGCCGCATTTATCCGTACCCTGAATCTGGATGACGAGCACATCATCGATGTGGACAACTCTCATCTGTTCGCAGCCATCGGCTCCGCACTGAATGCCAAGGAAGATGTCTGCATCAGCCTGTCCGATATGGTGAAAAAGCTGTCCTCCGATATCAAGATGGAATTTGAAGTGGAACGCATGGAGCCCCTGTTTGCAGACAAGTCTGCATATCAGGAGTTCGTAGAGCGTCACAGTAAGCATCATGTAACCACCGGTGATCTGCAGTCCTATCAGGGCAAGGCATTCCTGGGTATCGATGCCGGTTCCACCACCACGAAGATCGCTCTCGTGGGCGAGGACGGATCCCTGTTATATTCCTTCTACTCCGGCAATGACGGAAGTCCATTAAAGACTGCGATCCGTTCCCTGAAGGAGATTTACTCTCTCCTGCCCGAGGGTGTGGAGATCGTGCGCTCCTGTTCCACCGGTTACGGTGAAGCGCTGATGAAAGCTGCTTTCCTGTTAGATGACGGCGAAGTAGAGACCGTGGCACATTACTATGCGGCAGCATTTTTCGATCCCAGTGTCGACTGTATCTTAGACATCGGCGGTCAGGACATGAAGTGCATCAAGATCAAGAATCAGACCGTAGACAGCGTACAGTTAAACGAAGCATGTTCCTCCGGCTGCGGCTCCTTTATTGAGACCTTTGCCAAGTCCCTGAACTACACCGTACAGGATTTTGCTCAGGCTGCCCTGTTCGCAGAGCATCCGATTGACCTGGGTACCCGTTGTACCGTATTCATGAACTCCAAGGTAAAACAGGCGCAGAAGGAAGGCGCTTCCGTAGCGGATATCTCCGCAGGACTTGCTTACTCCGTTATCAAGAATGCTTTATTTAAGGTGATCAAAGTATCCGATGCATCAGAGCTGGGTAAAAATATCGTGGTACAGGGCGGTACCTTCTACAACGATGCGGTGCTTAGAAGCTTTGAAAAAATTGCGAACTGTCAGGCCATCCGTCCCGACATCGCCGGTATCATGGGTGCTTTCGGTGCGGCATTGATCGCCAGAGAGCATTACGAGGACGGTTACGTGACCACCATGCTGGATTATCAGAAGATCTGCGACCTGCAGTTTGAGACCAGTATGGCAAAATGTAAGGGCTGTACCAACAATTGCCGTCTGACCATCAATAAGTTCTCCGGCGGCCGTCAGTTCATCTCCGGCAATCGTTGCGAACGCGGTATCGGTGGTCAGAAGAATGCCCATAATGTACCGAACTTATACGAATATAAATTACATAGATTATTCTCCTATGAATCCCTGGACGTCGACAAGGCTCCCAGAGGTGTGGTAGGTATCCCCAGAGTACTGAATATGTACGAGGACTATCCGTTCTGGTTCACATTCTTCACCGAACTGGGCTACCGCGTGGTGCTCTCTCCCAGCTCCAACCGTAAGATCTACGAGCTCGGTATTGAGTCTATCCCGAGTGAATCCGAGTGTTACCCGGCAAAGCTGGCGCACGGTCATGTGACCTGGCTGATCCGTCAGGGTATTAAGTTCATCTTCTATCCTGCGCTGTTCTATGAGCGTAATGAGTTCGAAGATGCGAACAACCATTACAACTGCCCCATCGTTACTTCTTATTCCGAGAATATCAAGAATAACGTGGAGGAAATTGCCGGCGGTGAGATCACCTTCCGCAATCCGTTCATGTCCTTTAGAGATCTGGGAACAGTAACGGATGCACTGACGAAGGAATTCACCGAGATTCCCGCTGGCGAGATCGCCGCAGCCTGTGAAAAGGGCTGGCAGGAGCTGGCGAATGCCCGTCACGATATGGAGAAAAAGGGCGAAGAAACGCTGGAATACTTACGTCAGACCGGCAAGCGCGGTATCGTGCTGGCTGGCCGTCCTTATCATGTGGACCCGGAGATCAACCACGGTATTCCCGAGCTGATCACATCCTACGATATGGCAGTGCTTACCGAGGATTCCATCTCCCATCTGGCAAAACCGGAGCGTCCACTGATCGTATCCGACCAGTGGATGTATCACTCAAGACTTTACGCCGCTGCAAGCTATGTGAAGACGGTTGAGAATCTGGATCTGATCCAGCTGAATTCCTTCGGCTGCGGTCTGGATGCCGTTACCACCGATCAGGTGAACGATATCCTCTCCGGCTCCGACAAAATCTACACCTGCTTAAAGATCGATGAAGTCAACAACCTGGGTGCGGCACGTATCCGTATCCGTTCCCTGTTGTCCGCGATCCGTGTCCGTGAGAAACTGGGCAAGCACCGCACCATCCGTTCTTCCGCTATTGAGAAGGTACCGTTTACCGAAGAGATGCGCAAGGATTACACCATCATCTGTCCGCAGATGTCCCCGATCCACTTTGAGATCCTGCAGCCTGCGTTCAATGCCTGCGGTTACAATTTCGTCGTATTGGACAATGACAACAAGCACTCTGTGGATGTAGGTCTGAAATATGTTAACAACGATGCCTGCTATCCCTCCCTGCTGGTAGTCGGACAGATCATGGAAGCTCTGCTGTCCGGCAAATATGACCTGAACAAGACCGCCATTATCATGAGCCAGACCGGTGGCGGATGCCGTGCGACGAACTATATCGGCTTCATCCGTCGTGCCCTGAAGAAAGCAGACATGGAGCAGATCCCTGTCATCTCCCTGAACCTGGCGGGTATCGAGAGCAATCCCGGCTTCCACCTGAACGCAGATCTGATGCTTCGTGCAGCGGTAGGTGCCGAGTTCGGTGATATCTTCATGCGTTGTGTCTACCGGATGCGTCCTTATGAAGCAACTCCGGGGTCTGTGGATGCCTTACATAGAGAATGGCTGGCCAAGGTACAGAAGTTTGTATCCGCAAAGCATATCAGCATAGGAAAGTTCCGCAGGATGTGTACCGAGATCATCCGGGATTTCGATGCGATACCGGTACTTGATATCAAGAAGCCCCGCGTCGGCGTCGTTGGCGAGATCCTGGTGAAGTTCTCTCCTGCCGGCAACAATCATCTGGTGGAGCTGTTAGAGAGTGAAGGTGCGGAAGCTGTGGTTCCCGACCTGATCGACTTCATGCTATACTGCTTCTACAACCAGATCTACAAAGCAGAGCACTTAGGCACCAGCAAAAAGACCGCGAAGATCTCCGCGCTGGGCATCTGGGCCATCGAGCATATCCTGCGCGGCTCTGCCGTGAAGGCATTTGAAGAAAGTAAGCATTTCGATGCACCCACCAGCATCTACAAGATTGTCTCCTATGCGGAGCCCATCGTATCCATCGGCAACCAGACCGGTGAAGGTTGGTTCTTAACCGGTGAGATGGTCGAGCTGATCAAGGAAGGCGTACCGAACATCGTATGTACCCAGCCCTTCGGCTGCCTGCCGAACCACGTCGTAGGTAAGGGCGTTATCAAGGCCCTGCGGAAGGCATATCCTTCCTCGAACATCGTGGCCATCGACTACGATCCCGGTGCCAGCGAAGTCAACCAGCTCAACCGAATCAAGCTCATGCTCTCCACCGCCCAGAAGAATCTGAAAAAGGGCGAGGGTGTGGAATAAGTGACTTGTTACTTTATATCTGTGATAGCCATATTATGTGTTGTGCCTGTGTTCTTGCTTCTATGCAGGACGCAGGTCACACACGCCATTTGGGACATCCCTGATTTCATGGGCGTCCCTGATTTCGTGGACATCCCTGATTTCGTAGGACATCCCTGATTTCGTAGGACATCCTGATTTCGTAGGACATCCCTGATTTCGTAGGACATCCTGATTTCGTAGGACATCCCTGATTTCGTAGGACTTTATCTGTTTTTCATAAAAGTACCATTTTTCATTGATTTTATTCTATTTTTCACCATTTACTCTCAAATTTTTTCATAAAAAGTTTAAAAAGCAAGCTTCTATGAAAAAAATAAGCAAAAGCGCATATAATCTGCCTGTTTTTTTCATAAATTCTTCATTTTCCCTCAATTTTATGAAACTACAAATTCTCAATTACTTATTAGGAGGTCAAACCATGAATACGCAAACTCGGCTGAATCAATTAATGTCCTTTCAAGAAAATTTAAAGCAAAAAATTTCAAACTTACCAGAAGGTGAACTATGCATTTATCAATCTCCCTCCTACCAAAAATGGATATGCTCATTACCTGGGAAGCAGAAATACTTATCTAAAAAAAATCAACCATTAGCGGAAGCCCTTGCCCTGAAAAAATACTATTCCTTATTGCTTGCCGAAGCCGAAGAAGAACTCTCCCTGCTCAATTTTTATATAAAATCCCATGAAAAAAAGAATTCAGCGGTCAATCGTTCCAAGCCTCTGACATCCTCTGACCTGTTGGCAGAGTCTTCTCCTTATTACCCATTACTGCAAGGCTATTTTGCAAAGGACAAGCTTCCTGTGTCTGCGCAGAAATGGTGTGCGGAGAGCTATGACCCCAATCCTTCTCATCCGGAAAATCTGATCCATACCACGCTGGCCGGGCATAAAGTCCGATCAAAATCTGAAGTTATCATATCGAATCTGCTCTATACCAACCAAATCCCTTATCGCTATGAAGCGGCGCTGCCGTTAAAGGAGTTCACGGCTTATCCGGATTTTACGATTTTACATCCGGTTATGAATAAAATCTTCTACTGGGAGCATTTCGGTATGATGGATAATGCGCCTTATTGTGATACTGCCTGCAACAAGCTGAAAACCTACTGCTATAACGGAATCTTCCCATCCATGCAGCTGATCACCACTTATGAGACAAGCAAATGCCCCATTTCCACGGATCAGGTGCAGCAGATCATTACACAATATTTCCTCTAAATCCATAATTCCCTACATGAAAATTCTCCTGGCATTGACTAAAGGTAATCAAGAATATTCAAAAAGCCTCACAAGATGTTGCTCCATAGTGAGATGGGCTCCGCGGTGTGATCACCCCGCAACATGATCACTCGCAGCATGATCACTCGCAGCATGATCACTCGCAGCATGATCACTCGCAACGTAGTCCATACGGGACGTTTTTACGTATGGGAACACATTTTCTATACAGCAAAAAGGACCGGTTCGTCCGGTCCTTCCGATAAAACACAATAATCGATCATGATGCATTTGCCCTACGACTCTCAATATACTGCTGTAAGACTTCCGTGACTTCCTCCGGTGCCAGACCGGCATCTTCGATGATGTCACTCACCGCTTCCAGTTCTTTACGCTTCTTCTGTTCAAACAATTCTTCTAACTCACGTTGTTCTGATTCCATGCGGATATTTAACGCATTGATCAACTCCTGTTTTGCCTGGATCTTTTCCTCCAGTGATTTTCTCTGTCCTCTTGGCATATACTGTGTGCTCCTTTCCTAATGGCAATCCTATGGATCCGTGGATCATGTTTCCTGCCGCGTGATCCGAAAAAGCATGACCATTCATCAGGGATCACAGGTTCCGTAGGAACTATCATAATCTATCATGAATGGCCTGATATGTTACAGTATATGGACAAGAATGTAAAAATATACCATATTTCCGGCAATATTATCCTGTTCCGGAACGGTCTCGTGAATCTGCCAATGTATCTCATACCCCGGAGTGATCTCGTGAATCTGTCAATAAATATCATTCTCCGGAACGGTCTCGTGAATCTGTCAATATATATCATACTCCGCAACGGTCTCGTGAAACCGCTCGAATCCTCATTTCAAATTATCGACCGCTGCTTTTAACTTATTCAAGGCAAGCTCCAGCGTAGCTTGGGGGCAGGCGATGTTCACGCGCTGAAAAGCGGCTCCGCTGGGTCCGAACATGGATCCTCCGTCCAGCCAAAGTCCTGCTTTGTCCACGATGAACTGATCCAGCTCCTTACCGGTGATTCCCAACTGACTGCAGTCCAGCCATACCAGATAGGTACCTTCCGGCTCCACCAGATGAATCTGTGGAATCTTCTCCTGTAAAAAATTCCGTAAGAAATTCAGATTCTTAAGCAAATAAGCTCTCAACTGATCCAGCCAGTCTTCTCCTGCACGATAGGCTGCTTCACACGCCACGATTCCCAATGCATTAGGTTCATCATAACCGGTCTTGTCAATCTCTGTCTGAAATGCTTTACGAAGCTTTTCATTGGGGATAAAAATATTGGATATCTGAAGTCCAGCCAGGTTAAAGGTCTTGCTGGGCGCCGTACAGGTTACGGTAAACTCCGCAAAACGAGGATCCACGGTGGCAAACACCGTATGCTCATATCCGGGATAGACAAAATCATTGTGTATCTCGTCACTTACCACGATCACATGATGCCGCAGGCAGATTTCTCCCAGTTGTTGCAATTCCTCTGCCGTCCACACTCTGCCCACCGGGTTGTGAGGGTTGCACAGAATAAACAGTTTTATATGTTCCTGCTCAAGCTTACGCTCAAAATCTTCAAAATCAATCCGGTATCCGTTATCTCCACTCTGCCCGGCCGTTTTCTCATAGATCAATGTATTGTCAACTACTCTCCGGTCATTGTCACGGATAATATTAGTAAACGGATAATACACCGGATTCTGAATCAGTATAGCATCTCCCGGATCAGTAAATGCCTTAACCGCTGCACCGAGAGCAAATACCACACCCGGAGTCTTCACGATCCATTCCCGCTCCGTCTTCCAATTATGATTCCTCTCCATCCAGTTCATCACAGCATTGTAGTAAGCATCCTTTGGCTGGGTATAGCCGTAGATTCCATGTTCTACCGCAGCATGAAGACTCTTCGTGATCTCTTCGGATACCGGGAAATCCATATCCGCCACCCACAGGGGCAGCACATCTGCCGGCTTTCCTCTCTCCACCGCAAAATCATATTTCAGACAATTCGTTCCCTTTCGGTTCGTAATCTTATCAAAATTGTATGTAGTCATACGAATTCACTTACCTTTCGTCAACCTGCAAACTTTCTGCCTGTGGCTCCAGGCTGCAGATTAAATTTTATCGGTCGCATGCATTCTTCCAGACCTTCTGCACGCCCTGACACGCCGCATCGTTGCCAGCCCTCTGTGAAGCTCTCCACAGAGCTGGCTGAACTACTATGTATACCAAGTTACACCCACACTAAGCAAATGCCTGCTCTAAATCTTCCAGCAGATCGTCGATGTTCTCAATTCCCACTGACATTCTCAGAAGCTTCTCATCCACTCCCAATGCTTCACGTACCTCAACCGGTACATCTGCATGTGTCTGCTTCATTGGATAGGTCAGAAGACTTTCCACGCCGCCCAGACTCTCCGCAAAGCGGATCAGCTTAACACTCTCCAAGATTTTAACAGCTTTCTCCGGGGAATTCAACCGGAATGAGATCATTCCGCCGTATCCGCTGCATTGTCTGTCAATCAGCGCCTTATCCGGTCTCGAATCCAGACCGATATAATATACCTTCTCCACTTCCGGTCTCTGTTCCAGCCAGTGTGCGATCGCAAGAGCATTTTTCTGATGCTGTTCCATACGTACAGCCAGAGTCTTGATTCCTCGAAGCAATAGCCAACTATCAAACGCAGACAGACAGGCTCCTGTCGTCTTATAAATATTGTTCAGCTGCTGATACAAGGCATCATCCCTTACTACCAGGAATCCGGATAATGTATCGTTATGTCCTTCCAGGTATTTCGTACCGCTGTGCACTACAATATCCGCACCTAACGTAAGCGGCTTCTGAAAATACGGGGATAAAAAGGTATTATCAACGATCAGAAGGCATTCATGCGCGTGTGCCAATTCTGCGATTGCCTGAATATCTGCAACCTTCATCATAGGGTTGGACGGAGTCTCCAGATAAATCGCTTTCGTCTCCGGACGTATCGCCGCCTTCACAGTCTCCACATTTGAAGTATCCACACAATCTACCGATATTCCATTCTTATGGCTGATCGTATTCCAAAGTCTTAATGTACCGCCATACAGATCATCCGTAGCAATCAGATGATCCCCGGGAGAAAAAATCTCCATCAATGCGGTGATCGCTGCCATACCGGTAGAAAATGCCAAAGCTTCCGTTCCCTGTTCCAACAGGGCAACCGTCTTCTGCACTTCATCTCTTGTAGGGTTACCGCAACGGGAATAATCATATCCTGTGCTCTGCCCCAGTCCCGGATGAGCATACGCCGCATTCTGATAGATGGGCATGCTGATGGCTCCAAACGGATCCCTTCTCTCATTACTTCCCTGGACACAAATGGTCTCTGCTGCAAATGCCATCTTCTTCTCCTCCTATGCCTATGTATAATGTCGTGGTCAAAAGCCATCGACATTGATACCATTTTCTATATTCCTACTGTTCCAGTAGGTATAGTATATTTTTAGCATAGTAAGAAATAAAAGTCAATATCTTTTTACCAATAAAGCTTCATCTGTTCTTCTGCTTCTTCCTTTGATATATTCAATTCCTTGCATAAATTCTGCAAAATATTTTCATATGCAACATTATAACATTTTCCTGTAATGGTATATCCTTGAATGTAACCTTATCTCCAATATTGGTCAAACAATTCACACATATTCAGTACACCTTTCTGCTATTTATCAATTCACCAAAATTTTTTCATACCTTCTATTGCTTCACTCTCAGTAATATTCAAATTTTTTCTAAGTTTCAACATAGTATCATCATAATTTATATTAAATTCCTTACATGTTATAATTATCCCTCTAACACCTTCTTCTCTTCCTCTTCTCGTATACTGGTCAAACAATTCACACATGCTGATCTCATCCTCCTCTGCAATATCTAATGCTTTTAATATTTCTTCGGTATCATCCACGTTTTTATCTCCGGACAATACCCGTAGTATTTTGATAGTAGCCTCCTTATGAATTATTTTTTGGTCTGAACGATATGCGTTACCTTCTGCAAGATAATCCAATACAATACGCATATCGCTATGAAAACGTTCGCGGATCTCCTTCGGGAGATATCGCATTTCCCACACATGAAGCTGCATATCATCTACATATTTCCATGTAGTCTCTGCGATCTTGCTTTTGCTACCGTCTATTAACTGTCGCAAATTGCTACTCGCCTTCCATCTTGCAGTCCCCCAATATAGAACCAGTTCTATCACCGGATATAATCCGTGATTCTGTTTCTCGTACTGCCTGCGGTATTCTCCGCCAATGTATCCCGCTTTACGCAGTATCATGCCTTTATCCACTTTCGTCTGATTTGCAAACAGATACAAGGCTCTTGGCATTCCGCCTGTCACATGGTATTTTGCGACATCTTCCAGTTGATTGTGCAATGTATTCGTGCTGTCTGCATATAGGCTCTCCGTTGCAGCTGTAAGCATCTCCTCGCCGGTCACCACCACAGTTCCCTCATGCAGTAATGCATTCACTATATCCGCTGCTACATCCGCATAGTTTTCAAAATTCTTCGTTACAATATCATTCAGTTCCAATAAATACTCCTCTCTGTCTCTTATCAATTAGTCAAACAGACAGAGAAATCCCTAAAGCACGCTCTGGCGCAGTCTCTGTCCTGCCTATCTGATTGTAAAAAAAATGAATCCCGGCGATACGCCACCGACTGCACTTTACGTGCATCAGATACCCATAAAAGATATCTATGAAATCTTAGCTATATAGACTTTCTGTAGATGTGATTACTATAGCACACCATACTCTCTCCTGCAAGTGAGTTCAAGCAAATAATTTGAATATCTCCCTTATCAAATTCCACACTGAACAAACGGATATTTTTCTACCAATTCCGTGTCCATTTCCATCATATTCAAAATTCTGCTGGCTGCACCGGAAGGATGATTTGTCCCCGCTTCCCAAGCTTCCACTGTCTTCTTGGTCACACCAAGATAGCCTGCAAAAGTACTCTGTGACATTCCTACAGAATTTCTAATATTTCTAACCTGCTCCGCTCCATATTCCTTAACAGGGATAATCGTCACTGTTCTCCTGTTTAATTTTTTGCCTTCTGATTGTGCATCTTCTATAGCTTCATTTAAGCCAGTCATGATACTCTCATATACACTCTTCATAGTCACAACTCCTCGTATTATATATTGTCACGAAGTCTGTCAATATATATATTAATGTTATTTCGTTCCTGTTTTGACAAATTATCCTTCTGTTTTTTTGAATATACCGTAATCAAGTATATGGTTTCTTCTATGACAAAATCGACATAGCACACTCTCACACCTCCACTTTTCCATGGTGTTTAAATGCAAATCTTGCCTTTCTGAGCCCACCTGTACCCTGCATAACTGGATATTTGTGAGGGTTCATCATAATATCAAATTCCAATCTTCTCAAATCATCATCTGTAAATCCAAATTCATCCCAATTTCGAGAAAATTCATCTGTTTGTATAAATGTTCTAGTCATTTTCCTCCTTTATATTACCCTATATAATAGGGTGCGTCAATAATTTGTCCTATTAACATTGTAAAAAGTGAATTTCACGGCGATATGCCTCGAACTGCACACAGGGTGCGAAAAAATGATGCCCATATATGATGCTATCCTAATATATGGTATCTTCGAAATCTTATCTATACAGACTTTCTGTAGAATGTGATTACTATATCACAGAGGTATCCATTCTGCAAGGAAATCCGGCAAAACAAGTGCTGAAAAACTATACAAAAACAGAGCTGTGGAAATTGGCTATTTCTCACAACTCTGCTTTTTGTGCAATATTACTTTTTTAAAGTTTAATCCAGTTCAAACAGTTCCTGGGCGCTGATGGATAACTCAGCTATTCCGCAAGGAGTTACTTTTGATCCACTATCATACACGGTATAGACTCTTGCGTAGATAGTAGATGCCTGCGCTCCTTCATTCAAAATCGTCCCGGAAGTGTCGGTACTAAACAGTCCCATCTCATCCGAAGAATATTTCAAGGTATAGGTTGCGCCGTTTGTAATCGGATAACAATTCTTAACTCCATTGCGTTCAATCGGTAAAATTACATTTCCATTGCTATCCGTGATCTTGAGGCCATCCTCTCCATCCGTCTTTAACCGCAATACCTTTCCTGTAATTCCGTCCACACTGATGGCTCCGGATGTATCATCTGCACAGGATTTGTAAAATTCAACGCATAATTGCTGTCCACCTGCCAGAATATTGTAGTCATCTGCCTGGAAGTTGACACTGATGGTTCCGTTATTCTTATCATCCAATACAATATGGTTGACCGGATCATACAGCATATACACGGATTGGATCTTGCTACCGCTTTTATCCTTAAATCTTACGGAAGGTGCAGTCACACCGGCATTATACGCTGCAATCATCGTATTAACAAACAGTTTGATCTCCGATTCCTTGCTGGGTGTGGAATGTCCCGCTCCGGAATATGTCACATTTTCCATGGTATAGATATAATAATTATTTACCACATCATTGGGTGTGATGTTATAAATATTAGTATTTTTATAGTTGCCGTCAGCCACACCGGAAATACAGTACCACACAACAATATCATTTTTACCGTCTCCGTTGCGGTCCAGCTCCATATTCGGCTGTAACCACTGGTAATGCGTATTACTGATCTCCAGCTGTTCATCTGCAGATATCTGATATGGATACTGCGTAATCTGGCCATCATTTACCTGTGTTGCGATCAGCGAGCTACCTGCGTAATCACCCATCAGCAAACTACTGGGATAATTCCATCTAGGATCTCCACCATCATATCCAGCCTGTTTCAGCAATGAATTCTTAACAGGAAACCATACTTCCGAACTGCCTGTTTTCCGCAGATCTTCCAGATAGCTTCTCAGGAAACGAACTACCGTATATTTAGTCACACCTTCCTTTTGCCAGAGCTCATTATCCGAATTCGGTTCCTTGATCTCGTCAAATGTATAGGACTCTAATGTTTTAAGATATTCCTGGTCCCTCTTCTGTTCCTCTCCCGTGGTGCTTGCTGCTCTCTGCTGATAATACTCTTTCAATGCTCCATAGCGATCCAGTCCTACGGATGCACGAATGGTCTTATTAAATTCATATCCCCAATACCAGTAATTCTTTTGGTCTTCCTTATATCCTTGGTCATTCCACTGAATCGCACTTTGGATATTATTGACATATGAAGTAGTATCATGGGTGAACAAAATACTCTTGCCGGATTCTATGTAGTCTCTGACAGCCCAGCCAACAGCCAGATTCCTCTTAACATTATCCAACTTATTATTGGAAATATCACTTGCGCTATAGGTATACCCAAACCGGTAGGCGTCACCAAAGCCGAGTATCAACATATCATATTGCTGGAACAGATTGTAGGATTCCTGGTATATCTTCTGTATATCAGTATCCGAAGTCCCGCCAATTTTCAGCTTTTCATTTACAAGATAGGTTACAGTCATACTGTCAATGCTTTTAGACGGAGTTACCGTTCCATCCCAATTGACTTGATCCAATCCTACTACATTCCAGTCAGTTAATCCATTAATGCACTTGGAAAAAGTAGAATTACTATTATTCTGTTCGTCATGAAGATTCCAGTTATTACGGTTATCATCAGACAACAACTGCAATACACGGATTGTCTTTTTCCCACTTTGCTGCGGCACAGATGTATAGCCTGACTTGGCAGTTCTCACCAGTCTGTCCGCATTATCGTAAAATACCAGCTTCCATGGAATAACTCCTACATATTCCTCCGGCAGAGCACGGATCACACGATAGGTCTCCCCGGTACGCAATTCATATCTGTTTCCGTTTGCCGTTGCAATCGGATCAACCTTATTCCACTCATCTCCCTTTCTTATATACACAGTAAGATCGCTGACTTCTTCCGATGACGTATATGTCTTACCTTCTACATAATCAGAGCCGGAGAAACGACCATCAGCATTTTTATCTACGAACAGTTTACAATCATAGGTAGTACCTGTCTGTGATATTGCAGCATCATTCTGCAGATTAAAAATATATTGCAGCTGATATTTTCCGTCTATCTTCTCCAGAGAGCCACCGTTGCTGGCACCGTTCTGATTAGAATTATATTTCAGTTCCTGCGGATATGCCGCTCCGTAAGTAGTTACCCAGTTGACGGAAAGCTTTGACAGATTCAGATAATTACAAAATACGGATCTACGTGCAGATAATGTGGTTCCTAATTGAGTATCTGCTGTATTATTTGTCAGCTGACTCTCTGTAAAAATATTTTTCTGCCAGTATAAGTACTGACCATTTTCATCTTTCGTCAGAGCGAACTGAACCAGCTTGTAAAAATAAGAATTTTTGTCCAGCGTAGCTGTTGATGCCACAGGTATTTTATCGTCCCCATATTTAATAAACGTATCCGCAATGACCACCGGATATCCCGCCTTAATGAACTGACAGAATTCCTCATATCGGGTAGAGTTCATATCATTGCCGGGACCACGATAGACATCTTCACTCTTATTCGTTGAATCATCATCGTTAGTCTTACTGTGATTCAGCGAAGAATCCTGCAGTCTGTGCCTTGCATTATACGTCTCCCTAGCCAGCGTAACATTCTCCGTTTTCGTTTCGGTGGCATAGTCATAGTAGTCTCCTACATGAGAATAAATCAACCCTTTCATCTGTGGATCATTATACACAGTCACACCATTTTCTGTGTTCATCTTGCTGACCCGGGCTCCGAGATAGATCATGTCGTACTTTTCATTCAAGTCCTCGATCTTACCTATAAATTCCGCAGATGACATTTGTGTAATATTGATCTTGGTTACAGATTCCTCATATTTTCCGGTCATCCCCGTCATTTCAAATACTTTTTGGGGGGTTAGCACTGTATTCTCATCATCAAAATCATAGCAGGGTTCCAGATCCAGTACACGGATGGAGGATTTCACCGTGACTCTGTGCATATACCAGTTCAGAATATATCTGGTAATAGACGCCTTACTGATCTCTTCATCCATCTGTGCTGCATTGCTGTTGTTTTTCTTAGCCAGGAAATTCTCGTACTGAATCTCTTTTAATACTGCTTTGAAGGTTGCCGCTTTCGCCGCATCCCCTTTCCAGTCAGTCAGGAAGTCAGAGGCAACATAAGGCGTCGCACTGTCATCATTCAGATAAACATTGTCATATAAAGCCTCTTTCACGGAATCGTCCAGGCTAAGCGAAGCTGCCGTCTGACCGTTCCAGTAAGCATCTCCCTGTGAAGCAACTTCTTTGGCAATATTATCATCGGAAACCTTCAAGATCGTCAGTGCCATCTGTGTCAGTATCTTATTATTCTGATTATTATTCGGTTCCTCAGCCAGCGTTTTATTTTTGCTGTAAAATCCGTAATCCATGACCACCGGTACTCTGTCTGCATCATTCCGCTCACCGGTAGTATCCTTAATGCCGAATATCATCTTCGTCAGAGCGGTTGCTACAGAAGTCATATTCACAGATTCCGCTGCATAACTTCCCCTGCCGGAGAGATAGATCAGATCCACGTTGTCCAGATCCACGCCATAATAAGCCTGTTCCTCCGGATTTACCAGTTTTGCCAGTTCCTCCACTGTCAACGTTGTCACTTCAATCTTCAGTTGATCAATATCTCCGCCAGTACCGGAAGGGCTGCCGCTCTCATACCGGCTGGTGCCGGACAGATTCAGAACCTGCTTCTTGAACCATTCTTTATTATAGAAACCACCGTCATATGCTACAGTATCCAACGCATCCTTCGCATTATCACCGATAAAGTCATAGCTGTTTGATGCTTCGTAGCCTGATTGTCCTCGGAGATAAACCTGCATAGTACCGCTGCTTTCCATCACATATTTACCGATATCATTTCTCTTATAAGTATCAATCAGTTTGTAGTCCCCATTACCGCTGGATAATGTCACCTTAGACACATAATACTCACCGGTGGTGTTTTCCATGAAATGCACAAAATAGCACTCCGCAAGAGTAGTCAGTGCATAACTTCCCGTTGTTCCATCCGGATTTTCTGTCCAGGTTGCCCATGGAATAGGTGTGGTGTTGGCCATATTCAAAATATAGAGATTCTCGTTCTGTTCGGATGAAGGATCAGAAGCTGTCATTATCCTTTGTTCGGAAGTCTCAATATCATTTCCGGATGTGCTTTGTACGCTGAAGGTCTGCATCTCATTACTGGACTCCGCTGCCGCGTCATTCCCGGACGCAGATGCTGCTGTCACCAGTCCCGAACTCTCCGCTGTCGTCACCTCTTCCAGATTTTCTGACGCTTCGGAAGAATTTTCGGAAGTTATGGCAGTGCTCTGGATAGTATATCCCTCAGGCAGCTTGCTGCCATATACCACCTTACCAAGGTAAGTGTATACATTATCCGCAGTCTTGGTATACACTTCCCTACCGACATACTTAGCTGCCACAAAACCAATGTTATTAATATCGTTTATACTGCCGCCATTGGAATTCTCATCGTACGGAGTCAGTGCATATCTCGCAGGTGCCAGCGCTGTCAGTGCATCCGCCGCATCACCGATGGTCATTTCCAGGTTCTGTCCGCTAATACTGGACACTTTAGAAAATACAGGGGACACGCTTTGTTTATTCTCGTTAGAAGTCCCGGAAGCTTCGATTGCACCATATCTGTCAAAACGCGGTCTGGTATCCCCCTCCCTATACAGCGTATACACCGAATCCGTCTGCACATAGGTGTACTGACCGTTGTCATCCGTATTTTTCACAAAAGAGCCACGGATCTCCTCAGTGCGGCTTCCTCCCTCGCTATAATCGGAAAAACTTACCGGGCCATCGCTTCCTGCGAGATTCCCCAGACTGCTACTGGTAATGTGAGCCATGGCAGATAATCGCTCCGATGCTGCCGGAAGCTCCGAAAGCTTACGTCCTTCAGATACCGGTTCCTCGCCACCGATAAGATATCCGATGGAAGCGTCCTTTTTAGAAGGTACGATTTCTAAAATGTGAAAGGTGCCGTCCGAAGATGCTACTGTATCCTGTACCAGCTTCTCGATGCCGGGCAGTGTCATCTCATGTGCACTTACTTCCATAGAGCCATAGCTCTGGCAGACTCCGGCCGCCAAAGCTATGGTGAGGATTCCGGCTATGTACTTTTTTGTGTTGTGTTTCAAGTTCTTCATGTTATCTCCAAAAGATTGTTAATGCTCTTTCCGGTTTCTGATACGATACATGTCCACCTTCCTCACCGCTGTCTCCCTTGACACGACTATCGCTGAAGGTCACAAATAAAGTATCATTCTTTTCATCTCTATCAATATAGAGATGAATCATATAAGTAAATACTGTTTCGTTTTTATCATTTACTCTGGTATCACAGTGAATATTCGGATCAATATGTGTTCCGGATTTTAGAGTATCCGTTCCTCCAGCTACAAGGCTGCCTATAACCTTCATTCCTTTATCACCAGTCTTAAATGCTCCCTGACCTGTTTCAAATCCATATAGATCAACATACACCTTCTTATCGTATACACCATTCTGCCATCCATCGTTCTTATTCAGATTATAATAACGATTACCTTCCGAGAAATAAAAAGTACATCTGGGAATCAACAGATATGTGGATGCAATTTCATTATCATTGTCGTCAAAAGCTACAAGTGTGAGAACATGTTCCTCTTTCCAGTTAATATACCACTTTGCATACACTCCGACTGTTTCACCTGTAGCCGTGGGAAATACGCTTCGTGTAGCTGAATAATCTACTTCTGAATCTGCGAATCCGGTCACTGCTTTATCAATGACTAGATTCTGTTCATAATCGCCCAGTCCATCACTTGTAACGTTTCTACTAAACCCTACTCTTCTACTCAGTCCAACTTCGCCACCGAAATTATCCTTCACAGGATTACTCTGCGCCAGACCTTCCTCAATATCATTGGTAATCTTCCAGGTAACTTTGCTCATATCTCCGGAATAATTTTTCAACGTACAAGTCACCATACTATTACGTGACAGGACAAACTGATCACCGTCTATATATGGCTCGTCTGCACTGTCAATGGTCAGCAGATTTGGAATGTCCACTGTTACTTCAGGATATACTGTAATGGTAGCTGATAATTTTACGGTTGCACGTACTGTGATTGTCTTATTAATATTGTTGCTACACTTTAACAGCTGTTTATATTTAGAAGCCGGAGTCGTATCTTCAAAGCTATAGCCCTTCGGATTTGGGACTCCATCCTCCAATACTTCCCAGTTCACAATCTGAGGATATACATCATAATCCGCCCATGCAGTCAGGCACTCCAGATCTACACTCCATCCCATTTTTTTTATACCGTTCTCCGTGTAGGAATAAGGCTTCACTACGTTTCGGATCAGTTCCGCCTGGAATTGTCCTGATACCGCCGTCACTGTAACATACGCAGAATCCGACTTCGTTGTGTCCGCATTTGCCATACAGGTAACTTTCAATACCTTTACACCGATGCTTTCCGACTTACTGATATTCAATGTATTAATCAGGGCACTAACATCCGGCATGGTAGAAAATGTAGTTGTGCTGCCATCCGCATAAGTTACTTTCCATTTTACCCCCTGTGCCACAGCAGAATCTTTACCGGTCAGAGTACACTCAAAAGCCTGTGACTTGCCGCGGACTACCTCCACATCTTTAGGAGTTATGGAAATGGAGTCTATCAATCTCTCTTCTACTGTCACATATGCATATGCCACCATACTCGTATCTGCTTTTGCAGTACATTTTACCACCAGCACATTCGTGCCGATAGTTTCCTCTTCATCTACTTTTAAAATACCATCCTGATTGATCGTACTCTTACAATTAGCCCCGGAAGCATAGGACACGCTCCAGGTAACGCCCTTGGAAACTGCCTCTGCGTCACCGCTCAGATTATAGGTAAACTGCTGTATCTTGCCCTGAGGTAATGTTGCACTGGGAGGATCAATAGTCAGAGCACTGATCCATGCGTACGCGGTTCCGGTCTTCTCCAGGTCATTTCTAAGCTTAATTGTCTCTGCAATGTCATAGCTTCTGTCCTGGTAAGTAAAGGTCATATTCAGGATAACTTTCCGCTTGTCCTCCACCTGGCTTAAGTCTACGCTGAATCTTGTGACATGTTCTGCCATAAGTGCCGGGGTTGCGGTGGTAGGATCTCCTGCGACGAGATTGCCGTCCGCATCCGTTGTATTTTTCACTTCATAGAGGTATACCTGATTCGCAGTCGCATAGTCCCCTGACGCGTTTCCCTGCCAGCGGATCATATAGGTATTCTCATTATTGACCAGGCGCAGTTCGCTGACATGGGCTGTGGTGATCTCATTGCCGGCTGCATCCTTGGCGGTACTGCCATCCAGATCTACTGCTGTGTCGGGATGATCCGGTGTGAATTTAATCTTCTTCTCCACATCAATGATCAGGTCGATCATCTGATTCGCTGCAAGCTGTGCTTCTTCCTGCAGGGTCAGCTCCTTATTCCCCCGCAGGTAGGAATTGTTGCCTGCGATGATAAAGGCACCCACAGATCCTGCCACAATGGTCATGATTGCCAGGGACACTATCACTTCTACAAGAGTGAATCCTTTTTTCCCGATACGCATAGTCAACCTCCTTATTTCTTCAGGATTTTGCCGGTTCTGCCGACTGTTGTAACAGTTATCGTTCTTGTTCCGTTTTTGTCGCTGATCACAATTTTCTTACAATAGTCCTTGTCCGCATCTGCTGCAGCGCAGGTCTTCTCTTCAAAAGCTCCCGATGCTCTGTTGAACACCAGATGCAGTCCGTCGGTTGCGGACGCATAAGGCAAGGTACCTTTTAATCGTGACAGATTATAGGGAGTGGAATCATCATCAAAATATACTTGTATTGTGATAGGATCCTTTCCAACGATTCTGTCTGATACCTTCGTACCTCCCTGATAGATCTGCGCATGATACTCACCACTCACATCTGTCAGTACAAACTCCACCTGGTTCTGTTCTTTTCCCAGGGTCAGCACTCTCGCCCTCTCAAGTGTCGAAACGATCTCATCCGCACATTTTGCAATTTTTCTTCCGGTGAGTGTTCCCACAGACAATCCAATGACGCCCACCACGATCGCCATGATGGCGACGACGATGATGAGCTCCACCAGAGAGAAGCCACCGTTTTTATTGTTTCTGCCAGTTCTCATATACGATCAGGTCTCCTAAATTAATGTTGCTGTTCAGGTAGGTCTTATTGTTATTCTGCAGGTAACCATCACCGCCGATCAGGAAATCCACCACATGATATTCCTTCTGACCGCCGCCGGAGCCCGTAACCTCCTTGGAATATGTCAGCGCGCGAAGCACTGCTTCCTTGTCCGGTGTCACTTTCACATTCTGTCCTAACAGGATATTACCGCCTGCCAGGATCACACCGTTGAATTCCTTACCATCCTGTATCTTCACATTTCCCGTAGCGATAATAATGCCACTCTTAAATTCATGTCCCGCTTCTGGATAGGTATAATCACCATATACGATGACTGCCTTGCAATCCGGATAAGCCGAACTTTCAAAATACTTCTCTGTATCAACGACCAGTCCCGCACCACGGACCACACCGGTAAAGCTTGTGATCTCGTCTTTATTGACCAGATTACTATATACATTGGCGGCATCCGCTTTTTCGGAAGGGGACAGCTGCTCATAGCCATCGATCAGCTTCTTGCAGAGTGCCTTGAATTTGGAATCATCCGCTGCCAGCTGCTGCTTATAGCCGATGTTGCTCTGATCACTGCCTAATGTGGCATTCAGCAGACTGCCGTTGTAGCTGCCTGTGGTCTGATCCTTGTCGAACATCACCACATTACCTGCCAGGTGCATGATGTAGGCACCGGCACTCTGATTCCGGATCTTGATGCCATCGGTGTAGATGCTGGCATAGGCATCCATGGTACTCTTATTTACCTTATAATAATCCTGAAGATACCGGTTGGCAGCTTCTCTGCCCGCCTGGGTGGAGTTATCAAAGGACACATAATAATACACAATGGTAATCTTGCTGTTTAATCTCTTATAAAAAGTACGGACACCCTGACTATCGCTGCTTCCGTTCGTAATAAACTTCGTAATACCATAGGAAGCAAGGCTGTTACCGCCTAGCATACTGCTGGCTGCATTAAAATCAACTGCCGTATTCCCCATAGTATCTGCCTGCTCCCTGGTCACGGGATTGGAACCCTGTTTTATCAGATCTCCCGGTACCAGATATGCCAGCTGGTCACTTTTGACTGCAATAGACTGCCCCATCAGGATATCCTTGCGGTCGGAGGCGCTGCCATTGGGATTCCCGTCCGCCCCGGTGAGATTATCCTTAGCAGTTTTCGTGGCAATATAGGTATTCCCTGCCAGAGTCAGATTGATCAGGCCGCTCAAATCAATATCCGTTCCGGTACCGTTGACTACAATGGCACTGCTGTCACCGTTCTCCCCGGTGCCGAAGCCTATATACTGTCCGGAGTAATTCTCACCCACCAGACTTCCTGCGGTAAAATTATTATTTGCGCCGTCTATGCGCAGATCTCCCGCTACATAGACATCATTTCCTTTGAAATTCATATTCGCGCTGCCGGTAGACGTCGCTGCTCCGTGCATCGTGATCTTGCCTGTCCACAGTTCTCCATAGCTGTCGGATTCCAGTGTTGCGCCCTTGCCCAGATACAGTTCCGTAGCCGCTACCATACGCTTATCATCATTTTCCTTGCCTGTCGGCTCTTCCAGGGTCAGTGTCACGTTAGCGCTGGTGGTATCGTCCTCATTACCCACCAGTACCTTATCCGCATAGAAGCTTCCGGCGATCTTCGCATCGCTAAATTTGCCGCTCTCCGCTACTATCTGAATATTCTTCTGCGCCACCAGTGACATGCTGGTCAGTGAAGGCAGGCTTACAGCCTGTGCAAAGCTCATATCCGGCATTTTCACGCGGATATCCGTCTGGATCACAGAGACATAACCATTAGCATTGGTATAAATCACCTTTAATTTCTGAAAAGACAATCCGTCCGTGAACAGGGTAAGCTGACCCTTCGGCAGATCACTCACCGCATCTCCGGAGCTGTTTGTGCCTGTCGTCTGCACGGCACCGCCCACCATCTTGATTGTATAGGAATTGACTCCGTCACTGGTCTGTAATTCTGTATATTTCTGTACCTCCGGTGACAGACTGTTGAACAGTTTCTCCAGATCATAGTAATTTAAGCTGGCGGTATCGCTGCACTTATATGCCTTCTGCATACTGTTTAAGAACGCATAGCGGAGCTTACTCTCCTTCTCGGATATGGAAGTGTCATCATAGTTCACCAAAATCTGCGTGTAGGCATCTCCCAGGGATGTGGACGCCTGCTCTTCCATATGGACACGGATCTCATCCAGCACTGTCTCTGCCGAATAGAAGTTGTCCTTCGCCTGCAGGTTATTTGCCTTCATCTGATAGTTCAATAAGGACATATACATCAAAACACTGGCTAAAATGCCAATAAAGGCCATAGCTATGATCACAACGACCATTGCCGAGCCCTTATCGTCTGTCTGTTTATGTAATTTGAAGTCTCTGCCACGTATCTTCATGGTTCTTACGCTTCCTTCCGGATTCTCCTGTTATTCCGTTACCGTTCCTGTCATAGTAATGATCGGGCTGCCAGCTGCGATCTTATCCTGTGCATAAACCTTCACTTCCATGTCGTAAATACGGTCCTGTGCTCTGGCCGGTGTCAGATTCGTCACGGACATGATGGTCTTCGCCAGTGAATAATTAGTTCCCGTTCCGGCTCCTGCACCGGTCATGCTGGAATTTACAAATACATATGCCGTAAGTCCGTCACTCTTATCCAACAGATTCGTGCGAAGTGTTCCCGCAGACGTCTGTGTCGTGCCGGGAGCCGGCATCCAGCCGGGCCATGCTTCCCGCAGTTCCAGCGATATCCCATACTTACTGCGCATGGTATTATAATCTGTTGCTAAGGTATCCGTCACCATATCTATTTTATCCTGTGTCGCAGTCTGCTCCACTACCAGCAGATTCGTCTCCACATTGTCCGGATTGTTGAACACAATACTGTCTATCATGGCAGGTCTTCCGAAGGCATCGTAATGAGCGCTCTCCACTCTAGGCTGCAAGCAGACAATGATATTCGCCAGCTGATTGCCAAGCTCGCTGACATCATTCACCTGTGCTGCACGGCTGCGCACACTGTCTTCGTTGGAAAAAATCACATAATCCGCTCCCGTCTGCGGATAGTTCGCAGATCTGCCCGTTGCCAGGACCCCGGGATCACAATGATACGTTGTGGATGCCGTTACCAGATATACATCTGTCTCCACCGTAGCTCCCGTTGCCAGCGTTACGTTGATCTTACTGCTGTCAATATTAATCTCTGTCTTCCGTGTAGTATTCTGAATGATATTAGCGTCATAGATTCCTCCGCCGAAATAAGAATAAGCTTCCTTGGCACCGTCCGCCGCTTCGCTGTAGACAGCATTCAGATTACCCGCCAGGTTACTGATATCTACCCGTGCCACACTGTTCACCGCACTGTAGGCTGTGGGATCCACCTTCACCACTACATCATAAGTACCGGAAGTGGTGGAATCGTCCCGGATCGTGTAGGTCCAGATGCCGGTCGTGTCGTCTTTTACTGCGGTATTGGTAAATCCCGCAGGTGAAGCGCCCGTGTAAATATCGGACATTTCCTCCAAAGAATGTGCCTCGAACATTTCCATGACGTCCTCAGCGATCGCCGTGGCATGCATCGTGGTACGGGACTTTGCATTGGTCCTTGCCGATGTCACAAAGCTGTGCAGCAGTGGCACTACAATGATTGAGAGGATCACAATGGCGATCAGAAGCTCCACCAGGGAAAAGCCTTCATTATTCAGTTGTCTTTTCTTCCTATGCTTCTGCATTACGACAACTCCCGATTAGCAAATCTATTAGTTCACGTTTCCAAATATTGTCTGTACACCCATAGGCATATCGGGAATATAGGGTTCCCCATATACCTTATCCGTGCCCAGCAGATAATACGTATTCAGGTTCATATTGCCGGACAATTTTCCGTCATCACCGTTATAGCTGATGTTCACGCCCTGGATGCTCTGACGCTCCTGCTGATTGTAAATATATCGAACCAGCCCCTTGAAATCATCATAGGTACATTCGATACTGATGCCCAAAGGCACCTCATACATATGAGTCTCCGCATAGGTAGTTCCCTCTGTGGAGACAGGGGATGAAGTAACCGTGGTCGCATCTGTGCCCGACACTGCAGCATCTGCTTCCGCTGCTGCGGTATCCGCCGGTGCATCCGCAGTTGCAGCCGCCAGGGCAGAATTATCTGCGGAAGCCTGTGCATCATACGCCACTTCTCCTATGGTTCCGAAAGAGATGTTTGCTACATAGGTTCTGGTAGCATCCTCCATGTTCTTCACCATCATAATGCTGTCTTCCGGTAAAATATCTGCAGGAAAACGATTCTCAAACCCGGTAATATATGTCTTCATCTTCTCGGTAGCAGCCAGATAATCTGCCTTACGCTGCTCCAACACCTCCAGTGTAGACACCTGGGATCTTAATGACATATTCTGACTTTCCATAGCATCCGACAACTCATTAAACTTCGCATATACCAGGAAATAAGTCACCACGACCAGAAGGACTCCCAGTACCGCGATCAAAAGCTGAATTTCACTCTTTTTTACTTTCATCTCTTATCCGCCTCCTACTGTGCTGTGGTACCGGCTGCATCTCCGGTGTTTTCTGCCTCTTCGCTATCCGCGTGGATATCTGCATACGTACCTGTAATAGAGAAAGTAACCGCTGATTCTCCCAGTTCATTCTGCGCATCTGTAATATTGCTGATCTGCACATCCTCGATGCTCTCCATATTGCGGATATTCAGAATCGTTCTCGCTGCTGCAGCCTTACCTTCCACAGTTACAGACATACTGATTCCTTCCATATCCGAACTGAAGCTATTGGTCCAGAAGCTACTGGGTAATATCTGCTCCAGCTCATTAATGAACTCTACCAGATTCTCATTGGGGTTCTCCGTATATTCATACAAATACTGATATTTATCATACTGTGCCGCTGTTGCCAGGTAATCGTTGTACACCGTCTGCGCGGGCTGTAATTCCTCGACTCTCGCCTGCAGCGCCACATTCTCCGCCACGGTGCCGAAGTATCTGGTCAGGGAAGTCACTGCCATGGCGATGGACAGGATCACGCCCAGTACCAGGACCGCCACACTGACGAAGGTATAGTTCGTGCCGCTGACTACGGTCATGCCCTTGGCCTTCTGCTGGCTCTTATCGATCAGTCCCACAGGGGCGAGTACTGCACCCAGGCAGGAAATATAGGCTGCGGGTCTGGTGGAACGGATAGCCTTGCTCATGCCGATCTTGTCTTCCATATCGGACAAGGTATGTACCTTACGCTCCAGGCAGTTGGTGAACAGCTTGCTCATGCCGCTGAAGCTGCCGCCGAGGCCGGTGACGAAGGTCTTCTGGATCGGATTGTCACCGTTCCTGGAATCATAGAAATCAATGACACGGCTAACGCCGACGATCAGTGGTTCCAGGGAAGAGGTGATCTTCTGTCTGGCTGCTGTTACTTCCACATTGCCTGCATCTTCGTCTTCCCAGCGTCCGGCATTTTCCTCCCAGAGCTTATCTCCCTGATGGAGTACTCTGTTCAGGCAGGTTTTCTTCTGGAAACGCTCTACCGCGCTCATGGGATCGTTCACGGCATAGGCACCGGAAGCGATCATGGTCTCGATGGCATCCTGCACGCCGTATGCCACAGTTCTCTGCAGCAGCACCTTGCCAGCGGAAAGCACGGTCACGATGGTGCTGTTCTCATCGATCTTGATCATCATGGTAACTTTTTCGGACTTCTCATCACGAAGGATCTGGTATAAGCTGTTGCTGCTGTAATCGAAGCACTCGACCTCCCAGCCGCACATCTGTGCCAGTTGGTAATAGCTGTTTAGCAGCGCCTTGGGCACTGCCAGTGCCATGACACGCAGCTTCCCTTCCTCGGTCAGTCCGCCTGCCAGATAATGTCCGATCTCGTACTGGGTCAGATCCACGGGGAAATAATCGTTCGCGTTGGTCTTCACCAGTGCCTCGATCTTGTTCGCCTTCACGTTCGGGATCTGTACCTCACGACTCGCCACTCTGGTAGAAGAAATGGTGAAGATCACTCTCTTCGTGCGGATGCCGTTCGTGCCCAGTGCGTTCACCAGGTGATCCGCATACTCCTGCGTCGGCTGCAGCATACCGTCCACCACGACGCCTTCCGGGGTCTCGACGGTCAATACCTTGTAGACCTTCGGTTTCTTCACCTTATAATCGATCTCGCAGATCTTCGTAAAGGAGTTGCCGATCTCAATACTCAATACGCGATTGTTCATTGCCATGCTTCTACCCTTCCTCTTATCGGTTCTTTATCGTATTTGGGACAGAAAAGTATCCCAAGAACTTTCTAATCTCATATCAGATGTAAGTACCCGGCTCTAATGATACAGACCCAGATACCACTGTAAGAATTCATTGCCCCACAGGACAGCGACTGCCACCCCTGCGGAGAGATACGGTCCCATGGCGAGGACATGTCCTTCGCCGCTTACTTTCATACGGATCAGATGGATCACGGAACCAATGATACATCCCAGTAAAAATGCAAAAATGATCAATTTCCAGCCGAGCAACAATCCGCAGACCGCCATCAGCTTCACATCACCGCCGCCAATGGCTCTGCCACCGGTAGCGTAGTACAGAATCAGTAAAAATACACTGACACACAGGAAGCCGATCAGGAAATCCAGCCACTGTGTATAGTGGAAGACTCCATGGATCAGCCCCAGTGCCAGTATAAATAAGTTAAATCCCACAGGGATCTCATATGTTCTGAAATCAATCACACTTAAAGCAAGAAGTGCACTAAACAACAAGCAGTAGACTAGGGAATCCACGCTCATCCCAAATTTCCAGAATACGAGCAGGTACAGCACTCCGTTCAGTGCCTCAATGATGGGGTACTGAGCGGAGATATGTGCCTTGCATTTCCGACATCTGCCTCCCAGTGCCAGGTAGCTGAACAGCGGTACGAGGTCGTACCACCGCAGCTGATAACCGCAGTTCATGCAGTGAGACCTGGTCGTTACAATATTCTCTTTTTTCGGGATACGGTAGATCAACACATTGAGGAAGCTACCGATCACAATTCCATAAAGGAAAATCACTATGTAGAGAAGAATTGTTGGGAGCATGTCAGGTGCCTTTCAAATATTACTTATGATTTAGTTATAAGAAGAAGCATCAGGATAAATTTCTGTTCCACCAAGTGTAATTTTAGTTACACCATTTGTTGCATCGTATGTAAATACCCATGTACGTGTAGCATCTACCTTTGACTTCGGAACAGCGGTAAATCCATTAATTCCACCAACAGTAGTTCCTCCAGCAACCGCTGTTGTTCCATCACCAGTGATACCAGTAATTCCAGTAACACCAATTGTCTCATCTGAAATTGCTACATTAATTGCGGATGCCATTTCCTGTGCATTTGTTACGTCAGTAGAGACTTTTGACTTTTTAACATACTTCAGATACTGAGGTGCCAATACACCAATCAAAACTGCCATAATAGCAATAACGATGATCAGCTCTACCAGGGAGAAACCTTTGTTTGTTAAGCTCTTCTGTTTCTTGTTCATAATTACATTCTCCTTTTTATGTGTTTTTTGAATTTCAGGGTAGTAAGTTTTCCGCCCCATTTATTAATTATCGTCCTGTCCCTACACAGAACGGATAATTCAATATTAAAAACTATAATTATAAATTATCAAGTGCTGCATACATAGATACCATAGGTGCCATACATGCCGCAATCAATCCACCAACTATAATTGCCAACACAATAATAATCATAGGTTCCAGTGCTGCCATAAATGACTGAATTTCCATTTCCACTTCTTCATCATAATAATCAGCAATCTTGTCAAGCATTTCTTCTGTACTACCGGCTTCTTCGCCGATACGGATCATCTGATAGACCATAGGAGGAAACAATCCGCACTCCTGTAATGGTCTGGATAATGGCATACCAATCGTAATTTCTTCTCTTGCATCCTGCAAGGCTTCTTTAAAGTAGATATTGTTCATAACTCCAGATACGATATCCACAGCTTCAATCAACGGTACGCCTGCACCCATTAAAGTGCTTAATGTTCTCGCCATCATTGATGCTGCTGATTTCACTGTTAGATTTTTAAACAGTGGTAATTTTAATGCCATTTTACCAAATACATGTTTTCCAAGATTTGTTCCTGCGAAATATTTAATTCCTATAATCAATGCGATTATTATAGGAATAATAATAAACCAGTAATCTCTGATTCCATGGCTCATATTTACATAAAATTTAGTAATCCATGGTAAATCCGTTCCCAAATCTGCAAACATATCTTCATAAGAAGGAATTACCTTTACCAGCATTACAATGGTAACAACGACTGCCACTATGCATACAACCACAGGATAAATCATTGCTTTTTTCAGCATTGCCTGTGTCTTGCTGTTTTTCTCCAACTGCACTGCCACTCGATCGAGTGCCGTTTCCAGACTACCGGATGCTTCACCGGCAGCCACCATGTTCACCATGATCGCCGGGAATACCTTCGGGTGCTCTGCCATGGAATCTGCCAGGGTCTCACCCTTTTCCACGCTGATGCGGACTTCCTTCAGTGCATCCTGCAATCTCTTGTTCTCTGTCTGTTCGCAGAGCATTTTCAGGGATTCGAGGATGCTGACGCCCGCTTTGGTCATGCTGACGAACTGGCGGCACATGACGCTTAGATCCCTGGCCTTGGGCCATCCACCGATCTGGATGTCGATGTCTTTCGTCAGGAAGCTCTGTTCTCCCAGATCGATAACGGTCAGCTCCTGCCTTCTCAGTTCTGCCATTGCCAGATCTTTGTTATCCGCTTCCAAACTTCCCTTTACTTCTTTTCCAGCCTTTGTGATGGCCTTGTAGCCATAGGTCGCCATGTGCCTTCCCTCCAATTACGTCTCTATCTTTAACTGTCTCCCCAACTAGGTAAGACGGACCCCGGTTCTAAAAAGGTCCAGGTTTTTGAAAAATTTTTATAAATTTTGATAAATTTCTATAAAATATTGCGGTTTTTATAGAATTATACGTCAAATGATACCTTTACCATCTCGGAGAAGGAGGTGGTGCCGTCCAGTACGTAATCCGTGGCACTCATACGCAGGGTATGCATTCCTTCTTTTAATGCTTCTTCCTTTAAGATATCGGCACCTTCCCGCTTGCTGATAATAGTCTTCAGCTTCGGAGTGATCTGCATGATCTCGTAGACACCGATACGACCCTTGAAGCCGGTATTGTCACATTTGCTGCAGCCGCAGGGTTCGTAGATGGTCACGTTTTCCTCTTCCTTCAGGCCCATGAATTCTTTTTCATCCCTGGTGGCCTGCTTCGGCTTCTTACAGAAGGGACAGAGTCTGCGGACCAGTCGCTGTGCGATAACGCCGATGACGGAATCTGCGATCAGGTAGGATTCGATACCCATATCCTCCAGTCGGGTGATGGTGCTGGCGGAGGAGTTGGTATGCAGGGTACTTACGACCAGGTGTCCGGTGATGGATGCCTGTACGGCGATGCTGGCGGTCTCCTGGTCACGGATCTCACCGATCATGATGATATCCGGATCCTGTCGCAGGATGGAACGAAGTGCCGTCGCGAAAGTGAGGTCTGCCTTGGTGTTGACCTGTACCTGGTTGATACCGTCAATATTGGCCTCGACAGGATCTTCGACGGTGATGATGTTCACGTCTTCTTTGTTCAGCTCGCTCAGTGCGGTATACAGGGTGGTGGACTTACCACTTCCGGTCGGTCCGGTTACCAGGATGATACCGTGAGGATTTTTCAGAATGTAGTCAAACTGTTCTAATTCGTAGGGTTTGAAGCCTAACTGGCTCTTGTCGCGGTTCAGGGCACTCTTCGCAGCAAGACGCATTACGACTTTTTCCCCGTATACGGTAGGCAGGACGGATACACGGATATCGTATTCCACGCGGTCTACGATCTGGGTGATACGTCCGTCCTGGGGTTTTCTCTTCTCGGAGATATCCATGCCGCCGATGATCTTGATACGGGCGATGATGGCGGACAGTACGTTGACACCGTATCTCGCTCTCTCATAGAGGGCACCGTCAATACGGTAACGGACACGGATGATATTTTCCATAGGTTCGATATGGATATCGGATGCACGCTGGCGGACGGCTTTTTCGATCATGTCCTTGACCAGCATTACGATGGGGGAGCTGTTGATGTTCTCCTCCGTGGCGATATCTTCCACCACATCCAGCTTTTTCTCTTTGGCGTAGGCAGCCAGTGCCTCGGTTACTTCTTCCTGACCGAAATATTTATCGATCGCCAGCATGATGCTGCGGGTGGTGGCTACTACGGGCTCTACCTGGAAGTTGGTGATGATATTGATGTCATCGATGGCATTGTAATCCAGGGGATCCGCCATGGCGACCATGAGAACGTTGAAGTTATTTTCTTTGTAAGCGAAAGGGAAGATCTTGTTCTTCTTCAGAACGTTGACCGGTACCAGATTCAGCACTTCCTTGTCCACATTGATGCTCTGGAGATCGATCATATCCAGATCCAGCTGTTTGCTCAGTGCCTTCGCCAGGTCATCCTCCGATACGATGCCTTCATCTACGAGGAATTCTCCCAGCTTCTTACCCTGACGGGCGGGATTGTCCAACGCCTGCTGCAGCTGTTCATTCGAGAGAACACCGCTGTTTACCAGTAATTCACCTAAACGGACCTTTTTTCTGCCTAATTCCATGATCATTCACCTGTTACTTTTACATATTTGGGTTATCTGTATAATTGTAGCATTTTTCGTTACAACTTACAATTTTTTTGATTCAATACTAAAATAGTATAGCATATTTTAGATTTATGTAAATTGTTTTTAGTACTTTTGTTTCAATTTCTGCGAAAAACATTTTTGTTGCTTTATTTTCCATTTACCTTTAAAATAGAAATGTCTTTAAAAATTTCTTAATATGCCACTATCTTGGCACCCTTTTCCCAAAACAGAACTATATTTTTATATCTTTTTTAAAAGGAGTGATTTTATGAATTATATATATCCGGCTATTTTTTATCCGGAGGGAGACGGAAAATACTCTGTCATTTTCCCAGATCTTAATGATCTTGCCACTTACGGCGATAATCTTGCTGATGCATTTGTCATGGCACAGGAAGCCTGTGGTCAATACTTATTCACCTCTCTAAAAGACGGTGAATCACTTCCCAACCCTACAACAATTAATGCAGTGAAATCGGATGATCCCACTGCATTCATAAATCTTATCTGTGTAAATTTAGATAATTATGCCCGCGCCTATGATGATAGGGCTGTTAAAAAGACCTTAACTATTCCGGCGTGGTTAAATACTGCCTGTGAAAACTACGGCATCAATTATTCTAAAGTTCTCAAAGACGCCTTAATTGCTAAATTGCAGCAAGTACAAATGTAATCTTACAACAGTGTCACCGCGTATTCACTGTCGTACATTTTCTTCAGATTTTCTACGCTGTTATATTTTTCACCAATGCAGAATTCCTTGGACCAGGTCATGTAGTAGGCCCAGGGGATTCTGCTTTTTTGCAAAAGATCCACATCGGGAAGGTAGCCCACTTCTGCCAGAGCAGCCACTTTGTCATGGGAGGTGGCTGCCACCAGTTTCTCATAGGCATCCGCATAGTCTGTGGACTGATACTCCGGGAGGTAGACATCTATGGATACTACATCCACGTATTCATCTCCGGGGTAGGCTTCCTCTATATCGCAGTTCCAGACCCAGAGCAGGTTATGCAGGTTCTTTTCTCCGGTATAATAATCGAACATCAATCGGTATAAGTCTCTTGCGACTTTCGCGCCCTTTGCTCCCCACCAAAACCATGTGCCGTAGGATTCGTGGAAGGGGCGCCAGAGGATGGGGATGTTCTCGTCCTGGAAACGTCGCAGGATGTCTGCGATCACATCCATGTCTGCGTAGAACGCTGCGCGCTCCGGGGTTCCTTCCTGTAATACTTTCGTCGCATCGAAATCGGTATGCTCGGTGTAGAAGCTTTTGTCTCTGCCGCCTAAGGGCGAGAACCAGTGGAAACTGAAGGTGAGGATACCGCCGGTGGCATAGTCTGTGCTGTTCTCTGTACCCGTGTCGTTCACTTTATCCGGGCGGTTCGCTCTAGCCCACTGCAGGGCGGTCTCTACCGTGCCTTTATTCTCTTCCACTTCCTTCAGGCATTCTGGGGAAGCGTCTGCATAATTGATATTCGGAGAATACGCCAGCAGTTCAAAACCGCGCAGCTTTGGCTCTTTTCCAGTGGTCTGCCGGATATAGGCAATCTCCTCACAGGGGATGGTCTGGGTGTGCTGACCGGTGATGATCTGCTGTCCCGCTGTATTTTTGAGGTATTCCAATAATTCTTTTGCTTCTTGTGTAGCTTTTGCATCCGCTGTTGTCATATATTATATTTTTCCTTTCCATGGGCACAGATTGAGCTTACGGCGGCTGCTGTGCCCTTCCCGATCTTTTTCGTGGGCACAGATTGAGCTTACAGCGGTGTCTGTGCCCTTCTCGCTCTTTTTTGTAGGCACAGCTTAAGCTTACGGCGGCGTCTGTGCCCTTCTCGCTCTTTTTTGTAGGCACAGCTTAAGCTTACGGCGGTGTCTGTGCCCTTCCCGTTCTTTTTCGTGGGCACAGATTGAGCTTACGGCGGTGTCTGTGCCCTTCCCGTTCTTTTTCATGGGCACAGATTGAGTTCACGGCAGCGTCTGTGCCCTTCCCGATCTTTTTCGTGGGCACAGATTGAGCTTACGGCGGCGTCTGTGCCCTTCTCGCTCTTTTTTGTAGGCACAGCTTAAGCTTACGGCGGTGTCTGTGCCCTTCCCGTTCTTTTTCGTGGGCACAGATTGAGCTTACGGCGGTGTCTGTGCCCTTCCCGTTCTTTTTCATGGGCACAGATTGAGTTCACGGCAGCGTCTGTGCCCTTCCCGATCTTTTTCGTGGGCACAGATTGAGCTTACGGCGGCGTCTGTGCCCTTCTCGCTCTTTTTTGTAGGCACAGCTTAAGCTTACGGCGGTGTCTGTGCCCTTCTCTTCAAAATTGTGCAGGAGTAAAGCATGCTTTCCCGCAAAGCATAAAAAAATAAGGGTACAGAGACTAAATTTCCGTCTCTATACCCTCAGTTTATGACAATATATCATTTATGACAAGCACTATTCCGTATGGCAAGCTCTATTCCAGCTCTATACTTCCTGATAATCGTTACCGGTGTCGTTCTTCTCTACATTCTCTACAGGCTTTGTATCTTCTGCCTTTTCCTTGGCGAAGCCCTTTGCCAGCATCTCGTTGATATCGAGTCCGGTGGACTCTTTGATGCCGTCGGTGACCTGGGTCACGGTGGTCATGATATCGCCTGCCAGCTTGCTGGAATCACCGCCGAACATCTTGATGGAATCTACGTTCATGTAGCCCTTGGCCACAGCCTCGGCGATCTTGGGCAGCTGCTCGAAGTATACTTTCAAGGTATCCAGCTCCATCTGCTGTCTTGCAGCGTCGCCGTACTGCTTCATAGCTTCTGCTTTTTTCAGGATACCGGCTGCCTCTGCCTCTGCCTTCGCCTGGATGGCTTCTGCTTCTGCTTTACCTTTGGCTGCTACAGCGGCTGCCTCTGCCAGTCCGGCTGCCTTGACTGCCTCTGCCGCCTGCTCCTTGGCGAATCTCTCTGCCTCGGATTTTGCTTTCTCAGCTTCTGCCTGTCTCTGGATCTCGAAGAGTTCTGCCTCCGCTCTCTTCTGTCTCTCATACTGCTCGGCATCTGCCTTCTGCTGTGCTGCGTATTTATTCGCTTCTGCGGTCTTCTTGACCTCAGCTTCCAGAGCTTTCTCCTTGATGGATACTTCTCTTTCCTTTAATTCCAGTTCCTTCTCCTGACGGGCCAGGTTCGCGTTCGCTGTGGTGATCTCCACGGTCTTACGCTGTTCCTCCTCCTGGATCTTATATGCTGCGTCGGCTTCTGCCTTCTTGATATCAGATTCTTTCTTCAGTTCAGCCTTCTTGATCGCCAGTTCGGTCTGCTTCTGGGCGATCTCGGTCTCTGCGATAACCTGTGCATCATTGGCATCCTTCTGCGCCTGTGCTCTGGCGATGGCCACATCTCTGTCTGCCTGTGCCTTTGCTACGGAAGCGTCCTTCTGGATCTGGGACATGTTATCCTGTCCTAAAGCAGTGATCAGGTTGTTCTCATCCTCGATCTTCTGGATGTTGCAGGACTCGATCCAGATACCCAGGGCATTCATATCCTTCTGCGCCTTCGCCTGAACCTCGTCACCGAAGGTCTTACGATCATTACACAGCTCCTTCAGGCACTGGGTACCGATGATCTCACGCATGTTACCCTGTAAGGAATCGGTCAGCGCATCGCGGATCTGATCTTCGTTCATGTTCAGGAAGTTCTTCATGGCTGCGTTAGCCATCTCGGTGGTGATCCTCTTATTAGAATCGGCACCTGCCACTACTTCCCCTTTGGCATTCACGGTAACATCTCTCTGGGTCAGGACTCTGACCTTAGCCACGGCGTCAATATCTACACCGATGAAATCCTTGGTGGGGATATAGCCATTGGTCTTGATGTCGATACTGATCTGCTTCAGGATCAGTTCATCCTTTTTCTCCAGGAAGGGGATCTTGATGCCGGCACGTCCGATCAGGACCTTGGGCTCTCTCTTGATACCGGAGATGATGTAGGCTTTGTTCGGTGATGCCTTCACATAACCGGATGCCAGGATGGCCAGAATGGCAATGGCCAATACGACGATTGCGATAATACCAATGTTAATTTCCATATGTACTCCCTCATTCTTTCTGCTTTCGTAATATATGAAAAGCTGCTTGTATGATATGTATTTTACCATACAGGCAGCTTGACGAACAGTGATATCTATTATTTTTTTATCAATTTATTGTATCAAAATGCGCACGATATTCCACGTGTGTTACCGGATCTGAGCCAGGTCATACGGTGTTGCCTGATATACGTAATAATTCAGCCAGTTGCTGTAAAGGTTATTGCAATGGGATCTCCACTGTAACAGTGGTCTCTGCTCCGGATCATCATCCGGATAATAATTATAGGGAACCTGGATCGGCAGTCCCTTGTCCAGGTCTCTGTGATACTCATTGTTCAACGTATAACGGTCATATTCCGGGTGTCCCGCCACGAAGATTTTCTTGCCTTCCTCTGCGATAGCCAGGAATACACCGGCTTTCTCGGATTCCGCCAGGATCGTCAGATCCTTACAGGCATGAATGGCTTCGGAAGGAGTCTCCGTATGGCGGCTGTGCGGTGCCAGGAAAATATCATCAAAGCCACGCACCAACGGTATTTTCCGGTTGGATACTTTATGTTCGTAGACACCGAACAGCTTCTGCGGCAGCTGTCTCTTGTTAATACCATAATAATGGTAGAATCCGGCCTGCGCCGCCCAGCAGATATGCAAGGTGGAAGTCACATGGGTCTCCGCCCAGTCTAAGATCTTACAGGTCTCCTCCCAGTAATCCACCTCTTCAAAGGTGATATCTTCCACCGGTGCTCCGGTGACGATCAGTCCATCGAAGGTGCGGTCTTTGATCTCATCAAAGGTGGTGTAGAATTTATTGAGATGGCTTGCAGGGGTATTCAATGACACATGGGTCTTGGTATTCATGAAGGTCACATCCACCTGCAAAGGGGTATTGGACAAGGCACGCAGTAGCTGCAGCTCCGTGTCCTGCTTTACCGGCATATTGTTTAAGATCAATACCTGCAGTGGACGCATATCCTGATGCAGAGCACGGAATTCGTCCATGACGAATATATTTTCGTTCTCCAGTATCTCTTTGGCAGGCAGATCATTTTGTGTCTTAATAGGCATTTCATTTTCCTCCAGGTCTACTTATTCCTCGTAAGGAATATTATAAGTCTTCAGGAAATCCTCCTCTGTCAGGATCGGGACCTGAAGCTCCTTCGCTTTTTTATTTTTAGAAGAAATCGAGGTAATGTCATTATTGATCAGGCAGGTGGTCTTCCCCGTCACACTGCCGGTGACTTTACCGCCTCTCTCCTCGATGACTTCTTTCAGATCATTACGGCTGGCGTAATGGTTCAGACTTCCGGTTACGACGAAACTCATACCGGATAGTGTCTGTGCATTTTCATCCACCTTAGGTGTCTCAATGGTCAGGAACTGTTTCAGATGTTCGATCTGTTCCAGGTTCTCCGCATCGGACATATACTCCGTAAATGCCCCGGCAAGCACTTCTCCCACACCGGGGATAGCACTTAAGGTCTCTGTGTCTGCTGACTGCATTTTCTCCAGATTATAATCAAAATATCTGCAGAGCACCTTGGCATTGGCCACACCGATCCCCGCGATTCCCAGTCCGTAGATCAGTCGGGGCAGCGTCGTATGGCGCGCAGCTTCAATGCTGTCTATCATATTCTGATAAGACTTCTCTCCGAAGCCCTCCATCTGTGTGATAACTTCCTTATAACGATCCAGCCGGAACAGGTCAGCATATTCGTGGATGAAGCCTTGATCGATCATTTTCTCCAATGTAGCTTCGGAGAGCCCATCGATATTCAGGGCATCACGGCTGACGAATAAGGTGTATGCCTTAATCTCCTTCGCCGGGCATTTCTCATTGGTGCAATACAATGTCTGTACTTCATTCATCTGACGGATCTCGGTAGGTTGTCCGCAGACGGGGCAGACCTTCGGGATCTCCACGTTGTCACTGCCGGTCAGATTCTCTGCGATCTGGGGGATGATCATATTCGCCTTATAGACTGTAATGTGATCTCCGATCCCCAGTCGAAGGGAACGTAATATGCTGATATTGTGCACCGAGGCACGGCTGACTGTGGTACCCTCCAGCTCTACCGGCTCGAAGATGGCTACCGGATTGATCAGGCCGGTGCGGCTGGCACTCCATTCGATCTCTTTTAAAGTGGTCTCGCGAAGTTCATCCGCCCATTTAAAAGCAATGGAATCTCTGGGGAATTTTGCAGTTCTGCCCAGGGACTGTCCATAGCTGATGCTTTCATAGGTAAGTACCAGTCCGTCGGAGGGAATGTCATAATGCTCGATCTTGTGTTCAAAGTCTTCGATGACTGACAGGATATTTTCCTCGGTCACCGCCACATGTTCTACCACCGCAAATCCCTGCTCCTGTAAAAAAGCAAACTGTGCTTCCTTGGAATCGTGGAAGTCCACATCGTCCGCTTTTACGAGGGTAAACGCATAAAATCTCACGTTGCGTTTTGCCGTGATCTCATTATTCAGCTGTCGAACGGATCCACTGCACAGATTTCTGGGATTCTTATATTTTGCCTCTGCATCTGCGATCTCACCGTTGATCTTCTCGAAATCACTGTAAGTGATAACCGCCTCGCCCCGCAGGATCAGTTCCCCGGTATAAGAAATATTTAACGGAAGATTCTTAAAAGTACGAGCGTTATTCGTGATAACTTCCCCGATCTCACCGTTTCCCCGGGTAACCGCTTTTGCAAGTTTTCCTTCACGATAGGTCAACACAATGGTCAGTCCGTCCAGTTTCCAGCTTAAAATTGCAGGGTTGCCCTGCAGCCACTCCCGCAGTTCTTCCCGGCTTTTGGTCTTGCCCAGAGACAGCATCGGACTCTCGTGACGTTCCTTGGGAAGCTCATCCACTGCTTCGTAGCCCACATTCACCGTAGGGCTGTTCGCCAGGGTAACGCCTGTCTCTTTTTCCAGTTCTACCAGTTCATCATAGAGCTTATCATATTCATAATTGCTCATGATCTCCCGATCTTTGGCATAATAGCTCTCCGAAGCCGCATTCAGTTGTTCTACCAGATATTTGATCCGGTCTATCTTGGAAGACTGCATATTGTGTTCCTGCCTTTAAAAGATTATTTACGATTTAACATTCCGGTGTCTGTCAGAAGCGTTTCCAGTTCTTCCCCTGTGACCTCACGCCACTCTCCGGGCTTCAGATCTCCCAGGCGGATATTCATGACGCGGATCCTTTTTAAGGATCTCACTTTCGCTCCGCAGGCTTCGCACATCCGGCGGATCTGTCTGTTGACTCCCTGAGTCAGTATGATCCGGAATGTATATTTTCCTATTTTTTCTATCTTACATTCTCTGGTAGTGATATCAAGATCCTTCAGATAGATGCCTTTTCTCATTATCTCCAAAAAATCGGGTGTTATTTCCCGGTCGATCTTTACAATGTACTCTTTTTCATGGCGGTTTGCTCCCCGCATCATGGCATTGATGAGGTCTCCGTCGTTGGTCAGAAGGATCAGTCCCTCGGAATCTTTGTCCAGGCGTCCGGCATAGGTCAATCTCTCCGGGCAGCGGATCATGTCCATGATCTTTTTCTCCGCATGTGGATCCCTCTCTGTGCAGACGACGCCCACCGGCTTGTAGAAAGCCAGGACTTTGCAGGTCTGTTTCCCCTGTAAAATCTTTTTTCCCACCTGTACGGTATCCGTCTCTAACACCTGCTGTCCCATTCCTGCGACCTGACCGTTGACTAAGACTTTTCCCTGTTCGATGAGTTTGTCCGCATCTCTCCTGGAGCATACACCGCACTGTGCCAGATATTTATTCAGCCGCATCCTGCATCCTCTCTGCGGCATCCGCCGCCTCGAAATCGCTTAGACTCTTCACCTTGGGAATTCCGTTACCGTTCGCCACGCCGAGTTTTGCTGTCTCGTCCGCGAGTTCATTGTATTTTACCTTGGAATGCGCCGGTACTTTCGTGAAGCGGATCTGTATCTTCTGTCCCCATCCTCTCATGGTCTGTGCGTATTTCTGCGTCAGTTCATTTTTGCTCTTCCACGCACCGGTGACCCATTTTTCAATCCCCTCGTAATCATACCGGATCTCAATGGCTCGAAATCCACTGTTTAAGGCAAACCGTACCGCATACATGGCTCCCAGCATCTCTCCGGAGACATTTCGCTGTTTCAGAGAATCCGGGTTATCGCCGTTACCGTATTCTGTATAGATCCGCCCGTCGGGAAGGATGAAAATACAGCCAAAACCATATTTTTTCAATGCATCCTGATAGCTTCCGTCCACGTAAGCCAACAGTTCTCCCGCTGCGGGGCAGTCCTTTGGATCTGCATTTTCCGGATATCTTCCCAATCCCTGCCACTGTGCCATAATTTCGTCTGTCTCCTTTTCCTGTCCGATCTGTCGTATTTATCGGATAAAGTTGGTCTTCTGCGCCGGTTCTCTCTCCGGGAAACTCACACCGGCAGCTTTGCCTGCTTCTATACATTTTAACAGCCACGCCATATTATTGCCCAATGTGCGCATGGTCTGCATACCTTCCAGATCCTGTTTCACTTCTTCCGGTGTATTGCCGTGGACCTGGTTCCAGTACTGACTGGATACCACCGGCATACAGTTAATGGTAAAATATTTGTTCAACTGATCAAAAGCCGCGGAGGCTCCGCCACGTCTGCAACTGACAACGCAGGCACCGGGTTTGCCCTGGAAAAGTGCACTCTTACCATAAAAAGCCCGATCTAAGAAAGAAGTGATCATACCGGATGCCGATGCATAATGCACGGGAGATCCGAACACGAATCCATCTGCGGTCTTCGCTTTTTCTACGAATTCATTGACGCCGTCCTCACGGAAGCATTTTCCGGTCTTTAAGCAGGCACCGCAGCCGATGCATCCGGCGATGGGTTCTACGCCTACCTGAATGATCTCTGTCTCGATACCGTTCTTCTCCAATGCACCTGCTACCTCTTCCAGTGCTGTATAGGTACATCCCTCTACATGTCCGCTTCCGTTTACTAATAATACTTTCATTATTTGCTACCTCTTTTTCATCATTTATAACATGTTCTGTTCTTGCATGATCTGTTTCTGCAAGCTATTATATCCGTAAATTAAGCGGTTTTAAGGAAGCTGTCCTCATGCCGTCTAAAATCTCTCACTATTTACTGTCCATACTGTGTATCGGATGTCAGCAACAGGGTGTCATCCTATGTAAGTTTTTCCTTTGCAAGATCCTTTGAGTCAATCGTACTAATTATAAACAGAATCCTGCTTTTTTTCAACCTTATGTTCAAAACAGGCAGAAAAAAACAGGCAGTATTTGCTGCTCATAGAACAGAAATAACCGCCTGTCTGATATTTTATTCCTCTGTGGGCTTCTCATAATATGCGAAATCGTTCTTGCCGTTCTTTTTCACCTTATACATGGCATCATCCGCGCATACGATCAGCTGTTCCAGATTATCGGTGTCCTTGGGATAGCTTGCAATACCGATGCTGCCGCCGATCCGCCGTTTCGTTCCGCAGAGTGTCACATCTTTGGCAAATACCTGACGACACTGGTACGCCGTCTTCTCCACCAGCATGCTCTGACTGCTGCGAAGGATCAGGATGAATTCATCTCCAGCGAACCGATAAGAGGTAAGTATCTGGGACTGCATGTCCTTCAGCCGGTTGGCTACCTGCTGCAGTGCCTCATCTCCCGCTGTGTGTCCGTAAGTATCGTTGATCTTCTTAAAATTATCGATATCCAGCATCATGACCGTACAGGGAATCTGGGCTCCGATCAGCTGTTCCAGATCCTTCATGAACTTGCTACGGTTCGGAAGTCCCGTCAGGAAGTCATGCTGGGATGCCGATTCCATGATCGCACGTGCCTTCTCCAGTTCCTGTAACAGCTTTCGTCTGCGGTAATTATCGAAGCACACCCAGCAGATAATAACATCGAGTGCAGCGATAAGGATAAGTGCCGGGATCAAAGCCTCACGGTTTCTGGCAAAAAAGCCCTCCCGATGATTTACAAATTCGGTATCTTTCGGAAACTGTGATGCCTCCAGTCCGAACTTTCGCATGACATCTTCATCTACGCAATAAATGTTAGGGCTGTCCTTTACCACATTGATCTCTGCACTGTCGGTACCATTCGCGATATCCATGGCCATCTGTGCTGCAATCTCTCCGGACTTATACATGGATACCACATTACCACCCAGCAATCCATCACCGATCCCGGCCTCCACCATGCGGTACACCGGCACTTTGGAATAAGTTACGAGCATACGGATCGCCTGCGAACTGGTATACTGCTTGCCACTGCCATCATTTGACATTACAATGTAGATCAGTATGGTATTCTCATCCGCCTTGCTGACTGCCTGCTGCAGCTGTGCGGTTGTCAGTTCGGAAGAATTGATCTCAGAGAATTCCAATTCCGGATATTCTGACTCGGCACTGTAAAAATTCTTACGCTCTGCCTCACCGGTCACAGAATCATCCAATATGGCCACTACTTTGTCTGCTGACGGATTTACCTTTAATGCCATATCGATATTTTTTTCCACTGACAGCTTCTCCAGGATCCCGGTTACCAGAGGATTCTTCGCTGCTTCCAGGGCATATTCCTCATCATTGACACCTTCAAAGACAATGGGGATACCATCAAACAGTTCCTCCCTGAATGCCATTGCATAACGGAGTGCGGCATCATCTCCCACGATCACGACATCATAGGGATCTGAATGATCCAGATGGTACTTCAGCATTTCGTCAAACATTGCTGCTGACTCTTTCGTCCGGAATCGCTTCGTATCCATGAATTCATAATCCACGGTGGTATTCTCGTCCACCCCCGCCTTGATTCCTTCGATCTGTGTCTGGACTGTATCCCATCCATAAGAATACGAGCTGATAAACAGTACCCGCTTTCCCTGATTCAGATTCTGTGCTTCTGCCTTCATTGACACCGTCCCAATAGTCCCAATGCCTATGAGAACAGCCAATGCAAACAGCCATGCTTTCCACTTTCTCATATTCCTTCCCCCTAATTCCAACAGGTATGCTACCGGGGTCAAAAGTCCGAACCCAATACCACGATATGAGGAATTACATCGCTGGTACTATTGTACCACATTGTCTGTTGAAAGCAAAGAGCTTAATTTAATCTTGCGATAATACCTTCTTCTTTTTTCTCTTTCATTTTTCCGATAACGGTAGGGATTGCTCCGAGCGCCACAAACAGATACTGTAGAACCAGATTGCCTATGTAGCTTCCCATATCAATAATTTCTGCGGAAAGTGCCGCAGGGATCAGTCGATAACACTCGAACAGACTATAACCTGCTTCCGCACCGCCGCCCTGATTGAACAGAATGATCGCCCAGTCCACACGGTCTGCAAAATACGTCATAAGGATCATGATCACAGCGCTGATGACTACTGCCTTTTTGGTCAGTTTTCCGCCCAGCATCTCATATCCCTTCAGAACGCACACCGCCATGATCACACCGGATAATGCTGCTACATATCCCAACTGGCTTAAGATCAGAACACTGAGCATTCCCAACAGGGATCCTAACAGGGCACCTACAATACCGCCTACGATGTTTTCTTTCTTCTGCGCCTTCTGCTGTGCCTTCATTGCGATGTCACTGCGCATCTTCATCTCGCAGTCCGGACATAAATGATAGTATTCACTGCCCATTCTGAACGCTCCGGTCTCTACATTCTGACCGCACAGATCACAGCATGGACTGTAACTGTTTGTACGCAGGAATGTCGTTGTAGCTGCAAGTGCTTCGTTCAATGTATCCTTACATTTTTCCGCATTGGACTGTGCCTTCAGTGATACTCTGATATCCAGATTCTTCTGACCAAAACTCGCGATCTTCTTGCTGCTTTTCTGAAACCCTTTCACTGCCTGCTTGTCAAATGTCGACCCGTCAGCGCTTTTTGCCGCCGTATGCAGCACCATCATATATGGATATCTTGCATCGGGTGCATAGACGATAAAGTCAAACCCATCCCGTTCCCCATGAAACAGGCCACCCACTTCATCATAACGCAATCCGGTTCCCATGGCAATCTGCTGATAATTTTCAATCTTCTTTTTCTGATTCATTTTTCTCCCATCCTTTGTAATAGAAAATTAGTAATCGCTCTGAAGCGTTACGAAAATCACACTTTTCCATTTTACACTTTACCGTGTTAACATGCAACCCTATTTAGGAGTTTTTTCGCCGATTAACCTATTTGCTATAAAAAAACTGTAGGCACATCTGTGTAACCTACAGTTTTTGAACTTCCTTATAAATAGAACAAGGTAATCGAAATCACGCAAATACGGAATTTGCATTCCATCAGCACTTGATCTCAAGGTAACCTAACAGCTTGCTCATATCGTACTCTTCCAGTACGCCCAGATTGGAATCGTAGAATTTGCCATCGTAATGTACCAGGTAATGACAGAAACGTCCCATCTTTTCCATCATGATACAGCACTTCGGCAGTACAGCGGGTCTACCCTCGGTATATACGATGATGTCGGTATGGTCAATGCCGTAATAGTTCAGTGCAGAGATCACGCGACCCATGGTAGCCTGCCACTCTCTGCAGTCCATCACACTGATCACCTCTGCAATGGTAACACCGGCTAACATTGCCACACATGCCTGGCCGCACAGACCGTCCTCAGGCTGGATGATCACATTCATGCTGTCGATCTTGCGGATCGGGTTCTCGAAGCTGTAAGGGCTGTTCTGGTCCATACGGATCAGGGAGCCGTTAATATGTAACAGGATCTTGTGGAGCACACCCAGCTCTACCTTTACAGCAGCTTCATCGGTGATCACGATCTCGTAATTGCCCTTCTCCTTGGGATGAAGCTCGCACTCAATGATATTGTTATCCAGAACGATATCTCCCTTGATGCCTTCTCTCTGATGGCATACTTCCCATACATTAAAAGGAATCTGAATGGTGTATCCTGCATCCTTTTTCTCTACTTTAGATTCAAAAAAATATCTCATGATTCATTCCTCCGTTGCTTTTGCTGTTCCCGAATATTCTCTTAAGAAAAAGATTTACGAAAGCGGTTACATTTTCTAATTTCCTTGATTCTAGCAAAAATTTCCGCCCTTGCAAAGAGCTTGTGGAAAAGTACTTAAAAAAAAACATCCTGTCAAAAAAATATCAAAAAAGCGCCCGTTTTAAAACAGACGCTTTTTATAAATCCAGTGCATTTAAAGCCCTAAAATTGCAGATGCAACGCGGAAATATACTAACAGTGACATTGCATCCACGATGGTGGTGATAAACGGACTTGCCATTACCGCCGGATCAAAGCCGAGACGCTTTGCCAGGATCGGCAGAAGGCATCCAATGATCATTGCGATCACTACCGCTGCTACCAGAGTCAGGCACACGGATGCTGCCACCAGCACCCCTACTTTATCCAATAACAGTAATTTTACAAAGTTCGCTGCGGAAAGTGTGATACCGCAGATCAGTGCCACGCGGATCTCCTTGAATACGACCTTCGGCACATCCCGGTACTCGATCTCATTCAGGGACAATCCACGGATGACCGTAACGCTCGCCTGGCTTCCGGCATTACCGCCGGTATCCATCAGCATGGGGATATATGCCACCAGTACTGCGCATACGCTTAATGCGTCTTCAAAAGAAGAAATGATAGCTCCGGTAAAGGTAGCTGACACCATCAGAAGCAGCAGCCAGGGAATACGCTTTTTGAAGGTCTCAAATACCCCGGTCTTCATATAGGGCTTATCGCTGGGCACGATAGCCGCCATTTTTTCCATATCCTCCGTGGTCTCTTCTTCGATGATATCCACGATATCGTCCACGGTGATAATACCTACCAGCCGGTTCTCATTGTCCACTACCGGCATGGCTGTAAAGTCGTATTTTTTGAACTGTCTGGCAACTTCTTCCTGGTCCATCAGCGTATTGATGGAGATGACATTTTCATGCATGATGTCACCGATGATCTCGTCGCCGTCCATGAGCAGCAGATACCTCAGAGCCACCGTTCCCACCAGTCTTCTCTGGGCATCTAAGACATAACAGATATTGATGGTCTCACTGTCGAGACCCACCTTACGGATCCGCTCGATGGCCTGATTCACCGTCAGATTCTCCTTCAGGTCTACATATTCGACCGTCATGATACTTCCGGCGGAATCTTCCGGATAGCGCAGCAGATGATTGATATCTCTGCGCACATCGGGGCTTGCGTTGGTCAGAAGCTTTTTGACAATGTTGGCAGGCATCTCCTCCAGCAGATCGGCCGCATCGTCCGCCATCAGGTTGTTGATGATGTTCGTTGCTTCCTTATCCGACAGGGACGTGATGATCTTCTGCTGATTGTCCATATCTAAATAGGAAAAAACGTCTGCCGCCAGGTCCTTGGGAAGGATACGGAAGACCTTTAACATCTCTTCCTCTTCCAGTTCTTCCAAAAGTCCCGCAATATCGGCATCGTTGAGTTCAGCCAGGTACTGGCGCAGCTTGGTGTACTGCTTGGTGTTAAGAAGCTCTAATACCTCTTCCAGTTCTTTGATCTGTTCCATGATGATCCTCCTTATGATGTTTTCTATGGGTGTAACTTACATGGCAACTTCGCCCCGGAAGTGGGTTGTCAGAGCTCTTCTGTGTACACTTCATAAAAACCACCACCTTTCCTCATGGAATCATTAAACCGCTATTTTTATTTTATTTCATTGGTTATTCTTTGTCAACGAAATAAGTCTCTTTCAATTTCTCAATTTTTACCTTTCCACAGGTGGTTTCTGTCAGGTTTTTCCTGACTTTTTCTTCATTTTCCATCGGGATAAGTAAAATAAATTTTACGTTTTCGGCATAGATACTGTCCATAGGAACGATGCCCTGCTGTCCGAAATAGTATTGCAGCTTTCCTACGTCATTATAATCTGTCGTCACTTCCAGTTCACAGCCTTTTCGCAGGATCCCCGTCTCGCAGTGGGCAAGACCTTCCTTCACCGCCTGGGTGTATGCCCGCACCAGTCCTCCGGTACCCAATAGGGTGCCGCCGAAGTACCTCGTCACCACCACCGCGATGTTGCGGATCCCGGATCCTGTCAGCACCTCTAACATCGGTCTGCCCGCAGTGCCGGAGGGTTCTCCGTCATCACTGCACCGGGTCAGTTCGCCTCTGCTTCCTATTATAAATGCAGAACAGTTATGTCTGGCATCCCAGTACTTTTTCTTCATTTCTTCTATAAAAGCTACGGCCTCTTCCTCGTTTTCGCACTTACGGATCGTTGCGATGAAACGGGATTTTTTCTCCACGATCTCTCCTTCGCCGCCGGATAATAATACTCTGTAGCTGTCTGTTGCTGCCGTATCGCCCATGTTAACCTCACTTATTTTTGTTTTCCTTCGGATTCTTTTCCAGTGTAGCATAACTTTTCCAAAATGTGAAACCCTTATAACAGTTCCGCCATCATTTTCATAAAAGTGCCTGCTACGCAGTCAACGCCGCTGTGCGGCTCATCTTTTTATTCACCTGATGGCGCTTCGCTCATAGAACGATCAAAACAGTGCATTGTGTGCAAGCACCCAAGCCCTGTTTTTACCGTTCTATGGCGGAACTGTTATTAAGGAATTCTAAAGACTGGAAAGAAAGCCTTTATTTACATAGCATTATTTGGTATAATATTTTCGTCTGTATCTCAGACAGAAAGGACTTGTTTTATGAATTATGGTAAAAAAGGTGTCCGAGCGAAGCAGAAGGCACTCAACTCTAAATCACAAAAATGGGGAAGGAAGCTCGCACTGACCTGTGTCAAGATCATGCTGGCCGCTGTCGTAGGCATCGGCATCTGCGGTGTAGCTGCCGGTATCGGTGTCTTCCGCGGCATCCTCTCTTCCACTCCCACGATCCGGCTGTCCGATGTCGTGGCAGTAGGCGAGGCTACTATCGTATATGATAAGGAAGGCAATGAGATCGACCAATATGTCAGCACCAACTCCAACCGTCTCTCCGTAGGCATGGATGAAATTCCCGACTATCTGGGCAAAGCCTTCGTGGCGATCGAGGACCAACGTTTCTATCAGCACAACGGTATTGATGTCAAGGGTATCCTGCGTGCCGGTTATCAGTTCTTAAAGACCGGCGGTGAAGAGGCCCAGGGTGCCAGCACTATTACCCAGCAGCTGTTGAAGAACACTGTTTTCACCGACTGGACCTCCGAAGGTGACAACAAGATCAAAAAGATCAAGCGTAAGATCCAGGAGCAGTATCTGGCACTGGAAATCACCAAGTATTATTCAAAGGATGAGATTCTGCTGCGTTACATGAACGCCATCAACTTAGGACAAAATACTCTGGGTGTGGAATCCGCTTCCCTGCGTTACTTCGGTAAGCACTGCAGTGACCTGACGATTTCCGAGTGTGCTGTGATCGCTAGTATTACGCAGAACCCTTCCAAATACAATCCGATCCGGCATCCGGAAGAAAATGCAAAACGTCGTGATACCTGTCTGAATAAAATGCTGGAGCTTGGATTTATCAGTCAGGCACAATACGATGAAGCCATGGCAGATACCGATGCGGTATACGAGCGTATCGGGCTGTATGATATCGACTATCAGGAAGCCAATGCTACTACCGGCTCTTACTTCTCCGATGCCGTGTATGAGCAGGTAAAGCAGGATCTGATCCTGTCCGGTTATAACGAAGCCATGGCAGAGACGCTGCTTACTTCCGGCGGATTGCGTGTGGAATCCACTCTGGATCCCAAGATTCAGGCAATTCTGAACGAAGAATATGCAGATCCCGCCAATTATCCGGAGAACGTGAAATGGTATCTGAACTATGCACTTACCATTATCTCTCCTGATGGCACCAAAAATAACTTCAGTAAAGAAAACATGATGACCTGGTTCAAGGAAAATCAGAATAAAAAGTTCAATCTGATCTTCTCCTCCCAGGATGATGCTTATGCGGCTATAGATACGTACCGTTCCGCCATGTTAGCCCAGTTGGGTGTGGAAGACAATGCGGATAACTACGAAGAGACGATCACCATGACACCTCAGCCGCAGTCTGCTATGGTCATCGAAGAACAGAGTACCGGTCATATTGTAGCCATGATCGGCGGCCGTGGCTCCAAGGAAGGCCGTAGGACCCTGAACCGTGCTACCAGTGCAAAGCGTCTGCCCGGATCTACCTTCAAGGTAGTGGCCTCCTACGCTCCCGCTTTGGACAGTGCCGGGAAGACTCTGGCAACTGTCTACAACGATGCACCGTTTAATTACGCCGACGGTACTCCTGTACGTAACTGGTACAAGTCCGGCTACCGTGGCATCCAGAATATCCGCAGTGCGATCCGTGACTCCCTGAATATCATCGCTGTAAAAAATATCACGGTGATCACCCCGAGACTCGGATACGATTATCTGTTAAACTTTGGATTTACCACGCTGACCGACGGTGTCCAGGTCGGCAATGAGATCAAGTCCGATGTGAACCAGTCCCTGGCTCTGGGTGGTCTGACCTACGGTGTTACTCCTTATGAGCTGACAGCTGCTTACGCAGCCATTGCAAACGGCGGTACTTATGTAACGCCAAAGCTGTACACCAGAGTCACTGATTCCGACGGCAATGTAATCCTGGACAATACGAATCCTCCCACCAGACAGGTGATCAAGGAAACTACTGCTTTCCTGCTGACCAGTGCCATGCAGGATGTTGTTACTTCCGGTACCGGTGGAAAGGTTAACTTCGGTGGCATGGCCATTGCCGGTAAGACAGGTACCACAACAGGACCTACCGACGCATGGTTTGCAGGATATACCCCTTATTACACTGCTGCTACCTGGACCGGTTACGATAACAACGTAGACTTAAACAATGCGGAAGACGGTGTCTCCAAGACTTTATGGCGCAAGGTGATGAAACGGGTTCATGAGGATCTGCCGAACACCCAGTTCCCGGTTCCTTCCGGAATCGTACAGGTTGCGGTATGTTCTCAGTCCGGAAAACTGCCGATCCCCGGTCTGTGTGATGGATCTGTTTATACCGAATACTTTGCAGAAGGTACCGAACCTACCGAGAGCTGTGACGTGCATTATCAGGGCGAGATCTGTGCTTACGACGGACTTCCCGCAAGTCCTGACTGCCCGTTCAAGTACACCGGTGTGGCTACCATGCCTCTGGTAGAGGATCCCGCATTACAGCAGGGTTCTACCGTCATCATCAACAATCCGGACGGTACACAGACAGTCAGCACACCGAACACCAGAACTCAGTGTCAGCATGACGCTACCTTCTTCGCGAACCCGGATTACGAAGCAGTCATCAATCAGCAGCAGGCTGAGATCAACGCACGGAATGCCGCTGCACAGCAGCCACAGGAATAGAACAAAAAGGTGCGCCGCATGGTGCACCACTAAAAAAGTCCCCGGAACTTCAGATTCCGGGGACTTTTTGATGCCTACGGATTGCTTCGTGCTATGCACTCTCGCTTCTACGCTCCGCTTCGGTCCGTGCTAAACATGTGCCACTGGCACATAGCACCCTACCCTCTATTCGCATATCGTGGGATTATCATCCCACTTTTATGCTCATATCGGGGCGGGTCAAAAAGTCTTTCTCCCACATATGAGCAAGCTCATGTGGGTTTAGACCTTTTGACCCTGGCATCATATACTACACAATACCCTGAGCGGTCATAGCAGTAGCACAGGTTTCCAGTGTTTATGCGGTTTCTGCCCTCTATTGTATATTATAGGCATATTACCATCGAAGATTATCTCGGTTTTATCCGGTTTATCTCCGATTTACGCTCTCTTTAAATATTCAGATGAACAGAAGCCGGTCAGGTTGCCGTATGCCACATAATACCAACGTGTTCCGTTGTAACTCGTATAGTAGCCATAGCACTGAACATCTGAACCTTTAGGCATGAGAGTGATTGCTGTTTTTCCGGTTCCTGCTCCAACTCTCAGATAGAGATTGCCGGTCGTTTTGTACTTTCCGGCGATTGCTGCATCTTTACTTCTTGCACTCTCAACCTTTGCTGTACTGCCAGACACTGCCGGTTTGGATGTTGATGTGCTTCCACTTGGGGCGGATCCGCCTACGGAAACAACGATAACAGTATGCCCTTTGCTCTTTGTAACCAGAATGTCTCCTGATTTAAGGACGGTTGCAGATGTAACGGAAACTTTTTTAGCAAACAGGCCTGATTTTTCTAATACTGACGGCTCCGTTGCGGTGCTAAAAGCTCCCACGTCAATGCCGGTTGCCTCATAGATACAACCTCTTACGAGGTCGCTGCAATCTGTTTCTGTCTTTTCTCCGATTGCTTTCATGTTGCCGTACTTTTTAAGCATTGCCATAATGGATCTGTGTGCCTGACAGTAGCCGATATTGTTGTTCATGCAGGCATCCCACATTGCTTTAGCAACTTTCTTTGCGTGTTCGTCACTCAGGAAGCGGAACATATACCATCCTTTGGTATGAACATAATAATTCTGTGTGCTTACCTCTACGCCATCCTGATCTCCCGGCTTGCCTCCGGCATACTTTCCGTTCTCATCTCTTCTTGCACTTCCGATAATTACTTTCATTGTCTTTTCCTCCTTTTTCACTGCAAACTGGTTATAATATTCCTTGGCATAAGATCCCCTGGTTGCCTTTACCTTTTGCCCCTGATCTTTCGGCTTTTCATATCCGGTCAGGATAATGTTGGATGCTTCCTGTGTGGATTTTGCGGCTTTGAGTTTTGTAAGAACCCCTTTGTACGATCCGGTCAATTCCTCCCACAGAAATTCCAACTGCATCTCTTCGTCTCCGATGGACTTATTTTTCTTCTTGGCAAAATTGAGAAGATTCTGTTTTCTGCTCCAATAGGTCCACTGTGCGTACCCATAGCCGTAGGAATCCCGGACAAAGTTCCCATAGCTGCCGTTGTCTACCGCAGCGGTATATGTTTCATCTGTATACCCGCTCTTTTTCTCACAACTGTTCTGCAGATTGCGAGGATTGAATCCGCTCTCGGCTCTTATGCTTGCCATGACACCACTTACGGCGTAATGGCTTAATCCTTTAGCACAAAAGAAGTTCCATGCCCTCTCCTGTGCTGTCGTACCTTTCAATGCCATGATCCGTGTCTCCTTAAAAAGAAAGAGCCGGGTGTGTTAATTCACATCCGGCTCATGGCTCTGAATAATATTCTCTTACTGGTTTCCAATCTGTTTGATCTGCTTGATTGCCTGAATAACTTTGTCATATCCGTTCGTGGCAACTAAAAAACTAAGATACGCAAGGGCAATGAGTTCAACGCCAATCTTTGCGTTAAGCATCGTTTCTGTGTAAATCAGATACCCGGCGGACAGTGCCACGGAGATAACGACTGCGGTAACTGCTGCCATCACATTCGATGAATAGTCAACAGATTTCTTATCCAGAAGTTTCTTGATTCCCTCAACGGTAAGGTTTGTGAGTAATGATACCGCGAACAGTGCTACAATTAAAAATTCCATTGTCATAATATGACCTCCTATCCTACTGCCTCATCATCAGAGGCTTTGTGTGTGGTTCCGTCTTTGCTTATGACGGTGCTGTTGATTGGTACTGAAAAACTGAGTTTGTTCTTTTCAAAGATGTTCATAATCGTATTTGTTCCAAGGTAAACCACCAATGGAGCTACGATTTCTTTGACGATTGTGCTTGATACATCCACCACCGGGTCCATGCCTATCCATGAGAGAACATAGGAACACGATGTAAGGATCATCCCATGAGCCAATACCGCAGTAGTGGCTACCTTTGCATAGGTGTTCAGGCTTACTTTCTTTTTCTTCTCTTTTCTCCGCCTACGCTCTCTTTTCTGCAGGATGTAAAATGTCACGCAAGCTGCAATGTAACCGAGAGCGAAACCTATCAGAATTTTAAGTATCATCTTCTACACCCTCTTTCTTCTTTTGTGGTTCAGTCGGCAGTCCTTTCAGATCTTCGATTAAATCTGTCGCAACATCATTTCCACCAAGTATGTGATAAGGCTCATACATCCTTGTGGCATTTTCTCGTGCATATATAGGACAATACCCCCTCTCAGACCACTTATTGTATGTCTGAACGATACCGTTTCTTAAAAGAGCTTCTACGCCCTTGCCAATAGCTTTGTTTTTTAAATGCTGATTGTACATCAGTTTTGCCATGACACCCATTCCACTGATTATCAGTCCGAAAAGGAACTCTATCCAGTATTTCACAATAAACTCTATCATTCTCCACGCTCCCGTCTGTATGATCTCAAATCATACTCAATCAAATCCATCTTCTGGTCCACATCGCTTTTCATATCGTCGAGTTCCTTGTGCAGCTCATCCGATATTCTGCACTGCTCAATGATTTCTTCCTGTTTTCGGATGATTTCAAGCATTTGTGTGGTTGCCTCACACAGCCTGTCTACAATGACATAACTTCCATCACGCATGACTTTCCTTTAACTCCTTTGCTTCACAGGTGATCTTCTCCACCAGATTATAGGTATCGGCATGTTTGATTGAACCAATTCTGCTTGTAAGAGACTTATCGAAAAATTCTTCCGTGATTGTTCCGTCCTTAAAATTCTTCATAAGACGTTTCAATCTCCGCATAGCATCTTTTCTGATTTTCTTCGTGGAGTTCCAATGCCTATATCCAACAAAATCAACACCGTTCTTTGCGTATACGATTGTTGTCTTTGGATTTAACTGCAATTTCAGAACATCCGCAAGGAATGTCTCTATCTGCTTCTCCCACCGTTTTAATTGTTCGAGATCGTCTGATATAATCAGAAAATCGTCCATATACCTCATGTAATACTTTGCATGAAGAGTATGTTTTACGAACATATCCAAACGGTGTAGGTATACATTAGCAAATAACTGGCTTGTAAGATTTCCAACCGGTATGCCGACACCGTCCGGGAATATCCCATTATGGTCTATTATCCGGTCAAGGATTACGAGTAAGTCCTTGTCTTTAATGTAGGTTCTAATTTCTCTTTTCAGAACCTTGTGGTCTATGCTCTGGAAGTAATGGTGTATGTCGGCTTTCAACACATAAACTGATTTGCCTTGCACAACTTCCAGATTATATAACCACCTTGTCAACTGCTTGCTGGCTCTGTGAGCACCTTTCCCCTTTCTGCAAGCGTAGGAATGGTATATGAACTGATGCTCAAATATCGGCTCTATATAATTGACAATCATGTGTTGGATAACCCTATCGTAGAACGGCAATGCCATAATTATCCGTTCCTTTGGTTCCCACACTTTGAAAACTTTGTACTTCCCAGGAGTGTATGTCAAACTCTTTAATTCCCGGCGGGCTTTGCTGAGATATTCTTCTCTGTTTGCTTCAAACTCCAAAACCTCCGGTCTGTACCTTTTGCACCGCCTCGCCTTTCTGTATGCAAGTAAGGCATTGCTCATGGTACAGATGTTTTTCATAAGACCTGTTATTCTCTTCATATAATCGCTTACGTCACACTTCCTTCGCTTACGCTACTATTTGACTCCGCTGTTTTAAATTTGCCCGATTCGCACGGGACGGGATAGCCGTCTGACTATTCAATAATGATTATCAAATAATCCTTGTTGGCAAGCCGTAGCTCCACCAATCTGAAAGTTTCTAAATAGTCACAGACGCACCAGACGCCAATGTTCGTGTTCACGTTCCACGGATAATTGTTGCAATTCACAGTCCGCGAGCCATCGTGAACCCCGTTGTTCCAGTTGCCACCGCCAATGAGCGCGTGCAAACCAGTGTTGTTGGCCATGTAAAGCTGGCCAACTTTCTGTCCGCTCATAACGTCATACCAGTTCCATGCTGATCCGGTAGGGTCGTGAATGAACTCATCAAGCCACTTCCATACGTTTCCAACAAGGTCGCGAACATTCGTTGCGGAAACTGCGTTCTTTACATTTCCGCAGGCGGTTCTTGCCGTATTGGAAGTTGCGGACCATGCGTATGTGTTGTTACCATCTTCGCCCTGTGGAGAACCGTATGCGCCTTTGCAGAACTCAGCGTAGGTTGGAAGTCTCTTGCCTACTCTCATAGCTCTTTCATTGGCGATATACCAGTTTAATCCCTCTGTTCCAGTAATCGGCACAACACCCTTTTTGCTCTGCAAACCACTGGCACCATTGTCGGATGAAAGATATATGTCTCCCCAGAACGGTCCGATATAAACCATTCCGGTAGGATCACAGGTAGGTCTATGGAGAAGAGTCCATACAGAGTTAGGAACGATCCCCTCTGTTACGTTTGTTTCCCATCCACTTCCTAATGCAGCACCTGATGCGCTGATCGGAATACCAGAACTATTTGTTTTTCTGACAACACCGTAATGGAAGCCACCGATTTTTCTTGATGTAACTGCCGTATAACCGTTTGGATATGTCGTATTAAGGGAAATACGATACTGTTCTGCGGCAAAGTTCGTGGCATCTCCACCGGTAGGATCACAGATATAAATGCAATAGTCCTTTCCCACCTCAAACTTAGTTGCTGTTCCGTCCAAGTTGCTCGCTGTAAGAGTGGTTTTTTCTGTCTTAAAAACAGAATTGCCTACCGCAATCAAAACTCCTGCGATAACAGTAAGGGAACCGTTCTCCATGCGAATAAACTTCTTATCAGATGCAACGACATCGGACATAAGCGCAAGTTTCGGGGTGGTTATCTTCGCAATGTCATTTTCCATTGCTTCATCATAACCGTAGAATTTACTCATTAGCCAATTCCTCCTTAATCTGATTCAGTTCTTCGGCCGTCATGCCGAGACTGTCGTAAATGGTGTATGGTGCGGTAACTGCGATTTCTGTTGCATCCACAGATACCATAGCGGATGTGGAAATAACGGTCGTTTCCAACTGTTTCTCTCCTGTAATCTCATCCGGTTCGCCCTCTTCATGTGTTACGTTTGTGATTGTTACCGTCTTATTTCCGACAATCGCCTTTGTATTTGCTTTTGCCTCAGCACAATAGTGAATGGTAACAGTTTTCTTATCCTCTCCTACCGCAAGAACCGGGCAATGAAGATAATTCATGTTTTCAAGATCTTCGATGGCTTCCAACAGGTCTTTTGCTGCAAATGCGCCATCATCCACCAAGGATTTACAATTTCTAATGTCCTCGGCGGTTGCAAGTCTCTTAGGGAAATCTCTCATTTTGTCTACCTCCGTTATTTATTTACATAGGCTCCTACAAAACCATCGACAAACGCCAATCCGTTGCCGTCCATGATTCTGAAAGTCTTATGTGTCATAAGATCCGCATTGCTGATAGAAAATGTTTTCGGGGCAACTATATAGTTGTCATTCGCAATGCTTATTGTGTACTCTCCTGCCTCTGTGAGATACAAAGGCTGAGTATAATCTGTAACAGTATATTTGTTACCGGATGTTACATTTTGTACAGTTATTGCAGCAGCAGTTCCAACGGTATCGTTGAAATGTATCTTCACTGCAAGGTTTCTGATGTGGGTTTCCACATCGTTGATTTCATTCTGCAATTTTCCGGCTGCATCCGCTGACAACTGATCTTTAATCATTGAAAACCATTGATTAAACAATATTTCCTGATTGTTCTCAAACGTTGTCATTTCAGATGTGTAGTCTTTCTTTAACTGCACAACATCCGCATTTGCCGTTGCCTGCAAATTGTCGAGAAAGATATTGAATGAGTCGAGATCCAGATTTGCTCTCTTGTCAAACTCAACTTTCTGGTTCTCAAAAAACTCTGTGAATACCTCATACAAATCTGTTCCGTTTTCCAATGCTGCCATGATTGCGTTGACGGCTGTATTGATGCGGTTGGCATCATACGCACCGAAAAACGATTCATCGTACACCGTGTACTGGGTCACATCTTTTACGGAATAACTGCCGTCCCCATTATCAATAGGTATGAACTTCCGCAGACCGGACCATACGGCATCCTTGTAGTCTGTCTTTAATCGTTCCCACGCCACTTAGAACGCCTCCCTCCTTATGCCAAAGTTAAAGGTAAGCATCTGCCGACCTCTGTATTGGTTTAATAACTGATTGAATAAATCCAAAATTAGGCTTTCAATGCGGTTGAGTTCGTTGAAATCAAAAATCTTTCCATTCGCTGTGTATAAGGGGTTCTCCCCTATGTCCGGTTTAAATGTGTTTTCAGCTATGAGCTTAATGTTTTCTTCCAACTGATTTATCTCATCCGCATAAAAATACTGGTCTTTGCTCCTATCGTCTCCCAGATCATTTATGGAAAACTCCTGGTACATTGCCACGGCTATCTCTCTGAGATATGCGAGGTTGTTCTTTATCCGGTTGAAATCCTCCGTGTTAAACCGGTCTCCGTGATAAATCCCATCATCGTCTGTGTAACCGTACCAATCTGTTTTTGGAGTGGTCCAGGAACCAGAGATAGAAATAACCATTGTTTCCGTTGTACTATTCCCGGCAGAATCCGTTGCCGTCAATACGGCTACATGATCCTTTTCCGAACCATCTATGCTTGCGGAGGCTTTATATACGGTTCCGATAGAGTGCTGAAAATTCAGTTCTTTATCGTCAAGTGTTCCTGTGACATTTGCTATATCAGCCATTATTCATCGCCTCCTATCCTTTGGTGTAATTGCCAACGTATGCCAGTGGCAATTTATCAGGAATTTCCTTGTCTGATATATTGACATAGGAGCCAACATAATTGCCGACAAATGCAACGCCTTTCAGTTCCTCAATGGAAACTGAGATTGTGTATTTCCCCTTTGCCTGCACGGGGTTTGGACTTATCGTAACGTCCCTTACCAATATGTTAGCTGCCATGCCGCACCGCCTAATCTGTTACCGAAACAGAAATTACATAGGTTGCTCCGACATCCGCCGGGTTCGGTGCCAATGAAACATCTGAGATAACCGGTGCTTTTGTATCGAGGGTTACTGTTCTTGTGACGGTCGTGGTTCTTCCGGCTCCGTCCTTTGCTACAACGGTAATGGTGTTTGAGCCATCTTTCAGGGTTATATCCTTTGAGAAAGTACCATCGTCATATACAGTTACTGCACTGCCGTTGATTGTCAGTGTAACCGGACTTGATGTTGCATCGTTGGTAGTTCCGGCTACCGTTACTTTGGTTTTATTCGTGACAAGTTTGTTTACCGGACTTGTAACTGATAACTCAGGCGGTACAGTATCGATCTTGAATGAAACACTCTTTTGAGTAGCTGCATTGCCGTCATAGTCGGATGCTTTTACAACAACGGTGTGTGAACCGTCTGAAAGTGCTGTGGACGGTTTATAACTGCATGAATAACCGGACGTTGTCTTAGTCTTTGTGATTCCAGATATTTCAGAACCATCAATAAGCAGTTTGATTGTATCTGGATTGACACCAGAATCATCATCTGCGACTGTGAATGAAATTGTCGGCTGATTGCTCGTAAGTAACTGTGATGCTGTCGGAGAAGAGATTGTGATAACCGGTGCGGTTTTCTCTTTTACCGTAAGCCTCAGCTTACTTCCGAGTGTGGCATCCGACTGGTTTACGGTAGTCGTGTTGCCGGCCTCATCCTTGGCGATGATCTGTACTCCGTAATAATGTCCTGACTGATTGTATGAGGACTTTGCCGGAGCGGTAAGCGTAGCCTTGTAAGTCTTTGATGCGCTGTCGTATGTGAGTGTGGTAGTCACACCGTTTACGATAGCCTGTACGGATTTAATAGCCATTCATTTTCCTCTTCCTTTCTGTTCTTATTTTTCTGATACCCTACGGGCAATTACCTTTCCAGATAAACTCTGTGAGAAATTAACAATGTGGCGATAGATATTGACCTTTAATCCAGGGCGATATGCGTTCTCCTGATAAACAATGTCGTTCGCATCAATCTCTGGATTTCCACGGGTATTGTATTCGTACTCAATACCGGCGTTGTAATAATCCCCAAGCCAGTCTGCCAAGTGGTTTGCCGTTTCCATATCGCTTACCAGAGGATTTTTCCATGTTATGGTCTTTCCTCTGCTATTGAGCGTTTTTACGGCATACTGCTCGACAATGTTGTATCTGTGTCCTATAATTTCAAACTGGTACTTGCCAGTAATCAGAAACTTAACTGTCACATAATAATCTCCGTTTTCTATGATGCTAACGTTTGATGCCGAGGAATTGAACGTAGCTCTGCATCCATAAGTCGGATCTCCGAGATAATACGTCTGAATATCTCCCTTTACTGCCTCCGTCTCTTCACTAATAAGAGTTTCTTCCGCAGTTCCTTTCTGGTAGGAATAGCATGGCACTCTGACTGCCTTGACAAGCTCCTGTTTGATTGATTTTGGAGAAGAGGTCATATCCTGCCTTTCCATTGTAAAATCCGTTATATCGCCAAATGAGAAGTAATCAACGACTATGCGGTTGAATGGTTCTTTTGTCTTTGTAAACTCAATCTCCATCAAATCAAAATCATCAAAATCGTGCTGCACTATCAGCCTCTTTGTAATGTCCGAATTTACCTCATACTCATCCACCTTTTTGCCGTCATTGAAAGTCCTGAATATAATTCCGTCAGGCAGTGTAGAGCCAAACATTAACTGCAAACCATAGTACATACAGGCGGTTTCCTGAGTTATGTAGATAATCGGATTTTCTTCAAATAGGCAATCCTTATTGGACTGCTGTAATGAAATATATCCGGTATACTTATCTGCCTTACTCTGGTTCTCCGGGAGATAATACATTTCTGCATTTACAGTGGTGTAGTTGTGTGCAAATGAAGCGTACTCCTGTTTTGCAGTCTCACTCTTTATATTCCGAACATGGGAATACTCTGTCTCTCCGTTGCACGTTATGTCGTACTCCGGTGCGAATGAGGATTTAATTTGTGGTCTGCCGTACCGGTTCTGTGAAAGAACACATCTGCAGGCATTAGCGATAATCTGCAAAGCCTCTTTGTGCTTAACCCTCGGTATGGGGTTTTTTGTGGTTGACTTTTTGAGGTACGGATCAATGTAGTATTCCTCAATTCCGGCATCCTGAAAGACCAATTCTGCTGCATGGTAATATGTGATTCCTGCCGGAGCATAGCGGCCTTTGTAATATTCCTCGTCCATGTTTCTGAAAAGATCCTGACACCTTATCGTTGCCGAGTAATCATCGCTTTCCCATGCACTACACTGTAACTTTGCCCCTCTTATCCATTCGATAGTGTCTGAGTTCGGCAACTGATAACCGTACCAGATATACATCTCCTGCCCTGTCTCCAAGAAGTTGATTGCTGAGTTTGGGTTGTCTACATTGAAATACTGATCGTAATTCTGTAACTTAACCATGAAATCTATCTGTGGAACATCCTCGCAAATTGGGGATATGTAGCTATCTAATTTAGAATCCATAATATCGTCATTGTAATAAACAAGACCGTAGCCTAACTGAATTGAATAAATCCTCAGTCTGGAATATGGATTTTTCATCTTGTAGAAGATGAATTTTATATATGTGGTATTCTCTAACACCTGTTCTGTACTGAACTCTGACTGATCGTTGTCAGCAATCTCTATTCTCTGTCCGCTACTCGTGAGTATGTCGAACCTGGTAGGATAAACCTCTCCAAAATTGATAGTCAGTCCTTTAATGTCTGTTGCTACAACATTCAGTTCGATAAGCAGCTCATATCCGCTTGATGGAATCAGAGGTTTACTTATCAAACCGGTGTCGTAGTAATTCCCGGAAGTATTCTCCCTTGGGAGAAAATACATAGAGCCGTCTACCTTTGTGAAGTCCTGCTCCAATGTGGCATATACGGTTGTCTCTTTTCGCTGACCGAACAACCCGGTCTGCTTTGAATAGTAGGCAAAGTTGTTACCTATGACGGTTGCATTGGCCTGTGCTTCCTGATTTACCAGACCGAATGAAATCATCATATATGACCGCTCTCTAAGAGAGCTTTTCATGCTTTCCTTGTATTCATTTGATACTTTCTGCATACAATCACTCTCCGCAATCAATAAGGTTTACTTTGCAACTCTGATAGGTAATTGGATTTCCGTCTGAATCTATCCAGTACGGTTCCGCCGTTCTATCTCCGGGGTACATCTTTATTGTTATTTTTTTCATAGTGACCGGATCTGGGAAAGTGACATATACGAAAAACGCACTCAGCACCGTAAGCATCCGGCTCCACTCTGCTGCCGTCAGCCACGGCCATTCCAGAGTGTCGAGTTTGTACTGATCTCGCCCAACTCTCTGCCCTACGACCGTGCCGTTGGCATTTCTTCCGGCATCCACCATTGTAGATACAGTTGGCTTTGCCCCACGTTTAGGAGGGGGAAAGTCATAACCATTTACTGATATATAAGCCATTCCATATCCCTCCTTTACGCTCCTTGGAAGCTGTAACCGTTGGCATTGCGCTGTGTGGTTACTGCATCCGTAACTGTCTTTCCACCGATTTCAACAATCGTCTGTTCTTTCTTATCAGCCTGTGTCTTGGTGTTCTTGGAAATCTCACTCACAGCGGTTGTTATTCCAAGATCGTCCAGAGCCTCTTTGATAGCTTCTTTCAGACCGCCGCCGGAATTAAGCGTTGCCTGCACGGTTCCGTTTGTAGATACCTCCCTTGTCACACGCTGCACGATTGCTTCATTCGTGAAATCACTTCCATAATTGTTGCTGTATTCTTTCAATGCACTGTCATTGATTTTCAGACGTGTTCCGAGGTTCACGTCCATATCAGCGAATGAATCTACCCAGGAAGTGACAATTCCTTTTGTTTTCTCTCCCTCTTTCTCTACGCCGATGTTATATCCCTCTACGGAATATGCACCTAATCGTTTGAATACTCTGGACGGAGAGTTAATATCCAGCTTGTCTTTGAACCATGAGATAATACTGCTGCCCCACGATTCAATGTTGTTCTTACAGGTAGAGTACAGATTTCCTATACCGTTCTTAAAACCATCTACCACATTTTTTGCAATGTCATACCACTTGTCATAAGAACAGGTATTTGTGAACCACGTTTTTACATTAGAAGCCCATGTTGTAATGTTGCTCTTACAAGTCGTATAACTGTTTCCGATTTTCGTTTTGAAGCCGGAAATAATATTCTCTGCATAGGTACTCCACTTAGAACTATTGATGCCTCCAAAACCACTATCAGAGAACCACGTTTTGAGGTTTGAAGCCCATGTTGTGATATTGCTTTTCGTATCTGTGTACGACAGTCCTATTTTGTTCCTGAAACCAGTTATGATATTTCCTGCATAAGTGGTCCATGTGGCATTGTTGATATTTCCGAATGAAGATCCAGAAAACCAATCTTTCAGGCTACTCGCCCAAGTAGTAATGTTGTTCTTTGTGGTGGTATAGGTGTTTCCAACCTTTTCCCGGAAGCCGGAAATGATATTGTTTGCGTAGGTCTGCCAAGTATTGCTATTGATGTTTCCAAAGCCGCTGCTCGTATACCATTCCTTAACTTTGCTCGCCCAGGTTGTGATGTTATCTTTTGTGGTGGTGTATGTGTTACCCACCTTTGTTTTGAAACCAGTGATAATATCATTTGCGTAGGTGGTCCATGTACCGTTATTCACTCCGCCGAATGAAGAACTATTAAACCATTCCTTTGCCTTTGAGGCCCATGTGGTAATGTTGTCCTTGGTCTGTGTATAGGCATTTCCCACTTTTGTCTTGAAACCGGAGATAATGTCATTTGCATATCCGGTCCATGTTTCCATGTTGACCCCACCAAATGATGAATTGTTGAACCACTCTTTAGCCTTAGTAGCCCAAGTCGTGATGCTGTCTTTCGTGGTGGTATAAGCATTGCCTATCTTGTCCTTAAAGCCGGTTATGATGTTCTGACCGTGGGTTTCCCAAGTCTCTTTGCAAATCTTTCCAAAGCTCGTACCCGAGAACCAGTCATTGACCTTTCCGGCCCACTCCGTAACTTTTGCTTGGCAGTCTGAGAATTTCTTTCCGATGCCTCCATTGAAAGCAGTGACAAGATTACTTCCAAGTGTGCTGAATACGGTTGAATCGGATGAACCACCTATGCCGAATATTCCTTTGACAACATCTGTCACATTTCCGAAACAACTCAACGCTGTCTGCAATGGTGCTGGCAAAAGGGATTTAGATATTCCACCCAGCAAGCCACTGACTATTTTCTCTCCGACAGTATTTATTTCTCCATCATCAGATCCAATTCCGAACTTCTTTGATATTCCCTCGACAACGCTTGTTTTCAGTTCATTCCAAATGGCGGTCCATGATACCCATTTGAACATATTCTTGAATGTCCACTTGGCTGCAAATACCTTAAAGACTGTTTTGAGTATTGTGTCCCAGTCAATCTCGGACATTGCCGTTCCTACGCCCTTTAGAAGTTCGTACCAATCCACCTCATCTATCAAAGTGTTAATCAGTGTGCATACACCAGATATAAGGGAATTGATTGTGCCACCGGCTTCTTTCCAGTCGATAGTCTTAACTGCCTTGTTTATCGCACTCGCAAAGTCACTTCCGATTTTCTTGAAATCTATCTTCGCAAGGAATTTTCCAAGACCGCTGAAAAGTGTCTTGATGCTGTTACCAAGCGTTGTGCCTACAAGATTCCAGTCGATCTCCGTAATTGCGGTATTTATATTTGTTCCAAGTCCCTCACAGAAAGTATCGAAACCGTCTTTGATGGTATTCCAATCGAGTTTTTTCAGTGCTGTGTTGACACCGTTTGCAAAGTTCGTAGCAATATCTTTCCATGGGAAAGTCTTTGAGAAATTCAGTACGGCAGTAAATACACCATTTACAAAACCAGCGAATGTTTCTCCAATGCCAACATAATCAATTCCGGCTATTGCATTGCCAAGCAGATTGCCGATTGCGGTTCCGAGTGAAGCCCAATCCAATCCGGTAACGAATGTCTTTGCAAATAGAATCGCTGAGTTTATTGCATTGGAAATTGCTGTTCCAATTTTCTTCCAGAGATCTTCTGTCTGCAGGGCAGCGTTGATTGCATCTACGATACCCTGTGCAAGTCCCTTTGCGGTTTTATTTATCAGAGTCCAGTCAAGAGTATCTAATGCACCAATGATAAGATCTGCTATTGCCGTTCCGAGACTGCTCCAATGGAAGTTTTCTACAAATGAATCAACGAACTCAAATGCAGAGTTAATAGCTTGCGCTATTGTCACACCTATTGATGTGAACAATCCAGGAGTTTCAAGGAAACCATTCAGGAATGTCGCAATGCACTTCGCAATCTTTCTCAGAGATGCTTTGATGCCGTCCCACTGAATGTTATCGAGGGCTTCTTTCAGTTTCTCCCCGAACATTCTTCCTACATCGTAGAAATCAGCTTCATCCCAAGCATCCTTAATCATCTGTGCAAGATTTTTGTACTTATCCGCAATCTCGTCTGTTTCATAACCGCTTCCATCGGCTCCGCTGTTGCTTCCACTGCCGCTTTTATCATCACTTAGGATGTTAAGCTCATCTATGCCGGTGGTAAGGTTCTTTGCCGCCTTTGCAGCACCATTTAAGGAATCTGTATAATCTTTATTCTGTTTTATTGCCTTGGTATAGAACTTCTTACCTGTGAGTGCTGAGAAGAACTGTGCCAATGCGTTTGTTGCTGCAACGAGCTTCTGAATCAGATAATCCAGAATCGGAGTAACTACATTCAGTATTGGCTCAAATGCAGTTGTCAGTGATGCTCCAAGCTGTCGCAAATCGTTGTAGAGCAGATTTACGTTTTTGTGAAACTCTGTTCCGGCTCTTTTTGAATAAATAACAAGGTTATCGAATCCTGTTTTTACGAGTTCAAATAGGTGTGTAAACATTGAACGTAATAACATGAACGTTCCAAGTCGGATGATTGAGCCGAGTTTCTTTGCAAATGCACCAGATTGTTTTTCTGAAAATCCAAGGCTCTCTCTCACTCTCTTTTTGAGTTCCTTGAATTTATTTATAATTGCAGCAATCCCAGAACGGATTTTGTTCACTACCGTTTTCACGGCAGAAATGATTTTTTGTGTCTCGTTCTTTACAGCATTTGCCACTTGCCTTACCGCATTGATGATTGCAGTAAGGATTGTCAGGATAATACCAATAATCGGTATCGCCGCCTGAACGGCTTCAAGACCTACCGCCATAGACTGGAATCCGGCATTTGCCGCCATGCCCCCAGTTTCAATGGCCGGAAGAATTGATGCAATTCCACTTAATATAGAAGAAAAGGTTCCAAGTCCACATTTCTGTGCTGCATCCCCTATGGACTTAATGGACTTTGCCACATCCTCCATATTCTTAGGAGACTGTGAAACCGTTTCCTTGAACTGCTTAAACTGTTCCTGTGCCTGTCTGAGACCATTCACAGCTTCCTCATACTGACCGGTATCAAACCGTATCTTTCCACTCTCCATACCGCTGACAGTGGCTTTGTACTTATTGATCTGGTCTATGAGTTCCTGAATACGTCTATTAGCCGGATTTGTGTTTGCCTGATTGAGACTTTCGTTTAAGTTTGTCTGTCCGGCTGCTGCACTTTGTCCGGCAGTTCCGAGGTTGCTTTCCTCTTGTGCCAACTGGCTTGCCGCTGATGCGGCACCGTTCATTGCTGCCTGTGCCTCTTCTGATGCAGTCGCAACGCTTTCTGTGGCTGCCGCTGCTTGCTGACCGTTCTCCAAAGGCTGTACACGTCTCTGTGCCCCCTCAGAATCAATTCTGATGCTGACGCGATTATTCGATCCGAGGTTTCCAAGTGCTGTGCTGACTTCCTTTACAGTAGCCGCAACCTCTTTTAATTTCGCCGTATCAACTCCTGACAGAGACTTAATGGATGATGCAATGCTTCTCATACCACTTCCGGCATTTTTAAGATCATCTCCAATGCCGGAGAAACCACGCATTACATCAAGAATCTGTTTTAACTTTTCTGTATCTAATCCCTCAGTGATTTTCTTCATTGAGGTAAGAGCTTTTGTTACTTTATCAATACCACCGTCTGCCTTATCAGTGGTGGCTTCTATTTCCAATAAAATGCTATCTACTCTGTTATCAGGCATTTTGCCACCTCACTTCGTAAAACCCTGTCCGTGGGTGGTATTGTTTGTCCGTAAAATAAGAAAACATGGGGAACTGCGCCGGACTTGCGCTGTTTCGGTTCGTCAACCTATCCCCATGTAATCAGCTACTTTTCTCTTCGCTGTCTCAATCGCTTATTATGTTCTGCGGCAAAGGCAGCGAATCTGTCTGCATCCGTCATTTTTGCTCCCGGCGGTGCGTCCTCTGTGCTGTTCATGTTTCTTGGTTGGCTTGGGTATGCCGGAGCATTTCTGCCAAGGAAGATTGCAATGGCATCTACGACATACGAACCAACGGACCACGCCAACGTATCTAAGGCTGTGGCCTGTTCTTTCGCTTCCATTTCTCTCTTCTTTTGGAATGGCTCTAATTTCGTAGGGTTTAATGTCCAAAAGGTCTCATAGGAAACTCCATAAAGGAGAGCGTTGGGAAGCCAAACTTTATTGATAATCTCTGTAAATGTTTTGTATTTACTGAGATCTATTTCCTCTACTCTGTTGCCGCCTTGGTTTTCTTTCCTCCGCTCTTCGGAGGTTCCTCGGCTTCCTCGCCAAAACCCGCGGTTTTCATTGCCTCCGTAAAGGCTTCCATGACTTCATCCATGGAACCGCCGTACTTCAAATGTTCGCTCAGTATCTTTCCGGCTTTTGTGAGATCCTTTGTGCCGGTAAGGACTGCGATGATCGCTCTGATTGTCTTAAAAATCTTCATGTTCTCTCTGGTATCATCATCCAGAAGTCCCATTACATCTACATCGTGATCTTCCAGATCACACATAAGGTTTGTAAAATCGAGATCTGCTACTTTAATCTCTTTAGGTCCATTCGCTGTCTGTAAAATCATACTTATTAACCGTCCTTTCGTTAATTTGTCCTATTTGTACGGCAGAGGATTATTCCCCTGCCGCTGTTTCACTTTTTCACGCTGTTACATAATGAAGAGCCTCTCCGCCCTCATCAGTAATGGAGAATGACATTTCTCTCGCATTGTTGGAAGATCCGCTTGTCGGATATACTGCCATAACACCGGCCCACTCCCATTTGCCGTCAACACCCTCTTCTCCAAACCATAACTGGTATTTATCAACTTTTCCTGCTTCCTGCAGATCCAAGAGTTTCTTGTAATCAGCTTTCTCATACCATGCTTTGAAAGCAAGATCCCCTGTGTCCTCGATACCGTTAATGGTTCTTTTCTTCGTATCGGAAAGTGTTGTAACATCGAGTTTTTCCTTTTCTCCACCGAGATCCGGGTACTCAGTAATGTCGATTAACTTCTCAAATGTTCCGGGAGCATCTGCTTTCTCGTGCATGAGATATGTCACATTTGTACATTTTGCCATCTTCGTTCTACCTCCTTGTGTTTTCCTTTGCCTAAGAGGTAAAGCCTTGAATTTATTAAAACCACCGGCAGACACCAGGCGAGTGCTTTTCGGGAGCGACCCTAGCCGATGGAGTTAATCATGTTTCCAGTTTTGAGAATCGGGTAAGGAATTGTGAAATGGAAGTATCGCTTACATTCTCCACAGGGGAGAAGTAGTCGCAATGAAATCCAATCCCTACCATATATTCCCTTGCGGAATTTGCTAACTTCCGCACTTCTGAGGCGGATTTGTTTGAATAGAATTTGACTTCCAATCCAAGATTGATACCGTCCTCTGTATTTGAAAGTGTGGATAACGCTCCGTCTCCGCCTATCTGTTTGAAATACATATAGGGGAATGACGGTGGTGTAGCTTTATACACCTGTCCTCCTTTCAAACTGCTGTATTGTTTCTGCAAGTCTTTCAGGAGGTTCGTAAAATACAAATTCACATTGTCCTTAACCATCCTTGAATACCTCGCTTGCTATTTTTTGTGCTTCTTTCCTCAGATATTGCGCCGTCTCATACATGAATGGTCTTGACGGCATACCCTCTGTAAATCGCCATGTGCCATCATCAGCCGGATAATACCAACCCTCTCTGCCGTCTTTCGTGGTAAAGATTGTTGCCCCGGAATTGTATGCCCAGTTCATTATTGCCTTGTACTCTTCGCTTGGGTGGGAGTTGTCCCTACCCTTTACACCAGTACCAAACTCAATGTACTTGCAATACCCTCCGGCACTTATGATTCCAACTCCATCTGTCTCATCCAGATAACCGATAATGGAAGATCTTGCCGTACCGGTATCAACCGGAACTAACTCCTGTGCCTTTTCAACTCCGAGGTCTGTAAGTCTCTGTATAAGTTTCTCTGCGCATTTGTGTATACGCTCTTTCCGCTTTTCCAGTTTCTTAATAGCCTCATCTATGCTGTTCGGGTCAAAGGGATTGATCGTTATTTTGTCCTGCATGGATATTCCCCTTAATCTTCCGTATCGCCCATAGATTCTGTTGCAAATCATGTTTCGGGCAGACACATATATAATCTGGTTCTGTGTCCGTGGACCCGTCCTCATTGAGAATAGGAACCACATCTATGAAGAGTTTTGAGTATTCATCAATCGGTAATTTCTGTACGGTTGATATGGTCTTGTCGTAGACAATATCTTTACCAAATGGGGAGTCCTCGGCATTTCCTGAGTTCGGGCTTACTCTCGCAAGCACACGAACCGGATTTGAATACTTCGGTATGCTCTCCCCGGTAAGGTTGCCATCCTCGTCCACTTCATCCACCGTTCCGTCATAGGTCTGGTAATAAAAAGGGACTTGGTTCAATCTGAGGTCTTTAAGTCTCAGCTTCGGCATTGCCATCCCTCCTTAACAGACCGACATAGGTTTTGGGTGGGATCTTCGCCAAGGCCAACTCAATATCTTTCTTACCTGTCTGTCCCCAGTTCCGGGTAACTCCAAGTTCTGTGTGAGATACAAGCCCGCCCCTCGCATCGTCAGAGTTTATGGCTTTCGCCAAATCATAGATTTCAAACTCATACCGGTTATAAAATCTCTCCAACTCTGTCTCTGTCGGAATATCATCATCCGCCCAAAAGTGTTGATTTGCAGCCTGTTTCTGAGCTTTCACAAGGAGGACGGCAATCTGTTCGTCAGTGAGAGTTTCATCATCTAAAATGACTTTCAACAATTTAGCGTCCATAATCCGTCCTCACTTTCTTACCCTTGCTGAGTTAAAAACTCTGCGATCAGCTTTGCTTTTACGGTTTCTTTCATGTCATACCCACGTTCCGCTGCGATAGCCTTAATCTGTGCTACTGTCAGAGCGTTAAGTTCTTCCTCTGTGTACTTCTTGCCAGTAGCCGTCTCTTCTGAAACCGCATCCGCTGATGTGGAAACAGAAGAATCAACTACCTCGGAACCACCGTTAAGGGTATGACCTGTTATTCCCCCGTTGTACCGGCTGCCGTGATCTTGCTAGGAAGATCTGTGGAAATATTAGTGAACTTCGCACTCATCCACTCAGGACCGTGATCCAGACCGATCTGACCGAAGATCTGATAAGTTTCTCCTGCGCCTGTCTTAGCAAGCTGCTCTAAGAAGAAATTACCCTTACCAGGAACCATCTGATGAACAGGAGCCATGATGGACGGATCAAACAGAACGGCAGTACCGGCAGGCATGGTATCGAACAATGCGACTGCCACCTCTCCAAGAGGGGTAACTACGGTCTGTAACTTGATACCGTTTACTTCTCTTCCGAGAGGAACGATAGTCAGGTTGTTCTGCTGAGCGTCAAGGTTGAGCTGCAACATAGTGGTTGCATCTACACCGAGAACGATATTGTCTGTCTTTGCTCCCTGATCGTGAATGGACTTTAATCCCTCTGCTACAAGCCAGTAGGTAAGAGGTTTCTTTGCGAGATCGAGTATATTGGTTGTAATCGCAGTCAGAAGTCCTCTGGTCTGGTTTGCCTCTGCATCAGTAGTAGCTTTCGCATACTTACCATTGATGAAAGTGTACTCAATATCCTGTGCGATCTTCGCCATTCTACGAGATACCTGGAACGCAAGTTCATCCATAGGATTTGCCTGCTGACCGGCTACGTTGATACCCTGCAGTGTACCCATGTTGCTCTGCTTTCCATAAGAAATCGCTACGGACTTCTGGAAGATCTGAGTTACGTTGGTAAGCTGACTTCTGGTTACAATTTCCGGCTGTGGAGCGGTAAGGGATGCTGTTTCAGAAATCTTAGGCTGTTCGCCTGTTTCTGTGTTGTACTCCTGACCGCAAGTAAACTCTACATGATTGGTTACGAGAGGTCTTGCGCCAATCATAGTAGAGAACGGTGTTGCCTGCTGCCCTTTAGCGAATAACATTCCGCTAAAATTAGGAACAGCGAATGATGTTGCTGTGCCCTGTGCCATAATTCATTACCTCCTTAAAAGTTATGCCTGCTGATTGTTAGCGGCATTTTGACTTAATATTGCAAGAACGGCGGCCTGTGTATCGCCTGCGTCCATTGCCTGCTTGATCTGTGCTGAATAGTCAACCTGACCTACGTTTCCAGACTGCGGTGTAGGCATCTGAGCTAAATACTGTGCGCGGATTTCAGACTCTTTCTGCTTATCCCTCTCTGCCATGAACTTAGAGATGTTTCCAGTAACGACATCCATATTTCCCTCATACTCTGCCGTTGCTGTTGCCTTTGCCATTTCGGTAGGCATACCCATTCCTAAGTAACGCTCCGATGATTCTGTTACCGACTTGAACTTTTCCAGTTCCTTGACATAGGCATCTCTCTGTGCCGCCTGTTCTGCCTTTGCTTCCGCTTCCTGTTCCTCGGCTGTCTGCTTAGCTCTGAGCTGTTTTCTCAGATTGCCCTCGGATGTGCATAACTTGTCATTGTCAGACTTTAACTTGGCATTATTGGCCTTTTCCTGCGCAAGCTGTGCCATAAGGCTTTCAACTGTAAGTTCATTGCCGTTGCTGTTATCCTCCGGCTTGGTTGTCTGAGTCTGCTGCTGTGTACCGGAAACCTGAGTAGTAGGCTGTTTCTGCGGTTCTGTCTGAGTCTGCTGCTGTGTCTGGTTCTGAGTTGCTGTACTGTTTACATCTGCCATAATTGACCTCCTGCGTTTGAACGGTTCTCTCCGTATAAATTTCTGCGTTTTTTTACTTGCGTCTCTGCAAGACAATAGTTGTATGCGTTTTGTAAGGATTTTCTCTAACCCGTTATGTGATAGGGATTTCTCCCTGAATAACCGAAAAATGAGCCGGACACGATTCATCATCACATCCGGCTCATAGGCTCTAACTGTATGAAGTTAGTTTTTCTTTGCTGCCTTTTTGGCAGTGGTTTTCTTGGTGGCAGTTTTCTTTGCAGTGGACTTCTTAGCTGCCGCTTTCTTATCAGAAGATTTCTTCGCAGTCTCCTTTTTGGAAGCTGCTACTTTCTTCTTATCGTCCATTTTCTTCTTGCCTGCTGCCGTCTTTTTGCTTGCTGTTGCCATTGGCTCTACCTCCTAATTTATAATTCTACGCACCGGCAGTTGATTATTTCATCTATCGGTGCGCCCATACTATCATCAAGTGGGAACATCATTTTGTACCCATTGATGGTAAAAGGCTCATTTATCGGAACTGTCTGCCCGTCAGCCTCCCAATGGCTTATCCGGACACGTTCATCTCTCATACTTACCCATGTATGGGTGTCCTGCCTCTCGGCAAGGTTCTGATGATTGATCCAGTTATATATCCAGTTGGTTTCATTTAAGGCAATCTCGGTTGCTCTGACTTCCGAGAACATCCGCTTAACACTCTTTGGAACATCCTCTTCTTTCATAATGCCACCGGTCATGCGAGACATTTTATAATCATCGTTTCCGTTGGCGTTTGCTACCGCTCTTTCGGTTGCCTCCTGAATGTACTTTGCAAATCTGTATGCCTTTTCTCTTACCTCTGTCTCGTACTGATATTCAGAAGCCATGGCAAAATAAAGATCCATAAGCTCATTTTCATAATCAGAACTCGACTTCTCGTAAAGGAATATCCCGGAGAGAAGATTCATAAACTGTGCTGCAAAGAAATCAACAAGGGCATTGATAAATTCCTTGGCAGTATTTATCCGGCGGAGCTTATCGTCTTTGAGGATATTCATTTCATCAAAGTATTGTACCGGATCATACATATCTCACACCGCCTATTCTTCTACCATTGCCGTTTTGCTCGGCTGCTTTGATTCCTCTGTCTTATCCTTTTCCTCGTTGTTCTCCCCACCGTTCCCCTCATCATCCTTATAGGCGTTAGGGTTCGGCTGCTGCGTTTTTTCTTCCTTGGATGCAAGTTTCTTCTGTATGCCCTCGATAATAGTCTTACTGTCAACCCATGCCTGCTGAGGATCTGTAAACAGTCCAACAGTATTGAATGAAGTGAGACCGTCTACTCCGGCATTTAGTAATGCCACAAGGGAGTTTGTTTTTGACACCAGATCGTATGTCTTGGTTCTGCAGAAACGTATTTCAACGTCTGCCGTCTCTATATCTTTCAGACCGTCATACGGTCTCTGATCTGCCTTGATTATCTCTATTGCCAAATCAATAATCTGCATTTCCGGTTCCGTGAATAACTGTTCAACGGTCTTTGCGGAAATCTCCAAACACTGCCATCCATTTGATAGCTGCATTGCTCCTGTGGTAGAGCCGCCGCTTGCTTCCTGCCATGACGGAGTAGAAGTAATCTGCTCCAACTGGGAATTGAGATGATCCACAAGTTTCTGTACCTCGCTCTCATTCAATGTCTGATTGAGGTAGGTAATCTTTGCTTCCTTGCCGTCTCCGGTACTCTTTGTCATAATGACACCATCGCCGTCAACGAGATTTTTCTTACCCTCTTCATTTACTTGGCAGTTGTGCATCCAAAGTAAGGACTGAACGTGCTGCAATATATCATTGATACGGTCTGAATCCACAAGGTTCATGGCATCCATGAGTGGGATAACCTTTTCAAAGATACCCATGCGGTCATTCAATGCAAATTCTACGACCGGTATTCTTCTCAGTGGGTTCGGAGTGATATTCTCTTTCAAATGATAATCCGTTGTATTAAGCTCATGCTCAATGGTGTAACAGAATCTACTTGAATATGCTGTGAGAGTGATGGTTCCATCATCGTGTATGAAGTAGGTACATCCAAGCACCGGTTCTCTGTACGCATCGTTGGAATACACCACGAATGTTGTCAGTGGACTCGGAACCAAAAGCTCAAACGGAGAATAACGGCTTGGATTTCTGTTCGGCAACATCATCTGGTAACCGACTCCACAGATAAACAGATTTCTTCCAAGGGCAATGTCCTTTGCCGATTTGCTCTGCTCCTGCATCATTTTGTTGAGCATGGCGATTTTCAAATCGTCAATGTTCTCTCCGTTATCCTCGTCCTTTTTCTTTAAGAAGCCGAATAAGGCTCTCTTCTGTTTCTTTGTAGGCTCTATCTTTGCTCTCTGTACGAAAGTAATCGGGTTGGAAAAACAATATCCCAGATGCACGTCCACAATCTTTGAAGCATTGTTTTCTACGACTGTGGCATTAAGGTCCGATCTGATTTTCTTTTCACGGTTGAGAATTGGCTGATTTCCTCTCTCATACTCAAAAAGGTATACTTCCTCGGCAACATTTTCCTGATGTTCCATAAATGCTTTTGACACAACCTGTATGATATTGTCTTTCGTTATCTCCCTCTCATCAGTCATTAACATTCGCCTACCGAGAGTCGGACGGTTGCTTGCGTACATGAAGTTTCCCCTTTCCGAATAAAACAAAAGAACCGATCAAGTCTACTTATGACTTAACCGGCTCAAAGGCTCTTTGCTTAATTCTATTTTTATTACTTCCTTGCACCCACGGCAGTTTATGAAAATCGTGCCGGATGCTCCGGGTGCTTTCTTGAAAAGAAGTTTTTCACGGTTTGCCCGTGCCTTACATACAGGGCAGTATACGTTTTCCGTTTCCAATATAGCTGCTCCTTTCTGTAATTAAATAGTTGTGCGAATAGGATTTGAACCTATGATCTCCTGCGTATCAGACAGACGTGCTACCATGCTGCACCACCGCACATTACTGGGCGGTTCATCGCCGCCCATGCCCCTATATTATCATGGAGGAACCATTACCCTCTATCGAGAGGTAAGAGCCAAGAATGGGAGTCGAACCCACAACCTCTTGATTACAAGTCAAGTGCTCTACCAGTTGAGCTATCCGGGCTTAGCAATATGGAGTAGCATTGCACTACTCCATATAAGAAAAGGATAATCCACCAACGCCTTTACCAAGACACCCTCATTCTAACAGAAAAAGGATGGTAAATGTATAGAATATCGGTGAGACCGATATTTTAACATAGTCATCCTTTGTCAAATGATATAATTGAAAGTTTATGGTGTAATTGAGTTCGTTTTTTATTGTTTCGGTTCGTAATCAATGCAGTAATCGTCATAGGATGTGACTGCTCCGTAGCTGTCGCTGTCCTCGTTGCTGCATATCCAGTCCGTAGTGCCGTTGAAATTCTCATGACATACACAAGTACCGCAAATTCCGTTACATCCCATTCTGTCCCTCCATCAATCTCTGAGCCTCTTCCGTGCTGCATACCGTCACTCCGGTTTCTTCCTCACACTTCTTTACCATACCGGCTCCGTCCCCGGCATAGCTTTCCCAAATGTGCTGTGATTCTACGAACACATCATTGATACGCTTATATCCGAATCCATAGGTTCTGTGAAGTGCTATGGCAATCGCAGCATATATCTGTGGAACCATCTGGTCTGCCGCAGTAGCAACGTTCTGTGAACGGTTTCTTCTGGCGATTTCATTCAGGGAATTTATCAGTTTGTTATTCTTCGCCATATCTTTCCTCCAGTGCATCCTCAATAATAGAGTCCGTGTAAAGAAATTCTTTCATATCTGCTCCGTAGCAAGGCGGCTCGATAGGTTCTCCACCATAACAAGCCATTCCGTGAGGACATTCAGCGTTTTCAGGACAATATTTGCAAAAATCCTCTCCGTCATGTGTTTTCAGCCATTCATCAAGGATTTGTTCGTCTCGATGCTTTTCAAATACCGCTATTGCATCTGCCAGAAAGTCGGTCTTGGCAAACCATTTCAGATCGTCAATCACTTTCCACGGGTTATCGCCAGATACATTCATACAAACTTCATGTAACCTTTCCATTTGATCGCAGTCTTTATATTTTTCCTCTATTTCTGCGATAGGAGATTTTAATGCGTGATAATTGCGAATGTGAACATAATTGAAGTATGCCGAGGAATATTCCTCTACTTCATACTCTCCGGGTTCAAATGTGTGGTTTTGCATCACGATCTGCAAAGCAACTGGAAGCTCGATAATGAGCATTTCGGCTTTTTCAATATCCTCAGCAGCGTATTCTTCACTTTCTTCATCGCAGTGCCATCCCATGATTTCACACACATTCGTTGTGGGGCCGCTGTTCCCGAATGGTCTTTTAACATCTATTGCCGGTCTATACCTATCCTTAGAATCTATTAAAATGGAGATTCTAAAATTAAGGTCTGTCATAATCTTTATGTGCTCCGGTTTCAATTTAAAACTTGGCATATCAACCTACCTCCGTTTCGTTCCTCTGATTGTGTGTTTCTTTTTGCTTCCCATGAATCTTCCACTGCCCTTTGAACTGCCGAATATGAAAGCGGACATATTGCCACCGGACGGTTTCTGCGTAAGTGGTGTTTCCGGCGGTATCGGTTTGTACTTCGGTCTCCATACCATGACAATTTTATTGTCTTTAGGATCCACAAATCCAATGCCATCGTCCAGAATGGTAAGGTTGAGCTTATGCTTAATGCAAACATCCTGAATATCGTCCAGACACATTGTTGCTCTTTTCTGTGCGTCCGTAAGCCCAATCATGTAATTTTCTTTAGCCATTATCTTTCTCCTTTTCTCTCATCAGTCAATCGTACAAAAATCATGTATATTCTGAACCGGTGTCCTCTTCTGAGGGTGTGGCGGTTCGCCTTGGTGCGGAAAAATCTGTTCAATCTTTTTCTCAATTATCACTTCCTCCGTTTGCCTTTACTTCTCAGTTTTCCAATCTCATTCAAAATCGTTCTGTAATCTTTATCTATGATTTCAACAATTCTATCTCTGCTTTCCTTTATGGCGGTTGCGTAGCTTTCCAAAATTATCGCAGTAACGACATTGGTTTCATCTGCGCTGAGAGATGTGGAAGTGGTATTTCCGTCTGCGTATATAGAGAATTTTGCTGCGGCATCTGTTTTTGAATTTTCGTTGTATGCCTCTATGCTATCTATTGTCTGCTTTGCGGAAGATGTTAGGGAGTCGATGTTGCCAATCAAATCCTTGCACAAATAATATTCGTTTGTTTGCATAGCACCCTCCCTATCATATCTCAGTGAATCGTTCCATATCGTAGTTATCCCGGATGTAATCAACACATTCCTGTAATTTGCCTTTCAGAAATTCATCTGTGACAATATCCGGGTGTATGGCATACAGAACGCAGCTCTTGCCCTTGCCATTCTCTCTGAACTTCTGGTAATCAAATACCATGGTAAAGAGGGGTATCTTTGTGAAATTCTTTGTTTTGTATCTGAGCCACAGGTTATACAGTTTTCTCATCATTTCCCGTTTCACTCCTTACTCTGTTTGGATTTACCTTTTCTGCACACTTTTCACATATAAACTGATTTTTGTAATTTTTAATCAATGCAAGATACGGATATTCTTCATTTCCAAACTTATATCCGCATACGAAACATTTATCCAAACCTCGGTTCTTGATTCCACGTGATTCTCTGAACGCCAATGTTTCTCCGATAGTTTGCCTCCACTTAGCGCAATCGCAAATCTCATATTCTCGTACAGTCGTTTTTGTTATTTTCATCTTATCGGTTTGCCATCCTTTTCTTGATAATCTTCTGTCCCTCTTCGCTTTCATAGAATCGTTTAATCGTGCCAAAACAAAATCTAACGCCGTCCGGGACAGGCATATAGGTAAGCAGTTCTCCAGTTTCCAATCTCATCTCACAAGTTTTTATTCCGAATATCTTTGATTTGCACGTCAACTGGAATTTATATTTCTGTTCTGCCATAGTCCTCTCCTATCTCTGAGAACTTCGTGTAGATCCTGTTCTCAGCGTAGTAGATGTTGTAATCTTTCTGCCGGATGTAATGCCACAATCCTTTTTCGTGACCGGCTTTCAGGAAATCATGGTTGTAATACTCTGTCTCGTACCGTTCATTAACCATCTGTCGGAAACTGAGTTCATCTATCTGGTCTGAGGAATGAACAAAGTCTGAAATCTTGGTAATATCCTCTTTCGATAATTTTTCTGTTGCAACGAACACAACTCTCACAATTTCCGTTCCGTGTCTCTCCACATATTCCAAATCTTCAACGGATTGCAGATGATACACCACTCTTTTGCAGAAATGGTACGGAAACTCCGACTCTGTGTAGCTCGTGTGCATTTCCATTGGAATACCGGCTTTAATGCAGATACCCATAACCATGCCGAGATACATCGGTACAAGAGGATTGTCACTATACCGGTAAAGCGGATCTCCACCGCCGGAGATAGATACGATATTCGCTCCGGTCAATGTAATGGCATCTTCCAGTTTATCCAGACCGTCCACCGTGGATTTTGGCACTTTAATTCCATTTTCCCGGACTATGCAGTAAGGGCATCTGCCGTGGCAGCCAAAGTTCGTTATTACACTCAAGTATTTATCCATTGATTGAATCCTCCCATTTCAGTAGAAACGATTTTCCTGTTTTTAATTCTTCTAATGCCTTTTCGTCAACATCAATCCAATGTTGTTCTGTCTTTCCGCATTTTTCACATTTCACAATACACAATCTCAGTGGATAGCCCATATCGTCTTGCTGTAAGGCATTGCTTCTTTCTATGACTTTGAAATTATGTCTACATCTAAAAAGGTGCATAGCAGTTATCCTCCTTATTCCACAATTTATCTACAAAGACCTCTTCTATCCTTGCCAGAATCTTATCAGCTTTCACATCACTTTCAGGAACTTCGAGGTAAGTATATGTCTGCATGATTGCATTTGAACCAAAAGTACCCATGACAAAGGAAATCGGGTTGCCAAACCTCTTGCACAGGAAATACTCTAAAAACTGTTCGTGATACTTATTTGCATGAACGTACACATATCCATGATCGCCATATCCTCTGCCCTCATTCAAATCTGGATTGTAGTACACCTTGTAAACCTTGATTGATTCTCGTATTACCTTTTTATCGTGTTCTTCCGCTTCTTTCTCATTATCAAACTCTTTTCCGTCTGATGCTGTGTAGATAGTCCTTTTCTTTACCATTCTAACCTCCAAATATATGCTTCAAATAATTTTCAAATATTCTGCCAAATCTTTTTCGTATTTCAGTGACTTAAAACAGACAGTACCACATTCAGCATCATAGCTGTATTTACCATCTGTTCCGCAATCTCCAAAACCATACCCGCAAATCCCCATATCTTTTTCGTAGTAATCGCACTTATAATTGTTTATGTTCGGTTCTTTATCTTTTCTATTAACCATTTATTTCTCCATAAAAAATAGGTGGTAGTCATTCCGACCGCCACCTACTGTTTCCTGACTTATTCTACTGTGATGCAATCATATCTCTCAGAATTGATTGTGTTCTCCATCGCCTCAACCGGATTGTAACCAAGGTTCTGCAGAATCTGTTTGAACACGGTAACGGACTGTCCGCTTGCAAGCTGCACTCCCTTACGGTCATGGTCTGCATGGAATACATCGTGTCTACTGTTCACATTCCAGAAGATGATGTTCGGGATTACATAACCGGCCTTGCGGAACTTATTTGCCATCTTGTCATAGAAAGACCACTCACGGTTTCCGCAATAGTCAATTTCCATATCAGAGATAACAACGATTGCTTTCGGCATTTCCTCCTGCGGAGTATTATGCTTTTTCGCAATTTCAAGAACCCTCTCAAAAGCAGCTTTAAGGTCTGTGTTGCCATCCCAATTTGCTCTGCTCACGTTGCAAATCTTCTGTTCAAGGGTTTCTCCCCTCAGAATAACCGTCTCCGGTCTGTCAGAGAATGTCATAAACAGATTGTGGTATGCACCCACATTTCTCTCTGCAAAATAGATTGCAAGACCGATTGATGTTGCCATAGGTCTGCCTCTCATGGAGCCGGACACATCCGCCATAACTAAAGCGTTTGTTCCTTTCTCCACATAATCCGGCAAGGCTTTCCACTGGGCTTCAAGTACCTTGTTGCTTTCTCTGCCGTAAAGGATCTTCTCAACAATATCGTAAGGGAATAGTGTTGAGGCATTGATCTTTACCTCTCCCTTTTCTGCTTTGTTGATAAACTCTCCAAATCTCTCAGCATCATGTTTCATAAATGCCTTGCGGTAAATCATCATCGCACGGCTCGGAACTTCCGGGTATTTGATTTCATCCCATCTTCCGGCGGACATGAGGCTTTCAACGACACCGATCTGTTTTCTCATGCTGCGAACAATTCTCTTGAAATTGTAGATCGGATAACCTAATTTCTGTGCTGTAAGTATGCCGAGTTTTCTTGTGGCAGGACTGCTTGCATCTGCGGTTTTAATCCACTTTGCAAGTAAAGAAATTGCATTTCCGGCATTGAGGTTCTGTAAATCTTCCTCAAACTGTTTCTTCATTGCCGCCCACATATCGTCCTCCAACGGAGTACCGATAAGCTCATACAGATCATCATATCTTCCGAACACACCAACCAAATCAAGGTTCGGTTTGAGTGCTTCTGGGTGTTTCTCTGCCATATAACGAATAATGGTTCTGAAAGTCTTTCTTTCTCCAAGACCTCCACGAATATCCCTTGCATAGAACGCAATCTTTGTGGCAAAAAGAGCATCCTGATTGTATGCCTCTGCGAACAGTGTTTCGATTCTGCCCTCATCAGTTTCTCTCAGAGATCCGATTGTGCCGAACAAATCCAGTCTTGCGTCTCCTGTGGTATTCAAAGCCACAGCACCGTTTTCGGTTCTGGTAAATGAACCGTCTTTTCTCATTGCATCTGCGAAGCTCATTGTTTCCTCTCTTTCCAGGACTCTCATTTGTGGAATTGAACCACTTCACATTGTTTTGCAGACATTGTTTTAACCATTGTGATTGCTGTAGGAGTCCCATAATAAAATTGTTTGTAAGTTCATTCAGGACGCTATTGGTTTTTATGATTAACAGTCATATCCAATAATTTGCTGTGAGCGTCCCCTATAAAGTTTTATGCCTATCTGGCTAACTTTTTAAGTTCATACCGTCTGTTATGTATCGCACCAACAGAACGACCTATTTTTTCAGACAGCTCAGAATCGGTAATCTCATGTTTAATTACCATAGCATCTTCCTTTGCCGTCCACGGATGAGACGGATATAGAAATGACGTTTTGCTGTAATATCTCCTATGCTGTCTCTGACACGCCTTATGATACTTTTCCATATCCCTATAATCTTCTTTTCGGTTCATAGGCAACCTCATTTCTTTACATGACGCTGTTTCAAACGGGAAAATATTGTCAATGGAATTTTCTGTTTTGAAAGATTGCTGTAAGCGTCACTTAATTGCCCCGACAGGACTTGAACCCGTATGCTCGATTGCTGTGCGGAACACAAGCGTTATCGCAGTCATGTTCCCTCCGGTTTACCATAACCGGCAATCGGGGCAGAGACGAGGGACGGAATCGAACCGCCGACACATGCCTTGGACTGGAATGAGATTGCTGCTGAGATCACTAACATGATCTGCGTATTCACATCATTGCTCTACCATCTGAGCTACCTCGCCATGTGGCACGTCTTATTGATTTGTAAGGACGTTTGTGCCATCGCCTTGATTGGAGAGAGTTGGATTTGAACCAACAATGAAGCAGGCCCCAAGCTGTAATATTTGCTGTCAGCATCACAAACATGATGTATTGTACATAACTGCCGCGTCTACCGTTCCGCCATCTCTCCATGTTCAGTTTTAATACGGAAATCCGTATCAGTTGCGTGGGAGGGAATCGAACCCCCATCTCTTCGTTACCATCGAAAAAAGAATTATTGCTGTCCGTGTCACATGAAGCATGACAACCGCTCATAATGTTCTCTCCGTTGAACTACCACGCAAGATTGCGGAGACAGGATTTGAACCTGTGACCTCCGGGGCATGAACCCGGCAAGCTACCACTGCTCCACTCCGCCATAATGGTTCTTCGCCCCACAAGAACCTCCGAGTTTTCTGCTATGTCGCATTTCTCGCATAATCACTCTTAACCGTCACACAGCCGACATCCTGAACGGTGGACTTGATTAAATATTTCCGTACACTCACTATGGTTTGCTGTGATGCACCCTAACCACCGGGTATGCCAATAGGAACTATCTTTCGGGAAATCTCTCTAACCCAACTGGTTTAGCGTCCGAAGTCAGGACGGCTTTGCCGAGGCCGGAGTTGAACCGGCATTTACACCAATAGGTGTTGCTCTACCATTAAGCTACTCTCGCAATATGCCTATCTGTTTTCGTACAGATGGCAGAAACGATTGTCTTTCACATCGACACAACGGGTAGTTAAAGTGCTTTTCCTTGCAATTACTCTGATGTTGCCTTTAATTATTCCACGACCTCTTGGAAACCAGAGATAAAGCGTTGAGGTCCCTTGGATAGATAAGGAATCGAACCTTACACCGGAATATTACGATAGTCGCAGATTACCTCATGTGTTTGGTGCGTACGGATTTTTGAACCTATCGTATCAAAGGCGGGTGGCTGCCATTCCTGCTTATTCCAATCACTGCACTTTGCGCTGTTGCCACACCAGGACGCACCTTTTCCTCAACCGTACTAATATTGCAGTTACCCTTTACTGCCTACTATCCAATTCTGAGACCTCCTCCACCGGTGGAATACGGTCTCATAGCGGTGCATATAGGAATCGAACCTATACGGCATTTCTGCCGGATGGCTTAGCAAGCCACTCCGCTACCATTACGGCAATGCACCATAACGACTCTATTGGGAATCGAACCCAAATTTTCCGATAGACAGTCGGGCGTAATAACCTTTATACCATAGAGCCATATAAACGCCGTGTTAGGGATTTGAACCCCAGAGACTTTTACATCCAGACGGTTTTCAAGACCGCACCCTCGACCAACCGGACACACGGCAGAGTAGTTTTCCCTTGGTAACGTACAAGTCGGAGATCCTCTTCCGCCGGTCGTAAACGCCCTTTCCTAACCTTTTCTGTCGTGGAGTGTTTTGAAAGAGTAAGTCAAGTGTCTCCAACTGGGATAGTGGGGATCGAACCCACGACACCACGATTAACAGTCGTGTGCTACTACCATCTGAGCTATATCCCAAGAGCCAGTACAGTGAGACTCGAACTCACGCCTCTTCTCGCGAAAAGTGTTCTCCCATTAAACTATGTACTGATGCAGTCCGGCGGCAGCTTGGATGGTTGCCACTACCGAACCGATGCAACGTGTAAGACAGTTGCCAACAAAGGTATTTCATTTTTTAATGTGGTTCTCGGACCTTGCACCCCTCCACATGGTTCTCATAATCCACCGACTACATGCTCAAAGAACCTCTGGCGAGTCCAACTCTTTATCGCCTTACCTCGGATGTACGTTGTTATCGCAGTTCTCCGCCTCTACTACATTCCTCTGCGCCTGACTAAGCATGACGGCTCGATTGGTTACGGCTCACGCACATCTATAATCAGGTCTTTCTCGAAAGTTTCCACCGCCGCTTAAATCGCTGTAACGCTCGTGCACTCTAAGCAGTAAATTTTCCGCACCGGAGTTTTCTTAAAAACTCTTGGTAATGAAAAAGCACTTGGTGATCACCGGAACCTCGCCACCGCCAATTTTCTTTCCTGTTAAAGCCGGACTAAGAAAATCAGTTAAGAAATCCGCTCGTCCTACGGTGGGGAGTTGAACCCCACTTTCCCCGGCATGGTGTCCGTGGCATTTCCAGTTATGCTATCGTAGGCACCGTTGCAACAGTGGTCTTTAGCGTGACTTACGCAAGCTCTCCAAGTTTAAGTCCTGTCGGCTTTCCCGGACTACTCACATAAGCCTCTCAGTGAGCATTGCAATCTCCCTATTTAATGATTGCTTACCACGGCTTTCGCCAATACTTTTCAGCCGGAACACTAAACCAACTATAAACAGTCAGCGTTATTCTCAGTTGAAATGTTCGATGGGAGAATCGAACCCCCGTCCCCACCGTGAAAAGGTGGTATCTTGACCGCTTGACTAATCGAACAGAGGAGCGTTCCTTTTTACCGAAAGGCAATTAACCGCACAAGCGTAAACGGGTTCCTGATATTGATTTTTTCTTGCAAGATTACTTTCTCGGCTCATTACACCGAAATGGGCGAAAGAGGAATCGAACCTCCAATGTTTACCACGAGGGAACGGATTTACAGTCCGCCGCAACACCACCAATCGTTGCCGTTCGCCCGGAATTTTCTTTGTATCGCCAAGAACATTAGGAAAGAAGCGGTGGGAATCTTAATCGCTAGAGCTACACCCACAGGTGGAATCGAACCACCACACTACACCAAGTTCGCTCCGAGCATTTAGCGATTTACTTCATCTTTCAGTGCTTTACCAGCTTTGAACTTAGGTGCTTTGCAAGCCGGAATGGAAATCTCTTTTCCGTTCTGAGGGTTCTTGCCAACTCTGGCAGCGCGCTCAGTCACTTCAAATGTTCCGAAGCCTACCAACTGCACTTTTCCACCCTTTCCAAGTTCTCCGCCTACGATCTCAACAAATGCGTTGAGTGCTTTTTCAGCGTCACTTTTGGAAAGTCCGGCATCGTCAGCCATAGCCTGTACTAATTCAGCTTTGTTCATTACTTCTTGCCTCCTTTCTTGTGGTCTGCATATATGGAATATGCGATTGCAATTATTACTTCTGTGATTATCGTTGCGGCAACACCGCACCAAAATTCAGGAATATACATCTTTTTGCATCCTCTCTTGTCTGCTACCTCTGGTAGCCGTCACGGTCATGCGGTAGTCATACCGTTTCTGCACTGCACCGCCGCACTCAGCCGCCTTACTTCCTCCGGTGTATCTCGGCGTAGCTTCACTGCCATGGCCATATTTATAGTTTCGTGCCGGATTGCCATGCGTGGACCATCAGGGACTTGAACCCCGGACCATCCGGTTATGAGCCGGACGCTCTAACCAACTGAGCTAATGGTCCATACCTCACACTTGGGAGATTCTATGTGAGGTTTCGGAGGATTATCATAAGTGGGAACCCTCCGATGTAGGATTGCTGTCGGGGAACAGTAATCCTGAGTGGGAAGTGTTGGTGTCGAACCAACTCCTATGGATTTTCAGTCCATCGCTTCTACCGAGTTAGCTTACTTCCCATATTACGGCACTGTTGCTGTGCCGTAATGGTTAGGAGAAACTTTAATGCCAAATACCTTGTGTTCACTCCGCTTAACTTATATCCGTGTCACTTGGTATGGTCGTAGTATAGCGTACTAAACATTCTTTGTCAAGTGGAATAAACAAAATTTTCAAAAAAATTTGTTTTTCTGTGTGCAGTCGGCTTTACAACCGTTTTTCTGAACATCAGAAATCAACTTGCTTACAGGGATTTTGAGAAAATTTGCTATATCGTATATCTTGTCGATTGACGGATAACTTTTGCATTGCTCCCAATCGCTCACGGTATTCTGCGCCACATGAACGCCCGTTGCAAGTTCGTGTTGTGTAATTCCCCTATTCGTTCTTTCTTTTTTTAAGTCGGTGGCGAAACTATATTGTCCCATGCTATCCCTTTCTATATTCCTAAGTCACTTCTCTTTACTACCTGTCCCTCTCCGCCAAGAAGAGCATCTACAAACTGGGCGAACATTGCCAGAGTGTCCGGCGCATCATCATGTTTATTCTTTCCGAGCTGTGTATAACTGCAAAGGAATGACATCATCACACCGTAATCACTCTTAGGCTCATATTCTGTAATATCCTTGAATATGACGTGTTCCTTAACCCATGAAGAATTGACGATGATCTTAGTCTCTTTGTTCTGAGTAGTGTATTTCTTCGTGATATGGCATCTGCCGCCTTTTGCTTTGACAAGTCTCTCAACTTCATTTGCGGTTCTGCTACCCTCTTTGTTGCTCTCGAACTGTGCCTGCTGTACATGATGCTTAACAAGCATATCTGAGTTGAGTTCGTCCAAGGTCCCAGGGTCGATGTTCTTGAATACCAGATCTTCCAGATAGTATCTGTCTCCGTACTGATAGAAAACTCCGAGGAAGTTGTAGTCTGTACCGGTGTCCTTGGTATCGCAGATTGCCAATATAGAATCCGGTTCTCTGTCCGGCAGTCCTCCGATATATCTCTGTAATTCTGTTGGATGATACAGAATACCCTCTCTCTCAATCGGATCGCTCTTATACAGGCAGCGATATGAAACATCATCCATCGACATTTCCATATCGTGGAAGTATTTCTCATCAAATCCAACATCGTAATCGTAATCAAAGTTGCTTTTCCCGGTCTGAGGGTCAATATCTGGAACAGCAATGAACTCTGCCCTCGGATTGCCCTCATACATTCTTTCAAGCCGGCCAATAACATCATGCACACTCCATCGGGTTGCAATGTGGATCTCTTTTGCTTTCTTCTTTTTACGAGATTTAAGGTCTGTGGTGTACTCTCCGTACAACTTATCCAGACGATCAATAGACAGAGCCTCTTCGATACCGGAAACCAAATCATCCACATACAGAAATCCCTCACAACGGGTAACACCGGTAAGGGAACCTCTGATTGGTCTGCAGGTCAGTGTCTTAAACGGTTGCCATCTTCCAAGGTTTATTGTCTCTTCTTTTGCGTTATTTCCCTCAAATACAATGTCCGGGAACACATCGCTCCAGCAATATTCATTGCTGGTAATTATGTTGAGAACGGCATCATAGAACATTCTCGTCATAAATCCAGAATGGGAGGACATAAGGTTTGGTGTGTTGGGGTAATGCCCCATTACAAACGATATGAAAAACTCTCCCAGTGTGGTCTTGCCGGTGCCAGGAGGCATTGATATTGATAGAATATCCAACTCATCATCAATAAGCCTCTGCATCTTCTGTACAAGCCAATAAATCTTATTTCTTCGTGGCTGATAGTATCTGTCCTCTGGATCTCTGTTCTTTTCCACATAAAGCAGATAAGAGTCAAAATCCTTATGTTCCTGTGCCAAGAACAAAAGAGCCTTATTGTACAAATCGTAATATTTAATATCTCCTGTCGCACATAGCCTCAGTGCAAGGAATCTGACCTTATTCGCTAATTTCCGTGAAAGTTCTTTATCTTCCCGAATAACCTCATTTGCCATTCCGAGTAAGGACAGAAGATTGTCATAGTCACTCAGATCGCTTTTCAGAAGCCTTACGATAATCTCTTTATTCGATAGTTCGTGTTGAGCCATGAAAATTCATCCTTTCTCACGGCTCTACACGGCTCTGTAATATTTAAGGTTTTACCACATTTACTGACGCACGGATTATAATGCCACGGCGCGCCGGATTTTCGTTTGTTTCAAATTTGATAAAACCCTCGTCGGCAAGTTTTAACCCTATTCTGCTTGCCAATTTTCCATGAACATATTCTGTTGCACCATCACGTCCTGCATTGAATATATCCATCTCCATGCACTCGGCATATCTTTCTATCGGTCTTTCATCATACCTCACTCGAAACAGAGGTTCCTCTATCTGCGGCTGCGGTCTCATTCTCCGTTCCGGTCTCTTTCTCCAATGTGGTCTGTTTACCGCCCGTCTCTGTCTGCGCATCTTTTCCTCCCTCCGCATTTTTACGATCTCTCACGCTCTTGCTGCAAACACTCAGAATAACCATATTGAGATGCTTATTCTGTTCTTTGAGCTGAGAGTTCTGTTCCAATAGCAGCTCATTCATCTGTGTAATTTCTTTCTTCACTTCATTGTTGGACTTTGTATCTTTCCAACCCACAACAATGTAAAGCACCAATATCGCAATCCAAATGATTGCTAAAATAACATCTACCATTCTTTTATTCCTCCGGCATATAATAAACTCCGCAGCTATACGCCGTAACATCCGCCTGTCCGTTGCCACTAACCATAATAATGCTATGATCCATTGCTAGGTCCTTTACGGCATCCTCGGATATGTTGCAATTCTTGGCTACTATCATATCAGGAGGAAAAGCATTCCCAAGTAACTGTTCAAATACTTCTTTCCCTCTCTGTTCTGTATCGTAAGCCGCAAGTGTGTAATCATCGGCGGTAATTCTTTTTCCGTTGAGTGCAATGCTTTTGATATTGCCGATATTAACTACGTTGCTACGGTCCTGATCTACAATATACATCTCTAATCCTCCAACCACTTATTATCAAAATAGCAGAACCCGAACACGGCTGCTCCGATCAGAATTACCCATACAACCCAGAAAATTACCAGCCCGGCAGTTCCGTTTGAAATCATATAGTCCACCGCTTCATCTATCGTATCTGCCTGAATGAACGGTGTTCCGTCCTCTATGGTATTATCTTTGAGATTGGCATAGATAACTCCGCTGTATTCCGTGTTGATAACATAGTACAAATACCTCACATGGGACGATTGCTTAATTGTGTCATACAGGTAAGACCCCGGCATCTGGATTTTTCCATACGGAAACTCCACGCCAAGGAATGACACCGTTTGACTATGGCTTTCCCAACTATCGTAGTAATCCCACGAATAATATACCTCCGTAGTGTAATAAGTCTGCGTTTTCCCATTTACCGTCCGTGTATGTGCCACCTGTCTCGTATGTCGGTTGTAGTGTTGTTCCTCAACCTTTATGTAGGCAGCTGGTACTCCACCTATTCCCGGATCTGTAACAGGATCTACTGCCACCAGATTTCCTTTCACAAACGCATTTCCTACATCAGTTCGCATACCGTACTGAAACAGTTCTGCATTTCCATCAATCTGCATGGCTTGATAGTATTCCTGATTCTGTTCGTCATTGTGTGAAGCTATCTTTTCACTAATGAAAAATCCACCCATAAGCATGATAAGGATAATGACGATGCTAAACATCAGTTCACGCACCGTCATATCCCAACCGTTGCCGGAGTAGATTATCTTACTCCATTTCCTCATAGGCTTATTCTCCAAACAGATTGCTTACCGGCTGTCTGTCCTCTTCGCTGTATTCCAGATAGTCATAATTGATAACCTCATATCCCATAACTCCCAAGATCTGCTTATGTGGGAATTTACGCACATATTTCTTATATGCCCTTACCTCGTTATTGTAGGCAGTGCGGTACTGCAGGATCATATTCTCTGTGGTTGAAAGTTCATTCATCAGTTCCTTGTAATTCTCGTTGGATTTTAATTCCGGGTATGCTTCGGCAACCGCAGCTATGGAAGTTGTCACATTCTCAATATCTGTGGTGCTGCCATTGTTTCCTCTTGCTTCTACGACATTAAGAAGAGTCTCTGCCTCATGCTTATCGTACTCCTTGACGCAATCTGCCAGATTGTAGATAAGATCCGTTCTGCGTTTCTCCTGTGCCTGAATATCAGAGTCAGCCGTAAAGACCTGTTCCTCCAACGAAACCGCTCTGTTGTTGGTACTTACAAAAATTCCTGCTATCAGTAATACAAATGCGGCTACAATGCCGACAATAATCCATGTTCCTTTATTTTTCATTGTTGTTGCCCTCCATCTTTATCATAAATTTGTTTTCTGCCAATACGATTCCTCCGGGAGTTTCCGTGAATATTGGCTCTGTTCCGTTGTAAATCTGAAATTCCACATCATTCCGGCAGACGGCATCTCCGCCGTCCATCGGAATAGCTGCCAGAACTTCTTTTGTATCGGTCTTATAGACCACCACAGTTGTCATATTGCACCTCACATGAAGTAATCATAACCAACACCATATTTTGCCATGATAAGACTCTTTGCCATTTCCTCTAGCTTCTGGTGTTCGGTCGCATCCAGATACACGCCCTCATAGGTTCCACCCTGGCATCCCATCCAATCGTACTTGCAATGTAAAAGTTCATGCACAAGATCCTTTTCCATGCAGTGTTTGAACAATGTATTGTTCTCTTTGTAAGATTCATCGCTGAGTAACTGGATGTTTGCCTGACTGGATTCAAATATGAATGTGTTATATCCGGCAGCGTCAATTACCTCTTCTCCATTAGGGTTCATAATCTTATCCTTAACGTGTGCCAGTATTAGCCACCCATCAAGGAATAATCTGTGTTGCCACTCTCTCAGGCACTCTTCTAACTGCTCCTGGTTTTTGAATATGTCTATCGGTTTTTCTTTCCCCTCTCTCTTTTCGAGAGTTCCGCAAGTGTTGTTTTCAAAAGCTGTACCGTCCGCAACGGAAAAGCACCATTTATCTCCATATCTGCGACCGCACACATAATCCCCTATCTTTACCGGTATTTTGCATCCGCACTGATTTCCTATGTTGGTAATGAGCACCAACCCGCCTTTTACGGTGCTATGGTCTATGAAAAAGTTCTCTCCACTGGCAGTCATATAATCTTCAATTTTCTTGCCGCAAGTAAGCAGATCGAACATTTCACGCTGATTTTCCCCAGTCCACATCATGGTTTTTACTTCATCCGGGGACTGCGGTTTCAAGTTCAAATTATCCATCATTCGCTCTCCTTTACTTTCTTGGCAGATTTTACCTTGATTTTCTTTCTACCGAACTGCTGATATACCAGAGCAGACGCATGAACACTGTCCGTGCTGCATACGGTAACAGTTCTGCGGATTGGTTTTCTCTCAATGGTTTCAAACACTACTTTGTACCACCGTTGTTTCATTAGTTCTGCCCTCCTGTATTCTCCCGTATATTCTTTCGCACTTTTCGGCGTGTCTGCATCTGATAGTCGTTAATGCCCTTTGTGTACGATCCGCCAATACAGTAATATCAACCTTATCAACATCAGCATCAAAATCAGGGCAGAAAGCGCAATAATCTTTCACTCTGAGTTCCATTCCATTATCCATGACAGCCCACCGCCTTTAGCATACTGATTTTCTCTACCAGGACATCAACCGTTGCGTTGAGCTTGCTGTTCTTAATGCAAACTTCCTGATAGCCCTCATATAACTTTCCACCGTTCAGCATTTCAGTCTGTTCCTTGACTGTGGCATCCAGCTCTGCATTGAAACTTTCAAGCTGTTCAATCTGTTTCCTCAGATCATCATTCTCTTTTTCTACTTGCGCATTTCTTTCTTCCAGAGATTTCTTGTTTGCTTTCAGTTTTTCAACCTCGCTCGTAAGTTCTCCGAGTTTCTTTATCATTTCCTGCTCAGACATGGTTCCTTTTTCCTCCGTCTCTTCTACTCCGAGAAGTACCTTAATCTGTTTCTTTGAAATGTGATATGCCATTGCAAGGGTGGCTATGGATTCCCCGGAAGAATACTTTTGCTCAATCTCTGTTTTCTTCACGGAAATATCCACACCATTCGTATTGAACATACGCTTGTAGCCGCCCTCTTCCAGAATTTCTACTATTGTCTGCATGTCGCACACATTCAAGTCCGCAAGAATGGGTATCTGTCTCTTATGGTTCTTCGCCAAGCGGTAATCCATTAAGATTTGTCCCTTATCCATTCTTACCTCCCTGTTTTACCCCCCCCACAGAGAAAAAGTCCTCATATATCGCTTTGATAACTTCCGCATCGTAGAGTGCATTGTGTTTTTGACCTTTCGGCAAATCAATTCCTCTGTCCGTAAGTAACTGCTCTCTCGAAATGTCAAAAGCTGCCTTTTCTGAAATATCAAGCATCGTTGCAATGTCCTGATTGATGTCGTGACAAGCCGGTGTAATAAACTCAGGCAACTTCATAGCGTTTCCTGCCAATAAGTCAATCAATAACACCATATCGTAATGCGAGACATCTGAAACGAATACCGCAGCATAATCACTGTCAAAATTAGCGTCCATTTCAAGCCATTCCATAAGTTCGCAACAAACATCTGCCTTACTGCCGATTACAGTCGTTGTTTTATTGTCGGCTGCCAGACTTTCTTCTAACTCCGCATTGCCACTCAAAACCAAATGATCGAGAACATTCTTCTCAATCCATTCATCACACATACCCTCATCATAGTCCGTCAACTCTGCATAGAACCTATCTCCTGTGTCTGAGACAATTCCTATGCTGATAAGAGTTGTGTCCTTACGCAGACCAGTAAACTCTGTGTCAAAAAAATAGGTTCTCATGTGGTTTCCTCCGTTTCGTTTGGGATTTCCGGCACAGCTTCAAAATTTACTCTCAGATACCGTTCAAACAGTGAAGCGCAAACCATTGTGTAGCTGTATACTTCTTTGTCAAGAACCTCATCCTTGATAGAATCCGTAATCTGAGTCATCATAATTGCTGTCGGAGTTGTTGATTTCTCATTCTCAAATACTTTCAGCATAATGTTGCCGTCATATCCCTTGGCAAATTCCCTCAGCGTCATTGGTTATTCCTCCGATTTCTGTGCCTTTTTAGCTTTCTTTGCAGATTTCTTTACATCTTTTTCATACTCCGCCATCCCGGGGATGAACTCACGGAAGATGTTGTTATAGTTTCCGTTGTTGCCGGCCCATTTCTTCACGATAGCCATAGCCAGACCGGCTTCCTCGGAATAGGTATCAGCCTTTTTAGGCTTACGGATGGTTATTTCCTTGCCATCAACAACCTTTTTCTTGATTTCCACATTATCCATGCAGTTTACAACCGTCTTTGTACCGTCAGACCAAAATACGATTGTTGCCGGATTCTGGAACAGGACTTTCTCGATACCGTATGCTCCAATAGGCTTGTCCTCAACCATTGCTTCTACACACAGTTTGTCGCAACGATACGGGCTGCCACATACATGATTGATCTTTCCAACGTAAGTCGTGCCGTCCTCGCACTCAATAGTTACTCTCTTAAATTTCTTGTCCGCTAAACTTCTATCCATATTGTCCTCCTTAATACCTAACTGGTTAAAAATGTCTCTAAACGATGTTTCTCCCGGAATAGCGCATGACGCTATAACCTGATCTCTTAACAATCCGATTGTGGCATTTTGACATTTCTGTGAAAAATCCTCTGTGATACTCGCAACCGGTATATCATCAAAATCAGGCCATGGTTCTCCGAGACAGCGTGCTCTTTCGATGCTCACTCTCCGCCACTGTTCTGCCGATGATGTTGCCGTTACCTGTCTTGCATTTTCCCACCATCGGTTTTCGGTAAATGTCGAGTGTTGCATCACTCTGTCAAATGTTTGTAATGGCGGTATCAGCCGTTCTTTCGGTAATCCAAAGCGTTCAAAACCCTGCATGGCAAACGCTATCGGATCGGGTAAATGTGCCGCTTCTGGCGGTCTCCACGGTTTCTTTTCTTTCTCTTCCATTGGTGTCCTCCTTGTGATTTATTATCAAGGGTGGTATGCCCTTAATCTCATGTTGAAATTGTTCTCGATTTTCGCCACAACGCAGTCATTTTTCAGTATGCACTTGGCACATTTTTCGAGATTCCTGTAAGGTTCTCTGCCAAAACACGGTTGAAACAGTTTGTTTATGGCAGATTTCTTCATTTTCACTTCAAAAGGTATTTCAAATCCCTCTTTCAGATGAGAAATATCCAGCATATCATACTCTTCATCCAGTGTAGGCTCGGATATTTCCTTAATTTCCGCAAGCGGTATGGAATCTCCGAGCCGTTCATCCATGATAAAGAGCTGTGGTTTTGTCTCATTTTCCATACATATCCCCCTACGCCTCTATCAGTGTGAATACACGCCTATATACATCCTTGTCCGGCAGAAGCGACAGCCTATTCAGTGTTGTGCCTCCAAGATAAACGTTAAATGTGCAATCCCCTATGGTTAATGTTCCTATGCTGCCAGGATCATTCAGATCCACTTGTACGCTATTGTGCTTATTTAATATCGCCCGTATGGTCCTGCATACTTCCTCATTTTCTTTTTCTGATGCAAGGCAATCAAAACACGGATTTTTATTCTTTGATGATCTCATAATATTCTCCCTCGCACTCTTTCGGAGCCATAGTTCCCCATCCGTCAGCCTTTCTCAGCTCATAATGGGTCCCTCTGTCGATGGCAAAGAGTTCTTCGCCCTTATCAATATTCATTTCCATATTCTTCTCAATGTCATTTACGACAATATTCTGTAAGAAACGTGCTATCATGCCTCTTTCTCCTTTATCACTTCGGCAAACGCCGGATTCTCATGCAGCTTTTCAGTAGACCATCCCATGTGATGATACAGTTTTTCCATAAATTCAAGGCACTCTGCCTTGTCATATGTCAGTAGGAAACACAGTAATTGTTCTCTGTTATACATCACTGATGGTCCGACTCCCATTTTAATGTAATCATAATCTGGGTAACGTACCTGAAACTCATTCGGTGCTGCTGCCAGTATCTCAAATTTCACTGCCGATCCGTGCGGTTCCCTTATGCAATGCCTGAATGGTATCATGTTCTATCCCTCACTCTCTTTTCCCACCGTTCGTGTTTGCGTGCCATCTGTTCCTCATCTACGGTCAATGAAAGTTCTCCGGCACACTGTACGACATCCGTGTACTCTTCTCTGATATTTGCAATAGCATCTTTCTCTGTTACAGGTGTCGGATTCTCTTTTCGTATGATCCTTGCCATTTTGAGTGCTGCCTTTGCAAGTTCGGTACATTCCTCTGCAAGCTGTTCCAACATTGCAGCTTCGCCAATTTCTTCAATAATTTTCATTATCTCTCCCTCTTTGTGATAACTTTAAGTCTATCCAGTGGATATGTCTCCACTTTGCCATCTTCCAGAACGACAACCGCTTTTGTGCCAAGCAGGCTCGTGATTGTATCTATCCATGTTCCTTTTCTATTCTCACAGTGAGTACAATCTGGTATCTCATTGCACATATCAGCAATATCGTTACAGAATTTGCACTCTGCATAGCTTCTTGTGATTTCTACCGGTCTATCCATTTCGCACATCCTCCGATACGTCAAAATTCTCTAAATGCTCATATTCGACAGTTTCTTGTCTGATTTCAATTTGATTTTCGCTATGCGTTTCTGTTCCCTATCCATCTTTTTGATGCATTTATCCAACTGCCTTGCGTATGGACTGCTATTCGGGTCTGAGCACTCCATGATAAAAGCCTCTCTGTGTGGAGACTGATAAGGGCTTTTGTATCTGTATTTTTCGTATTCTCTTCTCTCTGCCACTATCAGAATCACAATTTTCAATACAAACCACGCTGTATTGAGCAAAACTAACCCTACGATAACCGCAACAACCGTCTTTACCATCTCTCTACCTCCGTCTTTTACACTAAAAATTTCTCAATTCTTATCTCTCCGCATTTCTTACACCCACATCTGCATACATCGTACTTAAAACCGCTGTAATCATGTGCCGTCCAGAGGACTTCCAACACTTCCCACTCATGCTTGCACGGAAGAAAACACGATACTAAAATCTTGTCGAATAACCTTTTATACCACGGTTCCTTGTGCCAAGACCTCTTTTTATTTTCCGGGGAATTTTTGGAATTGCTGTTTTCATTGCTCATCCGGTTTTACCTCCTATGAGGCGTAAGCCTCCGCCGATTTTTATTTTTCGCCTGTTATCGTTTCTACGTGCAGACGTGACGGCATCCTCATTATGAGGTCATTACACATTTGATTCAGACGATGGTTTTCATCCGCAAGCGTATTTACCATGAGGTACAATCCCTCTTCTCTGGTAAGTTCTCCACACTCTATCATCTGCCATACTCGGAATACCGTTGCATTGTTTCTGATATGCGTTTCAGAGATTCCTACGGTGTATGCCTCTGTCATGCAGTCCGGTTGAACTTCCGCAGTGTGTCCTCTTTCCATTTGTCCCATGCGGTCTGTTTCTTCTCTCTGCATACTTCCGCCTCTCTCTGCTTATTCTGTGTTGCTGTTTCTTTGTTCTGTTCCATATTTCTCTCTTTCTATGCCGGTAGGCATCCGCCGATTTTGGATTTTGTGGTTTTGTAAAGTCCTCACTTTCCTTTTGTTATTCGGATGCCGTGTTTATACTTACATTGTAAATTGGGTGGTTTACGGTAATAGGGTTCTTTGCCATTTTACGATTGGGGTGGTTTTGGGCTTTTTAATTTTTTGGGAACTCAGAGGGGTGAGTTGCCCCTGATCCGCTCCGCTCTACACCCCCGCCCCAGGGTATAAGCTGCCGGACCTGTCCCCCGGATCGCCACACCAGAACCGCCGGAAACGTGCCGGAGTTCGTAAAAGTAAAAGAAAACGAACCGCAAAACCGCATAAATTCTATATATTTATATCTCCGTCCGTGTCTGCCGGATCTTTTCCGCTCATTTCCACCGGTAAACGCTGCGCAATCTCTGCCGCTGTTGGTAGTTCTGCCGCCTGTTTTCCAACGTTTAGATCTATCTTTTGCGCCGCCTGTGTGTATCCGTGGTTGTTGTTCATATCCGTCGCGAATACGATCGGTGGGATCTTGCCAGCAAAGGCGAGTTGTTTCTTAAATGCTGCTATACTTGTTTTCAGTCTTTTTATTGTGTCAGAATACGCACCCGGGCGGGCTGTTTCCCAATTATTAAGCGTTTCCCTAGAAATCCCGGCGAAACTACAAAAGCCCTCTACATCAGGCACCAAGCGCACACCCTCCGCCGCTCTATCCTTAATATATAAAATGTACTTTTCCGCTACCTCTGTAAACTCTTCTACCGTTTCCAACTTTCTAGGGCGTCCCCCTTTGTTCTGTACCTCTCCGCCCTCCGGCGTTTCCTCTGTCTGCAAGAATCCCGTTAAAAAGGCATCACATAAAGCCGCCGTTGTTTCTGCGTCCGTTGGTTCATAGTCGCGCCCCTCCTTAAAACGTTTATAGCTCTGTTTCCTGACTCCGTTCTCGTCTCTCTGTGCTGTTTCTTTCTTCTCTGTTGCCATCTCTGCGCCCTCCTTTCCTCCGTGCCCTCTGTGGCGGTCCTACACTGTCACACGGGCAAAATAAAAAGGACACCGGGAAAAGCTGCTTTCTGCTTCTCTCTGTGCCCTACGTTCTACTTTTTCGGCTATCCTTATTTATTTATATGTGGATCTGCTCCGCCCTCCGGCGGCTCTGTTATCTCTATTTCTATACCGCAACCAATAGCGGCGGCGTATTTCTCCATATCTTCAAGCGTGAATTTATCGGCGTTTAGTCTCTGGTTTACGTTCTGCCGGGACACGCCCAGACGATCCGCCACCTCTTGCACCGATACCCCGCGCCGTTTCATCATAACGCGCATTTTTTCGCCAAAACTCAACCGCACCGGCTCCGCCCTCCTTTCTATTCTATACCCCTATAATATATAGGAATCTGCGCCGCCTGTCAAGTCTGCCGTTTACATGGTAAACACTGCGCCGGGTTTTTCTTGCACTTTGTAAAGTGTACAATTTACACAACAAACCGCCCCTATTTTGTTTAGTCGGCTATACATATTTCACAAACCGCAATAATTTGTAAATTTTCCGCTTGACTTTGTAAAGAATACGCTTTACAATACAAGCATAAAGAACGAACCGCAACGGATAACAACGAACCGCCGGACGTTCAATAAAACAAACAAGCGCAGGCAAGGGCGCACGGTGTACCCCAAAAGAACAACGCACCGCAGACCGGACCAAGGGAATCAACCCGGACCAAGGCAACGGCGGCGCGGCACTTATTAAGATGAGACCGAAACACACGCCCCACCGCCTCCGGCTTGTATCTCCTGTGAGGGCTGCCCCTGTGGTAATGAGTGCATATATCAGGCAAAAGGAAAATTGTAAACCTGTGCTAGGGTGTACCAATTCACACCGCACATATAAAAAAGATAATTAAGTTATTGGAAGTATGAAAGCACTTTGAAACTTTCAGAACCGCACGAGATCGGGAAAGCGGTATAAAACCGGCCCGGCATCGAGTGAAAGCAGTTAGCACTCTAACAATGATTAACGCCCCCGACGCTCCCAGGGGAAAGCGGGAACCGCTCCGGAACTATTGAGCCGGGGCGATGGCTGGAACGAGTTGACCATATACACGCAGCATAAAAGGGAATGGCCCGGGCGAACCCCCGACAAGCCGCCGTCTGCAAGTCTGACGCAAACGACCTATTGAAACAAAATAAAAAAGGGCGATCCGCTACACCTACCAAGCGACACGGACCGCCGCCACCCCTCCGGGGCTTGTCTCCTATTATAACAGGCTTTCCCGGATGGAACAACAGAAAAGAGAGGGAAAGACCATGACAGCAGAAAAAATTATTGAATCTTTGAAATTCACAGCAACAGAGGCAGACGAACAAAAGGATCTTTTTACACCGTCCCACGTTCTCTATAAATGCCGCATTATCAACCCGACAAATAATCGCCGCTACACTTTTGATTATCAATGCAACCCAAGCGCAACGCATGAGCCAACAAAAGAAGTTTGTTTATATTGTCTCTTGTCTGATGCTTCTTGTGCTGATAGTTGCACAGATGAGGCGGACTTTTTAACAGAGTTTGGATATATTGACGGCGGAGCGGATCAGGTTCGCAAAGGCTTAAAGGCTTATAAGGCTTGCAAGCGTACCGCGGCAGCTATTGACCGTATTTTTACAGAGGACGAAAAAACCGCCCTTAATGAATATTACGAAAATTACTAATTGACAGAAACGAGGCGCGCGCCCTCCGGGGCGCTCCCTCTCAAAATATAGGAGGCTTATATATATGATTACATTAGCGGAGGCAAAAGCCATTTATAGAACCGGAAAAGGCCACTTTTTCGACCGTGAAACTTTAAAATATTGGGGGTCTCGTATAGAATCCGCTTTGTATAAAAACCGCTGTTTTGTTACCAGTGAAAACAATTTTGACGGCAGCCGCAGAGCTTACACCGTGCGCCGTTTCTCTCCTGACTTTCTCCACGTTGAGACGGTCGGAGAGTTCCAGGAACACGCTACAAAATGGGGCGCAAGAGAAGCAGCAAAGGAGGTTGTATAAAGTTATGAAAGAATTTATGTATTGTTTCCAGATTTCAAAATTGATCACTTTTGAAGTAAATTTTTACACCCTCGGCACCAACTCCGCGCCGTACTTCTCAACCTCTGCGAATGAGTTCTGCAGAAGCAAGCTAGACTACACCAGATGCGGACAGGCTCAGCGGGATCTGCTGCCGAAGTTCTCCCCGGCTCGCCGTTTCTTTGAAAAGTGGGATCATTGCCATTTACACGACTTGACCCCGGCAGAATATGAGGAAATAGCCGCAGATATTGAGGAATTGAAAACACGATACAATTATATTGAGGACATCCGCGACACTTTCCGCGGTTCCCGCTCCTCTATTCCATTTTATGATATTGTGAAACTCTCCAAGATGGAGCCCAAAAAGAAAGGGGTCGCATAGTATGAAAATTGACATTGAAAGACTTATTGACGCAGTAACCGCAGAAAATGAGGCCTACAACGAATATTGTTATAGCTCTAAAACCTTATACCGTGGTCCATTTGAGGAAATCACAACCCGAAAAAATCATGTTAATTATGCGCGAGAGGTTCACGACAGGGAACAAAACGCCGTTGACACATTGGCGGAGGTTTTCCAAATGGACACAGAGACACGCAACCGGCTTTATATTGCAGCTAGGGCCGTGAACCGATGGCGGAACGCTACACAGTGGGCGCGGCTTATCCCGGACACCATGCAAGACCAGATCCGCCGGTTTATCTTCGGAGAACCCGAAGCACCTAATAGCACTTGTAAATATTGCGGAGTATGGCAGGCATAGACGGACGGCGGCGAATCATCCGCCCCAGCTCCGCCGGATATATTGAGAGATCGGAGGCTTTAGGATGGCTTATAAATATCTGAACCGCTCCGCAGTATTGGAACATCTGCAAGAGGGGCAAACAGTAAATATTGATGAATATATAGAAAAACTGCGTTTTTTTAAGAAGTACACCGACAACCAAGGAACCTATATAACGGATCGCCGCTATATTGAGTATTCAGAAATAGGCTTGCACTATTACAAGTTTGATACATTGATAAAGTTTTTTGAGAATTTCAAGCATGAGAACGGCACGAAAAAAGCATTGATAACCTTTAGCAAAAACCATTGTTTACAATGCGAGCCGGTAAGAGATTAAGGAGGTTTATATCATGGGATGGGATTATACACACGCAACACACTACACCAGAACCGGAGCTATTGACAAAAAGGCAGAAATTGATGAGCTTTACGCCCGGCAGAACGACACGAAAAAATATGAGGTTGTCCGCTCTTGCATGGTCGGTGCTACATATTACGCCGCAGTAAAAGCAACCGTATTGAGCGCCGGAGAGGCTGAGACATTCGCCGCCGTTGCATTGACGCACACAAACAACCGGGATTATTTCAACTTTGGAGTTAAGACGATGGAGGAAAGCATGGGACCATGTGAAGATCATTGCCCGGCTTCTATTCTCTCTCTTCTCTCCCCTACTGATTCAGAATATGCCAATAACTGGCGCGAGAGATGCAGAAAGAACATTGAAGCAAAGAAAGATCCGCACGCATTGAAAAATTTACCTGTCGGCGCAGTGATCCGCTTTACTCTCCACACCGGGGAAAGCATCGAACTATTGAAACACGCCGCGGCGTATCAGTTCAAACGCCCTTTCTGGTTCTGCCAATCATCCGGCCGTTATATGCCAGCAACCAGGATTCCGGCAAATTATGAAGTAGTCACAGCATAACATATTGAGTTTAGGAGGATAAGAAACCATGAATAATACAGCATTGAGAATTGAGAACGGTATGAGCAGTTTTGAGTTACTGCAGGCCAAGGTGTCAAGCCTTGAAGCAACAGAAAAGCGCATGAGCATTGAAGAGGATCGCCGCATGGCTGCCATTGATGCAATGGATCGCACCTATAACAACCCATCCACACCGCGCCGCACACGCTTTGAGCTTTCTATTGAGCTTCCTATTCAGCGTGAGGCGTTGAAAAATTACCACAATGAGCGCAGCCGGGTATCTGCCGAGCTTCGAGGATTGAGAACGGCTATTGACCTGATTCTAACCGTTTCCAACTACGGCGGAGAGGTTACACCCAGAAACCGCCGATTGATTGAGAGTATTTTAATCTAATCCGTTACATTGTAACGATATGTAACACGTTGTAATATGGAGGTAACACAAAATGTTAGAAATGTCATTCTATAAAGGTACCTTGGACAGAGCCAAGGCAAGGGAAGTTGTTGAGGCATCCGAAAAGTCTTTGATGTTCCGATATGGCTTCGCTTTTAGGGGTGCAGAGAAAAGACCTATAACCAAAGAAAAAGCATTGAGTATTATTGATGATTCCGGCAACTATCTGGATATAACAGAAACCGACAATGAGATCCTTTTGAATACTTTTTCAAGTAATGATATGTGGTAGGAGGTATGAACGTGGTAGTTATTTCATTGACAGATAGAGAACAGACATTATTGAGTGACAGTGTATTGACGATGATAGAGAACGCAGGGCAGGCACAACGCCTTGTATGTGACACTGAATCGCAGAAAGCTATTGACATACACATCAAAGAATTACAGGCATTAAACAGAAAGTTGTGTACTACCGGCATCCGGTAAAGAAAGGATTGAGAACCATGAGAAAGAAAAGCGTATTTATTAACTGTATGGAGACATTGACCGCAAACAGAAAACACAGCGAGGCTCGCACACTTCTCAATGCAGGACTGAAAGAGTCCGCAGAGAGACAGACCGCTGCCACCGCTCCGGCGTATGAACTTACAAAGCCGTATATCTTCCCTGCCGTTGATGGTAATATGACTTATCACACCTCATGGGGATCTCATGGAGTAAAGAACGAAGCCGAAACCATATTGAGTGTATTGAACTCTTTCCGCCTACGCTCCACCCTTGCAAAAATCAATCAAGGACCACGCCTTACACAGTATGTTATTGAACCGGCTCCCGGAACTCAGGTACAAGCCATTTTGAGACATGAAAAGGAATTTCAGGCAGCCTTACATTGCAACGCCTCTTTGAGATTTGATAATGGCTATGTGTATATTGAGGTTCCGACCGGTACAGAAACCGTGTTCCTGGGCGATATGCTCATTGATAATGAGTACCAGTCCACCGATGGTTTTACAATGGCAATCGGCATGGCGGTTGACGGTTCCAAGCATTACATTGATATTGCCAAGGCTTGCCATATCCTCATTTCTGGTATGACCGGATCTGGTAAATCAATCGTTCTGCATAACCTCATCTTGTCTCTATTGATGAAAAAGAATCCGGCACAGATGCACTTATATATCATTGACCCAAAAGCAACAGAGTTTGAGTATTACAAGAACCTTGCAGCGTGTACGGTTGTATCTGAGGTAAATGGTGCGGTTGAACTATTGAAGAACCTTTGTATTGAGATGGATCGCCGCTACTCCATTCTTGCCTCTACCGGCTGCCGTGACATTGACAGCTATAATACAAAGTTCGCAGATGCTCCTATGAGGCGTGACATAGTTTTCATTGATGAGTTATCCGACCTTATGAGCATGGGTGGAAAATCCGTTGAGGGACATATTGTAAGAATTGCACAGAAAGCCCGTGCCTGTGGCATCCACCTTGTAATCGCTACACAGTACCCGGTTGCAAAGGTTGTTACTGGATTGATTAAGGCAAATATGCCTACAAAGATCTGTCTCCGTGTTGGTACAGTCACAAACTCTATGGTCGCATTGGATATGGCTGGCGGCGAAAAGCTCATGGGGCATGGCGATATGCTCTTTCTCCCTAACGGTTCTCTTTCCCCGGTAAGGTTGCAAGGTGGGTTTGTATCTGAGACGGCAATCAACAATGTCGTTGCCGGTTTGATGAAAAATCAGTAAGTAGGAGGATGGTTAGAATGGCAGGAAAGACAACAACAGCTTGTACGCATGAACAGTACGAGACTATCATAAAAACTTTATATGAGGGCATTGGAGACTGCATACAGCCTAATCCCCGGATTGCTACGATCCTCGTTATTGAGGCGAATGTAGGATTGCGTATTGGAGACACACTCTCCCTCCGGCGTTCCTCTTTCATCAAGACACCATCCGGCCACGCTTTCAATATCGTTGAGCATAAGACCGGAAAGGTTCGCCGTTTCAAGGTCCAGGAACAGGTCTACAACTTCCTCCTTGAATATGCAGACTCTGAGGGCATTGAGGGCGATGATCTGATATTCCCTATCGGTGTCCGGGCAGTGCAAAAGCATCTGAAAAAGGTTTGCGACTGGCTCGGCCCTGAATATGAGGATATATCCACCCATTCGTTCCGTAAATACTTCGGAACAGAGATTTACTACAAGAATGGAAAGGACATTGAACTGGTCCGCCGCCTGTATCAGCACAGTTCCGCCGCCGTTACGGCTCGTTACTTGGGTGTTACGGACGAAAAGATTGAACAGGCATTAGATTCCCACGTTGATATTATTTACCGCCCCAAATGAGGCGCATATATAGTAATGGTTCCTTATAAGATTTGTCTATTTGAGTGTCGTATAACAGGTTTCTGGCAGTTTTTAATGTGAAAACTGCTGCCGGTATGAGGGTTGATAACGGCATACACCATCCCTTTGTTGGTTGACAGGTTTTCCGGCTTTAATGCGAAACCGGATAAGGATAGTTGGATCTCCTGACATTCGCGTATCTCCGGCGGAGCGCACGATGCCGCTTGATAAGAACGTGTCCAAATAGACAAATGCTATAAGGAACCATTGAAGAAATGGAGGTCTTAGGCATGATTGATATTACAAACTGCAATAAAATCATAGTCGATACCATCGGGAAAACAGAGAAGATCATTGAATGGTATCAGCAAAATAAAGATTGGTTGGATGCCGAAGAGTTCCGCATCCCCATCCCCTCCGCATTGGTTGAGCTGCCGGAGGAAGATATTAAATTCTATTATGAGCAGGAGGGTGTATTCGTCAGGCTGCATCTGTATATGGGTGGCGTGTATGTCTGCAATTATCGGTATGATCCGAAAACTCAGGAAATCGAAAACATTGTCTTTCCTGCCGGATTAAGCAAAGAGAAACGAAAGGTTGCCCGGATGGTTCTTGCCGCTGACAGAACGCCATACAAGGAGGCATTGAAGTTCCATTCTCTCATGTGTTTTGCAACTCATTACCGCAACTGCATTGAGACTACGGAGCAGAAAGAGAAACGCATTTCTCATAAGCATCGAAAAATCCTGCGCCGTTCCGGCGGTGCTACACCACTGATAACCACATACCGCATTGATAGCAGACCTGTTCCTGCAGACGGTACAAAAAGGCACTACACAAAGCCTACCGAACAGGTAAGTGTGAGGGGATTTTACCGAACTACCAAAACCGGTAAACGTGTATGGGTTCGCCCTTTCACAAAATACAATGGAAATTCTGGAAATAACAAAACATACAAAGTATAGGAGGATCACTATGAGTAATTTGAAAGTTTATGCAAAAACCATCGAAGATGAGGCTTTGGAACAGATTAACACTCTTCTGTCTCAGGATGCCTTTAAGGACTGTAAGGTTCGTATCATGCCGGATGTTCACGCCGGAAAGGGATGCGTCATTGGCTTTACTGCGGATCTCGGAAACAAAGTAATTCCAAACATCGTTGGCGTGGATATTGGATGCGGTATGCTTTGCGTCAGTTTAGGGCATAGGGATTTTAATGCTGTTACATTGAATACTTTAGATCGTGTTATCCGCACCTATGTTCCAAGTGGGAAAAATGTGCATGATGGGCGGCAAATGCGTTTTGAAGAATTGAAAGAGCTTTATTGTTACCGGGAATTAAAAGATACCAAACGTCTCGAACGCTCTATTGGCACTCTCGGCGGTGGCAATCATTTCATTGAGGTTGATGTTGCAGAGGACGGTTATAAGTATCTGATTATCCATACTGGCAGCCGCAATCTTGGGAAACAGGTGGCAGACTACTATCAGAACCTTGCCTATGAGTTGATGTGCGGTAAGGATGATTTGTATGATCGTCAGGAAAAGCTCATTGCCGACTACAAAGCCGCTGGAAGAAAATCTGAGATTGAATCCGCAATCAAGGAGCTGCGCCGAAACTTCCGTGCTGTCACTCCGAAATTGCCGAAAGACCTCTGTTATTTAGAGGGTAAGTACCGTGAACAGTATCTCCATGATATGAGGATATGTCAGAAGTTTGCCTACATGAACCGTGTTATGATTGCTCAGATTATATGCAATCACATGGGATGGGGTGTTGATGCAGATATGCCGGACTTCTTTGAGTGCATCCACAATTATATCGACCACGACTCCAACATCGTCCGTAAAGGTGCTATCTCTGCCAAGTACGGAGAAAAGGTTCTTATCCCTATCAATATGCGTGATGGGTGTATTCTCGGAACTGGCAAGGGAAATGAGGATTGGAACTGTTCTGCGCCGCACGGAGCCGGACGGATTATGTCCCGGATGAAAGCAAGGGAAACTCTAAACATGAGTGATTATTCAAACTCTATGGATGGCATCTACACTACTTCCGTATCAGAGGAAACCATAGATGAGGCACCGATGGCATACAAGCCTATTGATGAGATTGTGGAATGTATTGGAGAAACCGTTGATATTCTTGCGATTCTGAAACCTATATATAATTTCAAGGCGAGCGAATAATGTGGCATTGATGGACACATTGATGTATAATGGACTAAACATTTATATAGGGAGGATATGTCTATGAAGATGAGATATTTTGCCATGCTGTTACTGTCTGCCGTTCTTTTGACTGGTTGTGGTGGCAGTACATCTACCAAAAATGGCACTACTGCGGTCACGACTACGACAGAAAGTAAAGACAAAACAGACCTTGCAGATTTGATGAGTACGCAGGATTATTCCTGTACTGTGGATGATTCTTTTATGTATTACGTTATGTATGTAACAAACAATTCAGATAAAGTTGTGAGTATTGATCTGAATGTGACCGCATTGGATTCTTCCGGCAGTATGGTTGGTTCTTCCAGTGATGGAACAAAAGCGGTTGCTCCAGGGCAAACAGCCGGTATATGGACCACATTTGATGAATGGGATAAGATTGATAGTTTCGATTACACACTGTCGGTATCAGAGGAAAAGGAATACTCTCCTGTCTATTCTGACTTATCCGTTGACTACAATACTACCGACAGCGGCATTGTTGCATCCGTGACAAACAACGGAACTTCCGCCGCAGATTATGTATGTATGGATGTGGTGTACCTTAAAGATGGGAAGATGGTTAATTTTAGCGAATTATCTTTTATGGATGATAACCAGGAATTGCAGCCCGGTACAACTCTTTCTCAGGAGGGCACTTGCTACTCCGATTCTGGTTTTGATGATGTAGTGATTGCCATAAATGGCAGAAAATGATTTAAGGCAGAGGTTTTATTCCTCTGCCTTTTCTATGAGTTCCCATGCCTTTTCATCGCCAAATTCTTTCCTTACGGTTTTCCATAATCTGAGGTACTTCTTGGATTCTCTGTCCCTTTCAGTCCTTGCCTTATCAATCTGACTTCTGAGGCGGCTTATATACTGCTCGTCCTCTGTCTGAATCAGCTTATCTGAGTCACGGTACAGTGACCGGATCATACTTTCTTTGAGCATTTCCACCCATGGCGTAGATACCTCTGTACTGCGCCCATTGATTGAACGGCGTGTTTTATATTCCCTATCGGATAAATCCTGTTTCTTGGCTTTCTTGGCGCAGTAATCGCCAATATACACACCAACCCAGTCTGGGATCTCTCCTTTGACCTGATCGTAAAGTTCTCTGGTAAGCACATAATAGTTGTAGTGACCTACGAACGATTTAACTGCTGCACTATGGAAATCTGCCTTTGATACCTTGACCTCATAGCATCGGAAAATGCCCTTTGTGTCGTATGTCATGTAGTCCACACGCTCCTTGCCGCCATATCCTATTGTTACCTCATAGCAGCCAAATGTCCCCATTTTGTATGTGGCTCTTCTGATTGCCTTTTCCAATGCTACGGTTTCTGCGGTTTTCATTTCAGATCCTCGATTGAGAACACCAGACCTACGCAATAAATCTCTCCATCTTCCCAAATATCAAATCTCTCACAAGGAATTTCCGTCTCATATGTCCACGTTGCCGGAAGTCCGTCCCTGTTCATGCCATCACACCAGACAGCATCTATCCAGTTTGCACGTTCTTCTCCCTCCTGATCCACACCGTTTCTGTCAAAGTATACTCTTCCTCCATCGAAGCAACCGCCCTCATCATAGATTGCCCCATCAAACTCCATGAGATCATCAGATGCACCGTAAACAATAACCAGACCGCTTTCCTTTGCTTCCTGCTTCACATCGTCAAAACTATCTCCGTATGCTCTCCCATTGAGCTTTTCTGCCAATTCTTTTGCTGTAATCATCGCATATCCTCCTTAATCTGTATATACCACTATTCTCTGTCCCTCCATTCTGTAACCAAAACAGAGGTTTCCACCGTCTGCTATGATTGCACAGTCATGGTCAGACAGATTATTCACGTTTCCGATAATCTCATAATATTTACAGGCATATCCGCTTTCTCCGCTCATAATAACGGTTTTCTTAGAAAGAATCTTATTCCGCTGTTTCTCTGACATACAATCCCATTCATACGGATATACCACAACTGCCTTGTCCTTGATCTTTTCGTACTCCTTGAACCATGTTTTAATCATCGGCTGACTCCTTTCTTGCATATTTGCACCCTGAGAAGTTGGTTCCGACATCAAGAAACATATCCAGAATGATTTTCTCGCTCTCTCCGCAGAAATTTATATGTCCTGTCTTTGTGTGTTTAACTATCAGCTTTTCGCAGTTAAGGCAGCACGCCTTTTCGTTCCGTTCCTCGAACCTCTGCAAAGCCGTCTTATTCATTCTGGTTTCCTGCCTTTCTGAAATGATCCGCAATTTTGCAGATTGTAGCATCTCCGACTCCTTTGATTGAGGAAATCTCTTTGAGAAATTTGTTAATATCCGCTCCGCCGGAGGACTTTTTACCCTGATTAAAACCCTCACTTCTGGCTTTCTCCACTCTGTCCTCAACATAATGTACCAACTGCTCATCTGTCATTTTCCGCATCTTTACGGCTTTTTCGTGAATCTTATCCTCGTCCGCAGTTCTGCGGCAACTTCTTTTCTTTGCCATTATGATCCTCCTATCTCATGTATGTTTCAACAATGCACGCATCGTCCTCCGGTGTCCTTGGGAACTTAAAAATAAATCCGGCTGACATTACATCATCTTCGCATCTTTTAAGGTTTTCATATTCGCAGTAAACATTCGTTGGCCGATTCTTCTCTCCGTCCCATACTCTTGCCACCACTTTTCCCGGAAAGTCTTTCGGACTGTCATATATCACTACTAGCGGCACTTTTATATCTGAATAGTCCACCAGATTAAGTGTCGGTACTCTCTTATACAACGGCGTGTTCTGTTTTGCTAATTTCTTCTGTTTGTTCACTCCCATACCTCCTGTAATTCCACATGGAATGATTTCAATAGTTCATCGTCCATATTTGACATAAATGTTCTGTACGATATGTCTGGCTTATTTTCCATAAACCACTCTACCGCCTTTTGATTTCTGGCTGTTCTGGTAGATAGATTTCTCCAATTATCCTGATACCGAACCCGTTTCAATTCTCCGTACCATACAAGAAATCGTTCTCTCGTGCCATTCCTATCAATCCTCATAGGCACATACGGATCAACAATCTCGTAATCTATCCGCCGGACTGCTGCCGGAACTGCCATAACCCACATTTCTCCTGTGGCAACGGCATCCGGCACTTTATCCGCTATCTGCTCCGGCATGAGGATAGCATCACTCTCTATGTAATACGCATGGATAACAACCGGCACACCGATTCTTGCCATGTTGTACGCCACTGTTCCGCCTTGCGGCATCGCCTGGATTGCACTCAATATGTTAGGTGCTACGCATATCCTCGGAGTGGTGTTATCCTCATCCGGGCAAATCTGTTTCGGAACTCTCGGAACAAATCTCTCTACTTCATCAAATGAAACGTGAACCAATTTACTGTTGTTTCTTTTTCCTCTTTGCTTCATCCTTTTTCCGTTGGCGTTCCTCCCAGTAGGGATGTTCCAACCTTTCCAGTCCAGTGCATCCTATCTGCAGGCACTTATGGACTTTCATTTGCTTCGTTGATAGATACCCTTTATGTGTTTTGCAGTACGCTACCGGCGATTTAAGCATATTCTTATCAATGCTCTGGAATAAATCAGGCATGAATAAGGGCTTTCGGAAACTCTTGAATGAGTTCTTCGCCCCAAATGTCCGTGAGGCTCGGTTTCATAAATACCGGTATGTTGTACTTTCTGCACTGCTCCACAATATTTTCAATCCATTCTCGTCTTGGTATGACTTTATCTTTTCTGCTGCCAGTCTCAGCTCCTACGATTATCCACTCCGGGATGTATGATTTCTCACTCAGCTCTCCGAAGTCTGCCAGTATAGGCTCTACTGACAAAAACGTATGGAACTCATAGTGTCCGTCCTGCCCCATATACTCCGTATCTGGATCTGTGACTGTCGTTCCGTACCACATATTATCTCTGAGTGGTAATTCTCCGTAACGATGCAGCTCCATATATCTTCTGGGATTCTTCGTGAGGAAGAGGTAATTATGCTGTGGAGCTTTCTCACAAGCATTAAACACTTCCCTGATCCATCTATCAGGAACCCACTCTCCAAACGCATCCGACATTGAACCGACAAAGATATTTCTCTGCCTCTTTTTGTCTCTGTATTCTCCCATGCGGTATCTGTGGATTGTCGGCACAAATCCATGCGGATAGGCACATCTGAATTGTTTTCCGGTCTCATCATCAACATAATACGGTTGCTCATTGATCTCATAAGTTTCAGAACCATCGTCTCCGAGTTTGTATGTCTCAGGTTCTACCAGATGGCATCCTTTCCGTGATACAAAGCGGTTTGCAATACCTCTAGCATAACAATAAGGGCATTTATGACGGCAGCCGGTAATCGGATTCCATGTGCTGTCAGCCCACTCTATTTTCGTTTTATCCAAGTCTCTTCCTCCTACCTGTGTATTTCCCTACATGATTGATATAACCGCAATAACAACACTTTACCTCGTCTCTAAGGCGGCTCTTATAAATCTGATTTCCACAGCATCCACAGTCAAATTCTTGCGGATTGATTTTCTTTTTCTTCATAAACGCATCACTCCTTTGGAAATAATTTGTCATAAAACCATTCAATATCACGGCGAACCTTAAAATATCTAAATTTATCCTCTTCGCTCGTGCTTCTTACACTGATATACCCGTGAAAAGCATTTACCTCTTCTACTACCACCGGAAGCTCTGCATATTCCGTCTTTAACATCCACTCACTTCCGAGAGGGTATTTATCGAATTTTGAATAGTCGATCTTTTCGTCCGCATGAAACGGAAGATCGTATTTTCTTTTATCCACAGCCAAATCGTCAATATAGCAAGTGGCATACACTTTTCTTGGATTGTTACCATATTTTTCAACGTTTTCCGGCAGATTATCATTGACCGCATCGAACTCTAAGCCAAATTTACTGCACCAGTCCACCGCTTCTTTCAGATGTTCTTCCACTCTGCAAGTCCAAAGGATCACTTTTGCTCCCTCTGTTCTGCGTTGAACAAGATGCTGTATCAGTTTTTTGTTCGGCGCGCCAATTCCGGGCCACTTACTTTCGCAGAGTGTTCCGTCAAAATCAACCGCGTAAATCGGTACAAAACTACTCATCTCCATTCCTTTCCATCCCTAAATCGAACAGGGATAATTGTGCTTTTTCTCTTTCCAACCTCGCATTTGAAACCTCATACATCTCGGTGTCTATCTCAAACCCTACAAACCTCACGCCGGTTCTGTGATATGCGATGAGACTTGACGCAGATCCTACATGGGTGTCAAGCACCACCCCCCCCCGATAGCTTAAAAGCACCTACGAGATATTCGTACAATGCTATTGGCTTCTGGGTTGGATGGATGCGCTTCTCTGAATTTGTTCCGCCAGTGTTTGAGTATCTGAACAGTTTTGCCGGGAGATTGTAAGAAGTCCACGCAATCTCCGCTTGTGAAAAGGCATCCCACGGCTGCACCTTATCCCATACAACAAAACACTTTGTTGGTGGCAGATTGAAATAATTTCCGCCCCATATAATCTGATTTTTCGATACGCGAAACAATTCTTTGAAGTATTCCTCCGTTGGCGGTTTGCTATCCCATTCCTTTACCTGTCCACTCCGTTTCAATCTGCTTGCGGTGCTTTCGGATGGATAACCGTTCTTCGTCCGGCTCTTATTGGTTCCCATCGCCATGTTCGGCGCATTGATTCCGTATGGTGGGTCTACGATTGCCACATCAAAGTATTTATCAGGGAAAAGTTTCATGCCGGCCATACAGTCCATGTTGTAGTAACCAAAATCTAATTTATCCACTTAATAATGCTCACTCCCTTATAACCTTTTTGAAACTCATACCACGCATACGCAACTGCACTTCCGCCTCCGGCTTTCATTTCCTCAAACATTCCGTTTTTGGCGCACAGAATACGGCTGCGTGACACATATACATATCTCGGAGGGTACTTCTTAAACAGTTCGCCTCTAGCCTTTCCCTCCAAAAACTGTAATTTAAGAAACATGAACACTTTTCTCCCGTCCGGTATGATCGTCATTGCGTGTTCAATAAACTCTTTCGCGTACTTATATGGAGGATTGGTAAGAATATCGCCATCCCACATTTTTGTTGTCTGCAAGAAGTCTATTCCACCCTCTCCATACCCTCTGTCGATAAGATCCGTACTGCGGACCTCATAACCGAGTTCTATGAGACGTTCTGATAAGTGTCCTTGTCCTGCAGAGCACTCCCAAATCTTATGATTCAGTTCTGCCCCCCCCCCTGTAACAATGCGTCTACTGCGATAGGGTCTGTCGCATAGTAGTCGTTAATCTCTCTTTCTTTCTCTGTGTGGTTGGATGCGCCAAGGGTTGTAAAAATACTCTTGCCGTTTCCGGTCCAATCTTTTCCCATCTCTGATCTCCTTATAAATATCCAAATCTATAACCATATATGGATTCTAGTTCTCCGCGGCATACCTTACCGACCGAGTTCGGCGGTAGGTTGTACAGTCGTTCCGCCTCCCGACATGAGAAAAAGATTTCTTCCTCATCGCCTATGCAGATAACCATTCTGTGTTTCCCTGGCTTGTCCTTGCGGTTTCCGCACTGTACGCCCTTATCCGCCCATCTGAGGTTGTATATGCTGTTGTCAAACCTCTCCTTGTTGTTTATATGGTCTACGGTGTCATACCGCCGTCTATCGCCCATGAAGAAAGTCTGCATAACAATCTGGTGTCTCTTAAACCGTACTTGGTTTCCGTCCATATCTGTGAACATACTGGAAATATCGTATTTATCTCCGTATGCCATATTGCAGAGGATTCCGTTTCTTATAAGTCTCCCAAATGTTGATATGTAGCAGTTGATGTTGAAATCATGCACACTCTTTACTTCCAAATTCTCATCAAACTTAACAAGCCGTGTGACTTTTCTCCATGTTTCTTCCTTGTCCGGGTACTTCCGGCGGATATACTCAAAAGTTTCTGTTTCTCTCATACTCTCTCAAATGTGTAGATTGAATTTCTGGTTGTTACCTCAATGTATTTTCCTCTATCCTCGGTCTTGAATCCGATAACTGTACTCGTAACAATCATGCCGACATACGGTGTTCCATCCGGCTGAGCCAACCATTCAATCATCATGGCATCTCCGTTTCTTGGAGTGGGTTTCTTGCACATTCTCCCTACTCTGAGAGGGTATCTGCCCTCAATTCTCGGATTGCCTTTTCTGTCTGTAATTGATACAACTCTATAAGTTTCCATGGCAGCCTCCTTAATAAAGATTCCACAAAAACAGTTCTTCGTTTTCTGCCGGATCGCACTTTTCTTTCCATTCCAGTTTTCTCACTACATCCCATGTTTTCATGCAGATATTAGATAAGTCGTACCTGTCGTACACCCTCTTGTCGATAAACAGGCGCATATCCAAGTCCTCATCGTAGAGATTGGAACTCATGTATTTCAGATTACGAATATCCTCATCTGTGGCTTCTGCATGGACTGTTACTGTGATACCATCCAAGTGTTTTAAAATTACCGGATGATCGTCCATTGTCAGACAAGCCGTATAAAGATAGATTTTCTGTCTCTTATTCTGCTTTCTGAGCATTTTAATGACTGTGTAGAGTTGTGCCGGATTTATCATAGGCTCTCCGCCGGTAATCACAACTTCCTCATAGTCCTTTAATGCCGTGATACCGCCAATCACTTTCGCCAATGATGTGTAGTCCAATTTGCTGTTGCAGCACCCCGGGCACTTCCGGTCGCACTTTGATGTGATAATTACTCTCGCTGTCTTTTTCATCTTTCCTCCTTAATCCATGCCGTCATAAAGGCTTTCAGATAATTCAACCTGTTCGTCTGTCAAATCCCTAAGTGCATTGATTATCTTCATCTTTGTTTCTTTGCATGGGAAATATCCGTACTTTGCATATCTCAGCATCCGTTCAAAAGTGCTCATTGGAAATGGAATATCTTTATCAATTACAATCCGTTTAAGATGTAGATGTTCAAAAAACGCATCATCCATCAGGATTTTGTACTCAATGTGTGTTTCCGGTATTCCAATTTCCTCTAAGAAATGCTCATCTTCCAGAGTTTCAAACGGAAGTTCTTGTCTTTTCGCTACCGCACCAGTTTCATCCTCTACTTCCTCTTTGTAATATGCGAACTTCGTGATTGTGAAATCGAACTTATTCAGAATTTCTTCCGGTTTTCCAAATATTTTGCAACAAAGTTCAAGCACAACACCTGTTTCAATGTGTTTGTATGCCTTTACATTGTCGTTTTCGTAGTGGAAATGATATTTCTCATCTCTTACATCGTCTCCGTCATATCCTGGTGTCTGACTGTCAAAATACTGTACCGCATCATCAAAATCGCTTTCATTCTCAAAGAAAATATCAAGGTCCTTTACCTTTTCTTTATTGAATATGTTTTTGAAACATCCTCCACATATAAATCCTTTATGACCGGTCATGTACTCATCAAGCCAATTTAATATCCAGAAGTTTTCTCTGTCTCTCTTTATTAGAGCCATGTTTCCTCCTATCTCCGTGCCATTGCTTCCTCGTATAATCGTTTGTATACGTCCCTCTCAGCAGTTATCTTTGCAATTTCCAACTGTGTCTCAACGTCCGGCATCTCCACCTTTTCTGCAATAGGTTCAGGTTCTTTCTCATCTGGCTTCACTGCTTCATTTGCAGCTTCCGCCCACTTCTTTACCAGATCATTCGATTTGATGTTAATTCCAATGCCGATGCTTACCGCCAACGCTGCATCGATCTTTTTCATTTCTGCCATAGAACACTGTCCTATGTAATCTCCAACCTTATCCTTGTTTACCGTATTAATCTGCTCACAAAGCACGGTGGACGGATATTTTGAACTGTTGATTTTAACGTGTGTCGGCAACGGTTTCTTTTCCTGGGTGGTAAGGTAAACCACTTCCAATATAGGTCCTGCATTGTTACCAATATCATTGCTTATGATTACCGCAGGTCTACCCCCCCCCTGTACATTTCCGCTATATTCGCTCTCATTGCGGATATAGAAGATTTCCCCTCTATAAAACTCTTTGCTCATAGTGTCCTCCTATTCGATTTCATCCTCCTGCGGCATCTCGAACACTCCAAGTGGTTGATCCGCCACATATTCACATACTAAGTCTCTGGGGTTTTCATCCTGTCCTCTTTCAAACAGCAAATTCATGGTGTAGCAATCCATAAGCATTGAAATCGCCATTCTGCATTTTTCTTTCGTAGAATATCTGCCAATCACTACTCTGTTTTCTCCTCGAGGGCAGCAACTTTGTACCGCCCATCATATTTGCTGTCCGTGCTGTATTCTGTTACCTTGTCGTTGTTCAGAACTACCGCTCCATCCTGAGACTTAACAAACATCACGTTTTGCCTCTCTTTCCTTAATTCGCCCCATCTGTCGATTGATTTTGAAATCAATTCGTTCCTCTACCTCTGCTACGCAGTTAAAAATAATTCCCAACTGTGTGAGCATGATCTGTACATCTGCAATTTCATCAATCACTGCATCTCTCATTTCCGCTGTTTTCTCATCGCTACGGCGGAATTTCAGAATGGCTTTGACGAGTTCCGAACACTCTTCAATAGCCATATCCTCCTGTGCATCGTTTCCATACGTTTCTACGATGGTGTTGAGGTTTCTCATCTGCTCCTGTGTCAATACTGTTTACCTCCTAATATCTGATATTTAGATTTCCATGTTCATTGATCCAATCAATAATTTCCTTGAATCCAAGCCCTCCCTCATTCCAAGGTTTCATAATGTACTCATACTGTTTTGGATGAGTGAGTTTCATCTTTTCAAATCTTCCCGGGGACTTTTCAAGATGGCATCCATAGCCGCAGAACATACAACCAGTGCGCTCACATCCGGTCGTTTTGAGAACCGGTCTGCCAAGGTCAAAGATTTCCATGTTGCTTACATCAGCTAATGTCATTTGACCGTGTGCCTCATCCTCTGTTACAACCTTTCCATATACAGAACAGATTTCAAATCTCTTCGGATTCTTTTTGATGTATTTTCTGGCTTTTCTTCGCTGAATTTTGTCTGCTCTGCGTCGGACTTCCATGTTGCAAACCGTTAAGTTTTGGTCGTATTCATCTTGCAGTTGCCGTATGTAAAGAAGTACATCCTGCTCCGTCCAAAAACTCATAGGGTTGCTGATCGGAGATTTCATATTAAATCCATTGCATCCATTTTTAAGCCACTGCTGCGTTCTCAATCTGCTCTCACTCGCCATTTGAGCCGTCATTGGTTTACGGCCTGTTGTATTTTGGTATGTGTGCATGGGAGATTTTTTCATCACTTTGCAACACATCGCAGAAATTTCAAACGGCGAATCTAAGAAGAATTTATATCTGGACTTGTTGTACATTTCAGATATTTCCTCTGTCTGAACGCCTTTTTCTTTGTGCTTTAATGTTCCAAGCAAAATTTGAAATCTAACCGGTGGCGTGCTAGGGATAATCCCCTTTTTCAGCATTTTGTAGTTTGGATTCTCTTTGTTTATTCTTCTGTCTACTCCGATTAGATCCGCCATCTGAGCGCAATACGGAACTCTCTCTCTCTCTCTCTCTCTCTCTCTCTCTCTCAGGGATTGTATTTTCTTCTTTCATAGCGTCAAGTGATTTCATGTATTTTCTTGCATAGTAGACAGTTTCAGAAACCTCCTTGCTGATAAATGGATACCCATATTTTCCTATCACTTCCCGAAACGTCAGCTTTGGACGTATCCAATCCACATTGTCGAAACCCTTACGAACGCTCTTATTTCCGGGTATTCAAGCCCTGTGTCAACAAATACAGCTCTAATGTTCGGGTACAATTTTCTTGCAATATTGAGAAGAACCGTACTGTCTTTTCCTCCTGAGAAAGAGATATACACACCATCCTCGCCGTACTCATCTACCCATTCCCTAATTCTCCGCTGTGTCATTCTGACTTTTGCATTAAGCGACAAGGACTGCATCTGGTAGAGGTCGGATATAACGTGTTTGTTACCCACTTCTCTGTTTCTCCTTTCTGGTGTTACATATAAGTTGCTTCTTTGAATACGAATGTGTCCTCAGAGTCTACCTTTTCCGATAACTCTCTCAGGCGCAGATCGTTGGAGCTGTAAATCTTTTTCTTTTTCATATCAGCCACAAAAAACTCCTGCCCTGCCTGAATGTACTCTCCGACTTTGCTCTTCCGGCAAATCTCGTAGGAAGCATACTCAGTCTCTTTATCGTCTGTCTGTTTTTCCTTTGCGGTTTTTCCTAACATACCGATTTTTCTCCTTTCTTTCACATTTTTGTTTGTCTGACTAAACGTTTTCTACAAAAAAATTTAATGCAATCCGTCAGACCATCTATACAGAATAACGGCGGTATCTTCGTTAGGATAAGAAACTCCCAAGAATTTGCCATTAACTGTTTCGCAAGCCTCTGTTACTCTATCCACGAATTTATTGAAGTCCTCTTTCACTGTCACATAATCGTGAAATCCCATTGTTCCCTCGTCTCTTTCGTGGCTTTCTCTCATTACTACCATCTGTTTTAATTTCTGCATATTGCCTCCTATTTCTTTACCTTGCAGTCTCTATATACATCCTCTTTTCCGATGAATAACTGCCCTAAGATTGCAACCAGAACATTTACCACGATACTGTTTCCGGCCTGCTTATAAAGCTGTGTGTTACTATTTACTTTCTCCGCCTTATGGAAATCTGCATCTGAGAAATCCATCAGCCGCCAGCACTCTTTTGGAGTGAGCTTTCTTATGCGGTACTCTGTGTAAACCTTTGAGTTCGCATCTCCATGCGTTCCGGCGGTCAGCGTTAGAGAATTGCCATTATCAGAATAAACAGATCCGCATTGACTTCCCTCGTTGGAAATCTGCCCTACCTTTGCCATTTCTGTACTCCTTTCCGTGAGATTGTCGCTATGCTGCATACCGTCCTGCCCCCCCCCAACAATTCTTTCAATACGACAAATCCCCATGCTTTGGGATGTAAGTGTAGGGCATACATGGCCGCCGCCTTGCACTCTTCCGCGCCGTAATTTACTTGTTGGGTATGAGAAATCCGCAACTCCTCCAATCTCACATTCGATATAGCCTTTCTGTGTTGCCTGCCGGATGCCTACATACTCTCTATCCATCATCCACCGTCCTTATTTCCAAAACATAATTGTCTTTTTGGACGGAAGTAAGTGTGTTGCACAACCCCTCTGAGTTCGGTTCTAACCGCTGCTCCGTAGGTGCGCCTGTGGTTCTGTCCGATGGATTGTTTGGGTTTCGCCCTCTGCTTGCAACAATGATTCTTTCAACCACGTTTCCGCCTCCGTCTCTGTTATTATGCAAGGTACAGTACCCCCCCCCACTCGTAATCGCCGGAGCTATGCCTCCGGTATCATACACTCGCCCTTGGTTTGGGTTCTCTCTCGTGGAAGTGGGGAGAATATTGCCTAACCTCTTAATCCCGGTCTGCAATATCTTCTTTCCTTTCCTTGATTTCTAATATCTTTGGTTCTAAATTGCCCCCCACAAGTGTTTAAGGTCGGGGCAATTCCGTCTACGGAATAAATTCTTCCGCTCTGAGGATTATCCCAACTCTTTCCTACGGCGATATTCCCCAGTTGTATGCAGCGTACCTTATTTGCCATTTCATAGTTCCTCAATTACATATTTCAAATGTTTGTAGTCGCTCGCCAATAGGGTAGGACATATCATTTTGTACAATGCTTTATTGTATGGGTCGTAGATTCCACAAGCACTTTCGGAGGATCTTTGTAGTCTGTTGCCCTTATTGCTTGGCAAATACCCCCTCCCGATAAAACTCGGACCCTGTCCTGGACTTCTTTTTCCGGGTTCAGTGAGCCGACTACGATTATTCTGTCTGCCATTTACTTTTTCCTCCACTAAAACTTTCGGTGGATCTTTATAATCCGTTGCCGACAATGCCACTGATATGCCATCCGGGGACATTATGCGTCCTCTTTCTCCGCCTGTTCCCGTATGAGCCACAATCAACGGCCGGCTCATGGTTCGTCTGAGCTATCTACTTCTGTAACACCGCATCCCAATGATGCCGGTTTACTGAGCCTCTGCCCCCCCCCTAACGGTTTTTGAGATGCCGTCTAACTGACCGCTCTCTCGCAAGTCCTTGATGAGTTTCTGCGCCTTTTCGGAGTTGATATAATACTTTTCGTCTACCTCGTCCTCCAAATAATCTTTCATTGTCTTATCCAGTGGAACCGGCTGCGGAAATTTGTAATTATAATCGCCCAGAATAGATACCATGAAGCATCGCTCTCTGTTCTGCGCCACGCCGTAGTCCTTTGCATTGAGGATCTGCGTATAACACTTATATCCCTTGCTTTCAAGGAAGCTGCACCAGCTATGAAAATCATCTATGTTGTCCGCACTGATAACCTGTGGCACATTCTCCATGAGAAGTATCTGGGGAAGATTTTCTGTCTCATTCAGAAGCCTTTCAACTTCCCACAGTAACCCGGAACGTGTTCCTGATCCTTTTTTCATTCCTCGCATCTTTCCGGCGAGTGATAAATCCTGGCAAGGTCTTATGGAAACGAATACGTCATAAGGTAGGTGTATCTGTCAGTATTCGTTATTGCCAGATCACCCCCCCCTCATTGAGCAAATGTTGACAAGGTTGTGCGTGGCTTTTATGTTGTTGTAACATTCTCTGCGCCATGCGTCACTGTATGAATGACTCCTTATCTGCTCTTCCGTGAGAGGTTTCTTTCCATCCACGGATATTCCCAACTGAGTAAGTGCCTGTATAACATCCTCAGAACTCATTTCTGCGCTGTAATCAGTATCATCGTCCGCCATGTGAATAGCTTTGTATGATGCCGTGGCGTGCATTTCCCATTCAGACATAAGGTAATGTTCAAACGGTACGCCAAGATTACGAAGTGCCATCGCCTGAGAACCAACCCCGGCAAACAATTCTATCAATCGCACCGGGTTGTCAGTCTTAAATGTTGGGTACATTAAATCAAACATTGAAATCTGATCCACTCGTTTTCTCCTTTCTTTGATTTTTTATCATGCAAAATCTCGCATAATTAAGCTGCCGGAAGTAGTCATTATTCGCATTTTCCCACATTGCCGGTAAGGTACTCAGCCGTGTTTCATAACACTTATCGCACACCTTTTTCCCTTTCATTGTTGGATTTTTGCCACATATATAGCAAATGCCGTAGTCCGGTCTCTCTGAACGTGACAAATCGCATCGGTTTTTGTCTCTGTAATTTTTCAGATACGCCCTGCATCTCTGGCATAAACCACCATTCTGTGATTGATGTTTTCCGCATCTGGGGCATAGTCCGTTTTCGATGCGTGTCTGTTTTAACTGCCTTTTCCTCAGCCGATCTTTCTCTTTCTGTTCATCGGTTTTCCCTTTTTCCGAATAACTATCTTGAAATTGACCCAAGCACTCATAACATAGCTTTTTGTTAGGTTCTGCTGGATTTTTCCCACAATGAGTGCATATCCCAATCCTTTCATGGTATTTTCGATTCTGCTTGCGTAATTCAGAATTTCTTGCCGCACATTCAGGGCACATGGATCTTTCCGGCGTTGGGTTTTCTTTGCCACACTTCGGACACAATCCTCTTTCCCTCATCTCTTTGTATGATAATTTTCTCAATCCATTTCAGAGGTTCCCAGGATTTATGCGCGCTGCCCTTTCCTCCGTCTATTTTCTACCGAACTTCTCATACATTTCATCCAGTCTCTTTCTGGTTTCGTTTGACATACCGGATGGTGGTTCGGTCTTTTCCTCCGGCACTTCAATTTTTTGCATTTCTATCTGTGGGTCTACTGCTTTTTCCATAAGTGCTGCGTGTTTCTTCCCCATATCGGCTATGAGCATCCTTACATTCTCCGGCAGACGTGCCTCTTCTTTCATCCGCTGCACCGAAGTCCGATAGTTCCTGATAAAGTGCGACTGTTCAATGGTTGCCACTTGGTCTGAATCCATCAACGCCCACTCTTTGAGGTTTGCCGCCGTTCCAACAGCTCTTTGGCACGCCTCCGGCAGTTTTGCAAATTCCTCTTCTGAGTTGTAACCGGAGTTCCTTAACGCCCTCTGTACCAACGCCCATGCCTGCAGTTCGCTCATGCTTTCTTCCGCCGGAGCAATAATCTCCGTTGCTTTAGTGCGAATATCTGCGATGGTTGGAGGAAAACGTTCACTCGTCATGTACTTTTGTATTGCCAAGTTTGCCTGCTCATACGGAAGATCTTGTAATAATCCATACCACACATCGAAAGCGTCTTTATCTGGTATGAATGTCGGCTGTGCGTAGACCGCTTTCATAGCTTTTACCAAAATCTTAAATTCTTCTCTTTCCATTACCAGCCATCCACATCCTTTACTCTGTTTCCAATGCGATCTCCGCTATTTCTGTATGCAGAAGATGATTGCAATTTATCCCAAATAATGCCTTTCCATCCATTCGACATACATTCATCAATAAGATTGCATACGGCAGTATCTCCATAGACAGAGACCTTATTGGCAACCTGTTTTAACAACGACTTCATGCCCTGTTCCTTATATCCGTCTTTCCGTTCCGTCTTATACTTGAACCATTCGCGAAGTTTATCTGCCATTACATCAGATATGGTGTACTCAGGGAGAAGCCTTTCAAAAATTGATTGGGTAGTTTCCCTCTTTCCCCCTTTTTTATTTTCTTTCTCTAACTCTTTCTCTAACTCTTTCTCTATGTTACCTTTTTGAACATTAACGTTACTCTCTGTTACACGTTCGTTACATTCAGCGTTTTCGGGTGTCTCAGTGGGTTTTGTCTTGTTTTTTTCTCTCTCCCGATACTCCCTAACCCTCTGTGCGGATGCCGATTCAGACCCAATCATTTTCAGAGATTTTGGTAAAAATAGTGTGCCGTCACTTTCCGTAACCACAAGCTGTAATTTTGAAAATTGTTGTAACGCTTGTGTAACAATCTGTAACGCAAAACCGGATGCTTCCGCCAACATTTCTGCGTCATACGGAATATCTTCGGAAAATCGCAGTTTGCCCTCATGGTCGATTGACTCTGTAATCATCCATATATAGAACATAACCAAAAGATCGCCATTATCCTTTGCTCTAAGTATCTTGATATAGTGTTTTTCAAAGAAGTTCCGGGGCATTTTGAGCCAAAAATACTTTTTCTCAGCCATCGAACGGTCCTTTCTCTATCTCTTCAAGGAATATCTCAATCCTTGGGTTTTTCTTATCCACATAGAAGTCATGCGTAAAGTTTTCGATTTCTTTCCATCCATCGTTTTTAATCACTCCGCATTTCTGTAAAGCATCCTGGAAAACTTTGTCTGCAAAGGAAAAAATATTGCCCTTGTCACGCTGTTTATCCGGCTCATAGAAGTTGTAATGAATGATGATAGGGTTTGTAATCGTAAGTCTCGGCAACTGTGTCCTGATAGCGTTACACACGATCATCTGGTAATCTCTTTTCATTTTTGCACCCATCTGAGGATGCCTTGCACACTCATGTAGGTAATCGTTAAGATCCGGTAAGGTTCTGGTTCTGCCGTAATAATTTCCTTTGATAACAATCTTGTGCATCCCTAAGCCCTCCTTTCTTTCATTATGGGTGGAGCCGCCGGAATGACGGCTCCTGGGTAATTTAACAAAAGATCCTTGTCAGGGGTTTATACCATTTAACTAATCGAATTTCTTAAAAGGAGGTAAACCGTTTGTGTGTTCTGCGGTTTTCGTGACATATTTTCCTCAGAGACCAATCTTAGGAGATAATTGCAGAAACATATTTACGGGTTACGATTATTTAGGAAATCACGAAAATGTTTGATACATCCGCAAGTTCTTTTTCGAGATACGCTTTGATGTTGGCTTTCGCCTCATTCTTCCATGCACCTCCGTCTGCCTCAAATAAGGCACAGGTAACGCCATAGCGATCATTGTCCTTTACTCTGAAAATAAAGTTACTCATAGGCTGTGCAACTTCTGTAAAGGTTCTGTACGGCATCAGGCGGCAAGGACTCGGAACTTCAACTTCCTGCAGAGAGGCAACGCCTTTCTTGATTGCTGCTTTCTGTCCTACTCCGGTGTCTCCGTATTCCGCAACAGTGCCAGCCTTAACATTTCCGGCAAACTGTAAGATGATCGGCTTATCATTTGCCTCAGCATCCTCGTTTAAGAACTTGGACTGCACACCGATAACAAACTCTTCGTTTCCAATGAACTGACCGAACGAAAACTCTGGGATCTCTGCTTTGACAACTGCCAGTGTTTCTCTCTGGCGGTCTGCATCCAGACTTGAAAACAGACGAACCTCAGTAGGAGATACCACCTGAGCGATGTAATGACCTGTCTTGAAATCTGCTTTACTCTTTTTGATGAAATCCACAAGGCTGCTCAGATTACTCATTGTGATACTGGTTGCTCTGAGTTCCTTGCCGATCTGTGTCATATCTTTGTCTACATAGGTTCTTCCCTCAATTTCCTCAATATGGGGAGCATCGAGAGAAAGAATTTTCTCAATAGCTGCTTTTAACATATTTTCCTCCTGTTACTGTGCGCTGCACCAATCTTCGGCAAGGCAATCATTGATACTCGGAACCCACATGGAATGTGAGCCGTCAACACAACGAATCTGTAAATACGGATTGCATACAAACAAATCTCCCTCATTGAGTCCCCATGCTTCGGCTGTCTGTTTATTACACGGAATACCCTGCGGATAACCTTTCTGGTAAACAACAAACATTCCCTTTCCATTCCATCCCTTACGGGTTACTTTCTGCCCTGCTTTTAATCTGCGTACTGCTTCTCCGAATGTGAATGTCTGGATATTCAAGTCTTTTACATCGGGACCGGCTACAATTTCCCAATCATCTCTGAGGATGAAAGTGAGTGTGTAGTCCACATTGTCCGTCTCACGAATATCCAATACTTTTCCGTCCTTGCAGTGCATTTTGATGGAATTATCCTCCCATTTCCAATAGCCAGACCATTCCGGCAGTTTAACGATAGCTCCCTGTTTGAGAGCTTCGTATGCTTCCTTGAAAACCATAATGCCTCCTAACTGTTTACTGCGTCTCTCATGCTGATTACTTTCGTGCTCTCTTTTGGAGGTTCAGATTTTTCTTCCAATACCTCTCCGGTCTCAGGATCGCATCCAAGTTCCTCTGCTGTCGGTGTGGAATCCTTTTCCGGGTCCATGCACATACCACACTCATCAAGAGTAAGCTGACCTTTGATTGCGCCCTTTGCGTGTTCTGTGAGGGTTGTTACGCCGCTACGGAAGCACTTGTTGATGAATAACTGAGTTTTCAGTCCCATCTCAGGAGCCAACTTAACGGAAGTCTGAACCTCAACGGAAACATCCTCTCTATCATCCTCATTGGGAGTAAGAGTGATCTTTACATCAAGGACACGTTTCTTCTTTGCATCAGTGTTCAAATCCAGAATGTTATCTGAGATTTTCGCTAACGCTCTGTCGATACGTTCCTGAACGCCTCCGGCACACATGGATGCCAATGTAAGTTTCTCTGCCACTGTTTTCACTTCCTTTCTAAAGAATTATTTATAATAAGCGTATCGCCTACTATACGAATGTTTTTCCGTATCTTCTCCGAAACATTTCCTTTGCCTCGTTTTTATCCTTGGCTTGTCCGGTAGATACCATTTCAAGCTCATACGCCAACTGTGCAATGATATGGCTCATTACTTTCATTTCCTTGTTGTGATGAACACTCATTCTACTTGAATTGTGATGGTCCGGCGATAAAGGAACCCACAGACCATCCTCGTCTGCATGGTTCCTGTTCGCCCCACCCATCAAATGGTGTCTCTCAACACCGTAAGAGCCGTCTATCATATCGTAATCAGCGTATTTCATATCAATTACGATTGAATCTTTCATTAAATCTCTCCCATCAGCATATCCATGGAGACAGGACCATCCAGAATCTCAGTATCGGCGCAATAATCGCATACCTCACATCTAAGTGGCTCAATGTCTCCATCTTTAATGCGTTGGATTTTCACGATATTGTTTTTGACCTCTGCCAGTTTTTCATCCATCATCAGCGGTGGAACTTCAATAACCTTGATTCTCGGATGAGGAATGTTGTCTGTCTTATCCTTGCTGACAGCACAAATGTAAAACGGCAAGAGATCACCTGTATTCTGTCTGTAAATCTCTCTGTACACGGCAGCTTGCAAATCATATCCCCACCATTCGCAGAAATTGAGTCTCTGCCCCAGGTCCTTTGCGTAAAAGGTTTCTGTTATGCTCTTTACTGTTTTGAGATCAGTGATTCGTCTGCCGTCTGCACTGTCAATTTTGATTTTGACAGGAACTCCCTCAATTTCTCCGGTCATAATAACCTGTTTATCTCCGGCCATGTACTGCATGAAAACTGGATCTTTCACGGCACGGTCAATCATAATTGAGGCCTGTTTGTATTCGGATTTCAACTCTCCGGCGGTTTTACCTCTGGATGAGAAGATTTCCGGGTGCTGTGCGGAAAATGTAGGAAGTGTACCCTCAAAGTAGGCATCCACATAGGAGCCTACCATTAACGCAGTTGTGGTTACTTCCTCAACTTCTCCCCGGAGCTTTGCCATAGCGTATGCTTCACAACCCATTTTTCCGGTCGTGCCGTTGAACTCTTTGTACTGAGAAACGGACACATACTGCATATTGGCTTCTTTGGTGTAATAGTTCTCCGGGGTAAGTTTAAGAAGATTACTCATCTACTTCCTTGAATGTTCCGTCAATCACACCATCAGAACTCTCATCTGCGTTATGAGAACTCTGATCGTGAGACTGGTAAATGTCCTGTGCCTGGTACTTCTCTTTCGGTTTTTCCTTAACATCAAATGCCGAACCATCTTCAAATGCCTGACACTGTTCTGCGGTATCAAAGTTAAGGTCAATCAACTTACACAGTCGGCGGAGAACTGTTTTCTTACACATCTCTCCGTAACTTTCTTTCCAAGCCTTACTATTTGCTGCCTTTGAGAATGTCTGTCTGGTATGTTCAATGTCCTCTTTGCTCATTGTGTCGTACATCATGGAACCGTCTTTGTAGAGGACTACCGCAAATGCACCGATAATCTCTCCGTTTGAAAAAGTCTTAGGTCTGAAATTGACATACTGCTTACCGTTTTCAATTACTTCCTCAAACTTATCTCCCTCGCGGACTACCTTTGCGTAAATGTCCTGAATAGGATTGCTCGAATATTTCTTGCACAGCTTGATCTCTCCCTTGTAATCAGTCTGAAACTGACACTGATTTCCGTAAGGAATTGCGTAACACTCTCCATTGAAAAAATCGAGACCGAGAAACGCTCCTTTTAAGAGTGTTCGCACAACGGTCGGTGCTTCGCATTTTGAGAAATCAGCCTGTCCGTCCTGCAGAACCGTCATGCAGTTTTGTAAAAATCTCTGCTTGTTGAATTTCTCCGGCAGAGCCGCAACCTGTTTTTCAAGGCTTTCGTCCAGTCCTTTATGAACTGCCACTAAATAATTTGTGTCTTTTGTTGCCATAAATAACCTCCTTGTATTTTTATGAATCTGCCTACCAAGAAAAGGCTATGGCAGGCAGATTATTTGTTTTATTCGCTATCGTCTGTACCCCCCCCCCGAAAAGGTTCTTCAAAAAATCCGCAAAACCATCTTCGGAGTTGGGCTTAACTTTGACGGTATCGAAACCAAATTTCTTTTTCATCAAATCAGTGAGCTTTATCGTCTGCTCAGACATAATATCTTTGATGAGGTTGTTGGTTTCCTCCGCCCACTCCATTCCACCGTCAATATCTTCGAGAAATGCCTTATTTCCAGAAGAACTGCAACTGATTGATGTAGGCGTTACGGTCACTTCACAAGTGAATGGATGGATTTCAATATCTTTCGTATCATCCATAATGTGTTTGAGTGCCATCATCGCCATAAGTGCGTCAAAGTTATCATTCTTTCCTGCCATAGTGTTTCCTCCTACAGTTCAATAACTGTTAATTCATTGTTGCTTGTGGTTCTGGTTGCTATGAACTGCAACCCTTTCTTTTTGCACTTCTCATAGAGACGTGTGCGGTTTTCCTCAGACAGTTTCTCAGTACCATCAATAAGGATGATCTGTAATCCCGCCGGATTCTGAATTGCCACATCAATGCAGAGGTCAAGTTTTTCTCCCTCTGACAAATTGCTTACCGGCAATCCATTGATAAGAGGTATTCCGTCTTTAACGGTCAGACCCTCAATCGGAATCTCTGCGGTTTCCAGAATGGTTCCCGGAAGAGTTCTTGCCAGTTCGATCTTCTCTGTGAGACTGTTTGACTCACTCTGCAACTCATCAACCTCTTTCTGGATGTTCAACATTCTGCGCCACTCATTGATATGGCCTTTCATCTTCTCAGTCTCATTGGCTTTTGCCATAAGATCATCAATAGGTGTGGTTTCCATATCTGCGTATTCTGCGTAGGATGCCTGCTCAGCTTCATACTTAGACACGGTTGCCTCATACTCCGACTGAATTACCTTTACCTTGTCCGCTTTTACACCAGCAAGGCCGTCTTTCTTCTCTCTGAGGGCTTTTATTCTCTCTTCAAGCTGTGCCAACTCACTCTCAATGTTCTTTTCCTGCTGAGCCATTTCCGTATCAAGTGCGGCAATTTTGATTTCCTTGTCTGCCTGAAATGAGCGGATTTTTCCATCGTGGCTGTCTCTAAGGCGTTTTGCCTTTTCAATAGTCTCGTTGTTCTTGCGGATCTTCTCAATCTCTGTGTAGAGTTCTGAGAGGTTTTCCTTTTCCCATCTCTCTCCGTCATAGTCGATAGGAAGTGAACTGCCAATATCTGCGATAACTGCTTTTTTCGCACGAATATCACGGTTTACATCCTGACGGTGCATAAAGTAGTAACCGTTCTCTGCCTGAATATCATTCAGGACAGCCAAGATATTCTGCTCGTAATTTACATCCCTCGGAATCTCCCCGAACCATTCCTTGATGGTGTCAAGGTTCCAATCGTACTGAATCATATCCAAAATCGTTGCGTTCTGGGTTTTCTTATCCATAGAGATGAACTCCATAGGGGAAAGCTGCAACGGTGTGAATATTGTTTTCAGAAACGACTCGGGACTTGGAATTACATTGCCGTTCTGTTTAACAGATTTGTAATCTGTCATTGCCGTTCTGGCTTTTCTGTCAATGGAGAGACCGTTATCTGTTTCTATGTAAATCTCTCCCTCTGTCTCTCCGTTTTTTACGATAAATTCACGGTCGGAGGAATTTGTAAGAGCATATCTGATTGCGTCAATAACGGATGTTTTTCCAGTACCGTTGTCTCCGACAAGCTCAATGTTCTTTCCGTCCCCCTGCCATTCCTTAATCCCGAAGAGTTGCTTTATCGTGATTTTTGAAATCTTCATGGTGGATTTTCCTTTCTCTGTTTATGGGGTTCGGCAATGCCTTACCCCTAAACCGCTACTGAATTACTGTTACGTTGGATGCCTGCGGTCCCTTGGTTCCGTCAACAACATCAAATTCTACGGGCTGTCCCTCTACGAGAGTCTTGTAACCGTCCATCTGCAATGCGCTGAAATGGCAGAACACGTCAACTCCATCTTCGCCTGTAATGAAACCATAGCCCTTTGCGGCGTTGAACCATTTAACTGTACCTTTTCTCATGGTGCGTCTCCTTTCCTCAAAAAATATCTATTAAACAATCCTTGCGGATGCTTAACCTATACCAAGTCGTTCTTTCTCCTGATCCAAAAGGTGGCGATATATGTAAAATCCCCACTTGGATTTACCCTCTCGCTTTATGGCATATCCAATAGGCAATTTCTCCCTTTTCATAAGTTCACGGAGCGTAATCACATCCATTTGCAACTCTTTCGCTGCATTTTTTGGTGTCACTCTCTCATTGTTCATTGCTTCTTACCTCAATCTGTTCGTTTTGCTGTGCCTTAGTTCGTTGTGGATTATCCTTTTCGTGTTTGCTCGACTAAACTTTTTGGGTAAAAAGTTTGCTGACAGGGACATTCAAAGCCGCCGCCAACGATTTCAGAGTACCGACCATAGCCTCATGTTCTTCATTGTTTTCAAGCAGAACTATGGTTGTTCTGCTTACGCCAGACATTTGAGCTAACTGTTCCTGGGTAAGTTTCTTCTTTTCTCTAAGTTCTCTGATTCGATACGCCATTACTGCGCCTCCTTTCTTTGTCCGATGTTTGCTCGACTGAACAATTTGAGTATAGCCGACTAAACATTTATTGTCAAGCACATTTTACAAAAAAATTGACTTTTTGTACAGTGCATTGTATAATGGACTAAACATCGAAAGGAGGTTTTCGTATGACATTAGGGCAGATAATAAGGGCATATAGAGAAGAAAATAGCATGAGCATGGATAGTTTTGCGAAAGCTAGTGGTTTGAGTAAAGGTTACATATCTCAGCTTGAAAATAATCTCAATCCGAAAACAGGAGAACCGCCTGTTCCGTCTATGACCTCTATAAAGAAAGCGGCAAACGGAATGTTTATGAGTTTTGATGAGTTGTTTTCTCAGTTAGACGATAATATGAAAGTATCGGTTTCTCCCGAAAAAGTGAAAATGGCTAAGAAAGCAATCCGTATACCGGTTCTCGGTAATGTGGCTGCCGGAATACCCATTGAAGCTATTGAGGATATTATAGACTATGAAGAAATTTCTGAGGAATTGGCTCATACAGGAGATTTTTTTGCATTGAAAATCAAAGGGGATTCTATGGAACCACGCATATGTAATGGGGATGTAGTAATCGTCCGCAAACAGAATTATGCAGAAAGTGGAGATCTCGTCATTGTATTGGTAAATGGAGACAGTGCTACCTGTAAGAAATTGGCAAAATATCCGAGTGGCATCAGGCTAATCCCTTTTAATCAGGCATACGAACCACTCTTCTACTCAAATGAAGAGATTGAAAACAAACCAGTGAGAATCATTGGTAGAGTCGTTGAAAATCGACAGAAATACTAAAATAGAAAACCGCCTCTGCTGCTAACAGAGACGGTATCTATGAACACACACCGGAAAGCTCCGATATGCGCTCGTCTGGACAACTTGCATTATATCATCTTCCCGGTAGAAAAACAATATACCGGGCATTTTTACGCCCATTTTTAAGAAAAGGGGGATGATATTATGCGTCTGCCAAACGGTTACGGTAGTGTAATCAAACTAAAAGGCAAGAGGCGTAAACCTTATGCTGTCAGAACTTCTGAAATTGCGGAATTTGTAGAGATTGATGCTCCGAAAGATCCACCGTCTAATATCCGCCGGGAACTCAACCGGTATAACTTCAAATGGAAAAGAAAAGCTCAGATGTGGGCTGCTATTTCCTCAGATACCATCTGTGAGTTCGCCGAGACTCTGATGCAAGAAGAGGGCTATGAGTATTCCATAGCTTACCGGCAAACGTTCAAATACCTTGAATACTTCGCCAAACAGGAACACGCCTATGCTTTTCTGTCGGAATTGAATAATGCCGATGTGGTTGCGGAACATATTAAATACGCCGAGACACCTACTTTTGCAGAGATGTATGGAAAGTGGAAAAATTATCGAAAGGCTCTGCCGGATAAGATTTCATCAAACACCTGGCGGAACTATGAGATTGCTTTCAACCACTTATCAGATTTGCACCACAAGAAATTTAATGCCCTACGAACTGATGAGGTCCAGGAGTGTATCAATAAATGGACCTGTAAATCAAACTCTACTGTCTCTAATATCCGCACGATCCTTAACAATCTATACAAGTATGCCCTGATGAACAACTATATAGAAAAAGATTTGTCTCAGTTCTTTGTATACTCATGGGTTGATCCGACAGAACAAATCCATAGCAGATATACCAATGAAGAAATTGCAACCCTTTGGTCTAAACTGTATGTGATAAACAATGTGGACCTCATTCTCATTACGATCTACACCGGCCTAAGACCTACGGAACTTTTGGAGATAACCACGGATAATGTGCATCTGGACGAACAATATATGATCGGAGGAATGAAAACAGAAGCCGGAACAGACAGAGTTATTCCTATTGCAGACAAAATCCTGCCTCTCGTAAAGAACCGGTACGATGCCAACCGTAGATTTCTGGTAAACAACAAATATGGCAATCACTACACATACGGTTCCTATGTTAGTGCGAATTTCAATACAGTTATGAATAAGCTCAACATGAAACATCTTCCCCATGATGGCCGGCACACGTTCGCATCTCTCATGGATGATGCCGGAGCGAATGAGGTTTGCATCAAACTCATAATGGGTCACAGCATGAAAAACAATGTCACAAAGGGAGTGTACACACATAAAACCACACAACAGCTTATTGATGAAGTCAACAAAATTTAAGGGAGGTTATGCCTCCCTTTTACTGTATAAATATTCTAAAACAGTGCCAAAAGCCAAGTATATTATGCGTATATTATGCAAAATCGTTTGTATCTTGCGTGTATATTATAAGTATATTGCCAGTATATTACTATCAAATTTTTACTCAAACTTACGAACACTCACTGTAAAAATACGCACAATAAAACCCCGGAAACATTGAATTTCCGGGGTTCGTTTTTATTGATTAGCACACACCCTGTGCTAACATAGCATCTGCAACCTTCAGGAAGCCTGCGATATTCGCACCTGCTACGTAGTTGCCTTCCATACCGTACTTTTTAGCTGCATCATCCAGATTATGGAAGATGTTCACCATGATGTTCTTCAGCTTGGCATCTACTTCTTCGAAGGTCCAGGAAAGTCTCTCACTGTTCTGGCTCATCTCCAGAGCGGAGGTAGCAACACCGCCTGCGTTGGATGCCTTGCCAGGGCAGAACAGAACACCGTTCTTCTGGAAGTACTCGGTAGCTTCCATGGTGGTAGGCATGTTAGCGCCCTCTGCTACAGCGAATACGCCGTTAGCTACGAGCTGCTTTGCATCCTCCAGATCCAGCTCGTTCTGGGTTGCGCAGGGAAGAGCTACATCACACTTAACAGTCCATACACCGTGCTCACCGTTCTTCTTCTCATGATACTGTGCACTGGGTCTTGCTGCTGCATACTCAGTCAGTCTTGCACGCTTAACTTCCTTCACTTCGCGTAACAGAGCTACATCGATTCCTTCGGGATCATAGATCCAGCCGGTAGAATCGGAACAGGTAACTACCTTTGCACCTAACTGCTCTGCTTTCTGGATAGCGTAGATCGCTACATTGCCGGCACCGGATACAGTAACAGTCTTGCCTGCGATATCCTTGCCATTGCACTTTAACATCTCCTCTGTCAGATACAGCAGACCGTAACCGGTTGCTTCGGTTCTTGCCAGGGATCCACCGTAGCTTAAACCCTTACCGGTCAGAACACCTTCATACAGGCCGGTCAGTCTCTTGTACTGTCCGTACATATAACCGATCTCTCTTGCGCCGGTACCGATATCACCGGCAGGAACATCGGTGTCTGCTCCGATATATTTGTAAAGTTCTGTGATGAAGCTCTGGCAGAAAGCCATGATCTCTCTGTCGGATTTGCCCTTGGGATCGAAATCGGATCCACCCTTACCACCGCCGATCGGCAGTCCAGTCAGGGAGTTCTTGAAGGTTTGCTCAAAACCAAGGAACTTGATGATACCTAAGTTTACAGAAGGATGTAAACGTAAACCGCCCTTGTATGGTCCGATCGCGGAATTGAACTGTACACGGAATCCGTTGTTTACCTGTACCTGACCCTTGTCATCCACCCAGGGTACGCGGAACAGGATCTGTCTCTCGGGAGTTACGATTCTCTCCAGCAGAGCGTCCTTACGATATTTTTCCTCATTTGCCTCGATCACAACACGAAGAGATTCCAGAACCTCTTTGACTGCCTGATGGAACTCGGGCTGTGCGGGATTTTTGGTCACTACCATATCAAATACTTCATCAACATATGACATCTGAATGTCCTCCTTCAATTGGTATACAGATTCATGACAACCTGGTTGCCATATGTTTTATTATAAAACGACTTTTTTAATTGTACAATAAACTTTATCCCACTAAATCATAAAAGTTTTGACCGTTTTTCTGTATAATTTGCACAATAAATTATACAAGTATACAATCTGTGCGTTATACTGTTCGTCATTTTACCAAAAGTGTGCTATAGATATTCTTTCAGGGCCCGAATGTTACTGTTTTCCATGGCGATAAGTTCCTTCGCCAATGCCCTGCTGGAAGTATCCGCCATCTCTTCGTTATGCGCCAGCACTTTCTCCATCTCCAGAACACCGTTATTGCTTCCCTTTATGATCATTTCCGCTATATGTCCCGTGCCGGTATTAAGGAGTGTATTGTATCCGATGCCCATCTTAAGCATCATATTCTCTATAGCATTCGTGCGATAAATCTGTGTTTTGCCTTCTACCAGTTTCTGCACTGCTCTGTCATGCAGTCTGGAATATTGCAGCTCCTGGTCTGCCACTGTCGCAGCCAGACGATCATCGTAGATTTTATCCGTAACAGCATCCAGTGCTTTCATCGCCATTTCCGTATTACGCTGTATTTCCCGATAGATGTTAATTTCCTGTTTGTTCATCAAAAAAGCTCCTTACCGTTTTTGGTAAGAAGCTTTCCCTGAAATGACATGTTTTATTCGAAGTCCGCAGTGCAAGCTCAAAAACGCTTCGCGTTTCTTCGCTGTCGGGCATTCGCCCTATCAAAATTGAATCATCAAAAATCGTGCCTGCGAGCAGTCAGATTTTTGCCAATTCATTTTTGGCACTGCTCATTTATTGCACATACTCGCTCTTCACATATCCGATCTGTCCGTTGTATTTGATCTTGCTCCAGTCGCCTTCTGTGCCTACCAGCTCTGCGGAATCACCGCCGGAGAGAACTCCCAGTCTGTCTGCTGTCTCGCTGGCCGATGCACGCACGTTAATATTGGTGGTGGCAGTAACTGTTCCGATGGTCTCAGTTCCCGCTGCACTCTCCGCCAGCTGCAGGAACTCTGTCTTGATGTAGCCTTCCTTGCCTTCGTAATCCACCTTGGTCCAGCCGTTAGGACGTTGTTCCAGAACCTGCAGCTTCGTACCGCCGGACACCTTGCCCAGTTTATCTGCCTGCTCACTGTCAGAGCTTCTGACATTCACGGTTGTGGTGGTGGTTACATATTGAGGTCCCTGATCCTCTGCCTCCTGCTGTTCGCCGTTTTCCGTCTGGGTATCCTGTCCGTCCGTGCTGCCTTCCTCTGTTCCGGCTTCTGCGACCTGAGTCTCTGCGGCCACCTGATTGGCAAGCTTCTCGCCTACCGCAATACTTACCTGAGAATCCAGTTCACTGATATACTGCAGCACCTCCGGATGGTCCACCATAAGTTCATTATATTCCACAGTAATCTTATTATTGAATTCCACAACATCATCCTGCGTGCTGACAGTCTTGATATATTCATTTACTTCTTCACTGTTCTCACCACGCTTAATATACAGTCCGCCCTGATCGTTGGTACAGATATAGAGTGCCTGATATCCGGGAACCTCTTCTTCGTGACCCACAAAAGAGATCTTGTAATACACATAGGCGATCACAGACCCTTCCTCCGGTCCCGTCTTGGTATATATTTCCAAAGTAGGATAATAGTCAATATACTGAGACAGTTCTACATAACGATACATATCCTTATCCGAGATTTCATCGCATACGGAACGAAGTGTCTCTTCATCACCTGTCGCCATGGCATTATAATACGTTGCGATCAGTGTATAAATCGCACCTTCTTCGTTGGCCACCAACGGCACTTCCTCCGTCGCCGTCTCTGTTGCCGTCTCACTGGCTGCGGATGCGATCTCTGCCTCCTGCTGTGCCTCTTTATGCCGGTTACTCAGGCTCAGGCTTACGGATACGGTAATAGCCACCGCCACTACAACTACTGCCGGAAGCACGACCTTATTATGTTTTATGATATAATTGCCGATGGAATGTATTTTCTCTTTCCACATATATAGTCCTTTCCGAATTCTGAAATATTCCTTGAATTGCAAAAAGCCGCAAGCGGCTTCTCTCATCTCTCTCCCTATAATCAAGGTGATGTAAATGCATCCGACAGGAATCGAACCTGCATTAAAGGCGTCGGAGGCCTCCGTTCTATCCATTAGACTACGGATGCAAATATTACAAATTTGTTACATCACCTCGACTATAATATCATAAAACCCTACACATGTCCAGTTAAAATTAAAGTATTTTTACACAGCGCTCCTGCCTGCTGTATAAATAAAGCTGATCCGACAAAATCTCTTCCGGAGTCAGCTCCGTACTGTTTACCTCGACGATCATCTCCTTCAGCTCCTCCGCACTCCGTCCCTGATCTACCGGAAGCAGAATAAATTCATGAACCGAACTGGGAATCAGATAATAATCCCCATCCACCCGTTCCGCCAGCTGCTCCAGCACTTTCGGGTATAAAATGCAGCAGGCACCGTATGTTTTCCCGGCATTTGTCAGGATCAGCATGGGAATCTCCCGTGCCAAATGTTGTCTTACATCTGCCTGAAGCTCCTCCAGCAGTTCCTCCAATGCACTTTCCATCGGCATAATGTCGCAGGGAAAAAGTCTGGGAGTATTTTTCACAGCACAGGCAAACAATTCTCTGTCCGTCACATTCCATGCAGACATATGGTTGTTGTAAATAGGGATCATTCCGTTCTGCACTCCATTGCCATCGTATGCATAGTAAAAACAGGCAGCCAGATCCAGAACGGGAATATATGGCACCTTTTCCAGGAAGCTTCGGTTTTTATCACGATTGATCAGCCGGAAACATATCCTGTCTTTTACTTTTTCAAAATCCGTGAAAAATGAGATATCGATCTGTTTTCCCACGGCATCTTCTCTGTACACCGTAACGATCTTCCGGATAATATCCGCAAATGTCACACCTTCCTCATAGGCCTTTAGAAAAGAATTCAGGTATATGGTGGGCATCATGTTTTCCTGCGCCCTGCGAATCATAAGTCCCTGCAGGATCACTCCATTATTCTTTTGTACTTCTCTTAATTCTACGCTGTATTCCTCTCCAAGCGCCTCACTGACTGCACGCTGTACTTTTGTTCTGAAAACGGTCATTTCCATATAAATACCTCCATGTATCTCCGAAAGCGCTGTCTCCCCAGACCGGCTTTTACCCATGTGGTATTTCAAATTGCAACAAAAAAGGCAACAAGTACACCTTCGAAAAAAAGGTCACTCATTGCCTTACAGGTCTTATGCTCGGATATCAGTGATTATGCACGAGACAGATACTCACCGGTTCTGGTGTCGATCTTGATCTTGTCACCCTGGTTAACGAACAGAGGTACAGCTACGGTAGCTCCGGTCTCAACGGTAGCAGGCTTGCTGGCACCGGTAGCGGTATCGCCCTTGAATCCAGGCTCAGTCTCTGTGATCTCCAGTTCTACGAACAGAGGAGGCTCAACGGAGAATACGCTGCCATTGTGAGAGCAGATCTTGCACATCTCGTTCTCTTTTACGAACTTCAGTGCATCGCCTACGGTCTCAGAATTCAGTGCAACCTGATCGTAAGTCTCGGTATCCATGAAGTAGTACAGATCACCATCTTCATACAGATACTGCATATCCTTTCTATCAATACGCGCCTGAGGGCACTTCTCAGTAGGACGGAAGGTCTTCTCAACTACACCGCCACTCTTGATGTTCTTCAGCTTGGTTCTAACGAATGCTGCGCCCTTTCCCGGCTTAACATGCTGGAATTCGATAATCTGGTAAACATTGTTATCATACTCAATGGTAATACCATTTCTGAAATCACCTGCAGAAATCATAATGTATTCCTCCTAATATTTTCACGTCATAATTCTTTAATATTTTAATATAAAAGCATACATATTTCAACTACTTTTGAATATTTTTTTCAAATTTCTCTTAAGAAATCAATTGCCTGCAGATATCCGTCCAGTCCCTGGCCGTAGATCTGCTTATTACATACCGGTGCCGTCACGGAAATCTTGCGAAATTCTTCTCTGCTTGTAATATCGGAAATATGGACTTCCACTTTCGGAATATCCACGCTTGCCAGTGCGTCCCGGATAGCATAACTGTAATGAGTATAAGCTCCCGGATTAATTACAATACCGGTTGTTCCATCAAAATAGGCTTCCTGGATCCTGTCGATAATGGCTCCTTCATGATTGCTCTGGAACGTCTGGATCTCATCCCCTGTCTCCTTTGCCTTTTTGTCGATCAGATCCAACAGATACTGATAATCCTGCGTGCCATAGATTTTTTTCTCCCGGATTCCAAGGAAATTCAGGTTAGGGCCGTTGATCACTAAAATTTTCATTTTCTTCTCACGCTCCTTTTTCTTCGGTGCTTCTTTCAGCTTACGAAGCTGCAGCTGCAGTTCCTCTGCCAGTTCATCAGAGTATCCCCTATTTGCATCCAGGATGATATCTGCACATTCCGTATAGATTTTATCCCGTACTGCTAACAGTTCCCGGATTCTTCCAAGCGGATCCTCACATTGCAACAGCGGTCTTGTGGTATCATTTTTGAGTCTCTCATAGACTACTTCCGGTGACACTCTTAAGTATACCACCGTTCCACATTGATGCAACAGGGGACGGTTCACCGGATTGACCGGGGTTCCTCCTCCTACGGACAGAATGTACTCGTATTTTCTACTGCCGCATTTGCGTAAGACTTCCGTCTCCAGTTCCCGGAAATAGGCTTCCCCTTCATCCGCAAAAATCTCCGAAATGCTCCTGCCTTCCTGTCTCTCAATCATTTTATCCGTATCTTCCACCGGCATCCGCAGCAGATAGGACAGCTTTAATCCCAGTGTGGTTTTCCCCGATCCCATAAAACCGATCAGGACGATATTCCTGCGCTTGTGCTTCATTTTATTTTCCGTCCTCTGTCTTTTTTGCTTCCTGCATCCGTTCATAGACTTTGTCTGCCAGCCACGATTCGACCTTGCAGCCTGTCCACAGTTCAAACGCAATAATTCCCTGGTACAGCAGCATCTTCGCTCCGTTGTAGGCCTTACCGCCCTGTGCCTCCACCAGCTCCATAAACCGGGTCTTCGGCGGATTGAAGATCAGATCGTAACCGGTATGTACTTTTTCATAAAATGCAGGATCCTCGATCACGGCCGCATCACAGTGGGGATACATGCCCACACTGGTGGCCTGTATTGCAAGATATTGTTTTCCTGCCGGAAGTGTGTCATACGCATCCACAGACATTGCTTTCGCAAATTTCCTGCCGGCGATACGATTGACTTCGTCCGCCACCTCCTGTGCTTTCTGCACCGTACGGTTGAGAAGGATTGCTTCCCTTGCTCCCTTATCCAACAGCAGCATGGCTACGGCTCTCGCCACACCGCCGGCACCCAAGATCAGGACTTTTTCGCCCTTCACCTTCACACCATCTTCACACATGGCGCGGTACAATCCGGGCATATCGGTGTTATATCCCTTATAGCCTGTCTCGGTCCGTACCAGAGTATTCACCGCTCCGATATTCTCTGCCAGCGGATCGATGTCCGTCAGATACGGGATCACATCACTTTTATAAGGAACCGTCACATTTAAACCCAGCAGATTCAGCGCAAAGGCTCCCTTTACAGCATCCTCCAGTCTTCCGTTCTCCACATGGAACGGGACATATGCCAGATTCTCTCCCAGCACCATGGACAGAGTATTATGGATCACCGGTGACAGCGTGTGCTCCACCGGGTTGCCGATCAGTCCACAGGTTCTGGTATAACCATTGATATCATTCAGCATTTTACTTTCCTTTCCGGCGGCATTCTCTATGGTAGAAAAACAGCACAATTTTTTCTAAATATCTCTTCAGTACGATCTGGATCTCTTCCTTAGGATGGATGGGGCGCGTCAGATAGGTCACGATGCCACATTTTTTGGCTCCCCACACATCCGTGAACAGCTGGTCTCCCACAAAAAGTGTAGTATCTTTCGTAGTATGCATCTGCTCCATGGCGCGCAGATAGCCGTCTCTTCCCGGCTTGCCTGCTTTATAAATATAAGAAGCCCCTACCGCGTCCGCAAAGCTTTTCACCCGGGGTTCCTTATTGTTCGATAATAGAAGCGTCTGAAATCCCAGCTCCCGCAGTCTGCCGAAAAATTCGATCGCCTGCGGTGTCGCCGGTGCCCCATGGGGTACCAGGGTATTATCAATATCAAAAATGATCCCGCGATAACCCTTCCTATATAATGTCTTGTAATCTATGCCATAGGCGGAATCCGCCTCATGATCCGGGTAAAACTGCTGCAGCATATGTCCCGCCTTTCGTTTATTTCCTCTATAATAAAATGTAATCTGCTTTTTCCCACACAGAGAATGTCTGAAAGTATGCCTCTTCCAGAGGGATCCACAGCTGTAAAAAGTCCTGTAATCTGTCCTCGCCGTTCCGCTTGCGGATCCGCTCTTCCTGGGTCTTCCCATCAATATCCAGAAATACCCGACGGTCCATATAGTCACCAAATACCGGGTGGCAGCTGTAGGCTCCCTCCACGAATACATAACCGTTATTTCCTACCGGAATCTCTTCTCCCAGGGTCATCCGGGAGCAATCAAATCTCCGATAGGAAAAAGGTCTGCCAGATCTCAGATTCGGGAGCACTTCCGTTAAAAAGCGTTCATAGTGCACATTTCCTCCGGGCTCGCTTCTGCGTTCCGGTGTCCGAAGTGCAGGCGGCAGGAAAAAATCATCCATATGGATCACATCCCCACCCAGTTCCTTTACCAGTCTTGCAGCCAGTGTCGTCTTCCCGGCCGCGCATCTTCCGTCAATGGCAATGATGCGCACCTCTTTAGGGAGTTCCCGTAATTCCTCTGCCAGATCATTAAAAAATCTTCGCGATCTCATCCACAGCCTCCGCAATGTATTCTCCCAGCCGTCTGCTCTCTACTCCCACGATCGTCGCATGGCATTTGTTCATGGGGATCAGGACCAGCTTCGCATCACCAGAAGCCACTGCCGCCGCCATCGTGGGTGTGATCTCCCCCAACATGGCATCCGCCATAACGATTCCCATGGGTCCCATGATCACGTCCGCTCTCTTACTGTTATATACCACAGCGTTCTCTCCGGTGGCTCCGCTTGTCACGCCGCTTTTCATCATATTCGCCGTAGCCGTGGCGTTGGTTCCCACAGCGATCAGTTCCGCCTCAGGGAAACGTTCCTTTAATGCCTCCAGCAGGCTTCTGCCTACGCCTCCGCCCTGGCCGTCCATTACCATAATACGCATAACCTTACTCCTGTAAAAATAATACTTGTTTCATGATAGCATGGCAGATGCTTTTTTGCAATTTATCTTGACAAAAAAATGCTTACCCTTTATTATAAGTTGTGCTTCACGAAGGAGCCTGACGCCAGAAGGCATATTACCCCAGAAGGGGGAACTATGCCGTTCTGGCTTTTTTATTACTGTTCAGGAGGTTTCATTCCATGAAAAAATTAACCGTTTTAAACAAGAGCATTATCACCGCTCTGTGTGTTGCCTTATGTGTGGTACTGCCTATGGCTCTGCATGCGATTCCTAAGGGTGGCGTCCTGTTCTCTCCCATGCATCTGCCCGTACTGCTGTGCGGTTTGGTCTGCGGAGCTCCTTCCGGTCTCATCTGTGGTATTTTAGGACCCTTTGTATCCAGTATGCTCACCGGCATGCCCGCTTTCGGCTATATGCCCATCATGATGATCGAGCTGGGACTCTATGGTCTGATCAGCGGTCTGGTCATGCAGTCTCTCCGCAGCGGCAAGCTGGTCATTGATCTGTATGCGGCTTTGATCATCGCCATGCTGGGCGGTCGCGTGATCACCGGAATCCTGCGTGCCCTGATCTTCGCCGGCGGTTCTTACAGCTGGTCTGCCTGGGCTACCGGATATTTCGTATCCTGTCTCCCCGGCATCATCCTTCAGCTGATCTTACTTCCTACCATTTATGTGGCATTGGAACGCGCTCATCTCCTGCCGGTTCGTTACGCTGCTGTTTCTGCTACTGCAGAGGCCGAAGCTGCATAAATCCATACACCATCGAGCCGGCCGGCTCAGCGTACTTACAGCAAAATGGCTCCTCTGTCTTACGACAGGAGAGCCATTTTTTGTCTGTAGATCCGTATGAAATACAGGATCTCCGCCACTGCGGTAATGCTCCAGGAAAACATATACAGCAGGTACAGGGACGGAATCGTATGAAAATACGCAAATACCGTATAAACCCAGATCACACGGAATACACAGGAGCCCATGATGACAATGAACATCGGTATAATACTTTTGCCCAGGGCTCTGGCTGCCGCAATGGTACAGTCCATAAATGCCGAGATGCAATAGGAAAAGCCCATAATCGTCAGACGATACATTCCGGCATCCATAACTGCCGCATCTCTGGTAAACAAAGACAAAAACGGTCTTCCGAAAACTACCAGTGACACTCCCAGGAGCAGACCGATGCCGAAGGAATACGTTAGGCTGATGAGGTAACTGCTCCGCACTCTTTTCTTTTTACCGGCGCCGTAATTCTGCCCCATAAAACTGCCACAGGCGGTATAGAATGCCGCCATGACATCATACACCAGTGCATCCGCATTGGAAGCTGCGGAATTGCCCGCCACCATCGTGGCATCAAAGGAGTTCACGCCCATCTGGACAAAGCTGTTGGCGAACTGGAAGATCACGTTCTGTAATCCGGAAGGCATTCCCAGCTTCAGAATATCCCTCGTAAGTTCCCGATCCATCCGTAGTTTTCCGGGATGCAGTGCATAGATGTCTTTGCTTCGAAGCAGTGCCTGTAAGATCAGCACAGCGGACACGTATTGGGAAATGATACTTGCTAATGCCACTCCCGCTACATCCATCCGACAGACAATGACGAAGAAAAGATTTAAGATTATATTCAGCACTCCGGAAAATCCCAGATAATACAACGGCTTTTTCGTATTGCCCACCGCACTGTACACCGCATTACCGAAATTGTAAATTGCCAGTGCCGGCATTCCCAGGTAATAGATCCGCAGGTACAATACCGCTTTGTCCAGCAACTCTTCCTTCGTCTTCAATGCCGTCAGCATCCACTCAGACAAGCCTACCCCCAGCACTAATAACAATACGCCCATGATCAGGCTGACCAGTGCTGCGGAATGGATGGTCTTCGACAGGCTGTCCTTATCTTTTGCTCCGTAATATAATGCCGTTAATACATTGATACCACCGGACAGACCAATGAGGAACCCGGTAAACATGGTGACCAGTGTCGCTGTGGAGCCCACTGCGCCCAGAGACAGAGATCCCGCAAACTGTCCGATCACTGCAATATCCGCCATATTGAAAAGCACCTGTAGCAGATTGGATAGCATCAGCGGCACACTGAAGATCAGTATTTTCTTCCCTAAGGATCCTTCCGTCAGATCCTGCATATTCTGTTTCATCTTGCTTTTATCCTTTTCCCTGTTACTTACTTGATTCCCATTACAATCCTCCCCGCCAGCTTCCACTCTGACGAAAAGAACGGCCAAAAAGCTTTTTTGCTCTCTGACCGTTCCCTATTCTAGCATATCTTTTCTTTGTATGCCATATTTCTTTTCTATATTTTTCTGCTATATTTATCTGCTATTTTTCTGCTGTATTACGCTGCCTCTTTTTCTGAATTTTTCCCTGCACCGAACAGCTTGCGGATGCAGCTGTAAGCAACCATAACGCCCAGTACCATAAGCAGCACGGCAACGATCAGCTGTAAACCGTCTACCAGGAAGGTTGCCTGTCCGGCAGCCACATTTTTCACCAACGCGATCGTCTTCTGGATCAATGCGGTGAAGGTTACGACTAACATCATTCCCATGGGGACGTACAGCGTCCAGCCAGTACGACCGGTGGTTTTTAAGAATACTGCCAATGCGATCAGTACCAGTGCAGCCAACAGCTGGTTCGCAGAACCGAACAGCGGCCATACATTGTTGTATCCGCCCAGAGTCAGCAGATAGCCGAAAAACAGGGTGATCACGGTTGCAAAATATTTATTGGTCAGAACCTTCTGCATGGGAGTCATCTTTGCAGTGTCTGTGGTATCCCCTAAGAACAGCTCCTGGAAGGACATCCGTCCGATTCTTGCGACGGAATCCAGGGAAGTCAGTGCCAGTGCGGATACACACATGGTCATGAATACGGTTGCCACGGTTACGGGAACCCCCATTTTCTCCAGGAATCCTGCAACACCGGAGGAGAAAATGGAGAAAGGAGTTCCATCGGGTTTCGTACCATTCACAGCTACTGCTCCGACTACTACCAGTGCTACCACACCAAGCAGGCTCTCTACGATCATGGCACCGTAGCCTACCATGGGCATATCTTTTTCATTGCTGATGGTCTTGGAGGAAGTACCGGAGGATACCAGGCTGTGGAATCCGGATACCGCACCGCAGGCGATCGTGACAAACAGCGTCGGGAACAAGCTGCTGTTGCCCACCTGAAAACCGTTAAATGCATTCAGCTCCATATCGGGATGTGCTACGACCACACCGAGTACAGCGCCGATGATCATGCCCAGTAACATAAAGGTGGTCATGTAATCTCTGGGCTGCATCAGAAGCCACATGGGCATTACGGATGCCAGGAACAGGTATGCCATGATGATGTAGATCCATGTGGTCTTGGAAGCATAGATCGGAAGCTTCATGCCTACCGCAAACATCACTACCAGCAGACCGATGGCTACGACTGCCTTGACCCACTCGTTCATTTTTCCAACCTTTTTCTGGATCAGACCGAAGATCACAGCGACCAGGATGAACAACATGGAGATGGATGCTGCACTGCCGTTAGCATATGCCACACCTGCATCTTCCAGTCCGGTACCTACGAAAGTACCTGCCACCATATCGGTAAAGGCTGCGATAACTAACAGAGTGAACAGCCAGCAGAACAGCATGAACAATTTTCTGCCGGTCTTACCGATGTATTTTTCAATGATCATTCCCATAGATTTTCCTTCGTTCTTCACAGAAGCATACAGGGCACCGAAGTCCTGCACCGCACCGAAGAACAAGCCGCCGATCAGAAGCCACAGAAGCACAGGCACCCATCCGAATACCGATGCGAGGATGGGACCCGTCACAGGGCCTGCTCCTGCGATAGAGGAAAACTGATGAGAAAATACGGTGAATTTGGAGGAAGGCACGAAGTCCTCTCCATCTTCATGGGTAAATGCAGGCGTCTTCGCCTTCTCATCGATTCCCCACTTTTTTGCAAGCCATCTTCCGTAGAAGACATAGCCTGCTACCAGCACTGCCATTGCGATCAGAATGATTACCAAACTGTTCATTTTTGTTTCCTTCTTTCTTATGTCTTGTTGTTTTGTCGTGACAGAAAGAAAAATTCTGATTGCCCGTAAAACAAAAAAGCCTTCCGTCTCCGGCGCCCTTAAGCACCCAAAGACGAAAAGCTCTAAGCTCTCCGCGTTACCACTTTGCTTGCCATGTTTTATCACATGACCTCTTGTTCCCATCTCCATGAAATACAAATATTTCATTTCCAACAGGCTTCTAAATAACGGTAGAATACCGGTGACACCTACTTAAAATCTTCAGTGCACTTCTCACAGAGGATAGTCTGTCATACTCACATACCGTCTCACACCAGCCGACGGCTCTCTGAAATGCTTCCGTATGCAGATCTTGTTCTGCTCATCGAATTTCACTTTCTGTTCGATAGCAACAATACCACTCTGCTTTTATATTGTCAATAACTTTCTTTTCACATTTTCTTGATCTTTTTTATCATTTTCCCTTTTTGTCGGCAATCAGGGGTTTGATGGCAGAATAAATCTCACTGGTGCGCTTGCTGTCCTTGAACTCCTTATTTAGGGCATTGTTGATACCCTGCTTGGTCTTGTACTGGCGGATGAACTTTACCACCTGCGGGACGATGGTCTGATCTGTAAGGACCTTTTCGACTGCTAAAGTCAGTTCATCCGGTTCCTCCGCAGGCTTCTTTTCTGCAGGTTTCTTCTCTGCGGGTTTCTTCTCAGTAGGCTTCTTCTCTGCAGCTTTCTTTTCCGCGGTCTTATCATCTGTCTTTGCAACACTCTTCTTTCTCGTGTTGCTCTTTTTCCTTGAAGGCTTCTTCACGGGTTGTGCAGACTCGTCCACCGTCTCAGGCTCCGCGGGTTCCTCGGGTGCATCCGCCTTCTCAGTCTCCGGCTGTACGGGTTCTTGGGTCTCTTTCACCGGCTCCGGCTGTGTGGGCTCTTCGAGTGCATCTGCCTTCTCCGGCTCCGGCTGTGCGGGCTCTTTGGTCTCTTCCGCCGGCTCTGGCTGTATGGGCTGCGGCTGCTCTGCCACATCCTCTGCAGTGGTAACGACTGTTTCTGCCTCATTTTCCTCTTCTGTCAGAAGATTCTGCTCTGCCACAGGATTCTTCCCCCATAAGAGGTTACGGATGATCCGCACGGGAACTCCCTGCGCCTTCCAGTACACCATGAGGCTGGTGAAGCCATTGTCCTTGGTCACGATAAAATAATTCGGGTGTATCCCCTCCCTCTGCTGTTCGCAGATCAGATATCCCAGATAGGTTGCCAGCTGGAAATCCAGTGCATTCTTGGTCCCCACCGCTACCTTGTGGTAAATGATGTTTGCCTTCGTCTCATTTAATTTCCGATGCAGGTCAAAGGTCATGCTGTCAGCATTATCGCTGTAGAAAATACAGACAGTATCTTCCTCCGTCAAAAGCTCCACGCCTTCCATGCCACGGCTTTTTACATTTTCGAAATCAATCAGATAATATGCCATTACGCTTCCTCCATGCTCGTTGTCCCACTGCCTTCTGTATCCACGGACTTCTCTGTCTGTTCCCCTTCTGTCACCGTCATCTCCACAGCATCCGTCTGTTCTGTCTGTTCAGAAGTCTCTGTATCTACCATGGGATCTGCCGCTGTTGATGTCTTAGTATCCTCAAGAATTTCCGGCGGCTCCTGCTTTTTCTTCGGAAGCTTTTCGCGGATACTCTCTTTCCAGCCGGAGAAGATCTCCTTTATCTGCTTTTTCCGTTCTCTTCGCTTTGCCGCACGCTTCTGTCTGGCTTCTTCCTTTAATTCCAGCTTTTCCTGCTTTTTCGCCTGCTTCGCCAGTGCTTTTTCTTCCAGTTCCACTTCCTTGATGGCAGCCTTTTCGATATCACGGATGTAGCGATTGGCCTTTTTATGATTCTTACGATCCAGTCGATAAGGGTCATACAGGAAATAGGACACCGCTCCCAGCAGCAGAAGCACCACTCCGGCTATCGTAAGCGCCGGTACGATAAGAGCATACTCTGTAAATCCCAGTTCATAGCACACAAACACGATCAGCATCGACGGGAACAGGAACAGATACAGAATCCTTGTCAGGACATCCAATATTGCGTGCTGTCTCTTCCCATTGTTCAACAGTGTCCCCTCGATGGCTGTATAAAAAGCCATGAAAATACATAATTCCGAACCGAAGCCATGGAGATATCCACAGATTCCGGTCAAGATCAGTGACAGGAAAAACATCCCGAACGCTGTTCCCTTATACAAGGCATTGCGGTACTCCGTCATTCCCTGCAGCTTGTCCTCACTGATGCCGTGCATCTGGTAGACATCCTTGCGGATCAGGCGTTCAAACTCCTCGTTATACCGCTGCTCCTCTCTGGTGTTGCGCAGATGGTCTTCCACCGCCTTGCTCATCTGCTCAATATATTCCTGCTCCTTACGGATGCGCCTGGTCCGAAGCTGCTCCAACTCATTCTGACGTTTTACTTCCTCTTCCAGCTTACGTACTTTACCGATCCTTGGATTTTTCACCGTGATCTCCGGAGGTTCCGGGAGCACTGTGCTTTCTTTTTTTCCCTGTTCTTCCTGTTCTTCCATTTTGGGGTCCTCTTTCTGTGTGTGATCCGTTAGTCCTATTATAATTTTTCCCACGCAGAAAAACAACCTTTAGTTCCCCTTTTCTTCCGTTTTCTCCCAGCCTGCCTTCAAATGCAGTTCCAACGGAGCGTTATAATCCGGTTCTCCGCCTTTTTGTGCAAAAAAGCGGGATGCAGGCAGGGTCTCCACCCGTATGTCTCCCTCATCCGTTGCGAGATACCAGCCTGCGAAATGATACCCTTCCCGTTCCGGAGTCGGATATCCACACAAATACACTGTTCCGCCGGAATATTTCGGTGTCAGTGCATTATACGTCTGCGATGGTTGTCCTGCAATCGTTCCTCCATTGGCATCCAATACCATAATCATCTGCCATGCAGCAGGATCCTGCGAGTTCCACACCGCGTGAATATCCACACTGCGATTGCCTTCCTCATCCGGTTTGATCCTGGCTGCATCCTCTGCGGTAAAGCTTTCCGTAAGCAGACTCCACTTCGGATAGGTATCCTTCTCGCCTGAAAAATGTGCCGCCCATCCCAGGAATGCAAAGCCTTCCGGCGTCTCCGGCTGCGGCAGAGCGATCACTTCTCCGGCAAGGAGCTGTTCTATGGAGAGTTCTCCTTCTTCCAGGATCCGCTCCCAGGCGTCAGCAGTGGGATTGGCCAGGTGCGTCTCATTATAGATCTTGTAATATAAGATGCCGCCTTCCAGAGGATACTGTTTTTCGATAGGTTCTGACGTTTCTGCTATTGCGACATCTGTTTCTGGTTCTGTTGTCGCGGACTGTACATGGTCATTTTCCCTGCCGTCCCGATTCTCTACGTTTTCATCAGGTACCTGCACCTCCTCCGTTGTCTGTGCCGGTATTTTCGTCTGATCTTCCTCAGTTCCATACACGCCGCAACCAAGCAGTACACAAGCTGCCAGCATACAGAGTATGCGCATTGCTTTTCGCTTCCGGCTTTCACTGCGTTCCGGTACCCCTTTTTCCACAGGTTGTTTACTCTGCAGATATTCGTCCGGCAACGGCGGATATTCCGGGGCTATGGAATCCGTCGGGAGTGTCTGGTATTCCGGTAGTATATTGTTTTCCTGTTTCTGCATTTTATTATTCCTATGATCTTTATGATCTTCTTTGATCTTCATTTTCTCTTTTATTACCGGATCCACCCATTATTTGTTATGTACATCCAGCTGCGGGAAAGGGCACTCCACGCCCAGTTTCCGGAAGCCCAGCAGCAGATCGTGATTCAGAATACGCATGCCGGAATAGATATTTTTCTCCGAGACTTCCACTACGAACCGGAGCAATATTCCGGAATCCTGCAATGCCTGCACTCCCACGTACACAGGAACTTTTTTCATAGTATCTTCATGTGCCTTGTAGATTGACTCAAGGAGTTTCGGCAGTTCACTTTCCAGCTTTTCAAGATCCGTTTCATAAGGGATGCTGATATCGCAGACAGCCTTGGAATAATTGTCGGAGCGGTTCAGGATATTTTTCATTTCGGAATTATTGATGATCTTCACATTGTCACCGGTATCCGTGATACAGGTGGTGCGGATGCCGATGCTCGTCACAGTTCCACGGAAACCGTTCACCTCCACGATGTCTCCCACATTATACTGATTCTCCAGCAGCATAAAAGTTCCTGTCACCACATCCGCGATCAGACTCTCCGCGCTGAAGCCGACGATCAGAGCCAATACTCCGACACTGGCAATGATGGTAGTCATGTTAACTCCGAGGATCGTCAGTCCTGCGCACAGGATCACCAGAAACGCAATATATTTTGTCAGACTGGATAACAGAGAGAGCACAGACCTGGCTCTGTGATTCGCCGGTTTGATCAGCCCCAGGATCCATACGATCAGACTTTTTAAGAACAATACCCCGAAGATCAAAAGCAATAATTTACAGACTGCAACTGCATTGACCGTAAATATCCTCCCCAATTCCTCTGTCTGAATTTGTCCGGTTCCCAGCGCGATTCCCATAATAAGTACTAAAAGCACTGCATACACGATTATTTTTTTCACATTTTTCTTCTTATCTTTGTCTTCCATTTTCCCTTGTTTTCCTCCTTGGCAAACTGCTTTTTGATGGTTCATTTTATCATTTTTGCGGAGCAAAACACAGTTGACAAATGTCTCATTATGGTAATATGTGACTATTTCACAAACATAGTAATGATTCCTATTATTATATTTGTTACTTTATTCCATTTTCTTTTTTCAGGAAAAGAGATATACTATATACAGAAACAAGGAAATGTTTCCATTAACCACAACATAAAAGAAAGGATGATAGATTATGGCAAAATTATATACCATTACTTTAAACGGCGTTACAGAGGATACTTACAACAAGGCAACAGATTATATTCAGGCAAATGCCCTTCGCCTGAACTATCGCCCGGCTGCCTCCACCATTGATGCGGAATTCCCGGATGACATTGATCCCGCTAAAGCTCCGGAGCTTGCTGATGCTGTGATCCGCGAGGTGCATCAGACTCTGTAATTGTTTGATTTTTACTTTGGCAAAATAGCAAAGCAAAAGTCCGTCGATGCTTTAACGCACCGGCGGACTTTTTTATTTTGACTGCTATGCTGTCACGCGTCAAATTATAGTTCCCACCTACGGCAGTTTTACCGCAGATTAAATGCGGTATCTCCTTCATATCATCTATCCTAGCCATGTATTTGCATAGCTGTAGAGACACGGGTGTATATATAACATTTTACTTTCTTTTTCAACCAAGTCACTCCTATTTGGGTAATACTAACGGCGGATTCTGCAATAATGTTGCCATAACCGACGCATATTTTTTTGTTCCATAATCCTCAACAATACTTGTTATTCTTGCACCGGCATCTTTGGAAGATGCACCGCATAAGAATACTCTTTCATCAGCAGTTCCATAATCCAATACTATAAATCGATCATGGAATATCTCACCAGTTTTCTGCATGGAAATTTTTACATTGGGATACTCTTTGCAGAAATCAGTAAATTCTATATTATGAAGCTTATTATTTCCAACATTGTCACTAAAAAGAATAATAGATACTCCTGACTGAGAATTCTTTAGATGAACCAGTGTTCTTAATCCAATATAATTATCAACGACATATATCGAGACCTTTGCCTGTCTATAAATTGACGCATATACTTCATCAGCGCTACTAAACTTCGCATTATACATGAGCCACTTTTCATCATCATCTGAAATGAAGCTATTCATCATATCAGCAAGCTCAGATTTTGTTACAACATCCTTCAATCCCTCCACAACATCGGAGATTTGCTTTTCAATAGATATCATATCTGAATTTATCTTGCTAATTTCAATTCTGTTATTGGCAGTCTCCATACTTAGCTGAAGTAGTTCGCGCTGCCCTATCAATTCTCTGTTTTCTAATATGTAATCTTTCATTTTTTTGAATGTTCTCACGAGGTCAATACTCTGCTTAACTGCAAGGTCACCTTTAAGTATCGTCATAAGCATGTATATACCTTGTTCAGTAAAAGCATTAGGCAAATATCTTGAACCGCCCCAACTTGAGGTCAAATTTTTTGACCTCAAGTTGTTAACCTCTTCCTTGGTAAGTTTAAATGCAAAATCTGATGCGAAACGTTCACTGTTATTTTTGACCTGTTGATTAAAAGCTTTGGTTGAATAACCATATATTTTAGCCAAATCAAAATCAAGCATTACCTTATAACCTCTTACTTCATAGGTTTTGGCCTTAATTAATTCCTCTGTTACTTTGACAATTTTTATTTCTTCTTTTTTATCTTCTTCCATGTATATTCCTTTCACTGACATTGTTTCTATAGTTTGTTTTAGCGAAGTAGCAAATGGCAGCCACATTATTATAAGTACATTCAATCCTGCTTAGCTTCTAAACAGGTCGGATTCGATACGTTTAAATTCATATATCCTGCGCAAACACTCTCATATCACTTACATCTGTTATCCAGACTAATTTCTCCAAATCAATAATTTGATCTGTAAAAATAGTATCAATTGCATCCGGGACTATCATTTTTACAAGTAAATCTGTATGAATTCTTAAGTCTATAGCATCTGAATGATAACCTAAAACATCAAATTCATAATCTTCTATCCCCTTCATATTCAAGTTTTGTATGCACCACTGAATATTTTCTACCGTGTTATATTTTGAAAAATCTCTATCCACCTCAGTATGTGAGAGATTAATTATACGTTCTTCTACTCGATCTGAATAATAAGAAAAGTAAGGAAGCTTTATATTTCCCATCTCATCAATATGGATTTCGTTCCATTGCTCACCCTCATCATCTTCAAGAACACTATAAAATATTCCTTTTCCAACTACAAATACTTCCAAAGTCATGGATCCATCGGATGTTATCGATGACAAATACTGAATATCCAATCCTAATTTCCGAATTTTATCTAAATCGAAACATTCTTTATTCTTAAGATAGTTAATCATTGACTTATAGTAACTATTATCATGATGACTATTCATAAAACGCTGTAATGCTTCATCAAATTCTTTCGGGATTTCATATTTCTCCACATATTGTTGCTCGGATTTGCATCCAGTTTTTATCTTCATCATATTCAAATATTCTTTTGCCATCATGAATTTAAGTGGCTGAAAGCTTATGATACTCGCAATCTCACTTCTCAGTGTTTCAACCTTTGTTACTTCTAACATACCCATTTTCTTGAAAAGTTCTTTGTCATCTGAAATCAATAAATTAAAATCAGTTTCTGCGATACATTTCCTACAACCAGGGATCTCAACAATCTTATCAGAATATTTCTTGCAAAATGCTTTCTCCGATATCTCCATCATCTTTGTAACATCCGATACAAGAAGATACATTTTCACCTCATGAAATATTTTTGTCTTAAACATAATGCTTTTCATTGCATCCCCCTATTCTGGCTTATCATCCTATTAGTATTAACTACTAGTTCTGTTCCTCCACAATACTCTCCATTGCTTCCAGCTTCTGCAAGGCCTTCATATATGCCATCAGTCTTTTATACTGCTCATCACCCAGACTATGTATCTGTTTTAAAATTTTAATATCTGACCTAGTAACTTCATAATCCATATCTGCATCTTTATATTCCGAGTCAATTCCCTTCCCCGTTAAAAGCTGTTCAGGAGTAATATCTAATGCATCACATATTGAAAGCAAACAATCCGCTTTTGGATTTGTCTTTTTCTTTTTCCAGTCACTGATGTTACTCGTTGCAATTCCAGTTCTTCTTGAGAGTTCCAACTGGCTCATGTTCTTCTGCTCCATTATTTAAAAAATTCTTTCCCTGATAATCATGTGTGTTCCTCCGTCATGTTTTATATCCGTATTTGTCGATTTTATTTCCGTCTATACGGTCGTTCTATCATGTCATAGCATTTCTTTCAATAGGAATGATAATTCTTCATGCGAAGATAATTATCAGGATCACTTTGTTTTTTAGGAACCACTCTATCGGGGCAATTGATGATTCCTAAAAATAGGCAATAAATTAGAAAAGCCCAAACCGCAAGGGTTTGAGCTCCATTTGTACATTCGTAGTTTCTGCTTTTGGGTATAAAATCTCCGCTGTCAAAATAGAATATTCAAAATTTTTTATTCTATTTAAGATTTTCCACATATTCTTCCAAGCACATTCCACTCTGATGAATCTCCTCTGCTGCTTTTTTCCCCACATAGCGATAATGCCAAGGTTCATTAGCAACTCCTGTAATGCTTGTCTTTCCGGACGGATATCTTTGAATAAATCCGTATTTGTATGAATTCTCCAGTAACCAGTTATAAACATCATCACGAGAACATTTAGAAGTATCTGCATTGATATCTACCGCAAGTCCAAGCTGATGCTCGCTTGTCCCCGGTAATGCTCCCCATTCCATTGCTGTTTCCTCTGCCATGTGTTTTGTATAACCTTCACTTCGATATGCGGCTATCTTGTCATCTAAAATCTGTTGCTGCTCCTCTGCTGTTCTGTAACCATCTCTAACAAACGGATATACACCTGCATTTCTCGCATCATCAAACATTTCCTGCAAGTATGGATAGATTCTTGAATCTATTTTCTGACCATTACTCAATTCCATGAGATCCATTTCATAATCATCTGGAATATAATTATCCCGATTTACCAACACCAATTCCCATCCATACTTATCACTTGCAATGGGATGTTCTTCCTGTTTTATAGTCCCAAAACCTTGTAACTTTTCCGGTAGCCCGACCGCATCATTGGTTACAAATGTATGTCCTACATGAATAAGAAAGAAAAGAACGAACAACAGAGTTATCTTTTTCAGAAAGCTCTTTTTCCTTTTCATCTACTTAATCTCCGTTTTATGATAGATATGATACATAAGCGGAACCATCAAAATACTTAGGATTGGATAAATGACCAGCATGATTGGTATCGAGCCGACAATCTTACCGCCAATATGATATAAATCAAATGTATTGATAATCTCATTGATCTGTAGCAAGCGGTCTGGGAACACACCCAATATTCCCGATAAGAAATCGAAATTTGATACAAACAGTGGTAAAAACAGGATTGCAAAAGGTATTGTAACCGCAACAACTGCTGTATGCGTCTTTGCTGACACAAGCATAGACAGAAACAGGCAAAATACGGTTCCAATATATCCGGCAACTACCGTGAGCAAATACAACTGCATATAGGTGATATTGTAAAAAGATTTCCAATGCCAGAAGCCTGTCTGTATCATGACATTTCCACCTTGCGATCCAAGACATCCCAATACCACAAGTGAATACAGCGATATTACAATAAAGTAAATAACTGATACCACGATAAATCCTGCCATGATCTTTGCTCTCGTTCCCCTATCCCTTCCGTATTTTGTTGAGAAAAATATGGAATCCGATTTCCAACTAAATTCATTGGAAAAGATACCTGACACCAAGAATGCTGACACAAGCATAATGAGCATAATAATCGTCTGAGCGTAACTCAGTGCTGATTTCCAGCCATCGTAGTCCTCATAGTATAAAGGTGCTTTCATCTCACGGTACTGCTCTATCAAAAATGCTTTCTCGTTTTCATCGAATAAACCATCAGCATCTTCGGAGTTCAACCATTTTTCCAAACTCTTTCCACGGTTCTCATAGATCTGTCCCACTTCTTCTTTCGATAAGGAATCAATACGATAATAATTAAAGTCTCTAAATTCGCAAAATCCCATATTGATCATGTCCTTGATTTCTGAAAACCCTTGTACCTTGGAATCATGCAATAAGTTAGCAGAATCATCTCCAGGGCGAATGGGATATTCTTCACTAATCTTTTTATATTCATCCAGGACCGCTTGTAATGCTGCTTCATCTAAAACACCTTTCCACTTCTGCTTTTCTTCCCGCAGACTCTTTGCTGCTGCGATTCCTGTATGAGATTTGCCCTGCTCATCCAAAAAACTGACATTCGTGATTGCGAAATAGCAGGATATCAAAAGTGAAAATAACAACACGACCAATGATACTTTACTGAGGCTCTTAGAAAAGATTTTCTTAATCTCATATCTAATCATTCCATCTCACCACCCTTTTCACCGAAATAATATAAGAACACATCCTCCAATGTCGGCTCCACCACAGATGCTCCAGCAATCGGTGGCTCACCGGCAATAATACGCAATTCCACCATTCCCCTTTCCGATTTCATATTAGACACCTTAAATTTTTTCATCATCTTCGTTGCATCTGCCTGTGATACTTCACACGCATATACCTTTTCCTGCATAGAAGCAAGTGTCTGATCAAGGTTTCCCTGCTGCATGATTTGTCCATCCTTCATCAGCCAGATTTCATTGGCAATATACTCTACATCTGAAACAATATGCGTCGATAAAATAACAATCCGATCCTCTGAGAGTTCACTAATCAGGTTTCTAAAACGCACCCTTTCCGTCGGATCAAGTCCAGCCGTAGGCTCATCCAAAATAAGAATTTTGGGATTGTTTAGCATTGCCTGGGCAATTCCTGCTCTACGTTTCATTCCACCGGACAGCTTCTTCATCTTCTTATTTGCTGACTTTGTAAGTCCAACCTGTGCAAGCAAGTCCTTTACCCGTTTACCAGCAACCATAGGTCGAATACCCTTTAAGCTGGCAATATACAGTAAATAGTCTTTTACTGTGAAATCCGGATAGAATCCGAACTCCTGAGGTAAGTATCCAAGCAAATTTCGATATTCTCCATCCATTTTGAAAATATCCTTTCCATCGCACAGAATCTGTCCGCTTGTCGGTGGCAAAAGGGTACAGATCATTCGCATAAGCGTTGTCTTGCCTGCACCATTCACACCTAAAAGTCCATATACTCCATTCTCTATCGTCAGGTTTAAGTTCTCTACTGCCCGAAAGTTCCCAAACTTTCTTGTAACATTAACCATTTGTAATTTCATATAGATTTCCCTCCATCGTCGAACATAAGCGGTTGCAGTCATGTATTGCCTTATACACAGCACCAATCAGGAAACAGCTTGCTAATCCAAATAAGATACTCCATACAGGAAATGTAATCTTAGCATAAATAAAATCATTCATTGTAACCATCCACCAGATCACACTCCACAAAAAGCAACCGAGCATGGATGCTGCCTCATTCAAAGCGCTACTGTTTAACATGGCAAAGCAGATTCCAGCAGCAACGACCATTGGGAACAAAAACTGCACCAAAATATCCATAAACTGCATTCTCATACCCACACAGCAAACGAACATAAATAGCGTTATCATAAATACATCCGCCACTCCTATCAAAAATACTCGTGCGGAATAGATCTGTCTGAGGGAATATAGGCACGCTGCCTCAATCTGTAAGGAATCACTTTCTTTGTTTCTCCAAAATTCCGGAATGATCATAACGATAAAAAGGACAGAGGAAGTTCCCAGTGTTCTCATCAAATATTCGCTATCATCCAGATAATTCATGAGAAAAAATGTCACTATCAGTAATGCTGCCTGCAACATCCACCATCTCTTTCGAATCAGCCGAAATTGAGAAAATAAAAACTCTCCATAGCTCATCGTATGTTCAGACTGAACTTCCATCATAACTTCCTTCGATTTTTGAATCGTTTCCAGAATCTTTTCTTCTCTTGGAATAACTTTTGTTTCCGTTTTATAGTTTTGTATCATCTTTTCCAAATTCATCAGAGTCCTCCTCTCCCAAAAGTTTTTTTAATTCTTCTTTTGCCCTTTTATGTCGGTACTTAACCAGCGGCAAGCCAATTTGTAAGATATCAGCTACCTCTTTTAGCTTACAGTCTCCAAAATAAATTAACAGTATCACTTCTCTTAACTCTGGGGCTAACCTGCCAAGTGCCTGTTCCACATCCATTCGTTTTTCTTTCCTATGAATACCGCCATCCGAAACCAGCTCTCTTTCCAATATTTCCTGCTCTACACTCTCTGCCTTCCATTTCTTTGCGTAGTTCTTACATAAATTACCTGCTATCACATACAGATAATTCTTTGCTTTCCCAATATGCTGATAAGATGCAATATTTTCCATAAATCGAAGGAAGGTTTCCTGTGTGAGATCTTCTGCTTCTGCCTGATTCATACAATGATATCTGCAATAGGACAGAATTCCTGCATAATATTTCCGTACAAATTTATCAAAAGCCTTTTCATTGCCCTGTTTCATTTGTAGGATTAAAAGAAAATCATTCAAGTTGCCCTCCTTTCCCATTTCAGTAATGTATAAACGTTTATTCCATTCTAATATATATAACAACTGACCGCACAAAAAAGATAGTCTATGTTTTAGATTTCTCAAAAAAAGACACCAACCCTCTATGGTTGATGTCCTAACACTAGCATTTGTACTCCTCTATCATCTGAAAATGTCTCAAAGCATCCTCAATTGCCTTCTCCTTCACATAGTTCTTTATCGCTTCATAGGTGGCGCCCTTCTAAAATCCTGACATATCCATATCTTCAAGAGACATCTCAACCTTTACTTTCTGAGAGTCGATTATACCCTTGGAAAGTAAGACAACCGTCTCCACATTCGCGGTCCAGGGGAACTGGTCCACGGCAACGGCTTTGTCCACGCGGTAGCCATTCTCTAAGAATACCTCCAGATCTCTCACCAGGCTGGTGGGTTTGCAAGAGATGTAGACGATATGATCCACCGCGTATTTTATAATTTTCGGCAGTGCTTTGGGGTGGATGCCATCTCTGGGGGGATCTAAGATGATCATGTCCGGCTTCTCTTCCACTTCATCCAGTACTTTCAGTACATCTCCGGCAATGAATTCGCAATTATCCAGTCCGTTGGCGGCGGCGTTTTTCTTTGCTGCCTCCACGGCTTCCTCCACGATCTCCACACCGATGACTTTCCCGGCGGCCGGTGCCATGAGCTGCGCGATGGTGCCGGTGCCGCTGTAGAGGTCGAACACGGTCTTGTCGCTGCCACCCAGGTCGCCCACATAATCTCTCGCCGTCTGGTACAGTACCTCCGCACTGTAGGAGTTGGTCTGAAAAAAGGAGAATGTGGAGATCTTGAATTTCAACCCCAGCAGTTCCTCATAAAAATACTCCTGTCCGTATAGCAGCTCCGTGTGGTCACTCTGCACCACATCTGCGATGGAATCATTGGTGATATGTAAGATTCCTGCGAATTTTCCGACAAGCTTCCCATCCTGTTCCAGGGAAAGCAACAGATCCTTAAATCCCGTGATCAGCGCATCCGCATCCAAGCTTCCTTCCACCGCCGTCTCTCCCTGCCAGGGATCCTGGGAGGTCGTCACCAGTGCCACCAGAATCTCTCCGGTGCGGGATGCCTTACGTACCAGCAGGTGCCGTAAGTACCCCTCATGGCTCATTCTGTGGAAAAAGCTTACCTTCGCCCGGGCAAAATAATCTCTCACTGACTGTAAGATCAGGCGGTAATCCGCATCCACGATCTCACAGTCCGCTACGGTCACAATGTCGTAGAAGCTGCCTCTCTTATGCATGCCAAGTGCCAGCGGTCCGTCCTTGTACTCGTCTCCGAAGGAAAATTCCATCTTATTGCGGTATTCATAAGCCTTCGGGCTGCCCTTGATGCCCTCAAAAATCCAGGCTTCTTCCTGCTTGTTTAACACGCTGTCCAGCAGACGTTTTACCTGTTCTTCTTTGACCTTCAGCTGTTCTTCATAGGGAAGCGACAGATAGGTGCATCCACCGCACAACCCAAAAAGGGAACACGTCCGGCCGGTTTCTAAAGGTGACTTCTCTGTCACCTCTAAAAGCCTTCCTTCCGCCTTCCCTTTGCGTACCTTATTCACTGAGAACTTGACTTTCTGTCCGGGCAGGCTGTTCTTGACTACAGCAGTCTCATCTCCCACACAGACGATCCCTTTGTTGGGAAAATCGACCCTTACAACAGATCCTTCATATACCTGTCCTTTTTTCATGGGTTAGTTCTCTCCTTCATCCTCGAAGAAGTCGTCGTCATCCTCTTCCACGTCATCTGCTTCGTCTTCGAAATCATCCTCGAAGTCTTCCAGATAATCCTGTGCAAAGAAGAAATGATATACGGCATAAGCTACAGCTGCAACAGCTGCTACGGCGCCGATGATCGCCAGTACCCATACCAGGACATTGCGCTCCTTCTTCTCTTCCACTTCCTTACCCAGGAGCTTATTAAGCTTCTTCAGTTCGCTGACTTTCAGTTCGTTTAATTTGTCAAGGTCTACCAGATTTTCGATTCTGCTCATATTATTTACCTGCCTTTCCGGCATCCGGACTTTTCTGCGGATGCAAAGCAATTGTTTTCATTCCTTTAATATGATACCATGTTTTCGTGAAAAATACTATACCCGTTTTAACTTGGCAAAAGATGCATACATGATCTTCTGCCCCGCCTGGTCGAATTCCACCGTGACCTTATAGTCCCTGGGTTCTCTCGCGATATTCAATACCGTGCCCTCACCGTATTTGATATGACGTACTCTGTCACCTACCGTATAGTCCAGTGCATCCGGTGCCTTGAATTCCGTTCCTTTCTGAAGTCCCGCCAGCTGGTTGAGTCCATTGATTCCCTTGGAAATATAAGGTTTGTCTGCTTTTGCCGTAACTCGGGGTTTCAAGGTTGCCTTGGGTCTTGGATCAAATCCCGTATTGCCAAAGCCTCCGAAGCCGCTGCCCGAACCGTTTCCGGACCGGGGAGTTGCAATCGCTTCCAGTCCCATGGCACGAAGAGCTGCCTCATTGGCTCTTCTCGCCTGAAAATCCTCCAGGTCATCGTCCCGGTATCTTCTGTTTTGCGGCAGGGTATTATCCATAAGTTCCTTCGGGATCTCCCGCACAAAACGGCTCACGGGATTGTACTGTGTCTCACCGCGGAGCATTCTGCTTCTGGCACAGGTCAGCGTCAGATCCTCCTTGGCTCTGGTGATTCCCACATAAGCCAGGCGTCTCTCTTCCTCGATCTCCAACGGATCATCGGACGCGATCGTCATAAAGCCGGGGAATAGTCCATCCTCCATGCCGGCGAGATAGACCACCGGGAATTCCAGACCTTTGGCACTGTGCAGAGTCATCAAAAGCACTCTGTTATCGCCATCCTCCACATTGTCAATATCCGCTACCAGCATGATCTCTTCCAAAAATTCCGACAGAGAAGGCTCATCGTGGGTCTCCTCGTAGACTGCTGCCTTGGTGATCAATTCATCTACGTTCCCGAGACGGTCCTCTGCGGATTCTTCATCCTGATCCCGCAGATATTCCGCATAATCGATCCGTTCTAATAAGGACTTGATCAGATCCGGCAGTGTATAGGAGGACAATCCGCTGCGAAGCACTTCGATCAGATTGACGAACCCACGGATCTTTGCTTCCGCTCTTCCCAGTCCCCTGATCTGGTCTGCCTCGCACAATGCATCAAATAACGTGATATCCTTCATCTGTGCATAATCCGCCACTTTTTCCAGCGATGCCGTACCGATGCTTCGTTTCGGCACATTGATGATTCTGCGCAGAGCCACTTCATCCCTGCCGTTATCAATAGTCTTTAAATACGCCAGGATGTCCCGGATCTCCTGTCTGGCATAGAAGTTCACACCGCCTACCACATGATAGGGAATTCCTTCCACCACCATACGTTCTTCTAAAAGTCTGGACTGGGCATTGGTACGGTACAGTACTGCACAATCCGCATAGGCAACGCCATTTTTGTTCACTTTATCAGAAATATCGTCTGCGATATATTCCGCCTCTTCATAAGCATTGTCAAATTGTCTGAAATGTATTCGGCTGCCTGCTCCTTTTTCCGTCCACAGTGCCTTCTCTTTACGGCCTCTGTTGTTGCGGATCACCGCGTTTGCCGCATCCAGAATATTCTGTGTGGAACGGTAATTCTGCTCCAGCTTGATCACTTTTGCATCCGGATATATCTTCTCGTAATCTAAAATATTACGGATATTGGCACCGCGGAACTTGTAAATGGACTGGTCATCATCACCCACGACACACAGATTGCGGTAACCGTCCGCCAACAGCCGGATCAGTTCAAACTGCGCCGTATTCGTATCCTGGTACTCATCCACCATGATGTATCGAAAGCGCTCCTGATAGTTATAGAGTACCTCCGGACAGCTTTTGAACAGCTCCACCGTTTTCACAATGATATCATCAAAATCCAGTGCATTACTCTTCTTCAGGGTGTCCTGATATTCTCTGTAAACCTTTGCCGTCACACTTTTTCGATAATCGCCTACAGACTTGACCTCGAATTCCCGTACATCCACCAGTTCATCCTTGGCAGAAGATATTTCAGACAGCAGCGTCCGCTCCTTATACATCTTCGTGTCGATGTTCAGACGTTTGCAGACCTGTTTGATCACGGTCTTCTGATCGTCTGTATCATAAATAGTAAAATTCGTATCATATCCCAGTCTGTCAATATGTCTTCTGAGGATCCTCATGCAGGTGGCATGGAAAGTGGCTACCCACACCTGATCCGCGCCGAAACCGGCGATCTGATCCACACGTTCCCGCATCTCCTGTGCCGCCTTATTGGTAAAGGTAATAGCAAGAATGTTCCATGGATTCACTCCCAGTTCATCGATCAGATATGCCACCCGGTGGGTCAGGACACGGGTCTTGCCGCTTCCGGCGCCCGCTAACAGAAGGAGCGGTCCTTCCGTATGAAGCACCGCTTCTTTTTGTTCTTTATTCAAAGTATCATAAATGCTCATGTATGACTAATTATCCCTTTCATTGAATTCCTGTAAAAAAGTTCTGAATTCCCCGATCGGCATTGGTTTTGCATAAAAATATCCCTGCACGATATCGCAATCCGCCAGCCGGAGCATCTCCAGCTGTTCACTGGTCTCCACACCCTCTGCCAGTACTTTAAAGCCGAGATGTCTTAACATTTTAGTCAGATATTTTATAATTGTCAATGCGGTTTCTTCCCGTTCGCTGTTCATGGTATCATCCAGGAACTGTTTGTCCAGTTTTACCGTATCCACAGCCACCTTGGATAACAGATTCAGCGAAGAATATCCACTTCCGAAATCATCGACAGAGATCTCCACTCCTCTGTCCCTGAGGGTTTCCAGATTATTGGTCAGCTTATTCAGATCCGACATAAATACTGACTCCGTCACTTCCACCTCCAACAGATTGCCGGGTACCTTATAGTCTTTCAGGCGCTTTAAGATATTCGGCACAAAATCCGCATATTCATTATGACGTCTGGAGAAGTTAACAGAGATCGGCACCACTTCTTCTCCCTGTGCCAGGGCATCACGCAAATATTCCATGACCTGATCCAGAATGGCGAAATCAACCTTGGTAATAAACCCATTTCTCTCAAAAATATCTATAAACTTTCCGGGCATTACCATAGTTCCATCCGCTTTTATCCAGCGCACCAGTGCTTCCGCTCCCACTACTTTTCCGGTATGAAGAGATACCTTAGGCTGGAGATATGCATGGAATTCTTTATTATTATAGGCGCTTACCATTCCGGATACAATTGTTCTGGTATTCTCCAAATCTCTGCGGATCTTGTCCGTGTAAATTTCCACGGCACTGTCTACCTTCTGCGTCTTGCATTGTTTTCTGGCCTCATTGGCATTATCCATCATGGAAGATACCGACCAGTCATTCTCCGTGATCTCATACAAACCGGTGGCAATGACCAGATTACACTGATCATACCGGCTGTTGATCCTCTTCACAAAAGAATTCGTAAACGTCAGGTACGCCTGTCTGGCATCCTCCACGGAATCTTCCTTCAGCACACCGACAAAGTGATCGGAGGTTACACGGCAGAACAATACGCTTTCCTGGCATTTTTCCTGTAATGCCACAGCAAAATCATGCAAGATACGGTCGCCTACCTCGTAGCCATACATTTCATTCACATACTGGAAATTAGAAAAGTCAGAGGACACAAAATATAATCCGACCTTTCCATTCGCTGCCATATAGGCTTCTAATTTGTCTACGAACTTATTGTACACCGGCAGTCCGGTCAGCGCATCATAATTCAGTTTCCGATTCAGTTCCCTTTGATCTTTTTCTGCATTTTTCAGCATGCGAAGCCTGTTGAATATCTGATGGGATATTCTGCACAGGGCATTTTTCTCCTCTTCCCAGGTTCTGTCTGTATGGCGGTCTGAGAAGATAACACTGGCCTTTAATCCCTTCGAAGCGGTAGACATTACGATCATCACAGACTCCGCTTCTTCTTTGTAGATATTCGGAGTCTCCGACTGTCTGTAAATTGCGGCACCGGATTCGTCTGCACGTTTCCGGATCCTGTCCCATTCAAATACTCCCGGATGCAGTATTCTTTTGACAAAATTTTTCTTTTCTTCCCGATTCCATTGATAACGGATCGACGGTCCTGCCTCATTTACTTCCACACATATCATATCATCAATATTGAAAAAACTGCAGGTACGTTCACTGATCACCTTCAGGGCACTGGTCAGATTCGGTACATTTTCCAACAGGTCCATGCAGAACAGAACCAGATCTTCCGCGTTCTCGAACTGTGCCTCCTTGTGAACGATCTCGTCATCTTTGTTCTCCTCACTGTCCAGGTAGCTTTGACCGGGCAATGCCACACCCTCCTTGACCTCCAGAAGATCATAAGCGCCCTTTTCCCGACTCTTCACCTGATACAAGGCTGCATCTGCCCACCGGAACAGCAGATTATAGTCTGTCACTGTTCCATCCGTAACCGCAGCTCCCAGACTGCAGGAGATATGCAGTCCTGTTTTATCATCATCATAGCGGTCAGACATACAGCGATTCAACTGTCCAAGCTTCTCTTCCAGTTCCTCTCTTGGCATATCCTCTACATAGCATACGAACTCGTCTCCACCGATCCTGCCTTTCAGCGCATCGGGAAACAATTTATTCATTTCATCTGCAAAAGAGCACAATACCGCATCTCCAAACAGATGTCCGTTTGTATCGTTGATCTTTTTAAAACTATCCACATCCAGAACAATAAGGTATCCCACCTGTCCCCGTTTCATTTTCTGCAGTCTGTGTGTGATCTGCTGCTTGATGGTGGAATGATTCAAAAGTCCAGTCAGGGAATCCCTTTGTGATTTTTCCTGTAGTTCCCTTTCCTTTTTCTTCTGCGCATCAATATCACAGACCTTGCCCAGGACACGTTCCGGTTCTTTTTTTTCATTATAAAAAGTCTGCCCGATGACCTTCATCCAGTGAGGATTACCTTCCTCGTCCGTCTTGCAGAGCTCAATACAAATATCCGGCTTGCCGCTGTGCAGTGCTTCTGCAAGCTGCTGTTCCACTGCATCCGTGCGGTTGTCCACTTCCCTGAGGAGCTGCTCCGTATACCCTTCCGTGATCTGTCCACAATACAGACTGCCTTCTTCCGGACCTGCATAGTGCATTTGATCCTTTGCGATATCATATTCAAAGATCAGATCGCCGGACATTCGGATCACAGCCATCAGTTTTTCCCGTTCCCGCTGCAGCTCCTTCGTTGTTTCCTCCAGCCGTCTGTCTATATCTTTGTTTTTATCTAACCCTATTATTTTTTCGTCCATACAGCCCTCTCAGCCTTCTCTATGCTTCTTCCACTCTGCTGAAATTCCAGATCCGCAGATTATATTCCACAATAGGTGTATCACAATAAATGCACTTTTTTGCCCCAAGTCCGGGAAGCGGTGCACCACAATTGGGACAATTCAGGGCCAGACCTGCATCCTCCTGGTTCTCGACCATATCCTGATCCTGGATATAGACCAGTTCCACATTGTATTTTGCCTGTTCTTTCCGTTCTTCACTGCCCCCGATAAGCTTACCGTTTTCTTTCAACGCATGGATATATTCTACGGCTGACTGCAGGACAATACTCTGTCTTCCCTTCTGCTTCCGGTACTGATGTATCTCTGTTCTGTGAATATGTATATTTTCAAAGCTCTCCCTCTGTGACTGGTTCTGTAGCATCTCCAGCCGCAGTCTGAGCTGTTCTTTCAATTCTTTCGTTCCCTCCGACAAAAGTGCCGGATTCTGTCCGGTAATACTTTGTAAATAAGAGGTCAGCACGTTCTCCGCTCTGCTCTTCATCTCATCATAATGGAACTCGGGAAAATCTCTCATAATAGAAGGCATATACAGATTTGTCGCGGAGGATACGGACTTCGGTGTCATCTCCACTTCCGCTTCTCTCTGCTTCATGCCCTCGATCATGGAATCTGTACCGAATAACATTCTGGAGGTATCCCGTAATTTTTCACGGATCCTGCAATAAGTATAATAAATGATCCCTGCCAGTACCAGACACAATACCAGTATAACAATAATAGCGATCAGACTTCCGTTCATTTATATTTCTCTTTCTTTTTCATTCATAACAGTTCAGTACAGCAGATATCATAAAGGTATCTGCTGTACTGTTTCCGGTAAATATATTCTGACGAGTATGTATTATACTCTGTCGTTGTCATCAAAAGGATCGCCGCACTCCGGGCAGAACTTAGGAGGATGTGCAGGATCTTCCGGCTCCCAGCCGCATTTATCACATTTATAGATCGGTGCTCCTTCCGGCTTCTTTGCTCCGCATTCGGAACAGAACTTGCCCTGATTTACTGCACCACAGCTGCAGGTCCAGCCTGCGTCCGAAGGCTTAGGTGCTCCACACTCAGCACAGAACTTACCACGGTTATCCGTAGCGCCGCAGCTACAGGTCCAGCCAAGTACCGGTGCCTGCATCTTAGGAGCCTGCCCCCGCGCGGGTGCTGCCTGTGCCTGCTGCATACCACTGTTCTGCTGGGCATCCATCTGATACAGCTGTCCGGCATTGATACCGCCTACCATGTTCGCCATGTTCATGCCTGCAAATGCCATCATGGGACCGGTAGAGGTGTTGGATGCTGCCATCTTCATAGCCTCTGCCTGTGCAGCGGTCATGGTAGCTGCTGCCATTCCGGTATTGCGCAGTACTGCGGTTCTCTGCAGATCTGCGATGGTCTTTGCATCCTCATCAGGGATCTTCGCAGAATTGATATTAATGGTAACGATCTCGATACCACGAAGTTTGGTCCACAGATCGGAAAGCTCTTCCTTCAAAGCTTCTGTCAGTTCCGCAGTATGTGCGGGAACTTCGCTGGGACGAACACCCAGGGCGGAGATTTTAGCCAGTGCAGGCTGCAGAGCGGTCAACAATTCTGCCTTCATCTTCGCTACCAGTTCGCTTCTGGTATAGGACTCTGTTACGTTACCGCATACATTTTTATAGAATAACAAAGGATCCACCAGGTGGAAGGAATACTCACCGTTACAACGTAAGGAGGTATCCAGATCCAGTCCGATATTCTGGTCAATTACACGGAACGGAATAGGGCTTGCCGTACCAAAGAGGTTGTTCATGATCTCCTTGATATTGAAGAAGTAGATTCTCTGGTCCTTCGCCGCATTACCGCCAAAGGTAAAACGTTTTCCGATATTGGAAAAAGTATTCTTAACGCTCTCGCCAAGATTGCCGTAGAACAAACTGGGTTCTGTGGAAGAATCATATACGAACTCACCGGCATCCGCACAGAACTCTACGATTCCGCCCTGATCCACGATGATCATACACTGTCCTTCGTTAACTGCTACGATGGAGCCGTTAGAGATAATGTTCTCCACACCCTTGGTGTTGCTGTTACGTCCATTGGTTACTCGCTGCTGTCCTTTTACTACCAATACATCGTTAGAAAGAGAATCACAGTAGAAATACTCTCTCCACTGGTCAGCCATCATGCTGCTGACTGCATCTTTTGCTGCTCTGATTAAACCCATTACCGCACCTCCGTTTTATATATGAAAAATTGTTCTTTTTCACATCTCTTATATTTTAGCAAATTTTACACATTCCCTCAACTGCTTTTCATAAAATATCGTCATTTTTCCTTTACAATGTGTCTTTTTTCTACTAAACTGTGATATTAGAGATGTTTGATTACAATATACTATAAAAGGATCAAAAGAAATATGGGTAAAAAAGCTACAAAAGCCGCTGATAATATGTACTATCTCGCACGATGCGAAGCTGCCAAGACAAATCCGGACTTCAGCAGCCGGGAAAAGGCCGCTGAACTGGTAGGCATCGACCGCACCAGACTGGCAAGGATCGAACTGGATACCATCGCCCCATATCCGGAGGAAGTCAAGGCTATGGCAGAGGCATATAATACACCGGAGCTGTGCAACTCCTACTGTGCCAGAGAATGCCCCTTAGGACGCAACAGTGTATCAGAGGTTGACATTGTAGACTTTGACCGGCTGGCGCTGAAAGTACTGGGATCCTTGAAAGATATCGATACACTTCGCGCTTCCCTGATCGCTATCTCCGAAGACGGCGTGATCTCTGAGGATGAGCGTCCGGCATTTCAGGATATTCTGGATTCCCTGGAGAAGATCAGTACCAATGCCAAGGCATTAAAGCTCTGGGCCATTAAAAATATACACATTCAGGAGGAGGATGTCTGATCCTCCTCCTTTTTTATACTATTTTTATGACACTCTTTTCGTTTTCTTTATTTTGCCGCCGCTTTCTCGGCAAATTCCGTGGTTACCAGTTTTTCATAGGGCACTCTCTCTTTCAGTACATCAGAGTCCTCCAGAATGTTCTGTAACAGGTCAAAGGCATCTTCGTGGAAGATCAGGTCTTTTTTCCAGGTATCCTGCTCCTGATATCTGGCAACGATGGCTGTCAACGTATCACTCCCGGTCTCTGCAAACTGGGGTGCAATACATTTGGCGATTTCTTCCGCACTGTGCTCCTGCACATAATCCATACCTTTTTGCAGGGCATCGGTAAATGCCTGAATTGTCTCCGCATTTTTCTCTATATAACTCTTTCTGGCAGAAAAAGAAGTATACGGTACATAGCCGGATTCCTCGCCTAAAGATGCCACCACATAGCCGTCACCTTTCTGTTCTAACAACGTAGCATGCGGCTCGAACTCAATGGTAAAGTCTCCCTGTCCGCCGGAAAAAGCTGCTGCCGTGGAACCGAAGTCAATGCTCTGGTCGATGGACAGATCCGTTGTCGGATCCATATTATTTTTCTCCAAAATATATTCAAATACCATCTCCGGCATACCGCCCGCTCTACCGCCTAAGACGGCAGCACCTTTTAACATATCCCACGAAAAGTCATCGATAGGCTCTCTCGCCACCAGGAAATTCCCTGCCCGTTGGGTCAGCTGGGCAAAGTTCACCACATAGTCTTCCGTTCCCCCGGCATAGGTATAAATCGTACTTTCGCTGCCCATGAAACCGATGTCCGCCTCACCGGTCAGCACCGCCGTCATAGTCTTATCCGCGCCGAATCCCGTTACCAGTTCCAGATCGATCCCGGCATCGGCAAAGTATCCTTCCTCGATAGCCACATACATCGGTGCATAAAAAATAGAGTGGGCTACTTCATTGAGCACCACTCTTGTCTTCTTTGGTCCGTTCGTCTGTTCTGCGCTGCCGCAGCCCGTAAGTGCACCTGCCGCAAGCAGTACAGCCAATATCGCTGCCATTACTTTCTTTGTTTTCATAATCGTTCATCCTCCCTGAGATTACATATCTATTCTATGTAATCCCAGGGAAAATGTTCCGGAATATTTACAGGTTCGCCTTGATCCTGTCGATCATCTCCTGATATTCTGCATCCGTCAAAAAGGTCTTGCCGGGATTCATCTCGAAAGTGCCGCCCCACTCGAAACCGTCCTTGTACTTCGGGCACAGGTGCATGTGCAGATGGCAGCCGGTGTCGCCGTATGCTCCGTAATTTAACTTATCTGGATGGAATGCTGCATGGATGGCTTTCGCTGCATGCGCCACATCCTCAAAAAATAATCTTCTCTCTTCCTCGCTGATGTCCACGATCTCACTGACATGGTCCTTGTATGCTACGATGCATCTGCCGGGATGGCTCTGTTCCTTGAACAGGATCAGGCTGCTCACCTTCAGGTCACAGATGAAAATACCGAACTTATCTAACAGTTCCCCTCTCATACAATATCCACAATTTGCGTCTTTCATTTGTTCTCCTATCTGCCCGCTTGCGGGGCGTGCCGTCTCCGGCTGTATTCTTATTCCGGTAACACCGGGTGGTATCAGCTACAGTGTGATGTTGATCAGCTTATGAATATTCTCCGGGGCGTAATTCAACACCAGCTCCGTAGGGAAATCCAGTTCCCTCATCAGCTGTTCGGTCTCGACAAATTTTCCTATGGCAAAACACATATGGCTGTCCGTTCCCATTATAACAGGCTGTTCATATTTCATGCAAGTCTTTAACAATTCTATGATATTTTCCCTGCCTCCCTGTCTTGACGACCGGGGATTTAGAGAAGAATTGTTCACTTCCAATGCAACGTGCGCCTGCTTTGCTTCCCGCACCAGTTCCTCGTAATCTAAAGGGAATCTGCCATCATCGGGATGTCCCAGTATTTTCACATAAGGGTTCTGAAATGCTCTCACGGAAGCTAACGTATTCTCCTTACGACTTCCCGCAGTAAAAGCAAAAGGATGGATGCTGGCAAGCGCATAATCCATCTTCTGCAGATAACGTTCCTCCAGATCCAGCTTACCGTCCGTGTCACAGATATTGGCTTCCACACCACACAAAAGATGGAGCCTTCCACCTGTCACCGGTACCACTCTGCCGCTAACCTCTTCTCTGTCATACTCTCTGGGAATCACTTTATAATTGCTAAAAAAGAACTCATGCGGTCCTCCGGGAGAGATGGGACCATGTTCACTCATTCCCAGGTATCTGATCCCGACTGCCAGTGCAGCGTCAATATTTTCTAATAAAGTACTATACGCATGCCCTGCTGCCAGAGAATGCGTATGAAGATCCATAAATGCTTTCATAAAATTTTTCCTGTTTCCGATTTTGCTACTTATTTTTATTTCTCTTTATTTTTCTTGTGGGTTTCCTTTTCGGGCTCCCTGGCTTTCGCGTCGTTTGCCAGTTCCGCTACAAGCTGTTCCACGATCATTTTCTTCATGTAGACATCAAAACTTAAGAGACAGATCAAGGCAAATTTCTGTAAGAATTCTCGTTCTTCTCCGGAGGTCTCCGTAAAGGAATTCTCTGCTCTGCGAAATTTGTCCACTACGTCTTTTTTTAAGTCCTCCAGCTGTTCCTTTTCCAAAGATACGACTTCTTTATATACGCTTTCCAGGTCAAATGCCTGTCCATTTTGAAAATAATGATCGGTGATCGGCTGCAACAGCGTCTGAATCTCATTCATGGGAATCACGCCCTTATAGTAATAGATGAAAATGAGCATCAGAACATGTTCCTTGGAATATTTCTTCTTCACCGGAGGAGGAAGCAGATCGTTTTTTGCATAATTGTTGATCATGGTCTTGGTCAGGACGCGGTCCTCGGTCTGCGGGCGTACTGCCGAACGCAGCTTTCGATCCATAAAAGTCAGTACCTGATCCATATACAGATCAATATTCGGAATGTCTTCTGATTTGATATATTCCACTTTCTCCAGGCTCTGTAAAATCGTCTGAAGTAATTCTTCTGTTGTTGCCATACTAATCTCCATTCCGCAGACGATTCCTTTCATCGGAGGAATCGCGAATCAAATTTCTAATTTGGATTCTGCGATAAGGGCTACTTTGTGCCGCCTGCGGCACAAATAGCCGTGCTTCGCACTCTGCTGTCTGTTTCGCAGACGGTTCTCTCGTTGATGCCTGCGGATTGCTCCGTGCTACGCACTCCCACAATCCTACCCAATATTCGCATATCGTGGGATTATCATCCCACTTTTATGCTCATATCGGGGCGGGTCCTAAGGTCTTTCACCCACCTATGAGCAAGCTCATGTGGGTTTAGACCTTTTGACCCTGACATCATTATATAGTATCCAAAACTACATGTCAACACTTCCATCTTTTCTACGTTTTCATTTTCTACACCCTTTGAAATTATGAAGATTTTATAACTATTTTGTTTCACGCCTTTACTTTAAAACTTTAGTATGCTAAAATACAGATAGTTGCGTTGTATGGATTACAACTATGGAAAGGTGTGTCGATCATGAATAAAAAAATCAAAACGGATGCTGTGGATTCTCTGTTTGATGCAGTATTGTGTCTGCAGTCCCGGGAGGAATGTTACAGTTTCTTCGAAGATCTGTGTACAGTCAATGAATTATTGTCTCTGTCACAGCGTTTTGAAGTAGCTGCCATGTTGAAAGATGGCAAGACTTATCTGGAAATCGCCGAGAAAACCGGAGCCTCCACCGCTACCATCAGCAGAGTGAATCGTTCTCTGAATTATGGCAATGACGGTTATGAACTGGTATTCGGACGTATGGAGAAAAAAGACGTTGGCAAATAATCCCCAACGTCTTTTTCTTGTATCTTATTTTGCTGTTTCTTCTGCCGCCGTATTTTGCGTCTGTTCCGGCGCTGCTGTATTTTCCTGATTTTCTCTCTTTTCTTCCTCTTCCACTTCTTTCAGTGCTTCTGCAATTGCAGCCTTTGCACTCTTACGTCCCGCACGCGTCGCTTTGGCTGCTTTCGCTTTTCCCTTTTTATCCGGTACCGTCTGGTTCATATCGATCTTACCCTGAAATATGGCATGTTCATCAATCACAATGACCTTGGTGGCGATATCTCCCAGTACCTTTGCAGAAGCCGTCAGTTCTGCTTTCTCCGGAGCCGTAATATTTCCGGTCACTTCTCCGCCGATCAGTACGGAGGCCGCCTGTACTTCTCCGGTGACCACACTGCCGGCACCAAGAATCAGACTGCCCGTTACCGTTACATTGCCGCCGATCTTACCGTCAATTCTTGCAGAGCCATCCAGCGTAAAATCACCGTTCAATTCCGCACCGGCACCGATCAGTGTATTTATTTTTGTATCTGTACTCTTTTTACCTAACATGTATTTTCCAAACCTTTCCGCAATCAGCCGCTGATTGCCAACATATCCATAGGATTGATATAACTTCCGTCCTTCTGCATCTGGTAACCCAGATCCGCATTGTCTTCTCCTATCACAAACAGAGTCGTCCCCTGCACCACGGAATCTCCGACAGCTACTGTGGCATCTCCCTTATTCCGATAGATTGTGATATATCCGTTACCATGATCCACCCACACACTGTGTCCATAGGTCTCATCATCATTCACTGCCATTACCGTACCGCTTGCTACAGCAACCACCGTTGTGCCTACCGATGCATGGAAAATGCACATAGGCTCACCTTCCGTTACTTCTTCCATGGATGCCGAACCGGTCAGCGGGAATTCCGTAGGAAGACTCTGCTTCTCCAGGGTCGCCGACAACTCGTTCTCACTCTGCACCTTCTGGCTTACGGTATCACTCAGTATCTGGATTTCTTCCGCCTGTTCCGTTACCTGAGCCTCCAGCTTGCTGTTCTGCTCCGCCAGTGTCTTGTTTTCCTCTTCCAGGGCTACCACCTGTTCATGGCTTCGTCTGCCGGCATTTTCCCATAATTGACCTTCATAGATAAAATAGCCGATCACTCCGCCAATGAGTATACACAGCATAATTACAATTACTTCCGCGAGCCATGCCCGTATCCGAAACTGCTTTACATTTGCATCTGCTGCATCGGATGTAAGGATCAGCACATGGTTCAGTTTCCGCTTATGTTTACGTTCTTTCATAGAGTCACCTCCAATAGATATCACTCCATTTTATCATATGAAATCCCTTACAGCAATCATTTCTTAACAATTTTGTAATAAATTCCCAATATTTTCTTTCATTTATCTCTATTTATAAGGGAATTCCCTGTATTTTTTGTGCAAATTCAATAATACTATATTTACTTTTTATATGGGCTGTGCTATTCTTATGCTGTTGTCGGGAAGATCGACAGCACAGCTGTTAGAAAAGTGATTTTTGGAGGTATGTATTATGAACAAAGGTACCGTAAAGTGGTTTAACAATCAGAAGGGTTATGGCTTCATCTCTGATGAATCCGGCAAGGATGTATTCGTACATTACAGCGGACTGAACATGGATGGTTACAAGACTCTGGAGGAAGGCGCAGCCGTTTCTTTCGATATCGTAGATGGTGAAAAGGGTCCCCAGGCTGTTAACGTAACCAAACTTTAATTTTATAAAACTACAGCGTACAAAATGCCGCAGACATTATTTGCCTGCGGCATTTTTATATTCATTAAACTTCCCCGCTGCATATCTTCAGTACGTCTTCCCACTTCATACTGCCTCCGAACAGGTCCAGTGCACTTCCGATGGTCACATTCATCCGGTTTCGTCCCAATTCCTTCAGAAGGAGCAGATCTTCCATGGAATGGACGCCACCCGCATATGTGACGGGATTCCCGGTGTAACCTCCGAGGTCCTTTACCAGATCCTGTTCGATCCCCCGGGCCTTCCCTTCCACATCCACCGCATGGATCAGAAATTCCCCGCAATATGCTGACAGCTTTTCCAGCAGCGACTCATTCACGATCTCTTCCGTCAGCTTCTGCCAGCGATCCGTCACCACGAGATACTTTTCTCCCACACGTTTACAACTGACATCCAGCACCAGCCGTTCTCTGCCTACCACGTATACCAGTCGCTCCAGTCTGTCATAATCGATCCTGCCCTCTCTGAATACATAGGAAGTCACGATCACATGAGAAGCTCCGGCATTCAGATAATCTCCGGCATTTTCCGGAGTGATACCGCCTCCCACCTGCAATCCTCCCGGATACGCCTGTAAAGCTGCCAATGCCTGTTTTTGGGTCTCCTCATAGTAGGGACTGTCATAGGAATTTAACAGAATAATATGACCACCTTTTAACTTATTTTTTTGATAAAGTGCTGCGTAAAAGGCTGCATCCTGCTCCGACACAAAATTTTCCTGTGCCTGATCGCCGCTGTCTTTCAGACTTCCGCCGACGATCTGTTTTACTTTTCCATTATGAATATCAATACAGGGCCGAAATTCCATTTATTTCCTCATTTCTGCAGACACCTCTGCATCTGTCTGTTTTGGAATCCATACGTATATTTTTTCCAAATCCTCACATACTACCCTTAAACCGGTCATTTCTGTCCGGATAGAACATTCCCGCAATGGGACATTTTGAAATGGAGGACATTATGAAAAATAGCGCAAAATCCAAGTTAAGTAAAAAGTTACTGGTGTTTGGAATCCTTACTGTTTACCTGTGCATGGCAACAGCCTGCGGTACGAACAAAGGAAACGGCAACGGAAATGGCAGCAGCATGGCTGCCACTCCGGAGAGTACGGTTACGCCGCCCGCGGAGAAAGGCACCTCTGCCACAGACAACATGGGTGATACCAATGGCAACGGTAATACGGTATCCGAGAATGATTCCATGCTGGATAACGCCGGCAATGCGGTAGATGAAGCCGGTGATACGGTAGGCAATATCGTGGATGATGCTGCAAACGGTATATCCGATATCACGAACGATCTGGTAGGCAATGATAACGCTACCACCGGAACCGATCAGCGATAACTCAGACTTCTTCCATGATCGTACCTTCCCGGTAAGCTTCCAGGAGTTCTTCCAGATAGAAGATATTCTCCTGGATCTCCTTGCCGGTATCGGTATCCGCCACCATTTTTCTCCGGGAAAAATTCTCCACTACAATGGAATCCGAGAAAATATCTGACTCCTTTAAAATAGCCGCTTCTGTAGATTCAAAAGGTTCATGGGCCACCAGACGCATTCCCCGGGAATTGCATACCAGGGTATATCCGGCGATTCCCGTCTTTTTCTGATAGGCCTTAGAAAATCCCCCATCAATGATCAACAGCTTTCCTCCGCATTTGATGGGTGACTCTCCGTGAATCTGCTCTACGGGAACATGGCCGTTCACGATGTGTGCATCCGCCTTGTCCAGGCCGAACTCTTCCAGAATACTGCCTATGACTTCCTCATTCTCCAACAGCTTATAATAACTGTTTTTTTCTTCTATGTGTGTTTCCTTATCCTCCAGAAAATAACGTTCGAAAGTAGCCATTTTGGCCTTGCCGAATACCGGGGAGCCGGGGCCTGCCCAGATATACCAGATCATATCCTGTCCTAACGCACGTTCCTTAGCATCCTTGGCGTAATAACCTCTTCTGGCATAGTATTCCAAAATATCATACAGCGCTTTCCCGGAATATTCTTTTCCGCAGATTTCCACCTGTTTGAAGCTTCCGTCCGGATTCAGAGGCACACAACCGTGATATAACAGATTTCCATTGTAGATCTTATACATTCCGCCTTTGGAATAGAGGAATTTTACATGTCTCTGTAATTTTTCACAGCGCATGAACACCTGCTGCAAACGCAGCATGACCTTGCTCTCTTCCTCGGTGAGTTCATAGGGGTGTTCCGGATCCAACGTAGGAAAATCCACATCCTTCATAGGATAGGTTTTTCCATCCACGCAGACCGTCTTTTTCTGAAAATCTATTTTATCCAGCAGCATCCGACTCTCCATGTGGAATTCCGGGTGCCGCATGATCAGCTGTCCCTCCAGTTTGAACTGTAGAATGGCAATGGCTTTATGCATTTTCGTATCCAGTCCCAGATCTTTGGTGTTATAATCTGTATTGAATTTTATGGCAAATGCTTCACAGTCGGTATTTTCATAGGTCTCCAGTGCAAAGGTGGCCAATGGAAGCAGGTTAATGCCGTAGCCATCCTCCAGGGTTGCCAGGTTGCCATATCTGGCAGACATCCGTATCACATTGGCAATACAGGCCAGGCTTCCGGCCGCTGCACCCATCCACACCATGTCATGGTTCCCCCACTGTACATCTACAGAATGGTATTGGCATAGTGTGTCCATAATAATATGAGGCCCTGGGCCTCTGTCGTAAATATCTCCCACAATATGCAGATGATCAATGACCAGCCGCTGGATCAGATGGCTTAATGCGATGATAAATTGCGGTGCCCTGCCGATCCGGATGATGGTATGGATGATCTCATTATAGTATGCTTCTTTATCCTGAATTTCTTCCTTTTCCGTAATCAGTTCTTCGATGACATAGGCGAAATCCTTCGGCAATGCTTTTCTGACCTTGGACCTTGTATATTTTGAAGAGACACGCTTAATGACCTGTACCAGCCGGTGCAGGGATATTTTGTACCAGTCTTCCAGATTGTCCTCTTCTCTCTCAACGATCTCCAGCTTGCTCTCCGGATAATAAATGAGAGTGGCCAGACTTTTTTTATCCTTACTGCTGATGGTGTTGCCGAATTCCTCGTCGATCTTACGGCGCACGGAACCGGATCCATTCTTTAAGACGTGATTGAACTGCTCGTATTCGCCGTGGATGTCAGTGAGGAAGTGTTCGGTGCCTTTGGGGAGGTTCAGGATGGACTGGAGGTTGATGATCTCCGTGGAGGCTGCCGCTTGTGTTTTATATTGGTGCGAGAGGGTCTTTAGAACCTTCTGTTCCATTTCGTTCATGAAGTTCGCCTTTCTCTGTCCCCTACGCAGCTTCGCCTGAGTATAAGAAACGCGGCACGCTCGTACTTTAGTACGATGCGCTCATGTCGCAGAGCGTAGCGGTACATAAGCGAGGATAGTACCCTCGCAATGCGTCCCTTGGGACGCTATGGTACCGACGTCTGCTTACGGCCTGCTTATTCTTACACTCAGTCAAGCTGCTGGTTTATTGAAAATTCCATAAAAATATATTACATTGCTGCATCGATCACGTTGGACATGTTGTACATGCCGGCGGGTTTGCCTGCCAGGAATTTGGCAGCCTGTACGGCACCTTTGCCGAATACAGCTTTGGAGTAGGCGGTATGGGAGAAGGTTACGACTTCGTCCGCTCCGGCGAAGATGACATCGTGGTCGCCGACGATGGTGCCGCCTCTGACGGCACTGATGCCGATCTCTTTCTTGGGTCTGCGTTCTCTGCGTGTACTGCGGTCGTAGACGTATTCGTATTCGTTATCGAATTCTTCGTTAATGGAGTCCGCCAGTGCCAGTGCGGTGCCGCTGGGAGCGTCTAGTTTCAGGTTATGATGTTTTTCTACGATCTCAATATCAAATCCCGCAGGTGCCAACACTCCGGCTGCTTCTTTTAACAGTTTTAACATCAGGTTGATACCCAGGGACATATTGGCGGATTTTAAAATAGCCACCTTTTTCGCTGCTTCGTCTACTTTCGCCAGCTGTGCCTCGGACAGGCCGGTGGTGCACAGCACGCAGGGGATTTTCTTCTCTACGCAGTAATTTAACAGCTTGTCTACTGCTACTGCCGCAGAGAAATCAATGATGCAATCTGCAGCCACATCGCATTTTGCAATATCCGTGAATACAGGGTAAGGATTGTGTCCATCGTCTCTGGCATCGATTCCCGCCACCAGTTCCATATCGGGATCTGCCGCGATCAGTCCGCTGATCACCTGTCCCATTTTTCCGTTACATCCATGCATGATTACTTTTACCATTTTGTTCTCTCCTATCTTAATATTCTGATGTCGGGGTCAAAAGCCCCCGACCTTGATGCCTACGGATTGCTCCGTGCTACGCACTCCCACAATCCTAACCAATATTCGCATATTGTGGGATTGTCATCCCACTTTTATGCTCATATCGGGGCGGGTCCTAAGGTCTTTCACCCACCTATGAGCAAGCTCATGTGGGCTTAGACCTTTTGACCCTGGCATCATATCCTTATATACTTAAAAACATCCCGCCTATGATAAAAATTTCACAGGCGGGATTCTTCCACTCTTGCTTTTTAATTTCCAGCCTACAGGATACCATAATCCTTCAGGGCTTTTTCAAGCCTCTTGGCATTTGCCTCATCCATTTCGCACAGAGGCATACGGAACGCTCCGGCTCCCATTCCCATCATATTCAGTGCTGTCTTCACCGGGATCGGGTTCACTTCGCAGAACAGTGCATTGCACAGATCCATAGCATCCAGCTGCATCTGACGGCTGCCTGCCACATCTCCGTCGAAGAACTTCTGACAGATCTCGTGAGTCTGTGTAGGTGCTACATTGGAAAGCACGGAGATAACTCCGATACCGCCCAGAGACAGGATAGGTACGATCTGGTCATCATTGCCGGAATAGATATCCACGACACCCTGACCGATAGCTGCCAGATGTGCGATCTGGCTGATATTGCCGCTGGCTTCCTTGACACCTACGATGTTCTCTACATCCTTACACAGCTTCACCACAGTCTCCGGCAGGATATTGCAGCCGGTGCGGCTGGGCACGTTGTACAGAATAGCAGGAACCTTCACGGAATCCGCAACGGTCTTGAAGTGACGATACAATCCCTTCTGGGTTGCTTTATTGTAATAGGGGCTTACCAGCAGGATGCCGTCCACACCGTATTTTTCCGCTTCCTGGGACAGATATACTGCGGTATCGGTACAATTAGAACCTGTACCGGCCACTACGGGGATTCTCTTCGCTACTTTGTCTACACAGTATTTGATGGTATCCAGATGTTCCTCATGGGTCAACGTTGAGGATTCTCCTGTAGTACCACATACGATAATGGCATCTGTGCCGTTTGCGATCTGGAATTCGATCAGTTCACCGAATTTCTCATAGTTGACAGATCCGTCTTCGTTCATGGGTGTGACGATTGCCACGCCTGCTCCTTTAAAAATAGCCATATGTTTCCTCCATTTGCAAAACGCCAGCGCACAATGGCGCCGGCGCTGATTATCCAAGCTTATTTGATAGCGCCCCATCTGCTTACGAGATGACAGTCATACGCTTCTTAAACGTATGCCCAAGATAACAATATACAGGATACCTTATCTTTCGGCGTGTTCCCCTTTCTTCTTCCCTCAACGGTACCTGTTACCTCCGAAAAAATACTCTTGAAAAACGCAACCTCTATCTTCTTAAATATAATTTTATGATAGCATTAACCCATGTGACTGTCAATCCCAGACCTTGAATTTTACGGTCTCGATCTTGGATACTTCATCTGCCAGAACGCATATTTCATCGTTCAAAGTAATTCCTGTCAGGATCACATCCGTATCTCCTCTGCATTCCAACAGTGTCTTCAGAGTATCCACTGTAATGATATCCTTTTCCACCAGTCCCAGCACTTCATCTAAGATCAGCAGATTGCATTCTCCGGTGGTCAACACCTTTTTAGCAAAGCCGATTCCGTTACGGATGTTCTGGATTTCCTCCTGCTTCTTCTCCTCAGGCAATTCTGCAAAATTGCTGTCCGATTTTTCGAAACGGAACAATTTGATCTCCGGTTCCATCCTGCGCAGGAAATCCGAATCCTCCAGTCCCTTTCCCTTCAGGAACTGAATGATAACGACTCTCTTTCCCTCTACTGCTGCCTGTACTGCTCTTCCGATCGCTGCCGGTGATTTGCCTCTGCCATCGCCGGTATAAATATAGATGCATCCTTCTGCCATTACACACCTCATGGTCTATCTGCGTTTGCGGCAGATAGCTGTCCGCAGTTGTTAGTTACTTATGCATTTCTTTATACCATATATTGTAAATTTTTGCAATCTTTTGTCGTCAGACTATGGATTCCCGGGCTTCCTCCAACAGCTCCAGTTTGCTGACGGACACTTCGAATGCGACACGTTTCTCCACATTTTCTTCATCCAGTTTCTTCATATATTCACGGCTTTGGATCCGTCCCCAGATAGCACAGCGCTCGCCCACTTTGAAATGTTCTGCATAGCGTGCATTGCGTCCCCAGCAGATGCAGGGAATGTAATCAGATTTGCCGTAAGGGCGGTTCACGGCAAGCAGCAGGTCTGCGATCTCCCTTCCTAACGGTGTCTTGCGGTATACCGGCTCCTTACATATATATCCATCGAGATAGATCTGGTTCGTCTTGGAACTTTCTTCCATCTCCTCAATAAATTTCACCTCTCTGGCAAACACAGACAATACCAGTCTGTTCTTACGCTCCTCATGACGGTTATAGGACCGGAACTGCCCATTAACGCACAAAAGCATTCCAATATAGCTCGCTGTCACATCTAAAAGTCTCTCCGAGACCATCACCGGTATGATGTCAAAGCTGTCACTCAGTCTCGTACACCTTAAGTCCACCATGTAGAATCCTTCCCCGTAGATCTCATGGCTGTAGGAAAAATCGCTTACCACTTCCCCCATCACCGTTACCTGATTGTTTTCAATAACCTTATCTGTCATTTTTGTTCTCCCTTCTACATCTTCTGACTCTTCTACAACAATCCTTATGTATTGCACTACTATTTATACTCTATTTTTTATCGTTTGAGTACTAAAACCCATCGCATAAAAATGCAAATACCGCCCAAAAGTTGTTAGAAACCACCAAAAACGTTGATTTTACACGGTTTTTTCTTGCGTCCGGAAATGATAAGTGCTATACTGAAACAGTTTGAAAAAAGGATAAATCAGCTGCACGCATTTTTAGAAAGGCAAGGATTTTTATGAGACAAAAAAGAGAAGATGTCAGAAACGTTGCAATCATTGCTCACGTAGACCACGGTAAAACCACCTTGGTGGATGAGCTGTTAAAACAAAGCGGTGTATTCCGTGAAAATCAGGAAGTTGCTGAGCGTGTCATGGACTCCAACGATATCGAGCGCGAGCGTGGTATCACCATTCTGTCCAAGAACACTGCTGTTATGTATAAGGGTACCAAGATCAACATCATCGACACCCCGGGTCACGCAGACTTCGGCGGCGAAGTAGAACGTGTCCTGAAGATGGTAAACGGTGTTATCCTGGTAGTAGATGCTTTCGAAGGTGCTATGCCCCAGACCAAATTCGTACTCCGTAAGGCTCTGGAATTAAAGCTTCCCGTTATCGTATGTATCAACAAGATCGATCGACCCGAAGCAAGACCCGATGAAGTCGTAGACGAAGTACTGGAGCTGTTCTTAGAACTTGATGCGGACGATTCCCAGTTAGACTGTCCTTTTGTGTACGCTTCCGCCAAGGCAGGTATTGCTTCCCTGGATGCCGACGAGATGGGTACTGATATGGAGCCTCTGTTCGAGACCATCATCAACTACATTCCCGCTCCCGAAGGTGACCCCGAGGCAGCTACCCAGGTACTGATCAGTACCATCGATTATAATGAATATGTAGGACGTATCGGTGTCGGTAAGGTAGACAACGGTACCATCCGTGTGAATCAGGATGTGGTCATCTGTAACCACCACAACCCCGACAAGATCATCAAGACCAAGGTCAGCAAGCTGTACGAGTTTGATGGTCTGAATAAAGTAGAGGTAAAGGAAGCAGGCATCGGTTCCATCGTTGCCATCTCCGGTATCAGCGAGCTTCACATCGGTGACACCATCTGCTCTCCGGAAAATGTGGTACCCATTCCTTTCCAGAAGATCAGTGAGCCCACCATCGCCATGCAGTTCATGGTAAATGATTCTCCTCTGGCAGGCCAGGAGGGTAAATTCGTTACCAGCCGTCACCTGCGTGACAGACTGTTCCGCGAGTTAAATACCGATGTATCCTTACGTGTGGAAGAGACCGATTCTCCCGACCGTTTCAAAGTATCCGGCCGTGGTGAGCTGCATCTGTCCGTGTTGATCGAGAATATGCGTCGTGAAGGTTTCGAATTCGCCGTAAGTAAGGCAGAGGTTCTGTATCATACCGATGAAAACGGTAAAAAGTTAGAGCCCATGGAGCTGGCTTATATCGATGTCCCCAACGAGTTTGCCGGTGCTGTCATCGAGAAGCTGGGACAGCGGAAAGGTGAGCTTCGTAACATGGGTTCCATCTCCGGCGGCACTTACACCCGTCTGGAGTTCTCCATCCCCGCAAGAGGACTGATCGGTTACCGTGGCGAGTTCATGACCGACACCAAGGGTAACGGTATCCTGAACACCGTATTCGATGACTACGGTCCCTACAAGGGAGATATCCAGTATCGTAAGATGGGTTCCCTGATCGCTTTCGAATCCGGTGAATCTATCACCTACGGTCTGTACAATGCACAGGAACGCGGTACTCTCTTCATCGGACCCGGCGAGAAAGTATACTCCGGTATGGTCATCGGTCAGACCGGCCGCAGTGAGGACATCGAGATCAATGTCTGCAAGAAAAAGCAGCTGACCAACACCCGTTCCTCCAGCGCCGACGAAGCTCTGCGTCTGACACCGCCCAGGATTCTGTCTCTGGAGCAGGCTCTGGACTTCATCGATACCGACGAACTGTTGGAGGTAACTCCCACAAACCTTCGTATCCGTAAGAAGATCCTGGATCCGACCCTGAGAAAACGTGCCATGATCAATAAAAAAGCTTAACTTAATAAGACTAGAATTTAAAAATACCTCCCTGTATTCCGGAAACGGTAACAGGGAGGTATTTTTGTAAGCTTAAAAGCTGTTTCTATTTTTGGCTGTTGATATAGTTGATCAATCCCTCTGCGGCAATGATCTTCTGCATGAACTCGGGGAATGCCTGTCCCTGGAAGCTCTCGCCGGTGGTGAGATCTTTGATCACTCCGGTATTGAAGTCTATCTCGACTTCATCGCCATTGTTGATCTTGCGGGATGCCTCTGGACACTCAATGATGGGCAACCCGATATTGATGGCATTGCGGTAGAAGATTCTGGCAAAGGTCTCTGCGATGACGCAGCTGACACCTGCCGCCTTGATGGCGATGGGGGCATGCTCTCTGGAGGAGCCGCAGCCGAAGTTTTTCTCCGCTACGATAATGTCACCTTTTTTCACATTTTTGATAAAGTCCTTGTCAATATCCTCCATGCAGTGAGTCGCCAGTTCTGCTGGGTCGGAAGAATTCAGGTATCTTGCGGGAATGATAACATCTGTATCCACGTTATCCCCGAATTTGAAAACTATTCCTTTTGCGTTGTTCATTTTCTATTACCTCTTTTATTTTATTTCAGTTCACAAGGGCAGGAAATCTTGCCGGTGATAGCGCTGGCTGCTGCCACTGCAGGGCTCGCCAGATAGATCTCACTCTTTACATGTCCCATACGTCCCACGAAATTACGGTTGGTCGTGGAGACACATTTCTCTCCCTCCGCCAGGATACCCATATATCCGCCAAGACAGGGTCCGCAGGTAGGTGTACTTACCACTGCTCCCGCTTCGATGAAGGTCTTAAGAAGTCCCTCTTCCATTGCCTGCATGTAGATGGACTGGGTGGCGGGGATCACGATACAGCGCATTCCCTTTGCCACATGTCTGCCTGCAAGTACCTTCGCTGCGGTGCGCAGATCGTCGATACGTCCGTTGGTACAGGATCCGATCACTACCTGATCAATGGCGATAGGCTCCATCTCGTGAATCTCATCGATGGTATGTGTATTCTCCGGCAGATGCGGGAATGCCACGGTAGGCCGTAAAGTGCTCAGATCAATGGTATATTCTGCATCGTACTGTGCATCCGGATCTGCTTCAAATACCTTATAGGGGCGTTTTGAATGCTCTTTCATGTAAGCAATAGCCTTCTCATCCACAGGGAAAATACCGTTCTTACCGCCGGCTTCGATAGCCATGTTGGCAATGGTGAAGCGGTCATCCATGGACAGATTAGCAATACCGTCTCCCACAAATTCCATAGACTTATACAGTGCACCGTCCACACCGATCATGCCGATGATATGTAAGATCACATCCTTACCGCTGACCCATTCTGCGGGTTTGCCGGTCAGATTGAATTTGATCGCCGCAGGTACTTTGAACCATGCCTTGCCGGTAGCCATACCGGCTGCCATATCCGTGCTTCCCACACCGGTGGAAAATGCACCTAGCGCACCGTAAGTACAGGTATGGGAATCCGCACCGATGATCACATCTCCGGCTACGGTAAGTCCTTTCTCGGGAAGCAGTGCATGTTCGATACCCATCTCTCCTACTTCGAAATAATTGGTGATCTCATTGCGTCTTGCAAACTCACGGACACATTTGCAGTGCTCCGCAGATTTAATATCCTTATTGGGAACAAAATGATCCGGTACCAGTGCGATCTTATCCTTATCAAACACTCCCTGTACCTTCATTTTATCCATTTCCTTGATTGCCACCGGACTGGTGATATCGTTGCCCAGCACCAGATCCAGCTGTGCCTCGATCAGCTGTCCTGCCTGTACCTGCGCAAGGCCCGCTGCCTGTGCAAGTATCTTCTGTGTCATTGTCATTCCCATTGTTTACTGCTCCTTTTTCTCTTCATACAGCTTTTCTATTTCAGAACCCGGGAACAAAATCTGCCTCTTTCAGGCTATTCTCCGGATTTTGGAATAGATACATTGTAGCACACTCATTTGTAATTGAAAACATCCACAATTAACGTATTTCTACGGAAATGTGGATGTTTTTGTTCTAATTTATTGATCCATTTTAATATTGTAATGAAATATTTTTTATGATTGTAGTGGTTGTTTTTCTTTGTCTCCGGTCGTCACTTTATCCCCGGAATTGTCGTAGTTCCCGCTCTCTGGCTTTACCTTCCAGATCAGCACCACCTTGAATAAATCTCCGTCCAGTTCGATCCGGAACTTTCCGCCCTGAATTTCTGTAAAGCTTTTTGCAATTGCCAGTCCCAGTCCGCTTCCTTCCGTGTTACGGGAAGCATCCCCTCTGACGAATCGCTCGGTCAGTTCCTCTCCCGATGCGGATAATTCCTGCGCTGCGATATTTTTTAAGATAATGGTCACCTCATCCTTTGCCGTAAAACCGTTGACATAGACTCTGGTCCCGGGCAAAGCATATTTTGCAATATTGCCAAACAGATTTTCAAAAATACGGAAGGTCTTCTGACTGTCCAACGGCACGATGACCTTCTCTTCCGGCAGGTTCATCCGCACATCCAGTCCGGCATCCGCGAGCTTATCTTCCATCTCGAATTCGACCTGTTTCACCATGCTTACGATATCCACATCGCGGATATCAAGCGTGATATTCTGGGAATTTGCCTTGCTGACTTCGAACAGGTCCTCGATCAATGCCTTCAGGCGCAACGATTTACGATCCAACGTCTCTAAGTACTCCTTCCGCTGTTCTTCCGTCACTCCCGGCTCCTGTAGCAGCTTTACATAAGTAATGATAGCTGTCAGTGGCGTCTTCAGATCGTGGGATACATTCGTGATCAGTTCCGACTTCATCCGCTGGCTCTTCACTTCCTCCGCCACCGCATTACGGAAGCCTTCCTCGATCCGGTAGATCTGCGGTTTAAAGGGTTCAAACACGCCCAGATCTTCCTCTATGGTCACGTTCAGATTACCCTGCGCGATCTCATTGGTGGCTTTTAACAGCAATCCGTACTTTTTCTGCAATTTGCTGACATAACGCCGCAGTACAAAATACAGTACCACAGAGTAAATGACTGCGATCGTCACTCCTCCCAGAGGAAGGCTGCATACGATCACCAGAATCAGGGCATTCCACAATACGATCCGCAGGATCAGTTTTTTGGCATCCTTCGTCACATCAAAATGCTCTGCATCATGATAGACATCCACCACCTTATCCCTGCCAATGGAGAATCCCTTCTTCATTCCTCTCCACAGTTTTTTCCAGAAAGGCACTAACAGATAGCACAAGCTGTGCTGTTTCAAATACGCTCTGGCTCCCTGAACCCGCATTGCCCGCAGGGATACTCCCAAGCACCAGGCAATGAAAAACAAGGCTGCCACCGCCAGAACATTTAATGCATAGGTCAGTATTATGGTCAATAACTGTATCTGCGCACTGTTTCCGCGTAAAACCGTGCCCAGCGCATGACCGCTTCTCACCCAGGATACCAGTCCTACCACCTGTTCACTTCCAATGCCTGCTATGATAGTCAGGATCACTACAACAGCTTCGATTGGAAGTTTTAAAAGCACTACCTTCTCCCAGGCTCTCTCTTCTCCAAGTCCCGGCAATACAAGCGCCAGCAGGAAGATCAATAGTGCCAGGATCAGAAACATCTGCTGACATCCGGACAGATAATAGGATGCATACTCTCCCATGGAAAAGTAAACACTAACATTGTTCATATCCTGATCATAATAAATATACTGACCGTTCTGTCCCAGACTCTGTGCCGCCTGTCTGGAGATGCAGAAGGTGATCTCACAATTTTTCGGCATTTCCAGCCGGAACATGGTATTATGACCGGCAGAGATTTCGCTGCCCATATTGGCATCCACCATTCGCGTAAGACCGCAATTACGGATCACTTCCGCCGCTGTCTTGCGAAGGGTTGTCGTATCCGATCCGATCACCGTATTCCCTAAGGTGGCATCATTTCCATAGGCGTCAAATACAAAAGTCAGATAAAACCTCTGTTCCTCCGCCACGATATCCGTATCCGTCAGATTGCTTAGGATCTCTCCGGTCTGAGTATCCCGGATCCTATAATCATACAAATTATTCAGCTGACCAAAGGAGTTTTCCAGGGTATTAAAATGTTCTTCCAGGTATTCCCTGGTCTGTACCGCCAAGATTCCCCGGGCCATATAGTTTTCGGGGTCCTCCCCTTCCGGTATCGTGAGCTCCTCCGTATCTCCATATGCCACTTCTGCCCGTTTCCGGTCATCATTGAGCCATTCGTTTCCCTCCGTGGGCTGCATATATAATTCCCCATAGCTTAAGGAAGTCTGGTGTTCTTTGTTGTACAGATCGCGGTAGAGCAGATAGCAGTTCTGATACAGATAAGTAATCGTATTCGACGTCTCCAGCGGATCCTCAATGTATTGTTCATTTCTCCTGCTCTCCGCCCTGCGTTCGAAGATTCCGTAGCAGGCAGTAAAAATGCCGGAAGCTGCCAGACTGACGATCAGTCCGATGATCAGCCATTTGACTGCAGGCTTTCTGTTTCCTCGGTTTCCTCGATTTTCCCTGTTTTCTGTTGTCTCCGCTTTCACAGCCTCTGTTACCTGTTCCATTCTTACACCTCTCCGGCCATTTCCTCTGCCTGCCGAAACGCTTTGTTTCCCACATCCGTATTTATTGTTTATCGATCTTATATCCTACACCCCATACCACTTTCAGATACTTGGGATTTCGCGGATCGATCTCGATTTTTTCGCGGATGTTCCGCACATGTACCATAATGGTATCGGTGTTGACCGCTTTCTCGTTCCAGATACGCTCATAAATCTCATCCGCGGAAAATACTCTGCCCGGATTCTTGATCAAAAGCTGTACGATCTTAAATTCCATGGGTGTCAGCTTCACCGCTTCTCCGTCCACTGTCACTTCCACGGTTTCTTCGTTAAGTTCCAAACCGCCGATGGTAAACACATGGGATTTCTCCTGTTCTTCCCCACTGACTGCCGTCAGATATTTAGAATATCTGCGCAGATGGGAATTCACCCTCGCCAACAGCTCCAACGGCGTAAAGGGTTTGGTCACATAGTCATCCGCCCCCATATTTAATCCCATGATCTTGTCCACTTCCTCGGACTTGGCGGACAGCATGATCACCGGGAACTCGTGATTCTGCTCCCGCAGCTTCATTAACATCGTCACACCGTCCATCACCGGCATCATAATATCCAGGATAGCCAGATGGATCTCTTCCTGTGCTACGATCTCCAGTCCTTCCTTACCGTTGGCAGCTTTCCACACCTGATACCCCTGATTTTTCAGGTAAATCTCCACGCCATCCCGGATTTCCTTATCATCCTCCACGATGAGAATATGATATTTATGATTCTCCATGACTCCCTCTCATTCTGCCGCATGCGGCAAGGGGATCCTCTCCCCTGTCTGTTTCTGATTCTAAGTTATAATTTCTAATTTCACCTACAGAAAAAACAAAAGATTTTCTAAAGATTTTTTTCGTAAAAACACCAAGGAGGTGGACATTCGGTGCCACCTCTCTGATCGTCAGTTTTCCGTTTTTCAACTGTTATTTCCCCACTTTGAAGGAATAGGTATCACCGGACTTACTGCCGCAGGCGGTCATTCCGGCTTACATGGTTATACTTCATCCTCATAGTACCGGATCATGCATACCAGTTCACCGTCCTCTACGGACACCTCCGCTTCCTCTCCCAGGAATTCATTGCTGATCCCGATGGGGAAATCGTTGGTGATCACGGCATTTTCCAAAGGATATTTCATGCCGCGGATATTCACGCCTTTTGCCTCCTTCGTCAGGGCAAACAGCGACATGGTGCCCTCCAGCTCCTTCCGGAAATGCACGGCTTCGTTCTGCAGTACCAGCACCATTCCCGTACCGTCTACCAGGTACCCCACCGCACCGTGATTTTTGAGATACAGCAGACACTGGATATTCGCCAGGGTATGGTCAAATCTCCCACCGGTGGCCGCATAAATACGGAAATCGTTATAACCCAGCTCCAGCCCCCGCTTGATAGCTGCCAGCATGTCTGTGTCATCCTTACACTCCGGCAGGCGGCAGATCTTCTCCGGAACGGTCTGTTGTAACTGTTCCACAGCAAGCTTCTCCTGTTCGCTCATCGAGTCAAAATCTCCGATGATCAGATCCGGCTCCACATTCAGGATCCCGCAGTAGCTTAAACCGCCGTCCACCGCGATCACATAATCTTCCTCCGTCACAGACAGCTCTCCCATTGTGAGATCTCCTGCGCCGATCAAAATACATTTACCCATAGTATTAACTGTTTTCCTTTCTTGTAACGGTTCCGTCCACGAGCCGTCACGCACTATTCTACAATTTCTGCGTTTACTTTTCAAGCCATACGCAGTATATTTAATCTGTTCAAACTTACAAAGATACCCAGAGGATCAACACCCCTGTATGCGAAAGGCACTCTCATGAATCTATATGAAAATCAGCCACTGACCGTTGCGGAGCTCCGCAGGCTGCAGGCTTTGGAAAACCGATATCGGAATGCTGCCAGAGAAGTGTTTACGAATCGTGTGGAATACTACCACCGCTTCACCGGTGGGCACTATACCTCCATCACCATAAGAGATCAGAAGACCCGCTGGGGAAGCTGTTCCTCAAGAGGGACTTTATCCTTCAATTACCGCCTGATCTACGGTCCTGCCGGTCCTCTGGATTATGTGGTAGTCCACGAGCTCTGCCACCTGACTCATATGAACCATTCGAAGGACTTCTGGGACATGGTCGAGCGCATCATGCCGGATTACCGGATCTATAAACAGTGGCTAAGGGAGCACGGACAGGAGCTTACCCTGACGACACATCTGAAAAAGCAGGGCATTCCCATCCGCCTTAGCTGAAGCAACTTACTATAAATGGCGGCCTGTTTTTCAACAGACCGCCATCTTTTACTATTCTGCTCTACGCAGTGCTATCTTCCGTTTATCTGTTCTCGTTTACATAGACCTGTACACGGCTCTGAATGACACTTGCCACATCCTTCGCACTCTTCTGTCCTGAGAAGTATGCTCCGGCTTCTTCCGAAATGATGTTGGAGATTGCCTCATTATAGTATCCCCTCTTATTCACGCTTTCCACAAAGCTTACGATTCTGTCCACCTGCTCCTGGGTCAGCTGCGGCAGCAGTATTTCCTCACCGTTGATGTAATAGGTCTCATCGTATTCCACTTTGTTGCCGTTCTCATCCATATAGTACGGCTTCTTTGTAGCATCCTGCACATTCTTCTCAAAGGTGCTGCGAAGTACCGGAAGATTGTATTCCTGTTCCTGTATCTTATCCTGATATTCCTGTGTCAGATAGTAGCGCAGGAATTCCCATGCACCCTCCAGGTTCTTGGATTTTGCAGACAGGGCATACATCCTGTTGCCTGCCCATAATACGGAGCCCATGTCTCCATCGGTCGGGAAGCCCACAAAGGAGATATCCTCACCGAAGACACCGTTGATCGTACCGTTCAGGTCACGGATGTTGCTGATGGAGATGGTATCCAGCAGGGTTCTGTCCTCACGGTACTGGGATTCATAATTATTCCAGTAATCCTCTCCCCAGTAATCCTCTCCATATTCTACCGGCAGCTCGCCTGCATAGGCCAGCATTGCCACGAAATTATCCGTATCAAATGCACATTTTCCGGTAGATACATCCACGAAATCACTGCCGCAATAGTTCATCATGGTATACAGGAAACTGTCTCTGGTGATATCACTGAAGAGTGCGGTTCCTTCCGGCATGGTATCCCGGATCGTCTGCAGCTCTTCCATAGTAATGGAGGTACGGTCTCCGAAAATAGATTCTTTACCTACCATAGTAGAGATATAGAAGGAAGGAATCACATAGTACAGTTTACCGTCCACACGGTACGCATCCCAGACATTCTGCAGATAGTCGTTTTTCGATAATTCCTCATCCTTGGCAATAAGGTCATCCACATTTGCCACCAGTCCCTTGGCAATATAGCTGTCCATTGACATATTGCTGTCCACGATCAGAATATCCGGCATTCCTCCGGAGATGATATCATTATTTAACTGCTTCACACCGAGAGTATAATCCTCTGAAGTGTTGTAGGTATTGTATTCCTTGACCACAATACGATAGGTGTCACCGGACTTATTATACTCTACCACTTTTCTCTTCAGATCATAATCGATATAGTTACCGGCCAGTGTAAGGACGATCCGGTCCTTAATATCCTCCGGCTTCACGTGGGTGAACAGACCGCCGCATATTTTGCCTTCGTTGTAATCATAGTAGAAGCCCAGGAACTGTTCCTCGTCCAGTACCAGGAAATTGTTCAGGCTGCCGGCAGCCAGATCCGAATTGATATAACTCATGATCTGCTTCGACTCCTGTGTCTGCACATTATAGCTGAACAGGCCGTTACTATCGGCATAGTACAGGATGTCACCGTCTCCGGGCACCATATTGTAATAACCACCGTTGGTCAGTGTCGAGGATAGCTTTATTCCCTCCGATACCGCATCGGTTGCAGGATCATAGGTTGCGATATACATATCCGTGTAATTGCTCTCATCATAATAGATGATCTGTACCTTGCCATCCGGTGTAATGATATTCGAGCTTGCATTGTTGAAAAGTGTTGCGACTGCCTCCGGCAGATCCTTCCGGTCTGTGATACCCTCTTCCGTCACAGTGCATTTCTCTATTTTATCACCGCTTAACAGCAGTGTCAGGGTTCCATCCTCATTGGGGATGATACTATATACCCAGGAATAGCTTTCTTCTGTATTCATATCATTCAGATCAGCTTCCCATACGATGGTCCCATCTGCGCTCCAGCAGAGTAATGCATAATCATTTGTACTGCTGGAATCGTTTTCGGAATATGTCTCACTATAGTAATTACGTATTCCGTAAACATTTCCATCCGAGCCGACCGTGCAATTGTTGAGCGATGTGTATGTATAACTGCTGTTCCCTGCCGGTGCATCTACCACATCCATATCCGCTGCCGCAATATCCTGTGTGCTGACCTCCTGCTCCGTAAGAGGCACTGCTTCATTTCCGTCCCCTGAAGCCTCACCGCCCTGTGCAGGTGCCGGAGTCGCCGGAGCCTCTCCTTCCTTCCACATAGGCAGTTCTACGGTGTCGATGACGGTACCGTCCGGCTTCATTGTAGTAAGATGCAGCTTACTCTGATTGCCGTTCTCGAAATATTCATAGGTCTCAAACAGAAGGTAAACCGTATCTCCCTTTCTGGTCAGCAGATCAATATTCATATTGTCTGAATCCATATTGAGATCCAGCGCCTGTTCCTTAAATACATACTGTTTTGCAAGACTTGCATCAGCCGCACTGCTGCCACCGTTTCCGTTCCCGCCGTTATCCTTTCCACAGGCAGTCAGACCTGCGATCATTGCCACGGTCAACGCGATACTGATCAGTTTTTTCCCTTTCTTTTTCATTCTCCCTCTCCTTTTCTTGTCTGTGTCTGTTGTTTTACGACTGCTGTTCCTCTTTTGTCTCTGCTTCCACCGCCGGCTCATCCGTCAGCCAGGAGAATTCACTGTCAGCATAAGGGTCTTCCTCCAGCTCCCGTTCCAGTTCCTCCAGGACATCCCTCTCCTTGTGGGGGTGTTTTTTCTCCCTGCGGCGTTCCACAGCCCGCTCTGCCTTATCCTTACCGGTATGCCATACATCCTTCAAAGTCCAGCCCTTATGGCGCCACCAGTGTACAAAGCACCAGATAACGGTCACTACCGGATATAATAACAGAAACAGCATAAATACTGTAAGTAATGCAATAATGTCTTCATAGCCTCTCGCCAGATTCTCCCAGTAGGGGTAGATGATGGCTTTGCCGTTCATGGAACGTGTTCCGAAGGCAAGGATTGTTTTGATCCGGTTGGGCAGGGAATACCGTCTGCTGTTTTCCACGATCTCGACGTTTTTCTCGTCTATACCGATCCCTTCTTTTACTTTGCCGTAGGCGAACTCATCCACAGGGTTCGGCATAACGATCTCATAATGATTGATACCGTTGCTGGTCCCGTAGGCCTCCAGGGTCTCATAAGATACATAGACTACCGTGGAAGTTAAGCCTGCTGCCTTTTCCATTCTGCCCTGGGGTCTGCGTACCACTCCGGTCACAATGTGCGGGACATTGCCAATATATACGGTCATTCCCACCACATCATTGGAGCCGAACAGTTGCCATGCCGCATCCTGATCGATAATACAATAGTCCTGCATCAGATCGTTACCGGAAAAATAGGAGCCGGTGATCAGCTTTAGCGGATGGAACAGGAAAAAATCCCCTCCGATCCCAATCGCATTGGCATCCAGTGTATTCCTTCCGTTCACCAGGGTGATCTTACCGTCTGCGCTATAAGCATCCACCCAGAGTCTGGCACTTGGATTCTCTGAGGTCTCTGTAATAGAGGCCTCCTGCAGCACATTTTTCAGCGAATATTCAAAGCTTTGAATGGTATCCTCCGTCACTTCCGCTTTGGAGGAGAAAAAGCAGCTGATCTGTGCCACATCCTTTTTTTCGCTCCAGCGTCCGGCCATCTGCTGGGCGTCCTGCATATTGACCAGGTGATCACACCATAGATTCAATAGCAGGAACAGTAGGAAGGATACTGCCGCACTGCAATACCATATGCACTTTTTTTTACTCTGTATCTGCATCCGAAACATATAGTCTGTTTCTTCCTTCCTGTAAGATTAAACGCTTATGAATTATTTGCCAGTCTGACCAGCTTTCCTGCCTCTACCGGCTGGGTAGATGTCGTAATGACAAATTCATAGCCATATAAAGCTCCGCTCACTGCGGACTGGGTGTCATCACTTGCCAGTACCTCCACATCCACACGGGTTGCCACATAACGGTTACCTAAGGGGCTGCTCTTGGATTCCACGATCAGGATAAACTTGCCGTTACTATCCTCACGGATAGCACTGTTGGGTACGATCAGATCGTAATTGGCACTCTTCTGTCCTACGGATACATTCAAGGACTGTCCGGGTGTCACTTCATCTCCTGTGATATCAAAGGTCAACAGTTTCTTCTGTCCGGGATCTGTGGTATCCGGCTTGATGCTTGCCAGGGTAATATCCATATCACTGTATCTCCAGGAGTTCACCAGGTCTGCCTTATCTCCTACGGAAAGTCTCTTCGCCTGATCATTGGTCACGGAAAAACTCATGGTAAAGCCCTTACCCTCCGGCTGCATGGTCACCAGTGCAGTATCCGGCTGTGCCTCGTCTCCTGCCTTGACAGTTACACTGGTAATGGTACCCGAAATAGGGGCATCGATGCTGGCGCCTACCGCATTCTCCTGCAATTTTGCGATCTCATCTCTCTGCTTCTTAAGGCTGTCTAACTGGTAATCCAGATTCAGCTCTGTGGAGATATCCTTCAATAGCTGTGCCTTGGTATCCTGAGCTGCTTTCAGCTGAATATTTCGTTTATCCAGTTCGGTCTGCCAGTTCTGGGTCTGCACTGTCAGGGAATTGGTACTATTCGTTTTACTGTTCTGCTTCTCTGTTAGTGCCTTGTTGGCATCCGCAAGCGCTTTTACCTTCTCATCATATGCTTTCACTTTGTCCGGATTGCTATTGATAAATGCCTGACGTTCATTGATCAGAGACTGATACTGGTCCCTGTTCTTCACTGCCAGCTGGTATTCGTCCTCTGTCACCTGATTGACAAAGCCATTACCGGATACCGAACTTGCAATATTCTCATTGTATTTATCGATAGTTGCCTGACAGGTGGCCTGGGCTGCCTGCCATTCGCTGATCTTGTCTTTCGCGATCTTGATCTCATCACTGTTTAATGCTGCCTGGGCCACGTTCACCTTATTCTGTTCCGAGCTGGTGTCGGGAGCTCCGCCGGCATCCACATTCACCTGTGCGGTCTTTAACTGATTGATAGCTGTCGTAGCTTCATCCACCTGCTTCTGCCATTTGTCTATTTCCGCTTCCGCTGCTACGATCCGGCTCTGATAGGTATTGAGGGAAGACACATTGCCGTTCTGTACATTTTGGAAGGCGGAATTGGAAATATCCCCGGACAGAAGCGCCAGTTCAAAATCCAACATTGCCTTATCCAGTGCTGCCTGGGCATCGGTCAGTTCCTTACTTTCCTTATCCTCCAGTAACAGCAGGGGAGCTCCCTTCTCCACCTTATCCCCGGTCTTCACCAGGACACTGGAGATCGTACGGGTTTCCGCTATCTTCACATTATAGGGATCTCCGCTCTCCACCGTGCCGGTTCCGCGGATCTTCGCCGTGATGGTGCCGGACTGTACATATTGTGCCGCCACCTCCGGAAGGGAATAGTTCATAAATGTGTTGGAGAAAAATGTCAGCACTAACATTACAGACAAGAATATAATGGCTGCATTTTTTACCCATTCTCTTCTCTTTTTTCCACCGTTCTCGTTCATCTTGCTTCTCCTCTATACTTCTCTTTCTATCTGTACTCCGACAGTCGGATCCATGCCGGTATATCATCAAAAATCAGTGATCCTAGCCTTTGACACCGCCCTGGTAGGTAATTCCGTCTACCAGATATTCTTCTCCATAGAGAAATACCAAAAGGCTGGGCACCATGTAGATCGTAGCCACGGCGAATGCCAGTCCGATCTCTCCGGAATTGATCTTGCTTAAGAATACGGACAAGGGATGCGTCTCCGCATCGGATAACAGGATCAGCGGCTGTTCCACCATATTCCAGTAATCGATAAATACAAGAATGGCTGCGGAACACAGCGCTCCTTTGCACAACGGCATACAGATCAGCCGATAGATCTGCCACTCTCCGGCGCCGTCGATCTGTGCCGCTTCCATGACTCCCACAGGAATTCTCTTCATGAACTTCGTCAGCAGATAGACTGCAAAGGGTGAAAAGATCCCGGGCAGCCAGATGGCCCAGTACGTATTTAATATATTCAGCTTTTCCGCCACCAGATAATTTGGTACCAGCGTTACCTGATACGGCATCAGCATCAATATCACATAAGAGAAAAATACCAATGACCTCAGCTTCCCCGAGTACCTGGCAAATCCATAAGACGCCAGCGATGCCACGATCAGCTGAAACAGCACGATCGGTCCCACCAGGATCACAGAATTCCAGAATTTCAGCAGATATTCCGGGCTTTTCAAAAGTACCGTAGTATACTGGCTGAAGGATACGATATCCGGTATAAATTTCAAATTCACTTTTTCGGAAATATAGACCTTGCCGCCCTTATCATTCGTGGCAAATACCGAACCATAGTTCGCTGATATCTCCGAAGATGACATGAAAGAATTGGTGATCGTCAGGACGATCGGCATCAGAAACAGTATAGCAAAAAAGGCTGCGATCACTGTTGCTATGCTGATGCGCATATTCTCAAATATCTTCTTTCTCTTCTTGAACCGGATCGCCCTTCTAAGTTCAGGCGGAACAGGTTTTTTAAGCTTCTGCTCCATCAGCCTTCCACATCCTTTCCGAAATGATTTTCCACTGCGAACAGAAGTCCGATGATCACGACCATGACGAGAGACATCAGTATCGCTGCTGCAGACAGCGTCTGATAATCCAGACTCTTGAACTTATTGTTCATGAAGTGCTGCAACATATAGATAGAATCGTAAGGATAATCCGTTGTCAGCAGATAGATCTCACGGAAGATCTTAAAAGAGCTGATCAGGGACATGATCGTCACAAACAAAAAGGTGGAAGACAAATACCGGATCTTAATATAGAAAAAGGTCTGTAACGATGTGGCATTTTCCAGTCTCGCCACCTCCAGCAGATCCCTGGGTATGCTGGCAAGTGCTGCCATAAACAGGATCATATTATATCCCAGATTCTTCCATAGGAATAAGATCACTATTACAATAATAGAGTAGCCAGACTTCAGCCAGTCGATCTTCTCCACACCGAAGACTCCCAACAGATCATTGACCGCACCGTTATAATGGAACAATACCTGCCAGATCAATACAATGGATGCCACCGGCACCATCATGGGACTTAAGAAAAAGGTACGGAACTGACTCCGGAAAGGAAGCTTTGCTTCCAGTACCACTGCCAGAAGCAGGGACAAAACCACGGCTAACGGCACTGCAATTGCAGAAAATACCACCGTATTATGCACTGCCGTACGGAATGCCGCGTTTTTAATTACGCTTACAAAGTTGTCTAAAAATACAAAATTCATGCTGATAGGGTTATCCACCAGCGAATAAAATATCACAACCAGAAAAGGAAGAAAAAAGAAAGCAAGTACTCCAAGAAAGCTTGGGGCTATAAAAAGCCCCGAGCTTCTCTTCAGTTTCCGCATTCTCTTATCCAATTTGTGATGCCGCTTCCGCTTCTGATCCACCTGCTGCCTGCTCACGATAATCAAGCCTTTCCTTATCTGTTTTCATTTACATAGACCTGTACACGGCCCTGAATGATTTTCGCCACATCCGCTACGGATTTCTGACCTTTGAAGAATGCTTCCGCTTCCTCCGTGATGATATTGGTGATCTCATCATTACCGGTTGCACTGGAAGGCTCAGCCACACTGATCAGCTCCTTCAGGGTTGCAACTTCCTCCTGTGTAGGAATGTGATAGGAATATTCCCAGTCTCCGTAGCTGATGCTGGAAGTACCATCCTCCGGAATCGGATTCCCGTTCTCATCCAGGATCTGCTCACCGTTTTCATCTGTCATATATGTCACATTCAGTGCCTTCTCCACCATATCATCCAGTGCAGACTTTCTGGCGGGAAGTCCATAGGAATATAAATCATCAAACGGCTGATTCAGATAATTCTCAATAAATGCCCATGCCCCGTCCTTGTTGGAGGATTTGGCGGTAATCGCATACAGCTCACTGGCCTGCATATAAGTACCGCTGCCACCACCGGAGGTAGGATATCCGATATAGGTTACCGGCTCACCGAACATAGCTTCCTCCTCCTGAATACTGTTCAGCTGATAGATGCCTGTCATATTTAACAGCACTTCACCGGACTGGATCTTCACCGGTGTAGATCTGTCGTCATTCTGCCAGTCATACTCTTCGGGGAAGGTATTGACAAATTCCAGTACTTTCTGGAAATCTTCCGAATCAAAGCTGCACTTTCCCGTCTCCCAGTCAATATAGCTGTCCAGATCATAGGCTAACAATGTGTACAGCATACCGCTCTTGGTCATGCCCTCAAACAGGGAAGCACCTTCATGCTGGCCTGCATAGGCTATAATATCGTCAATGGTCCAGCCCTTCTTATCACCTACTTCGGAGGTCTTGCCGACGATCGTGCTTAAGGTGAAGCTCTTCGGAATTCCCACCAGTTTTCCGTCAAAGGTATAACTGTCTACAATATTCTCAAAGAAATCGTCCTTGCTTAATACACTGCTCTTCTCCAGATAGGGTGTCATATCCTCAAATACACCCTTGGAAGCCAGTTCCTTGACATCCAGGTTGGACAGATCCAGGATATCCGGGCACCCGGCTCCGGAGGTAATATCATTGTTCATGGCTGTAATGCCATCCGCCCAGGAAGTTTCGGTCCAGTTATTATCATCGATATATGTTTTAATATTGACATGATATTCATTACTCTGTTTGTTGAAGGCTACGGCTGCTGCCTGAAGGCTCTGGGAGGTATACAGGGTTCCGATCGTGATCTGGGACTTCTGTGCCACCTCACTGGCCTTGGTTTTGGTCAGCTTCACCAGGTCAGTTTCCCCTGTGTTCCAGTCATTGACCACTGCCAGGATCTTACCGTCTGCGGTGGCTGCGGCATAGGTGACATAACTGCCGTTAATATCACTGTCCAGCCAGCTCAGTATTTCGGTAGTCTTCTGGTCTGCGAGACTATAATCATACAGGGCAGTATCCGTATTCACCAGGAGATCATTGTCTATTCCGGCACATAATCCTCCGTTGCCGTTTGTGTTCGGAAAGTTATCATATGTCTGTCCCAATGCTTTGCCGTCAAAGTCGATCTGGGATAGCTTCACATTGCCGGATTGATCGTAATAAGCCAGGTATACCTTGCCGTCTTTTGCTTTTCCCATGCCCTGGATCCACTGGCTGTCCGTCTGCACAGCTCCCTGAAATTGTCCGTCACTGCCAAACAGCCGGATCAATGAATCAGAGCTGATATAAAATCTGCCCTGATCGTCCAGGCACATGCTGCCCACATAAGAATTATTCTCATCCTGCTGCATGATATCCGTGATATCCTGTGCCATCAGCTCCGTACCGGATGCATCGTACTTGTGCAATACCGTTGTCTGCTGTGTATAAGCGTCATCACCTTCGGTGGCATTCCACTCAAATTCCGCAGTATAAATATTACCTTCCTCATCTGCCTGCATGGAATAGATTCCACCGCCGTCCGCATTAATGGTGATCGGCAGGTCCTCCCTGGAACCGTCTGTCAGCGAATAAGCTCCAATCACGACCTTGCTCTCACCGGAAGCTTCATCCCATTGGTAATTTGTATAATACAGCTTATCCCCCTGTACTGTCATGTTACTGTAGCTGGAATTCGTATTATCGTCCAGCTCCAGATATTCGGGAACATATACATATTCCTTCTGTTCTGTCTGTCCCCCCGGATTCGATCCATCCTGCTTACCGCAGGCTGCAAGTGACATTGCCATAACGGATGCCAGTGCGATCGCGGTTGCTTTTCTGCCCCTTAAATTTTTTCTCATATATTTCTCTCCTCTTAATTACGTTTATTGTGGTCTGTAATCTTAAAGATTCGCCCTAATAGCAAGTTCTACGGACCTTCCATATTGCTTACTTATTTATGCATATTATACCCTATTTCCATAGTAAAAGCATCTTAAGAATTTATGAACTCAGATTACGATTTGTGTAAAAAAGGTAACTATTCAGAACCCCATTCGCAAAACCGCCTCTGCGAGGCTTTTCTGAATAGTTACAAAAAAGTATAGGTCCAGAGGACCTATACCATCTTATGCATTTCCGTTTTTCTTCTGTGATGCCGGTACAGGCTTCCCAGTCTGTTGTAGAACCAGAAGGACTGCACCAGAATATTATTGGCTTTTCCGATCTTCTCCTTGGTAGTGCCCCGGTAATAGGATCCTCCGCATTTGATCCCTTCTCCCAGCTTCACCGCCCGGATCAGATCGGATTCACAGTGGATCTGCTCCGGAATGTCTGTATACGCCATACCGATACAGTCCGTTTTGTGAGCATCGCTTCCACCGAAGGTCGGCAGTGCGTACATTTCCGCCAGTACCTTGGCGCAATGGTTGCTCTCTACACTCTCACAGGCATTGAAGCCTTCCAGAAAATCAAACCGATTCATCACCGCCATCTGATTCCGCTTCTTCAGGGTATTGGTGAAGCTTAAATATTTCTCTCCGCAGGGATGTGCCGGTCCTAATATCCCACCGTTCTTATGCACGATATCGATCAGAATCTGTACCGGTAATCCCCGAAGCTCCAGAATTTTCAGTTTAATAGTCTCCGGCATGATCACCAGGATATGTCCGGCATCAATGGTATCGTATTCAATCCCCTTCAGCACTACAAAGTCTTTATATTTTTGATCCTTGATATTTCGTTTCCACGCGCGGTAACCATTATATGAATTATGATCACTGACCAGCATACCGTCAAAACCCTTGCGGATCAATTCCGCAATAAAATCCTCAATAGGAACCTTTCCATCCATAGATCCTTCTTTTGTATGACAATGCATATCAAATTTCATCTGTTTTGTTCCTTCTTTCTCTTGTGGCTTACGTCTTTGGCCCATGCCAAGTATAACAGATTCCCTCATAGCATACAACGCTTTTGCGAAAAATAAAACAGGCACCGGATATATTCCACCCAATGCCTGTCTGTAACTTTCCTGCATGTTTTATTTGATATTCTATTTTACCACACGTACACGGAAGACACCGTCAATCTTCTGCAAAGCCTCTACCAGATCCTGCGTTGCCGCACTTTCAATATCCAGCATGGTATATGCCACTTCACCGCGGGATTTGTTGGTCATATCGGAAATATTGATATTCTTCTCACCGATCACTGCAGTAAACTGATTCAGCATATTGGTAATATTTTTATGGAAAATAGCAATTCTCCCGGCCTGGCTGCATACGCCCATGTCGCAGGCAGGATAATTTACGCTGTTGCGGATATTGCCGTTCTCCAGATAATCCATCATCTCTTCCACAGCCATCTTCGCACAGTTATCCTCGGATTCCTCGGTGCTTGCACCCAGATGAGGGATCACGATACAGCCGGGCTGTCCTGCTGTCGTAGGATTCGGGAAATCAGATACATAACGGGCTACCTTGCCGCTCTTTAATGCCTCCAGGACATCTGCCTCATTTGCCAGCAGATCTCTTGCAAAGTTCAACAGAACCACGCCATCTTTCATTTTGCTGATGGCTTCCTTGTTGATCATGCCCTTTGTGGAATCCAGAAGCGGTACATGTATCGTAATGTAATCACAGTCTGCATAAATTTCTTCCACATTCATCACATGCTTGACAGAACGGCTTAAGTTCCAAGCAGCATTGACAGATACATAAGGATCATAGCCATAGACTTCCATACCGAGACTTACTGCTGTATTTGCCACCTTAACGCCGATAGCGCCCAGACCGATGACACCTAACTTTTTGCCCATTACTTCCGTACCGGCGAATTTCTTCTTTTCTTTTTCTGCGGCTTTGGCAATGTCAGCGTTGTCTTTGGATGCCTTGACCCATTCGATACCGCCTACCACATCACGGGCAGCTAACAGCATGCCTGCGATCACCAGTTCCTTCACGCCATTGGCGTTGGCACCGGGCGTATTGAATACTACGATACCCTTTTGGGCACATTTATCCAGAGGAATGTTGTTGACTCCGGCACCGGCTCTCGCTACTGCCAGCAGGTTTTCCGGCAGATCCATCTCATGCATGGAAGCACTGCGGACCAGAACGCCCTCTGCGTCATTCATATTATCCGTTACTTTATAGTCTGCTGTCAGACGATCCAGTCCCACTTTGGAAATGGGATTCAGGCAATTGATCTGAAACATTTTTCTCCCCCCTTAAGCGTTCTCCGCTTCAAACTTCTTCATAAACTCTACCAGCTTCTCCACACCCTCGATGGGCATTGCATTGTAGATACTTGCTCTCATGCCGCCTACGGTTCTGTGACCCTTCAGGTTCTCGAAACCGGCTTCTTTTGCTTCTTTTACGAACTTGGCATCCAGCTCCTCATTTCCGGTAATGAACGGAACATTCATCAGGGATCTGTCTTCCTTGCGCACGGTACCCTTGAACAGCTTGCTTTCATCCAGATAGTCATACAGAATCTTCGCCTTTTTCTCATTGCGCTCCTTCATTGCTTCCAGACCGCCCATCTTCTTCAGCCATTTAAATACCTTGCCGCAGATATAGATGCCGTATGCGGGAGGCGTATTGTACAGAGAATCCGCATCTGCATGGATTTTATAACGAAGCATGGTCGGTGTACCGGGAAGTACATCTTCGGTGATCAGATCCTCACGGATAATTACGATAACCACACCAGCAGGTCCGATATTTTTCTGTACGCCGCCATAGATCACACCGTATTTTGTCACATCTACCGGCTCGGATAAAAAGCAGCTGGATACATCTGCAACCAGGGGCTTACCCTTGGTATTGGGCAGGGTCTTGAATTTCGTACCGTAAATAGTATTATTCTCGCATATGTACACGTAATCTGCATCCTCGCTGATGGGCAGATCGGAGCAATCGGGAATATAAGAGAAAGTCTTATCCTCGGAAGAAGCGATCTTATTTGCCTTACCGTACAGGGAAGCCTCCTGGTATGCCTTCTTCGCCCACTGACCAGTTACGATGTAGTCTGCCACACGGTTCTTCATCAGGTTCATGGGGATCATGGCAAACTGCTGGCTCGCACCACCCTGTAAAAACAGTACCTTATAGTTGTCCGGGATATTCATCAGCTCTCTGAGATCAGCTTCCGCTTCCTTAATGATCGTATCATAGGCTTTAGATCGATGGCTCATCTCCATTACGGACATGCCGGTTCCTCTATAATCCAGCATTTCATCGGCTGCTTCCTGTAATACCTCCTCAGGGAGTACTGCAGGGCCTGCGGAAAAGTTATACACTCTTGCCATTTTCAAAGACCTCCTCGATATTTTCTAAATTTTTTATAAAAAGCATAGGTATAGAATAAGCTTTTCATTTGCTTTAGTCAACTACATTGTTAAATTATTTTCAATTTGTTCGTCTATCAAGGACAATTTGTCTGAAAATGTCTGTGCTATTAATAAAACATTACGACAGGGGTGCCGATCTGCACGCAATCAAACAATTCTTCCATTTTGTCCTTTGGTGTATTGATACAGCCGTGGGAACCGGCAGTCTGGTAGATGTCCCCGCCGAATTCTTTGCGCCATCCGGCGTCATGAATACCGATACCGCCCTTCACAGGCATCCAGAATTTCACAGGAGATGCATACCCCGGTCCCCGTAAGACACGATTTTTCTGCTTATTATAGACAAAATTGACGCCTTCCGGCGTTCCCATGCGCCGCCGCATATTGCCTGTCACAATCTCCGTCTCCAGCTTCAATACACCTTTTTCGTAATAGTACATTTTCTGTTCTGTCATATCCACTTCGATATAGGTGTCACCAATATCATTTTTCCCATAGCAGAAGGCTTCTCTCTCATAACTAGGGATATGTGACTGCGGCGTGCCTGTATGTACACCGGGATCCAGCAGATGCTCCAGCAGGTAGGCAGTCTCCTTTTTCCGGTCCATCTTGCTGCCATAGGTTCCGCCATCGATGGTGATCACATCCCCACGGGTACTGTGAAACTGTCTGGTTCGTCCATAGCCGTCATATTCTTCCGCCAGGCTCTGCACATACGCCGTCACAGCCTCCTCGTCCAGTACAAAGCTTCCCTTCTCATCCTGCACCGGCAGTCCGTTCTCCGCTGTCAGAAAAAAAGCACAGTCCGCTGCTGTCATCGGATGTCTCTCTTCGCCGAAGCAGTAGACAATATCGCAGGTCTGAAATCTCTCGATCTCTTTCCACAGATTCCGCAGGGCTTTTTGACTCTCATCCGGTGTTATCTCATAGTAACATCCGCTCTCCTGCAGATTCAGTGTTTCCTGCCCATTCTCCACGATTTGTTTTAACGCCAAAAAAGCCTTCTCCAGATCGATACGGTCGCTCAGTCCGTCCGTGAAGACATAGGCACCCTCCGCATCCCTGGTAAGGCTGTAATCTTTTATTATCTTCTGTTCCGTCTGTACGAAATCCAGGGCGTTGTAGGCTCTGCGAAGCGCCTCCTCATCCACAGTCACCGCAGGTGCCAGGGTCCGCCTGGAATGAAACAGAACATTGTCTACCCACAGATAAGGATTCTGTTCCTGTCTGTATGCTTCCAGTGCGCTGCTAAAGTCCGCGTGATAATCCACATCAGCGAGAGTGATCGTGTATTTCTCTCCCGCTTTATCCACGATGACAACATCCGGAGCTTCTGTATGTGACAAAAGCTCCGAATTCACTTCTTCCACCGTTTTCCCGGTACAGTATACTCCGTTGATCCAGGTATTCAGAGAAAAACCTTCCCTGTAGTATAATGCCAGGACAAAATATACTGTCAGCAAAAAAAGCAGTAATATCAGCACCGCAAAAAGTAATCTCTTCGTCGTCTTATTCATCAGGACTGCCTTTTCAAATCATCTCCGTCAAATACTTCGCTGATGGGGGCTCCTGCCGGAACCATGGGGAATACCTTATCATCCTCCGGGATCATGCACTCAATCATTACCGGTGCCTTCAGGGCAATGGCTTTCTCGATAGCGGGTGCCACTTCTTCCTTTTTGGTCACGCGGATGGCGGTACAGCCCAGTCCTTCTGCCACCTTGCAGAAATCCACCTTATCCTTCAGTACTGTCTGGGAATAGCGTTTCCCATAGAACAGTGTCTGCCACTGTCTTACCATGCCCAGCACCTGGTTATTGATGACCACCTGGATGATGGGAATGTTGTAACGGCTGGCAGTAGCCAGTTCGTTCATGTTCATGCGGAAACATCCGTCGCCTGCAATGTTGATGCAGACCTTATCCGGCTGTCCGATCTGCGCACCGATGCAGGCTCCCAGACCGTAACCCATGGTACCTAATCCTCCGGAAGACAGGAAGGTACGGGGCTTCGTATAATGATAATACTGTGCCGCCCACATCTGATGCTGTCCCACGTCTGTGGTGATGATGGCTTCTCCGTTCGTTACACGGTCAATCTCCTGCATGATATAAGG
>CDYI01022945.1_pt1 | contig 217920 bp, 194 predicted proteins | sample 557711 | NCBI WGS metagenome assembly CDYI01 (sample SAMEA3182054, study PRJEB8094) | gut metagenome | biome: human; feature: gut; material: Stool; isolation source: human stools | place: Canada | collected 2012-11-13 | reverse complement strand
ATACTTTCGCCCATGCACCGGCTCCTTTCCTCATTTTCGTATATCATTTTTGATACAGATTCTACCGTATTTTTTAATCTCAGTCAATCCTTTATCCCCAGGCAATAAAAACGATAGAAACAGGCTGCCGGCTTCAGAGCCGCCAGAATATCAGGCATTAAAAAAATGCCAAGCCACAGGTTTTCATCCTGGGCTCAGCACCATATTTTACAGCTCAACAACCCGGTCATTCACCTGTGTAAAGCTGCCTCCGTCCATATTTTTACGTACAAAGGGAACACCCCTGCGCACATAGTATACATTGTCCTGAAGCAGGGCATCCGGATTCTCTGACGGGCTGATCGTACCACCGAGATCATCATAGCTGATATTATCGCGGAAGGTATTATGGATCGCCTCCTGCAGACAGAACATCACACATCCGCCCTCATTCTGCCTGCTGTAATTAGATTCATACACCGTTCCGTCCCCGGAATCCGCATCATATGCCATGCCGTCCTGATTGAGTCTGGTGTCTGTGACTTCATTATAGCGAAACAGGGCGTCCTTGCATTTCCAGGGCCAGATTCCGGCTGCCACTTTTCCCATCCGGTCGCCCGGCTCGCAATAGATCCTGTCATTGATCTCGCAGGCCACAGAATCTGCCATATTATGCTCCACCAGAGGACGCAGGGCATACATCGGCGTGATCCCATCTCCACCGGCCTCTTTTACATAATTATTCCGTATCTGCATATTTTCATGCCCATAGTTCAGAAAAACGGCTTCCTTAAGTTCTGCTCCCCGGAACTTATCATGAGCATAGGTATAGCCCGCTGCAATTCCCCAGCGGCTGACCCGGTGCACGAAGCATCCTTCAATAACGATATCCCGATACCGTGCCACACCCGTCAGCTCCTCACATTCCGGACGGAGCGCTGTCATATAGATCCCACCGTTGTTCATGTGCTTATCGTAGACATTCCCATGGACATCATGGATCCACAGATTCCTAAGTGTGATGCCGTCCCGCACCCCTTTGTCCTTAGCCACCACAGCCACACCGGTACGGTTCATTTTCTCACCCAGGCTATAGCGCTCTCCCGGGATCATGCTGCCTTCATTCGTGATCTCCAGATCCTCGACCACAATATGCTCTGCATCGTACAAAAGCACTGCAGAAGATACATAGCCGTGATACACATGCGTAGGCGAATCCAGCGGAGTCCCATAATCCTGATACCAGATCCCCTGTCCGCAGGCATCGATCCGCGGCGGTGCATCTGCTGTGCCGTATGCTCCGATCACGATCGGTGCCTCTTTCGTACCGCTGTCTGTCACATGCAGATATTGTCCGTAAAATACACTGCCCCGCTCCAGCAGGACACGGTCTCCCGGCTGCAGGCTTCTTCGATTAATGGCAGACAGACTGGCAAACGCCGTACTGCACGTCCGTCCGTCATTTTCATCACTGCCTGTTCTCTGACTCACATAATATGTCGCGGATAAGCTTATCATATGCATCCTCCCGTAACCGTTTCTCAATGATCTGTGACACCTCCTCATAGGTAAAATGATCCCCATGATAGCGTCCGAACAGATCTCTGTTCTGTTCGTAAAAGTCCCGCTTCTCCTGCTCTGTGAAATCCGGGCAATAGCCGCCTTCCCGGACCTTCTCACACGGCTGTACGAAATCCAGCTTCAGGCGGGTCAGCTCATATTGCAGATACGCCGGTGCGGAAAAATAATGCGGTCCGTAAAACCGCTGTCCTTCCTGTTCCATTCTCCGCAGCTCTTCGTTGTGCTTCTGTCGTCTGGCCTTTAGTCCCTCCATGGAGGGATCCTCGATCAGGCCCATTCTATGCGCCAAAAGGAAGGCTCCCTGAGCCTTCCTGATATGCGCCTGTGTCATAGTTTCCTGTTTTGGCATTTTCTGTTGCATTATTTCACTGCTCCCGTAATTCCATTTGCAAAGCTCTTCTGTAAACACAGGAAGATGATCGCTGTAGGAAGTGTACAGATCAATACTCCCAGCATCAGCATACCATAATCCACACTGTATCCACTCTTCAGATTGGCTACTAACATCGGCATGGTGATCGCCTTGCTGTCCTGTAAAATGATCGTCGGCCACAGATAATTGTTCCACGCATTCATAAATGTAACCGTCATCGCCGCTCCATAGGTAGATTTCATCACCGGAATGAACATCCGGAAGAAAATCTGTATTTCGCTCAGACCTTCCAGTCTGGCAGCCTCGATAATATCATGAGGGAAAGAACGTGCCGCCTGTCTGAAAAGCATGATCATAAACGGTGTCGAGATGGATGGCAGTGCCAGTGCGATCCAGGTGTTTACCAGCTTCCAGGAGGTAAACATCTTGAACAGGGGGATCATGATCGCTACGAACGGAAGCATCATTGCCAGCAGCAGAATACTCATCAGAATATCCTTGCCCTTATCATGATAGATCTCAAATCCATAGCCGGCAATGGAACAGATCAGCAGTGTCACAACCGTGATCACGATCGCATTGCGGAAGGAGTTAAACATCGCAAGTCCCAGATTCTGCATGTCGACCAGGGTCTTGAAATTCTCGATCAGATAGGTACCCGGGATCAGCCGTCCTCTTACCACATCAATACTCTGGTTGGTCGCACCGCACAGCATATAATACAGCGGAAATGCCGACAGAAAACTTGCTATCACTAAGATCGCGTAGGAAATTATTTGTTTGAATTTAGTCACGTTTGTCACCCACCTTCATCTGAATTGCAGACAGAACCGCTACCATCACAAGTATGCATACAGACAACGCTGCCGCATAATTAAATTTCGGTGTCTCCACAAAGGAGATATTGTAGATGTAATGCGCCAATGTCATTGTAGATTTTCCGGGACCGCCTGCTGTCAGGTTCATAGACTCATCGAACAGCTGCAGTGTTCCCGAAGTAGACATGATCGCCGTCATCAGAATGGTCGGCTTTAACAACGGTATCGTGATCTTCATAAACTGCTGGAACGGTGTCGCTCCGTCGATGTAGCTTGCCTCATATACAGAATAGTCGATATTCTGTAATCCTGCCAGATAGAATACCATATTATATCCGGTCCATCTCCAGATCAGTGCGATCACGATGACCCAGCGCGCCGGCCATGTGCTCTGGAACCAGTCCACAGAAGACAGTCCGATGGCCATAAGTACTCTGTTGACCACTCCATCCGGAGCAAACAATGACTTAAATATCATGGAATAAGATACCAGTGACGTTGCACACGGAAGGAAGATCAAAGTACGGAAAATACCTTTCCCTTTTATCTTCGGATTATTCAGCAGCTGCGCCAGCATCAGTGCGAGCACAAGCATGATCGGTACCTGAATCACAAAATAAAAGAAGGTATTGAACAAGCATTGCTGGAATGTTTTATCCTTGAAGATCCTGGCATAATTCGCTACACCATTAAAGACTCCTCCTGTCTTCCGGAAAGAAAGAAGGATGGCCTGTGACATCGGATAGAAACAAAATACAAATATTAAAATCGATGCCGGGAGCAGGAATGCCCATCCGGTCAGATTATGCCTTTTTTCCAAACTTAATTTTGCTTTCTTCTTTTCCATGTTTCTCTCCTACAACAGTACCGGGAACGCACTGCTGCACCCCCGGTACTATCCAGTTTCCATACTCTGGTGATTATTCTGCGATATTAAACTCTACGGTATCCTGAGCGTTTTTGATCTCTGTATCGATATCAGCGTTCTTCTGGACAACGTTGGTGATCGCATCTGTCAGTGCGCTTCTGATGTCAGAGTAGTATGCACCGTAGTCAATTCCGGGAACATGTCCGGCGAACTCTACGATATCCTTGTACACTGCCTGACCGCCGTAGAACTCATTGCCCTCATTATAGGTCTCAGACTGTGCTGCGGGCAGATAACTTGCGATCGCTCCTGCATTTACCAGCAGATCATCGTATAAATCTACATCCGCACCAAAGGTAGCGTTCAGGAAATCAAATGCCAGATCGGTATTTTTGCAGTTAGAAGATACTGCCCAGCTTGCACCACCGCAGTTAGCGTAGTTGGTTGCGCCTTCTACATCATCTAACTTAGGCATGTTTACGATTGCCCATTTACCTGCCTGATCCTCTGCTGCCTGAATGGAGGACATGATCCAGCAGCCCTGGATAACGCCTGCAGCAGTACCCTTGTTCATGGAAGCGATGTACTGATCCCAGTCGGTATAATCAGCCATGATTCCTTCATCGATCAGCTGCTTGTAGGTCTCGATCGCTTTCTTCAGCGCCTTGTTGTCTACCAGGGATACTTTGCCATCTACCATAGGAGAAGCGCCTGCAGACTGTAACATTTCGATCACGATCTCAGAACCGCCGGAGCAGGTCAGCATGGGAACATCGTTCGCAGCCATTACCTTCTTAGACAGCTCCATGAACTCAGACCATGTGGTATCCTTGAAATCTTCTACCTTAAGGCCTGCTGCTTCTACCATATCGGAACGGATCGCCATGATGGTAGCACCATTATCAAAAGGAATACCATAATGTGTGCCATCTACAGTGGAGTCAGCCAGCTTACCCATAGAGAACTGGGAGAAATCAATTCCGCAGTCATCCAGTGCTGTGAAGATTCCGGGATAATTGGTTGCATTTTTGTGGAAGGAATAATCCTGCATCAGGAAGATATCAGGTAAAGTGCTGTAATCACCGGCTTCAGCCGCTGTGATCAGAGCTGTCTCGATATCGCTATATACCTTCTCCTGGATGTCTAACTTGAAGTTAGGATGATCCACCTGGTATGCCTTCTCTGCCTGCTTCATTGCATAGACATTGAAGTTAGGGTCCCAACACCATACAGTCAGTGTCTCGTCTTCTGCGGAAGCAGGTGTTTCTGCTGCTGCCTCTGTTTCCTTGGATGCCTCGCTGGATGCTGCGCTCTGCGCATCATTGCCGGCAGGCTTGCTGCCACATCCGGTCAGCATGGACATAGCCATTGCCGCTACTAAGAGCACGCTTAATACTTTCTTTTTCATCTTAAATAACCTCCTTATACTTGTAAAGTACTACCTTATAAAATATGAAACGCTTTTTGCCTTCCATAAGTTACCTGTCTTCCATATCGTCCACCCAACGCATTTCGCCGGGCTTCAGATCCAGCACATACGCACATTTTCCTTTGATATACAGCTCTGTGTGCTGCGCCTGTGCTGAGTTGTTGATCACTGCGATCTTGCCGGTCTTCTGGAATACCGTTACTTCGGTATCCACATTCGTTACATAGTAACGTTTCATCTCCTGTTCCATGCCGGCTGCATAATAGATTGCCCGAAGCAGAAGTCTGCAGTTCTGGGGAGAATACGGAAGACCTGCAAAATATACACTGTGTCCTCTGCCATATTCGTTGACCACCAGCTGGCTGTATTCCCCATCCATCGCGAGGATCTGATAATGTCCGCCCTGTGCATAGACGCGGCTGGTGCCCTCACCGAAATCCAAGGCTCCGTCAATATCCTCTAAGATAAAGTGATCGTCATTTTTCTCATTGTATTTGTCCGTGCTGAGAGAGAAGCACATCTCGCGGTCTACGCCGAGCACATCGGACAATTGGAAATATCTTCCCTGATACTGATAAGCAGTAGGCTCACCCACACCGATGAAGCCGCCTCCCTGATCCACAAAGCGTCTGATATTGGTCAGGACCTTTTCGTCGATCCAGTTCTCCGCGCCGCTGAATGCGGTGTACGCATCCCCGACATTAATGATGACCTTGATCTCCTCAGGAATACCGTTTCTGACATCATCAAAGGAAATGAACTCGACCTCAAAAGGCATTCCGCTTAAGCATTCCAGTACTCCCTCTGCGGAATAGGTTTCCCTGTGCCAGATCGCATGATGTACCTGATTGGACATCCACCTTCTCTGACTACCCCAGCAGTTCAGGATCGCCACCTTGAAAGGTGCCACATAGGAAGCTGTCCCCTGCATATTTTCATGGATCTCCCGAAACTGTGTTACTACATTTTGTATTTCATCAATGAAACCGGGCCAATTACTTGCCAGCTTCAGATAACCGCCATATCCGATCCTGTCCAGAGGAGACCTGAGTAATGCACGCCTTGCTTTACGCCAGTTATCCCTTGCCTCTCCGATCGGGTCACCGCCCTCGCAGAACACATCCGGGAAAAAGTAAGGCAGCAGCCGTCCTTCGGTATAATCCACTCCCTTGATATCAGAGATCATTCGGAGTGTCACACCGCTTCCGACAGAGCCTACCACTGCATCCAGTCCGATGCCTGCGAAATATTTACCATAAGGCTCTGTTCCGATCCAATGATCTCCAAGGAACATCATCGCTTCCTTGCCATAAGAATGTACAATGTCTACCAGCTCCTTCGCCAGCGCACATACCTCGATCTGCTGGAACTCTATGAAATCCAGGAACTGTCTGCTGGGAACGCGGAACATGCAGTTGTGATATCCCTGATCCACAATGTACTCCGGGCGGAATTTGTAGCCTGCCCATTTCTCAAACTGTTCCAGGATATAGGGGCTCACACTTGCGCTGTATCCGAACCACTCTACATATTTTTCACGCTTCTTGTCATCGAAGGTCAGTGTGAACTGATGGAAAAATGTAGTGAAGCGGACCACGTCGATATGAGGATTGTCCTCACACCATTTTCTCAGCTTGTCTTTCACATACTGTTTGGTCTTGGGCTGTCTCACATCGTAAGTCAGCTGATGCGGTGTATCCTTCCAGTCATTCGTGATGAAATTGTACATGTGCACCGGATCCCAGATCAGAAATGCCAGGAAACTTACCGTATACTCATGATAGGGGATCGTACGGATCTCCACTTCACCGGATGCCTCATCAAATTCCCATGCATCCGTCGGCACTACCTCACCGGTCGTTCTGTCGATCACTTCCCACCAACGCTTCGGATCGTCCAGCGTGTTGACCTTAAGCTGCTCCGTATGGAAGCCTTCCATCAGACGGATGCGGAGTGTTTCCCCTCTGGCGGTGATGCGGTTGCTGATCAGGTATTCCTGCTGGATCTCCTCCGGATGCTTCATCGCCCACGCATTATCCTTTCTCGTGGTATAATAAGTCGCATATTTCTTCACCGGCTCTGACAAAAGTGCTTCCGGCATCTCGGTTCCGTCACAGTCTCTTAACGCATCTGCGCCCAGAAGATTTTTTAACCGTATTGTTTCGTCAATGATGTCTGCATCAGTCGGCAGCGTCAGTCTTCCTGTCATCGCATGGTTTCCTCCCCATCGCTTTTGTACTATCTTGCAGCTGATGACTAAAGTATATCGGCTTCCGGACCTGATATCAATTTCTTTGTTGCTTGTTTTGTTATGTTTATTGCTATTTTGTTACTAAAATGGTGGATTTTTTGAAATGATTATGTATAATATGCTTATCCAGATCATACATATTTTTAATTTTTCGTCTTTTTTACGAATGTTTTTGTGAAATGTTGTTCTTTTTATATATTTAATATAAAAAATACGATAGATTTGAAAAAGTGCACAATAAAAATAAGATAAAGAAGGTATCTATTTATGAGTAATGAATTTATCAATATCGGCTCCGCAAACAGTTCTCCGGAACAGTTCCAGCTGCGTTACATCTCCATCTCCAAATACGAAGGAGACTGGCAGTCTCTTCCGCATACCCATCACTTTTCAGAACTGTTCTATGTCCTGCGGGGTGAGGGAGCCTTCTATATAGAGAATGAAAAGGTGCCTGTGAAGACGGACGATCTGGTCATCATCAACCCTTATGTAGAGCACACGGAGAAAACCCTTCCCAACGATCCCATGGAATATATCGTATTCGGTGTGGAAGGGCTCGCATTTTCCTTTTCCGGTGCGGGGCAGGACAACCCGAAGGGCTACAGCTTCTACAGCTACGGATCTGATAAAAAACAATTCATCAACTTTGCCCAGCTGATGATGCAGGAATTCCGCGACAAGCTTCCCGGTTTTGAACAGGTATGTCACGGACTGCTTCAGGTGCTCCTGGTATATATTTCCCGGAAGCAGAACCTGTCTGTCATCTCCGACTCCTCCTTCCAATTATCCAAGGAATGTGCTCTGGCGAAACGCTATATCGACTCCAATTATTCCCAGAACATTACTTTGGATTCCCTGGCGGAGATCACGCATATCAACAAATTCTATCTGGCACACTCCTTTACCGAATGTGTCGGACAGTCTCCGATCAATTACCTGACAGACCGGAGGCTGGAAGCCTGTAAAGAGCTTCTGGTATCCTCCAATCTGTCGGTAGCGCAGGTAGCCACCAGTGTCGGTTTTTCTTCGCAGTCTTATTTCTCACAGATCTTCCATAAAAAGACCGGCATGACACCGCGCCAGTACCGGAGCCGGTATGCCCGGAAATAAAATTTTTTCTCCTACAGTCGGATCTTCTTCAGACGGTCCACTGCCTCTACGGTATTCTCGTAGCTTCCGAATGCCGTCAGGCGGAAGTAATGCTCACCGCTTGGTCCGAATCCGGAACCGGGGGTACCTACCACGTTGACATTCTCTAACAGATAATCGAAGAACTCCCAGCTGGTCATGCCGTTCGGCGCCTTCAGCCAGATATAGGGAGCGTTCACACCGCCGGATACGGTAAATCCCGCTTCTTTTAAGCCGTTCAGGATATAATGTGCGTTGTTCATGTAATAAGCAACCTGCTCCTTCAGCTGTGCCTTACCTGCCGCAGAATATACGGCTTCACCGGCACGCTGTACGATGTAGGGTGCTCCGTTGTATTTGGTGCCGTGTCTTCTCGCCCACAGTGCATGGAGACTGACATCCCCGCTCTTTAAATCCTTGGGGATCACGGTGAAGCCCAGACGCACTCCGGTAAAGCCGGCATTTTTGGAGAAGGAACGGAACTCGATGGCACAGGTTCTGGCCCCTTCACATTCATAGATACTATGAGGCACATCCGGCTCGGAAATATATGCTTCATAAGCCGCATCATACAGAATGACAGCACCTACCTTATTCGCATAGTCCACCCATTCCTGCAGCTGTGCTTTGGTAATGGTGGCACCGGTAGGGTTGTTGGGGAAGCATAAATAGATCAGATCCGGTGTGGTCTTCGGTAGCTCCGGTGCGAATCCGTTCTCTGCCAGACAGGGCATATAGATCACATCACTCCAGGTCTCGGACTTCGGATCGTAAGTGCCGGTTCTGCCTGCCATGACATTGGAATCCACGTATACCGGGTATACCGGATCACATACCGCAATCTTATTGTCCAGGCTGAAGATCTCCTGAATATTGCCGCAGTCACATTTTGCTCCATCGGATACAAAGATCTCGTCCGGTGCAATATCGCAGCCTCTTGCCTTATAATCATTTTCGGCGATCGCATTGCGCAGGAACTCATAGCCAAGGTCGGGAGCGTAACCATGAAAAGTCTCCGCTTTTCCCATCTCATCCACCGCACCGTGCAGTGCATCAATGATGGCAGGTGCCAGAGGCTGCGTCACATCTCCGATTCCCAGGCGGATGATCTTCTTATCCGGGTGTGCTGCGGAATACGCATTTACCTTTTTACCGATGGTGGAAAATAAATAGCTTCCGGGAAGTTTTAAATAGTTGTCGTTTACTTTAAACATAGTACGTTCTCCTCTCTATTGTCCTTTTCTATATCAGTCGATGGAGTCCGGGTCGACTTCACCTTCAAATACGATCTTCGCAGGTCCTGTCATGTAGACCAGGTTCGCCTTCCGATCCCATCTGATGTGCAGTTCACCGCCTAATAATTTAACCGTGATTTCATCGTCCGTCAGACCATTCAGCACGCACGCCACCGCCGTAGCGCAGCATCCGGTACCACAGGCCAGGGTCTCCCCGGTGCCTCTCTCCCAGACGCGCATGAATACATTTTTCCGGTCCAGGATCTCTACGAATTCTGTGTTCGTCCGGTTCGGGAAGCAGGAATGGTTCTCGAACTTCGGTCCGATCTTCTCAATGGCGAGATCCTTTACCCCGTTCATAAATACAATGGCATGGGGATTGCCCATGGAGACACAGGTCATACGGTATTCCTCGCCGTCCACCGTGATCGGTGCATCCACTACGGCTGGCCCCACCGAGGTCTGCTGTGTCGCTTCCGCTATCACCGGTACCTCCATAGGTGCCAGGACCGGCTGTCCCATGTTCACCTGTACCATAGTTACATGCCCTCTGTCCGTGGCGGTCCTGCCCTCCACGGTAAGTTTCAGGTATTTTATTTTTCCGGCGCTGACGATGGTGATGTCTTCCCGGTCCGTCAGGCCCTTATCATAGACGTATTTTGCCACGCAGCGGATACCGTTGCCACACATCTCCGAGCGGCTGCCGTCCGCATTGTACATCTCCATCTCGAAATCCGCTTCCTCTGCCGGATTGATGAAGATCACACCGTCTCCGCCGATGCCGAAATGCCTGTCACTTAACTTTCTTACGATCTCAGGCTTCTCCTGCGGTGAAAGCTTTTCCGTAAAGCCGTTGACATATACATAATCATTGCCACAGCCCTGCATTTTTGTAAATTTCATGTATTGCTGCTCCTCCTGTTGTTACTCTGTCATCATCGACAGCACCATCTGTGCCGTCTCCACTAGATTCGTCCCACTGTCCATACTGGTCTTCTGAAGATACCGGTGGGCTTCTTCTTCCGTCATATGATTTCTTGCCATCAAAAGCTCCTTGGCATCTTTGATTGCTTTTTCATCCGCTGCATTGCGGGTCTTCGGCTGCATGCGCCGTTTTCTTCTGCGGCGCTCCACACCTTCTACCATCAGGTTCACGGTATTGATCAGATCCTGCACCTTTAACGGCATGGAGAGGCATACGATGCCGTTGCCGTAGCATTCGCTGATCAGATTCTGGGATGCCATCAGCAGCATCTCAAAGCCCTCCGGCAGATCCTCATGCAGTTCTGTATATATCATATCCGCCAGCTTATAACTGCAGATCACGATTCCTTCATTCAGTCCGTCCGCCTGGCTGATCGCCTGGGTACCCGTAGTACAGATACCCGTGACCTGGAAGCCGCTGCGGACCAGGATACTTTTGACTCCCTTGGCTTCTTCCAGCTTCGGCAGCACGACAATAATGTTCGTCATTCGCCCACCTCCTTTCTTCTGTGTTTTTTCTCTATCATTACAAAAGAAAGGATTTTATCAATACTTATACAGATACTCCTGAATCTCCCATTCGGATACCTGGGAGCGGTACTCATGCCATTCCTTGCGCTTGGCATCGATGTATTTCCCGGCAATATGGTCGCCTAAGACATCCTGGATAAAGGTATCCTTCTCCAGCTCTTCCACTGCCTCCAGCAAAGTGCCCGGCAGCTGGTCGATGTTCAGCTCTTTCCGCTCTTTGGCGGTCAGTGCAAAAATGTTCGCATTGATGCTCTCGGGGGGCAGGATCTTCTCCCGGATGCCCTGTAAGCCGGCGCTTAAGCAGACTGCCAGCGTCAGATAAGGGTTCGCTGCGGAATCGGGACTGCGCAGCTCGATACGGGTACCCTCTCCGTCTGCGGTAGCCGGAATACGGATCAGGGGGCTGCGGTTCGTTGTGCTCCATGCGATATAGACCGGTGCCTCGAAGCCGGGTACCAGGCGCTTATAAGAATTCACCAGCGGATTCGTGATCGCTGCCATTCCTTTGATATGCTTCATGATACCACCGATGAAATAATAGGCTTCCTTACTCAGTCCGTTAGGATCGGAAGCATCCTGGAAAATATTTTTACCGTCTTTCTGCAGAGACATATTGATGTGCATACCGGAACCGTTGACGCCGAACTTCGGCTTCGGCATAAATGTTGCGTGCAGACCGTGGCGTCTTGCGATGGTACGCACTGCCATCTTGAACGTCATGATATTGTCCGCAGTATGTAACGCTTCATCGTATTTGAAATCGATCTCATGCTGCGCCGGAGCCATCTCATGATGGGATGCCTCTATGACGAATCCCATATCCTCCAGGTTCATGACGATGTCACGACGGGCATTCTCACCGAAATCTAACGGTCCGATGTCGAAATATCCGGCCTGTTCGTGGGTGCTGGTCGTAGGCATGGTATTTTCATCGGTATTGAACAGGAAAAATTCACATTCGGGACCTACCTCGAACGTATATCCCATATCCTCAGCCTGCTGCACCGCACGCTTCAGCACATAGCGGGGATCGCCTTCAAAAGGCTGGCCGTTGGGGCGATAGACATCACAGATCATACGCGCCACCTTGCCCTGCTGGGGTCTCCAGGGGAAGATCTCCAGCGTAGACAGATCCGGATACAGATACATATCGGATTCCTCGATCCGGGCGAAGCCGTCGATGGCGGAGCCGTCGAACATGCATTTATTGTTCAGTACACGATCCAGCTGGCTGGCTGTCACTGCAATATTTTTCAGATTGCCAAACAGATCCGTGAACTGCAGACGGATGAATTCCACATCCTCTTCTTCCACAAGACGGATGATATCTTCCTTGGTATAATTGTTCATCGTTACCCTCGTTTCTGCGCCGCCTGTCTGCTCCTTTTCCACGGGGCGGACGCATCCGTGAAAAATACTTACACTAACTATAGCAATGCCTGTTTTGTCTTGTCAATGCGAAGTTCTCCTCATTTACGGTACTACGTGGGAGGTCCTGCGCATACTATTTATAAAGATCATCCCATCATTCCAAGGAGACTTAAGAATGAGTGCAAATACAAAGATCGTCGTACTTCGCAGAAAAGAACTGCTCTATACCGGAATCTTCGCCGCGCTGGGGGTGTTGTTCATCATATTACTGTTAATGCTGTTGCTGCCGGGCAAGGATACGGATGCCTCCTATGGGACACCGGATTCTCCTGACGGTACTGCTGCTTCCGAAATGCCGGACAATGTGGCGGATGTCTCCACCGGGGCCGTTGCCGATACCGGCAATACATATATCCCCGGAATCTATACCACGGAGCTGATCCTCGGCAGTGAGACCGTCAATGTGGAAGTCATCGTGAGCGACCACGCCATCACATCCGTCAGCCTCGCCGATCCAAGCGAAACACTTACTACCATGTATCCACTGCTCGAGTCCACCATGGAATCCCTGAATGACCAGCTCTGTGAAATGCAGGATCCGGAGCAGGTCACCTATTCCGCAGAGACCAGATATACTTCGCTGGTGCTGCTGGAAGCGGTGAAGGCATCCCTGGAGAAGGCAAAGCCTAAGGCTACGCCGGAAGCAACGGATGCAACGAATGCACCGGCAGCTTCCCCGAATGTACCGAAAGCGGATATCAATCCTGCGGCATAAGGGGCTCATGTGCCGTGCATAAAATTCAGTGCTAACGCAAAAAAGGGTGCATGCCTCCCGGCATGCACCCCATTGTGCGTTTTATTGTAATATTTTGTTTGCAACACTGGGTTTATTTTATACTATTTGCGGTGGAGATGCAAGGGAAAATTACTTCTCTTTTTTCTCTTGCTTCTTTGCTCTTGCTGCTTTCAAAACATCAGCAAGATTATCGCCATTAAGCACTCCCGGATAATTTTCCTGAAATCCCACTAAAGTATCTTTATTTTCCTGCTCACTTTATACTCCAATATCCGCCTTTACTCGGGCCTTCATATTCGATTATTCCACTAGTCTTCAATTTATTTATTGAACGTTTAACCGTACTGAGTGAAACCTCTATCTGACTCGCCATTTCCTCTCGTGTTACATACTTATTCATTCGTATCAACTGCAAAATAGCATCCTCCACTGATGTCGCATTTTGGGGTTCATTTTGGGGTTCATTTTGGGGTTCACCTTGTTCCATTAAGAAATCCGGATGAATAGGTATCTCAACAGTAACTGCTCTTCTTTCATCATCCGTTTCAAATGTCGCTTTAGGAGAACCATTATCTCTAAGTTCCTCTTGTATAGTAGGAATTCCTGTAGATTTTCCTTCTGTCAAATCTAACTCCTTCAAAAATTCTCCCAATCGTTTGTTTCTATAATATCGAGATTTGAATCGTTCTCCCTCAGCAATTGTCTTTTGCGAGATTGAACGGTCAATACCTGGATAACTAATAATTCGAACACAATCTGGTTCAATCTCTATGATTATTGCCTGATAGGATTGATAATCACGATGATAAAAAGCATTGACCACAGCTTCCTCTAACGCCTGATACGGATAGCTGTACCGGCGAATGGCTTCCATCTGATAATCTACTTTCGTGACCTTTTCCTCAATCACCATGTCCTGTAGCTTTTCCATAGTTCTTTTAATCATTGTCGGCACAGAGCCTTTGATAACCGGCACTTCAATAAAATTATTTGGATTTTTAATGCTACCTTCCGGAAATTTTGTAATTTCAACCTGCGTATATGGAAAGAATTTGTCCAAATGCTCACAAAACATCATCAGTGCCGCATTAGATATACATAGCTGCTCCGGTGGTCCTACAAGAAGCTGCATGTCTCCAAGCACTTCCATAACACCACGTTTTCCAATCTGCTTTGCCAGCTTGCTTTTGGTTGTATTGAGATGGTCCGTTAACAACGCAACCGATATGTCTGACTCTGTAGCCTCAAAATTAGGCCTCGTGTCAAACGGTGCGTAGTTTGTCATATTAATTAATTCTCGTTCCTGCTCCGCATTTGCACGAACCGAGCTTGTCGCATACCGTATATAGTAATAATACTTTTTATCCTTCTTAGCAGTAACATGCTCTGGTGCCTTATACGGTCTTTGCACTCCAGGTGTCACCCACAATACAACAACATTTTTCCCATCAACTTGTTCAATGATCACACGTGGAAAATATGCCGGAATCATTGTATTATTATAACCCAAAAGTTCCTTTTGTATGGTATCCAACTCATATTCTTCCAAACCCTTTACCGGGCGAACTGCAACACCGTTTTTCTCCTCGACACCAATCAAAACATATCCGCCACCAACATTGTCAAAATCATTGGCAAATGCACAAATGCTATGATAAATATCATCCGGATTCCACGATGCTTTAAATTCGATCCTATCAGATTCCACTCTTCGCTTATTTAATAAATCTTCTATGCTAAGCTCCAATTCCATTTACTTCACCACTTTCATAATTTAGGACTGCCCATCTCTTTCTCAGCATTCTCTCGTTTAATCCGATAATCCGAAAGCACTTTCAGTATTTCCGGGTCAGTTACATTGGATTCATAATCTGAAAAATCATTACTTTCAATTATTGGCTTAATTTGTTTCATCATTAACCATAATTTATCGTAACAAATCAATTTGCCCCTCCCAATAAGACGAAAAACACCAAATAATTCTACCACTTACCTTTTAGCAGTTTCAACAAAAGCTTTCGTTTTCCACTCAAAACACCTTCGTCGGAGAAAGCATTGCTTGCTGCTCTCTAACCTACGAAGATGCCGACAGCGGATATCAATCCTGCGGCGTAAGGGACTCAGGTACCGTGCATAAAATTCAGGGCTGACTCAAAAAAAGGCGCATGCCTCCCGGCATGCACCCCGTTGTGCGTTTTATTGTAATATTTTGTTTGCAACACTGGGGCTTTTTTATACTATTTATGGGGGAGATGCAAGGGAAAATTATTTCTCTTTTTCTCTTTTATCAGCAGATATTTCGCACCTCACTTTCTACAATATTAAATCGTATAAATTCCGGTATCGCATTTGCAAGTGCCTTTTCTTTTATACGTTCATCTCCCGTCGCTGCATATGCCACTTCAACACCTGCAGAAAAATATAATTTTTCAAGCTTCTGGGAGCGAATATCATTATAATTTGTACAAAGAGGTACATCGTTCATTCTGGACAAGTAATCAATCATAGCCAGCAGATACATAGCTTCTCTACACCATCTGCGCTCATAAAGCTTTCTTACTTCATCCGTCTCAAGTGTTTCGATAATAAAATCTATATCACCCATATCCTTTACGTGATGACAGGTATTACTCTTAAAAGTTTCAAACGAACATCTATAATCTTCATTATCTGCACTATTATTTTCCAATATTAAGTCTACCGTTACATTAAGCACCCTGGCGATTTTATGCAGAGTTCCGGCCGTGCATTTATCAAGGTCTGCTTTTCCATTACAGATATCAGTAATTGTTGTCATTGCAACTCCGCTTTCCTTGCTCAAGCGATACCTCGACATTTTTTCTTTTTCAAGTAAATCATTAATTATCATCTGCTTCCCTCCTATTTATTAATATATCGGTCAGCCGAACTACTGTCAATAATATTATTTACAATTGAGATATCTGAGAATTCCTTGCATCCACCATAGCTCTGATCACATCAAGTTCCGGTTGAATTGCCTCATGCTCTTTTCGGAATTCGTCATTCTTCATTTCCTCAGAAAGCATTTCATTTAAGGTTTTCATTCTCTGCCATCCTTCCTATAATGTCAAATATTATTTATCCTTTAGTATATGTTATATATGCCATATCGCCAACGAATCAATCTCACATTGCACGATATTTATTAAAAACAATTTATTCAAACTGATTTTAATAAAATTCTTCTGAATAAAATTTAACATGAACTCTTATGTTTTGCATTCTTTTTTTCCATTTTTGACAAAATAAAAAACGCTTATACTATGAGATTCCTATGAAATTAATTTGGAAGATGTAACATTAAAAGAAGCCGGTGCATCAGCACCGGCTTCTCTTGTATTACGTTAGTTATGAACCTTTTACAGAGATTACTGTAACAGAGACAGTACGCCCTGGTTGGACTGGTTAGACTGAGCCAACATAGCCTGACCTGCCTGAGCCAGGATGTTGTTGTTGGAGTACTTAACCATCTCAGTAGCCATATCGGTATCACGGATCTGGCTCTCTGCGCTGGTGGTATTCTCTACAACGTTATCCAGGTTGCTAATGGTATGCTCTAGACGGTTCTGAACAGCACCAAGTGCGGAACGCTGGGTGGATACCTTCTGGATAGCTTCCTTGATGGTCTCGATAGAGCCCTTAGCGTTGGTGTCATCGGTTCCGTCAACCTTCAGACCGTTTACGCCTAAGCCCTTAGCAGACATAGCGTCAAGATTTACGCTGATCTGATTGTTGGATGTAGCATCTGCACCTACATGAAGAGTCAGAGTTAAAGCACCTGTCAGATCCTGCTTAGCAGAAATGTCTGCTACAGCTGCATCAATCTTATTTCCTAAAGCATCATATACCAGAGGAGCATCCGCTTTTACTGTACTGGAAACAGTTCCAGCAGCGTTAGTGGTAGATGAGAAGTACTTGCTCAGTGCATTTTCAGGAATTCCATTGCCGTCCTTGTCATAATACTTTACAGTGTCACCATCTTTATAGCCTGCGGTTGCTTTGCTTGCGGTAAATGTCTCGGTTCCAGGTGTAATCGCATCCGCTTTATCCTTCTCTCCAAGGTTGGCATTTTCCAATGTAAATGTTGCAATTTCATTTCCCTTAGCATCTTTAATACTGTAATCATTACCCGACGTATTCGTTACAGTATACTTATCTGTGCCATTTAACGAAACTGTTGCGCTATTAACAACCTTACCAGTAGTCGCGGAATCTTTGCTACTATACTGAACATTGATACCCTGATCTCTGATCAATTTAGCAACTTCATTCTGTTCGTCCGCAGATGCCGTTGTCTTAAAGGTCATAGTTGTAATCTTAGAACCCTTGGTTGATGCAGTTGTAGACATCGTAGCGGTTGCAGCCTTACCAGTAGCAGTTGCATAAGAATAGGTATATGCTTTCTCATTATCCTGATCACCCTTCAGCAGATAGGTCTCGTTGAACTTAGTGGTCTCAGCAACACGGTCGATCTCGGTGGTCAGCTGGTCGATCTCGTTCTGGATGTAGCTTCTATCGTCCTCAGACTGAGTTCCGTTTGCAGCCTTAACAGCCAGCTCATTCATTCTCTGCAGCATATCCTGAACTTCGTTCAGAGCACCTTCAGCGGTCTGCACTGCGGAGATACCGTCCTGTGCGTTGCTGGAAGCCTGTGTCAGTCCTCTGATCTGCTTTCTCATTTTCTCACTGATGGAAAGTCCTGCTGCATCATCTGCTGCTCTGTTGATCTTGTATCCGGAAGAGAGTTTCTCAGTAGACTTTGCCTGAGAAGCAGTGGTCAGACCTAACATTCTGTTAGAGTTCATAGCTGTAAGATTGTGTTGTACTACCATAATATATTCCTCCTTGAATTGACGAGCGCTTCCCTGCGCTCCGTTATTTGCTTTGGCAATGTCAGCTTCAAGTTCGCACATCCTGTTACCTTCATCGCCATTGTCTTCCGTCTCTCCGGCGTGCGAAACCTTCGATTCGGAAGAGGTTCGGTAAGCAAATGTTTTATTTGCTTTACTTGTTAAGTATATCGGAGAGGATTTTGGAAACTTAACCCCTCTTTGAAAAAAAATTTGACTTTTCATTCCGGCATTTTTCGAAAATACGATATTCTTAGACATTTACATCATGATCTGCTCAAATTTTCCCATGTCACAGAAATCCTGAATTTTCACGTTTTAATGCTGCAGCAAACTCATTTTCGGCTATTACATATTCTGCTCATTTTGCCGAAATAGATAGTAACAACATAATGAAGCGGAGGGTAATTATGCAAGTAAAAAATTATTCCTATTTTGTAGGGGAAGATCAAGTACAAAACAGACGTCATTCTGTATCAGATGGCAAAAACGGCAAAGCAAAAAACGGTGGTAAATCCATAGATGCCCGCAGTATGGCTTCCGTCACCGATCCGATCGCTACAAAGAAGGCCCAGGTTCGGAAAAAAGCTATGAAGATCATCGGGGATGCCTTTGCCGGAGAGAGTAAGATTGATGACGATATGACAAATCGCAGAGAAAAAATACGCTCTCTCACCAGGGAAATCGGTGACAGCACAAAGGCGATCAGTGATATCGAAGCCTCCAGAGCCGCCCTGCAGGATAAATTCGGTGTGTCCTCAGACAGCCAGGAACAAAAAGATCTGGAACTACTGGCAAAAGGCGTAGAGACCGGCTTCTCCGGTTCGGATGTCCGCTTAACGAAAGAGGAAGAAGAACAGATTGCCAAAATAAAAGCTGCCGGATTAACAGAATACCAGCAGCAGTCTCTTGCCTTAAAAAAATCAGAAGAATCCTATGTCAACGAACTTGCCGACGCCAGGAATGAGATTCAGACAGAAAATGCCGTGATCCGCCAGACGAAGATTGAACGGTTAAAATCCAATTCCATGGGAGCTGCATTTGAGCAGGCAGATGCAGTAATGGGCGCTGCCAGCGACGAGATCATGGGCATGCTGATTGCGGAAGGCAAAGACCACATCGACGAGAAGCAGGAAGAAGAGAAGAAAACAGCCGAGGAAGCTGCAGACAAAAAGAAGGAACTGGAAGAAAAACTGCAAGCCAGAAAAGACGAAAAGAACGAGCAGGAAGAGCTGACAAAAAATATCGTGGAAGCTGCGAACAAGCAAGCCGGTGGTACAGACAGCGTAGTTCAGGCCCAGCAGGAGATCAAGGATATGATGAACAAATTAAAACTGGTCGAAGATGACGTCAAAGGTGCCGCGGTCGATCAGGGAATCTGACTATTCTGCCATTCATCAACAACGTATGAAAATTTGCTTTCGCTATTGCCAAATTCACTTCTAAAAATCGCGCCCAACATCCGATATCGAATGGTGGGCGCATGATTTCTTCCGTTATTTTTCTTGTATAATAGTCCTATACCAAAGTGAAAAAGGGGAAACGATTCCATGAAAATTGCAATATGCGATGACGATAAGAATGAACTGTTCCGGATACTGTCTGTTCTCGCAGATTACCAGACACAGCGAAACATAGAATTTTCCTACAAACCTTTCGACAACAGTACGGAGCTGGCGTCGAATCTTTTACAGGAGCATTATGATATTTATCTGTTGGATGTGGTGATGCCGGGACTGAACGGCATCGAACTGGCCAAAGAGATCCGAAGCAGTGACAAGGCCGCAGACATTATTTTTCTGACGTCTTCTCCCGAATTTGCGGTAGAGAGTTATACCGTGAAAGCTTCCAATTACCTGGTGAAACCCGTTTAAAGAGACCGGCTGGTTGAAGCTCTGGATGACATCATGCGTACCAGAACCGAAGACCGCGATTCCTGTCTGGTATTGAAGAGCAGCGTCGGCGTACACAAAGTCCATATGTCTGAAATCATTTATATTGAAGCCTTGAACCGAAAAATCATTTATTACCTGAGAAACAACAGTCAGATCACCTGCGTGGAAAAGTTTGCTTCTGTCTGCGACCAGTTGCTGCAACACCCGGAATTTCTCCTTGCACACCGCTCTTTTCTGGTCAACATGAACTATATTCGCAGGATCGACGCAGCCGACCTATATCTGGCAAACGGCAAGTGCCTTCCGCTTGCCCAGCGCAGGATCTCGGAGATCAAGAGACTCTACCTTGCTTTTCAAATGGAGGAATCCATATGAGTGAATTTGTATCCCTTTTAGGACTTATCAATTACGGCTTTGTCCTTTTCTTTGGTATCGTGATGTCTCTCTACCTGGCAGATATCCATTTTGAGGACAATAAGATCCCTTATATCATCACGATCCTTGCTTTGGGCGCAATACAGCTTCTGTCTTACCTTATGATGGGGGAGAATCTGCTCTATAAATGCTATCCGCTGCTCATACATCTGCCGCTGGTCCTCCTGATCCGTTTTGCCTTTCACCGGAATATCTATATCGCGACGATCTCTGTGCTGTCCGCTTACCTGATGTGCACTCCCAGAAAATGGTTCGGCACGCTGGCAGCCTTCTTTTTCGACGGCAGTCCGGTTGTAGCCAATCTCGTCTCTATCTGCGTGACGATTCCGCTGCTGTATCTGGTCATCCGCTATATTGCGCCTTATATCATCCGTCTGCATTATGAGAATAAGAAGACTCTGTTGCTCTTTTTCCTGCTGCCGCTTTCCTATTACATTTTGGAATACACTCTGACCGTTTACACAGATCTCTTGTATACCGGTGGTCCGGTCATTATTGATTTCATGGACAGCTTTCTTGTGCTCTTCTTTTTTATCCTGGCTATGGTGTCGCTGGATTTTTCCAATAAAAAAAGCACGGCGGAACGTGAAAATCTGCTGCTTACCACCGCAGCCGCACAGGCGTAGAAGGAGATTACACAGTTATCCACTTCTCAGAAGCAGGCGTCCATCTATCGTCATGATCTGAGACATCATATGACCTTTTTGCAAAACTGTATTGCAGAAAATGAGTTGGAACAGGCTTTGGAATATATTCACCAGATCTGTGCCGATATCGATAACAGCCGTGTGATCAGATACTGTGAAAACGACGCTCTGAACCTGATTCTCTCTTCCTATGCCGGTCAGGCGTCAGATGCCGGAATCGAATTGCAATTTACCGTGACTGCCACCGATTTTACACGCTTTCAGATCACTGATTTGTGCAGCCTTTTTGCAAATGCTCTGGAAAATGCGATTTACGCCTGCGAAAAGATTCCTGCTCCTGAGAAACGCTATATTACGCTGAAAGTTTATGAAAAAAATAACCGGATCTGTATACAGATAGCAAACAGCTATCTACAGGAGCCGGTATTTGAAAATGAGATTCCCATCTCTCACGAACCCAATCACGGTCTCGGCACCAAAAGCATGATCTCCGTTGTAGAAAAATATCACGGAGTGTATGGATTTTTTGCTGAGGATGGGAAATTCCGGTTTCAGGCATCACTGTAAACAGTCTGGTTTACGTTCCTTTACGTATTTTCTAATATATATACGTAATGAGCATGCCACTTCTTACAGTAACCACAATTTTTCTAATCCGAATGCAATATTTTTTTATTTTTTATTTTTTTCTTATTTAGGGATAAAGACGTATACGCAAAAACATTTTTGAAATTATAGGTCCCTGTCTGATATTCAGGCAGGGACTGTATTTTAGATCATCCAGACCGGTACGATATAATTGTCTCTGTCAATCGCACTAAGTCCCGGTTTCATGCAGATAACTGCGCCCTTCGCACGAGGCGTTGATGCCTTGTCGAGTAATTCAAATACCTTTACCAGCTCTGTTCCGGGATTTGCAGTTTTCTTAATCTCAATCGGATTCAATATTCCATCATGTTCCAGGACAATATCAATCTCCCTGGCATCTTTATCACGATAATAGTACAAATACGGCTCTTTTCCACAATTCAGGTAGGTTTTCCGAATTTCCGCGACCACATAATTCTCCAAAATGGCCCCGTTCATAGCACCGCATTCTAACGTTTCCGCACTGCTCCATTTCGTCAGGTAACACACCAGACCCGTATCGTAGAAATACAGTTTGGGCGTTTTCACAAGGCGCTTCAACAAATTATTAGAATACGGATGAAGATAAAAAATAATTCCCAGCGTTTCCAGAATTGTCAGCCAATCCTTCGCCTGCGTCTGATTGATATCTGCATCTCTGGCAATCTCTGCTGCGTTAACCATCTGCCCACATCTTGCTGCCACCGCAGTAATAAACCGGAGGAACTTAAGCGAATCTATGGCATCCGATAATTCTCTTACATCCCGCTCAATATAAGTAGACAGATAACTGCTGTAAAAAAGCTGACTGTTACTGTTAATACCGCTTACGATCGCCGGCATGGAGCCTTGATAAATCCGCTCAAAGATCTCTCTTGTATCAGCTTGCTCTCTCTCTTTCTGCCTCTCGCTTAAATCCTCCAGATCTACCGTAAACGGTTTCATCGTTCCTCCGGATATCTCTGCCTGTGACAGGGATGTAAGTGAAAGTACTGCCACTCTTCCTGCCAGTGACTCCTGTACTCCCTGCATCAATTTGAACACCTGTGATCCCGTAAGCCAAAATGCTCCCGGCTCATGGTTTTTATCTACATATATCTTGATATAAGTAAACAGTTCCGGTGCATATTGAACCTCATCAATCAATACAGGTGGTTTATGCAGTTGCAGAAACAGTTCCGGATCGGTCTTTGCAATATTTCTTTCGTTCAAATCATCCAGTGTTACATATCCCCGCTCCGTTCCCTCCATCAGTTTTTGGAGCATTGTCGTCTTTCCTACCTGTCTAGATCCCGTTACCAGGAGTACCGGATATTCCCTGGTTACCTGTCTTACTACATTCTCCAGATTTCTTTTGATATAATTCATAAAAGTCCCTCTTTCGGCTAATCTTTTTTATGATTATATTTTAGCCGGATTTTTTTAAAATATCAAGCATTTTTCGGCTAATCTATACTTTGATTATATTTTAGCCGGCTCACATTTTTATTCTTTCACATTGATTCTGTCATAAAAAAGAGAAGCAGTGATCTGCTTCCCTTCGTCTGTTGTATTTATTGTTTATTATCGTACATCTGAGGCGGTACGTATCCGGCGCCGCTCATGCTCTTGTAGTAGTCAAACGCGCTTTTGGCATTTTTACGTCTCTGGCCGATTCCGGCACGTTCCCTGGCGAAATAGTTCTCGACCAGTTTCTTGTTCCGGGCTTCCTGTGCCTGTACGGACACACTGAGCTCTGTTACTTTGGCTACCTTGGCCTGTAGCTCCTTGATCTGTGCTGCGTAGCGCTGTCTGTTGCCCTCCAACTCCTTCGCCAGCTTCTCATACAGGATCTCGAAGCCTTCATCCAGTCGGACGACCTCATCGATCAGACGCTGCTTCTCCTCCACGGCATCATCGAACAGGCTCATGTCCACTTTTTCCGCAGAAAAGATTTCTTCCTGACGCTTATTATATTCCCGGATCTTCTGCAGTACTTCCAGCTTCTTATCCAGACTTTCCGATAAAATGGTCAGCTGATTCTCCATCAGTCATTTCCTTTCTTGGCACCGGCCTTCATGACTTCTTTCCAGTTGTCGCGGATCGAATGGAGATGCGTGTTGATCTCTTCGAGAATCTCCTTATCCTTTTTGACATTGGCTTCCACCAGCCGTCTCTCCAGATAGCTGTAAATATTATCGAAATCCTTGGAAACTTCGTATTTCATATCCAGTGTGGAATGCAGATATCCGATGATATTCTGCACCTTGCGGATATTCTCATGCGCTCTGGGAATGTCATTTTTCTCTACGGAAAGTTCTGCGATGTTACAGAACTTAATGGCTCCGTCGTAAAGCATAAGCGTCAGTTCTGCCGGAGATGCGGTCAGAACCTTGCTGTTATTATACTGTGCATACGCACTGGGTAATGCCATATCATGATCCTCCTAATAAGCTGGTCACCGCACTGGAATTGCTCTGCAGCTTTGCCAGAGCTGTCTCCATCTTGGAGAATTTAGAATACCATTTGTCCTCGTAATCGTTGAGTTTATCTTCCAGGTCTCTGATCTTAGATGTATAATCATCATAATCCGATTTCATCTTTTTGTCATCATAAAAATTACCGTAGGAGCGATAACCTTCTACCGATTTGGACAGATCACTCATTTTCGTATACAGATTCTTGAACAGTCCGGAGAAAAAGCTGACTACGGTATCCGGATCGCTGCTGATCATGCTCTTCAGCTTATCGGCATTGCCGGAAGTACTGGAATCATCTGCATCACCATCGATATGGTAGGCATTTTTCTCATTCTCCGCAGCGGTAAAGTAGCTGAGGGTCTCAATACCGAAATCACTGAGGTACATCTTCTTGCCGTTGACCTCCAGTCCGGAAGACATTACCTCCTTCAGAGTAGAGCTTACGGTAGACAGATTGCTGTCTCTGCGTAACAGTGCATCCTTGATCTTCTGCTCGTATTTCTCTACCTCGGAGTCGGACATAGCATCCTTCTCGTCATCGGTCAGCGGCTCATAGCCTTTCGCAGAATCTGCATTATACAGCTTATCCATCTCATTGATGATGGAATTGTAATCCTTCAGGAAGCCCTTGATCATATCGTAGATGCCGTCTACGTCATCCTTAGTGGTCACCACGACGTTCTCAGTGGTCTCTTTCATGGCTGTGATAGTCAGTCCGTTGATGGAGAATACATTGGTGTTGCTCTCGTACTCCGTACCATTCAGAGTGATCTTCGCATTCTGTGCATCGATCTTATTGGCACTTGCACTGTCCAGTCCCAGGCTCTTAAGTACGCTATTGCCGGTCTCATCGGATGCGGTAATGCTGAAATCATTGCCTTCTCCGGAATCCTTGGCACTGATATAGAATCTCTGCTGGGTCTCATCAAAGTTGGCATTCAGTCCGGCTTCTTTTAATTTGGTCAATACATCAGAGATAGTAGTATCCGCAGTGATCTCCAGTTCTACATTGGTATCACCGCTCTTGATATTTAATTTGGTACCGGTGCTCAGATCCAAAGCAGTACCTTTATTATCCACGCTCAGATCGGACAGCTTCGTCAGGGCATTAAGCTTGAAATCGTCCCCGTCTGCATCTGTCTTGGTTCTCAGAGAAGTCTTACCGCCGGTCATGTAAGCAGTCTTAGCCAACTGTGTGATCTTGAGGTTCTGCACGCCGTTCATGGCATTCTCACCGGTGATGATGCTGGCTGCGGTGCTGTCGGAGACGGATGTGGTCTTCTTCATATAAGCACTGGTAAAACGCATATTATTGACGTATTTGGACTGCAGATTCTTCAGCTTGGTGTTCAGGTCCTTCCATGCCGTAGTCTTCCACTCCAGCTTGGTCTGTGCCTTTTTCGCATCGTCTACCTTGGTCTGCTTCGCAGACACCAGCTGCTTTATAATGCTCTCTGTGTCCATACCGGAGATCAGTCCGGATAATCTCATTGTTGATGATGCCATATGGGTATCCTCCTATCTTATCTTTTCTCATCTACCAGGATACCGGCTAATTCCCACACTTTGGCGATCATGTCCAGGGTCTTCTCGGGAGGAAGTTCCTTGATCACTTTCTTGGTATCCTTATCTATGATCTTGATGGTTACGCGGTTGGTTGCCTCATGAATGCCGAAGACCGCTTCGGAATGAGACATCATGTTCTTGTTCAGCTTCTCTACCGCTTTCTTGATCTGCTCATTGGTCACATGCTGTTGCTGCTCCCTATTGGGATCGGCAGAGGTATTGCTCTGCTCCTTGCCCTGAGCATTCTCAACGACTGCTGTCGTCTGATCGATCTTGTCTATTGGCTTTACATTGGCAGGATTGTATTCAGAGGCGTTTTCCTCTGTGGTCACTTTTGTAGCTGCATTCTTGGCAGCGGCCGTATTCTGTGCCTGCACTGTCATGATACTGGAAATCGGTTCTATGGTCATAATGGTCACCTCCGTGTGATAAAAGCGCCTTCCGTAGGCGCACGACCTTGCTTCTCTAAGGATTGTATCGGTAAATCCTTAGAAAAAATTAATAGGAGATGCAAAAAATTGCACCTCCTATGCCTAATTTCCTATTTTCCTATTTTATCTTCTGCCTACCCAAACAGGTTCTTCAGTGCTTCCATACCGTCAGCATCCACCGAAGCCCTGTTGGCTTCCTGGATCTGTAGGTATACTTCCTTGCGGTAAATGGGCACTTCCTTGGGAGCGGAGATGCCGATCTTGACCTGGTCGCCCTTCACTTCCAGGACGGTGATCTCGATGTCATTGTTGATGATGATCGCTTCGTTTTTCTTACGGGATAATGCCAGCATCTTACTCACCCGCCTTTCTGGATTTCAGGATATCGTAGATGGGGAATTTCACGGGATACTGGTTGCCTTCGAGGATGATCTGACATGCCTTACGCTCTTCCACATTGATGACAAAGGGTCCCTGGAGGTTCACGGTCATCTTCGTCAGATCGGAAGGTACGGTCACGGTCACCATGACCAGAATGTTCTCCGGGGTGAGTGTTCCTACACCGGTGAGCAGCTCATCATCCACCTCGGGATCGTAGTCCGGGGTGACCAGCAAAGGATCCATGACCGGCATGGCAAAGCTGGGTTCTTCGATGGACTGCAGATAACGGATACCGGCACTGCTGCCTTTTTCCTCGTCATGCAGCATGGTGAAATGCTTCAGCTCCGGAAATCCGATGATTCCTTTATCAAATGTGATGATCTTGTTATCCGCAATCTCTACTTCCCCAAAATTTTTCGTCTGAATCTTCATAGAATACCTATGCCTTTCCGTACCTGCAAGCTTCCAGGTACTTCCGTATTTTTTACACTATCCTCTTAGATAAAGTTCAAAAGTGTGGTCTGCATGACTTTACCGGTAGCCATCAGTGCAGCATCGTAGGTCATCTCCGCACTCTTTAAGTTAATAGCGGTCTCTGTCACATCAATATCTTCGTTTTCGCTCTTTAATGTCTCAAAGGTAGTCTTCTGGCTCTTCATACGGTTCTCGATCAGCTCCAGCTTGCTGCTTCTGGTACCGCAGTTGGTGATGCACAGGTTGGCATCATCGAGATATCCCTGGAAGGTGGTAATGCTGCTCTCGAACAGCTTCTGGCACTTATCCTTGGACAGAGTCAGTGCTTTTTCCACGGCTTCCATCTGTTTTTTCAGAATATCCGCATCGCCGCCGGTAGCATTTTCCTGCAGGCCTTCGATCTTGGTCTTCACTGTCTCCAAATCCAGCACATCCTGCATCGCCTGTACCAGGTCATCCACGGTACGGCCGATTCCGTGCTGGAAGCACTCATCTGCAGTGGAATTTACACGGATGGTCTGATTGAAGCCTACATCATATTCGATCACCTGTCTGTCCTCATCATCCTGTGTATATTTCTCATTATATTTTATTGTCTTGCCATCCACGGTGGCATCACACTTGAAGTAATGCTCCGGCCGCAGATCTCCCTTCACCCAGTGATTCTTCTGATAGGTTACCTGAATCTCACCCTCATTTTTACCGGAAGTGGCAGGATCATCCTTGCAATCCATCAGGGTCTTGTAGCGGTTCTCGCCCAGGAGCAGCTCTCCGGTCTCCGGTACATACACGATAGCATCAAGGTTACCGGCTACCTTGCTGTAGGGATCCGCGGTAGAGGAAATTTCCTCAATGGCCGGCTGGTGGGTATTCTGATCCGGCCATGTTACCTCCTGATAGCTGCCATCCGCCTGTTTCTCCTGAAAAGAAATGGAGGGAGTGCCGTTCTTTTTACAGTCATTATAGGACAGCTGAATACGATATACCTCCGTGGCCTTGACATCCTGTTCTGATATCTTATCAAAGCCCGCATCTTTATAATTCGCTGCGGTGATATCCAGCAGTTTACCGGTATTTACCTTGGTCAGCTTAGTGATGGAGCTGTTGCCCAGCTGCTCGGTGATATTGTATTCCGTGTTGTATTCCTTGTCAAAGCTTAAGGAAGTATCGGTACGATATCCGGTAAACACATAGCGTCCGGCGTAGTCGGCATCGCCGGTGCTGTAGACTTCATCTCCGAGGGCTTTCAGCTGTTCGAGAATGATCTGGCGGTCTTCTGCCTTCAGGTCTCCATTGGAGCCTTTCGTAGACTGATTGATCATGCTTGTGATGATCTCTGTCAGATTCTTCAGTGCATCTTCCGTCACGTCCAGCCAGCTCTCCGCATCGGGGATATTCTTGCTGTAATACTGGGTCACTTCCGTAACATTACTGCGCAGACGCAGGGCACGGATGGATACCACCGGGTCATCGGAAGGGCGGTTCACCTTCTTCTGGGTGGACATCTGTGTGCTCAGCTTATCCTGATATACTTTGTTCGTATTGATATTGGACAGATTATTACGTTGCATGATCTTGTTCGTAATTCTCATTTTGGTCCTTGTCCTTTCTCTCTATAGAATTCCATACCATTTTCATACTAGACTCCGGTCTCCAGGATCAGTCTGTCATAGATCTCCGTCAGGGTCTGGATCATCTTGGATGCCAGATTATATCCATTCTGGTATTTTACCAGATTCACAGCTTCTTCATCCTCATCCACACCGGAGATGGAGATTCTCTGGTTATCGATAGTAGCGGAGATATCCTTAAAGCTTGCATAGAAGGTATTGGCTCTGGAAGCATTCAATGCCACATCCGATAAGATACACTGCAAAAATTCGGAAGCATTACATCCGCGGAAGCTCATCTTGCTCTTATCCGTAGCCAGATTCTTCAGATCGTTCAACAGGTCATTCTGTTCCACGCCGTCAGATGCATTTTTTCGGTTTGCCATCAGGCTGGGATCCTGCTCCATGGCATCCAGAATATCGAAATTCTTCGCTGTCAGACGATAGTAGCTGTCATCGTTGACTTTTACCGTAACTTTACTGTTTTTCTTCTCCTGCTTGTCATATCTCTTGGCTGCATCATCCAACAGGAACTGCTCACTGCTGGTTGCCTTATTGCCGGTAAACATCTTCACACCGGGATCTCCGCTTCCGCTGTAGCCGGAAGTCAGAATATCGTTGAATTTCTGGGAAAATGTACGGATCCACTCATTCATCTGGTTCATGTAATAAGGGATGCCCTGATAGGACAGGTCGGTACCGATCTCTGCCTTTTTCCCTACACGGTCATTGGTAATTCCCCGGGGATTCTTCTCACTGTCCGATAAGGTAAAAGTATACGTATAAGTGGCGTTGCCGTTCGCATCATATTCGCAGGTATATTCCCAGGAATCATAATAGAATTCCTGATTGCCCAGATCGATGATACCGCCCTGATCCGACAGATTACATTTATTCAGGTCCTGCAGATAAGCCTTGGTTACTTTTACGGTTACGGTATCGTGGGTCTTGCCGTCTGCCGTGGTCGTCGTGCCGGTGGCGGTCACCTGTCCGGTGAAATTCTCGCCGTTGTTACCGTCACGCATCTGGATCAGTCCCGCCAGATCACCGCCCATGGATGCATTGTACAGGTTGAACTTCTGCCCGTCCGCCCAGTAGACTTCATAGAGACCGTCGATATCGGTCTGGTTTACTTTCTCATAGGAGGTTCTTGCCACACATTCGAGACCGTTGTAATCACTGCCGTCTACCAGCATCTGGCCTCCGGCGATCTTGACCATGTATCTGTTGGCTCCAGTCTCACGGTTCTCGTTGTTGGCATCGATGATCGGAGTCTCCTTGACTTCCACATCCACGATCTTGGATAATTCATCGATCAGCAGGGTTCTGCGGTCACGCAGCTCATTGGCCTTTGTTCCAGCCAGTTCAATGGTGTTGATCTGTTTATTCAGGGAGGCGATCTCACCGGCAAGGGAATTGATCTGATCCACCTTCAGTTTGATCTCTTGGTTGATATCCTTCTGTACTTTTTCCAGATTGCCCGCCATACCGTTGAAATACTCTGTCAAAGCTCCGGCATAGCCTACGAACTGGGATTTGGCTGTGGCACTGTTGGGATCTTTTAAAAGAGCCTGCATACCGGTGATCATCAGCTGATCGAAGATAGTCTTGAATCCGGTACTCTTGCCGTCATCATCAAAATACGTCTCCAGCTGCTGCATGTAATACTGCTTCATATCGTATTCGCCCAGCTGTGCATTGTTATCCCAGAATCTTCCGTCATAGAATTCATCCCGGATACGCTCAATGGCCAGTGTCTCTACACCGGCACCGGCACAGCCGTAGGTCTGGAATACACGCAGGGCATTGGATGCCTGCTGTGTTACCTGCTGTCTGCTGTAGCCTTCCGTCTGTACATTGGCGATATTATTGGAAGTGGTATTCATGGCAGCATTACTGGCCAGAAGTCCCGTATATGCAATATTTAATCCAAAAAACTGTGAGGGCATAACTTACCTCCTATTTCTTACACATTACACACCCAGCGTGGAAAGAATGTGTTCCAACATTTCACTGATCACGTTGATATAACGGCTGGATGCGTTGTATGCGTTCTGGAACTTGATCATATTGGACAGTTCCTCGTCCGTGGATACACCGATAACCTGTTCTCTGGCGCTCTGTGTAGCTTCCACGGTGCTGACCTGATTCTCATAAATACTCCGGAATACATAGCCGGAATTGGATACCTGCGATACCAGGTCGGTATAATAATCTACAAAAGTAGTCTTTTTCTGTACATTAGGATTCAGCGTGTAGGCTTCCTCGGTAAATGCCGCTTTCAAAGCATCTGCGGTCTCCTTATCCTCGGAACCGTCTGCCAAACGGAATCCAAGCTTGGAAGGCTCCTTCGTCAGCGCCGGATTTACCTGAAGATTGCCGATGGTATACAGGCTCTCAGGGCTTTCCGGATCTTCATCCTTCATAATCCAATACTCTGTTACACCGTCTTCTCCGATCACCTTCTCATAGCCATCCGTTGTGACCTTGGTAAACAGCTGGATGGGACTGCCATCCTCCATGCGCATATAGCCATTCGGATCCGAGACACAATAGCGGACATTGGGGCGTGTAGTACCATCTGCAAGTTTCAGATCTCCGGTCTGTACTCCTGCAGCCTTCGCCAGAATATCGTTCACCTTCGTCACCACATTGTGGATCATCTGGTCGAACTCACCCTGAATATTCATGACAACGGACTGGGAGACACTGTCGTATTTTCCTTCCGCCAGATCTGTATAATTGGCTCTGTGATCACCTCTGGCCAGAAGCATTGCCTTCAGGCCGCCGATATCTGTGTTCAGGTCGGAAGAAATCTCCACGGAGAGATCAAATACCTCTGCGCCGTCAATATTATAATCTCTGGTGCCGTCAGCTCTGACGGTGTAGGTGGCATCCTGCGGCCAGAACGGAGTGTAGAAGCCGGTGGCTTCATCCGTCTTCAGAGCGATCTCATAACAGGTTCCGTCCTTTACGAAATCCACGCCCTCGATCTGTACGGATACACTGCCGTATCGATCTTCGGAAAAGGTCATGTTGGTCAGCTCTGCCAGTTCATCCAGAATCTGATTTCTCGCGTCTCTCAGGTCGTTGGCATGTTCAATGCCGCCACTCTCAATGGCACGGATCTGATCGTTCAGCGTTAATAACTGGTTGCCGTATTTATTGATCTTATCTACATTCTGCTTAATCTGTGTGTTCAGGTTGTTCTGGTAGGAGCTCAATCCGCTGTATACTGCTCCGGCTCTCTGTACGAATTCCGTCGCTCTCTGCACCAGCATGCCCTGTGTTACAGAACTGCTGGGATCCTTGGAAAGCTCCTGAATAGCGGTCCAGAAGTCTGTCATGGTGGTCTGGAATGCCTCGCCGTTCAATTCTCCCAGCTGGCTCTCTACCTCTTCCATGACTTCTGTGGACACTTCATAGAACATACTACGTCCGGATTCCTTGCGGTATGTCTTGTCCAGGAAATAATCTCTGACCTGTTTTACGCGGGAATATGTGACACCCAGACCTGTCTGTTTGTTGGAAATAGACTTAGGGTCTGTCGATAATGTGACATAAGCTCTGTTAGACTGCTGTACCTGTTGTCTGGTATAGCCGGTGGTGTCCACATTAGAAAGATTATGCGCTGTGGTATTCAGCGCATTCTGACTTGTCTGTAATCCGGACGAACCTATATATAAACTACCCATTAATGGCATAAACTTTCACCTCTGTATCAGGGGATCCTCAGATCCCCGGGATCCGGTCTTACTGCTTGGCATCGAATCCATGGTCAATGACCCCCATGGTATTGCCTGCATTGTAAGCTCCCCGGTTGTAATTCGCTGTCTCGGGTGCAGCCTTGGATGCCTGGAGGAGATTCATCTCGAATTCCACCATCTCCAGCGCGCTGTTTAACAGTTCACTGTTCTGCTCGTTCACGCGCTTCAGTCCCCGGACCGCTGCCTGTAATCTGTCGTGGGAATCCGCCAGTGCCTGCTGTTCCGCAGGCCGTGCAGATAACATAGTGATCAGATTCGGCAATTTCAAGTCGTTAACATCCCTGTTCAATACATCGGCTATGTCCGCAGTCACTCCCGCTCTCTGCTTGTCCAGATTGTGGATCCTGCTGACCAGCTCCTGCTCCTCGTCCGTGATCTTTTGTAACTCTGCAAGATCACCGCCTGCAATAATCGGTGTCTTGCGCTGTGATAACTGAAGCAAAGCTTCGTACTCCGTACTCTCTCTGTCCAGTACATCTATCAGGTTTTCCATTAAACTAGCCAAGGAACTACCTCATTTCTTCCTGCTTTTGAAGCAGCTTCTCCGCAAAGCTTGCATTATCCACTCCATAAGTACCGTTCTGGATTCTTGCTTTAATGGGAGCCGTTAACTCTTCCCTGATGTCAGGTGCTGCTGCCACTGCTGCCTTAGCGGTCTGGAAATCCTTGCCCTGGCTGCTGATCTGCAGTCTGTCCGTGTGTGACGCTGTCTGAGTCTTCTGAGTTCTGCTGACCTTCTGTGACTGATACAGCTGCTGTACCTGTGTATACGCTTCAATACGCATATCGACTCCTCCTTCCCGAATGTGATTCGTGTTTCACAATATGTATCGGACTAAATTGCAATTACTTTATAGTTCCCGCAAAAAAATGTAACGATCCCATGTCTGTGACATTCGGATCGTTACCTCAGATTTTTTAATATGCGTTCTCTTTGCAAAGTTCTCTGTCCACCTGTTGTACGCAGTAAATCTTATCATCTACCGTCACAGAGACCACAGTATCATCATGAGCATACAGTCCCTCTTCCACATAAGAGAATTTTTCCGGGATCCTGCCCTCCTCCAGGATCCGGATCAGTGCTTCTACCCTTGGTCCATGTAGCGGATTGCATTCTCCGATACAGGTGATCTCATCCTTCAGTACGCAGTCCATGGATTCCGTGCTGACACCGTCAAAGGACAATATCATGATCTCTCCTGCCGCCAGGTCACTGCCCACGGTTCTGCCCGCTGCGCGGATGGCTTCCATGGCTCCGAAGGCTTCATTATCGTTCTCGCAATAGACCACGTTGATATTGTCATATTTTTTCAGAAAAGCCTCCATGACCTCCTTGCCTTTGGCCTGGGTGAATTCTCCAGATACCTGGTCCAACAGATCCCAACCGTATTTTGCCACGCCCTGTTCCAGTCCCCTGGTCCGTCCGATCTGAGCAGAAGCACCGATGTTTCCCTGAATATTTACGATATGAATATCCTGTGGGGCAATTCCCTTGTTAACAGAAAAGGAATTCAGCCACTCTGCCATTTTCAGGCCCTCCAATTCAAAATCAGACCCTACAAAGCAGGTAAACAGACTGTCATCCTCCACATCCACCTTCCGGTCCACGATGATCACCGGGATCCCGGCATCCTTCGCCTCTCTGAGCACCGTATCCCAACCGGTCTCCGTCACCGGTGCCAGCACGATATAATCTACCTCCTGCTGGATAAATGTGCGGATAGCCCGGATCTGATTGGCCTGCTTCTGCTGCCCATCCTCAAAGATCAGATCATACCCTGCCTCCTTTGTAAAAGTGCTTTTCATGGACTCCGTGTTGGCACTGCGCCAGTCGGATTCCGCTCCCAGCTGGGAAAAGCCAACAACGATACGATCCATCTGTATCTCTTCCGATGTCACCGTGTCATCCGCAGTACTTCGTCTGCTGCCACATCCGGCCAGTATCATTCCCAGCCCCAGCAACAGACCTATCATCCATCGTCTTCCTGTTCTGCATTTTTTCATATCTGTAATGTCATCCTGTTCTGTCATTCTTCCCACCCGGAAACCACTCTGTCATTCTCTCATTTTCCATCAGGTTCTTTCTCTGTGTGAAAATACGCCACAGAGTTCTCCAGTTCCCCGGAGATCTGTTTCATTTTATCACAGTTTGCGCCCACTGTCTGTATCTGCGTCAGGATTTCCTCAATGTTTGCATTTACCTGCTGGTTGTTGGCTGCATTTTCCTCACTGATAGCACTGAGACTGCCGATATTGCCCAGAATATCCTCTTTCTGCTGTGACAGATGTCTGGTCTCTCCGGCAATCTTGCGGATCTCTTCCGCAGAATGTCTGATACTTTGCTCTAACTGCTGATACTGCTCTCTGGTTGCAATAATGTAATCCTGTTCCTCCCGGATGATATCCTTTACCACATCCGCCTGTTCCACAGTCTCACCGGATTTCTCCATGATCCCCTGTGCCAGTTCCTTGATCTGTTCGGCCCCGGCGGCACTCTGCTCCGACAGCTTACGGATTTCTTCCGCTACCACTGCAAATCCTCTTCCTGCCTCTCCGGCTCTGGCGGCCTCAATGGAGGCATTCAGACTTAAGAGATTTGTCTGTCCGGAAATGGAGAAGATCAGAGCTACCGCTTCATCGATTTTTTCAATGTAATCGTTGGTCTCATGGATCTTGGACGTAATAGTATCCACGGATTCCACGGAACGGCTGCTACCGGTCATGATCTTTTCCATACCTTCTCCGGCTTTTCTACTGTTGTCCTGCATCTCCTCCGAATCCTTCTGCAGTTGTCCGGCACTGGCACTGATGTCGTTGACCGCCGCACCAATCTCGTCCATGCGGTCACTGATGTTCTGTACATTTTCCGCCATTTCTTCTGCTGCAGCGGACAGCTGATCCACGGCCTGACTGATCTGCTCCGCCTGTTCCATGGTAGTATTGCTTCCCTCTGCGACCTGCCGTACACTGTTTAGAAGTTCTCCGGCTACCTCCTGCACACCGCCGATGACCTGCGCCAGATTCCGCTGCATCTGCGAGGTATTCAGTAACAGATTACGGATTTCACGGACGATACTGTGGGATTCTTTTTTGGCACTCAGATCACCTTCTGCCAGGGCATTCACCCTGGCGCCAGTCTCCTTCATCCTGCTCGACAGAGCTCTGCTCAGGAAAAAGCAGATGGCACCAAACAGAAGCACTATCCCCGCTGCGCAGATCAGGAATACAACCTTGATTTCCCACAGAGCATCGGTGATGTCATTTTTCCGTTCCGCCGCAAAAGCTACCGCAGTGATCCGTCCGTCATTCATAATCGGGATATAATAACCATAATAAGCATTTCCATCTATCACTACATTTTTATCATAATAACCATCCGTCCCACCGCCTGACACAAGGTCCTGATCCATGGGGATTTCACGGATACGATAGTCATTTTCATTTTTAATGGATGTGGTAGCTGGAATGCCATCTGCAAGAATGGCCATCTCCAGGTCTTCTTCCTTCAGGCTGTCCAGGTACTCGTAATAACCGCTGGCATTCATTGCCGTGATCTCATTTTCCTTACAGTATTTTGCCAGATTATCCGCAGTTACATGCAGTGTGGTCTGTACACTGCCTTCCAGATTCGTTCTGGTCAGATGTAAGGATGTGGTGCTGAGGATCACTGTTGCCAGAACTACCGGTGCCAGTGCCAGCAGCATCAGCAGCAGGAACAGGCTGCATCCCTGTTTTTTCGGAGTCTTTTGTTTTTTTACCTTCGTCTTTTTCATAACTTTTACCCCCCTTAATATCCAGTGGATTACTTTTACTAGCGGAAAAAGAGTGTGGCTGCACATCAGCCACGCTCTTTTCATTTCGTTCTTCTCCTTCCTCCAGCAGAAGGAAACTACTCTTATTTATTTCTGCAGCATTTTCTTTTTTCTGGCAATCACCACGCTCTGTACCACCAGGAACAGACACAGCATAGCTGCAATGGTGATACCGGTCCACCATGCCTGATCCAGACCTGCACTGGATACGATGTTCTGGATGGTGCTTAAGGACAATACTCCGAAGAAGGTTCCGATGATATTACCAACACCGCCTGTCAACATTGTACCGCCAATGATAGAGGATGCAATGGCATTCATCTCCATGCCTGTCGCATGAGAAGCCGAACCGCTTCCTACATGCAGGAAGTATACATAGCCACCGATGCCTGCCAACAGTCCGCAGAGCAGATGGGACAGGAACTTCGTTCTCTTAACATTGATGCCCAGCATCAGTGCACTCTGGTTGTTGCCGCCCACAGCATAGAAACTGCGGCCCATCTTCGTCCAGCGAAGCATGACAAACATCACTATGACTACCATCAGTGCTACTATCACACCGATTTCCACATAGGCATTTACATAATTTCCCAACTTGTTCACAGATCCCATCCCCGGAACGAACACACGTGTCTCCTTCAGTGCAGTGAAGTTTTCATTCGCCACATTGAAGGGCTTAGTATTTACGATGGTGGTCATGCCTCTGGCAAAGAACATCCCGGCCAGTGTCACGATAAAGGGCTGGATATCCAGGTACGCTACCAGGAAGCCCTGTACGATACCGAAGGCAAGGCCGATAGCAACGGCGATCAGCATAGAAATGAATACATTGCCTCCGCCAAAGTCCAGGTATACCGCACAGCTCATACTGACCAGTGCTACCACGCCACCGACGGAGATATCGATTCCACCAGTGATCATGACTAAGCTCATACCGCAGGAAAGTATGATCAGAGCTGCGTTGGCGTTCAGGATATTGAAAAACGTCTGTGGCTTTAAAAAGCCTTTTCCCTGGAACACGATAGCTCCGATATACATTGCAAAAAATACTACAATTGTGATGGTCAGCAGCAGATTGGTATCTGTCATATTTTTTAACTTCTTACCCATTTCAGCCAACCTCCTTTACGGTCTTACTCTGCTTCAGCTTCTTGCCAACAGCGGACAGCCACTCTCTTACCTTTGGCGTGCTTAATACCACCAACAGGATAACTACCACTGCTTTGTAAGCGGGAAGCGCATCCGACTGTACGTCAAATTTGTATAAGGTGGTGGTCAGGAACTGAATAACATAGGCACCCAGGATTGACGCTGCCATGTTGAACTTACCACCGCTTAAGGAGTTGCCGCCCAGTGCTACTGCCAGAATTGCATCCATCTCGATGTCCTTTGCGATCACAGAGTAGTTGATGGAGGACAGACGGCTTACCTTGATCAGTGCCGCTACCGCCACACACAGTCCTAAGATCACGAAGGTCAGGAACTTAATAAATGTGGGATTCAGTCCATTTAATTTTGAGGAATTTTCATTGATACCAACGGACTGGGTGTAAAGCCCCAGTGTCGTGAACTTCAGTACCAGGAAGATCACCAGTACGCACACTGCCGCAATGAAAAACGGTGTGGGAATGGGGATTCCGGGAATAAATCCGCCGAAATAACTGAAGGTCGGATCACTTACAATAGGAAGTTCGTTGTTGTTGATCCATGCAGCGATGGAACGGCCTGCCGTATAGAGGATCAGCGTCGCTACCATGGGCTGGATCTTGAAATACGCTACCAGCACACCGTTAAATGCGCCAAAGAGCATTGCCACCACACAGGCGATCAGAAAAGCTACGATAATGGGAGCCTGTAAGGTATCGGGTCTGGAATTGGTACCGCACAGTACCCGCAGGATCACACTGCCTGCAATAGCGATGGCCGCGCCCACACTGATATCCTGTCCGCCGGATGCGGCAGTGACCAGTGTCATGCCGATAGCCAGGATTGCCAGTTCGGAACCGTAGTCTAAGATTGTCATCAGATAGCCGGACAATACCGGATCTCCTGCGCTGTTATATCCCAGTGTGATCTTGAAAAAGCTGGGATCCGCGATCAGATTGAATACTGCCAGAATGATCAGGGCTGCAATGGGAATGAAGATTTGCTGCCGGAACAATCCGCTGAGGAAATTTTTATTCTGTTTTTCCACTGTTTTTTCCTTACTCATGTTTACTCTCACCTCCGGCAATCGTACTCATAATCTTGGTCTGGGTCAGATCCTCCCCGGACAGCTCTCCTACCACCCTGCGGTCTCTCATGACTATCAGCCGGGAACAGGTACGGAGCATCTCGTCGGTCTCAGAAGAAATGAAGGTCACGCTCATGCCTTCACCTGCCAGCTTCAGTACCAGCTTCTGGATATCCACCTTGGTGCCGACATCGATACCTCTCGTAGGCTCATCCAGGATCAGATATTCCGGATGGGTCAGAAGCCACCTGGCTAGAATTACCTTCTGCTGATTACCACCGGACAGTGACTTGATGGGAGTCTCGGCGGATGCAGTCTTAATATCCAACAGTTTGATGTATTCGTCTGCAAATTTATTAGCTTCCGCCCGGGAGATCGGTCGGAAGAATCCACGAAGCACCTGTAGTGCCAGGATAATATTCTCTCTTACGGACAAGTCACCTACGATACCGTCCCGCTTACGATCCTCCGGCAGATAACCAATGCCATGACGCATAGCATCCAGAGGCTTAGTGATCTTCACCTGTCTGCCATTCTTTTTCACTGTACCGCCAATGATACGGTCGGCACCGAAAATAGCACGGACACATTCGCTTCGGCCGGATCCCAGCAATCCGGTAAATCCGTTGACCTCACCCTTTTTGATATAGAAATCAAAAGGCTTGATCCCGGCGTCACTGCACAGATCCTTGGTCTCGAATAGGGGCTCTGTGCTTTCCGCTTTCTGATCTGCTTTCTGTTCACCCTTGATGTCGGACAGGTCATCCAGCTCCTTGCCGAGCATCTTGGATACCAGCTGTACTCTGGGCAAGTCCTTGATGGCATATTCGCCTACCAGTCCGCCATCCCGCAGGACAGTGATCTTGTCACACACTTCATATACCTGATCCAGGAAATGAGTTACGAAGATAATACCCACGCCTCTGGCCTTCAGATCACGCATCAGACCGAAAAGCTTTTCTACTTCCTGCTCATCCAGAGAGGAGGTCGGCTCATCCAGGATCAGTACTTTACAATCCATATCTACAGCTCTGGCGATGGCCACCATCTGCTGTACAGCGATAGAGCAGCTTGCCAGCTGTTGGGATGCTTTCGCAGGGATATCCAGATTCTGTAAAATCTTATCTGCGTCCTCATTCATTTTCTTCCAGTTCTGATAGATTTTGTTGGAACGTCCTATGTACATATTCTCTGCCACGGACAGATTCGGACAGAGTGTGATCTCCTGATATACAGTACTGATGCCCAGCTTCTGTGCCTCCTGCGGAGAGTGAATGGACACGGCCTTGTCTTTGCCGTCGATGAAGATCTGTCCTTCATCCTTGCTATAGACACCTGTCAGCACCTTGATCAGGGTTGACTTTCCGGCACCGTTTTCTCCCATCAATGCATGGATCTCACCTTTGTTCAGATGAAAATCCACACCCTTCAGAGCTCGTACACCGGGAAAGCTTTTGTGAATATTTCTCATTTCCAATACTTTGTTATTGTCCAAAAGTTTCACCCCTTAATCTTCTTTGATCTTTGATAAAAGAAGCGCGGAGCTAGCATGCGCCGCGCTTCTGGTCATTTACATCAGACTAGATACCGTAGTTGTCTACATCTTCCTGAGTAATGGTGGTCGCATCGAAGCCCTTCTCGTCCATGATGATGGTCTTCTCGGAGATGGTCTCACCGTTCTCCAGCTTTTTGATGATCTCATCAATATAGGAAGCCTGGAAAGGATTGCACTGTCCATCGTAGTTCCAGTTGCCTGCCTTCAGCTCTTCCAGAGCCCACTTGTTGCAGTCAAATCCCATAACGATAACGTCTTTGCCTACGCCGTGGGAGATATTAGCCTTATCCAGAGCTGCTACCGCACCCTTAGCCATATCATCGTTCTCAGCGTAGATTACGTTGAAAGGAGTACCTGCATCGATCACGGACTGTACGATCTGCTGTGCTTTCTCTGCGTTCCACTCAGCGGTCTGCTGTGTTACGAGATTGAAGCCGTCGTTTGCTGCCGCGTCATCCAGGGCACCGGTACGTCCCTGCTGTGCTGCAGAACCCATAACACCCTGTAAATGAATGATGTTATATTCACTTAAGTTCTGGCTCTTTAACCAGTCAACTGCGGTCTGGCCTTCCTTTGCCATATCGGATACGATGGATGCCTCATACAGGCTCTCATCTGCATCAATGGTACGGTCGAAGAGGATAACTCTGATGCCTGCATCCTGTGCGTCCTTCAATACGGAATCCCAGCCGGCAGTATCTGCTGCGGACAGAAGCAGGTAGTCAACGCCATCCTGGATGAACTTCTGTGCTGCGGTGATCTGCTCGTCGTTCTTTAAGCTGTATGCGAAGGATGCTTCGTAGCCGTTTGCCTCAGTGAAAGTATTCTTCATATCTTTATCATTTGCAGTACGATAACCGGACTCGTTAGGGTCATTGTTAATGATACCGACCTTGATCAGATCTCCGGATGCATCCGTGCTTGTAGCTCCGGCGCTTGCGGTGTCCGTAGCTGCACTTCCGGTAGCTGCGCTGCTGCCCGCATCAGAGGAGCCGCATGCTACCAGACTAAATACCATGGTTGCTGCCATTACTGCTGCTAAAATTTTCTTTTTCATTGTGTAACCTCCCAATTTTTTTGTTGTTCAAAGAACTATTTCTTTGATGATCCTATTTTATCGTGAAAAAAAGCAAAAAACCATGAAGATACCTCTCGGAAAAGTTGGAATTTTTATGGCAAAAAAGAACCACCCTCGTAAACGGTTGAATATTTTACGATGATGGTTTATTTTTCTCACAAAGTATATTCCGGCAGCCGTACCGTCACGCAGGTTCCCTCGCCATAGGTACTGGTAATGGTGATCCCATATTTTTCCCCGAAGTTCAAACGGATCCGTTCATTTACATTATAAAGTCCGTAGATTTCCGTCTCACAGGCATTTCGATTGCGGATGCCCTCCCGTACCTGTCCCAGGCGTTCCGGTGTCATGCCCCTGCCATTGTCGGTGATCCGCAGGATACAGTCACTGTCCTCCATTTCCCCATCAATGCGGATCATACCCTTTCCCCGTTTGTTCTTAATGCCGTGGTACAACGCATTTTCCACCAGCGGCTGCAATGTGATCTTGGGTATCCGGCTGGAGTACAGTTCTTCCGGCACGCAGATTTCATATTGGAGAATATCCTGATAGCGCATCTGCTGGATTTCCAGATAGCTACGCACATGCTGAAGCTCTTCCCTGACATCCAGAATATCCTGTCCCTGATTTAATGAAATGCGGAAGAAATCGGACAGACTGCCTACCATACTCACAACCTTTTTCTGTTCACCGGCCTCCGCCAGCCATACGATGGCATCCAGCGTATTATATAGAAAATGAGGATTGATCTGGGACTGCAGCAGTTCAAATTCCGCCTTGCGCAGGCGCACCTGCTCGGTCTTCACCTGCTCCAGCAGTTCATTGATCTTGTCGATCATGGTATTCATAGAATCGCTGAGCACCCGGGCCTCCAATCCGCCGGTCACATCCGATCGTACCGTCAGATCCCCTTTCGCCACCTGATCTGTCACCTGGGTCAGTCGTCTGATAGGTCTTGTAATACTCAGCGGAATATAATAGGATAAAAATAAACACAACATCAGGATCAATGCAAAAGCGATCACAGAAAACCGGATCATATTCACAAAAAAGTCCTGATACTGCTGTCTGCTCTCCTGGATCCCACGGATCTCATAATAGATGTATCGTGACATCGTGTCTCCTACCAGAGATGTCACGATCTGTACATCATTTTCCCAGATTTCTATATTATCTTCGTAACGGTTACCCTCACGGATATTGTCCTCGATCCTTCCAATATAGGTTCCCAGGTTATTCAGATATTTCTTTACGCTGGTCAGGCGCTTGCGATTCTCCTGTGATTCAGTTAATTCCTCCAGTCCTGCCACGATCTCATCTGCTTCCTCCAGCATGGCATGGAGACTGGATTCCTCCAGCGTCTTGTTGCCCACAATGAGGAGATAGGTCTCATAATCAAAATCCTTTTGGAAATCCAGGCTGAACTGACTGGCCATAACAGAGGAATTGACCATGTCCTCATATCTGCGATTGTTATTCCACAGATTATAGAAACAGAAGATCAGAAACAATACAAAAGGCACTAAAAGGCAAAGATAAGAATATCTTATCTTTGCCACGAGCGTAGAATGATCGTAAATTTCTTTTAACCTTTTTCTCATAAGAAGTCCTTTCCGCGATCGTGGCTATTTGATGCCGCCCCGATACTGGGTAGGTGTCATCCCCTGGGTCTTTTTGAACAGATAGGAAAAATAATGAGGGTCCTTGTACCCTACCTCCTGACTGATCAGGCTGCTGCGTTTGCCGGTGCAGCGCAATAATTCCTTTGCTTTGTTCATACGGTAATCCGTCAGATATTTAATGAAACTCATCCCTGTCTGCTGACTGAAGATCATGCTCAGATGATTCGGTGAGAAATTCACGTGGGATGCCAGCAGATTCAATGACAGCTCCTCTTCTGCATAGTTTTCCTCTATATATTTCATCACCTGCTCCACCACATCGTCATAGCGGCTGCTGGCTGCTCTGTCTCTTGCTTCCAGCGCTTTGTCCAGGATCCGTATAATATACTGTATAGCACTGTCGCTGTCCTGCTGCGTCTTCTCATCCTGGCTCGGAGTCTCCGGATCCTGCGTATCTGTTGACAGGCTTTCCAGGAAATCCGCCACGCAGAAATAGGCATCCATCGTGATGTACTGCCTGAAAATATTGGACTGCAGTGCTTTGTTGCTCAGATCCCGGAAAAATTCTTCTACGAAATAAACGACCTCTTCTCTGTCTCCCTGCTTTAAGAATTCCTGGATCCTGGTCCGATCGATCTGTTTGGGATTTACTTGCTTGATATCAAAGTGCTCTTCTTCCGTTCCCTGTGCCAGATACCCGCCATCCAGGATGCGGCTGTCCTGCACCAGATACCTGTGAGCAAAAGCATGACTGGCCTGTTCAAAGGAGGCCGGAAGCTCCCGCAGACGGTTCACCGGTCTGCCAATGCCTCCGAAATAGCGGACGTGCTTATACTTTTCCATAATATCTTTGATCTTCTCAATATATTCCTGCTGCTGAAGCTGTAACTGTTCTTCAGATTCCGCCTTTAGCAGAAATGCTTTGCCTTCCAGGTTACGGTCAAATGATACTACCGTTGTTCCGTCCTCCAGTGACCGCAGTTCTTCTTCGATGCGGATCAGGCTGCCGGAGTATTCGTCCTGTGCATGGCGCAGTGACTGCGTCTTAAATAAAATAATATTGTACCACGGTGCCGACAGATCGATGCCGAGTCTCTCCGCTGACTCCAGTAATTCTGCTGCGGTATTATCCCCAACGACCAGACTCTGGAACAGTTTTTTTCGCTCTCTGAGTGTATTTTCCTCCATCTCCTTCAAATAGCGCTCACGGATCTGGGTAGCTCTGCGTTTTTCCTCGATCTTTGCTGAGAGTTCCTCCAGTTCGGCCAGAAGTTCCTCTCCGTTAATCGGCTTGGACAAATACTGCGCCACCCCCAGTTTGATGGCTTCCTTCGCGTATTCAAATTCCTGATAACCGGACAGAATGATGATCTCGATGTCCGGAAGCTCTCTGCGGATCAGTCTGCTGAGCTCCAGCCCGTCCATAAACGGCATCCGGATATCAGTGATCACGATATCCGGACGCAGCCTCTGGATCATGGGATAGGCCAGTTCTCCGTCACCGGCCTCCCCACAGAACTCATAGCCATGAGTCTCCCAGTCGATATTATTTTTGATTCCCTCGCGGATGACGAATTCATCCTCCACCAAAAACACTTTTAACATTTTTACGATACCCTTCTTTTTACTGCGGATAGAAGTTTTTGGGGTTCCTGTCCACTTGAAGTACCCTAGCGGTAGAATACCTCTCCCAGCATCAAGTCTCTCTTCAGATCACGGATCTTGGTATCCTTGTCGATATATACAGCCTCGATACCCATCATAGCTGCCCAGTCGCCCATCTGCTCAGCCGTCAGATCATAGGTAAAGGCGGTATGATGCGCACCGCCTGCCAAGATCCAGGCTTCCGCTCCGGTATACATATCCGGTTCCGGTGTCCAGAAATTGGTGGCTACGGGCAGCTTTGGCATAGGTTTCTCCACTTTCTTACAGTTCACATCATTGATGATCAGGCGGAAACGATTGCCCAGATCGATCAGGGATGTAGCAATGCCGTGTCCCTCCTTGGAAGTAAATACCAGTCTGGCGGGATCCTCTCTGTCTCCCATGGACAGAGGCTGGCATTTGATGCTGATCGGACCGTCCGCAATAGTAGGACAGATTTCCAACATATGAGCTTCCAGAATACCCTCTTTTCCCTTGACCAGATTATAGGTATAGTCCTCCAGCATGGAAGTACCCTTGGCATCCTTCACTCCCCCGGTCATGATCTTCATCAGACGCACCATGGCTGCTACTTTCCAGTCGCCTTCCGCACCGAAGCCGTAGCCTTTCTCCATCAGCCGCTGGATCGCCAGTCCCGGTAGCTGCTTCAGGGCACCCAGATCACCGAAATGGGTCACGATCGCCTGATAGTTTTTCTCCTCCAGGAAGCGTTCAAAACCCAGTTCGATCTGTGCCTGCACCGCTACATGCTTTCTGAACTCTCCGGGATCTCTTCCCTCTAATAAAATATTATACTTCTCATAGTACTCATCTACAAGAGCATTAACATCAGATTCGGAAACTGCATCTACACTCTCTGCGATCTCGTTTACGGGGTAAGCATCTACTTCCCAGCCAAACTTGATCTGTGCCTCTACCTTGTCGCCCTCGGTTACCGCTACATTGCGCATATTATCTGCCACACGCATGACACGGATATGGCTGCTCTCCACCACGCCTACCGCGGTGCGCATCCAGGATGCGAGCTTGCCCTGTACCACCGGGTCTGACCAATGGCCCACCACCACCTTGCGCTCCATACGCATACGGCTGACAATGTGGCCGTACTCTCTGTCACCATGTGCAGACTGGTTCTCATTCATGAAGTCCATATCAATGGTATCATAGGGCAGCTCCTCGTTAAACTGCGTATGGAAATGCAGCAACGGTTTGCGATACTCCTGCAATCCCAGGATCCATGATTTCGCCGGAGAAAAGGTATGCATCCAGGTGATCACGCCGGCGCAGTTTTCATCCAGATTGGCTTCATTGAAGGTGCGGCGGATCAGCTCGTTGGTGATCAGGGTCGGCTTCCATACGACCTCGTAGGGCAGCACACCGGAAGCATTCAGGGCATCCACGATTTTGTGGGAATGCTCCGCCACCTTCGCAAGGCACTCGTCTCCATACAAGTCCTGCGAGCCTGTACAAAACCAGAATTGATAATTTTTCGTCTGTAACATAAGTAATACCTCCTCTGAAAATACGATTTCTATATTCCCATTCTACAACTTGTATGCTTCTACTAACAAGTTGTATATTTGGAGGTGAATATACCGCAGCAGGAGTTTCCCACCACGAGCTCCGGCTGGATGAGGATTTTACTCTGCTCCGGCTGCAAGGTCTCCCCTCTCAGCAGAGACAACAACAGCTGTGCGGCCATCTCTCCCAACTTCTCCTGGGGATGCACGATGGTCGTGAGGTGAAAACCATCTCCCATGGCCATGCATGAATTGTCATAGCCGGTGACAGAAATATCCTCCGGAACACGGATCCCGCGGGAGACCAGTGCCGGAATGATCTGCATAGCGATCTGATCGTTATAGCATACGACGGCATCCAGTGAAATCCCCTTTGCCAGTAGTCGCAGAATTCCTTCCCGGGGATGTACCTTTCTATCCTCCGTATGGAACCATATCACCTTATCGGGATCATAGAGCATACCCGCTTCCTGTAATGCCTGCACATAGCCGCGATGGCGGTTCTGCCCCTGGATGTCATCCGCCTTGAAGATTCCGGCAATACTACGGTGCCCATTGTCTAACAGATACTTTGTGATCATATATCCGCCCCTGCAGTCATCCATCAGCACCTGTGGTCTGTCCTCCATCCGGTCGAAGCAGCCCTGTATGAACACGTAAGGAATTCCATAGCTTTCGAGCTGTTCATATAAATGCAGATGCCTGCAGCTGATCTGGCTTTTACTGGGTTCGATGATGACTCCGTCGATGTCCTTCTGCAACAGCTCTTCGAGACATCTGGCTTCCTGGCTTCTGGAATTGTGGGTATTTTTCAGCAGAATACTATAGCCTTCTGCCGTGAGGACATCATCAATCCCCTGAATGACCCTCGGAAAAATGTAATCCGACAGATAAGTGGTCACTACAGCTATATTGTGGGATTTATGTCCGGGACGTAACCGCTCCGATACAAAGGTTCCTTTTCCATGCATTGCATAAATATATCCTTCCTGTTCCAGGATCGCCAGTGCTTTCCGGACAGTCTGACGGCTCACCTGATAAGCAGCCGCCAGTTGGTTCTCAGAAGGCACACGATCCCCCGCCCGCAGTTCTCCCCGGTGGATCTGCTCCTCCAGGTCATGATGCATTTTATAGTATTTCAGCTGTTTTTCTTCCATTGATGAAAGCCTTTCTCTTTCTCTATCTGGATTTTACCTATCCAAATCTTGTTTCCAGACAACACTGTTCCTATATTTCTCATCATTTTTCACTTTCCGGCATGATCAGCTTTCTGAGCTCTTCCGCACCGCTGACAAAATCACTGGTTATGGTATCATTATGAATGACATGATCGCAGATTTTCCGGTTGCGTTTTTCCGCATCAATGGACAGGATCCGCAAGGTCTTCTCCTCGGTGTCGTAGTCAGATTCTATGATGTCGGCAATCAGCTTTTCCTTGTCGCGCGCCACGTATATAATGTGCGTTGGAAAAGACCGTTTCATGGCGATAGCGCCGCACATATCCACCGGGATCACAGCAAACTTCCCCTGATCCAGTAGCTCACGGATATCTTCTTTTCTCGTTCCGTAACGTACTCCCGCATAAGCTGTTTTTTCAAAAAAATCCATCCGGTCGAAGGCTTCTTCTGAAACATACCGGTGTCCGTGACGTTCCGGTTCCGTGCAATAATTCACCGGGCGCACAAACAACTGCTCCGCGCGGATATTCTCTGTCGTATTTCCACCTTTGCTGCCGCACAGAGCTTCTGTGATCTCACGTTTCCCGGAGCCGGAAGGCCCCACCAGTGCAAGTACCGCCGGAGCGGTGATCTTCTCCGGCTTTGAAGTGGAGGCTTTCATGATCTGACGCACCAGCGACACGAATTCCGCCATGGTATTCACAGACAGGAGCCCTGTCATTTTGGCATTCCATGGCTTCCGCATCAACACCGGATACTCTGCCTTGCTGTCCAAAATATTGTGAATGGCATCATCCAGTACAATATCAAAATGTACACGGTCTTTCGCACTTCCCAATATAATATTCTCCGGTGGAAGCTCCGGGAACTGCGTCATGATCTGCTCTGCCCGCACTCCCATAAAATGCGGCGATACCGCCGTAATAAAAAAAACATCCGCAATCTGCATCAGCCGGCGGATCCCACGCTTTGTCTCCTCCGTGGGAATCTGCCGGCTGTACAGCTCGGGATCGTTATAAAATTCTTTGATCACCGAAGTCCTTCCCTCATTGGCCCAGGAAGTGATCTCTTCCAGGCGATAAGGCTTCTCCGGATGATATTTTTCATTTGCCATACGGATGGCTATGCTGTTAAACGGGGCGGTGACATCGTCCCAGTCAATACCGATACTAGGTCTGAGCATACTGTGCTTCCTCACTTTATACAGATACATTCTACTATTATATGCGATCTGTATTCAGCATAGCATAAACCGGTGCACAGCACAATCCATACATGCCGGATATCTCTAGCCCTTCATGGCCTCTTCCAGGATATGCAGACAGTTCTGCATGGATGCTTCAAATTCTTCTTCATTATTATTTTGGAACAGGATCAGATCATCCTTCACCTTAGGATCATCCAGATTCTCCGGAATAGAGAAATCACAGGATGCAATATACTCATCCCAGTGTGTCAGCTTCCAGGTATCTCGATCGGAATTTCTGGCGATCATACGCTCATGTACGATCTCCGGAGATGTTTCCACCCATACGACCACCAGCGTTGCATTTTTCTCTGCAAGCTTGGCTTTCAGATTATGAATATAATCCATATCCCGGATTTCCTGGGTAAAGGGTGCATTGATCAATACAATATCGTCATAATCCAATGCTTCCATAGCCAGATCCACAACACACTCGTACTCATAGTCACGGATATTTTTTTCAAAAAAGTCACTGCTTCTGTCATAAGGCTGTCCCGCTACTACAAAGATCTGTTTTGACAATGTGATCAAAGTATCCTTGTCCAAATATACCACATGCTGCAGTCTCTTCGCCAAAGCTTTGGAAATATAAGTTTTTCCGCAGGCGGGCGGTGATGTTACCAGGATCAATTTCTTAACCATAAAAATCTTCCTTTCCGCTAGGTATTGTTTATTATTATCTGTCCCCTTTTCAATTAGATATAGCGCGATTTTTTGAGATTGTCAACTATTTATCAAACTTTTTAGCTGTTGACTTGTCAACATCCATGTGTTACACTTCATAGAGTTGTTGTTTCATCAACATTTTACAGGAGGATTGTCCATGCAGGATCGTTTTGAAAGATTCGTTGTATCGATCACGGAATTGCACCGTTATCTGCAGAAATTAAAAGAACTGGAAATGGGGCAATTAGACTTAAAAGCAGGTTACACTATGTGTCTGTATCACCTGGGAAAACATCCGGAGGGGCTGACTGCCACACAGCTGACAGAGCTTTGTAAGGAAGATAAGGCTGCCATTTCCCGGACATTAAGCCAGTTAAGTGCTAAAGGCCTGGTGTCCTGTGAGTTGCCGGAAAACAAGCGTTCCTACCGTACTTTATATTATCTGACCGAGGAAGGCAGCACTGTAGTCAAAAAAATCGGTTCCCGGATCTACTCTGCACTGGCTCACGGCGGAGACGGCATGACAGAGGAACAGCGGGTGAATCTCTACGATTCCCTGGAGAGGATCTCCCATAATCTGGAACAGTACCTTGCTGAGTTTCCTTCCGAGCATCCACCCAAAAAATAAGCAGGAAGAAACATTTAGCTGCCAAACTATAATAAAAAGAATAGGAATACTATCATGGAAAAAATACGTTTTATCACAGACTCCGCATCTGATATGAACCACCCCAGGGAGGATGTCACCATCCTGCCGCTGCACATACGCTTCGGCGACGACGAATATGCTGACGGAGTCACCATCAGTCACAGAGAATTCTACGAAAAGCTGATCGAATGTGACACTCTCCCCACCACCAGCCTGGTATCTCCCGCTGTCTTTGAAGACGCTTATGAGCAGGCAGTCTCCGCGGGGGAGACCGTCATCGTGATCACCATCTCCGGTAAATTGTCCGGCACCTGCCAGAGTGCCCGGATCGCTGCTGAAGATTATGAGGGTAAGGTATTCGTTATAGACAGCATGAATGCCACCATAGGAGAACGCATTCTGGTAGAGTATGGTCTGCAATTAAAGGATCAGGGTAAACCCGCAGAAGAAATTGTCAGCATTCTCGAAAAGGAGAAATCCAAGATCCACACCATGGGACTTTTAGACACCTTGGAATATCTGAAAAAAGGCGGACGTATCTCCTCTACCGTAGCATTCATCGGCGGTGCACTGGCCATCAAGCCTGTGGTCGCTGTCTCAGACGGTGAGATCATTATGCTCGGGAAAGCCCGCGGCTCCAAAAACGGCAGTAACTTCCTGATCCGTGAGATAGAAAAAGCTGACGGTGTAGATTTCTCCCGTCCTTTCTGTCTGGGTTATACCGGTCTGAGTGATGAGCTGTTGCAAAAATACATTCACGACAGCGAACACCTGTGGAAGGATTACGCAAAGGAACTTCCCATCAGCACTCTGGGAGCCACCATCGGAACCCATGTAGGCCCCGGAGCTGTTGCGGTTGCCTTCTTCGAACATTAAACCTATTATAATTCTTTCCATTTACTCAAGAACAGCCGCAACCTTCCGGATGTTACGATGCGGGCTGTCACACTGATCAAAAAAATCCCGAAGGCTTTCACAGTCTCCGGGATTTCTTTTATTTTTCTTTTGCTTCTCTGATCAAGCAGCTTTCTTTGCTTTCTTCTCTTTCATCTGCTTAACGAAGGTCCGTGCACCTTCCACTACCAGGAAGATTGCCAGAACTGCCATTGCAGCTGCGAAGAACAGCTGGAACCAGTCACCCCATGCAGCAGTGCCGGCACCGATTGCCTTGCACTTGTTGATCACGGTGATCACCAGGCTGGTCAGGGTTGCGGCAAGCATGAATACCATAGGGAAGAAGAACATCTTGTTGTTCTTACCAACTTCACCCAGCCATGCAGCTACTGCCATCAGAGCGATACCTGCAAGCAGCTGGTTCGCTGCACCAAACAGACCCCAGATCTGGCTTAAGGACAGACCGCCGAGGATACAGCCGATCAGTACCATGGATACAGTACCGAACAGAGGATGTGCCAGCACCTTACGTGCGCCCTTGGCATCCTTGTAAGTAGCTTCGCCTTCCTTCAGGAACAGCTCGGAGAACATGAAACGGCTCAGACGGGTACCGGTATCCAGACTGGTCAGTGCAAATACGGATACAGACAGTGTGAGCAGTGCGTAGATCGTACCGTATGCCTTGGAGGTCTCGGTACCGAACATGGATGCAATACCAGCAGCGAATGCAGCTGCGGGAGATCCGAACTCACCGTTTAAATACTTCTGATATACTGCACCGACTGCTACCAGCGCGATGATGCCCAGAGCAGACTCGATCAGCATGGAGCCGTAACCGATAGCCTTGGCATCCTTCTCGTTTGCTAACTGCTTGGAAGAAGTACCGGTAGCGATCAGGCTGTGGAAACCGGAACATGCACCACATGCTACAGTGATGAACAGCATAGGGAACAATGTCTGTCCTGCCTTGGGCTCCCAGCCATTAAACGCGGGGATATCGAATGCGACAGTACCGGTGAAAGCACCGGCAACGACACCAATGAATGCCAGACCGATCATAGCATACAGCAGGAAACTGGACAGGTAGTCACGGGGCTGTAACAGGATCCATACGGGAACCAGAGAAGCCACTGCGATGTAAACACCTACAAATACGATCCATGCGATACGGTTCATGGCAAATCCAACGTTCAGACCTAAAACAGTAATAGCTACGATACAGATGATACCACCGATGGTAGCGGGCAGAGTCTTAACGCCCATTCTGTTGGTCACATAACCATAAATAACAGCCAGAACGATGAACAGCAGAGAGATCATTGCGGTAGACTGATTACCGGTAGGATTGGTCACAAAACCCAAAGCGGTCTTGCCGGCATCATCTGCCAGGGTCAGGAAAGTACCTGCCACAATGTTAACAAAGGAAGCGATTACCAGGATCAGCACCAGAAGTGCGAAGATGATGAAAAGCTTCTTAGCTCTGGATCCCATGGAATCCTCAATGATCTCACCTACAGATTTACCGTCATGTCTGATAGATGCGAATAAAGATCCGAAGTCCTGCAGACCGCCGAAGAAAATACCGCCAATGATACACCACAGGAATACGGGAACCCATCCGAAGATGGAAGCCTGAATCGGTCCGTTGATCGGGCCTGCTCCGGCGATAGATGAAAAATGATGACCCATAAGTACGGCAGGCTTAGCTGCAACGTAATCCACACCATCTTCCTTCTCAATTGCAGGAGTCTTCTTGGTAGGATCGATACCCCACTGTTTTGCCAGCCAGGAGCCATAGAACACATAGCCGATAAACAACAGTACAATAGCGGCTACAACGATTAATAATGCTGTCATTTGTGTTTCTCCTTTTCTTAAATACACAGATTTAATTTATCATTGCCTTTTTTACGAGTTTCTTCAGAATCTGTCCGTAGCGGTTGTGGACAATCCGACCCGAAGACAGCTCGGCGACAATCAGACGATAATTACTCCAGCCATGGAATCCCCAGAGGTAACTCTGATAATGCCTGCACTTTTTCACCTGTGCGAGAGCATCCTCCCCGGCATGAGCGGTCAGAATGATCAGGACGACATCACTGTTCCTGTGCTTGGAAGACGGCTGCACATTTGCAGTTCCCCGCTCCCAGGCGATAGAGTCCAGTTCCAGAAGACGTTCCTTAGATAAAGATTCTTCTGTGGCAAAATACACTGTCTCGTTGGTGTCAATATCTGCCACCTTGGCTTTCTTGATCAGAAAGTACTGCTCATTATGGGATCCGAAGATCGCCTCTGCTGCGAATGGCGGTTCTACAGCTTCTGTTTTGATATTGTAGTAGGTCTGATAAGATCGCAGGACGCGTTCCAGCGCTTCCCCGGGAGTAAGTGTCTTTTGTAATTCCATTCTGCTTTCCTTTTAAGCATGCGTAATCGATTACATTTACGTTCATGCTATTGATAACTTTAGCACGTCGAAGTGTCAAATACAACGGATTTTTTAGCATTTCTTTACACTTTTTTTATAAATACATACTTTATCGTTATATGTTAGTCCTCTGACAGCTTTTTTCCAAGGTGCAAATTTAACCTATATACCATTACAAATTTAATCTCTTTATCTGGATAAACTTATTGACTTTTGTTGGGTAACCGGAAATCATTCTAAAAAAAGCAGCCGATTTTCATCAGCTGCCGATTTTTAGGAATGATTCTTCTCTTCCTTGATCTCCCAATGGATCAGGAAGGTCAGTGCCGCACGAAGTCCGATGATACCGGCTACGGTAACGATCTCCTTCCAGTCTCTGACAATAACGGTCTTAAGGATCTCACTGCACAACTTGAATTCCAGCCCTACCGCAAGCCCCTGCGCCAGGGTGATCTTCATATCCGGCACCCGCCGCACATAATTATAAAACCCTTTCAGACCGGAGAGAATAATAACGATCACTCCGACAAATTCAAAGAACAGTATTGCCACCTGGACAATATTGTTCATCACGTTTTCCAGGAATTCAATGATAAGCTCTATGTGGAACATGCACAGCCCCCCGCTTTTCTTACACTTCTTTTTTCATTGTAGCGTATCCAAAAAGGGCGTGCAAGATGTATCTTTATCTTTTTATCAGCTATTTTTCTTCTGTTTTCAATAATTCCTGCATAGTATGCCAGCCAAGCACCGCGCATTTTACCCTGGCAGGCATGTGGGCGATATCCTGCAACACGGAGGCCTCTTCCAGCTCATCCTTCTCTTCATCGGTGATACTTCCCTTGATCATTTTCAGGAACAGATCTGCCAGATGCAGTGCCTCTTCCTTACTTCTACCAATGACCAGTTCCAGCATCATGTCCGCGGAAGCCTGGGAAATGGCACAGCCGTCGCCTTCGAAGGCACCGTCAACTACCACACCATCCTCCACTTTCAGCTCCAGAAAAATGTCATCACCACAGCTGGGATTAACGCCCTCCAACACCAGGTTCGCATCCTCCAGCTTGTGCTTGTGATACGGATGCAGGTTGTGCTCCGTCAGGATCTCATTATAAAACGTTTTATTCTCCATAGCCCATCTGTCTCCTTATCCCGGCAAGACTTGTTAAAAATGCCTGTATCTCTTCTTCCGTATTGTAGACGCCCAGACTCACTCTGGTGGTAGACAACACTTTCAGGTGCTGTAATAACGGCTGGGCGCAGTGATGTCCCGCCCGGACCGCGATGTGATCTGCATCTAAAACAGATGCCACATCATGGGGATGCACGCCGTCCAGCTTAAATGTCACGATGCCGTGATGATCCTCCGCTTTCTGCGATCCTAAAATATGCACCGCAGGGATCTCCTTCATCCCATCCATCAACAGTTTTGTCAGCTTTGTTTCTCTCTCTTCGATGAAATCAAAGCCAATCTTCTGCACATAACGGATAGCCTCTGCGAGGGCATAAGCACCGGCACCGTTCACCGTACCTGCCTCGAACTTATGAGGCACCTCTGCCCACACGGCTCCTGTACGGCTGACGGAATCGATCATTTCTCCACCGCATAAAAATGGGGGCATCTGCTCTAACAGCTCTCTCTTCGCATATAACACACCGATTCCCATGGGAGCGTACATTTTATGCCCGGAAAATGCCAGAAAATCCACATCCAGATCCTGTGCGTCCACTGCCATATGGGGCACGCTCTGGGCTCCGTCTGCCACGAAATAAGCGCCTGCCTCATGTGCCAGCTGTGCAAAACGCTTGATATCATTTTTACAGCCCAGCACATTGGATACCTGGGTCATGGCAACGATCTTCGTTCGGTCGCTCAGTGCCTCCTTAAAAGCTTCCTCGGTATATTTTCCGTCTTCGGTGCACTCCAGATACTTCACCACTGCTCCGGTCCTGGCTGCCGCCTGCTGCCAGGGCAGAAGATTGCTGTGATGCTCCATAATGCTCACCAGGATCTCATCTCCCGGTTTCAGTACCAGGGAGCCGAAACAGTACGCCACCAGGTTTAAACCTTCCGTGGCATTGCGGACGAAGATGATCTCCGCCGCTTCCTTCGCATTCAAAAACTCCCTTACCGTCTCTCTGGCTTCTTCGTATTTTTCGGTTGCTGCCTCTCCCAGCTCGTATAATCCGCGCAGGGGATTGGCATTGTATTTTTCATAAAATTCCCGCTCTGCTTCCAGGACACAGACCGGCTTCTGCGAAGTCGCTGCGGTATCCAGATAGATCACTTTCTGATTCTCCAGCAGAGGAAAATCCTTGCGGATCTCGTTGACTGAAATACTCATACTTCCTCCTGTTATCTTACTCTTTACGCTTCCTCTTCTTCCACGGCTCTGCCCAGGAACTTTTGTACCTTTGCCTGTGTGGAAGCGTCAGGGATCTTACGGCAGACCGCATCCACCTTCGCCATCGCCATCATCTCATAGATCTGCTCTCTGTTCATGCCGCGGCTCTCTAAGTAGAACAGCAGTTCATCATCCAGCTTACCGATGGTGGCACCGTGATTGCCTTCCACATCTTCCTCCGCACAGAGGATCAGGGGAATGGTCTGATTCACCACATCATTGGACAATAACAGTACGTCCTCTTTTTCATTGCCTACCGCACCCTTGGCACCCCATTTGAAGTCAATGGTGCCGCGGTATAATTTGAAGGCATGATCTCTTAACACGCCTCCGGCCTGCATATTACTCTGGGTCTTTTTCCCCTCATGCAGAGCCACATAATTCATATCCAGTCTGCCTTCGCCGTCTACGATATAGGCGGTATCCGTGTTCACGCTGCTCTCTCTGCCCTGCAGAGTGGTCTTACATCCAAGGTAGGTATTCTTCCCGCCCAGGATCAGCTGGATGACTTCCAGGGAAGCCTTCTCCTCACACAGGGCACCGATATCATTCATAAAAGTAAAATCACTGCCCAGTCTCTGCACCTGGATCAGCCGGAGCTTCGCGCCTTCTTCCAGATACAGTCTGGTGGATACCGCTGCCTGACCTGACGTCTCCCTGTCGGAAGCAAAGTCCTCGATCACGGTGATCTCACTGTTTTTACCTGCTTTTACCGCTACAGCTCCCGCCTGTAAGCTGTTCTGTGCATAGGCATAATCAAGCAGTAACGGCTGCACCTCTGTCACATCCGCGGGCACCTCATAATGTTTTGCTTTTACTCCCGCTGCGGCAAGCAGACCGTCCATATCTTCCCCCATACCGGAGGCAATCCCTGCAAAATCCGCATTCCAGGGCTTAGAGCCTTCGTTTTCAGCGGTCGTTATCTTCTCCGGCAGAGTGACTTTTGCCTCTCCGGCCGCGGGGATCTCTATTCTCTCCAACTGCGTCTCATTCATACGAAGCCAGTTCCATGTCTTAGAGGGCAGTCGGTTGATGGTCATATTATATTCTTTTTCCATATTCTGTCCTCCCTTTACCCGATGCTGCCTTTCATCTCCAGGCGGATCAGGTTGTTCATCTCTACCGCATATTCCAACGGCAGCTCCTTCGATACATTGTCCGCGAAGCCGCTGACGATCATGGCTCTGGCGTCCTCCTCGGAGATGCCGCGGGACATCAGATAGAACACTGCCTCGTCGCTGATCCTGCCGATCTTCGCCTCATGCCCGATATCGGCATCCTGTGTACGGATATCCATTGCCGGGATGGTATCGGAGCGGGACTTATCATCCAGCATCAGGGACTGACAGGATACCGCAGATTTACTCTTTGCCGCACTGTTCTTCACTACCACGGAGCTTCGGAACGTACTGATCCCGCCATCCTTGGAGATAGACTTCGTGTTGATATAAGAAGTGGTCTCCGGCGCATTGTGAACCACTTTCGTACCGGTATCCAGATTCTGACCGGCTCCGGCGAAAGTAATACCGGTAAATTCCGCTCTCGCCCCCTTACCGTTCAGCACGCTCATGGGGTACAGATAGGATACGTGGGATCCGAAGGAACCGGATACCCATTCTATGGTACCGCCTTCTTCCACCAACGCCCGCTTGGTATTCAGATTGTACATGTTCTTGGACCAGTTCTCGATGGTGGAGTAACGCAGTTTTGCATTTTTCCCCACGAACAGCTCCACACAGCCGGCATGGAGGTTCGCCACGTTGTACTTCGGGGCGGAACAGCCTTCGATAAAATGCAGGTATGCACCCTCGTCCACAATGATCAGGGTATGCTCGAACTGTCCGGCTCCCGGTGCGTTCAGTCGAAAATAGGACTGTAAGGGGATCGTCACAGACACTCCGGGGGGAACATATACGAAGGAACCGCCGGACCACACAGCACCGTGCAGTGCTGCGAATTTGTGGTCTCTGGGTGTTACCAGCTTCATGAAATGTTTCCGTACCATATCCGCATATTCCCCGTTCAGGGCACTCTCCATATCGGTATAGACTACGCCCTGGGCTGCCACTTCTTCTCTGACATTGTGATATACCAGTTCGGAATCATATTGTGCCCCCACACCGGCGAGGGACTTCCGCTCCGCCTGTGGGATCCCCAATTTTTCGAAGGTATCCTTGATGTCCTCCGGCACTTCGGACCATTTGGCGCTCATATGGGTATTAGGTTTTACATAGGTTACGATGTCTTCCATGTTCAGACCCTCAATAGAGGGACCCCAGTCGGGAACTTCCATCTCATTATAGATCTGCAGAGACTGTAATCTGAAATTTGCCATCCATGCGGGATCCTTCTTTTTCTCGGAAATCTCCGCCACAATATCTGGAGTCAGTCCCTTTTTAATACGATAGACGTCCTTCTCCTCATTACGGATATCATAAATGCTTCTGTTGACGTCTTCCACGTATGTCTTTTCACGTTCACTCATTCAGATCGTCAACCTCCTTATGCTTCCAAAAAACGCTCGAAACCATGCTCGTTGATCTCGTCTACCAGGGAAGCGTCGCCGGATGCCACGATCTTACCGTTCACCAGTACATGGGTCTTGTCCACATGGAGAGACTCTAAAATTCTGGTGCTGTGGGTAATGATCAGCAGCGCACCTTTTTTGTCCTTCTGGTACTCTTCCACGCCCTTGGATACCGTACGTACCGCATCCACATCCAGACCGGAATCGGTCTCATCGAGAATTGCCAGAGAAGGTTTTAACATAAGTAACTGTAAGATCTCCGCCTTTTTCTTCTCACCGCCGGAGAATCCCACGTTCAGATCACGGTCCCCGTAGGAAGGATCCATCTGCAATACTTCCATTGCCTGCTCCAGCTCCTTTTTGAAGGTCCACAGCTTGATACGGGAACCACTTCTCTGTTCCACGGCATTACGAATGAAATTCCGAAGCGATACTCCGGGTACCTCCAGGGGATTCTGGAAGGATAGGAAAATACCGTCCTTCGCTCTCTGGTCTGCGGTTTCCTCTAATAATTCCTTCCCTTTGAACAGGATCTCACCATCGGTCACCTCGTACCGGGGACTTCCCATGATGGTGTAACCCAGTGTGGATTTGCCCGCACCGTTGGGTCCCATGAGGACATGGGTCTCTCCGGGACGAACCTCTAAATCTATTCCATGAAGGATGGGCTTGTCCTCTACACTTACGGACAAGTTACGCACCTGTAATAATTGTTCTGACATATACTTCCTCCTATCTCTAGCATCCAACTAGGAATTACTATATCATTATATACAAGCATCTGCAAATATGCAACATATAATTCCTACAAAAGTGCCGTACATTCTATTCAAATTGTATTACATTTTTTTGTATTACATTTTTTAGTTAGCAGTAACTTACTATAAAGTAAAACACAAGCCATTGCGAGGAGTTCTCTTTTTCTCTCACAATGGCCTTTGCTTTTTCTCTTTTTATGCTTTTTCTCTTTTTATGCTTCTTCTCTATCCAAAAGGTTCTTCATGCTCTTGGTGCTGATCCACAGAGTAGATGTATTATGCAGAAGAGCGGACGTAGTGGGAGGAATGATTCCTGCCACACCTAAAATGATCAGTCCGGTGTTGATCCCTACGATCATGCGATAATTTTTATGGATCCGCTCCATCAGAGAGTTGCTCAGCTCCTTCAGTGTCGCTACTTCCTGTAAATTGTCCGCACCGATGGTGACATCGGCGATCTCTCTGGCGATCTGTGCGCCCTCGCTGATGGCAATACCAACATCTGCCGCAGACAATGCCGGGGAATCGTTGATACCGTCACCGATCATAATGACTTTATGACCTGCCTGCTTCTCCTGCTCCACGAACCTTGCTTTGTCCTCCGGCAACACCTCGGAATAATACTCATCCACGCCGACGGTACCCGCAATTGCCCCAGCGATACGATCGCTGTCTCCTGTCATCATGACTACCTTGTGGATTCCGAGACTCTTCAGCTGTCGGATGACCTCCGGAGCCTCTTCTCTGAGAGGATCCTCGATGCAGATCACTGCAGCCAGCTTGCCGTCAATTGCCATATACAGGCGGGAGTATTCCTCAGGCAGCTGATCGAACAGCTCCTGTCTGCCCTCCGGGATCTGTGCCTGCTCATCCTCAAATACGAAATGGTAGCTGCCGATGATGATCTTCTTGCCATCCAGAGTAGAAGAGATTCCATGGGCTACGATATATTCCACTTTGGTATGCAGCTCTTCATGTACCAGCTCCTTGCGGGCTGCTTCCCGCACCACTGCTTTTGCCATGGAATGAGGGAAATGTTCCTCCAGGCAGGCAGCGATCCGAAGCAGTTCCTCTGCGGGTTGTCCGTTAAAGGATACCACATCCGCCACGGTAGGCTGTGCCTTGGTCAGGGTTCCGGTCTTGTCAAATACGATGGTCGTGGCATCTGCCATAGCCTCTAAGTATTTGCCGCCCTTCACCGTGATCTCGTAGGTGCTTGCCTCACGGATCGCAGACAATACCGCTAACGGCATAGACAGCTTCAATGCGCAGGAGAAATCCACCATCAGCACGGATAATGCCTTGGTCACATTCCGTGTGAACAGCCATACCAGACCGGTGCCTAAGAAAGTATAGGGTACCAGCTTATCTGCCAGGTGCTCTGCCTTACCCTCCAGAGAGGATTTCAGCTTCTCGGATTCCTCGATCATGGTCATGATCTTCTCATATTTGCTGGAGCCGCCGTTTTCTTTCACACAGATAGTCAGCTCGCCTTCTTCTACCACAGTTCCGGCATAGACAGTTCCACCAGGAATTTTTCTCACCGGAACGGATTCTCCGGTCAGAGATGCCTGATTCACCATACCTTCTCCATCCGTCACTGTACCGTCGAAAGGAATCACATTGCCCATGTGGATCCTTACCAGATCTCCTGACTTAATGGACGTGGACGGCACCAGGATCTCCTGTCCATCACTCACAACCCATACCTTGTCAATATTTAAGGACATGCTCCTCGCCAGATCACCGACAGACTTTTTGTGCGTCCACTCCTCCAAAATCTCACCGATGCCTAACAGGAACATCACAGAGGCTGCGGTGTTGTAATCACCACGCAGCACAGATACACCGATAGCAGTGGCATCCAGTACCGGTACTTCGATCTTGCCCTTCGCCAGAGTCTTCACGCCGTGCCAGAGATATTTGAAAGACTTCACTGTGGTGATCACGGAACGGATGTCCATGGGCAGAAACAGCCTGATCCCATAATGCATTACCACTTTATTGATCAGCTGATCCTTATATTCCCGGTTCATCTCTCTGCCGGAATTAGCAAGATAGTTCTCCGGCACTTCCGTACCCTGATACGTAAAATTCTCCAGTGTCTTCAGTGCTTCCTCCCTGGAACCGGTATAGACTACCGTGGCATCCAGGGTGCGCTCCTGAATTTTGGCACTGACAATATTCTTCTGTCCGTCCAGATAGTATTGCAGTGTATCTGCCTGCGCAAAGCTCATGCGGCTCTGCAGAATGTGAACCCTGAGTCTCCCCTTTATCTCATGCTTGATCACAAATCTCATAATTTATGCCTGCTTTCATGAAGGGATCATTCTTCTGTTGCAGTCTCTGCTGCTTCTGCTTCACCATCATACTCTTTTGCTGCCTGTGCTGCTCTGTCCTCGTTGATCTGCTGAGCTTCTGCGTAGATATCCTCTGCGTTCTCCTGGATAGTGGTCGCAGTCTTCATGACACACTCTTTTGCGCGCAGAACAGCTGCGGTGCAGTTGGTGTACAGCTTCTTCGCATCCTTACTGGACAGTACTTTGATACCTGCGGTTCCGAACAGAACGCCTGCTGCGAAAATACCGGTTTTTGCTTTATCAATCTTTTTTAAACATTTCAACATAATTCATTTCCTCCTGTGTGAATTCTTTGGTTTATTCTATTTATGAATGAATATTATAATCACCTGTTTTTCTTATTTCCAGTTTTTTCTCCTTTACTGAAAAATTTTATCATTAAAAAAGGCCAGTGGATCAAAATCCACTGACCTTCTTGTATTCCTGTAATTTTTCTTTTGCTGCCGGGGTCAGATTCTTAGGCACCTGAATCTGGATCACGACATACTGATCGCCGTGGGCATTTTTATCCTTCATGGATACCACGCCCTTTCCTTTCAGACGGATCTTGCTACCGGACTGCGTACCTTCCTTCACTTTGCACATGACATCGCCGTACAACGTGGGCACACGGATCTCGCCGCCCAAGGCCGCAGTAGTATAGGGGATATTGACTGTGGTATACAGATCCTGTCCTCTACGCTCCCAGCCCGGTTTCTCCTGTACCGTCACCTTCAGATACAGGTCACCGCTCTCACCGCCGGAGTAACCTTCACCGCCCTTACCTTTCAGACGGATACTTTTACCGGTGTCGATACCTGCCGGAATGTGCACCTGCACGGATTCGGACTTGCCGGTAGCCGGATCTCTTAAGGTAAAGGTCTTATCGCAGCCATGCATTGCTTCGTCAAAACTGATGGTGATGCCGGATTCCACATCCTGACCTTTGCTACGGTAGTTTGCCCGGCTGCCCCGTCCGGAGCCTTTCTGTCCCTTGAAATACTGACCGAACAGATTGTCAAAAATATCCTCATCCCCGCCGAAGCTGCCGAAATCCCCGGTACCGAAACCGCTTCCTCCGGTGCTGTAATGGAACGTGCCGTTGCCAAAGCCGCCGAATCCATCGGTGCCGAAGCCGCCTCCGTTCTTAAACTGCTCCTGATACTGTCTGGCTGCCTCCTCGTTAAATCCCTCCTGGAAAGCAGCAAAACCATAAGTATCATATAGTTTCTTCTTTTTTTCATCCCCCAGCACATCGTAAGCTTCGTTGACTTCCTTCAGCTTCTCCTCTGCCACAGGGTCTCCTGCATTGGTATCCGGATGGTATTTTTTCGCCAGTTTCCGGTATGCTTTTTTTATCGCTGCGGCGTCCGCTGTCTTGCTGACACCCAATACTTCATAATAATCTCTTTTTGTTGTCTTCGTCATATTCCCTCCATTCTGCCCAACCGGTGAGCCACACAACCAAGACGTTTTCCATGTAAAAATCAGCCACACAGTTCCCTGCGCGGCTGACCACTTCACATCTCTTTTCAAACAATTGTCTGCTGTTGCAGTCGCTTGTTCCTCTTACAGAGATTATATTATCACTATAGATTAGCACTCGCAAGAGGTGAGTGCTAAAATTTTTATTAAATCTTTAATTTTCTTTGTCTTCTTTCTGTAAATAATAAAATCTCTTCTGTATTTCAATCTCTTCCCGAAGCTGTTCTTCTGATGGAAGGCAAGTTTTATATTTAGATGCAAATAATTGTTCGTGCCCATGCAATATAGAATATTTTGCAATATCTTCGTCTGTATCGGAACATAAAATAATCCCTAATGTTGGATTATCTCCTTCATTTCGTTTCATTTCATCATACATACGAATATACATATCCATCTGTCCCACATCTTGATGTGTAATTTTCGACGTTTTTAAATCAATCAATACAAAACACTTCAAAATGTAATTGTAAAAAACAAGATCAATGTAATAATCTTCTTTTTCAGTTCGAATATGCTGTTGTCTCGCTACAAATGCATAGCCCTTCCCCAATTCCATGAGAAATTTTTGAATATGCGTGATAATTCTCTGCTCCAGATCACTTTCTGTAAAGTCTGTGTTAGAAGACAGTCCGAGAAATTCAGCTATTACTGGATTTTTGATAAATTCCAGCTTATCAGCCTGATAAGAAGCAGTCAGCTCTTTCATTTCTTTTTCGACTGATTCTGCATTTTGAGACATGAGTATTCGGTAATAATACTGTGAAGAAATATTACGTTGCAACGTTCGAACTGACCAGGCTTGCTCCTGTGCTTCTTTTGTATACCATGCCCGCGCCTCTGGTGATGTTTCCTGAAGCAAAATTCTATAATGTGTCCATGATAAAGGTCGACCAGACTTTGGACTCAGTGAGTCCAAAATTTGAGGAAATTCCTGATGAAATTTTACATATTTATAAAGACTACTAAAATCAAATCCTTTACCATATTTTTCTTTTAGTTCCGCTGATAGCTTTTTCATAGTTTTTTTGCCATAGTCTGCTTTTCCATTTTCATCCAGACACTCTATAGCAATTCGTTTCCCCAATAACCAGTTCCTTTGAACCAGAATTGTATCGACAGCCGCATACGCAATACTTTGTGCGCTCTCCACGATTTCACATGTATCAGCAAATAAATCGCCTGTTTCATGGTAAACAATCGTATTTCTATTTAATTTTGGCCTTGTTAAATCCAAACTTGCTTTTCCTTTTTCAGAATGTTTCTTTTCCATCAAAGCAACCTCTTTTTCAATCAAACCGACTATTACAATTTGCCACCCTTAGAACCGCCAAAGCTTGCGGAATTCAGGATATTGGTGTCAAAGGTAAAGGTCAGTCTCTCCTCGGTGCGGGCTCTCTTCAAAGACAGCTGGATCATACGATCCAGAAGCTCTTTGTAAGGAACTCCTACCGGCTCCCACAGATAAAATGCCAGAGATCCCGGGATGGTATTGATCTCGTTAAAATACAGCTTACCGTTGTCCTCATCGATCATAAAGTCGATACGGGACACACCGTTACAGCCCAGTGCTTTAAAGGATCTGACTGCCAGTTCCCGCACCTCTTCTCTCTTCTCCGGAGACAGTTCTGCCGGAATTTTGCGGGATACGCTCGCCATGCCCTTGGAGCCGCTGCCCTTGGCATTGCTGACGTATTTATCTTCATAACTTAAGATATCTTTGGTGTGCAGGGGTTCTTCGCACTCGGAAGCAATAGCGTCATTCTCATCTCCCAGTACCGAGCAGTTGATCTCACGTAAATTGGTGATGGCGTGCTCCACCAGCACTTTGGTCGCATACTTGAACGCATCATCGACGGATTGGGTCAGTTCCACACGATTTTTAGCTACACTGATGCCTACGCTGGAACCTAAGTTGACCGGTTTTACGATCACCGGATATCCCAGTCCTTTTTCCACTTTGTCGAGCAGAATCTCTATCTGCGCATAATCCGACAGAGTATACAGCTGCGCATCCAGTACCGGAACATCACACTCCTTTAATACAGCTTTCATGATGTATTTGTCCATACCAATGGCGGATGCGGTCACATCACAGCCCACGAAGGGGATGCCCATGGTCTTCAGGTAACCCTGGAAAGCGCCGTCCTCCACATTGGTACCGTGGACTACGGGGAAAGCCACGTCGATCTCTACCGGTTTCTTCCCGCCGAACAGCTTCACCGGGAACGGCGTCAGGAATACCTTTCCATCCTCATTGGTCATGATCACTCTCTGGGATTTTTTCAACAGTTCGTCGATATTTTTATAGGATTCGATCTTTCCGATCTCCTCACCGATGTACATTTCATTACGCTTGGTCATATAGACCGGGATCACTTCGTATTTGTCTGTGTCCATGCTCATGACAGCCTGGATGCCGGAGATCACAGATACCTCGTGTTCTACACTCTTTCCGCCAAACAGCATTGCTACTCTTGTCTTCATTTATTTTCCCTCCTGAATTTTACTACTCTCTGTCAACTATCCGGAACCACTTTCGCGAAATCGCCTCTGAGTCGTCTAATAGTTATCCGTCAGGTCATTCTCTAATAAAATATACTTATGTCCCTGCCCTTTGATGGCATAGGCGTAAGATACAGCTTCCTCCAGCTTGTCGAATACCAGGCATTTCTCTTCCGGGAATCCCTTCTCCAACACGCCCTCCCTGATGGGCTCGGTGTGCCGTCTGCCCACTAACAGGATGTAATCGCAGCAATCCGCTGCGTAGTTACCGAATTTATGATTGTATTCTGCTTCCTTGTCACCCAGCTCTACCATGCCCGGCGTGATCAGGATCCGGATACCGTCAAACATAGCCAGCGTCTCGACCGCTGCCCTGGAACCTACGGGGTTGGAATTGTAAGCATCATCGATGATCGTCACCAGACCGTGCTCCCGCATCTGCATACGATGGGGCACCGGCTCGATCCGGCGTACTGGGATCCGCAGTTCCTGCAGCGTCATGCCCATTCTATGAGCAACTGCGATAGCCCCCACCACATTGATGACATTGTGGGCACCGATGAGACGCATCTGGAATCTCTCGCTCTCGCCGTCCGGGGTCACTACCGTGAACTCCGTACCTAACTGGGATACCTTCACTTCTTTGGCACAGTATCCTGTCCCTTCCGTCTCAGAATAATAGAAGATCTTCTCCGGGGTCTGATCATACGCGGGAGAAGCTGCCTGTTGCTGAATATAATCGTTGTCACCGTTCAAGAACAGCATGCCGCCTTCCGGCAGGGCATCCGCCAGCTCGAACTTCGTCTTCTGAATATTCTCCATGTTAAAAAAGGTCTCTAAATGCTGCGGTCCGATAGATGTGATCACACCGTGATCGGGATGCACCATATCGCAGATCTCCTTGATATCGCCCACATGGCGGGCACCCATCTCGCAGACGAAGATCTCCGTGGTGGGCTTCAGGGAACCGCGGATGGTCCGCACCACTCCCATCGGAGTATTAAAGCTCTCCGGAGTCACCAGCACATTATATTTTTCCTGTAAAAGTGTCTGCAAATAGAACTTTACGCTGGTCTTGCCGTAGCTGCCGGTCACACCGATGACGGTAAGTCCCGGGACGCTTTTCAGCTTTCTCACAGCATCATTGATATAATGCTGATTGATCCCCGCCTCCATGGGATGATTGATGACATTAGCCACAATATCCAGAAACAGATTCACAGATACCAGGATCAGGCACAGTCCCGGGATCCGCTTCATTCCGCCCAATCCACACACCAGCGCGAATACCGCAGCCGTAAGGATCAGCTCCGTAGCGAGCAATCTCTTGACCCGGGCGGTATACACCAGCTTTTTCTTCGTGTTCATCCGCTTCATGGCACGATATACCACGATGATCACGAGCAGTACCAGATACTCGAAGATTTCAAGGGCAAGGTATGGGAACACACAGGTCACAATGCCCAGTGCCAGGCCAAAATAGAGAATCCATTGCAGCCGGAACTTCTTCTTCAGCCAGTGAAGGTGTTCTTTATTCTTATAGCCGTTCTGCTGGAACATATGAATATTATACCGCATGGTATAAAAATATGCCGGAACAGCAAGCACGACCGCTATCAGCACACGTATGATCATTTCAGATATGCCTCCATAATTCCCCGGAACTGTGCCGGCTTCTCAAGGAAAGAAAAATGACCGGTTCCCGGGATCACTGCCAGGCCGCAGTTGGGTATCTTCTCTTCCATAATATGTGCATCCCGGATAGGAGTTGCCGTATCCTGATCTCCCCAGATCAACAGCACTTCCTGACGGATCCTCGGAAGCAGTTCCGTCAGATCCTCATTCACTGCCTTCACCATACACTGACGCATCATGGGTGTCGCATTGCGGTAGTCTGCCGATCCCTGTCGGCTCCTCCAGTCATCGATCACCTCCGGGAACATGGCATAGATCAGCTTCATGTTCAGGAATTTCTTCAAAATCTTGTACTTGCGGATCTTCCATTTCTGCGCAGTAGTACGCACCGGCAGGACACCGGCGCTGTCGATCAGGATAATATTCGTGATCTCAAAAGGGATGCTCTCTCTGGCTGCCAGCTTGATGATCACTCGTCCGCCGTAGGAATGCCCGATGAGGGTGGCCTGCTTTACCTGCATTACTTCCATAAATCTGCAGAAAAAATCCGCAAATCCGTCCACATCCCAGGGTTCCTTCGGTTCATCGCTGCCGCCGAAGCCCGGGAAATCAAACTGGATCACACGGTACCTGCTGCCGTCTATCACACCGGCTACGGAATCATACACTCCCAGATCCGTACCCCAGCCCTGTAAGATTACGACTGTCTTATCGCCGGTACCGGTTGTTTTATAACATATATTATATCCGTCTACTACTATATTCATTGAAAACCTCAATTTCAAATTGCACTGTTACAAATTTTTATTATAAGCTGAAAGTATCACAATATCAACCAAAAGCTTCTTTCCCCAATTTTATGCCATAGTTTTCATAAGCAAATTTACTGTTTCTTTCCAGCCAGCTACCAAAAGAGAGATTTTCTTTTTCATAAGATGCACAATTTTCACTAATCAGCATATTGACCTTATCTATTACCTCCTGAATATCTATCTTAAATTGTGCCTTCCCCTCTTTTTCCTTCTTGAGTTGGTAAAATAGAATATTCATCAAGGTTTGCAGCGCCGGAAAACTACCGGCTACATGGATCATAGCGTACAGACCATCTCGATAGCCTGTATCAATCCCTGATGTATTATCTCTTGCGTAGCAATTATGAATCGCATCCACGACTGCCTGATAATTATGACCGGCACCGGGATAGCTTTCAATACGGCAGCTGCCAACACCTGAAAGCAACGCCAGATACGCCATTCTATTGCCTGCAATATATTTTTTGTTGATAATATTCACCATTGCTTCAGCCTGATCCACTAATTTATCATATACAGTTCCCATTTGCTTTTCTCCTATCTCATAATAGATATTGTGTAGCCGACACCGTCACTGGTACCGGACAATTCATTCGATCCACTTGATACAGCATCACTGATTATATCATGTAAAGGCTTTTGTGTCACTTCAACTTCACCACTTAATAGTCTTCCACCAGACACAAATTGATCCATGTAAGCACTCCAGCTATTGACAGATGGCATGGAAATATTTGTTCCGTTTAATGGAACTTTTGTAGTAATCATATATGCACCATCTGCTGAATTTAATGGCACACCGGATAACACTTCCTGTCCGAATCTTTCATAATCCGATATCTTAAATACCCCACCTTCATATGAACAAATATCACCATATTTATCTGCATACTCACTCAATTTGCTAATAGGTACTGAGAAAATGCCACCACCTGATTCTAAGCTTGTCTTAACGTCTCCAAAATTTCCTCCAAAACTAAGAATATTTGCTCCATTTACTTCAGCATTTTGAAATGTCACAAGTTTCAATTCCACAGGATTTCTACTTAACTCGTCAGCAACTTCCTGCAGATTTGTACATTTTAGTAAATGCTCATTATCAGGGCAAAGGCTTTTAACATATTGAACTATCGCATCATCACTAATGAACTCATCTGCTCTTGGCAATAACTCACTATGTTCTATACCTGTATATACCTTAGTGCCGGCAGATTTTGATATTTTTAATTCAAGAATATCATCCAGGCTATACTTATCGGTATCAAACAGTCCTTCGTCATATCTACGCTTGTATTCAGTAATTGTATCTATTCCATTTAATTTATTTTCTGTTAATTTGAGCGCAGTTACATCTTTATCACTAACAATATCTTTGAGCATCTGCTGTTCTTCAGAACTTAAGTTATCCCAGCCATTGCCCCAGGCATCTCTTGCCTCTTTCGTAATATCATACTGTTTGTCGGATTCTAATCTGGAAATATATTTATCAATAACCTCCTCGGAATACCCGGAATCTTTCCCTATTTTCCGCAATGCCTCTGTAGCTTCTTCATTTGCCTTGATAGGATCTACCTTTTTGGTATTAGAAATTGCTTCCCTTGTCACTAGTAACTGATCTTCATCTATTAAACTTTTTGATTTTTTGGCTGTCGCACTCACTACTTCATCTGCATTTTTCCCAGAGGTTTTTGCAGCAAATGCCAAATCATCTGTGTGCTTCAATACATCTCCAGCCTCGCCAATAAGACCATGTGTATCCAATGCAAGTCCAAATCCATCCAGGGCAAGTGCTCCCCAGTCTCCTTCCTTGATATCATACGAGCAATCTCTAATTCCTGTGACAACACCAAACGCATCGCCAAATCCCGGTACAAGAGAAACTCCCAGGTTTAAAACAGCAGCAAGTTTAGAATCACCTCCATATGGGCTATAATTTCCCCATATAAAATCGTATGCCGCCTTTCTACCGGTTTCCGTGAAGGTTGCTCCAAGCGCTGCCGCTCCAAAGCTGGTTGCTGCTGCGGCGGCTACGACTGCCGTACCAAGTCCAAATGTCAGACAGCCAACAGCTACAGCCGCTGCTAAAGTAAGAGAGAATCCCAGAACAGTCTGCCAACCATAGTTTTGCATAAGTCCCGACAGCGTGCTGCCTGACTCGGTCCAACCTCCATCATCAGCAAATGCAATCAATGGTGAAGCCGTCATAACCATTACTATCTGTACAGAAATGACAGATAATACAAAGATTGCTGCCACGGTTGGTTTATTCACCTTAATAATTCCAAGCTTGATAAAGGACAGAAGGATAACAACAATCGATATTGTTAATCTGACCCAGAAATTAAAATCCAGCACAAACCAGAGTATCGCATTAAGAATGGAACACAAAATCAATCCTATACTGATACCAAATAGTCTGAGTTGATATTCTCCAAATAACGGAGCCCGGCTTTTACCGCTCATCACCTTTTTATACCGGGTACTTGAATGAAATATCATCAGAAATGGGGCTATTGCACCATCTTCGCATTTCATACAGGAGAACAAAATCATGACAGCAAGTAAAAAAACAGTAAACGGATTGAATACCGCCATGTTCAAAACGGATGCTATTGCCAGACCTGTCCATACATAATAACTCATCCCTCTCGGAACGGCAGCTGTGTAATGCTTGATGTTCTTCCCAAAAGAAAATACATGCGATATATTTGTTTTGACTTTTCCGGAAACTATGTCACCGACAATCGTTCTTAAAGCAATTGCCAACAGGTAATACAATAATGCCGTAATCGTAACCGTGTTAACTGTTCCGGCAAATGTCGGCATTCCGGTCACGGATGAAGTCTGGGCAACGCCCGCCAGCAAATAGGCCGTAGCCTTTCCAAAAACAGCTCTTATATTAATGTTAAATGTATCATTCAGGTAACATAATGCATAAAGATTCCATATAAGTGTAAGAACAGACATCAATACACATAAGCCGACTCTTTTCAGTATATTTTTCCAGTTGGTAAAGCTCTTGAAAAAATTGACAAACATCATTTTTATGAAACCGAACAATCCTTTGGGAAATGTTTCATTTCTTGTCAATTTCAAAAAGCTCAGTCGCGTGTAGTATTCTGGATCCTCTATTTTTTCATCTCTTGTTTCCGGCTTATTGTCATGCTCTTTATTGGCACGACAATGACTATCAATATATCTTACGATTACTTCTTTCAGTTGATCATTGCTATATTTTTCAATATGAATTACACTGTGATGATCATCTAAGGATATCTCTTCAAGCTGTTTTTTTCCAATATGGATCAACTCATCTGCTTCATATTTTTTACCGCTTATATTCTCAATGCACTGCAGAAAAACCTGGTTCACAGGTTCCACTTCCAAATGAATACTACGCCCTTGTTCTGAAAAAATCTTGTTGGCATTCTTCAATTTAAATTGCTTATTTGTATCTTTTTTCTCTATTTCGCTGCTAAAGTAATCATAAACAATTCCGATATCCGAATCTGCCACTAAAACAGCCCTGTCTTTTACCGCATCCTGCTGCATAGCAAGATACATTCCATCCAATTTGGTAACAAATATTCCCTTCTGATCCGAATAAGACGCCTTTTTTATCGTAACAATATTTGAACTTTGTGACCATGCATTTATAAATGTATATACAACCCCATTGATATTGGTTTCATTGCCGTTTCGAACCAGTATCCCATGTTTTATAGCCAGATTGATAAGTTGTTCCAGCTCTGTCTCATTCGGTTTTGCATAAAGTAACGGTGCATTCACAAAGCCCGTGACATGCGCACAATTGGTTTTTCTCATAAAATACTTAAATACTAAAATAAATTCGTTTAAAGATAATTCATTTATTACTGCCGGTTTTTCCTTTTTCATAATGTTTACCTACTCCACAATATTTTGGGGTACGATCGTAAGACCGTACTTTCCTCCAAGCCAATAACTATCTTTTACCTTTATCAGACACTTTATTTCATTATCCGACAAACCATTCTCTTCTTTTAAATACAATCCCTGAAGTTCTGACTGCAGACCATCCTCTGCATAGTTAAGGATGAGTACCCCATCATATTCCGTCGTGATCCACAGATAACCATCCTCATCCAGAAAAAGCTGCCTTACTTTTTCTCCCGGGACCCCGTTCTCACTGAAAAATGTAGCTGTGATCTTGTATTCTTTGTTTATCTTTTGGACAAGTGCCAGTCCACCATCATCCATGTATCCGGTTCCAACTAACATTTTCTCATCTCCGAGATATTGCAGTGAGGTAACATATGCATGGGGAAGTCCGTCTGCGACAGTAATAAAATGAGTACCGTCATTATCCCAAATACTAATTCCTCCGTTTTTATGATCCAGATAGGATGCGAACCACAGGCTGTGCCCTGTGCTCTTTATTACATTGACAGAATCACTGCATAATCCGTTAGAGGAGTTATATATACTTTCTACCTTCCATCCCGACGGACTTCGTATTAAGCTTGCAGCGCCATGATAAGTTCCGATCCAGAGTCTTTCTCCATCCCATTCCACAGTATTCACGCGGCCTTTGGGAATATCCGGATAACTAAATTCCAGTCTGTCACCGTCTCCATTCTCCTGAATCCCTGTCAATCCATCTTCCTGTCCGATCCACACGGTTCCGTCAGAACTTTTTGTTATTCCGGCAGAATAGATAAGATTCAGCCCTCCATAATATTTTATTTCTTCTCTTGTATCTGCATTATATACATATACCCCATCGTTGCACCCTACCCATACATTCTCACCATCATAATAAAGTGCTGAAATTTCTTCGCCGGATCTCAGGATTGTAAAATCTTCCCTCCAGGGAACATTCTCATCCCGGTTTTCCACAATTTTTCGGGAAATAATAAATGCCAATAGAATAAATAAAACAAACAGGAAATATAAACTATATGTAAGGAAACGTCTTCGCCGCATTTTCATCTCTCACATCCATTCTGATCTGCCGACACCCCAGAAAATCTGCTTCCATCTTACTGTGTGTTACATACAATATCGTTTTCCTGTCCTTATAGTTTTGGACCAGATACTCCAGATTTTTCAGTTTTGTCTTTTCATCAATATTGGACAAAGGCTCGTCTAATAGCAAGATTCCCTTATCTGCTGCTAATGCTCTGGCCAGTGCAACTCTTTTGGCCTGTCCACCGGAGATTTCTTCCGGAAATCTCTTTTCCAATCCACCGATTTCCAAAGCATCCATCAGTTCATAAATAACGTTTTTATCTTTTTTTGCCATTCCATACGCAATATTTTTCCACACCGGCATATGATTCCACAATACCGGCTCCTGATATACCAATGCAATATTTCTTTTATTGGGAGGAGTCCGGTCATCCATGAAAATACCATTGAGGAAGACACTTCCACTATCCGCATTCTCCAGTCCTGCCAGAATTCTGATAAAGGTACTTTTCCCGCATCCGCTTTCTCCCAAAAGCACCACCATTTCTCCTTCATTTACAGAAAGCGAAAAATTTTTAAGTACTTCCTGTGAATACTGCTTACATAAATTCGTCACTTCAATCGCTTTTTCCATGGTGTCCCCCATATCTTTTTCTTATCACACACACCGGAATCACTTCCAGCAAAAACAGAAACAGCGTTACCCACAGGCAAAATCCCGACACATATTCCGATGCGCCATAATGCAGATAATTATATATCTTTACCGAAACAGTCTCTGCTCCGGGCGGCATCAACACAAGCATGATTCCCTCTTCACCAAAGGACAAAAAGAAAACTAATAGAAATGAGCTCAATATTCCCGGCAAAAACATTCCCAGTTCCAAAAGCGTTTTTTCATACCGGTTTTGTTCATATAAAACCGCTAATTCAATGCTTTTTCTATCTATGCGTTTCATCGTACTCACTAAAACGATAAGCGAAATCGGCATATAATGTATTGCACACCCCAGTGCCGGCATAAATAACGAAGTGCTTAGCCAATGAACCCAGGAGCCATTGACAGCATTTAATAGTCCCATCGCCTGCAGCGATCCCGGTATCACCATACTTCCCAACATAATCATCCAGATCAGTCCATTTTCGCAGTTTGCTAAAAAAACGGCTGCAGGTATCACACAAAGGACTGCTATAAGAGCTGCCAAAGAAGCTATGATCAATGTCACGCCTGCCTGTTCATAAATCATATCAAATGATTTCCAAATATTCTGCATTCCATCGGATGTAATTGTAAAAGTTATTACCGGAAGCAGTACCTGACAGACCAAAAGTCCAAACGAAACATTCATAATTCCTTGTAACCACACAGGATATTTACATTTCACAAAGCTTTCACTTCTCTGCGGTTGATTCATTTTTCTGATTGCCTGTTGTACAAATGCTAATGGCAAAAGTAACAGGATCAACAAGGGTAATGACATTGCATACGCATTTGCGCTGCTACCAGTCCTCCCGTATGCAGAGTATAAGTCCAGTACATAGGTATTATATTGAAACATGGACGGCACGGAAAAATCTGTTACCGACAGAATAAATACTGCTGCAAATGCTGCTACAATATATGGCAATATTTCAGGGAGTATGTTTTTCCACAATACCTTAGAAGACTTCTGATATACCATTGCCATTTCTTCAGACTGCCTGTTGCACATCTCAAGAGCAGAAAGAATCAATAATGTGGTAATAGGAAGGTACGTCATGGTTTCCACGAAAAGGCAGGCTCCAAAGCCTTGTGCTGAATATTTTAAAATGCCGGGACGGATGAAAGATAACACTCTGATCAGATACATCCACGATAATGCATAGATATAATATGGCACAGGCATCAGCAAAACGAAAAAATATCTGTACCATCTGTCTGACAACCATCCCTTATGAATGTAATTGGCAGCCAGACCTCCTAATACACAGGTCAGGAGTGCAGCAAGTCCTCCGAGTTTTACGCTGTTTAGCAAAAGACCTATCTGTCTGGCATCCGGCAGCCTGATCTGTTCAACAGTCTCCCTCCATGAAAAAAAGAGAGGGAGCCATACCATGATGATGTATGGAAGTATACTCATTCCCTTAAAAAAACTTTTACAATCTCTCATGCGTTGCTCCCTCGTGAAGCTCTTATTTATTGCGCTCTGCTAAAAATAGTCTCCATATCTTTGCTTGCGATATCCAGATACTCGTAAATATCTTCGAGATTAAGATTCATTCCTTTAATGCCACTATCTGACACAGCATCTCTGCAGCTTACATCAAAGAATCCCATGTCTACCAGCTTTCTCTCTACTTTCTCAGATAGAACAAAGTCCATAAATGCTTCTGCGTTTTTTTGATCCGGTGCTCCCTTAATAATAGCGGCAGTGCTGGGTGTCATCAATGTGCCCATTCCTTCTTCATCCTGATCCGGGAATACCATTACCACCGGTGCTCCGTCTTCTATTGCTTCTTTGGCATCATCCGTATCTGTGAACCCGATTGCCACCTGTCCTGTGGCTGCCATATCTTTGGTCACAGAGTTTCCATCCACTACCTGTACCCCTTTGTCAGCAATACTTTGAAAATATTCTCTCGCCTGTGCTTCTCCTAATTGTGCATAGATTGCCGCCGCCATAGTTCTGGTCGTTCCAAACATAGGGTATGCTATTGCTAATTGGCTTCCTTCATATTTATCATTCGCAAAATCATAAATACTATCGGGATATTCCTGTTCTGTCAATAAGTCCGTATTGACCAGAAATACTCTTGCCCGTCCTCCCATAGCCGTCCAGGTTCCGTCTGCAGCTTTATAATATTCCGGAATCGTATCTGCCTCTGCCGGAACATAGGCTTGCAGCATTCCTTTTTTCTCCAGATCAATCGTTTGAATAAACTCATTATTCCAGAATACGTCACACACCGGTTTCTCCGCTTCTGCAATGATCCGGTTGGTCAATCCTGTGGTTTTATTGGATTCCGTATCATAAACCGCCTTTACTGTAATACCGGTCTCTTCTTCAAACATTTCGAATATCTCATCTGCATATACCTGGTCAACTGCTGTATACACTACTACTTCATCCTGTTTTTTACCGCAGCCGGCCATACTTAACATAAGTATCATACCTATATTAAGTAAGAGCCATTTTTTCATTTGTTTCATTTTCAATCTTCACTCTCCCGGATATACATATAGACCAGCCAGAGGCCGGTCTATATCCATTTTGACTGTATCTTAAATGTACTTATCTATTAACTTATCAATTACAGGCAGCTTTACAGTTCCCTGGTTTAACGCTTTATAGATAAGTGCAGCAAATACTAAATCTTTCAGAAAGCTGATTATCTGAGAAATCACACTAAAAATGGTATTAATTACTGAAGGATAAATACTTTTGCCAAAGAAATTAAAGAATACATTGAAAACGCCGGTAACCACCTCCACAGCATCCGGAATCAGACCAATTAAAAGAGACAGGAAGCTGAAACATGCCAGTGTTGCAACTGCTTTCACTGCGGTCTTCTTAAGCCATTCATTAGATTCCATGAGAAGCACATATCCTGCCAACAGGGTAATTGCTATATATCCTCCGAATAATGCTGCCACATATAAAAATGCACCAAAAATCCCAACGGAAACTCCTAATTTTGTCTTCTCCATTTTACTGTTCCTCCTCTATTTTGGTACCGCACTTTGCACAGAAAGCTGCGCCGTCGTTGATTACTTCACCACAATTGGGACATTTCTTCTCCACCACATTCTGTTCCGTGGCTTCCACAGATTCCGTCACCGGTACCGGCAGCGCAGTACCACAGGTAGCACAGAAAGCAGCTGTCTTGGAATTCTCTGCGCCACAGTTAGGGCACTTAACTACACCCTTAATTTCAACGATCTGCTGTTCATAAGCCTTGATCTTCTCCATTGCCTCTTTAATAACTGCAATCTGCGCTTCGTAATCTTCTTCCGAATCTTCAGAATGATTTTCGAAATACTTTTTTCCAATTTCAGAATAAGCTGTTTTTATCTTATTTTCCTCATCTGAAATACTGGAATTGATTTTAGCTATATCCGCCAGTTCCTTTGTCTTGGCAATAGCCTCCTGCCCTGCTGAAGAAATCTTTTTCCCAAAATCATCAAAAAAACCCATTTTGTACCTCCTCATATTTTGTTAATAACTGAAACTATATTAACTCTTTTGTATAAAAAAAACAATCTTGAGTTTCCGCAGTTTTATCCACAACCGAATCGTTTTTCAGATACTGTCATAAACAACTTTCAAAAATTACCCAAAATATAAGGAATCTTCTTCTTTTTTGATGTAAAATTAATTCACCACAAAAAAATCATACTAAACAAAAAAGTCCAGCTAATAAATGTCAATAGGTAAATGAAAAATATTTTTCTTTAAAAAAAGGCGTGCTTATCCCTTGGGGAAAATATCATTCAAAAAAGATATTGATTCAGTAGGTGGTATTATTTTACGCAGCTACGTCGCATTTAGCAGCGTTGTATTTTTTTATATGTTCCTGCGGTGTAATGATTTCAAAAGGTTTGCTATCTCGAAGGATTGCAAATATCATGTTGCATACCTTGTGTGAAACAGCTCCCATTGCAACTAGTTTTGGTTTTGATTCACACTTTTTGAGATAGTAATCAAGGAGTACTGGATTTTTTGATTCACCGGTACGGGAAGCACTGATACTTTGCAAGGTCAGTGTGTGAATAACCCGTCTTGCTATGGCAGAGCCTCTTTTCGACATCTGGATTTTAGTACCTTCAAATTTTCCAGACTGTTTTACAGCTGGATCAAGACCAAAGTAAGCAAAAAGTTGTTTTGGTTTTGAAAATGCAGAAAAATCACCAATCTCTCCCATAAGGGACATAGCGGACAAGAAACCAGCCCCTTTGAATGTTTCAATTAGGCGAATCTGTTTCACAAAATCGGTATCCTCATTAGCGGCAGCAAGCTCATGCATGGATTCCAGAATGCTGTTGATTTCTTCATCATATTTACGGATAAAACCAATATATAGACGGATTCTCTTGATGTTGCTGTCAAGGATGTAACCGAACTCGTCTGCATCATTAGCAGCCTGAATAATGGCATTATACTTGTTACAAGCGTATGTAAGTCCAAAACGAGCTGTTGACCTGATGAGATCAATAATCTCTTGTTTGTCTGCGTTAATAAAGGCAGATGGAGATGTGTAAGTTTCCAACAAGATAAGAGACGTATCAATCGTAACCTTGGAAAAAATGCCAAGATACTGAGGGAAAACCATACGCAGTTCGTCAATAAGCTTGTTCACGTAAGCATTACGGCTGTCCATCAAATCGTAGTATTCACGGCATAGATTGCGACAGTTCAAAGCAAGGTCAGATGGCATAAGAGAAACTTTTAAATCAGGTTTTAAGCCAACTAAAGCAGCTTTTTTAGAATCAAAACGGTCATTATGTACTTTTCGTATATTGATATTTGTGCTATTCTTTGTGATGATAGGATTGATAACTGAGCAGTTAAAACCCTTATCACGAAGATAGCAGAAGAGTGGGTAATGATAAATTCCCGTGGATTCAAGGAAAATGCGACTTTCCAAAGAATACATTTCTTCTGCTTCTTTTATTTTAGAGACAGCCGAAGCAAGGGAATCCATGCTGTTGTGTAGGATTTTGTAAGGCTTTCCTACAAACTGTTGGTTAGGAAGTACAATCGACATCCAGGAGAAGTCGGCACCGACATCAATACCAACGGAGATGAATAATTCATCGAAATTAAAAATAACATTGTTTGGCATGTGGATAACCTCCTTTCGGATAGGAATCCATTTCCAATCTGGCAGGTACACAACCTAGCGCGTCATTCGGGTATTGCCTACCGGCTCCCAACCAGCTAAAACATAAAACCCTGTCGAATGGACTAATTGACTTTTTTGTAGGTATCAGTCACAGAAGTGACTTCCCAAGGAGGAATACATTCTTTGTCCTATCCTTAGAGATAATACCTTATGTTTTATTGGGTGTCTATCAGGAGCCGTCAGACATGCTAGTCATTAATAACATCTGATGAAGGAAAAATCCCTTCTTCTGTTATCTGATTTATAGAAACTTATTAACCAAGTAGTCTTGATTGACTACACCATTAATTATACTAGAGGAGGATTCCCTGTGGCTAATTTTACATCAAATACCTACCAAATGAAACGGGAAATTTTAACTTTTTCCAAAAAAATTTCCAGGCATCTTTCCAAACCAGATCGCAAGTTCACTGCCGACATGACCTATGGTATTCTTGCCTCCAGCAGCTGTCTTCTTACTGATATCGTAGACCAGCTTCATGAATCTTCCAAAAAGGTCAATTCTGTAGAAAGGCTTACCAGACATCTGAACAAAGGTACATCTTCAAAAGCTTTAAAAGCTTACCGCTCCCTGATCCGTAAATGGATTCCGGATGAGCCTGTTATTCACATCGATGACAGCGACATTGTAAAACCTGATGGTTATAAATTTGAGGCTCTTGGTACTGTCAGGGACGGTTCAAAGAGTACCACCACTAAAAATGTTTATGAAAAAGGCTATCACGTGACGGAGGCATGTGTTCTGGCAAAAAACGCACACCCTGTCAGCATCTTCTCGAAGATTCATTCCTCAAAGGAAAAGAACTTTACGTCCAACAATGATATAACCTTTTCTGCTATGAAATGCGGTTCAGATATATTTGGTCGTGCTACTTTCGTCATGGACAGGGGATATGATGACAACAAGATGTTTCTAAAGCTTGATGACTTGAAACAGGATTACGTGATTCGCCTTACCTCCAAACGGAAACTATTTTTCCACGGAAAATGGGTTTCTGCCACACAGTTGCGTAATCAGCGGAAAGGAAAAATTAAAACACCTCTTATATTCCGCGGAAAGTGCCACGAAGCTTATCTTTCCCACGTAAAAGTACAAGTGACTGCGTCCAGAAAAGATATTTATCTGGTTCTCGTTTATGGCATTACCGAGCATCCCATGATGCTGGCAACCAATAAGGAAATCAAGTCAAAAGAAGATGTCATAAAGGTTGCAAAGACATACTTCTCAAGATGGCGCATTGAGGAATACTTCCGCTGTAAAAAGCAGATGTTCCATTTTGAAAACTTCCGGGTACGGAAGCTTGAAGCAGTCAATGCTCTAAATTTTTATATTACCCTGTGCATGGCGTTTCTGGCTCATTTATCCATGAAGCCCGAAACGAATGCTGTTAAGGTTTCCATCATACAAAAAGCAGACACTGTAAAGGAAAAAGTACATTTCTGCTATTACCGGCTGGCAAAAGGCATCTGTGGCATACTTTCGTATACAAAAGAGGGTATCAGGCTCTGGTTCCGGACAAAACGTCCGGCATACCATCAACTCTGCCTCAAGTTAGTCGTTTGAATAGATAAAAGAATATTTTCCCCAAAGCCCGATTCCGGTGGGGCTTATTCAGGTGCCTCTAATCTTGAAACTGCCACTCAGGATTTTTCAAAAATCAGGCAGATTGGTACCTTGGGGAAAGTCATCCTTGTTTTTATTGCATTTTGCGGAAACTCAAGATATCCTAAGGATTCCGCATTCCGCATTCCAATTTGACTACCACTTTCATAATTCCATAAAATAATAAAAACTACCGCTTTGAGCTGACGGTCTCATCAGTCAGCCCAAAGCGGTAGCTAGTTTATCCTTTATTTTATAATGAATTAGAATCGGGATTTCACACATTCTGCTTACTGCAGTTAGGGTATTCAATTTTCTGATGCAATAAAATATTTTGCGTTGAATTGCCTACACATATTTCAAAAATTCCGGGTTCCACACAAAAATCATGTTTCTTCTCATCATAAAATGAAAACGCCATACTATCCAAAGTAATCTCTACTCTGCATACACTCCCCGCTTTCAGCGTAATGCTTTTGAATGCCTTTAACTCTTTTTCTGGTCTGATTACTGTACACTCCTCATCCCTCACATAAATCTGTACAATCTCTCTTCCGTCTATTTGGCCTACGTTTTCTATATCAAACGATATGCTCACTCTGTCTTTTGCATCATTATCTTGTTTCACCTGCAGATCGTGATACGCAAATTCTGTATAAGAGAGTCCATGTCCAAAGCAGAACATCGGCAAAATATCATTTTTCTCATAATGACGATATCCGACCATAATTTCTTCTTCATAACAGACCATATCATCTCTCCCAAATTGTCCGTTATGACCTGTCGGTGTATCTTCATAAACACGAGGAAAAGTTTCTGCCAGTTTTCCACTGGGATTGATTCTTCCGGTGAGGATTCCCGCTAGTGCTGTGCCACTCTCCATTCCGGCATAATAAGACCACAAAATTGTACCTGCTTTTTCTTCCCATGGCATCTCCACCGGAGATCCTCCTATCATAGTTACAATTGTGTCCGGTCTTACCTTTAATAATTTTGTAATCAATTCATCCTGATGATACGGAAGTTTCATGCAGGGACGATCCTCTCCCTCAATGTCATATTCATGATCCAACCCTCCTACAAACAGAACAATATCGCTTTCTTCAGCTAGCTTCAGAGCTCTTCTGTGATATTCTTCCTCAATTTCGGATAGGTCTGAATAAAATGCCTCCTTTTTTAATCTTCTTTTTTCTTCTCTCATCCTGCGGATCTGTTGTTGTATTTTTTCTTTGTCATCCACACTGGAAGCCTGCCAGTTTTCTCCGTTAAGCTCCTTTTTTTCCGGAATGTAATACCCCGGTTCATATACTATTTCTGCATTACCTCCAAATTCCATTTTGATTCCAAGAAGCGGTGATATTTCATACAAAGCCTTAATTTCTGCACTACCTCCACCACCCGAGTGAATTCGGTCTGCGTTACAACCTATGACTGCAATTTTCTTATGATATGTATTTCCAAGTGGCAATAATTTACTATCATTTTTCAATAAAATAACAGATTTTTCCGCTGCTTTTTTCAACACCTGCCGGTGCGCCATAGTATTATAGGAGCCGTTTTTTCGATGTACCGCTTCCTTTCCAATCATTTTTAACTTAAACATTACTCGCAAGATGTTACGTACCTTTGCATCCAGACACGCCATATCTACTGATTCATCCAAGATCCTTTGTTTCAAAGGTTCTGCCAGACAATATTCGTCGAAATTATCAAATACTGACATTTCAATATCAAGTGCTGCCTGCCCCGCATCTAACGTATTATGCACTGCTCCCCAGTCACTGATTACAATTCCTTCAAATCCCCATTGATCACGCAATACTTCCTTCAGCAACAGATTATTTTCACAGCAATAGGTACCGTTTAATCTGTTATAGGCTCCCATAACCGAATAAACATCTGCCCTCTGCACAGACTGTCGAAACGCCGGGTAATATATTTCCTGCAAGGTTCTCTCATTTACTTTAGTGTCCACATGCAGTCGATTAGTTTCCTGATTGTTTGCCACAAAATGTTTTACACAGGCTGCCACATCATTCTGCTGTATTCCCTTTATCAATGCAACTGCCATCTCTGCTGTCAGCACGGGGTCTTCACTCAAATATTCAAAGTTTCTCCCACATAAGGGACTTCGTTTGATATTAATTCCCGGCGCCAAAATCATGTCTTTTCCTCTGCCTCTGGCTTCCGCTCCCAGGACCTTGCCAACTTCATATGCAACATCGACATCCCATGTAGATGCTATAGCACTATTACTTGGAAGATAAGATACATAATCATCAGTATTGCCCAGGGGAATCCATTTATCATTTTGAAACTCATTCCGAACACCCATAGGTCCATCTGAAAATTTCATAGAAGGTATTCCCAGTCTTTCTACCCCTTTATTCTGAAACAATCCATTTCCATGAACCATCCCGATCTTTTCATCCAAGGTCATCTGTTCCAATAATTCAGTTATTATTTTTTCTGTCTTCAATGTAAAAATACGCCTTTCTCTTCTGCTTCTTTTTGAGTTTTCTGCAACATTTTTCTCCTTTCTTTTATAGAAAATGGAGATTTCATGCCACTGTCCGCTACCTGTTTCACTAATTCGTAATCAAACTTCTCTCTTACCTGCCATTTATCATTGTCGATAACCATATAATTTTCTGTCTCTTCTGTACAGGCCGGCCAAGCAATCGTTTCATCAATGAATGGAATTCCTGTTTTAGCAAAATTCACCCATGCCTTGCACATTTTTTCTTCTAGTTTATCCGTGACTCCCGGCATATTAGCCACGGGAACCTTATCTGTATTATGAAATACAAAAGCCAGATCAGAACAATGCCATGCCGGCTTTCCATCATCCAGAGGAAATTCAACAGCAAAGACATATGCATATATATTAGATTGTTTATATGTCTTTCTCTTTTTCACAAAATCAATTACCGGTTTTCTGAAAAAAATATCATATGTAGTTAAGTCTGCAATGCTTCTTCCCGGGTATGCCTGCGCGTATGCCTGAATCACAGACTGAGTATGTTCACCAAATCGTTTTTCGACAATCCTGATCAATTCCTCTTGTGTCATTTGATTCCTTCCGATCAGCCCGGGTGCAAATCCCATCTCTCCGAACACACTTCCTATTAACACCGGCACCTTTTGGGCATATTCCGAAAATCCAATTTTTAAGGGATCCCCCATGTAATAAGAGTTCCGAATCGGATGTCCTCCTATATAACCACCTTCAGCCAGTACTTTATCGGATACTTTATTATAAGCATCTGCCAGCTCTCTGTAAGGCATATCCTCCCATTTCTCAATATCCGATTCTTCCATATTAAGCTCCTGCAGCATTGCTCGGATCAGTGGTTTGGCATCTGTATTCTCTTCATCAATAAAATCTTCCAATACGCCGCTCTGAATAATCGCTTTATGATACAAGCCATCAGCCTCCGGTGTCTGCATCAGCGTCCATATTTTCATGCCTCCTCCGGATTGCCCGAATAATGTTACATTTTGAGGATCCCCGCCAAACGCTTCAATATTGTCTCTAATCCAGCGCAATGCCGCTACAATATCAGCATTTCCAACATTTCCCGAGTTCCAATATTTTTCTCCATATTCTGACAAATTCAAATATCCCAAAAGATTTAATCTATGATTCAATGATACTACAACCACATCTCCAAATTGGCTTAAATTTGTACCGTCATATGCTATCTGTTCGATAGAAGATCCTGCGTAGAATCCACCTCCATGAAGCCATACCATAACCGGTTTTTTTGCCAAAGTATCCAACGTCTGCGTCCAAACGTTCAAATACTGACAGTGTTCATCCATAGGCCAGTATCTATGAGGAACCATAATTTCACCGTTGGGAACATCCTGGGTTAACAATGGACATACATAGCCATAAGAAGTAGCATCTTTTATCCCATCCCACGGCTGAATTTCCTCCGGCATCTGAAATCTTTTTGCATTTGCATACTTAATCCCCTGAAATGTATATGTTGTATTCCACAAATATCCCCTTATTTTTCCTGCTTTTGTTGTCACAATCGGTCCATTTCCCGAACATTCAAAATAACTACTCATTTAATTTCTCCTTTGCTTTTTTTCTATAATCTTTCGGACTACATCCCAACACTTTTTTACATAATCTTGAAAAATATGAAAAGTTATCATATCCCACTTTCATAGCAATTTCATTAATAGAGATTTCACTGTATTGTAACAGTTCAGACGCCTTCTTTATCCTCATACGAATAACATAATCGGTAATAGAGATTCCTTCTTCTTTTTTAAAAAGTCTTGCCAGATAATCTGCATTTAAATATACAATTCCTGCCAGCTCATTTCTGGAAATTTCCTCATTATAATGTTCTTCAATATATTTTTTAACTACCTCTACAATAGATGTATTTTCTCTTACGTAGGCAATATAGCTATATGCTTTTTGCAATAAATATTTACAGAATTCCATATAGTTATCATAATTCTTCAATGACATTTTCCGATAAGTTTCATATTCCGTATTTACAAATAGCTCATGGGCTTCGATATTGTTTTTCATCAACACAGTATTCACCATCTGAATCAGATTCACCTGCATAGCTTTTAATTCATACGCTGTTAACCCATGATGTCTCTTTTTCTCTGAGAAATAGTGATCGATTTCATCTAAAATCTTATTCACCGCACCTGTGTTCAGATAAATCTCCCATTCTCCAATAGCACCGAATGAATATGTGTTTTCTTCCCTTTGGTATGTCCGCGCCCAGAATATCTGTACATCGTTGCTGATATTTTCATTCCAAATATGAATCAACCTTTCAAAACATTCCTTTACGGCGGGCAGAGGACATTCAAGATCATAAAATACACGCATTCGACAATTAAGATGGATATCACACTGCATAATCAATTTCTTCAGTACCATCTCCGCATTTTCTTTTAGATTACGGGTTACAATCACATAGGTATCCTCTCCATACTTCACTATGGTCTCCATATTGCACATATCGCTAAAAATTTCTGTAACGACATTTTTAATAATAAATTCGCTCATTGTTGAAGTCAGATTCTGAAAACGTTCCTCTTCTTCATATGTATGTAGCAAAAAAACATCAAACAACTGCTCAGTGTCATATTCCAAACGATTGTCTTCAATCAATGCATTTAAAAGTTCTTCATCCGGAATTGCCAGCGGAAACATGATATGCTCCCAAAAATGTGCTTTTCTGTTTTTTACATCATCCAACCAATACACGCCATACTGATAATATGTTTTCTTCCTGCTCTCTTGTCTGACTTTTTCTACAGCCCTAGATATTATTTTTTCAAAATCGTCAAAAGAAATCGGTTTCAGATAATAGTCAAAACATTGAAGTTCCACAGCCTTTTTGGCATAATTAAAATCTGCATAACACGTGCAGAATATAGTAACCACGTCTAAATTCTGTGTTTTTGTCCATTTTAACAATTCAATTCCCGATTCGTTTGGCATTTCTATATCTGTTACCATAATATGGATCGGTACATTCTTAAGTATCTTTTTGGCATCCGCAGCATTTTCAGCAACGTAAATCTTTTCTATTCCCAGTGACGAATATGCAACCCCAAACTGCAGACTTTCCAGCACATTCACATCATCATCTACTAATAGAATATTCACTCTTTTCATCTCCGTTTTGATACGGAATTATTATTATAACTTCCGTTCCCAGGTTTTCACCGTTACCTATCATGAGACTTGCTTCCGCCCCATAGAGCAGTTGAAGCCGATCTTTTGTATTGCGTATTCCAATTTGGAATCTGTCATCATTTGCTCCAAATTCATTCTTTCGAAATTTTTCTAACACATTCTCAGGAAAACCCGGACCATTATCCGCTATCCGAATTTGTATTTTTTTCTGTTCCTCATCCAGAAAGCTTCCTTCGATGCTAATTTCTATCTTTCTTTTGCTTCCTACCGTGTACTTCACGCAGTTTTCCACAAAGACTATCATTATCAACGGTGGAATCATTGCCTGTTTCACACGCTCATCTACGCAGATATGACACTTGCAATCATAGCGGTATAAAATATTATGGATTTTTACATAATTTACAATCTGCTGTAATTCTTCATCCATTAAGATAGGCTTCGTTCCTTTGCGGAAAATAGATCTCATATATCCGGATACATACAATGCCAGTTGCTGGATTTCTTCTGTATGTTTCAACTGCGCCATACTGTATATGCTATTAAGACAGTTAATATAAAAATGGGGCCTGATCTGTAATTGTAAATAATCTATTTTAGTTTTCTGTTTTTCCAGCTGTTCTTCATATACCTGAACTTTTAATTCCTGAATTTCTTTTTCCAGATTTCTCCAGATTTCACCTACATTTTCGAATTCTTCATAATAATTATTTTGCTCTAATTCTCCAGTTTCCTGAAATTTTCGTAGATTCTCTTCAAAAATGTATAACGGTTTTTGTACATAGTGCCTGAAATAATAAAAAGCTCCAATACACATAAAGCAAATCAATACTGTGGTAATTCCCATCAGTATTTCATAGGTTCCAGCACTTTTCTTTATTTTGTCGCTGACATCTACTCCTATAGATACATTTGCATTTTCAAATTCGTATTCCCAATAATGCGAGCTACTGTTTTCCTGAATATTTTCATTTTTCTGAAACATACTTCCGGATGCACTGCTATTCTCCAAATAATGTACTCCGGTGCTCAAATCTCGAATAAAAAAGGAAAGTGTATCTTCCTCTGTTTCTCGAAAAGAAGCGCATATTTTCTCAGGCCGTATCCAACAACCCACATAATTATTTTTCAAGCAAAAGGTAGTTGTAAGAAACAACGTTCCTTGAACATCCTGCACAAACCATTTTCTCTTTTCTGTTATAGGAATCTGTTCTTCGGAAGCCACTGTCCTGATATATCCTTTAAAAAGTTCCTTTTGAAGGTATTCATCGTCTCCCGTAATCAGAAAAATATCTTTGTCTTTGTTATAAAACCAAAAATGGTATTCGTCCCCATAATTAATTGCCATTGCCTGAAAATATTGTTTCAATTCATTTTGCTCCGCAATGCTGTAAACCACAGAGTTATCCTCTGTGGTTAAATCCATCTCTTCTATTTCTCTGATAGATTTATTATTCAACAACGTGTTTACAAGCTGCGTATTAATGCCATTCATTTTTTGATCCAATTCATTCCCGTAGAAATCAAATGTCCGGCTGGCTATATTTGCTATCTCTTTGACATATCCACGGAATAATATCATACCAACACCGTATACAACAACAATTGTCCCGATTAATGCGCACATGATCAGAGTAATATTTTTTCTCAAGACCTTCTTATGTTTTCTCGACATTAATCGGGACCTCCTATATTTATTTATTCCTGTTATTCACAGCCACATTATAACACATTACTTTTGATTTTCCAGCCACTCGTTCAATTGTTTCTGCTTCTCGTCCATTACAGTCTGAAGACCGGCTGCGTATAACTTCTCATTAAACTCCGGAATGGCCGTGGCAGGATCAGCTGCGCCACAATCGATAGAAGACGAATACTCACTAACCACATTGTTTAGTGCTGCAATCTCATTGCTGACAGATGTACTATCAAACATGAAACCTAATGCTTTTGACTTATTTGCAGTGGCATTCATCTCTTTCTGCGCATCCATAATCTTTCTGGAGCTTCCCTCCCATACATGAATCTTGTACTGGTTCGGAAGTTCCCATCCCATATTCAGATTGTATTTTGCATTAGAAGCATCTACCCCATCCGGGAATCCAATCACATCATTTTCAGCATCTTTTACGACATAATGAACACCTTCAATACCCCAGTTAAACAGATTCATTAATTCCGGATCACCGTACATGTAGTCCAGCACTTTCATTGTCATCTCCGGATTTTCACAATTCTGACCAATTCCCCATGTAATTGCGGCAACAGCATTGGTATAGCAAAACGCAGGAGTAGGGTTGATTCTTACAGCCACCAGTTCATAACCGGTATTCAGACTTTCCTGTTCCGCAACGCCCGGTTTATAAGGAGTGGCAAAGCAGAATGCATTTCCGGCCTTCAGAGTTGTGGTTCCGGCATCTGTAGATGTTGCCATATCCTTGTCGATATAACCTTTTTCATAATAATCATGAACCGTAGCAGCCAGATTCTTGTAGTTATCCGTCTCATAGTAATTCACAATCGTAGTATCAGCACCGCCATTATCCAATACTCCAAAACGATCGGAAAGTACATCGGCAAAATATATGTTACCGATCAAACTATCTTTAGAGCCTACAATAATTTTCATATCAGGTTCATTTTCATGAATCGTTTCAAAAATAGGTGCACAATCAGCCAAAGATTTCACATTAGACACATCCAAATTATATTTGTCCAAAATGTCTTTTCTCATTACCAGGCAACTGTCTGCATACCATTCTTTTTCCACCGGCACACCATACACATAGCCATTCATATTAGCAATTTTGAGAATATCTTCACCCAAAGCTGCTTTCATATTAACGCCATACTGGTCAATCAAATCAGACATATCCAATACCTGACCGCTGTTTACATAGGTACTCACGTTATTATACATTATAGGTACCAAATCCAGTTTTTCCGCACCGGATAACATAAGCTGTAACTGCTGCTGATATACTCCCCATCCCAATGTGATTACATCAATTTGTGCACCAACCTTTTCCGCCAGGATTTTATTCATTTCTGCTTCTACAAGATCCATGTCCTCCTGATCATTTCCAATCACGGCCATTGTGACCGTATACATATCTTCCGGATTTTTAGGTATTTCTGTAGAAGCTGCTCCACCGGTTTCTCCACCACTACTTGGGTTACTCCCGCATCCCGTAAAGCAAGCTACCGTCAACACCATACTGAGTAACATTGATAAAATTTTTTTCTTCATTTGTTATCCTCCCATATATTTATTTTATCTTGTAAGGGCAATGTATTAACCCTTTACTGCTCCTAATGCAATTCCTTTTTGGAAATATTTCTGTAAAAACGGAAATACTACAAATATCGGCAGCATTGCTACAACCGCAATCGCCATACGTACACCTACTGTAGGTAATTTTGCCATTTCCGAAGAGGCTTGTGAAGCCATGGACGAATTAGAAGACAATACCTGTATATCTGTAATCATTTTATTCAACAGATTCTGGATACTATAATATTTAGTATCCGTAAGGTAATATAAACCATTTGTCCAGTCATTCCAGTAACCCAGGCCGGCAAAAGTTCCCATCGTTACAATAATGGGTTTAGACAAAGGAATCACCAGTTTAAAAAATACTGTAAATTCTCCTGCCCCATCTACCTTTGCAGCCTCAAACAATGCTGATGGTATACTTGTTGATATATATGTACGTATTAATAGCACACTCATTGCCGACAGCAACAGGTTAGGAACAATTAAAGCCCAAATTGTATTTTTTATATGAAAATAATTACTGTACAACAAATAGGATGGTACCAATCCACCGCTAAAAAGCATCGTAAAGAAAAGGTAAAAAGTTATTGCTCTTCTTCCAGGCAATTGTTCAAGAGATAACGGATAGGCAATCATTGTTGACAGCATAACATTGACAGCTGTTCCAACTACTGTGACCAAAATTGTAATTCCATAGGCCCTCATTATCTTAGACGCATTTTTCCATATGTAAGCATAGGCTCCCAAACTGAATTTTTCCGGAAAAAATGAATATCCGTTTCTTATCAGTGTACTTTCCTCCGTAAAGGAAGACATAATCAAAAGAATAAAAGGGGTAATTACAAATATGGTAAACAGAATCAGTATAAAATTCGCTAAAATCTGAAACCGCATATTCGATTTTGAACGGATCATTTTTCTCCTCCTAAAACAGTGCGTTTTCCTTACTTACTTTCCTAACGATCAAATTAGCGGTGAGAACTAAAACAAATCCTACAACCGACTGATATAGGCAAGCAGCAGAAGACATTCCAACATTTCCCAGTTTAATCAGTGCTCTATATACATAAGTATCAATTACATTTGTCGTAGAATACAATGTTCCGGAGTCCAACGGTACCTGATAAAACAATCCGAAATCAGAATAGAAAATTCTTCCAATCGATAACAAAGTAAGCGTAATCACCGAAGGGACTAAGGATGGAAGCGTAATACATCGAATCTGTTTCCACTTACCTGCTCCATCTAAATTTGCAGCTTCATAGTAATCTTTGGGAATACCATTGATCGCCGAGATATAAATCAAGCAACCATATCCGACTCCCTTCCATACATTCACAAGTGTCAAAATAAACGGCCAGTATTTTGGTTCCGCATACCACGAAATCGGATTTTTCCCGAATGGAATCAGCAGTGAATTATTCACCATTCCGTTTTCTGTTGAAAGAAATGCGAAAACAATATAGCTAATAATTACAATTGACATCAGATAGGGGAGCAATACCGCACTTTGATAAAGCTTTTTTAATTTTTTGCTCACAACGTCGCATATAAAAATTGCAAGAATAATTCCAACCACTGTATTAATCACTATAAAAGCAAGATTATACAATAACGTATTCCTTGTAATTACCCAGGCATCGTTTGTGGCAAACAAAAATTTGAAATTTTTCAGTCCTACCCAATCACTCCCCAAAATGCCTTTCTGGTAATTGATATGTTTAAAGGCAATAATTGTACCAAACATAGGAATATAATTATTGATAAAAATATAGATTAATCCAGGTGCCATCATCAAGTAGAGCGGTAGCCATCTTTTCCAATTGTGTTTTTTTGTTTTCATCTCTCCACCACCTTTTCTATGTATTTCCATTATATCAGTTTTCAAGATTCTTTCTTGCATTCAGGCGACTTCATAATGGCACTGAATGGTATATCTTCCATCATATAATGTTATGTTTCCTCCATTCCTTAATCTGTTCCTCGGAATGTTTCAGTAACCCACAGAATATTTCCTCATTATGTTGTCCGAGTGTTGGTGCCGGTTTACTGATCTCAGGCATATTATCCATCAACTTAATAGGATTGCCATTTACTTTCATTTTCCCAATCACAGGGTGTTCTATCTCCACAAACATTTCACGTTCTATGGCGATATGTTTATCTTCTGTGATCTGCCTTACATTATAGATGGGGCCTGCCGGAATTCCTTTTGCCAATACATTTTCTACAATTTCATTCACAGTATATTGCGTTGTCCACTCTTCAATATATTTCTTTTGTATTTCGTTATTCTGTACTCTCAAAGAAACCGTAAGAAAACGTTCATCCGTTATCATCCATGGCATATGAAGAACTTCGTTGCAAAGCTTCTCATATAGCTTTTGATTTCCACATGCTATAATAACCTGACCATCCTTCGCCTGATAACTATCATAGGGTGCAATAGATGCATACGCATTTCCATTTCTTACAGGAAGTTGCCCCGACTCAAAATATCTTGTATATGCATTCTCCAGGCTGGCCACTACAGAATCTACCAGTGATACATCTACCTTTTGTCCTTTTCCGGTGAGTGTTCTTACGTTCAAAGCCATTAAAACACCAATCACAAGATTCATGCCACCCAGTATATCACCCATGGCATTTCCGGAACGCGTAGGATCTCCGTTTTTTGCACCGGTAACGCTCATAAGACCTCCCATTGCCTGTGAAATAATATCATAACCCGGTCTGTCAGAGTACGATCCATAGCAGCCAAAGCCTGACACTGCTCCGTAAATAAGGCGTGGGTTTTTTTCTCTCAAAACTTCATATCCCAATCCCAATCGTTCCATAACCCCAGGTCGATAATTTTCCAAGAGAATATCTGCCTTATTCACCAGTTCCAGGAAGATTTTTTTCCCTTCTTCCGTCTTCAAATTCAATGTAATTCCTTTTTTATTGCGATTCAGGTTCGCATAGTAAACACTTTCTCCATTTCTGTAAGGACCATAGCTTCTGGCATCATCACCTTTTCCCGGCACTTCGATTTTTATTACTTCAGCACCGAAGTCTCCCAATATAGAGCCTGCATAGGGTCCTGCTACTACCCGGGTCAAGTCAAGAACTACCAAATTCTGTAGTGCTTCCACTTTTTCTAATCCCATAAGGTCTCACCTCCGATCCCCTTATAATTCCTCATCTTTTACGTGAATCTTTAATCTCATAATGGCACTCCCCATAGATTTTCCAAGGCTGTCCAACCGCAAGCTCATGGTTGCACCACCTCCAAGTGCATGTTTGAGTACAAAATTAAATCCTCCAAGGCTGGGAACTTCATATCTTATAATTTCGCCCTTTACCATGTCGCCGAAAAAATCATGTAGTCTTTCGGGCGTTACTTCTCTTTTAATAATTTCATAATATTCAGGTTTTCTGGCAAATACACAGATATTGCTGGTATCTCCCTTGTCACCGCTTCTTCCATGAGCGATATCATTCAATAATATTTCTCTCATAATCTTGTCCTCTCTATGCAAAACTATATTGTAATAATATGGCTCTTGATCTCTACTGCCTCTCGTGGAACAGATGTCGGCCACAGTGCCATAACTTCCTGCACACGAGCCCTTCCTCCGAAGAAAGATGCTCCGGGAGGTCCGTTTAACTGCATAGGGCTGATTTCCGGGATGATCTTCGCACATTCATTCTTATCCTCTGAAAATACAGCAATACGCATTACACACTCGTTCAGATTTTTCAATGCTTCTTCACTCATATCAGCCACATTAAGATGAAGGCTGTTCAGACCAATAAAACTGATATGAACATCATCCGCTTTCATTCCCTTTTGCTTCATTTTCTTCATGATAATGTCTGCACAATATCTGGCTTTTTCATAAGCATCAGGCCATGCAAAGCTCAACATTGAAACCGTCTTCCAACCTTTATGATACCCAACACACAATTTCAAAGTATCCGGTTTCTCTTTACCATGAATATGATCAATTCTGACGCGATTATCACCAACCTGTGTAATAGTAGCATTACTAATATCCACATTTACATCAGGAGTCAGATAATTTGCCGGATCTAGCACTTCATATAAAAATTGTTCCTTACAGCTTTGCTCGCAAATGACTCCTCCACAATCAGGGGCCTTAGTAATTTCAAATGTTTTATCTGTCAACTCTGCAATAGGAAATCCGAGATTTTCCATCTGAGGTACGCTACGCCAATCATACATATAATTGCCGCCTGCTCCCTGTCCACCACATTCCAGTAAATGTCCTGCCATAATTCCTCTTGCAAGGTTATCCCAGTCATTGTCTTTCCAACCAAATTCATAAGCCAACGGAGCCAGGAAAAGTGCGCTATCAGCTGCTCTTCCGGTGACTACAACATCTGCTCCACCTTCAATTGCACTTTGAATGCCTTCATGACCAATGTAGGCATTGCAATTATATATTTTATCAACAATATCCGTGAAATCGCCTTCGTAGTCAAAATTCGGAAATGTCCATCCATCCTTTAACAGCTGCGGGATTTTTGATTTAATGTCGTCCCCTGTTACATAACCGATTTTATACCCTTTCATATTTTCTTCAGTTGCATACTGTCGAATAGCATTTACACATCCTGAAATATTCATGCCACCTGCATTTGTCAAAATTTTAATATTTCTTTCCCAAGCAGTTTTTCCTGCTGGTTTCAACAATCTTGTCACAAAATCAGGAGCATAACCTTTTGATGGATCTTTTAGTTGTTGCTTTGCCATAATGGACAGCGTCAGTTCTGCCAGATAGTCACATGCAAGATATTGAATATCTGCATTGTGAATCATATGGATAGCAGCATCTGGAGAATCTCCCCAAAATCCCTGTCCTCCGCCAATTGCTATTTTTTTCATCCGTTTCCTCCTTAACGTGCCTTGGTAATGCGGCTTTCTATGCCTGTTTATTTTTCATATTCTAATTATAACAATTCTCCACATTCTTTCTTGCATTCATCCGACTTAAAAATGTCACTCAGCGGTATATATAAAAATCCCTAAAAGTTAGTTTTTGCCTAACTTTTAGGGATTGCTATAAATAAACAGTTAATTATTTCTCCATGGCATTCAGGCGATCCACCAACTTCTGTACATCTGCCATGCTGACTCCGCCGCCGAAACTGACCGGTCCGCGCAGGGGCATATACTGAAGCATAGCTGCATTCATCTCATCGCTGATGGCTTCCTTCGCGGCATCGCCGCCTTCGTTGACCTCGCTGCCCTGACCGAACATTCCTTTGCTCAGAACACTCTGTACCAGTTTCCAGGCCTCCGGGCGGCTCATGATGTCGCCCATTGTCGTATCTGTGGTATAGTGGAAAGGAATCTTCACGGTGGATTCCACAGTCACGGTATCTCTGAGAGCAATGTCTCTGGAAGATGCTCCGATAAGGATCTCGAATTCTCCTGTCTCCACCTGCCAGTCATGGATCTGTACATCATAGTAAGCAAAGGCTCGCTTTCCAAGCGTAAAAGTTACTGTCTTCGTCTCGCCGGGTGCCAGTTCGATCTTGACAAAATCCCGCAGCTCCTTCACCGGCCTTATCACTGTGCTTTCTTTATCTGCCACATAGAGCTGCACTACTTCCTTACCCGCTCTGTCTCCGGTATTGGTCACATCCACAGACACCGTCAGTTCTTCTGTGTCTTTCATTGTCTTTTTGTCCAAACGCAGATTGCTGTAGGCAAATGTGGTATAGGACAATCCGTAGCCGAAGGGGAACAATACATCCATTTTCTTCTTATCATAATAGCGGTATCCCACGAAAATGCCTTCCCGGTATTCCACATGGTCGCCCTCACCAAAGCCGGCAAGATAAGAAGGATTGTCCTCCAGCTGCTTCGGGAATGTCTCCGGAAGCTTTGCACTGGGGTTTACTTTGCCGAAGAGAATGTCATACTCGGCACCTCCCACAGCCTGTCCTCCAAGATAGGCTTCCAGAATACCTTTCACACGATCTGCCCAGGGCATCTCCACCGGTGCACCGTTGTGCAATACGACTATGGTGTTCGGCTGTACCGCTGCCACTCTTTCAATCAATTCGTTCTGGCAATCCGGCATCCGCATATGTTTACGATCAAAGCCTTCGGATTCAAATGCATCCGGCAGTCCTGCGAAAATCACGGCTGCCTTTGCCTTTTTAGCTGTCTCTACGGCTTCTGCCAGTAGTACCTCATCCGTCTTATCTTCTTTGTCATCAAATCCCTGGGCATACACAATATGTGTATTACCTGCTGCCTCTGCCGCATCCAGGGCTCCGGTGATCTTATGACTGTTGATATGGGAACTGCCGCCGCCCTGATATCTGGGCTTCTTCGCATATTTTCCGATAAAGGCGATCTCTTCGCCCTCTGTCAGCGGCAGTACATTCTCATTCTTCAACAATACAATAGTCTCTTCCGCCACTTTCTTCGCAACCTCATGGTCGTGATCCAGATCAAACACCGCTTCGGTATCTCTGTTCTCGTTATAGCGATATACGATATTCAGAATACGCTCCACCGCGGTATCCAGCACCTGTTCCTCCAGTGTTCCATTCTGTACCGCTTCTACGATCAGTTGATCATTGACTCCCATGGAGGAAGGCATCTCCAGATCAAGTCCTGCCTTTAAATCTTCCACACGGTCATTGACTGCGCCCCAGTCACTCATGACATAACCGTCAAATCCCCACTTGTCTCTCAGGGTCTCAGTGAGATATTTGTGATGTGCGGCCGTATAAGTTCCGTTGATCTTGTTATAGGAGCACATAACGGTCCAGGGTTTTGCCTTCTTCACCGCTCCCTCAAATGCCGCAAGATAGATCTCATTCAGAGTTCTCTCGTCGATGATCTCATTCACGGACATTCTACGGGTCTCCTGATTATTCGCCAGAAAATGCTTTAAACTGGTTCCCACATGCTTGCTCTGCACACCGCGGATCAGAGAGCCTGCAATCTCACTTGCCACCAGGGGATCCTCTGAATAGTATTCAAAATTACGACCGCACAGGGGTGATCGTTTGATATTCACAGCCGGCCCCAGAATGACACTGACGCCTTCTGCCTGACACTCATTGCCCAGTGTTTCGCCCATATGATACAACAGATCTCTGTTAAAGGATGCAGCGGTTCCGCATCCTGCCGGGAAACATACTGCTTTAATACTCTCATTTACACCCAGATGATCCGCCTTGTCATCCTGCTTGCGCAGACCGTGAGGGCCGTCGGATACCATACTTGCGGGAATCCCCAGTCGCTCGCAGCTTTCAGTATGCCAGAAATCTGCTCCGGAACACATTGCCGCCTTTTCCTCCAATGTCATTTTTGCTATCAGATCTTTGATTTTTTCCTTTGTCATGTTGCTATAACCTCCTGTCATTCAAGCTTGTCCGCTTGCTCTTTCTGTTTACCAGTTTAGCAATTTTCCACATTGATTCCTATATCTGATTATGACTTCTTTTTAGGTCAATATTGACTTTTTCCTTCTTTTTATTCTATGATATAAATATATCGCGGGAAATAATATAATTTCAGAAGGAGGCTTTGCGATGCCGCAATTTCCACACGAAGAGGTTGCTTTTGAAAGCGGAATCAACGTCCGTTTTACAATCTATAACAGCAATAACGATTACATACCGGAACACTGGCATCGAAGCATGGAAGTTATCTATATCTATGAGGGTTCCATGGAACTCATTGAGGGGCAGCGGGTTCTGTTGCTGCATGCCGGAGATTATCATGTGGTAAATTCCGCCGCCGTCCATGCTACCCGGACCACGACACCGTCCCGGGTTCTGTTATTACAGATTCCTTATGCGTTTCTCATAGGTGCCATCCCAGAATATGAAAGCATCCGTTTTCTGTTCTCCCACAGGGATTCTTCTGCCGATGCGCAGATTCAGGAGATTCTGACTTCCATGGGCGATCTCTATACAAAAAAACCGCAAAGCTATACTCTGCGGTTTTCCGGTCTGCTTTATGATTTTTTATACATCCTTATGACCCACTATAAGGTCACCGTCGACAATACTTCCCGAATTCAGAGTCAGAAAAATCTGCATCGCCTCGAACCGGTGATTCAGTACATCCAATCTCATTACACCGAAGTCATTTCTTTGGAAAATGCAGCCTCCCTGGCTCATCTGAACCCAGAATATTTCTGCCGTTTTTTCCGGCGGAACATGGGAACCACCCTCACTTCCTATATCAACAGCGTGCGTCTGACGCATGTCTGCAAGGATTTAAAAGACACCGATCTGAACATCAGCGAAATACTGGATCGGCACGGAGTCACGAACTATAAATTATTCCTGCGCACCTTTAAGCAGGTATACGGCTGTGCTCCGAGGGATTTCCGGAAGCAGTGAGGAATGCTGGATATGAAAAGGGGCCTGATTGTATTTTTTTAATAAAGTGAATGCTTCGTCTCTTGTAATGTGTTCCATGTTGAGTACCTCTCTGTCATTTCTGTATTGTCAAATCTTCCGGCCACAGGGAACCCTCTGTAAGTCCCCGTTCCGTAAGCCAATTATCCTCCACAGAGACATATTTTTCAACTCCGGATTCATCCACAAGAGTCACCGATACCTTCGGTCCCTGTCCGGGCAAGCGTTCCTCACAGCCGTAATCTCCGTCAAAAATCTGTCGGATCTTCCATGTCGCCATCGTCATCCTCCTCTGTATCAATCCCAAGTCCCTGCATCAGAATACGATTCCATTCCGCATTATTACTTTCCAGTTCTTTCTTCTGCATAATACGATTGCGGTCACTTAAGATCGCCAGCATTTCGTCCGCGATCTCCTCCGGCGGCAGATCAGAATAATGACACAGATAACCGATCATACGGCTCGCCGTAAAATCCGTATTCAGATTCTTCGTCACCAGATCACAGAAATCTTCCGGATAACCGCGGGATATGAGCATTTTATATAATTGCATACTTTGGGGAGATCTTGGTTTCATTCTGCCTTTACCCTTTGCATCCTATACTTAATATCAATTTCATAACAATTCATTAATCATTTTTTCAACTGCTGCGATATAATCGTCCATTTGTTTTCTCTTATAGACACATATATATGATGGATGATGAATTGGAACATAATAGGTTCCATTACATTCTGTATAATGATATTCGAAATCATTCCACTTTTCAAAATCTAAATGTAAATGCCTTGCGACAGAAGAATAAACTTTTTCTCCCAACAAAAATACAATTTTAGGTGACATCGCATTAATTTCACTTACTAAATTGTCAAAACATTTATCCATTTCTTTTTTGCTGGGATAACGCAATTTCTGTTGTTCCGTAAGCGGAAGACACTTTACCAGATTGGTTTTATAAGTACTCACTTCATTACACATCTCTTCTATCTTTTGTATCAGTTTTCCAGTATTTGTCTGCTCTGATAAAGGTGTTTCCTCTTCAGATGTAATTTTTTTAGCAGACAGTCCAACCCAAAAAACCTGACACGGTCTTTCCGAATCCAACAATGGTCTTTGATTATTGCATAATCCGCATTTACTACACATCCGTATATCTTCAAGCATTTCCTTCCCCTATCTCTTGTGTTTTGATAATATATTGGTTCAAAATTTCATCTGAAACTTCGCTATAGTTACCAAAATCAAAGTTAAATTGGTTTCTTCCCTTGAATTTACTTATTATGTCATTAAATTCACATTCATGGACAATTCCCTTCTCAGACACAATGTCATTATACAACTTTGTTCCATGATATGGTCTGAATTGAAAAACACTCGTCCTAAAATTGCCCTCTGTCGTCTGTGAAATATTGCTAATTTTTCTTGCCAGTTCGTATGTTTGTTGGAAATCATATTCTGTCTCTTGTGGAAAACCATAAATGAAATATCCTTTTAAGTCAATACCCTCCTGCAAAATTTTTTGAGCCACTTCTATAACATCTCCTGTACTTCCTACTTTATTGATCCTTTTTCTCATAGATTCTGATCCGGATTCTATGCCCATAAATAGTTCTCTGCAATTAGCCCCTTTCAGTTTTTCTATATCATCTAAATTTGGCTTTAAAGAAAGCACATGCGCCATTCCTCTCCAACTCAATTGCGGATATTCTGAAAATACATGTATTGCCTGTTTTATACGCTGTTTATTGCTCAGAAATAAATCATCCAAAACCCTGATACTTTTCACCTCCGGATACATCTTTAATATATCGTTGATTTCATTGACAATGCTTTGTTCTGATCTAATTCTGACAGGAATCCCTCCGTTCACACTTCTTGCCCCTCCGCAAAAAGCACAGTTGTAAATGCATCCTCTCGATGTTACCATTGCTATTTCTCTTTCGCCATAATGATTTTTTATTATTTCATCGTGGAAAAATTTTCTATTCAATACAATATCTGAAATATCTCTTGGAAAAAATTCTGATTCTGCATTTACTCTAAAAACTTTTATATTTTCAATTTTTTTAATTGGTTCTACCTTTTTGTTATCTAAAATAATTGTTGGAATAATATATTCGCCATCACCTATAATAATATTCATTCTGTTCTTAAGATTCCATTTTACAATTTCCTCATAAATGCTGCCCACTACCGGTCCACCAATAAACCACTCACATTTCACCTTGGTCTGCTCGCAAATAGCCTTTACCAATTTATAGTTTTGGGTAAAAATATTTATTCCGACATAATCCGGCTGTTTCTCCTCTATATATTTAACAATATCTTCTACCGACTTTCTTTGTTTCACAGCATCCAGTATTTCAACCTGAATCCCGGCCTTCTCTACATATGTAGCTATATATCCAAGTCCAAGCGGTGAAAGATAGTTTTCTCCTTCTGCGGCAGCATCCCAAAATATAGGAGAATTAATAAGAATACATTTTTTCATTTCCTTTTCACCTCTTTTACAATATATTCAACGATAGTATCTACATTTTTATCCAATTCGGTACAGTTATTTATTTCCAAAACCGATATTCCATTTTTCTTCAATATTTCTATTCCTTTTTCCATATAATACAATTCTTCATCCGATCGATTATTCTTTTCAAACCTTGTTAGTTCAGCACGATCAGATAATCTTTTCTGAAGAGTCCCCACATCAGCCATAATCGTAACTTGAAGATCCGGACGTATTATCAGTGCGTTTAAATCCATTATATAATCAGCATTCACTCCATCCATTCTTTGCAATATCAATGATGATAAAATATAACGGTCTGTAATGACAATGTTGCCATCATAAAGCATAGGTTCAATTTCATTTTTAATATGTTCATATCGATCTGCCGTTACCATACAAGCAATGCTTAGTCCCTTGTGTCCTTCTGCATATTTTCGCACAAATTCTCCCAATATAGAATTTGTCGGCTCCCTGGTCACTTTCACTTTATAGCCCATCAAACCCAGTTTTTCTGCTATTGCATTAATAACTGTAGTCTTTCCACTGCCATTAGGTCCATCTACCGCCACAAAATAACCAGTATTGTTCGTTCTGCTTTGCATTCAATTTTCCTCCTTCGTTAATGTACTTATATAATATTTATGGCTGAATATCTGTAATTCTTACAAATATTGCTTCCGGTCAAATAAAGTCATTTTTTAATAAAAGTTGGGATTAAAAACTCGAATCATACATATATAAGAATTAATTAGATGCATAAAAAAAACTTCTATGCTTTATATCCACAATAGCATAGAAGTTCTTTGATTACAATTACATTTATTGGAAAATTACGCCTTCTTAATATGGAAGATCACGCCGCTCTTGGGGTAGATCCACTCGTCCTTGATCGCAATGTCATAGAGTCCGGCTCTCTGGATGCAGGCTCCGACATTGGCAGTGCTTTCCTTATTGAGATAGGAATACATAGTGACATCCATTCCGTTCTTGTATTTCAGCTTGATATGGGGCTCCTTGGTCGGATCCACCAGAGTCACCTCGAAAATAGAGTTCCATACCCGGGGCATCTTGAAATAGATGCTGACCAGATGCTCCCCGCTTGCCTCGTTCCGGTCAAAATCCAGCTTGAATTTCAGGATAAATCCGTTGCTCTTTCGCTCTACTTCGAACTGCGCTTCGTCGTCATTATCTCCGCTGTTGTCAATTCGCAAGATCGGCATGAACAGGTCATTGATCACATCCCGTATCTTATCCGCAGGAATACTGTTGATGAAGTCCACGGCTTCCGGTTCCACCACCAGATCCTCATTGAAAATGCTCTTGGTGAAATCCGCATCCTGCCCGGTCTCCAGCAATCCACCGTCCAGACTCTTTTTATCATAGGCGAAACCGAGTCTGATCACATCGCCCGTGTAGTTCTCGTCTGTTCCTCCCAGACACTTTACGCTGAACTTCAATTCCTCATCGATCAGATAATACTTTCCGTCTGTGGCTCCGGGGAATCCGGCTTTTACATATTCCTCTGTCAGATTCGGCTCCAGATTGATCGTGTAATCGAACATTTTCCGGATCCTGGCGCCTCTTGCCCTGTCAAAATATTTCTCCATATTGGTAGAAAGCATATCCACCGCATCTTCATCCTTTATCATGGAGGTAATGGTGGATTTCAGGAAAGTCTTTTTATCTTCATCGCTGAAAGAATCCAGGATCTCCGGCTCTCCCATCAGCGTCTTGGTGATCTGCTGGGAGGTCTCTCTGGCGTAGGCATCCTGGGTCAGCTTGTTGTTCAGTATATCGAATAACAGAAATGCTGCCAGCACACCGATGAGATTCCCCACGATATTGTCGATCAAGTCATCCAAGGTGTAACCGTTCTTCAGTGCCAGATACGTATATCCTACAAATACCAGTAATAGTGCGATCAGCACCAGTACCATAGTGGCGGACAAAGTGTCCATCACACTTTTTTTCTTCTTTTGTTTCTGATTATCCATGAATTTCCTCCCTCGTAAATACGCCCTCATAGATTGCGGGCTTCCGCATGTAATATGCCCAGAACCGGTCACCGTAATCATAATGCCACCATTCCGACGGCAGATTGGTAAATCCCGCATCTATCATAGCATAATAAAGCAAACGGCGGTTTTCACGGACCTGTTCGTCCTCTGCCCCCTGTACATGCTCCGGTGCCTCAAAATACGCTGCACAGGTCTTATCCGTAAAAGCATCAAAACCGCACCCCATCGGGAGTTCTCTGCCCTCCGGATCCAGAAGCGTCAGATCAATGGCTCCTCCGGTGGTATGGGCGGGAGGCACCTTTGTATCCGGTACCGGATCCGAGACAAATTTGCAGATTGCAGCCCTCCTTTTTGCCTCCGGCAGCTCTTCTAAATGAAAATCCCGGATGATGTCCACAGAATACTTTTCAAACAGTTCATGCTGCAGTGCAAAGGGGCGCCAGGCATCCCAGATGCGGAACCGGTAACCGTCCGGCAGATTCCCCGCCGCTTTCACCAGCCTCTCATACATCTCCTTACGGACGAAGCAGTTCTCTTCCGCATGGTCCATATGTAGGATCGGATACAGCATTTTCACATCCCACAGATCACAGCTTTTCAATTCTATAAACGCAGAATCCACAAACGCACTGTCTATATAGCGCTCCGGATCCCCGATCGTCGGTATCGGCCTCATGGGATCAGCCTCCTTATTATTTATATTTATCATAATACCCCTTTCCCATCAGATATGGCAAGTGTCTGGCACATTTCATATAATCAGATGCCCGGTGTTGGCCTCGCTCCGGTCAAAATCAGTATTTGCAGCCCTGTTTCGCTGACAAATTATATTTTTCTTTTATTTTTTGATTTTAATAAGTGCCGTTGGTGATTTTGGCTTACCATCCCTATATATCTCCCCTGATTTCATAAGCGGATTTATAACTTCATTTAAGAATTGACTTCTACTCCGATAGTTAAGAGACATCTGTAGTTCCTTTATAGGCTTTGGTCCTTCCATCTTAAGAATAGCCATAACTTTTTCCGCATCTGTAAGGTTTTCTAAATCCAGTTCTATAGCCTCATCTCTAAATAATCTGTCATATAATCTCAAATTCAAAAATCCGGGATATATAGATACTACCGGCTGTAATTCATCTGGACTGGACTTGTAAGATTCCATCATGGTTTGAAAACCGGTTCCACCTCTCTCCATCAGATTTGCCACATCCAGACAAGCTGCTATGATGGCATTTCTTCTGATAGACGGTATAGAACCGGCTGGATATGCATTGTAATCTTTTGGCAGTAACCATGACCCCGGTGAAACTATTTCAATTCTGTCTGAATAGATATCAACATCAATCTGTGTTCCCGAAATAGAATAATCCCTATGGGCAATGGCATTTACCAATGCCTCTCTTACAGCTTCCTTAGGATACGATCTGATTTCATCCCGTCCACCCTTTTCTGTTTTTACCCAGCCTGTTTTGGTGTTTCGTTCAATAAAGTTTAATGCATTCTCAAATACGTTTGCAATAGAACCTCTTAATCTGCTGCTATCTAAAACAATACCTGTCTTATTTTTCCCTTTCCATAAACGGCAGCATATCATTGTGTCATCTTCATTATAGTTGTCTGAAAACATTATAAATCCTGATTTTGCATACCCATCTTTTGAAACTATTTCTTCGTTCTGCAATTCTTTCATTGTTGGAGCAGATTTATCTTGTCTGTATTCCTTACAAAGATTAAGGTATTCTGACCACTGATTATCAGTATATGCCACCTCGCTTGTCTCATTATCTACACCATATTTTCTCTTTGAAAGTGAAATAATTTCTTCCGGTGTTGCAGGAGTCGCATTTCCATCTCCCTTTATAAAAACTGTTTCATTGTAATCTCCTTCTCTATATCTTATTACAGAATCTGCAGGAGCAACTTTAACAGCTAATACAAAATGTTCCGCATTAGAATCCACACTTCTCATCATATATGAAATCTTAATGTGTGGAAAAATATGTCTATCATTAATCCTTGAAATTAATAGTTTTGTTTTATCAACTTCTTCAAGATCAATTCCAAAGGCCTCCCCATCGTTTGATACACCTATAAATAAGGTTCCTCCTTTATCATTTGCATATCCAATAAGAGTTTTTGCCCATTTAATGGGATTATCCGGATTCAATACTGCTTTATATTCATAACTTGTATCTTCTGTAATAACATCTGGATATAGCTCTTTGATTTTCATGAATCTCCTCCATATAATAATGTTCTTGGCATAACTATATCAAACATTACTAAACATTACAACAACATTACAATTACATCATAGGTGAAAATTTACTTGCATTTCTGCCTATGATACAGTAGGATAAGGATTTTAAATAATATATGACATTATATAAACATTATTACAACATTATTACAACATTACTTAAACATTATTCACTATAATGACAGGTACAAGTCCCATTCGTATATTAAATGATGCCATTAAATACAAAAACGGCATGCGAGTGCCTATTTCTCATAGAAATTTTAACATTTGCCATTTCCCGCAAGGCTTGTTAAAATGAGGATATGAAAAAGAAAAATTTATGTAAAACGTTATTAAAAACCATGTGTATCGTGCTGGGGATCCTCATCCTCGCACTGTTGGCTTACATCGTCTACCTCTATGCCAGTTATTACAGGATCGAGGACAATCAGGAACTGGTGGTGGAGGCACCGGTCGACGATACTACCACAGGTGCGGCTGCGGTGTTGGCTACGGATACGGAATATTCCGCAGTGACCTACAACATCGGTTTCGGTGCTTATCTGCCGGATTACAGCTTCTTCATGGACGGCGGTACCTCCTCCTGGGCGGAAAGCCCGGAGACCGTACAATATGCCATAAACGGTGCGGGAGAACTGGTGAAGTCATTAGACCCGGATTTTGCGCTGATCCAGGAGATCGATCTGGATGCCACCAGAAGCTATCATACGGATGAGTACGAGATGCTGCGCAACCTTCTGCCGGAATATACTACTGTATTTGCGCAGAATTATGACTCTGCTTTCCTGTTCTATCCGTTTACCCAGCCCCACGGCAGCAGCCGGGCAGGACTCGGACTGTTCTCGAAATATCCGGTGTCTTCCGCCCTGCGCCGAAGCTTCCCCATATCCACTTCCTTCAGCAAGTTCTTCGATCTGGACCGTTGCTACAGCGTCTCCCGGATCCCGGTGGACAACGGCAAGGAGCTGGTGATCTTCAATCTGCATATGTCCGCTTACGGCAACAGCGATGAGATCCGCAAGGGACAGATTGAGATGCTGTGCAATGATATGGCAAAAGAATACGAAGCCGGGAATTATGTGCTCTGCGGCGGCGACTTTAACCACGACCTGAAGGCTTCCGAAGAGGATACGGAGAGCTGTGAGTCCTGGGCATTTCCTTTTCCGAGAACGGAGCTGCCGGAGCATTTTGCCTTCTGTCTGGATCTATTGAGTTCTGAGGAACAGGCGGCACTTTGGAACAGTGCCAGAAACGCAGATATGGAATATGTCCCCGGTGTAACTTATACCGTAACTCTGGACGGTTTTATTATCTCCGACAATATCGAATGCCTGTCCTATGAGAATGTAAACACCGGCTATTCCTACTCCGACCATGATCCCGTGAAGGTGGAGTTCGCGTTAAAATAGTGTCAAGATTTACAAAGTCTGTTGACAGTGTTTGTCCTTTTTTGTAGAATGAGGGCACAGTTAAGAGGGAGTAGTTCCCGGATGGTTTCTGATAGAATGGTAACCTAGAATGGTAACTGAATGATACATGAAGCTGTCCGGAATGATAATCGTCATCACGTCCGTCGGACCGGTTATTATTGTAAGCAACGAGACTTTTATCGATCATTTTTGATGCGGTAAGAGTCTCTATTTTTATACTTTTTTATAAGGATATGTGAGTCACCGCAGGAAAGGACAGCTTATGGAATACATATTGTTACTCGTAGGATTTATACTTCTGATCAAAGGTGCGGACTTTTTCGTGGAGGGAAGCTCCTCCCTGGCGGGGATCCTGAAGGTCCCCAGCGTCATCATCGGTCTGACCATCGTCGCCATGGGCACCAGTGCTCCGGAGGCCTCCGTCAGCATCAATGCCGCACTGGCTGGCAGTAATGATATCGCCATCAGTAATGTCGTCGGCTCGAATATCTTCAATGGTATGGTGGTCGTGGGTATCTGTGCATTTCTGCACAGCTTTATGCCCCACGGAGAGATCCTGAAGCGGGATATGCCGTTAAATATCCTGGTAACTGTCGTATTATGTCTGATGTTTTTAGATGGCAGCTTAAGCCGCATTGAAGGCGCTGTCCTGTTGCTGGGCATGATCGTATATCTGGGATTTATGATCTATTCTGCCCGGAAAAACAGAGAAGAGGGCGAACCCGGCAAGATCCTCTCCCTGCCCCGCAGCCTTTTGTATATTGCCGGAGGTCTGGCTGCCGTTATCTTCGGTGGTGATCTCGTGGTAGATAAAGCGTGCATCATCGCTACGAATTTTGGTGTCAGCCAGAATTTCATCGGACTGACCATTATCGCCATCGGCACCTCCCTGCCGGAGCTGGTGACCTCCATCGTTGCCACGAAAAAGGGAGACAGCGGACTGGCGCTGGGCAATGCCATCGGCTCCAACCTGTTCAACATCCTGTTTATCCTTGGAATGTCCGCGGTGATCAGCCCTCTGCATGTCCTCGGTGAGTCCGTCATCGACACCGTACTGCTCCTTGGCAGTGCCATTCTGCTCTTCGTATTCGCCCGTACCGGCAGACGCATGACCCGCAGTGAGGGGGCTGCGTGCGTGCTTCTGTATGTTGCATATACGGCTTACCTCTTCGTGAGGTAACAGTGCGGCTATAGACGCACAAAAAAGCGCACCTAAGGGGAGGTGCGCTTTTTTATTTAAGTTATTTGTGGCAGATATCTCTCCACTGGCAGTCGCCGCAGATGACTTTGCCATATCCCGGCTGCAGAATTTTCTCTTCCACGATCCGCTCAAATTCCGCAAAAGTCATTTCCTGCCCTGTCTTTAATCCGGTGTATTTCAATACACCCGCATCATATCGGTCTACCTTCTCCGCAGACTCGCAGCTGCCACCCTTATTATGAGGGCAGGCGCTGCAGATCTCATCCGTCGCTCCGACCAGCTGCAGGGATGCCGGTCCATTTTTCCCCAGAAGCCATTCCTTCACCTCCGCCATATGCTTAGTGAACCCTTCACTGTATCCCTTCCCTTCGAAAAAATACAGGCACATGCCGTGGTGCGGACGGATCCGGTAAGTTGTTGTCACTTCCATATCCGGTGTATCCTTTATTCCTGTCCGTTCAGTTTCAGAGCCTTAGACAGTCTCTTGCTCAGTGTCAGTGCCAGTGCGATCTTCACCAGATCTGGAATGATGAAAGGAATTACACACCAGCCCAGTACAGTAGCCAGACCGACAGCTCCGGAATTCTGCGCATATACAACCATGAACCACACCGTTCCGATAGCATAGCACACGATCAAGCCCAGTACCATGGAGATACCCAGCACCCATGTCTTACGTCCGAACAGCTTCTCGATCAGCCACATCAGCAGTGCGGAGAATAAAAATCCAATGATGTAACCGCCGGTGTTGCCAAGTAACTGACCGATACCACCGGAGAATCCGGCAAATACAGGAATGCCTACCGCACCCAGTAAAATATAGATCAATACCGCAAGGCTTCCTCTCTTACCGCCCAGTACACCGACTGCCAGGAATACCGCAAAAGTCTGTAACGTAAAAGGAACCGTCATCGGGATGGAGATCCAGGAGCAGATCGCGATCAGAACCGCAAATACCGCAACGTACACCATGTCATAAGTCTTGCTTCGTGTTGTTGTCTGTGTTGTCATAATAAAAAACCATGCCTTTCTGTCAGATGTCTTTTGTAAAAACCTCTGTCAGAATAGCATGGTGTTTTTTAATTGTCAACCCTTTTTATAATAGGTTGACAATTAAGTGAATTCCCTGGTCAAAATTGTTTCATTGTTTTTTTATTCCGGTACATATCCTTATCTGCACGCTCACGCACCTTCTCCGGATCCGTATCATCCGCCGTGAATACAGCATACCCATAGGCAATTCCCACGGGAACGGGAATGATGTTCTTATGATTCAAGATCTCTACATCCTGATCGATCTTATGCATCACACGTTCTATCTTAAAATATCTTCCCTTCGGAATGATACAGCAGAATTCATCCCCGCCAATGCGATAACATTTCCCATAGCGTTCAAAATTGTCCTCTATGATATGTGCCGCGTTGATAATATACTCATCCCCTGCCCTGTGACCATATTGATCGTTACACTGCTTAAGATTATTCAGGTCAAAGGTCACTATGACATATCCTTCAAAATCCTTTTCGTTTTTCACAAAATAATCATAAGCATTTCGATTGTACATGCCGGTCATGGAATCATTCAGGGCAAACTGTTCCAACTCCTCCATCCTTCGACCTTTTTTCAGCCGTGCAACCGTCTGTCTGGCGGATTCTATTCCCAACACCACAATAAAGATCAAGAAAGAGCTTCTGCCAAATACACCTACGGCGTTACCGGCTTTATAATAGCCGCCCACATCTATAATAGTAGCAAAAAATACAAGCAGCAGTGCCCCTACACATGCCTTCAGCCTCTGATCCAGCTGCCTTCTGGCAATTTTGCTACAGATGACCACCAGCAGGTATAGAATCGTCAGAATGATCAACGCATGCGTCATCCACAGGCTTCTCCGGAACTCATATATCTCTGTTGCATTCAGTATATGCGTCAGGACGATCAATGCCAGATTAGCATTACAGATAATTCTACAAAACCGTTCATCCCTGATCTCCAGAAAGCTCTTCACAAACAGGATAAAGGACATCGGCAACAGCATGAGCGTAGCAAATGCCAGATAAGAGCATCCCTGCCTGTTGGCCAGGAGCAGCGTTGCCACATCCGTCTCATTGGCCGACCATATTCCCAGCAGGATGGAAAAAATACCCAGATACAATAAGGTCCCGTCAATCCGGCTGCCGCTGCGGATAACGATCCAATAAATACTAATATACAATCCTATCAGTATCACCATCATGCTGATGAGAAAGGCAGGCATTGCCCGGCGCATCACCCCACGATAAATATTATAGCCGCCACCGATATAAAACGTCTTCTGCTGACCTGCCGCTTCCGGATAACAGGGGGTGAACTGTACCTGCAAGCTGCTCACATTACTTGAAAACCTGACAATATTCCAGGTCCAGCCCGGAGTATTTCCCCATATGCCGGGCACAGCATCCAGCCGGTAGATCAGCTTCCCATCTGCATACACCGCAATCTCCTGATGTGCCGAATAAAACACGATCGAGTTCGTCTTATCATCGTTTTGATCCAATATAAAATCGTACAGCTCCCTGCCGTCATCCAGGACGCTGACTGCTTCCGGCGTACATGCCTGCAATGACTTTACCTCCGGCACACTGCCTGAGGTGCAGATCATGCACAGAAGCACCATGGCAAATACGACTGATACGATTATAATAAGCTTTCCCTGTTCCTTCTCCATTACTTCCCTCAATATCCAACGTACTGTTTAGTACTATAGTACTAACTTCCTTATCATTTGTCAACACAGTCTCGTGGATATCTCATGTTTGAAAATATTGTAATTCTGTTTCAAGCAAAGTTTATAAGAGCTATTCTATCCTATCAGATAAATAGTCCCGCAATCGTTCCTGCACACATTCCTGAATCTCTGCTGCCGTTTTTCTTGCCTTTGTCATTCCAAGTCCTATCTTTTTCGCTACCGAAAGAAGATCATCCATTCCCGGATCTGCACCATTTCCATTTACTGTTGTTGCGTGCTCTCCACCGATAGAATTGGAATACGTAAGATCATATGCCGGAGAAAGTATCCATCTCTTCTCCTCATCCCTGTATATATAAGAAAAATTCTTGGAATGATCATCTCGGTTATGTGCAAAAACGTTAAAACACATAAGGCGGTAAAGCTTTTCACACTCTTCCATAGATTTCGTAAGCTGAAGAGTTAATTTCATAAGAATATCATAATCCAGCTTGGGAATTCTGTGAGATGTCTCAAGAATTGCTGCTGAGAGGAAGAGAAAATGGGCTGATCGAGAATCCCTCCTGTAACCATTCATCGCTATACGCAAACGCCGCAAGCCGGTTTTGATATAATGCCATTGTTCCGATCTTTTGGTCATGATAATATACATCCAGCTTATTTAGTCTGTCCATGAAGTATCTCCTCTATGGAGTCAAATGGTACCTCTTTAAATAATGCTTCCAGCTCTCCCTCCGCTCCAAGAGCTATTGCAAGCTTTGTAAAAGACTGCAACGAGATCTCTCCGGTCTGCTCAAAACGTTTCAACGATCCGAGACTTACCCCTGATCTGGATGCAAATTCCTTTTGGGAAATTTTCTTTCTCTTCCGAAGCTGTACCATTCGCTTTGCCAGTTCCATATTTATTTCTGCCCATGTTTTTTGATATAAATTAATCATGCTAATATTTTAGCAATTCCACCTCAAAATTGCAAGAAATAGATAAAATATTATCCCTCCTGTTATCTTATTTCATACTTCTTCTGCATTGCATTCATTACTTCCGGATCCTCTAATCGTATAATCTTATCCGCATCTCCTCCGGCACTCATTTTTGCGATCAGAGCCAGCAGTGACTTTCTCTCTTCCATGCGTCCTTCTTCGCGCCCTTCTTCGCGTCCTTCTTCGCGCCCACACTCCCGCTCAGCCTTACGGAGCTTCTTTTCTTCTTTTTCTTTGTCATACTCAAATATACTCACCTTGTACACCTCCGCCCGATTGTGCTGCAGGAATTCCGTAAGGATTCCTTCGTTAATGCATTCGGTAATCGCCAGTTCCACCGCCTCATGCAATGACATTTCCGCTGCGTACTTTCTGACTCTTGCCACATACTCTGCATATTCCCATAAAACATGGCAGTTATTCATCAGTTCCTCATTATGTCCGGCATTGATATTTAACATCGTAACCTTCAATTCCAGCGCCGGATCCTGCATCGGATTCTCAAAAGCATCCGACAACCGCAGTTCTGTCCGATCCGGAACGTCCCGGTCTGTCCCATTATAAAACACCAGGAAATTCGGCGTCGGAATCTTTTGAATACCAGATCATTCTTCATGCCCATATAAATGGCATTTTCCAGAGTCACGATCTCCAACTCTTCCGGGTTCTGATAATGTTTCCCTGTTACTGCATTATACAGAGATAACAAATTTTCGATTCGGGAAAATATCCATCGAAAAATAGTATCCTTGTATTTGCGGTTAGCAATAAGCAATTCGTAGCTGCGTTTCTTCATAGTGTCCTCCTGTTCCCATAGCACTTGAAATCAAGAAGGTACACTTCGCCTGTCCTATCCACTTGTCATTCAACGTACTATGCTGTGCATGCATGGTTAATGTGGTATAAAAGCATAGAATTCATTGAAATGATATAGATGTGTGGATCAGCTCTCGCTGCCGGAATCGTAAGAATATATGCTTTGAGATTATAGTACTAACAATTCCGGCACTTGTCAACACAGCACTTCCTATATATGTGAAAACAACAGACGTTGCAAATCCAGTTCTTTCCTGCCAATCTCCGATAAATGGCTGTACGCCTACTCCATACTCTTTCTGATCTTATCAATCAGTGTCACATCCGCCGGAAGCCACTGCACGGAATCCAGTTCCTCCTTCGTCAGCCACTTGGCAGCCTCTGCCTCGAGAAGCTTCAACTCTCCCGAAGCGACCTCACACCAGAAACAATCCATGGATAAATGAAATGCCGGGTAATCGTACTCTATGGTATCTATCAGGTCTCCGACCTTAACCGTGGCATCCAGTTCCTCCCGGATCTCTCTGACAACTGCCTGCTGCGGAGTCTCTCCGGCTTCGATCTTTCCACCGGGGAATTCCCAGCCGCCTTTAAATTCTCCGTAGCCTCTTGCGGTGGAAAAAATTTTGGTTTTGTGCTCTATGGAATCGCAGATTACGGCTGCGACTACGCGAATGGTTTTCATACTGCCTCGTTCCTTTCAAGCAATACTGCGCAACATATATCAACCTTTTTTGAAAAAAAGGGCCGTCATATTTACAACCGGTTTCACTCTATAATTGGCATTGTATTAAACGCTAATGCCAATTCTCTTTTAGCATTTTTAATCTTCTTTTTGTAGTCAACTACTTCCCGAAGAACTTTCTCACAGTTTTCGTCTGTCATTGTCGTCACAATTTCCAAGCGAAGTCTGGCTCGTGAAGCACCAACATAAAAACGTTGAACAGCTTCACTGCCAAAAGTATCCTCATCGACATCTATAAGAATAATTGCATCCGCCTCCAAACCCTTGAATTTTCTACATGTTGTAAAAACTTTTTTCTTGAAAGTACCATTATCACTGTTCTCTTTAAGGATACTCTTAAACTCACTTTTACAAGTCAAAATGACAACGTCCGTAATACCTTCATTCTTTAATTCATCTATCAGTGTTTCGATTCTCTCTATAGCTTCCTGCGAATCTTCTCTGAAATGTATTCTTGCCGGTACACCTTTTATTGCCCCGTCATACAGTTTGGGGGTTCTCTGTGATATCGGTTTCAATGATGTTATCGCAATATTTTCTGTGTTTCTGCAATTTTTATATAGGGTTAGTTTGCAATCGGCTTCACTAATATACTTCGGAATTCGAGAGGCCTGAATAAGTTGTAGCCGATCATAAAATACATAAAACGTGCCTTCTACCTCATCATTATCAATAACAGCATCATGAATTGTTTGAAGCAAATTAGCTTCCTCTATTTCCTCGCGTCCAAAATCCTGGCCTTCATCTACAATCACATGTCTATATGGGAATGCACCCGAAATGTACATATCCAAAACTCTTTCTTCCGTAATTTGATAATTCGGCTCTTCTGTCTTTCCTATTTTACACGCGAATTTATCTATTGTCATATAATCTATCATCTCATGATGATATTCACTGTCTAAATAATCTCGAAGCATAACATTGTAACAAAGGAACAAAACTCTCTCTCCGTTAACAGCATGTCGGGTTGCCTTTTCAACAGCAATCATTGTTTTTCCCGTCCCCGCTGCGCCGTTAATAACCGCTGATTTTTGCTCAACCAAATAATTTAACAGTCCTTCCTGCTCCTTTAGCAATCTATGAAAAACAATCTTCTTTAAATCACTGTCAAAACTTTTAGATGGAAAGATGTTAAACTCCGGACATATAATCTCTCTGATAATACGTCTTACATCTTGGCTGCTTAAGTCTGTCTTAATATGATTTTCAAGCTCAATAGCAAATATCGCACTAATATAAGGTTCCGGATTTTCCAGTGCTTCCATAGTGAGTGTAATCTGCCGATCTGCTTCTTGGGGGAATTTAATACCACGCATTTTTTCTTTGGAAATTGATGGAAACCAAACTGCATGTAAAAACTTACACCTCGGGACAATATCTTTTAATGCACTGTTTTGTACAGTATTCAATAAATCCCACTTATTTCCTGCTGCCTGATTATAAGGACCTCCGTGTTTCATAATATGACCACTTGCATATTTCCAATATCCGTCCTCATAATTTACAGCGCCCGCTTTAGCTTCTATACATAGCAACCCCTTTGTTGGGTTGAAAATAACAAAATCTGCCTCCCCCTCATGAAGTATATTTTCTTCTACATATACATTCTTAAAAGAATGTACAATATAATAATCTTCCGGTAATTTCTTCAGTGCATCAAACATAGCTCCTTCCAAACTGACCGGATCATAATCTCTCGGCATTTCCGGTATCATTATTGCCATATCATTTCTCCTTCAACGCAGACAATATACTATCAGCATTAACATCCTCGGAGCCCAAATAATAACACTTCCACTCGCTTTTTGCTGCTATAGTATACTCTTCATCATTCTCAGCTCCAAATATCATTATTTTAGCTTTGGGCCAATACAGGTCGACATTATAGTAGTTCGAGTCTCCCAGCACTTGAAAAGTTCCTGCCTGATATGGCTTTTCACTGTTCTGATACTCTTCTGCTTTAGAAATCATTTCTTTAATCACTTCTTTTTCATGCTTATTCAAAGAAAACTGAAGCATATTTCTCCATACATCGGTATAATCTACATTTTTCAAATCCATTCCCACTTCAGTTATAAGAAGCTGATTCTTTCTCTCGGTTTTTTCTTCATCCCCCTTTTTTAACACTGTCATATTTTCTTTTTGATAAATATAGTGTGAGAAAAACCCTATTTCTGGTTCTTCGTAAGTTCCAACTATTACTCCTCTGTCTAAAAACACGTTAAATTCCTCACAACTTGTTTCAGGCACGAGAGTACAGGCATAGCAAGCAGACAAATTGAGAGAATCTCGTCCCTGTCCCATGCTTAAGCTACACACCGGATCATTCGAGCAAGTCATAGCACTTTCTATAGCTCTCTTAAAAATTGTAGGAAATGTATCTGGTCTTCCTTGCCGGACGAGTCCTCCCATAGTTCCCTCTGAGTCACCACTTGCCGTATAAATCAAAATACCTGACATATTTTTCCCTTCTGAGGCCTCACTGCAATAGATTCTTTCTTTAATTGATGCTATACTATATCCGCATTCAAAACTCAGTTGTTTCATTAGCAAATGAGAAAGTGTATGTAACAAAAGGAATTTAGCAGATATAGTTCTGGGGCGAATATCTCCATAATACGATTTAGCATAATTTTCATTAAGATGATCAACACGACGTTGTACTCCGATATTATTTGTTCTCCATGCATCAATGGCATCCTCATCCAACTCTATAAAAATACCTTCACCGCGAACATCATATCCGGGATACCAATTCGTACTATCCTCTTTTATCAAAACCTTCTTAATTTTTCCGCCATTATTCGAATTATCATCGTCCAATGGTTCCAGTCTCGAAAAACCTACTAAAGCTTGAACTTCTCTTACCTTGTGAATCAAAGATATATTTTTTACACACGGCAAACCAAATTGTTCCACATATGTAGCTTCACGCATGAATTCTCCGTTTTTATCCTCTTGTACCACTTCTCCGCTTAAAGCTTCATACTCTTCTGCTCTGTATTTAACACCTGTAGTAGTGTAGTTATCATCAGCTATGTTACTCCATCTTCTCATCAGTATAGGTTTTACAGCATCTTCTGTTTGTCCTATATCTCGCCCTATTTTTGAGGCATATTCACTGATCTTCTGTGAAATGACTTTTTCTTTCATTTCCTGTGAAGTTTCAATCCCCATATCGGATAATGTTTTTATCGATTCTGTTATTGCCTTTTTTAAGTCGGAGAAAAAAACACTTTTCTGTATTTTCGCTGTCAATTGACTCGAGTAAGGGGGAATCACCAATGAACTGACAATCATCGGAAAATATACCGAAGATCCACCACGCTGCAAAACATGCGGATATTCTTCACAAAATTCTTTTGTATTCTTCCAGGGATGCCGTCCTGTACACGCAAACCCATATTCATATCCTGTAGCCTTATCAAGATTTACTAACGCATTTTTATCAAATGCTCCCTTAAGTGTTGCTCTTGCATGACAATTTTCACATGTAATTGTTAGTCCTTCCAATCCCTCTGTTGATGAAGCACTTGTTGTAAACCTAAGTCTTGGATTTTCACAGATTTTTTTTGCTCCAAAAAGATTTTTGGCATGAACCCACTTTACCCAAGGGAAATCATCAATGTGTCCGTGTCCGCAAGCAACAATGATACGCGCTACCACCAGTTCTTGAAAACACGATGGACATTTTAAATTTTTAACCATATAGGGATCCTTTTCATTCAACTTTTTACATTTGGGGCTGGCATTATATTCCTGTATCCAATCTTTCAGTGGTTTAAAAGATCTACATCGAGGACAAAAATACCACTCCGGAAATCTTGCATATGCAATACCGCTCTGATATCTTCCGTCATCCTTGCTTCCCGGCATCCCAAAGAAATCAACATGAAGCACTTTTTCCAATCGTTCATCATGTATCTCAACCACATTTCCTTCCCATGTTTCAGGTGCGGCAGTCATTAACGTCTGCTCCGGGAAGTCAACCATTGCGCCGACTCCGTATTGAAGAACCGCTTGGGACGCTCTTACCGAATGTGTGATTTTATTTAATTGAATTTTTTCATATTCAGAGTCCATATTCTTAATCCTTCCATATTAATACACTGCTTCCAACCGAAATATCGACATTTCTCATGGATGTCATGGTATCAAATGCATTATCATTTTTACCTGTGTTATATGCTTTCATCAGCCTTGCATCACCGTCTTCAGGATAATTAATCATATACTTTTCACCATAAAAGAAATGATCATCTTCGTATCCTTCTTCTAGATTCTCCCAGCTATCTAAAAATACAGATATTTCCTCTCGAATTTCATTTTCCTCGGTATCAGTTCCGGGATTTATCTTGCTGATAATATCATTATTTCTGGTAACAATATATTCAACAATCGAATCGATCTCCTTCTTATATTTTTCACGAGTAAATTTTCCCGCAGCATTTTCCGGAGTTAATTCCGGAACCAACTGTCTCAGTAAAGCAATTATAATAGCATGTAGTGCTCTGTCTCTTGCTGGTTTTGAAAAAGGTGTAACCCCCGTCGGCTCCACATGTTTGTAAAAAGATTCATGGTATCCCACAAACTGTTCATAGTGTGATCTATCCCTACTCTTAGAGCCATCATACATAGTAAAAGCTACTCCCGGATATGATCTTCCGACACGACTCGATGCTTGAATATATTCACTTGTCAGCTTAGGTTGCCCGACAAGTAGCATTACATTCAACCGTGCCACATCTATACCAACGGAAATCATGTTTGTAGCCAACAAAATATTTGATGGCCATCTTTTGTTTTCAATGTTTTCTTTACTGTATGTAAGTTTTTCGAGTTTATCTAAAGTTTCATTTAAACGAGTAGTAGATACTCGACTTGTCAATTCGTCCGCATTTGTAATAGTTCGAGCATCTTTATTTGTTCCCAAACGATACGCCATTCGTTTAATAAAATCTTTAACATCATCATCAACAAGCGTTGAACACTTTCCTAAATCTTTCAAACTATTAAAATATACAGTAAGTGTCCAATATTTATCTTTAATTTCATCCGGTAAATTCATTGTATGAATTTTCTGAAGTAATGCTGCTATAGACCTAATCTCCATCATTGCCTTTGTCTTACCTGACGGCATTAATCCAACATACTTCCTTCCATATACCCCTTTTTCGTAATCAATTACTGATTCTCTTGCAAAAAAAGAGTCTTCTGCGTCAATTCCCGGATGTGGAAATTGACAAACTTCTCTGTCATACAGAGATGAACATTGCTCTGCAGCACGTCTGATAGTAGCTGTTGACGCTATAATTTTGGTTTTGTTCCCTTTGCTGCTGCAAATAGCATCAATAGCCGCCTCATACAGCCCAACCATTGTACCTAACGGACCTGATATTAAATGCAATTCATCTTGAATAATAAGTTCGGGAGTTCTATTTTTTCTGCCGATTCCAAAAAACACACCTATTCTGGGATTCCAAGGTAGCATGGCAAACTTATCTACTGTTCCAAACAATAATGTCGGCGGATTTTGATACAATTCTTCATCAACAATCTGTATTGGCAACTTTCCTTGTATATTAAAAAAACACGCTTCCTGAGGACAGAATAATTCAAAATGAGTATTATTTTTCATTCTGTAGCCCCATTCTCCTATCTTCTTATGTCCTCTCTTATCTTGAACCATCTTTGTTCCGCACCATGGACATTTAAGAACTTGAAACTTATTATGTCGGTCCTTTTGATAATCCAATTCCTCTACAGTTGCTTTATACAACTGTGTTAGTTCAAACTTGGCCTTAACATTTTTGTTGGGAGTATGATCACCGCCAATCCACAAGCCAATAGTTATTGGTTCAGCCCCCAAATCATATTTTCCGTAGATCGGCTTTTTATCCGTTGCATCAACTCGGATATATTCACATGCGCAAATAAGAGTGGACGCACGTGTAAACTGTTGGGCCGCTAAAAGTCTTAACGTATACCGCATAATAACTGTAGTTCCGTCTGAGTCTTCCTTATGGGCAAGTCGTCTGTAAAAAATAGAAAAGGCAGTCAGTCCGAGATAAGCCTCCGTTTTTCCACCACCTGTCGGGAACCATATCAGATCGACCAGCTCCCTGTCATTCGAGCTATCCTCAACTATGGATTTTATACTCATCAATAGAAATGCTATCTGAAAAGGTCTCCATGAATATGGATCTTCCAGAATTTCTTCAACGTTATAATAATTTATTCTATCCAATAAATCCGTCAGTTGTTCATCATAAGGATATCTGCTTACATCAGCGGTTTTTTCTTGAAGTTTTAAATGAGCTCGTTGCATAAACATAGCTCTGTTCGCCAATTGAAATGCATTCCACGATAGTTCATCGGCTTCCAGTATTTCAATTCCTTCGTGCATTCTCTCGGAAGCAGCTTCACAACCGGAAATATTCTTTTCAGCAATATGCTGATACTTTGCATCTAAAGACTCTGTCCTTTGCTTAATGTCCTCTATCCACTTGTCATAAGCTTCTACAATTAATAAAAGTTTGTCACATTTAACTTTTTTTTCATCTTTTACCAAATCCGACATGTACTTCATGGACAATACTTCTTTAGTTACTTTCGAATCTGACGGAAGATTAAAATCCATAGACGGAACTTCACTCACGGGAAAATAATTACTATATACCTCTCCCCTTCCCACTTCATCTACATTCCACGAAATCGAAGTCCCGAGACCTGTTCCGTATACTTTTTTATTTCGATATTGAAGTGCAAGTGACTGTTCTTCATCATTTAAATCAAAAATATCAACATTTTCTCCATACTCAACAAAAGTAAATTCATTATTTTCACTGTTAATCCTTATTTCAGGCTGAAAAAGGCAAAGTTTTGCGCTCGATTTCCCAGTATCATCATTAACAAACATAATCGTTAATGACCATATATCATTACCCATATTTCTCCGCAGTGCAGTAATCTTTGCTCCCGTTTCATCCAACTTTTTATTTTGATCAATATAATCGGAATTAGTAAAATCCAATTCAACATCACAATAATGCGGTTCTCTGACATATCCCTTTCCAAGCTGATCGGAAAGTTTGTACATCATAGCAATGATGCCATATTCATCCCCTCCGAACAAATCTCTCTCTTTTATTGCAATTATAGATTTTCTTTTCAATCCTCCGGATGTTAATCGTAAAGTTTTTTCTTTTCTGTCTAAATAAACACAATAATTGAGTTCCTCCGGGAGTTCATAATCTTCCGGTATATTGTCATACGGGATACGGCAATCAATAGCCAATGCTTTTCTATATGTTGCAAAGCTTATGCTGCAATTAACCCTATTACAGTCTCCCTTAATAAAGAAAGTAATTCCCATGGAAGACGGCATATTTTGTGTGGCCAATCCAATCTCCTCATCAAGGTTTTCTTCATCAGCGTTCTCCTCTGCATGATGGTGTTTCACAAATCCTTCTTCATTATCGATTTTTATCGTTTCCTCTTCAGGCTGCACATCGCTGTCTAATTCCTCTACACGCGACGCATCATTGTTATCAGCATTAATTTTGGTATTCTGAGTAAAAAGAACACCTACAGAATATCTCGTATTTGGAGCATCCGAAATAAGCTCATGTTCCTCGTCAGGAATAGAAATTTCCGATCCCGGTCCCATAAGTTCTTTTTTTACTAATTCGATATATTCATCTCTGGTTTTTATCATCTTCTGTTTGTCTGTCATATATCCCCCTTAAATAAAAATCGGTCTGTTGGCCATTCCCGCGGGAACAACCATTTCGACTTGTGCAATGCGTTCTACTCTCTTTATTTCCGCAAGAGTGTCTATTTTTTCAAAAATAAAATTCATACCGGATCCCTCTTTGGTAATCCTCCCGCTCAATTTATTAACGACTGCAGTTCCTACTTGGTCCAAAATTTTTCTTCTAATTGACCTTATCTCTCGACAAGCTTCGAATATCTCTTCCGGATTATCTCTAAGTTCGTCAACACCGGTAATATTTCCTATATGTCGTATTGAATCTACATTTCTCGGGCCCACTGTGTGCGAGTCCTCATCAAGCCAATTTAAAATTGTTTGCTCATGAACAGTTGCACCATCTTTCAGTAATAACTCCGCAACTTTCCTGGCTGTCAATCTTTGTGCATGCATAAAGTCAACTAATGAATTTTTCCATAAATTAGCTTTTATGTAATTTTTCTTTGAACTATCATCCAACCAGCCGTCTTGAAAGAGCTTTGTTAAAATCGAAGTAACAATATCTTTGGTATCATCATTATTTTTTGTAAAAACTATAGAATCTCCTTCGCAAATCTCTTGTACTTCTACCTCCTTTACAACACCTATTGTTTCATCCAGTACATATGCCTTATAATGCTTACTTAGGTACGCTTTTGTATCATCATCAAAAGCAGTTACCACAGCAATGGCGGTGTTTACCATACCCTCACATCCCGTATTACTTCTATATTCCGAATTAACAGAAGTTATATCAGCATTGAAAATATACTCCTCCATTTCCTTTTCAAAATCTTCAGTCTCTTTTTCCTCAGATGTTATTGCTTCGCCTTGCTCCTGCATGGTAACAATAAGCGTCGATTTTTTCTGCAATTGATTAATTCTATTGTGCGTTGACTTATTCTTAAAATAGTATCCTACTTTTTCACTTTCATACAAAACCGAAATGATCGTTGATGCAGCATTACACGTGAATGTATTGAATGCTTTTCCCTCATAATCTCCAAGCACAATAACACATTCATACATTTGTGAATTATCAAATCTATTTGGAGTAGTAAAATCTTTTTTTCTGAAAAAGTAATCGGAAAACAGTCCTGAACCCTTCAGCATAGTTATATAGTATGCCTTTGGAACAACAATTGCTGTTTTTTCACCAACATGTGAATATAAATACTTCCTTAACCATTCATACTTAGCCGTAATATTCTCCTCTCGCTCTAATACTTTTTCCAGTATATGAACAATTAAAGTGGCTTTTTCTCGTAAATCATTTGGAAATTCGGTTAACAACACCTCCATTTCCTTAATTTTTTCTCTCGGAGTGCTTACATCAATAATTCCTTTTTCTCTGGCCACAGAGAATCTATCCATAGGAAAGGGTGCCGTAACAAACAGTTTCATTAGCGAATATGCTAGCATAATAAATCGTTCTTTTCCGTCTGTGCTATACTCATTGCGTTTTATGGCAATAATAATCTTTTTAAATTCATAAACACTTTCTTTTTCAAGACCATTTTCTTCAAGTACGATTAATTTATTATCCTTTTCAATTATTGTATTGACTTGTTTCGAAAGTTTAAGAGTATAGTCATTAATTTCCGCAATATCAGTAGTACTGTTTTCCAACAGGAAATCTTTTGTACATGCAAATACCTCTGTTTCCTCAATATCCGAGGTTAATGCAAACGCCAATTCACTGTCTATCGAAGAAGAAAGATAAACATATTGAAGCGATTTACGATTTATTAACTCGTGTAATTCCGAGTACCCTCTGGAAATAGAATCTTCTCCCAATACTATTAACCCTAAATGTCTGTTTCCTCGCCTTGAAAGAGTAATTGTCTTGCAGCCGAAACTTTTGCTGTAAATTTAAGTGTTGGTTCGTTCTTTCCTGCATTCCCACCGTACCGATACTCATCTTCCTCCGTAAAATATGATGCCGTTACCAATTCCAATAAACTAATTTTCTCTTTACCAAAAGCCAAGCTAATATTTTTGACTAAATAATCAACCCTGTCACGAGGTGCAACAATAACGCATGACGTATCTAAAACACTGGGAATATTTTCTTTTGTAAAACCCAATACTTCCACAAAAAAATCATCTCTTAGTGAAGACTTTTTTCTTATACCTCTCCCATCCATCCGAACCGAGTCGCCATTATAAGGTTCAATATTTCTCCAACTTTTTTCCGGTATATAATTTACAGAAGTGCCACCTTGTGTAAGTTTAATATATTTCTTACCAATTTCAGCTCTTATCTCACTACCGTCTACAAATCCGCCAAAAAAATAGCGACTCTTCTTGTTCTGGCCATATAAAACTATATCCCCCTCTGAAAATGAGTTAACGACATCTCCCGTTTCCACCTTATTGGAAATAAGGTTAAAAATCATAGCATACGTCACAAGCATTGCGTCAAAACAAACAGACCCTGTATGCATGATAAGACCGATATTATGATCTCGTTTTGAAAATGTCTGTGTTAAATACTGTCCGAAAGATATTAACAGTTTTTCTTTTGATATCGTTTGCCCTTGAACTAGTATTTCAAATTTTTTAAAGACTTCGTAAATTCTTTCTTCCTCCAATTGCACTCCCCCCTTCACAAAATATATTCGTCGCTTTGTCCTACCGATTATGTTATATATTTCCTTAGTCCCTCGAATACAATACTTGGCGTTTTTACGAATGACGATGTTTTGATTCTAAATAACTCTCTTCCCGAATTATATATTCGAATATAAAGTTCATCATTATATACCGATACCGTATCATTAATTTTTACAAACAGTTCTCTTGCATTATCCTGAACTCTCAAATTATCTCGAATTCTACGGAGTTCATAAACTAATCTATAATCCGCCTCTGTCCTAATATTAAACAACTCAAAGGTAGATTTGCTGTTATGTAGCAAAAAGAAATTACTGTATCTTGGTCGATACACCCAATCTTTTTCAAATTCTATCTTTGAATTAAGCCTTACCCATTTCTTTACAGTGAACTTATAGCACATAGCGCTCGGATTAGTTCGTCCGCCAAGATCATTAATCTCTTTTCGAGGAACAACGGCAGTTTCTATCACCTCACCATAGTAACTAACTCCTGCATCTTCTCCGAATAATTTTTTTGAATGATAAATCGCAATATAATCGATCTGATGATAATTTTCGTCCATACTTCCAACCGGAACATAGTAGTATTTTTTATTAAAACATTCCTTCCATTGTTCTCTTGATCCCAGTGATCCAACAAGAACATCTTCCCTTGTCCAATCAACTTTTTCTAATTTTTCTTCAATTCCCCTTGGCAAAATTGCTTTGTCATATGCACTGGCATCTGATTCCCCAACAAGCTTTGTCAATAATTCTTCCGCTATTTTAGTTTTTCCGGGCATAAACGGTAATCCGCCAATATTAACCGTATCTATACTTTTACAAAACTGATGGGATCGATACTCTTCTTCGTCATTTGGGTACGGAAAAAGTACATATGCTCCAAACATCAATTTTTCACTAATATTTCCATCTTTTACAACAATTGCATCCCTATATCGATGCATAGTATTGATATCTTCCACTTTCGGTCCCGGTTTCTTTTCATTGTCCGGATAATGTTCATCTGGGTTCATTTCAACTTTATATTTGGCATCAAATACATATTGAAATTCAGCTTTTTTTCCTTCAACACCTACTCTTTTTGTAAGTTTAAGTACAGTATCGGGAATTTGTTTTACTGTATCCGACGGGTACTCACCGGGATTATAGATTAGTTCAAAAACATCCCCTGTATTTGTATCAAGAAAGCGCACCCGCGATTTGCTGTCTTTCGATATCGTAACTGTAATCCCTTTTCTACTCGTTTTTATAATATTACCGCCATCATCCAAAAGTGTATATTTTCTCTTCATAATATCAACGAGCTTAATGAAACACCAATATTCATATAATGTAGAGGTTTCTTTTACCGAAAAGCTAAATATCTCGCCACTAAAAGATATTCCCCTCTGAATTAATTCAAAATATCTGTACAATTCTCTGTATCCCGGTGCCATTTGAAATACCAATGACATAGTATTGACGTCTTTAAGTCTTGAAACATCTGAAAAAATCGGATTTTTCAATTGTCCGCTAATCTTAGATACCATATCATCAATTCTTTCCACCACCATAGAATCCGCCATTTTATCAGGTTCTTTAAAACTTGCCAAATACATGCGTTTAAACTTAAGTAATTGCTTAAGAGTGTTTATAAGCATAAATTTAACCAGCTGATTTTCAGTTGTGTCATATGTAATATTCTTCTGAACCCCAAGAGCTCTGTTAATCGTCCTTTTCCCATTATCACAACTTATCTGGTCCGGATGCTTTTCTAGCCACAATATAGTTTTGCTATCCATCTGCTTTAATTTATGACTCGGAACCACTGTGTGTTTTTTTAACAATTTATGATTCGGAGTTTGCATTATTACCTTAGTTGCTCTATAGTACTTATCAAAAAGCTGATTAATAAGCATAAAGAAAATTGCCGGCACATTAGTTCTTGATTCACATGTTGTCCCTAATGAATAGGTGGAATTAATGAAATCAATAACCGCCTCTTCAACCATCTCATTTATATCGTTTCGAATCAATTCGTAATCATCTTTATACGAAAGTTTGGATGGAAATACCTCTATTTCAATTAACAAACGATTCCCCAAAGAATCATAAAAGATAAGATTTGAGTACCCCACGTCATTACCAAAATTAATTACTCCGGTTAATCGATTCGGTTCATCATCATCTACCGTTGTAATCGCTTCTCTTATATGCTTATCTGCATGTTCAAAATACAATGGTTTGTTTTTCAACGACTTTGCGCTTACGATATAATCCGATTGCTCAAAAAATAAAGGTTCTGTTTCCTCAAGAGCATAATTTTCTCCGGATATACCACACTCGTTTCCCGCAATATTAAGTTTTTCAATTTTACCCCATATTTCAATCTTGGATTGCTGTTGTGAAAGAGCATCAGAAGAAAGAGAAGGTTCCTTTCTTCTCTTAACAGTGACGCGTATATCCGAGGCAACCACATCAATTATTTGATTAGACCCAGAAAGAGGTAAAATCATCGTCTTCATATCTCCTAAGCATTTTACATATTTTCTCAGCACTTTTGGGGAAATCAACCGTGTTGTTCTCCATTAAATAATTTTCCATCTTTTGAGCGTCTGTCTGTCCGTTTTTCTGTGCATACGGTCCAGCACAAAGTTTGAATAATTCCCTTAAAATATTTGCTAATTTTTCCGAACTTCCTTGAATACGCGGAAGTACTTTCTGCATTATCTGGTTATCAAACGCCTCTCTGTCAGATAGCAGCCCAAACTTTTTGTTATACAGCATGTAGAAGACTATCTCATCCCGCACTCTATATCCAAAATGTGCATCTCCCTTCTGTAAAACAGAATTTATGTTAGATATCCTATCATTTATTGTTATGACATCTTCCCATTGATCGACGCAATCTATTCTTAATCTCAAATAATTTGCTCTTAAAAATTCATTGTCTACAACTACGGCTTCAGGTTTTTTCACTAAAATCTCATCAGACAAATCAAAATCAACATATGAAAATTCTATGGTATTTGCTCTGTCTAACACCTTTTTGCTAAACGGAAATGTGGTTTCATCCATATTAACGGTTCCCACTATGTACAAATTTTCAGGTATCATTAAATTCGAATATAGGTCTTCTGCGTTCTTGTCCCCGCAATAACAACTCCTTGGAATCAACTTGTCTGTAATTATCTCATGTTCATCCCAATCCCTTGTTTCCATAACAGAAAGAAAGTCACTGAAATAATATTCAACACGAGCCAAATTCATTTCATCAAGGCACAAAATATAAGGCAGTTTACGTTGATCATCTGCAGCCTTTTTTATAAATTCAATAATTGCTCCCGGGATAAAATGATTATCCAAATTTACATGTCCAAAAAGATCCGTAGAATCAGACCAATCAGGTTTCACCGCCACTTGTTTATAACGACCATCACCATATGCACCTATTGCCTCAGCAAATAATCGAACCAGTCTGGTTTTGCCGGTTCCGCTGGTTCCGGCCAAAAGGACAAACGGTTTTGCCTTCAAGCTAAGATAGAAATTGGCTAATAAATTCTCATCATATTTGAATCCTTTTGCATTAATATATTCAGATATTTTATTGATCTGATCTCTCGGCGACAACTTTTCACCTTCTTTCGTATTCTTACTTTTCCCCAATTTTACATAAACTTTGTCATAATACGTCTCGTATGCTTCAATGAATTTTAACAAGTCAGCATATAATTCATCATCTTCAGGCAATGTCTCCAAAGTATACTTTATGTAATATATGCATCCTGCATCATACGGTTTAGATCCTGTATCAATCGGGTCAAATTGTAAGCCACTCAATTGACCTATTTTACTTCGTATATTACTTGCCCGTAACCGAAGGCTTTCTGTTGTTTTGCTATTGTTTGCAGTAGCAATTCCCGTAAAGGCAAGCTTTCCGGAACCGTCTCCTCCCTGTGCTATATCCGTTGCTCCCTGGTTTAGAGTTAAAAATAATTCCTTTGTATCCTTATTAAGAAGGTATACTATGTAGACCCCTTTTTGTGCTGATGTAGTTATACGCTTATCAAAAACCGCAATCCAAGGCACATCGGTCCACCTACCTGCTCCGACACTCCCTTTCACTTTATATACATCCGTTTGAATCTGCTCTCTAAGTTTTTCCGCAATATCTTCTCTGACTATTTTTCCGAAAGGACGTTTATAATCCTCGTTCTTTTTAGCCGTACTTAATTCTGTTTCATACTCGGACATAAATTTATAAAATAAATCGTGTAATCTCATAGTCTTTACTCCACTCGAACCATTCTTTTTAGAAACTCTTTATTCTCGTCTTTTGATTTTGCATCATATCCTAAATGTTCACAAACTAATTTTATTTTTTGCGCAAAAGTATCACATTGAAGACTATCTATGCAAATCTCTTTTTGCTTATTTCGTCTGCATTCTTGCCACAAAGAGTCTGTATCTAAAGGATGCTCCGGTCTAAATGCTCTTTCTCCTTCAGGTGCACTTTCATCAAACAAATTAAATATTTTATGGTCAGATTCTGTTATCCAACATGCTCCCACTTCTGTTACCGCGCCCCATGATTTTCCCATTTTGGCACTGGTAACAAAAAATATGTATGGTTTTTGATCAGATACACTATTTACAAAAAAATCTCTTAAATAGTCATATATTCCGCTCTTTCCACTGGCTACTTCCGGAATTCTTGCTTCTTCATCATCACAACTTGTATATAAAATATCTTTTATCGGGACATTATTATACTTAAGCATTTCATACAAAACATCCGCCATATCTTTGTCAGCACGAGTATGACTAATCAATATTTTCTTTTTATTACTGTCCACTTTAGGTTTTATACCGATTTCAGCACTATGTGCCTTTATTTCTTTTGCAATTATCTCTTCAACATCATCTGCTGCTAATGTATCACCCTTTTCCAGTTTTTTCATAACTGCTTTAGCAGCACTTTTTGATGTTTTTTCATTCATCGAATCAACAGCTTTCTTAAATTCTTTTTCAACTGCTTTGCCTCTCTCCAACTCCTTTTCTTTTTTCTGTGATTTTTTTAAGTCGGAAAATACACCTCTCATTCGCAACGTTAAAGGTAAAAGTTCATTTCGAACATATTCCAAAACTACTTGATATCTTAAATCATCTGATTTATATCCTTGTCGATTGCTCAAAGCCATATCCGGAAGTTCGGTCAATTCAAACAAATCAACATGAAGCTGTCCGACAACGTAAACTTCCGTCATCTTATTCCTTCCTACCAGTGGTAAGATATTAAATTCCCCCATCTTCCCATTAGCATATAATGAGACATAATTGTCAGGGAAATCACTGATTTCCGCTTTTCTGTTCCGTGTAGTTTTATATGCACCAATCCATCCCTCTACTTTTAAATTATATGTCTTTTTTTCCCCATATCTGTTAACCATGTCAATTGGAATTATTTTTCCAGGCTCAGTATGACACAAGTCATTCATTCGTTCCGGTTTGATAGGATGAAATGCAGATACCATATTCGCATAATCTTTTCCAAGAGTAATAAGATTACTTAACTGCGAAGCTATGTCTTTCTCCACCGAATCTATAATTTCAACGGTTCCATCCTTTATGACATGAATACGAAAATCATTTCCTATGACAGGAAAAATCTTAATTAAATTACGTCGAATAGCCTTCGAAGTAGCATGCAATTTGTATTGCGGATTTGTCATTACTATTGAAGTTCCCTGTGTTGATATTTTTTCGAATACTATATCCTCGTCAGCAATTGATTTTAATTTTTTATCCTCATTAACATGTCTTGAAAGAACAAAACCTGATTTTTCTCCATTTGTCACTGTTTTTACATAAACTTCATCCGAAACAGATAGAGCGGCAAGTTTTCCCACTCCTTTTCGCCCCATCTTGTGTCTCTTCAGTGGAGTCACCGCTTCCTCATCAGATAATCTTGACGGTCTGGCAATTTCCAAATATTTATTGATATCCCCTTTTCTATACGACATTCCATTACCATCATCTTCAACGATTATTTCATTATCCTTCTCGATGATATAAACATTCTTTGCATCAGCATCATATGCATTAGCAATCAATTCCGCTAAAACATAATATATATTTGTATATAAACTTGGCCCCAATAGTTCCAAAATCCCGGGATCAATTTCAATTTTGTATTCTTTTTCCGTCATTTCTTTTGTTTCTCCTATTATAAATGTAATAAAGTATATTCCGCATTTCTACCCTTTCCGGAGCACCGAATCATATTATTTCTCTGCATTTTGCGCAATAATGCAGAGGCTTTTTGATCCGGAATATCAAATAAAGCCTTCACTTTCTGTTTCGATATACTTCCGTAATTTTCTAAATAATTGAGAACAATTCTTTCTTTATTCTCATTAAAAATTTTTAGACAATCCAAGATATAATATGCCATAGTCTCAATAACCGGAATTGAGACCGAATTTCCCAATTGTTTATATTTTTGTGTTTCAGTCATATCGTTCGGAAACTGAAAGTGATCCACACCATTATTATCAACAAATCCATAGCCAATAAAGCCCTGTAATCTTCCCCATTCTGTAGGAGTCATCACTCTTACATTCTGCTTATTTAGACCTCCTTTTTTTCTCGTAACTGCTTTATCTTTCGGATTATACTTCGGCATTGTTTGAACAATTAAATTACGTTCTTTTCCGGATCCACCTGTTGCGAGAATTGTATTTGCAATTTGCTGTTTTCTATTTGGATCATTGACTATGCAATATCCATAACCATTACCATTTTGTCTTTGTCTATTACGATGCTTGATTAATGTATTAAGATACGACGCAGACATATAGTAATGTATATCTACATTTGTTTCCAACAATTGATTAAGGCTACGGTTTAGCAAAGAATTTTTCTTAAGTGATGCATATAATTCTGTAGGAAGATTATCATCGATATTATCAAATAACCCCTCATATAACCTCCTATCAAACGCTATAAAAAAGGCTCGAGGTCTATTTTGCGGAAGCCCGAAATCTTTTGTATTGCGAACCAATTTACTATGTTCAATCACAAACTGGCCGTTTTCATTATACGAGATTCCTACAACTTTATAATTGAGCTTTTTCTCAAGTGAATCAATTATTACATGAATTGTTCTTCCTCCATCATGTGAAACTATATTTTGCACATTTTCAAGAAATATCACCTTGGGTCGAGTTTTGTTTATAATCTGTTTTATGTGAAAAAATATAGTTCCTTTTGTGGGGTCATCAAATCCCTCTTTATTTCCTTGACTGCTAAACGGTTGACACGGAAAACCCGCCAGCAAAACATCGCATCCCACTCGTTCCGCTTTGTTTTTAAACTCTATGCTTGTTAAATCATTTAGCGGATCCTCTCCGTTAAAATTTAATTTATATGTTTCGGCGGCAAATTCATCTATTTCCGCAGATAATACATTCACAAATTCTCCCGTCTTACAAAAGCCTTGCCTTATTCCTCCAATTCCGGCGCACAAATCTATTGTTTTATACATAAACAGTTTCTATCTCCATCCGTTAGTATGTTTTTCCAGAGTCTTCCCAAGTATTACAGTATAAGTAGTATTGATAGTTCTGCCTTAGAAGCATTTTTGCTTAAATAATATTTAGTAAAACTACTAATTCTTGTTTACTCCTCTAATACTATCTGTATAGCATCAGCACATTCTTTACAATGTTTCTTTATATCCCGTCCCCAAAAACGAAGGACTTTCCATCCATCATCTTCGAGTGCTTTGTTTACTTCTTTGTCTCTCTCAATATTTCTTTCAATTTTAGGTATCCAAAAATCTTTATGAGATTTAAAATCTCCCTTTCTATTCTCCCAATCATATCCATGCCAAAATTCACTGTCACAAAAAACGGCTACCTTCTTCGATTTAAATACAATATCAGGTTTTCCAATTATTCCATTTACGTTCTTTCGATATCTTAATCCTCGATTCCATAGTTCTTTTCGCAACATAAGTTCTATGTCTGAATCTTTATTCTTGACTTGTTTCATATTAAAACTGATTTGTTCTTTTGTTTTTGTTGACATAGATATTCCTCAATCTGTTATTTTTTATAATTCTTTTCTCTTTTGGTATCTTTAGGAAGAAACCATCGGTTTTCAAACATAATAATTTCTTTTTCACAAAACATTATATTCTTTTGTTACTTGCGCAATAATTGACAATCCCATCATCATATCTGTTAAAATTGCTAAACTATACCCTATTATTTTATTCTTTTCAGTAAATAATTACAAGGAATATCCTCCTATCTCCCTTTATCTCTCCTATTAAATATTCTATTTCTACAAACGTTTTATTGCCTGGTATAATCTATGTAACTCAACAATATCCATGTCCAATATAGGTTCGTACATAAATGAATTTACATGAATGTGTTCTGGTGTCATTATGTTTACTTCATTCAATAATTTAATCTTTTCACCTTCAGCAATCTGTTTAAATCCATTAAAAAGCTCTCGAGTTTGATTTCCATTGTTTCTTGCAAAATCCAGAAATTGTGTATTTGTTCCCGAATAATTCTGATTGTTTTTTCGCCAAGATAATTCTCCTTCATAATTTTGAATCTCTTGAATCATATATTTTTCCGCTTTATGTCTTATTCCAATAGACAATACTATTTTGTTTTCCAATTTAGTGTCCATCGTTGTAATATCATCACATACTGAATATAATTTATCCAAGACTGGCTTAGTTCGCACAATCGATACATTGAATCGAGATACTCCTGCATAATGTTTATACAACGGCTCAATATCTCCAAAAGTAATAGTGTTAGAGTCCAGTTTTTCATGTAACAACGAAGTTAAGAGAGTAAAATCATTCGTACTATTTGAAATATTACGATCTTCACCAAATTCAATCAAATTTCTTACAAATGGCAATAATGCAAAAATATATTTTTCTTTAGGATTATCTTTCCAGTTCTTAAACGGTTTATCCTGATAATACTCCTTCTCCAATTTCAAAACATTATTCGAATACCCAGCCACAAGTCTATTATTTCTATCAATGTTTAATCTACTTGCCACTGTACGGTAAAAATCAAAGTTATGTGTCAAAAGTAACATATAAATATTGTGATCTTGCGCTATTTCATATAAATATTCTATTATTGCATATTTGTTTTTATAATCAAATGAATCTGCTATATCATCAACAACAAGTAGTGTTTCCTCTCCAGTGTTCTTTATTTGTTCAATATCAAAAATAATATTCAACAAATAAAGAGCTCTTCTTTCCCCTTGACTAAGTGTGTCTAATTTTTCAAGTAGACTTCTATCAATTGTTTTTAAAGTTTCTCCCTTTTTAAATGAAAACTCAACTTGTGGTACACTCTCGCCTATAATTGCACCTTTCAAATTAACAACATTCATCGAAAAAGGAACTGTGAATCGCTGTTCAAATATATCTAGAGCTTTTTTCCATGGTGTATCATCAATCTCAAGAGCATCTATTGCTTCAGAAAACTCATTATATTTGTCACTTAATTCTCTAAGCAACGCACTATTCTTCTTAATATAAGATCCCCACAGACACTTTCTTAATGTAGGCAGCTTATCTAAAGAAAGATATTCTATAATCTCTGGATTAGCTTCTATAATATCTTTCAACACTATCCCCTTAGAATCGTTAAGCAAATTTTCTATTTCTTTATAGGCTGGAGTTTGTTGAATCTTCGCTTCAATAGTCTTTATTTGTTCTTCTAATACTTCTGGTGAAGTAATTGCATCTCGTCCTGAAAGTATTATTTTATTCTCTTTGACGAAAAATGCATCCTTTATCAAAGCTTTTTTCAAGTCTTTAAGTTTCGGCAAGGTAAGATTTCCTTTTTCCAAAAAATCAAATGATGAATATATTTCATCAGATGACTTAATGAAGTTACGAATTCCTTCCTGAAAGTTAGGATCTTTAATTTTTTTAATCACTGTATCATCAAAAATTACCGAATAAAGAATTCTACTGCAGTCTATTTCCGGACTATATGACGCAAAAAATGCCAAATTAGAAAGTATATCTTTTTCATTAAAATTAAAATCTTTTACAATAGTCGTTTCCAGTTCATATACCGTTTTCCCAAGCGATGTTTTTTTAATCTTAAGTCCAGAGTCTTTTTCCAACTCTTTTAGCAATTTTGTACGTACATTAAAAACATCCCTTAATTGATTTTGAATGTCACCTCTTATCAACAATGATGAAATATTTGATTCGTAAGAGTTTTCGTAAGATTTTACAACAAATATCTGTTTTTTATCTATGTTTTGACCATCAATCTTTATTATCGCCGAACCTTGATCCCCAAATATAGCATCTGAAATATCCTCTTCTTTTCCCTTCTGAATTAATTGAAATGTTTTTGCAAATGATGTTTTCATAAGACCATTTCTTGCATATATAGAAAATACATTTCCCTTTTCAAAGTTAAATTCATGAATCAATGAATCAATTCCAAAACAATTAGTTAATTCAATATTAAGACTATTCATCCTCTACATCTCCTATTTTTAAAATTATTCTTCACAGTTGCAATTTTCTATTTTTCCTTATAGTACCTCTCCAAATCTTCCCTCATCTGCCTCTTCACTCTCTCCCAATCCCCCTCACTCATCTTCGCCAACAGTGCATGATTCAGTGAGATCACTCCCAAATCCTTCGAGTAGTACATAAATCTCTTTCTCTCGAACTTTTCAAAGGGATTGCTCAGCATGCTGCTCTTGATCATTTTCCGGTCTTTCAGAGTCTCGACATTATAAGGGCAGCTGGGGCGATCCACCGGCAGTCCTTTATCGATTCTGTCCTGATAAAAGGCTATGTAATCTGTCAGCACATCCTCAATCTTCGCATCGCCTATCGTGTCCATATGATCGATAAAGGACAGCAGGAACGGCATTTTATAGGACAGTGAATAATCTCTTTCCTCCAGGAATGCAAAAAAGTCATCCCGAACGGTGTCATCGTTATGTTCCTGAATGTTCAGTTCTTTTCTGTATTTCTCTACATCCTCCGGGCTGAACAGGCTGATCTTCTTGCTGCCGAAGGGGAATTCCACCGTTGGTGTAATCTTCCCCTTACGGATCCAGCTGGAGATCGTTCCGGTATTGACGAAGTACTCTCTCGCCAGCTGTTCCTGACTATAGTAATCCCCATACTTTTCTTCAAAGGTATGGATGTCCACTTCCACGATCCGTTCCACGCGCTCTATGATGCCATCGATCTCGATCATCTGTCCCGGCAGGTAATCCTGTCTGGTGATATCGCCGAACGGAACATACAATGAGTTTCCGAAGATAGCATGCATACTGCAGGGGCTTACCATGGCTCCGTATTCATCTACCACATCAATGACGAACACATTTTTCTTGATGGATGTCCGGCGCAAGCCTCTGCCGATCTGTTGAAGATACAGCACCTTCGACAGCGTCGGACGCGCCATAACGAGGATTCCGAGTTCCGGATAGTCCCAGCCTTCCGAGATCATATCGCAGGCGCAGAGGAAACGTATCTTATGCTCCTTGAACTCCTGCATAACCTTCTCCGGGTGTTTTGTATCTCCACTGTAATCCTGCGCTGAGATACCGGCTGCGTTCAGCAGGCGTGCCATCTCTTTGGTATGCGCCTTGTTGATACAGAAGATAATTCCCTGACGTTTTCCGGCATCTCCCTCTGTGAAATAGTCCTTCAGCACATTTACGATCAATTCATTTCGGGAAGTGACACGCACACTCTTCTCCAGATCCGCATTCACATAATCTTTTCCGTTAAAACGGACATGGCTCAGATCAATATTCGTCTCGATCCGGTAGACATTCGCCCTCGCCACAACTCCCTTCTCCATTGCATCCTTCAGAGAAAGCTCTGTTGTATAATTTCCGAAGATTTCTTCCAGTCTCTTTTTATCCGGGCGCTGATCCGTCGCTGTCAATCCTACGAGGAATTCCGGCGCATAGTATTGGATCACCCGCTTTAACATCGGAGCCACCGCGTGGTGCGCCTCATCCACTACAATATAGGAATAATAATCCCTTGTTTTTTCATGGTAATGTCTTACCGCATAGCTATAAGTCTTAATATCAATCCGGTCCTGCAACGGCTGCAGGTCGTTTTCGATTCTCTCTTTCCAGTCCGCAATGATATTCGTATTCGGTGCCAGGATCAAAGCCCGGAACTGCTCTTTTCCAGCTGCAAATTTCTGAATATCTTCTTCCACGATCCGGGATTTTCCCGCTGCAGTAGGTAGTACAATGAGGAATGCACGAATCCCTTTTTCCCGCCGTTCCTCTATCTGCGCAAGGCTGATCTCCTGGTGCTCATACAGTTCCGTTTTACGTTCCAGCAGCAATCCCGCTTCCCGGAATCCGCCGGTGTCTTTTCCAAGGTAAGACCGGATATCATCCTCGATACGATCCTTGAATCGGCAATCTTCCGTGGAAAAACGGTATAGCTTTAATCCCCACAATGCGCAGGTATTCTGCTTGCGCAATTGTTTCCGATAGCCCTCTATTCCGATCAGCTGCGGATGGTGGTAATGAATTCCGTTTTCCTCGATGGCTACTCTGCTGTCTACGGTATCTACGAGATAATCGAGGAAATAATTGTTGCCGTCCTCATCGGATATCCGGAATTCTTTTTGCAGGTATTTCAATGCCCGCATACCGTAGACATCCGTGAAATTCTGTTCAAACAGTAGCTCCAGCGGTGAAGAATCCGCATGCTCTCCTCTTTCTGAGATTTTTTTGGTAGAGTACAACACTTCCTGTCGATTTTTCTGCAGGCATTTTTCTATCGTTTCCGGATCGAATCCCAAGAATCGGAACACTCTCCGGTATATTTTCATATAGTGGTTTTGTTTATCTGTGATCAGTGTATAAGGAAAAATCTGCTCGCCATCCCGGCAGGAGCAGATTTCATCATCGATAATGACCATGTCCACTCCATCATCATAAAAGCGACTCACACCACCATTCGGATAAGTCACTGTCTCCCGGAGGACATAGTTCGGATATGCAATTAAGAATTGATCTTTTTCAGGAATAGATTCAACCATCTTTCTTCCCTGTCCGGTCGTACATCTTCTGTCAGAAAGTTCCGCAGCTGCTGTAAACTTGTATGTTTTTTCAGCAGCTGCTCCAGTTTCTCTTCTGTAAAATCCAGAAAATATCTGCCGTTCCTTTCCCCTTCAAATACACCATGCTTAAATGACATGTACAAAATGCCTTGCGGCTTCAGTGCCTTCTCGATGCGATATAACACTTCATCCAGTTCCCCATAGGATAAATGTAGCAACGATGAGCACGCCCAGATACCGTCATACACTTCCGATGCATCCAGCTCTTGGAACAGCTGGCATTTCACCGGAATCCCCGTGTACTCTGATGCCAACGCGCACAGTTCCGCGGAGCCGTCTATCGCGTCTACCCGATATCCATGCTCCAGGAAATATTTCGTATCCCTTCCGGAGCCGCAGCCCAGGTCCAGGATCTTCGCCCCTGCAGGAAGCCCTTCTATAAATTCATCCTGCATTACATGAAAATCTACATTACGCGTGTTCTCCACAAAATCGGCGGCATTTTGATCATAATATTGAATTGTCTGATTCTTTTTACTTTTTTCGCTCATTTAAAAGTATCATAGCATATTTTCAGGAATACTGCAATCTATGTAAAATTGCTCCCTCTATTATATGCATGACAATATGCGACAGAATCTTACAAACTTTTTACCGAGGCAACTTTATGTTACCGCCTAAGTTGCCAAAGTTGTCACCGGCCCACAATTCACTACTCCAAGCACCATTTGTTTATAAAATTACTACTTTAAAAATAATAAAATTTGTCGTAGCTTATAATTTTACTTTCTGGTTTTTACTTGACATAAACCTGTTTGCGCTGCAAAAATTGTTGCATCATTGCTTACATCTGTCTTTTTAAAATTATTAATTATTTTCTCCTGAGATTCCGGACTCCAATATATTTTTAGCATATTTTTAGTCCGTGTGATGGCTGTATAAAATATATTGAGCGATATCATTTCATCAACCTCTTCTGTTATTACAATTTTTACAGATTCATATTCAAGACCTTGGGCTTTATGAATAGAAACAGCATAAGATACCTGAAACGGAACAATTCCTTCCTCATCTTGAATATCCTCATCTGTATTCACATTGTTATGTACAAAAAATCTAATCACGGATTTTCCAGGATGTAGTGTTTTTACAAGTTCTAAGCCTACGTCTTCTGCATCCCATTCTGTTATCGCCTTATCAATTTCTATAGAGAAATACACACCTGTTTCGGTCGGTTCAATTTGAACAATTGTGCCCTTTAAATTGTTATATAGCACCGGTGCAAATCTATTCGATTCATTAAACAAAACAGGATCCCCCACTTTATAGGTCCATACTCCTTTTTTGTACGGACTATTAGCATTATTGTTCTGTAAAAATCTGTTAATATTATTAATACCGTACAGTCCATCATAATTCAGGCATAAAATAATTTCATCTGACGACTTCTTTTCAAATATTGTATCGTCTAATGATGCCGAATATCTATAATGCACAATATGTTCTGTTATATCCGATTCAAGATTTCGTACTTTTTTCCAAAAGGATAACAATTCACCCTTCTTCGTCCTATATGGTGTTTCCAGTTCACACCATGCAACTCTTTTTATAAAATGTCTTGTCATTTCAAACCAGTTTCCAAAATCAATAGCTTCTATCTGATGGGTATCTCCCGCGAGAACAATTAGCTTGCATTTTATTTTTTCTAAGACATTTTTCATATCTGAATTACTTATCATACTACATTCATCTACTATTAAAATATCATATTCTACGCTATTCCATTTCTTTGATATAAAACTTTTTACTGTCGAAAACTCTGCGTTTTTTGTTGCTATATTCCTCCTTAAATTTTCTACTGCCGGATGAGTATTAGATAAGTAAAGTTTCTTTCTACTATCAAAATATTGTGAAACATGATTTATTAAATATGTCTTTCCTGTTCCTGCTGCACCATATATAAGTGCTACATGTGATTCTGTAAACATCTTCTTTAAAATTTCCCGCTTTTCATCACTATCCACCTTATTATCTTCCATCATCCACGCAGCTATGGCCTCTTCATATCCTGTCATTCCCTTTTGCGACATTTCAAGTAATTTTCGTATTATAAATTCCGTATTTTTAACATCCTCTTCTATATAAAGTTTATTCTTGCCAAATTTATGAATTCTTCTTTCTGGATGTCCCGTATAAACCCGACCATTATAACATCTTATCAGAGAATCGACATCACCATACACTTCTACTTCAGATATATCAGTATATATTTTTCCGTTAATTTTAGCATTGGTTTGTATATACCTTCCAAGCAATTCATGCTCTCGCCCATTGACGCTTATACAGCCATATAGTTCTGACGTTTCTGGCACATGCTTTATAAGATTTGATGCAAACGGCATATCATCAAAAGGAATACATCCATATTTCAGATACAATCCCGCTAAACATTTATTCGCCTCACGATAATATTGAAGTTTCAGCACTCGATTATTTAATGTTGCTAAAAGATAGGCCAAAGTATTACTTGCTGGTCCTTTTCCCAGTAGTATTTGTCTACATATATCCAGTATGCCTATAAACTTAACTACTTTTGCCCTTCCAATCATCATACTTCTTATATTTTGATATGTCTGTTCCGGCATTAATGCGATATCTGTAAGACTTGCACCTGATCTTGTCAAATAATTCATCATACCAATATACTCTGCGCTGCCAGTATCCATTTTTATAGTTGTCCCAAAAAACTTAGCAAAATTGCTCAGTTCGCATGGTCTGATTGATACCCTGAAATCTCCTAAAACATTTACAGGCATTTTTTTATTCTTAATTTCAATTTCATCCATGAAAATTGAAGCATTAATTGCATAATGATATGGAATCATATTTTTTGAAAAGGCAATAAACCTATCCATTTTACTTATGTTATCAGCGACAGGTGTTAATGTGTTTTCATAATAAACTTTACCGTCTACGATAAAGCTTTTAATTTTTTTTACGTAATATCTTTCGCCCTTATTATATTGTACAAGCGGTCTGTTTTGTTTTAAAACATCTGCTATTTTTTCATAGTATTCCTGAATTGTTTTATCTGTATTCACAGGAAATTTATCAATATTTTGGAGAATTTCTAAACCATATTCGTCTTTCACAAAGTTCTTGAGTTCAACCAAATATTTATAGTATTTTAGTATAAGTCTTTCCGCCCCCTCGTGGCTTGAACCATAATGTGATCGTGATTCCTGTAAAAACTCATGGAATTTTCTTAAAAAAAGGTATTTATTATCCGTCTTTATAAAACTTAATGATGTTTTAATATCTCCATAGCCTACAGTCAAATCATGCTCTGTACCATAAGCCTTCATAGCTACATGCTCCACTAAATTTCTTGCCTGTGATAAAATATTTTGAGAAACCAAGCCTCTTGATGTAAAATCAATAAGTTCAATATTTTCGCATATTGTCTTATTCAACTCTTGTATCCGTATATCAATTTCCTGCATATTTTCTCCTCCCACTCAAAGTTATTACATATCATATATTTATAAGTCTCTATATTATGTATGTGACAATATCCAGCAAAATCTTACAAACTTTTTACAAAAGTGGTCATCAAGTTAAGCGCATTATTTCGACTTAATATTCCATTCTACTTTAGCTCTTTCGAATGTTTTATTTTGTGTTTTTCGGCTATTTCATTTTATGTTTTTCGGCTATTTTGTTTTGTCTTTTTCGAGTATTGTGTTTTCTACCAGTACTCCTCTCCCCAGTACCTCGCCAGCACGCTCTCCATATTCGCTCTGCCCACGGGGTTCGCGGTATGGATCTCCACGGGGTAAAAGGTCTCCCGCTCCACCAGCCAGTCCAGCAGTTTGATGGCATCGCCGCCTTGATTTGCAAAATCTCCCAGATCATGGTCGAGATCCAGCACCTCAATCTCGATGCCGTTTTTCTCCGCCTCCCGGATCAGCGTCTTGGCTTCATTCACGGATCTGGCGCTCTCATATCCCCAGGGTGCCGGGCGGAAATCATCTAACCATATTTTCATGCTTCACGCTCCTTTTCATTAATCCAGGCTTTTCAGATATGCTTTGATCATTCTTCCAGTGTAGATATCAATAGTTCGGTATCCGGATAATATAATTTATATTTGCTCTCATCAATGTTTCCCTTCAACGGTAATTCCGGGAAAATCAGGCAATTGCATTCCGTAATAACTCTGGTGTCGACCAGCCATTCAATGCCGTTTTTCACATTTCATGAGCCATCTTTTTGCATTTTTTCACATTTCATGAGCCATCTTTTTGTGTTTTATCACATTTTATGATCTTTTACCTTCATCTCGCCGGGTGCATTCTCTTTCCCGTTAAAATACGATGCCTGCTTCTAGTTTAACGCTTACTTTCTATCCATGTCTTCCAGCAGATCTGTTAATATATTCTCCTGATACCCCGCCTTTTTCTTCTTCCTTACCTCTCCTGCTGTCTCACGAAGAATCGGATTCTCAACAGCCTCCAGCTTTTTCATGGATATGTTTCCAATCTCTTCCTCCGAAAGGCTTTTCGTATAATCCTCCTTCGACATTCTCCACACATGGATCCGGTCACCGTATTTTCTCCAGAGTCTGTCGGCGATCCGGATTCCATCCGGATCGATGTCTCCGCTATAGTAGATTTCTGCCCCACTATTCAGTAGAAAGGGAATCAGCTTCACTGCGGCGCTCCGCAGCTGTCCCGAAGTGCATAGCAATGTCACATTCTTTTGTTCCAGGTGCTTCAGCAGGTAGCTGAACACCATCTCATTTTCCACAATGTAAACCTTGTCTCCTGTCGGTTGTACCGCTGTCAGCTCCTGCAGATTTTCCATGGTAACCGCACAGGGCTCCTGCCGCCTGCAAAAGGCATCGTACGCCGGGTGCCAGTCACTGTCAATCTGTAATCGCAATCCATAGATATGCACGATAGAGGAAATATTATCCGGCACAATACCGTTGGATAGTAGTAATTCTCTCCACCGATGGGCATTTTCCGGATAATCTGTCCTCGTAGCATAACACATTCCATGGACTAATAATTGCCCGGCAGTCGTTCCCTGATCAAAATAGTGGGGATTGCCGGATATCTCCGCGGAAAACACTGCCAGAGGATATTCCTCTTCCGTCTCTCGAATATCTTCCAGCAGAATGAGTGCTCTTCCTACGGTTTTCAACAGTTTTTCCGTCCGTTCTCTGTCTCTTCCGTATTCTCTGATCACTGTCTGATAGCCAAACTTCTTTTTGGAATACATTTCCCGCAGCCAGAAGACAACAACTGAATCCGGGCTGGCACACTCTGTCAGACAACCTTCCACTGTTTCAAAAAATTCCGCCCTGCTGCGCTCTTCCTCCATCCGCATCTTCTGCGTGGTTATCATTTTTCTGGCAAAATATGCTTCCAGAACCTCTTCGAAATTTACAGGAGCAAATTTTGTGCATTGCAGTCCTTTTTCAAATTCTGCAAAGGGAAAACGTATGGCATCTTCATAAAATGTCTTTCCGAGTATCCCGCCGATGGCTCTCCGTTCTTCTTCGGAAGTATGCTTCAGTGTAATGATTCCCTTTGCTCTCCCATAAGAATTCCATTTCTTTTCAAATTCTAAAAAGCACCTCCGGTATGCCGGATTTCCCTTAAAATATGCCGCACATGCTTCATTATTGTTCATCCAGAGTCCTCTCATGTCCGTTCCATGTATACCGGATCACCGATACCACCTGGGAGTTCTCCGGGCGGTGCAGTTCCGCGATCCGAAGACCTTTGACCGTCTCAAAGCATCCCCACAGAGCCTGGGAATTCATGATATAATCAAAATCCAGTTTATGGACCAGTTCAAACATACTTTTGATATTCTTGTCATCGACACCGGCAAATGACTCATCCAGCGCAATGATCCTGGGGTGATCTTTATTATCCGCCTTTTTATACTGTGCGTTTACTGCTCCGAACAGCGGCACATACATTGCCATTGCTTTTTCACCTCCACTGAACCGGTTAAACGCAGCATTGGTCAGTGGCTTCTTCGTCTCATCCCCGCGCCGGTAAAACATCTGGAATTCAAACCATTTCCGGTAATCCAGAGCATCTCTTACCAGCTCCATGTAATTAATGATCGTGCCCGTCTCTTCCAGCTTTGCCTTTTCTGCACGGATCTTGCTGCGGAAATGACCTGCTACTTTTTCAATATCATCCAGGGTAAGCAGCTCTCTGTCGCGTAGAAGGATCTGCTCCAGATCCGCTGTATCCAGTTCTTTGTCATTGTCGGCTTTGCAGGGTTTCCATTCCAGGGAAAAGCGAAGGCCCATAGATGTATCGATCTCCTGCATGAGCTTCGACATGTCTTTTGCCCATTTTCTGCTCTCTGCTATGCGGTCCGTAAGCTGCTGGCTGATCGTCTGGGACAGGATATCTTCGAAAAGCTCCCGGTCCTTTTTCTGTATCAGCAGTTCTGTCTCTTCGATAGCGGTCTTCAGGATATTGTAAAATTCCTCCAGATATACTTTCTTGCCATTCCAGACAGAGATAATACGATATCGCTTACGTATAGCTCCCACAATTTCTGTATCACCAAAGCACTCTTCTATGGACGTTCCATAGCTTGCAAGGCTTCCATTATGTTTATGATATTTATCATGCAAGGACTGAAGCATATCAACAGACTCTCTGTTCTTCTCACTGTCACTTACTAATTTCACTGCCTCTTCGGCACATTCACAGATTGTGCGGCCTTCCCGGTTCAAAATCAGTCTCAGATCCAGTTCCTCTTCAAAATAGCTTCTGAGTGCCGTTTCCTCCATAATCAATCCCTGCAGTTTTGCTTTTTGTTCCGGAAGGTCTTTCAGCAAGCCCTGCAACATTCCTTCACGTTTCGCCATCTCTATTTCCAAATCATTTATTTTTTTACTGATCTGTTCCAGTTCATCCTTCACCTGTTTCAGCCGGTTTGCCTTTTCCAGCAGTTCCGGACTCCTCAGATACTCTTCCAGCTGGCGGATCCGGATCTCGCAGGCCTTTGCACGGGTACTGTAAGCTCTTTTTTCTGTAAAGGCTTCCTCCAGATCATCGTTGTATTGGTCTATCCGTCCTTTTTTATCCAGACAACTGATCTGCTCCGTCTGCATATGGAGTAGTTCACGTCTTATACTCTGCCATATCCTTCCGTATTCTTCCACTGCGCCGCAGACTTCCTCATAAGCCTCTGTCGTTCTTTCATAGGGCAGCATTTTACAAAGCTTCAATACTTCCTGATATTGCCGGTTCTTCTGTTCGGAAAGCCTATGCTCCTGAGCCTGCTGTTTCAGATATTCATTCTCCAACGTCTCCAGAATACGTTCCAGTTCTCTTTTCTCCGACAATGCGATCTGAATCTCCGAAAAATCAGGGATCTCCTGATATTCCGTCTGTAATCTGTCCATTCGTTCCTGTAATTGCGTAATTTCAGCATTCCATTCTGCTATGGTTTTGCTGATGCTTTCTATCTGTTCCTGCAGTTCCCGGATTTTTTGTTCTTTTCTCCGTTTTCTTGCGAGATATCCTACATATTCTGCTGCCTGCTTGTGAGCTTTACCGGCTAAGATTCCCTGCCGGAAGCTGCCGTCTGCGCCAAAACAGATTCCCTGTGTCTTTCCTTCTTCTTCATAAATGTTACTGAGGATTTCCAATACCGGAGTCCTCAGTTCCTGCGGCAGATCATCACTTACTGTCAATCCACAAAAGCGGCTGTTGCCCTGTCCGTCTGTCTGCAGAACCGCATCCAGAAATTCCGGATGCTCCGCTTTTATTTTCGCAAAATCTTCCCTCGTCACCACCAGGGCATCCAGCATTCCGGACATCTGTAATTGTGCCTCCAGCCTTGCACAGGCAGTCTCATCCAGCTCCTTTGCGAACTCTACCGTTCTGTAAAACGGAATGGCAGTAATCCCAGACTGCGCCAGGGATGCTCTGGATGCTTCGACTGCCTCATCCCGTTCCGGCTCCAGTTCCTGCTGCTCCTGCACTTTCTTCAGCTGTTCCCGGACTTCTTTCAGGATTTCCTCCTGCATCTCCCTCTGATACTGCTTCTCATTCTTTTCGTCTGTAAGCTGCTGACGTTGTCTTTCATAATCTGCACGGAAGCCCCTCTGTATCTCCACGCCATCCGCTACGGTCTCGTATTGTCTTGCTTTCTGTTCCGCCTGTAGGAGAACCTCACGTTCCGGATGCCATTCCGCGGCTGTTTCTGCTCTATGAAAGACTTCCGTGATCCATGCATCGATTCTGTCCGACACCTGTTCTTCTGCCATTTCCAGCCGTTGTTCTTCCTCCGCTTTTTCCTTCTTCGTCTCTTCCAGAAGACTGGCGGCTTCCTCGTACTGTCCTAAGATCAGCTCATATTGTCCGAGAGCTGTTCTTCCTGCCGTCAGCTGGTTTTTCCATATTTGCAGATGCTCTGCAATCTCATCTCTTTCTTCGTATTCTTCCAGACTGATTTTCTCTTTCGCCTTCTCATGATGTTCCCATTGCAGGATTTCCTGTTGTTCCTCCAGCTCTTCCCGTTTTTCCTTCAAGGTATCCCGGCGGAGTTCCATCTGTTCCTCCAGCTTTTTCAGAGTCATCTCTTCGTCCCGGATCCGCTCCCTGCCATCCTCGATCTTTTTCTCCCAGCGGCGTTCTCCATCCGCAGCCTCCTGATACTCTGTCTTTAATTTCTCCAGTTTGCGGTCTGCATCCTCGAGTTCCGGATCCAGAAGCGCATTGCGCTCCGTTTCTTTCAGCTTTTTCTCTGCCGCAAGTCTCTCAGTATCCTGTGCTGCCCTGCTCTGCTCTTCCTGTGCCTCACGCTGCAGCTGTTCCTTCCCCTCCAGTATTCCCTGTTCTCTCTCCACTTCCTGCTTCTTGTTCAGGTAGCCCAGAGCCTTTTTTGCCAGCATATACTGGTTATAACGGGTATATTCATTGCGGATGATCTTCACATCATCGAAGGCGCGGTTGAGCATCTCCAGACTATCCTGGATCTCATCCATTTTTTCCATCGCATCTACCATAGGGCGCAGATCCTCATCCGTCAAAGTCTGCAGGGAATCATTCAGAATATCATATACCTTGGTCGGTTTAAACTCTTTGGAAAGTTTGGGAGCCCGCACCTTCACCAACAGTTTGATGAACTGCTCATACTGTTCTTCCTTACGGAAACCGAAAATATACTGGTTGACATGCTTCTTATATTCCGACGGGCTGTCTGTGAAAAAATTATCTTCGCCCAGTTCCGCCTTCATCTCACGCTTATCCCGGGGAATTTTGTTGGATCCCACTTCCTTATACAGCCACAGATCATATCCCACTCTGCGCCCGTCCAGGATCACAAAGCCCCAGAAATCCATCGGTTTTCCGCGTTTTGCCTTTTGTCCGATTCCAATGGTGCGGTACTCTCCGGAGTCTTCTTTCCAAAATTCCAGAAACAGATAACCGGTAGACTCCTCCTTGCCCTCTTCTCCCAAAAAATAGTATTCCATCCGGCGGTCACTGGAACCAAACGGATCCAGTCGGCTGGGGGTACGGTCTCCGTCCAGTACAAACGGAATAAAGCTCTGTGTCGTGATGGATTTTCCGGAGCCGTTCTGTCCGCGCAGAAGCAGTTTCCCATCCTCGAATTCAAAGTCCTCTTCGTCATATAACCAGAAATTCACAAACCCGATCCGGTTCATTTTCCAACGTTCGTTCATTCTTCTCCGTCTCCTTTGTAATCGGAAGGATACTGTCCTGCCAGCCTGCCCACCGCAGGCAATACAGTGATCCGTTCCTCCTCACTGCGTACCATCATCCAGTCCGTCATATACTTTAAAATGGTTTCCACAAGCCTGTCCTCGTCCATTTCGCAATATTCCTTGCTCCATGCATTCTTCCACTTGTTTCTACAGTTTGTGATAATCCGGGAAAATGCCTGCTTTGTCATTGCAATACATTCATCCTCTTGTAATTCCAATTGTCCCTCTGTCAATTGCCTCTGTATCTCTGCACATACGATCAGGACGCTTTCCGAGATTTGGGCATCTCTCGGGTGCACGTTTCCGTAGCAGTCATCTGTATCCAGTGTAAGAAATGCCGCATTACGATAGATATCCAGATTACCACCCAAATTTTCCCGCAAATATTTGCCGACCCATTGTCTCTGATTTTTCAAGTATAGTGCATCAGCGTCCTCTGTACTGTCCCAGTAAAGTGCCGGACAGACTGCCAGCTGCCTGTATACCCGGTTAATACGTCGTGATCCTCTGTTTTCCTCAAATTCCTCAAAATCTGTCTTTTCAAAATCCTTCCAGGATTCATATCCGGAAATGTCGGTAGTAAAGCTACTGGTAAAATATTTCGAATAGCCTGTATTTTCATACAGTACTTCCTGCCCGGCTTCCTGGCTGAAGGATTCACTTTTTCCTTCATACACTCTGAGCATCTGCAGCCGTTCCATATACTGCAATACGCGGACCAGTGATTTTCTCTGTGTAAAAGAAGTCCAGTCCACCGGCATGTAATTTTTCAGTTGTGTCTCCACATAGTCAATCAGTTCCGACAGCAAAAACTGCCTGCCCTCCTCGGCATCCTCCAGATACATCAACACCACACATAGTATGCAGTAGTCCCGAATGTCCGTAAATTCACTGATTCCCATAAATGCTTCTGCATGCGCTGGCCTCTTCTCCAGTTTTAACAGCTTCTCTGTATGTATCAGCTTCCATCCCAGTTGTTCTCTGATAAAACGTTGAAAGTTCGGAATGTCCCGTTTTACTTTATAGAAAGTCTCCTTGTCACTGTCCCGGCAGATCCAGAATTTTTCCATTAAGGTTCTGATTTCATTCATACTTATTTAAACTCCAATGTATAATCCGGCATTTTCAGATCGCCGTCTTCGCATTTCAGTACACAGCTGCCTTCCTTTTTCCTCAGTTGATACTCCTGTCCGTATTCCGTCCGTCCCATCTTCTCCGAACTCATATTAGCCTGTGCGATCCACTGCAGGAAAATGGCGCGTGTGTCTTCGGAAACCACTTCATCAATCTCCGCAAACCGAATCTTCTTCTCCCTAATATACTGGAGTACCACTTCCTTCTGCTTCTGCGCCTGTCGCAGGTAGCTTTCCCGCTGTGCCATTTTTTCTAACGATTTATCGGCAAAACCTGTTCTGTCTTTTCTCTCACGATACCCTCTCGTGTGTGGCTTCAGCAAAAACATTGCCGGCTCTTCCTGATAAACACTGTTATTAATACCATCCTCGTCTCTCGGAATATTAGTCTTATAATGCTCAATCTGCTGCACTCCGAAGACATGCGCCGACAATTTATGGGCTTCCTCCAGATCCTCACATTTCAAGAACAATTCCAGAAATTTTTTATAATCATCCTTTCGGCTGATGCCCCAGTTCTGAACCTGTACGATCAGGGCTGCATTTTGAATAATGTTGCGTATAATATCGCTGGTGATCTTCAATACTTTTTTAGCTTCGCATTCCTGTCCCCGTCCGTCCACGAACCAGTTTTTCAGGGAATACCATTTTCCGTATACATTTTCCCGTATGCTCGGCTCGGCGTTGCCATGTATTTCCAACAGTGCGTGGGGAATATCCAGTTCACTTGCCACAACCCGCTCCAGAATCGTATTCTCCATACACTCTGTATTCTTTTCCAGCAGCTGTTCCATCCGTTTGGAATGCCGCTGCAATTCCTGCACAAACTCATTCAGGTATTTGATAAATTTGTCCTTATGAACCATGAATTCCACGGATTTCATCAGTTTTTCCGTTTTCCCGGAGTAAAAGTCCCGCAGATAATCCTGATAGTTCTGGTTGAGTCGTTTAAAATCCTCCTGCAGCGTCTGCCACCATTCGTTCACCGTGCGAAGCTCTGCGTTCTCCATGTTCTCCGTCTCATCCAGACTTCTCTCCAGACGGACAAAAAAGTTGGTCGATAGATTTCCCGATTCCAGAAATAAATTTTCCAAACGTACCGTCAGACGCTCGATCTCCACAGCATATTCCGACATCGTATAGCGGTATTGCTTATTTTTATAATCCGCTATTGTGTACACTTTGCCCGGATCCTGTATCGGTGTAAGATTTTTCCACTTAACAAGTGCTTCCAGATCCTGAACCAGCTGCTCCATGGAATACGCTTCGAATGCTTCATCCTCTTTCAAGAACCTGTAAATATCTTCTTTATACAGCTGAAAATGCATCTTTTCGTATTCCCTGTAAAAGCATCTCATAATTTTCCGGTATATCGATGCATTCTGTACCGACAAGTAAGAAGTTTCGTTGATCTGTTCAAAATGTTCCATCCGTTTTTCCTCTAAATAAACGCAACCATATATAGTGGTAACGTAATGATCCTCTCTTCGCTCACGCCGATGTTACCATCCGCAAATTTATATCCATACGATATATCTCGATTATTTTTCATAAGCCATTTTAATGAATTTGCCTGAGTGTTTCCGCTCTTGACTTCAATCGGAACGAGTTTTCCGTCTTTTTGGATGATAACATCGATTTCTTTTCTCGCTGTCTCATTTTTATAAAAATAGATCTGATATCCCTTCTTATATAGAGCATCTGCTATTGCGCATTCATAGATACCACCTTTGGAATTCCCGGTCAAAGTATTTTCTACAATATGCTGCTTTAAGGAAAAGTCCTTCATCGCCATCAGCAATGACAGATCGGTTGTATATGCCCGGAAAAAATCATCTCTTGCATAATCGTCCAGATCGAATCTGACATCTGTCACCAATTTGCATAATTGCACCATATCTGCCCGAAGCAGCCATTCAACACTCGAATAATATTTTTGTGCTCTTCCTCCATGCTCAATCTCTTTATATTGAAATTTATGGTTTTCCTTATCTAACAGCTGCTTTGCAAGCGACAGATAGCACTTCTCTGCTTTGACCTTTTCTTCTGCGGTTGCATAATGGGCTATATCGTACTGATATCCTTGTAAAAGACTTCTTTGAACCTTGTCAACTTCTCTGAAATCCTTTGTATTTATATACTTCTGTACTACTTCCGGCATACCGCCTGTCGCAACATACTGTCTGTAGTAATTCATCATTTGCGAATGAATCGCCTCCGGAATTACCGTTTTAGAGTGCAGATATCCACAAAGCTTCCCTATCATATCTTCGGAAATCCCCATTCCCCAGAGAAATTCCTCGAAATCCATCCCGTACATTCTCAGATAATCAACATAGCCAACAGGATAGGACGATGCGCGTTTATAATCAATTCCCAGAAGTGACCCTGAAGTAATGACATCATATCTGTTATCGATCGCCCAGAATTTGAGTGATGTGATCGCTTCCTGACATTCCTGGATTTCATCCAGAAAAATCAAAGTTTTCCCGGGGATAATTTTCTTGTCCGGAAAACGGAAACACATAGCCATAACCATATTGTCTACCGTAAGATCTCCGGAAAAAATCTCCATTGCCGAGGGCATCTGTTTGAAATTAATTTCAACCAGCTCCTCAAAATTTTCCTCTGCAAACCGCTCGATGATGTATGTCTTCCCAGTCTGTCTGGCTCCTTGGACTACCAGGCATTTTCTGTCTTTTGTATTTAACCAGTTTTTAATGTAATCTGTCGCTTTTCTTTTCAGCATAAAGCACCTCAAATCAACATATTCTATTACGTTTAGTGTTTGCAATCAACATTTTGTAATGCAAAAATGTAATCTCCATCAACATTTTTGTATTTTTAATTATAATGCATTTTTTGAGCGTGAACAACATTTTTTCCCAAATCTTATTTTTTTATCCGCTTCCATTCCTGCAGGCTGTCGATCTCGCTCCCGCAATATTCACACACGCCTTTGGTCACATCAATATTGGCGTCGCATTTGGGGCATTTGATCACGTGGATCCCGCTGTCCAGGGTCATGACTCTGTCGTTGTGGCTGAGGGAGAAGGTATCCTTCTGATATGCGGATGTGATCCGCCCACCTCGCAGATACACCAGTCTGACCTGCAGCTCCACATCCACGCATAGTATGCCATTCTCCACATGCTCCTGCAGACCGGTATAGTCCATAATGTCGTAATCAATGACATCCGGCCGGGAATAGTAGCGTCTGCCGGCTTCGTAGTTCAGGTTATTATAGAACCGCTTTTTGTCGATGCCGGTGCCGGTCCAGAATTCCTGCTGCCGACGGTTCTGTTTTTCTTTGTAGCGTCTGACAGGCCCCAATACCGCATAAGCATCGCACAGGTAGAAAAAGTAATAGAGGATCATAGCCAGGATTGTGGCATAGATGAAAATCTTGCCCACATCATAGCCATTGAAGGTCCTGGAGGTATTTATGATCCACAGGCTGCATAGCAGGAATGATACAATGTAATCTACCACTCCCGTGACAATCCGGTAGACCGGGCTTTGCAATACCAGATCATAATGGTGCTTGCTGCCCAGCTCCTTGTCTGCGTAGTCAATGTTGGAGGCCGCATCACAGCAGGGACAGCCGTTCACAAATTCCTTTACTTTGCCGGTAAAGCCGCAGTTCTCACAGGTATGCTGTGCCTCTTCATCCATTCCGGATACATAGGTATACTCCATGCGGGAATCGAAGATTTTCTCTGTATGGAGCAATTTCCCCTGCCGGAAATACTCTTTGCGGCAGCGGATACCACTGTGCACATCATCCTGACAGGTTCCGTCTGTGGACCGGTACCTCAGGGTGCCATCGACGATGTAGGTAGTCTTGATATTGACGCCGCTTTCTGTAAGCCTGCGCATTTGAAGTGTTTCGGATATGAATGCCATTGCTTTCGTGTCCTATCTGTTATTGTTGTTATTATTGTTGTTATTGTTATTATTGTTGTTGGAAGAGGAACCACCGCTGCTGCCGGAGCCTGAGGATGGTGTGTAATGAGGGAACACTTTGAATTCTGTCCGTGACAGCAGGATTCCGTCAATGCTGCTGTCGGTGCAGTTCGCCATGATCACCTTCTGGGTTTTTGCGGTATTCTGCCCAATGATGAGGGACAGATTCTGTCTGCCTCCCTTGATGAAAGCCTCCGGCTCCTGCTCCAGGAAATGATAGATCTCCCAAAGCTCCTCCTCTGTCACCTCATAATATTTCGTCAGTTCCACGCAACGCTTCATGCGGATCAGTTCTTCATAGGTCTGCGGTTCAAAATTCATGGAAAGCCTCCTTGTCATTCTTTTGCTCCAGTGTCAGATAATAAAATTCAATGTTCTGAAAGGGGAGATTGATGGCCTGTATATGGTAATAGGCATTATTTTCCTGCTTCCGGTAATGGCAGTCTCTCAGCTCCGTAGTGGTGCACAACAGATTGTTCGGTCTGCCCGTGGCATATTCCTTTGCATATTCGCGCAGGAGCCCGGAAATATCATATACATACCATTCTTCTTCGTTGTCCCCGGAATGGTCCAGCACCCCTTTATAAATCTGATGCGTGGCAATGTGCCGCTGTTTTGTTCTCCCCTCATCCCCGTAAGTCACGAGATTTCCGGACAACAGCATCAGGTATAATGCGTTGTTCTCCGGATAATCGCATTCTTCCTGCAGCATATGCTTTTTCATACGCAGCTTTACCGTACTGATGGGTGTCAGATATAGGATCTGTCTGGACTTCCTAAGGATCTGGGAGATCAGCGGATATCTGTCTCCATCCACGTCCAGTTCAAACACACCGCTGTCATAGATATATTTCAGCTTTGCATCTTGTGCAATGATCTGTTCCAGTGCAGGATATTCTGCGGATACTTTTGCAGGCAGATACTTTTCCGGCTCCTCCAGGCGCATCTTCGTCACATATTCATATGCCGTCTCGTCAGCAGAAGCATCCGGGGCATAGCCGCGGTCCCGGTACATCTGCTGTTGCAGCAGGCAGGTGTAGCTTTTGCCGGATCCATATACGTTTTTCACAAAAGGGCAGCCCGTTTTGCACAGATACAGGTAAGCGCACCTCGCACATTCCTCGGGAAACGGTTGTCTGTTATGGTTTTGGAAGATCTTCCGTGCAGCGGTTTTCAAAATGGTGTCCACCGTGTCACGGTAGATATTGCCATAGTAAAAATCTTCGTTCTTCTGACCTCTGACACAGGAATAGATGTCTCCGTTACGCTCCAACAGGAAAAATTTCTCTCCGCAATTATCGCAGTTGGTGCAGTATTCCGGCCCGAACTCATCGAACCATGCACCGTTGACCCCGGCATCCAGATTCGTTCCGTCAAAAGCCTCATGCATCCGCCGGTAAAAGATCAGCTGTTCCTCTTCACTCATGTGATGCAGCAGGCCACAGGAATTGTAGTCAAACCCTATCATAAAATTAAAATCATTCATATCCAGGCACGTGTTCCGGTCCAGGAATCTGATATCCTCGATGATCTGATCCAGCTGTTCGAAATGCTCCCGAAAGATCGTGGCTGATACTTTTTTCTTGTCAGGGATCTCCTCCAGCAGTCGGATATTATCCAGTATCCGTTCCAGTGTGCCCTCTCCGCCTTTCGTCACCCTGTATTTTTCATGCAGGGAAAGAGGCAGATCCAGGCTGCCCGATATGGACACGTTGAACTCACGGATGGTCTCGATATGTCTGTCCAGTCCGTACAGATTCGTCTTGATGTGGGGATGCCCCACCCTGAAGCCGGCATCCGTGATGAGTTCACGCATGTCCTGATAGTATCTGCTGATATATTGGATCAGGTCGTGGAATTCCTGCTCCGGCAAAGTAGTCACTTCGCCGCCGTGCAGGGAAATATTAAAGGGCACCACATCCGCTTCACGGAATTTCGCGATGGCATATTGCAGGGTCTCCAGGCAATCTCCGCCCCGCAGGGTATCTACGGTGTGGTCCTCCAGATAACAGTACCGGCACTGCATGTTACATGCCATGGTCGGCACATATAACAAATGAATAAATTTAGTATTCATAGTAATCGATCCTTACAGGTGTCTCCTTGAAAGCACGCTCATTGACAGATACGCCCCGGGGCAGTGTGATCTCCCGCAGAGAATCACAGCACCGGAAAGCGGAAGACCCGATCTGCTGCAGCTTGCTGTCCGGGGAGATCACCACCTCTTCCAGACTGGTATTTCCATAAAACGCGTGTCCGCCGATCCTGGTCACGTTATCCGGGATCTCTATGCGCAACAGGCTGCTACATTCTTCAAAGGTGTTGCCGCGGATCTCCGTCAGTCCCGCCGGAAGATTTACCTCCTCCAGACTGCTGCAATGGTAAAAAGCTTCCCCGCCCAGATACGTCAGATGCTCCGGCAATGTTACACTTTCCAGACTTCTGCAGTTTTTAAATGCCTGTCCACGGATCTCCGTAATGCTGTCCGGCAGCGTTACTTCTGTTAAAAAGGGCATATTGGAAAAGGTGTTGCCGCGCAGGCCCACTACTTTCTCCCCCTGATAGGTATCAGGAATGGTCGCCGTCGTCATATTCGTCAGACCATAGACATAAAACCGTACATAATATCCGTCATCTGCCTGCTCATAGAAGATCCTGGGCTTACTGAACAGCAGTAGCGAGCCTGCCACAGCCACCGCCATGAGAGCCCATTTTAACTTTTTGCTGTAATCCGGCACCATGGATGCCTTCACATTCATGACAATATTCGAGATTTTCTCCTGGGATCTGGATCTGATCTCCTTTTTTAAATATTTTATCAGCTGATAACGGCTGGTCAAAAATGCATATACCACCAGGATGATAAGTCCGATCACATAGGTTTTCATCGGAAAATGAAAGAAAAACAGAGATATGTATACGAATAACAGAACCGCCAAAACGGCATTCAGTATGTTTTTTCTGCGCAGCATATCCTCCGGGATCAGATTCTGTTCTTCCGTGATCCCGGCACGCTGCATTTCACGTTTTATAAACCCTTCGACACAATCCTCCTCGGACATGGCAAACAGCGGATCAAAATCCTCTGCATGCACTATCCTGCCCGTTACCGTTTCGTCAGCTGCCGGTGCATCGATCACCGTCTCAGCTGCTGTCTGCACCTTTTCCTTCCCGGACTGTTTACTTAGTTTTTGATTCCATACACCCTTTTTCATGGCAATGGGTGTCACAATAAATGCTCCCACAAACACCGCCATGAAATCCACGATTGCGATTCCTGTGGTAATGAAGAAATCAAAAAATAATAGTATTGCGATTCTGACCCCAAATAAGGTCCAGAAGATTTTTCTGCTGTTGTCCTTAGAGATCAGCTTCGACAGCGGCAAAAGCACAAATACAGACATATGTATTGTCACAAATGCCTCCATAAATAAAGTCATTCCCATTCCCATACCGTTATTTTCCCTTCTTTTATACTGTGCATAGCACCTTTTTCGTCTCCAAAGGACTACGATACTCTTCCATTTCGCGATTCTGTCGTTTAATATTCAGAGCTTAACAGGAAGTCCGCTATGTGCATCGTCTTGATGCCCTCGTAGTTTCCTCCCGAGAACTCATCCGTTGTGAGAACATATTTGGGGTAGTTATCGTGGATTTCCAACAACCGGTCGTATTCCCGTTTTTCCGTTTTCAGAGAATGAAGCTCCTGCGTCACCTGCACATAGAGCTTTTCATTTTGCCGTACTGCGACAAAGTCGATCTCGCTGCTGCCGGATTTGCCGACATTGACGGTATACCCTCTGCGGCAAAGCTCCAAGTACACGACATTCTCTAAACTGGATGCCACACTGTCAGCGTTATAGCCGAGAACGCTGTACCGCAGGGCGGTATCGGCAAGATAGAATTTCTCCTGTGTTTTCAGGATCTCCTTGCCTTGTAAATCAAAGCGGGAGCATCGATGAAGCAGGTACGCCTTCTCCAGCTTCTCCAAATAACTGTAAACTGTTTCATTGTCCAACGCACGGTGTTCCGCTTTCAGGTAATCCGAAATGGACTTTGCCGAGAAGGTATTGCCCACATTGTTGAAGGTATACTTGACCACTCGTTCCAACTGGTCGATCTTCCGCACCTGATTGCGCTTGACAATATCCGAGAAGATCGTGGAGTTGTAAATATCACGCACGATGGTGTAGACCTCGTCCTGAGAGAACTCCTGCAAATGCGTTGCTGGGAAACCGCCCAAGCGTACATAGTCGACAAGCTCCGTCTTCGGCTCTCCCACCTCGGTATAATGGCTTTTGAACATCAAGTACTCGCCAAAGGACAAAGTGAAGATGCGGAAAGATACATATCGTCCCGTCAGATAGGTTGAGATCTCAGAGGACATCATGCGAGAGTTAGAGCCCGTCACATACAGGTCAACATCAAAGTCAGATGCCAGCGAATTGACGACCTTTTCCCAGCCCTTGATTTCCTGAACCTCATCGAGAAACAGATAGGTTTTTCCATCGGGCGAAAGACGCTCTTTAAGCTGTGCGTACATCTGCTTTGCCGTCATATCCTCATATTCCATTGAGTCATAGCGGCAACTGACAATGCGCTCCTTTGGAATGTTATGCTGCGCTTTCAATCTCTCCATAATCATTTTCAGGATCGTTGATTTTCCGCAGCGACGTACTCCCGTAAGGATTTTTACAAATGGCGTATCCACATAAGCCATGATCTTCTCTACATACAAAGGTCTGTAAATCATCGTGACCACCTCCGTTTGTAAATAGTATACCGCAATTCTTGTCTAAAGGCAATTTGTTTTGCGATTATAAACCGCAAAACTTTCATCAGCTTATTTTGTTTTGACACTTACCTTCTTTCCTATCCTGCTCAAAGTATACATTATTTCGAGCAAAATATCAGTTATATTTTGGCTTTTTGCTCGAAATTGCACTATTATGCTTGAACCATTTTGCTTGAACCACTGTCAATACCCCCTACCCTGGCTTTCAAAACTTATATCTCTTCATGATTATTCGCTTTCGCTAGTCCTAAAATGTATGAACAAAACTAAACTTCGCAAAAAATCGGCATCAAATCCATTTCTGAATTCAACACCGATTCTCTGCTTTTCCTTTTTTCTGTTGTAAGCCTTTCCACTCGGAACTGATCTTGTGACCGGATTCAGTTCTCCCCATGTTGTTCGCTGCTTAGCATAATATTCCCTCTGCGCTTTCTTACTTCTTTTATCAAGCGTTACATATTGCTTCATTTTCTCATCCTCGCTTTCGTGCCTTCTTCAATCATCTTTGCAATTTTACCGCAGGCGTCAGGATAATCTTTATGTCCCAGTAAGAGCATTTTATCTTTAAGTCGTTCTAGAGCTTCCTCAAATCTTGCGACGTCCCTCTTTAGCACCTTACAGAATACAATGCAGTACGACGAACCATCCTTGACCATCTCTCCCTTAAATTTCATAGTTATCTTATTCTGCACAAACAATTGGTCCGCCAGATAAGAGCTATGATCTACATAAGCATAAGGAACCGCAAATAACGAAAAATCACTCATTTTCCAATAATTCTTCATTCTCATCATCTCCAACATAAAGATAGCTGCAGAAGATCCGAAGACCTCCCACAGCCTGTGCTTATAACCGAACCTCCACACGCAGTTTCCTGCAGGTTTTCTACAAGGCCGCTGTTAAGAAATCTTGCATCAGATTTTAAAACCTACAATGAACATAAACCGATAACACATAACCCATAACAGACATACCCTTACCATGAACAAAAACTTCCGGGATCACCATTAATCTCATAAAGCCTTGTACGGAAAAATTCTTAGATGTCTACTTCAAACTGTACTGTTTGATTGTACTTATCAAGAGCCATCTGCATTTCCATAATGGTCTTGGATACAGCCTCATACTCCTTCTTAATCAGCTCCAGGTCATAGTTAATATACCTATATTCTGGAACCGTATTTCTGGACATATAAGAGCGCTGCTCCTCTCTGGCTTTTGGTAACTGCTTACGCATCTGATCAAGCACTGATTTTCTCTTGTTCAGCTGAGCCATCTTTATAAGAATTGTATCAATGCTCATTTCTGCATCGCCCACCTGAACCTTTTCATTAGAATTGGTTACATTAAGCGCATGCTTGATAATTGCAATTTTCTCATCAAGAGATGTAATAGTAGCTACAACCTCTGTATAATCATATTCTGGTACGACAGGTTCCTCATTGATAGCTGCAACATAGGTACTGGATGTTGCCTCTTTGTTTACCCAGAAGGCCTTATCTTCTTCCAGGCTCTTAAGCATTTTATTTGCATATGCTGATGTCATTGTCTGCATTTCCTTACGACCTCCTTTTTCTTTTGTTTTTTGTTCTGATATTAGCTTACTGCATGACAGATGCTTTGTCATTGTACCAACGGTTTAATACCATAGAAAATCCGCAGTCAGATTTTCTATGGTATTAAATAATTCCCCATAAACGAACAACATCCCCGTCAACGACGAGGATATCTTCAATACTGGTATGCAGTAATCTGCTTAAGATTACAAAATTGTCTAAGCTCGGCAATGATCTACCGGAAATCCATTTGTAGATTGCCTGCGGATTCTCAAATCCCATAGCATTCTGCACATCTTTCACAGTATAACCATTTTCCATGAGCAGTTTCTTAATTTGCTTCCCTGTCTCCTTTTGTTGGATTGACAAATACATTGGTTCCATCTCTTTGTACCTCCGTAATTTTCTTCCATCCCGAATCACAATCTCTATTGGTAGACTTATATTATATCGGATGTATTCACAAAATGCATTAAACTTTTAGTTTAACTCGGACACGCAAACATAAGTGGGCAGGGCCAGACTCGAACTGGCGTAGACCGGAGTCGGCGGATTTACAGTCCGCTGCAATTGCCACTATGCGACCTACCCATAAGTGACCCCTGCGAGACTTGAACTCGACATATGCAGCTTGAGAGGCTGCCGTCCTAACCTTTAGACTAGGGGACCATAATGCTCATATCAGGATTCGAACCTGAATCAATCGGTTCTACGCTCCGCTTCGGTCCGTTCAGGGCAATCGTCCCCCGGACGATTTGAACCGTAGCCGATCATTCTATCCATTGAACTATACGAGCATATACGGGCTAAATATATTTCAACTCAGCCCTGTTTATTCACTTTTCATGCGCTAATCTGCTTTGTTCTATTTACATCGATTACGATAATCTCATCCATCGGAACATCCAGCACTGCTGCCAGTACAACCAGATTATCGATTGTAGGCATGGCAGTTCCGTGCTGCCACTTGTAGATGGCCTGAGGAGTCGCAAATCCAAAGATATCCTGCAGGTCTCTTACAGTCAGACCTGCTGCCTCTCTCAGTCTCATGATATTCCTTCCGGTAGCTACCATATCGATGGTAGGCATAGTAAACATTTCTTCCTCCGTTTCTGCTTCTGCAGGTGGAGGAAGAATGCCCTCCACCTTAATCAGAAGCCTTAAAATTGTATATAGGTTTCATCACATCGATTACATCTACAGACTCTCGGATCACATCAATGATGTCCTCCAGACTCTTGTATGCCATCGGTGCCTCGTCCAATGTATTTTCATTAATCGAAGTGGTATAAATACCCTTCATTGTCTCTCTGTATTCGTCCATGCTAAGATTTGCTTTCGCCTTTGTTCTGGACATAAGTCGTCCTGCTCCGTGAGGCGCAGAATAATTCCACTCCGGATTTCCTTTTCCAACAGCAAGCACACTTCCATCTCTCATATTTATTGGAATCAGCACTTTCTCTCCACTATGGGCTGCTATTGCGCCCTTTCTCAAAATCATTTCATCTGTATCAATATAATTATGAATTGTATGGAAGGCTTCTCTGCCAGCCATCCCGGTTCTCTCCAGAATAATCTCAGCCATTTTCTCTCTGCTTCGTCTTGCAAAAGCCTGGCAGATTTCAACATCGTGAAGGTAGTCCTCAAGATATTTTCCTGATAAGTAGCACAGATCTTCAGGCATACTTGTCTCAGACTCATATACCTGCCAGTGAAGCTGTTTTAACGCATCCTGAATCTCACTTCTACGTCCCTGCTCCTTATAGGTTCTGATAATCTCATCACGCTTCTCAAGATAGTCCCCATATCCTCTGTCTAGGTTAATCGCCAGCTTCTGATAAAGCTCTGCAACCTGCTTACCCAGATTACGTGAGCCTGAATGAATCACAAGATATTTGGTTCCATCACCCGCTTCATCTATCTCTATAAAGTGGTTACCACCACCAAGGGTTCCAAGTGAACGCTCTAATCTCTTTGTGTCCTTCAGTTCTCTGTAGCAAGCAAGTTCTGTCAAATCAAATCTCTCCTGGCGACCTTCCCACACGTTCATTCCCGATGGAATAAAATGTGCAGCCTCATCAACCTTTACAAAATCAATATCCACCTTGCCTAAGTTCACAGTATACATACCGCATCCGATATCAACACCCACTACATTTGGAACAGCCTTATCAGTAATTGTCATTGTGGTTCCAATAGTGCAGCCTTTACCGGAATGAACATCAGGCATGATTCTTATTCTTGATCCTTCCGTCATCGGATAATCACACATACGTCTGATTTGTTCTATCGCTTCGTCCTCTACTACTCTTGCATAGCAGATGGCTGTATTTATTTTTCCTTTGATTTCAATTAAATCCATGCTTCTCTTACCTCATTTCTGTGATATTTATCAGGTGCTCTACCATTGAGCTAACGGAGCATAACGCAGAACCGCCTTACCAATCAGGCTTATATCTGCAAAAAAATACCGCCTACCATGTGCATCCACACAAGATAAGCGGTTCAAAATCTATGTATCCGGTTGTCCTCTCCTGTCCCTACGACAGGTCTACATCCATCACCACAGTATTCCCTTCAAGCTTATTCTTATCTGAATACACAAAGCTAAAGCCCCACTCTTTTTCATAATCGAGTGCTGCATTTTTCAAACTTTCCAGATATAAATAACTTGATCGAATAGCTGTGAACATTCTTTTTTCCTTTCCCAGACCCATCGCTTCGGATCCGCTTTTCTTTCTTTGTTATCGACATAATACCACAGCAACATTAGTTTGTCATTATACTTGTGGTATAACTTCGACGCATCATAGTGCAACCAGCCTAGCTATCAAATTATCCAATTCAAATTTGCTCCTTAAAATTTATATTACTGTAGCAACTGTCTCCTATAATTCTTTCAATGTAAAACTCACAACCCAAAGCCCCTTATAGCTTGTATCCTTCTTAAATAAAAATCTATTTCAGACTTTATTTCTTTTCATTTTTTACCTGTTCTGCCTTATCTCCATAAACGGTATACTTGTTCCGCAGTATCCGCCAGGTTTCTCTTCGCATTTTCATTCTTCATGGCTTCTTCCAGCGTGGTAATGCTTCGTAAAACCGGGAAGAATGCGTCAATTCCATGCTCGTTACATTCTCTTGCATCCCGTTCTACCGATCCTGCAAATGCAATCACTGTCTTTCCGTATTTTTTAGCCAGCTTTGCTACTCCGATCGGTGCTTTTCCCATCGCCGTCTGTCTGTCCAGTCTTCCTTCTCCCGTAACTACCAGATCCGCATCTTTGATATATTCTTCCAGCTGTGTCTCCTCCAGTACGATCTTGATCCCGGATTCCAGCACTGCATTGGTAAATGTTAAAAATGCGAATCCCAGTCCTCCGGCAGCTCCGGTTCCGGCCTGTTTTGCATTTGCTTTCGGAAATTTTTCTTTTGCCAGTGCCGCATAATATGCCAGCCATTTGTCCATCTGCATGATCATAGATGGCGTTGCTCCTTTCTGCGGTCCGTAAACAGCACTTGCTCCCTGCTCTCCACACAGCGTATTTGTTACATCACACGCAATGCGGAACTCACATTCTTTCAGTTCTGGTATCACATAGGTATCCGTGATCGTCTCCAGTTCTTCCAGACCTCTTGCACCAAATGGTACCGGCTGTCCATTCTTGTTCATGAATCCGAATCCAAGTGCCTGCAGCATCCCGATACCTCCGTCATTCGTTGCACTGCCTCCGATTCCGATGATAAATCTTCTACAGCCTTTTCCAATCGCATCTTTGATTACTTCCCCGACACCGTAAGTCGTTGTGTAGAGTGGATTCTTCTTTTCATCCGGCACCAGTGTAATTCCCGCTGCTCCTGCCATCTCAATTACTGCCGTCTTGCTGCTTTCAATGATTCCATATTCACAGACTACCGGTGTTCCAAGTGGTCCCGTCACCTGAATCTCCTGTTTCATACCATTCATCCCGGCAACAAGCGCGTCTACCGTTCCTTCGCCTCCGTCTGCCAGCGGTCTGATCTGCACATCCACATCTGAATCTACTCTGTGTATTCCTTCTGTTACTGCAAGTCCTGCTTCCATCGAAGTCATACTTCCTTTAAATGAATCGATTGCTGTTACAATTTTCACAGTTTGTTTCCTCCTCATTTTCACAGATTTTCGTTATTTGTTTTGTGTTATTCACTGACTGTTTCCTACATCTAGGTCTTTTGGATTTATTCATACTATAACAAACTTTTCCAGTCATTTATATGTCCTTTATAACATATTTTTTTAAATCATAATTCTTTTTTCATTCTACAGAACATATTTCTATTATATTTCCGAAATATATCGGCTAAACTGTTATTCATACTTGTATTCTATCTCGCCGAACGGATCACCAATCTTTTGATCCGTGAACAAGAACTGAATCAGTACAGCCGCAGAGAAGCGGATAAAAAACATTTTGTTCTTCAGTCTCTGATCCAGAATGATACCAGTAACTGTGATTATCTCAGCAGTTCATTGGAAACTTTTCATATCGGACTGAACCGATCCTACAGACTAATTCTAATCCGCATTGATTCCCGCTACAACCTTACCAATCTCTCGCTGATCGAACAGAAAACACAGGAAATGTTCGCCCTGGCCGGCATTTCACTCTTTACCTTTCTTTATCCCAGAGATTTTGTAGCAATTATAGATGCCGATACTTATCAGAAACAGGCATTTATTTTCCATACCTTTGCAAATGAAAATGCTTCTATTCTGCAGGTTGCCGTTGGAAAATCCACTCCTGTTTTTCAGATTCATCATTCTTATGAATCTGCCCTGACTGCAATAAATACTCTGACAAACACATCCGAAAATTTTGCGCTTTTGCGTCAGCCTTTTTCTTCATGCCCTTGGCATATTCTGAGTATCTTGATTTTCTACCCATGACTTTTCCTCCATTTTTGTGCAACAAAAAGCAGCCTGTAGATTGATTTCTCAATCCCCCAGACTGCTAATAGTTCATTATTTTATTATTTGATGTAAATCTATCTGGTCTAATCGAAACGAATTTCCTCATTTATTTTCTCATGTATTTCTATTCTATTCTGGATGTCTATTGCATTAACAAGCCATCCATTCAGATTACAATTTTTAATAAATTCATCAATTCGATTTATACCATACATTTCCTTAATTGTTACAACTACTCCAAATCTCAATCCAACACCATCTTCAGGATCAAGTCTATTGTTTGTTTTTATTTCCATTCCCCAGTTTTTATTTCTATAGGACTTTTTGGGAACACGTCTATCCTTTACCTTTTCTGCTACATACTTAACATTGTCCCATTTTCTAAATCGTTCCCTTGCATCACCTTCAAGGATATAACTTCTAGATTCTCCTATATCATCTAAGTTCTGCTTATCGTCATTTATTTCATTCAGTTTGCCATCATCTTGAATTCTTCCAAAATGAAGGTTAAGTTCCGTATTTGTATAATCTACTCCTTGTGCTCTATCACATAACGGAAAGTAACACATTGTAGCTCTGGCATAATACGGATAAGTATCAGCTTTCAACGGTATCGGAAAATGATAATTGTAAGTATTCCATTTTTCACTCACATCCGTAACCAAAAATCTGATTTCATCTTCAGGCGTCTGGATAATATCTGTTATCTTAATAGGAACAATTCCATGACCATACAGTGCCACTTCCTCTGGAGTTGGTGCATCGTTCCAGCCTCTGGCAGCATCAATGATCAATGCTTTAGCAATTTCTCTATTTAATCCTAAAACATCAATTAAATATGCCAATTTTCTTGCAATCCAAGGAGCGGCAAAAGAAGTTCCTGCAACAAATGTAGCTCCCAAAGGTTCACACACCTGAATATATTGCTCTTCACTTCCACCGTAGTAGCTCACATCAGGTTTTGCAAAGAAAGACAAAGCTAACCCCTTACGTGAATATTTGGTAGACAAACCACTCTTTGTTACAGCATTGACTACCATACTATTTATCGAATCTGCCGGAGAACCTATTTTGTTTACATCCTCACGAGATTTATTTGTACCTGCAACGACAAATATTACATCATTTTCATACTGAATCTGATCTAACACAGCTGCTTCTGCTGAAATAAAGTTATCATTTATTTCCTGATTACTACCCAAAGAAATGTTCCAAACCTTAATGTCTTTGTTACCCTCAATTATTGTTTTAATAAGTTTGATAATAGTAAAAGATGAAAATTGTGCTCCCGCTGCAACACCAAAATGTCGTACCTTAAATCTACCGCATCCATCATCCAACCATGGATTCATTTTAGGTCCGTCTACAATTATCGAGGATACCGCCGTACCATGACGATAATCATTCTGGCCTTTTGGAATATTATCATCAACCATATCATGATATTCCACCCATTTAGAAAAATAGACGCGCTTATCAAACAAAGTATCAATAACACCTATTGTTGGTTCAATTCCTGGATTCGGTATCGAAGTAATATCGCTCTCATACTCCTCAATAAAATCATCCGGCGATAAATCTGACAAATTCTCTGTTGCCATTGCCACCAGATACGGTGCCTTCTCGTACAAAAGATTCATTTGATTTTCATCGAGATAAACGGTTCTATTATCAAGTATTCTAGACGACAGTATATCAATACCTATCTTATTAAAAACATACTTTACATCAACTCCAATATCAAATAATGTGATAATACTCTCTTTGTCGTGTTTGCGAGCCATTTCAACTTCGAAGTCATCTATATATGAAACATCTGCAACAATTTGTCTAAATAGTGTTTTACTCAAAAAATACTTTTTAAAATCAATTCGATCAAAAAATATTTTTTGTTCAAATACTTCTTTGGAAATACCATCTGTAAAATATATTGTCAAAACCTTACTCACATTTTCTAATAGCTTAATGCTATCTTCAATATCAGCATCTTCTAAAAAATAGGTGATTATGTGCTTTGTCTTCTCTGTGTTAAATTTTGCCCCAACAATCGCATAATTTGATTGATCACCTTTAAATAATCCTGATATTCGATTGGTTTTTGCAACTATTTTATTGTAATGAACACTTATCAATATCCCGGAAAATGGCTTATCTTCATTCATCCAAAATTCTCTCAATGATTGCAGTTTCGACTGAAGCTTTTTGACATGATTATTAGTAACAACAACTTTACTGTTTATTGCTGCTCCCCCACCATTACCCTTCTTGGATTCTTGCACAAAGCGTTTACCTTTCAATTCAAGGACATTATTCATCTTGTACCCCCTCCTTATTTAATTTTCTGGATACACTACTTTTTGACTCCCCCTTCAGCTTTTCAATTTCACGTACAGTAAAACCTTGCGCATATAATGTTTCAATATCGGTTCCGTCAATATTTCCAATAAGATTATTATATAATCTTCTCAGGTAATCAAACTCTGAATTAACATCACTAAATGCCAGTGATGTCTTGATAACATTTTTTAACTCTCCCGGATATGGTAATTTGGGACAGACATTAAGAATTTTCTTAAACAACCTTGTGTCCTTTGATACGCTCTTAAAGTTTTTAACAAAAGAAGCAAAATAGAACTCTGCCACTTCTATTAAATCTTCCTTTTTGTACCTATCAAAATTAATTACTGCATCAAATCTTCTAACCAGTGCTTTATCAAAATTAGAAAACAAATTTGTCGTTGCAATAATTACTATTTCTTTGTTCAAATCCGTTAATCTATCTAATTCTCGTAAAATGGTAGAGGTCACTCTTCCCATCTCTCTAACATCATTTGAACTGATTCTATCCAATGCAATTACGTCTATCTCGTCAAATAAAACAACAACCTTATTCGAATAAGGAAGACTATTTATTTCATTGAAGACAGTCGCAATATTTTTATTTGTTTGTCCCAATTTGCTATCAATCAAGTTTTCAAAATCAATGCAAAACAAAGTTCTATCTAATAATCTTGCAACCTGTTTTGCAGCCTCAGTCTTTCCACTACCAGGCAATCCTTCAAACAGAAATTTATTTATACCAACATTATGATTTACTGCATTAATTATTCCTTTAACATCTTCGGATATCTCTGTTGGCAGATACAAAGGATCTGCTCCCCTTGTATCTATAGTTTTTAGGAAATCGCTCTCATAATCACTTCCCTGTGGAGCATATAAATTAGATTCTGCGATAAGTCCCATAATGTATTCAGCTAACTGATCATCGCCAATGCTATCAAAGTATCTCGCTATACTTATTGCCTCATTACGAAAGCCATTTTCATTTCTTTCAACATGATATTTTATCAAGTTTAATACATTTTGTTTTTTCATAAAACCCACCTCCAGCTTTCTGAAAACAGAATACAATACAACGGGACAAAAGTCAAGTTTTTGGGACAATTATTATTTTATCTATATAGTATCTTGTAGAATATATCCCACAGATACTATATAGATATTCAATTTTCTTAAATACTTAAATACTTAAATATAAAAAGATTATCTTATTCTTCATCTTCACTAGAAACATCTCCGCCCTCTTCCTCAGCGTCATCGATGTCATCTTCATCATCCGGAATCTTGTAAGTGATAAACTCATGCATTCCAAATTCCAGATCCTCCGTATTCAAAAGATGAGAACACATCCAAATATTTCCGGTCATTGCTTCTCCTTTCGCGACTTTTCATACTGCTTTCTCTGCATGTAAGCTGAATAGGTACAAGGCTTCTCGTGAAACTGCTCCAGATATTCATCAAAGATATCTCTGTTAATCAGAACTGTTCCATCGATTCTGCAGATAGCACCTGCCTCATCAGCCATCTCAAGTAGTTTCCTGTGAGTAAGACTGTAGACACTCTCAGCATCCTTATACTTCAGAAACTGTCGCCTAAGTTTTCCGGCTCTTTCTCTGACAGCATTTACTCGCTCAATCGTCATATACTCCTCTGTTTCAAGCTGCATCCCGGTTCCTCCCTTCATATTGATTTGACAGAATCACATTGTTGGTTCATGGACGCAAGAAAGGCCACCTTCTAAATTTCTTTAGAAAGTGGCCTGTTTTACTATCATAATCGATCTCATAATATCTCAAATCTTTTTATATATCAACATTCAACAATCTCTTGAGACCTTTTTTATTCCTTGGAAGAGATCGATTCGGATTCAACGCATGCAAGTAATCACCCAACTCACTATCAGCGATATCTTGATTCATTGCGATTTCCAAATAGTTCTTTGCCCTTGATACACCAACATACAGTAGCCGTCTATCTTCCTCAGATTTTAACCCAATCATTGATGCATCCACGACTAGGATAGCTTCCGCTTCAAGGCCTTTGAATTTTCTTATAGTAGTAAAATGTACTTTCCCTGGCTCTCGTTTTTCAGACAACTCAAAACCAGCATATTTACGTTTCGCATCAATAAAAGAATTATCCAAAGTCGATGCAGATAGAATGGTAATCTTATCAGCTGGTACCTCTCCCTTTTTCATACGTTCTAGGAAGCCCTCGACTATGGCTGTCATCTCCTTTTCTGTTGAATAAAATCTTAAAAAAGGAACTTCACCGTGAATCTCATTTAATGTCAAATTCTCTTTCCCGATAATACTGCATGCGGTCTTAAATATTTCTGCTGTATTCCTGCAGTTTTTGCTTAGAACAAGCCTACATTCTGCATCTTCGAGCCAATGTGGCTGACGTTTTTTCATAATAAACTGATTCTTGTCGTAGAACACATAAAAACTGCCCTTTTTGCTCTTCGATAAGTCATAAAGCCTATTCAATAGCCGGTCATCTAAATCCTGCCCTTCATCAACAATAACATTTTTATATTTCCAGTTTTCTTTATCAAAAACGATTTCCAAATACTCTTCGAATTCAGCCAGAACATCATCTATCTTCGAATCCGTTGCCCCCATAATCTCATATGCCAAAGAGTGCGCATTATGAAAAACAACACCAGGAATCGTATTGTTCTCCCGGAGTGAATCTCTTAGAAAGCTGTTATAGCACAAAAATAGGACACTTTCTCCCTGCGTCGCAAGCATCTTAGCCTTTTCTATCGCTAACACAGTTTTTCCTGTTCCGGCAAGCCCATGGATTACTGCCGTATCCTGTTCGACAAGGAAATCCAAAAGGGCGATCTGTTGATTTGTAAGCCTAATATAAATATGCTCCGACTCGTTAATTGTCGTTCCCAACTTAGGAACCGCGTGGAAATACGGGCATAAAACATCCATCACACATCTTGTGTCATCGCCAGAAAGCGGGCGAGTGTTTACACGCAATTTATCTTTCCAAAAATCATAAGCATCCTCTATAACTGACTGAGCATTTAATAATGATTTCTTATCAAATGTAATCTCTACTGCCGCTTCGGGAGGAAGCTCATCATTGGGTTTGAACTCAATAGACGGGAACCAGACTGCATAGCAAAGCATCGGCCGTGTAAATCTCGTCCGATTTGCATGCTTTATAATGCGGTCAAAGATCTCATATTGGCTCTTTCTCGCCTGGACATACGGAGATATCTCCTTCTTTTGGCCGGAATTCCTATTCGTTTGAATCCATTTTCCACCTTTATACTCTATCTCTCCGGACTTGACCTCAATCACCATTATTCCATGCACAGGATGGAACAGAATGAAATCCGCCTCTCCTATCGTTCGGTCATTACCAATGCTGATCCAGCTTAAAGAATAGAAAACCGTATAATCCTTACCTAAGAGTTTTAAGGCTTCATAAACCTCTTTCTCACCTGGGCTATTATTGAAATCCTCCGGTTTAACATCCGGTATAAAAACTGCCATGCCTTCACTCTCCTATGTTAAGTGCCTTTCTGACAAGCATTTCCGCAGAGTCCCCTGCTTCAATACTACTCACAAATTCCTCAAATTTTGCAACGCGGTGCACCTTTTTCTTTTCTTGATCCGAAATAATCTCGGCTTTCAATTCATCATCAAGTTTCCTTTCCTGAACATAAAAGATGGAGCGATCAGGAGCCTTGCTCATTCTAAGTGCTCGATTAACGCATAACTCCCATATATTCAAAATCATGGAGTTAATGTTTTTCCCGCTTTTTTTAGCAGCAACTGTCGTTGATCCATTCCTTGCGTACTGTTTTATCGAATCCAAGAAAGATTGTCCTTCCTCTGTGATTGAATCTAAGCACCTAGTGGATGCTAATCCCTTCACAATTACAGAAAAGACTCCATATTCTAACAACAAAGCAAATGCAATGCGCTGTTCTTCGTTCATATCTTCATATGACACATGCCCAAAGGCCACATCTCCCTTCGGCTTTCGATCTTCATACAAAGAAACCAAATCCGCCTCTGTGCACAAAGATTGATTCAAAAGCATCCTTCTTCCACGCTTGGATTGATTTGTGTATAGGAGATAACCATATGCCGGTTGATTATCTCTGCCTCCACGACCAACTTCCTGATAATACTGCTCCACTGTTTCAGATATGAGATAGTTTACAACCACTCGGATATCAGGGATGTCTACACCCATTCCGAATGCCGATGTAGCAAATACAATCTTTATATCTCCATTTTTAAAGCCTTCGAGTACATAAGCCTTGTATTTGTCATCCGCCTTAGAATCAAAATAAGCTACCCCTTCATATACATCCTTATACTTATCATAAAGCGTCCTCGTCGTCGGATGCTTGCCATATACTCTATGCGCGAAAACAAGGATTTTTTCTCCCCTATGCTTTTCAATAATGCGCTCTAATTCTTCATCCTTTGTATCTTCCTTGCCATCCTTAAGATTTAAGATTTCAAGATAAAGATTCCTACGCCATAGGTTTTCACCTTTAACAACATTGCTGATATGAAAATCTTTGATTACCTGCTGTTGCTGTTCTTCGTTTAGCGTCGCGGTGAGGCACAGCGTTGCCGGCCAACCGTCTCTTCCAAATATCCGATCTAAGAAATCTGGAATATTTCGATATGCCGGGCGGAATCCATCGCCCCACTGAGATATACAATGCGCCTCATCGACAACAACCAGACCAATGTCATCTCTTCGCTTGTTCAGCGCATATTCCAGATAGCCATCACTTGATATCCTCTCCGGAGACGTGAATATATATTGCGGCATTACTCCATTTGCCATGTCTGTAATCAACGCAAACTGTTTCTTATAATCCATTCCAGAAAAGCTAACTGTGGATATTCCCTTTGCTCGCATCTCGGCATTTTGCTGATTCATAAGCGCAATCAAAGGAGATATGATAATCGTCGTTTTCTCCATGCATAAACCAGCTACTTGATAGATCAACGACTTTCCGCCTCCAGTTGGCATCAAGCAGAGCGTATTCTTCCCTGCAAGAAGACTATCAATTGTCTCTTCCTGCACATCACGAAAGCCCTTTTTCTCGCTGAAATACTTTGCTAATACTTCTTCTTTCGTCATACTCATTTACCACGGTGTGTTGAATTTCAACACATCATCATTTCCAGTCAGCGTTGTAATATTATCCTGATTCTCTGCAGTGAAATAATCATAAAATGCATTCGTCAAAAGGAATCTATAATCAGTCGGAAACTCTTTATGAAAACGAGCTTGGATCTTTTGGTTAAGAATATTAAATATTCTTATGGTATAAAGTCCAAATGTCTGGTAAGGATAGAAATAGTTATGCTCTACCTCTATCGTTCCCGTCCGTGAATGAACCTCATCCTTAACCATGCAGAACTCAGAGCTATCGCTAGGCATATCTATGCCTTTCATATCCCGTCCGGTTAGGAAAAGGAGTGAAAAGATCCCCTTCTTGTAATTTCCAGGGAACACACGCGGATACATATGATTCAAAATATTTGAAACAATTCCGAAGCCGAATACCCCTGATTGATAACATGCAGCTTCATTCATTTCTTCCAATCCGGTATCAACGATTGTTTCAATCTGAGACATCCGTTCTTCATCCATCTCCTCGTTATAATCAGCCCCAAATGAAATGAAGTTATAGCATGTGTCAAATATCTTCTGGCTTGGTGATGCATAGAACTTTTTCTTCCATTCATTCAAAGCTTCCGCTTTACTCTGCAAGGTTTTGTTAATAACGTCGCATTCCTTTTTTAACGTTGTATTCTTGAAATCGTCTTTATCCATTTCATATTCGTCCTCGAATAGATCCAGGTCGAAAATGTCATGGTATTTCTCTGAGCGTTTATCATTTTTTTCGATCAGTTCTTGTACAAATGCGCTATAAGCATATTCCATTACGCCCTGATTTCCAAAGTTAGAAATACTCGTCAAAAAACTGTCGGCATATTGCTCCACATTCGGGAGCATAATACCCCATACCTTCTCGAAATGCTCCTGATCCACTAACAGCGCAAATTCTTTTTCCCAAATGGGACCATCCGTCATACTTTGAAACATTCTGTTTCCCTCCTCTTCAGATTAAAATTTGTGTCCTTTGTTCTTCTTGCCTTCAGCCGCATCCTTAATGCCTTCACCAATGGCAAAGTCATTAGCCATGTGAATACCTGTTATTTTCTCGGGACACCTTTCATCCAAACTTCTTCGCAAATTCTACACAAATATCCTCTATCCGTATTGTTTGCCATGGGTATCATTTTCCCATCATGAGCGTAGCAAACCGAACAATAATGAATATCAGGGTTATCAGGCAATATAAATGATTGAGCGCCCTCGTCATATGTCATTTTCTCCCTGATATCTAATTGCTTTTTCAGCCTTTGATTCTCTTCATCCAGTTCATTTACCTGTTTCTTGATATCAATCAGACTGCTATACAATTTATCATCTTTGACCTTTTCAGCTTCTGTCATCAAGTCTCTTATCAATCCATAAATATCCATCACTACAGACATAGTATTCCTCCTTTAATTCATTCTTCATCCATGCTTTTCTTCAAAACAATTTTGGTAACAATACATTAAAACAGACTCATCTGCCCATTCATAATCTTATAGTAGCCGTGTTCTATTCTCTCATTGTCTTCATGGGTCATTATCTCGAAATTGCTTAATGCCTGTTGCTTAATGACGAGCTTAATCACGCACTCAAAGCAGCTGGTGACATCACTTTTGTTAATGTCCGAAAGGCATATAAGCTGAACATTGAAGTGTTTTGCAATATCAAACATAGGCTTCAGCAAATGCGCCGAGGTAATCTTTCCAAACGGATTATCCAGGATAAGAACGCTCTTGGCCTCTTTGCTTACGATTCCGGATGTGGATCGCGTATAATTCATAAGAGTAAGCACTACCGAGAAGAACACCACAAATTTTTCGGCTCCGGAGCTTTGGGTCAAGGTGTCTTCCCATCTCTTATAAGACGAATTCGCAACATTCAAATCAATCTTGTAAACCTTCACCGGGACAGTTTCCCTAATGATGTATTTGTGAAGGAGCCTTTCACTTCCTACAATGCTCTTCGCCCGTTTCTGAATCTGCTTTTCCTCAAAGTTATTAACCAGCATCTCCTTGATTTCGTTGGCGCCTTTCTCTATTTCATTTCGAATAGACATCCTGGATGCTTCTTCGGACAATTCCATTTCTTCAGGAAGGTCCATCTTCAGCATCGGGATTTGAGGCTTTCCATCATAGATATGTGCCTTTGAGCTACTGGCAATCATTCTGAGATCTTCGTACACTCGTTTTCCCTGTAAGAAGCACTGTTCGACCAAATCATTGAAATCGTTCGTAATCTCCCTAAGATCCGTTTCAATCTTGCTATTGATCTTGCGAATAGATTCAATCATTGCGGTAATGCTTTCACTTATTGTAAACAGGCGATCGCCTTTAATCTCAGTAGCATCGATCATCCCGCCAATCGCGTTCAATTTCCCTACAATCTCCGCCAGCGCGATGTCCTTATAAGTCGTGACAGTAGTCTGTATCTTTCTGTATAATTCCTCTCTCTTTCGAGTGTATTCAGTCTTGCTAAAGATAAGTTTTGCTTTAAGTGTTTTCCATTGCTCATCCGGATTCGCGCTCAAGATGGTGCCTTCAGCAACAATTCCTTCTGAATACCCCTCAAGTTCACTATTAACCTGATAAGAGATTTTTTCCAAAGAACGCTTTTCATTTTCTAAGATATTAAGCCGACTTCTAAGCCTCTTTATCTCTTCTCGTGCTTTTGATAATCTCTCTTTAAACGCTTCTCCAATTTCTTCTTGAGGAAGAGGAATACCCTCATGTTCAGCCAGAGCTTCCTGGGCATGCTTCACTTCCTGCTCTGCAGCAATATAATCGCCCTTCTTGTCTGTATACTCATCCTGCCTTGAATCCCGGGTCTTTTCATAAGTTTCTCTCTCTTGTCTTACTTTGGATAATATTTCCACTGAAAGCGTCGGATCTGCATATTCGCTCTCCTCGCACGAATAGCCGGCCAGTTCCTCTTCATACCTCTGCTTCGAATTCTGTTCTGATTCCAGAGTGCTTCTTAATCCTGCCAGACTCTCGTCCATATTACTCAAAAGTGCTTTGTACTGTGCGAAGAGGGTCGAATAATCACCTTCAAGAACTTCGGACGACTTAGCATTGTCGACATTTTCAAGAATGGAATTGATATCTCTTATCAAGACCTCAATACTTTTCATTCTTTCCTGCAATGACGCCATTTCCTTAACATGCATCTCCACAGCATCGCATGCAGCCTTATAATCAGCCTCAGCAGCACTTTTTGCCATGTACAAATCTTGCTCCGCTTTATACTTATCCTGCTCTTCAGATATCATTTCGCGCAATTCGCAAAACGAATCCAGCCATTTATCGACCTTCTGAATTAAGTCAGTACACTCCTTCTGCCGCTCTGTCAGATGGCTTCCTTCCTCTTGAAGCCTCTGCAGTTCACTCTCAAGCTCTTTCTTTTTTTTCTCAAATTCGCGGATTCGATCTTTATAACTTGCGATCTGAGTTTCCTGCACTTTTCTCCAATCTTCAGCATAAGTAAATCGGTCTGCTACATTCCGATCTTCCTTGCCTTCCTGCAGATGGTTTAGAAGCTGAGCCAGTCGGTCTTCCAGATTGGATATTTCATCGCTTAAGCGGTCAAAATATCCCTCTCTATCGGCGAAGAAGCTTTTATCATGCGCGGTTAGAAAAGCACCTGCTTCCTTTGTTCCATCAAAGATATGATCAATTTGTGCCATCGTAAACAGAGGAACTACAGCCGGAAGCCATTCGATGTTTCCGGCTGACAATAGTCTCTTGATGTCTTTCTCATTATTGAACAATAGTGCATAGGCCATCTCCGGGTAAGTACCCAGGATCTCCTCCGCTCTGTCTACGGATACTGTGCCAGCCTCAATCAGACCACATATATACTCTTCACCGGTTGTTGGATTTAATCCCGTTGAATTCACATAAGCCATGATTTCCGGGAGTATATGCAGATAGCCTGACTCTGCCGCTTTCCTTTTCTCTTTGAGACTGTCAAGCTTTCGCTTTTTTGTCGCAATATCCGCCTCAGTCGTGTCAATATCCCTACGGATCTCATCACGCAGAACTCCCGTAAAAGCTGCAGTACTTTCATGGCTATACTTCTCGCAGATTCTTACAATCTGTTCAAAGATAGAATCATATTCTCCTAACTCACTCTCCGCATCTTCTAAAGATCGAGATACATTATTAACATTAATCGTTAAATCCGCAATTTCCCCTGGAATCTGGTTCTCCCGTTTCTTGATGTCCTCAAATCGTTCCGCAATTCTCGCAAGTGCGGTCTCTTGCTCCTTTTTCGACTCCTCTCTCTGGGATTTCGCAGCCTCAAGTTCCTCTTCTGCGTAAAAACCCGTAAATCTTCTGATAACATCTATCTGAAGATTGGCAACTCTCTTATCTGTATTACTCTTGCTTGCATTAAGTGCCGCTTCCGCTTCAGTATATCTTTTGCTCGCACTATCACGTGCTGCCTCGGACTTTTTCTTTGCGTCCTGGCATTCCTTTACGGTTGCGGATTCCTGGTTGATTTTTTCCTCCAGTTCCGCTCTTATGCTCTCCTGCTCGCTTTTCGCCTCCCTAGCCTTAACCAGAACGGAATACTTCAAATTTGCAATGCGTTCTGCGTCATCCGAATGATTCTCTTTGTCTTCTATAAGCTTCTTAAGCCCTGTAATCTTTCCGTCCGCTTTCTGTATCTGCCGATAAAGCTTTGCGCTCTGCAGGATGTCTTCTTCATGTCTCTTAGCCTCAAGCGTAGCTTTACTTTGTTCAAGAAGAGCTAGAGCCTCTTCCATATCCGCTTTTACACGATCACGCTTTTCACTGGCGACATAATAGTTCTTTGATTTCTTCTCGTGATCAATACGAGTTATCAAAGTATTCTGTCCTTCAATTTCCTGAGCAACCCGGCCAGTCTCCTCATTGACCGCATTCATACGATTACCAAGTGCAGCCGCAAATCCCCTTGTTTCTGACACGTTCGCAACAAACGCATCGTTGGCATTATAGAGGTCATCACTTATCTCGCTAACGCCCTCGAGATCCTCCAGCAGTTTCTTGTTGGTGTCCCGCTGCTTAATTACCGATTCCTTGTCCGTAATCTTCTTGGCATAGTTAATAAGCATCGTTTCTAGGGAACAGTCAGTACCTTGGGATGCCACGCTCATCAGTTTTTGCTCAATAGCCGGTATGAAAAATTTTGCTATCAGCTTGTCGGAGGTTTTTGCTTCATCAAAATACTGATTAAGACCACCTTCGTCCTTATTCAGCACTTCAATAACACTTTCCCACTCCGTCCTGAAAATCCCATATTCCGCCAGAAATTCAGCCCACTTTACCGCATCATCTGAGGAATAATATGTCAAAAGTCCCCTACTTGACTTTGCCTTTTCTCTAACATAGTCAAACTGAGCCGGGACATAATTTCCATTATCGTTGCTTGACAGCTCAAGACTCGAGATACTATACGCTGAAAATGTGTCGTAATGCGTCGTAAAGGTATAGTATTTAACGGAATTGCCTCTTTTGTCCTCTTCTGTCGATGCACTCGAACTTGCTGCAATCGAAATACCGGTCAGCAGTTTTTCCTTGCTCCCATCCAAGTTCCATTCCAGCAATATATACGAATGGTCACCCGTGTGTGAAAAATAGTCTTCAATACGTCTTCCACCGGCCATTGCCTTTGGATGTACCGGTTGCATCATAAGCTGAACAAGGACTGTCTTTCCACCACCATTATTTAAATTAAACAACGTATTCAAAGCCTTTCCCGTATCAGGAGAAGCTAGATCATATAACTCATCCGGAATAAAGCGGTTTCCGTCATTGTAATTGAAATTCACTATCCGGATCTTACTTATCTGAGGCATGATTTTCCTCCTCTATCCAGCTATTGATCGTCTGAACACGATCCTTACGCAGCACATAGGGCATAAGATCTTTTGCTTTTTTCGTAGGCCTTATTCGTCCGCCCTCGTCTTCCAGAAAGAGCTCATCTGCCTTGAACTTCAGCAGGATTTTATTTACGACTCCATAACGGTCATCAATCCTCTTACTGGTTATTTCGCCTTCCTTCTTACTCAGCCAATCCTCTGCCAGCATGTGGAAGTTTTCGCTATAATCATCCGTTTTGTCATCCTTATCAATATCATCGCGAGTAACGTCCTGACAATGCTTTGTGAATTCTTTGATCAGTTCTTCCTTTGTAATGAAGTCTCTGGTCAGTGCATCCACTCCTTCACCCTTGAAAAAGATGAACAGAATATATATTGCCAGATAATTCATCAAGTAAAGATCCCTGCTCCTCACCTCATTCGTAGCCTTGATATCAGCACGGTAATCTACATTGTTCTTGAGGAAGAGATCATTATCCTGGGTCGGAACCATATAGATTCGATCCTGTGCCTGAATGATTTCAAAGCCCAGCTCAATCCCCATTTGATCAAGTTCATCCCTGGCCTCATTATCTTCCACAAGGTTCCACATCAGACTGTTATCATTTCTGTCAATCCAGCCTTTTTTCATAAGTTCATGAAATAGTTTAAGGACACTGTTGTTCATCGCTCCACCTCAACCATATAATTTGTCATTTGGATCCTTATAGAATCCTCTCCATCCCGCATATCAAAATCAAAGGATTCGTCCGATGTCGTAAACTGCAGTCTCTTCATTCCCAGATACTCCTTGGGCAGTTTCGATAAAATCCATAGCAGATCCAGTTCTCCCAAAGGTTCCGCAACAATAACGCCTTCCGTGTTCCTCAATTCTTCAAGGTCAATCTTTCCCGTTTGATAGATCGTCATTAGTGTATTGGGAAAGTAGCCACCTGTGCTCCATTTCATCAATTCATCCACTGACAACGAATGAATGTACTCTTTTATCTCGAAGGACGTTTTGTCTTGCGCGTATGCAAAAAATGATCTGCAGATATCCAAATATAACTCGTTACGCTCTCGAATCCGTCTTTCTGCTTCTTCGTCTTCGTTATCAATTTTTAATCCTGGCTCATCTTCTTCATTAGTGATATAACCATAAGCCGCATAAAAGTTCTCGATACTGAATTTCTTCTCCAGTCCGGGACTAGTGAGTGACCAAAGCAGCGTTAATACCGCATCGCCCAAACCATCACCCATTCTGCGGAGTTTGACCATTATGTCCTGATCAAAATTCATCCGTTCAAAGCTCTTGATTGCAAAACTATCACGAAGAATCTGGTTATAGGAATCTGATGCAAGATTTTTCGCATTGATCAAAGACCGCTGTTCGGTGATAGTCAGATCAAGATTCTTGTTTATTTCATTTAATTCCCTAAGGTTCTTCCTAGCCTCTTCCGTATCAGCACCACTTTCGAGAGCATTCTTTATAGCCTCCGCCTCCCGTAATGCAGTCTTGTGTATCTCCTGCAGTTCCCGTTGCTCATCTACCATCAAGGTTCGGAACTGCCCAACAATTCTCTCATACTCATCAACAGTAATCTTTGTAATGTTCTCACGGCAGCGCAGAAGAAAGTCATCCAGGCTGTGTCCCATATTACGCAACCGGGCTACCAGTTCCCTACTTTGCGTCAAAGCCTTGGAATAATTCTTTCTCTTCATGTATTCCTGCATTTTGAAGCGGGTCACGGAGTAGTCCAGTTCCGACTCTATCTCCATCGACCTGTATAAGAAGTCGAACACATCATCAGTAAGATAGTATGATCCTTTTTCCTCATTGATCAGTCGAACCGGCATGCTCTTGAACACTTCCTCATCTGCAAAGAAAGTGTTGTACTCTATCATTTTTCCATTGTTCTGGAGCACATTTACGACTATATAATAGGCCAGCTTGTTCGTATCAACCTCATACGTCTCCGGTACAATCTGAATAATGCTATCGAGGAACCCCTCTATATCCTTTAAAGTGCAAGTCTGAACATCACTGAGCGTACGCTCCTTAATGTACAAAAGAACTGCCACGGTCAAGTTGTTTAAGGTGTCAAAATCGCCCTTAAACATCTCCCGAATATCGTCCGGGCAATTCGAGACAGAAATGCTTCGAACAATATCAATAAACTTCATTCTGTTTTGAAAGCCCGTAAGCATTTCTTTAATATCAGGGCGAAGCATTCAATCACCTCTCGCTTAATACGGTATAGGGTATAATTTCTTGCGGGATCAGCTTATTTTCTTCTAAAACACGGTTTAAAAAATGCCGCTCCTCTGTAGAAAAGCCTTCAAACAAATTCTCAAAAGATACTCCCTCCTTTTTAGAAGAGGGGCTATCCTCAAGGCAAATACTCTGCGCTCGTTCAATCATTTTCCTATATCCCGGAATGAATAATTCTATATTCAGGGAATCGTTCACATCTCTTGTTCGTCGGAAGATATCAAAACCTTCACGATCAATATCCCCCCAATACAGGAAGGTAACATTGGGATTTCCCATAAATCTTACGTATTCGACCAGCGCTCCGGCTTTATTCGACACCTTGTTTCCATTTCCATAGACGACACCATCTATAGCCACGCCAAACAAGCTCTTAAAATGATCTTCAAACATACACCGCCGGATGTTGAACCATATATCTTTGTTCTCGCAAATAAGCAAGGTCAGGTCATTTTTCCGCTCAGGTATATAGTCGTGAAAGCAATACTCCGGAGTGTCATAGAATCCCAGATCTGATTCGGATATCTCTAAGTGTCGAAGCAGAGACTTCACCTCCGGATCATCCAACACCTTCTCACGACCAAAAATCTCAAAAGACCGTTCTTTCCTTGAAATCTGTTCCCCCGCTTTCCTCGAAAAGAGAAAAGTATTCAGACAGTCGACAACCTCTCTATGCTTCAGATACTCCTTAACATGCAAAGATAGGTATCCGGTCCTTTGCAAAGCCGGATGTAGCTGTCGAATCTGTTTTTCAACCTCTTCACTCGATTCTTCTTTTATCATGATCCGATACTTCTTAAACAGCGGATATTTACGATTTCCGTTCTGGCCTGAGTTCTTTACTGGTTCCAAAATTGAAGCGCCAGCCAGTTCGGAAATCCTATCATATAAGCCTTTCGTGTCCGCCGGATCTGCTTTCAGTAAGTCGGTCAAAGCCTCAAGTGTGATGCTCTTTTTCCCGTATGCTAGTAGTTTATTCTTAATGTCCATTTTCATCCTCTGGAATCATCTCCATAATGTCCCCGATATCGCACTGCAAATATGCGCAGATCCGCTTTAGGACATCCATTGATACATCCTCATTACGTCCCAATTTTGCTAACGTATTCGGGCTCATTTCTATAGCTTCTAACAAGTCCATCTTCTTCATGTTTTTATCGATAAGCATTTTCCACAACTTGTTATAACTTACTCTCATTACACAATTCCTCACATGCTACGCAGCATCAAACGGCTTTAGCAGCCTACAATAACTCAAAATAAATTATAACACTTACGCCTTCAAATATCAATAATTTAATTATAGATACCTATAAATTCCATTCTATCCTTTCACTCCACTTTTCATTATCCACATTTTATGTCCTTTAAAACGGACTCCAGGCCAGATTTCTTAGATTTCTGTTACAGTTCACACCCACGCCAGTAAATGGATGTTTTTGTGCATATCGCCGAAATTTATTTTTTCATTTTGCACAAATGTCTCCCTTGAAATTTTCTTATCCACATCTCTGTCCAGCCCCCTCTTTTATCCTCTTTTTTCATTGCAGAGTACTCCCTTTTGTCCTTTTTTTCTCTTTCCAGAAGTCTCTTTTTCCTTCTCCTTACAACTTATCCACTCGGCATTCTGACGGTTCCTCTTTTTTCCCGGATTCGCTTTTTTCCACGCTTTCCTGTATAATCATCTCATAAGAACCGAGGTGATAGATCGCTGAGATGGCTTGTCTGAACCCTAACGCCCAGATCATCGTCATTCTTCTTCCGCCTGTTGTATTCCACTTCAAAAAGGATCCGATTAAACAACCCTGTTTCGTAACAGTCTACCAACTGAGGAAATACGCTGTAGTTCTTGTAGATCAGTAGGAAGCGTTCATGCGGATTTGAATTACCGTAGGCTTCCACCAGTTTTTCTTCTGTAATGCACATGTTCGCACCTCCATAACATTTCTTGGAGGTTAGGCTTGCGTCACCTCTTGCTTACATATGTCATTCTACGGAACGCCACGGAATAAATCGTTCGTCAAACGGTCAACTTCTGTTGACCGGTAGTCAACTCAAAAAAGTAAAAAAGAAAAGACGTATGAAACCAAATGTCTCATACGCCTCATAGGATTTATGATTATAACTTTGTAAATTCATCAAGCTGCTTATCTACATCTCTTCCGGAATACATAACCCGAATCACTGTAACCAATTTCTTTGTCTTATCGGGGATATAGAAAATAACATAATTATCAACAGGCACAACTCGTGTATTTCGACTCTTCCAGGGCTCTCTTTCATATTGTCGGAACTTCTCCGGATACTCTCCCAAGGAAAGAATTTTTTCTTCGATCCGGTCAAGCTGTCCGGCTGCATTCTCAGGAGAAAGAAGATCAAATGCTATATACTCAAAGATACCGCGAAGATCGTTCTCAGCCTGCTCCGTAAAGGTAACATCATATTTCATACATTATAATCCCTTCGGATATCCGCAAAAACCTGAGCTGCAGATTTGGTACGCCCTGCCTGCATATCCGCATATCCTTTCTCAAGTTCCATGTCCAAAGTCTCTGCGTTCATTCTCGAAATATCAACAGGTCTCGCAGTTGGAATCTTTACCTCAAACGGAAGCCCCCTATTTAGAATGATCTGCTTATAAAACATATTGATAGCATTAGATGCCGGGATCCCCAAAGTAGCCAGAATTCCCTCAGCCTGTTCTTTAACATCCGGCTCTATTCTTGCATAAAGATTTGCTGATTTAGCTGCCATATCATCACGCCCCTTTCTTTTACCCATATTATAAGTCAATGTGCGGACAAAGGCAATACATTTTTTCAAATCAGTGCCATGATCTGCTTCAAAAGAATCTCTCTTACAGACTGATCCTTCACATCTCGCAACAAACCAAGCGCTTCGTCCGCAAATCCATCATTATTATCTGCAAAACCCAGCAGATAATTCGGCGTAGTCTGAAGTACTTTGGCTATCTCTGCCAGACCGCTGGCTCTCATCTCCTTCTTATCATTCTCGTAGTAGGAGATTATAGACTTCTCTACATATAATGCTTCTGCCAGTTCCTCCTGGGTCATTCCAAGTCTGATTCTCTGTGCTCTGATCCTCTGTCCTAAAGTTTCTTCCTTATAGCGTTTGTTCATCTTCTCCTCTTTCCAGGCGAACCGGAAAAAGGGATGTACTGTTGTGTCGCTGGACAAAAACAAAACGCACGAAAAGAATCCGTTTTACCGATTATCTTTTCATGCGTCCGCGGTGGGTCAAGCCCCACATATCATGAAGCCCTTACCGTCTTTACTTTGCTCATAATATTCATATAGTATTGAATATCCTGTGCCCTTTTTTCAAGATTATCCTATGCTTTCTCAATGTCATGATTCATTTATTATCACTCTGATCAATCCTCATTCCACATTCTTCGTTCTTCCCGGCGACGCTCTTCTTCCTCTTCTTCCTCGCGGCGATACTCACTGTCATCCCAGTTATAAACGTATTCACCACGATCTATACTGAAACCGTCTCTTTCTATATATTCATATTCGCCGGAATCATAATTGAATGCATATTTTGCCATGGCTTATTCCTCCTCCAAAACAAATGTCAGCATATCATATGCTGCCTGTTTCTTCGCATCTTTCTTAGACGAAGATCTTCCATTGGTTACAGTATCTTTTTCTTTTATAGAGCATTTACAATTCCAAACCGGATTACCATCTTCGTCATGCGTTTCTTTGAAGTCATATTGAGGGATGGAGAAATAGCCTCTTCTGGCAAGAATCTCCAACTGCCCGATGGAATCATTATAATTCGGATCATCAATCTCATCTCTAATAGAAAAGAGCATATCCTCATCTTTCAGATATTCATACGCCAATCTCGATGCGTCCATCCTGGCCAAATTCTTTGATCTGCCGTATCCGACGAAATGATAATCAATTCCCGGTATTTGAACTTCACACGCAAAGTGCGTATCCTGCTCCGCTTTTCCATATATACACATATGATGCCTTGGCATATACCATGTACCCTGCATGGAAGTAGGATAGAAACAGTGAAGTGGAATGTTTCCTGAATTAGCCGATGACCAAGCTTGTATCTCAGCCACATAGTTTACGTCTTCATCAAACATGAGCTCGCCTGGATTCAGCATAACATTCATGCTATCCTGTAATGCTTCAATATCCCAATTTGAATCCAAGGCTATCGCACCAAGAATCGCTTCAAACAGATCCTCTTTAACCGATAGTGAATCCTGAATGTTTTTCTCGACATCTCCTTTTCCCATTATCAGATAGTAGGCTATCCCTAAGTTGTCGATTGCATCTGCAAGAGTGTTCTTTTGAACCAATTGCTTCTTAATCTCAGTTAATTCTCCCTCATCCAAATCAGAAATAAAGGTTCCCGTTTTCTCGGTCTTACCCCACTTTTCCCAGTTCTGATACTTCTTTGAATAATGGCCGAATTCCTCGGAGAGCTGCTTCACGACAACAAAATCCAATGCCTTGTCTCCGATAAATTCAAGGACCTCATTATCCTGTCCTCCATTTTCCATTGAATAGGAGCGACGAGTAAATGCTTGAACAAGCAGCTCCTGGTTTTTAAACGTGTATCCAATTTGATCTTGGATAAATTTGATTTCTTTCTCGTCCATAAAAAAACCTCCTAGTATTTATACTAAAAGGCATAAAGATAGTCTGGCAGAAAATCCACGTATCCCGGGTACGCTGAATAAGCCAGACATGATAGATTAAATTTGATTCCTTGTTCTTGAGAGTTTACCGATGCTCACTTTCATAAGCAAAGATAAACATGCATAAACAATGTCTCATATTTAACTTATTATGCCTTTTTCAAGTAAAGATTAACACACGTCAAATAGAAGCGCAAGCATATTTTGGAGTAAATCCTGCGATTTTTGTATACAGAGCAATTTATTAAAAAATGCGCCAGAAGACTTATCTGCCTTCTGGCGCATTCATTATTTTTCTCTTAGTACAGCTTCGCGCCTGCCGGAATATGGTTGTCCACCATGAGCAGGTTCAGCTTCTCTTCGCCGTTCTCCTCGCATACTGCGGACAGCAACATACCACAGGACTCAATGCCCATCATGGCTCTGGGGGGGCAGGTTGGTGATGGCGATCAGTGTCTTTCCAACCAGTTCTTCCGGCTCATAGTAAGCGTGGATACCGGAGAGGATGGTGCGGTCGGTGCCGGTGCCGTCATCCAGAGTGAACTGTAACAGTTTGTTAAGTATATAAATTACCGGCATACCCAATTCCTCCTCGACTAAAACTTACTCTTTCTTCATCAGTTTCCACAACGAAAAAACATTAATTGTCTCCTTTTCCTCATATCTACATCCCACCAATAACGAATCATCACTATATGTCTGTATCAAAGAGCATATCTCTGATACATCTGCCAGTGTTATGTCACCTACAATATTAACCAAACAACTTCTTAAGGATTTAGATGTTTTCCATTTAACTACAGCATCAAATAACACAACCTCTTTTATACCTTCGGTTCCTTGACATAACAGCTCAGATTCACTAGCCAATCTCAAAAGATCATTACAATTAAGTGACACCACGCTATCGCTTCTCATTATGTTTAGCAATCCATCTATGCTTTCTTTTAGCCTGCCTGGCTCATAAAGGAATTTATTACAAGATACCATCCTTCGAAACAGCTTTTTGGTTATGTTAATCAAGTATATTTGATTAGCTAAATTTTTATTGCCTTTACACAATTTATAACTAAACAAATCCGTGTTCTTCTCTATACAAATGATTACCAAAGAATATTCCTCCAGAAACTGGTTGTCTGATACAGATAAAGTTTCAAAATCTATCGCATCAATATCCATTGTCGAATACTCTCTTTTAAAATACCGCGTCCATCTTCTTAAGAATTGTTTATTGAACACAAACAGTATTTGCATATTTTTCGGCATATTTTTCGGCATATTTTCACCTACTTTCTAGTATCCGTCTCAACAATAGTCTCAAAGTACCTCTTTTGCTTAGCTTTCACCGTTTATTCAATAGATTCATTGGTTTCTATATTTCTTACATCAAACCAAAGTATCGTTTGATGCCTCCACACATCCTCCGAACGGTGTAGATGGTCCATATACCAATGTCGATATACGACATCCTCCCGTACCCATTCCAGAAAATTTTTAATGCTATCTCCTCCGGATGATTCGGATGAAAGATACACATAGTTTCTTCTGGAGCAGCATGAGTTATAATCTACCTTGTTATCAACCTTCTTCAGATTTTCAATGGCTTCCTTCATCTTTGCATCTGTCGGCATTTCCTGAGGCCACCAACTTCGATGCGGAGTTCTCATATACTTGTCAATGCTATAAGCTCCACCGAAGGTAAATATACGCTTACCTTCGCAATTAACTTGTCATTCTCGGTTAGTGGTTTTTCCATAGCCGAATCCATATACTTAAATTTTCCTTCTTCACCGTGGCAATCTCCAGTCACAAAAATCATACCGCATCATCCTCCTCTTCTGTCCAATCATCATCTTCTTCATAATATTCGAGTTCAAAACACAACTTCTTTTCTTTTGCAAACTCTTCAATAAACTTTTGCTCCTGTTCATTTGGTAGCTTGTTAAAAGCCCTATATGCCTGTACTATGGCATTATGTTTTACTTCAAGTGTAACTAAAGATTTCGAAGAATCTCCCTTATCTCTCATAAAGAGTATTACTGTATCACCTGACGCAACTCTCCACACATATCTGTATAAACAATTATGTTGCTGTGCTGCGTCTCTTAAAATGTCTGAAACATCCTTTGGTATAATCATTTGGTATCTATCATTTTCATATTCATATTTTCTTTTATTGTCATAGAAGTACTGTGAGTAACGCCAATTATAATACCCTTCATTTTCTATATATCCTTCAATCCAGTCACAGATTTCGCACATTTCCTCTAAATCAACAAGCTTTGGATACTTAGGAAGAATGGAATAATAGTCATCTACAACCTGCTTATATTCCCTGTACCTCAGATAGGCATAATATTGAGAATCATTCCAAAGTTTTCCCAGAAATTCATACATCTTCTTATTTAGTTTTTCTCCCGAATAATAGATATCCTTCAAATAAAGCACCTGATATTTATTCATCCTCTTTCCACGGATATAGTTATGGAAAGCAACATATAGATTGTTTAACACTTCTCTGTCGTACAAAGAGATAATGCATTCGATTCCACCAGCATAATTAAATGCTCTAAGTACTTCTATGTGCGTGCAAAATATCTCCTGCGGAGAACATCCAATAATATTATAGTCTTCAATTTTATCCAGATTTACAGCAATCCAATTCAAATTAGCCTTAAATATAATTTCATAGATGCCATTTCTATGAAATGTATAGTATATATGCAATAATACATTCCGCAGATCAGAATATAGTTCAATGTGTAAATCTGTATGTTCTTTCTTAATATGGTTCACAAGATCCTTAACCATATCATCTTCAATTACAATATTCCCTGACATATACTCAAGAAATAACTTCTCATCTTCTTGGCTAAATGAATAGTCCTCAGCAATTACAAATCTTTTATATCTGCTCTGTAACATTATATCCCAAACATATATATCAATATATGCGTTCGAACCAGAATGACGGTAATATGCAAAGCAACGTACAGATTCGCTATCATGAAAGGCTTCAATTTCCATATTCATGAATTCGCACTCTGATAACACAGGGAAGCTACAGGCATTAATGTTTTCTGAATTGTAAAAGAGCCTTTCAAACATATACATTGATACCATAACACCACTTTCCTTCTTCATTCAGCACTTTATTCCTACGAAATATAGTCTATATACTCTTGCAAACAAGAGAATTCATCCATATCTACATCCAATTCTATTCCTAAATACTCGTTGACAGCTTCGATATATTCCAGCGACTCTGTTTCTCCAGCTTCCCGCGCACGAATCTCTGCTAGTTGAGTATAATATGCATAAAAGTTTTCATCTCCATCTTTATAATCTGCAAATTCTTCCATATAGACTGATGCATCATAGAACATAAGTAGATTTCTATCTTCCTTGTCCAGATTTAGGTAAAGCTCCACTTGATCATGCTGGTATGCATGATGTACTTCATGTATTAATGTTTCAAGTACTTCGTAAGAATATGCATTTTTTAGATGCTCCAAATCTATAACCACCTGATGCGTTGAATCCCTATAATATGCCAAAGTCCCTGTAGGCAAATCATCTGTTCCGACTAGAATTTCATGAGAGAGCCCATAGTATCTAGCCTGACAGTTTATAATTTTTTCCGCCACGAGTAATTTGGTCTCTATACTCAGGGTTTCCCATCTACTAGGTTCGATATCTGAAATCACTTCAATATTTGCCTTTAAACTATGTTCATCTCCATACACTTTTACAACTTCAGCTTTAGAGTTTAACACTGTGCCGTATAACAAGGACGATGTTGCTACCGGAACCATTATTACTAAAGATGCTATCGCCGAATTTCTTTTCCACAATATAGCTACATTCTCGACACGACGTTTTATGATTAAGTTACGTTTGTCTCTTCTTCTAATTCGTCTGAATAACACGAGTATAGATAACAACAAAGAAATAGCTGCCGTAGCAATACCAACATAAACAATACGCGTACGGTACAGGTTCATATATGTAATACAAACAAATACACCCCAGCATAGAATTATATTTTCGATTAGATCTCGATAATTTCGGTTTCTATTCCAGGTTAACGCAATACATATTGCCATTACTATTACCGACAAAATCACAAAACCCAACAAAGACTCCGTATAAGTGAAATGGGGTATGCACCTAAAAAGCAGATTTCTAAACCATAGGAAAACAAGCAAACTCCATATAATATGCTCTTTTATATACTCTTTTCGGGTCATGTTGTTTTGTTCCATATGTATCACCCCTTTTTCATTTGTTCACAAGTTGATTCTATTGCTATTTTTTCCTGTATCATACAACAGGTCTTGCGTTTCACTATCATATACGCATATTCTGCTAAATCGAACATCTGGGTCAATCATATGTCTTGCTTGCATCAACTCTATCAAAATAATAAAAACCAATTGCCCCTGCGTATCGTAATGTGAAATAAATTCATTTACCATTTTCTTATTCATGTATAGTTCAAATTTCATCAATGACGTATCCGCTTCATAATGTGTAACATAATTCCGAAAATCAATTCCCGCAGCAGATTCTAATGTATCCATGAACGTCTCATTAGTAAATACTCCATCGTTTACTCTCATTATACCAATTTTCCGCTCTCGTTCTCTGCATCCAATCATCATACTCACTCTTGTGCATCATATGTGCATAATCATTATCATCAAGCATATAATATGGCAAATCATCACAGTCCTTATTTAGATGATTCACATATTCTTCAATTGTAGGATATTCTCTAGTTGGTGCAAACCTGTATACCAACTCGACCGATTCTGTCTTGGGTGCGCATGCTGTAAGCATAATTGAAATCACTCCATTAATATAACAACTCTTTGCATTAAAACACCTCCTCGCTTGCTCTTATGATATATATACGAAGCAAACCGAGATATCTCCATTTTTATTTTAATAAAGCTTCCTCTTTTCAAAATAATAGTAGCTACTAACTTGTTATGGATAATTATTGAAACTATTGTCATTTTCGTTGTCAAAAAAATTTCAAAAAAAGAATGTCCCATTCCATGACTTTAACTGGTCATAGTTTTAGGACATCCTCCACATTCCAACTATAAAACAAATACAATTGCCACCATTGCAATAGTAATCTGAACGACATAGTTTACTATTCCATATTTAAGATAATCTCCTATCCCCCAAGCAATTTTTCGTTCTTCGGCATCTACAATTTCTGCTTTATTAACCTTTCCAGAAAGAATAAATCCAGCTGTTGCAGACCACATAAACAGCGAACTACCAGCACATATTGAAGCTGCATACGCAACCGCAATCCAATCTGACTGTGCATTCAAAGGTCCATTACATAACTCCACAATTATTGGCATCATCGCTGCAGCTGCTGGTCCTGCACTAAATATTCCTGCAATAATTGATGTAATAAGCATTATTGCCATTACAAGCAACTTAGGACTCGAAATATTATCTTGCAGATATTCCGCAAGTATTCTTAACAAACCCGATTCACTAACAACTTCAGCAAAGAATAGAAATGAAGCGATTGTAAGCACAGATTTTAATTCCATTCCCTGATGCACTCTTATCTTTTTTAAAGAACAAAGCACCATTGCCACGACATACCCTAATACCGCAATAATTTCTGGCGGAATAATACTTTGTGGAATAATACTCCATGCCAAGAACATCCCCAAGAAAACAATACCCAGGCATATCAAAACATCATATCGAATTTTCATATTCTTATACTGGCTTTTTAAATTTGCTATTGCCAATTTCCTAATTGCTCCATCATCTTTTTCCTTTTTAACACCTATCCCCCACAAAACAAGCAAAATTAAAGATGTCATTGCAAACAACGGAAACGCATGTGTTAAATAGCTAAGAAAACTCGTAATTCCACTAGTCATGATTACGATGGCAGGAAAATCCCCCACAGGACTTGCTGCTCCTCCGGTATTAGACAATGCAAGTATTACCGCAAAAAATGTACACACGTATTTTCTATCTACTTCTAATGTTTTAAGCAGAACAAATACAATAGGAAGAATCATCATAACAGCCGTAATGTTGTTTAGGCAAGAAGATATCAAAAACAGCATTCCGCCAAACAGCATTAAACACATTCTCTTCTGCCCTTTTGACTTCTCTGCAATTTTTATTGCTATAAGCTGCATAATTCCCGTTTCGGCGATTAAATTCGTAAACAATTCCATCACAATCAAAATTACCAGCACATCATAAGAGTAATTTGCCATTATCCCTTTAACAGGAAGATTGAAACCAATTGCTACAAGAGTTCCCACAATAAACATTACCGCAATAAGAAAAAATCCTGCACTCTCGCCAAATGAGCTAAAAAATAATGACTTTCCTATCCTATCTGCTTTAGAGTTCTGTACACCAGTCAATCCATTCATTCTGCATCCCTCCATATCAAATTGAACTTGTCTAGATTTATCTCAATCCATTCTTCATACTTAATAAACTCATCGATTTTAACATAAGGCAAAAAAACAAACTTACCATAAAAATCTTTATAGTGTTCAATCATTCGATAAGTTTCCGGCAACACCATTAATCGCCCATTTGCCATATATCCACATGCTACAATTACTCCATTGCTAGGAATAAATTCATCCGGGAAATACGGTTCATTCAGTAATGATTCCGTCACATTTGCCGGAATGTTTTCCGCCAATCTTCCCTTTACTTCGTCATCCATGCTACAGGGCACAAGAACAATCACTTCCGCATCAGCTATATACTTAGGAATTATGTCAAATAATGCTATTTCCGGTGTAAGAAACATGAGTTTTGATTTTCCCAGCTCTGCAATCCATGCAACCATCTTTTCCACATTATCTTTCAATTTTATAGAAGGAAGAGGCATAACTGCCCCTACCTTATTCCGAAGTTCTTCACTTGATAATAGCTCTACTACATTAAGACCAACTTGAACTAATCCTATTTCTTCAGCAGTTCTTAACACATTCATTTTACGCATCTCCCTTCGTTTTCTTCTGGTGCAAATATGCAATCAGTCTTGAAATAACTACTATTTCATGAGGTGATGCCTCCAATATATCAACATACTTATTCCCATCCATTCCATAAATTTCACTGTACACATTATTCGCATGCTGTCCCAACACAGGAGAACCAAATCTTGTAAATCTCGCATTCATATTACGCCACCTCCTCAATCATCTTAATAAGCTGAACTGCAAGGATCTGTACTTCCGGCGGAGCATTATGAATAATTCGCATTGCTGCAACCGCAGTATCCTCATCTTCAAATACCTCCATAAAAAGCTCGTAGTCACTTTCGTCAAAATCAATATGCATCATATTTTTTCTCTCATGAGGCGGAATAGGATGCTCCCCTCTAAGATGTGGTGGAATAGGATGTCCACCTCTGTCGTACGGAGAAATAGGATGTTCCAAACCAACAAATTTGATCATATCCTGTTTGTCATTTTTCTGTTCTGTGAATTTTGTTTCTTCTACAAATGCCTTCATAATTTCATCCTCCTTTATACTATTTGAAATAGAAAAATTCTAATTAAGCACTTCTTCTTTCACTCAAATTCTTCTTTACCATGTTATTTAAGTGAATAATTTCTTCACACCTATCTACAACATTCTTCTCGTGAGAGATGTATATTACTCCTGCCCCAATAGATTTTGCATATTCCTCGATATTTGTAAGAACCATATCCGTGGAAAAGTCATCTAGATTTGCTGTAATTTCATCAAATACAAACAAAGTAGGTTTCCGTAAAAAAGCTCTAGCAAGTGCAAGGCGTTGTTTCATTCCCCCAGATAATTCCTTTGCACCTTCACTAATAGAAATCTCTAAGGCATCTTCAGGTTTTTCTGCGATAACGCCTTCATAGTTTCCGTATAATCTCACTTTCTCAAGCGCTACAACAAGCTCATTATCACTCACTTCATTTTTTAATCCATATTTCAAATTATCTCTAATCGAACCAGCGATAAAAAATGAACTCTGCGGGCTATAATATAGAAGTGTTGTCAACTCCTTCTGAGAATACATTTCCTGAGCATTTCCAAATATTGTCACTTTCCCAATCGAATGAGGATAATAACGATTTAAACAACGCACTAAAGATGTCTTACCACATCCATTAGGTCCTACTAATGCCACCCTTTTTCCTAATGGTATGCTTACATTTTCATAAATAGCCAATTCCCTGTTCCCCTCTGGATTTGTAATAACCACATCCTCAAGCGTAATACCTGTATTTGATATGTCCTTCTTTACACTTTCAATCTCAAATATAGGATCCACCCCTAAACCTGTTACTTCAATAAGTGCCTTTGCTTTTATTACCGAAGAAGCTATTTCGTCCATAAATCGATACACATCATCAACCGGCTTTACCAACTGCTGAAACAACAAGCAAACTGTTATTACTGCCCCCGTTGGCATTTTACCCGCTGAAATCATCACGATTGAAATAATAATTAATGCCACTTGGAACACAATTTTACAAATCTGTTTCATTCCATCAAATGTTCCCATATATGTATGATGCATTTTTTCAGTATTACTAATCCCCACTATTGCGGGCTCTAATCTGTCTCTTTCATATTCTTCCGCATTCATGCTACGAATCATTTCGATATTTGCTATTGCCTGACATACTTGTCCTTCGTATTCATTTCTTTTTTTAATGATTTTTTCTCTTATTCCATTCTGAGATCTAATCTGAAATACCGAAACAACAATTGTAATGCCTAAATATGCAATCATAATTAACATAATAATACTTGGAGCATTAAACAGAACTTGAAACAATGTACACGCTGCTGTCAAAATAGTTGCAAAAACGTCATTACATCCCATCTTTATCAACTGGCTAAGTCCAGTAATGCCTTGATTCAATTGTGCGGTCTTTTCCCCACTTAAACTATCGTTATAATATGCAACAGGCATTTTCAAGAGTTTTTCAACACTCTGTTTGCGTATTTCTGCTTCATGATTTGCTATCACACAATCCAAAGCCACTCTTCTAAAGGTTGTAATTATCTCTGCCAAAAGATATGTAATTCCAAATGTAACGACAGCACTAATTCCCTGTGAAACAGATGAAATAGTTCCATTTGAAATGGATGTATATAATTCTCCAAGTTTTACAGGCCAAATAGAACCTAACAACGCACTTACAAATGCTAAGCCAATAATTCCTACACACTTTATTTTCGTTTTGGCTGCAATTAACTCAAGATATTTTCTCATTCGTCTACCTCCTGCCTATGATATTTATGGTTTCCCATGACAGTGCCCTGTTTCATACAATCTAACACAAGGCACTGTTTCGACTTGTTACCAACTAAGTCATCGTCAGATGGGGATTTACAATATAAAACTCAACATATTATTAGTCATTATGCGAACGGATTGATGTAATATATCCATTCTCAACTAAAAAATCTGTTTGCTGGTGCCCCTTGTCATTATCTGCAGGCTCAACATCCTGTATTAAAGTTGCACCACTTGATGTAGTCTGGTATTTGTAAACACCTCCCGCATCTGAACGTCTAAACGCATCATACTTTCCATTATCCACATCTCTCTGATAATCTGCGTCTGTTCTACTTCTCGGGTCAAAATATCCCATAGTTATGTACCTCCTTTTTACTTGTTATTATTTTTTACGAAAGCAAAAACAAAATCTCCAAAAATTTATGATTTATTTTTATCTGCTTTACACGTTTACAATTATCCAATAAGACATCTCATCAATACTCTATTCACCATTAGCATTATCCTCCTCTTGTTCCGCCTTCTCCAATTCAGCAATTTTTTCATCTATCCTCTTAACCAACTCATCAATATTAATTCCATTACCTGTTTCTGTCGTTCCTGGATGTAAAACTTCACTAAAAGATGACGTATCTTTTCTAATCGAATCGAAACCATTCATATGTTGCTCTAATTTTTCCTTTTTCTTCTCTCTAACATATTTCTGAATGTCAAAGTATCCAACACTTCTCTTAGTTCTCTTTTTTACTTTCTTTTTCTTGTAAACCTTACTATTACATGGATACATCTCTGTAAAATCCGGAATCCAAGTAACAAATTTCATTCTTCCAGAAATAATAACCAATGCTTGACCCGTTTCCATTGCAGCCAATTGACTTTGAGTAATCAATGGTTCTCTTGATAAATGTCCTTCACAATAAATTTCTCTTTCTCCACAAATTCTTGAAAGTTCAGTCAGTGTATCCCAATGATTAACTCTAAAAGCAACGCGAACGTCGCAGTTACTAATAATAGTTGTCGCATTGCTTGCTCCATATATATCTACCAATTGAGACATTGACTGAAGAACAAACTCTACTCTAATATTTCTAGAACGTCCAGCCGTCATCAAATGCGGAAGATTTGTAATCGCTCTACCAATGTTTCCAAGCTCTTCTAACAATACATTCACCCTAATCGGAAGCTTACCAGCATAATCCTGTTCAGCAATTCTCACATAATGGTTCATTAATTGACTTACCAAAACGCCTGTCAACTCATCATAAACAGGGGTTTCATCCGGTACAATAATATATACTAAGGTTGGTTTTGCACCATCCAAACGATTTATTTGAAGGTCATCATGGCTAAGAAAATTTCTTACACTTTCACTCTTTGTTGCAATAGAAAGACCATCCAAAAACACAGAACGTATACCTGCTCTAGTATCATTCGCTGTTGTAACATAGCTCTGGAGTTGCATCGCCACATTTTCATGTCCTTCCAAAAGCTCTACTAATGTTTTTAAATATGTCGAACCACCAAATCTTTCCTCACCTTTTGCAATCAGGTAATAAACGCTTGCCAGGTTAATCTCTTCTGGATTAGCAAGCAAAAACAACGCATAAACCAACGCAATAAACACATTTCTTGCTTCTTTAATCCAAAACGGATCCGTATTGGGAACATCCGGATACATTGTATGTGCCAGCTCCTCAACCATCTGCTCGGCAATATGACGATTCTTTTTTGTCCCTGAAATCCATAAATCATATGGTGCCACCAATGGGTTCCACCCTTCTGCATCCTCTTCATATAAGTTTCTAAAATCAATAACATGAACATCATAACAGTCAGGAATTTCATCCTTGGTATGCGTATAAATTTCACCTTTAGCATCTGCAATTACTGCGCTCTGTCTATTACGAATGAAACTCTTTGTCATAGGGATAGTACCTCTGCGACTTTTACCAGAACCACTTACACCAAGAATCATCACGTGACCTTCTCCGTCAAAAGACCAGCATTCACCATTTTCAAACTGTAATACAGGACCGGCAGCTCCAACTTTTAATACCTTCATTCTTTCACAGTTAGTTGACCATCTTTCACTTCTCATGTTGCTACCTCCTAATACTTAATCTTTTCACTGATGGAAAAGAACTTATTTACCTTATCAATATTGATTCTAGGTACAAATCCACTATAATCTGCACAAAACGCAAGCTCTTCTGCCACTGCCACTGCTTCCTTTGCATTGGATACATGTTTATCACCCACCACATGGCAAAGAAGGTTTTCCAACTCCTCTTCTGATTCAATATCAATACCACGCTCTTTAATGCTCTGCACGGCAATCTCTGAGTATTCTTTTAATGAATATGGTTCCACATGGATTGCAATATGATTTCCTAATGCTTTACAGATTCTATCCTTTACAATCTCCATCCTTTTACCAAATTCCTCGCTATAGTAAATAATTACAGTAGCACTTTGAGCAACTTCAGCAATGTGTTCTACAAAATAATCAACCTGAAACTCATTTACATACTCAGAAAGAGCAGATACATCAATTGCAACAACACCCTCAAATTCATTTGTATACACTGCATTGCCTGCAATATCCTCAAACACCTGCTTAACATTCTTTAATGTTCCATCAAGGCGATACTCCAGAATCATGTCTAAGCCACAAAATTTTCTGAGCTTGTATTCATACAAAACCGATGTAATGTAATCCGCAACATAACTCTGACCATTGTCCTTAGAAATATTCACAACAATATTCGGAACCTTAGCACCGCCTTTTCTGTATGCTTCTGCCTGAGCTGTGATTCTATCCATTTCCTTCTTTACACCTTCTAAACCAACTACCTTCATGATTATTCCTCCTATACGATTTCCGGAAAGCCAACGCAATCCACTAATCCATATTCTTTTGCCTGATTAGCTGTCATCCAATAATCTCGCTCCATATCATTAGTTATGTTCTTTAAGGTCTTCTTACATTTCTCTGCCATAATGGATGCTAACTTTGTTTTAATCTTCTGGATGTGATCTGCAACTAAAGAAATATCGGTTGCCTGTCCCTGAACACCACCAAGTGGCTGATGAATCATAATCTCAGTACTTGGTGTTGCGTATCTTTTTCCGGGTGCACCAGCTGCTAACAAAAACGACCCCATACTTGCAGCCATTCCAGTCGCTACAGTAACTACCTCGCAAGGAATTTCATTCATCACATCATAGATAGCTAGACCATCACTTACTGCACCTCCAGGACTATTGATAAAAAGATAAATATCCTTGTCTGACTTTGCTGCAAGGTATCTAAGCTGAGTTATGATGGAAAGTGCACTTTCCCCATTAACCTCTCCATTCAAGTAGATTACTCTATTCTTAATCATGTCATAGCTAATAAGATCCGTATTGTGTTCATTTCCATCTGTTGATGTAATTACATGTGGTAAAAATGCCATCTCCAATTCCTCCTATCTTGTTTTTGCGAACTGGCTCTGCTCTAAGAGCAAAGCATCAATCATTTCCATAGAATCTGTTATAATAATTCCGTTAGTGTTATTCACAACGGTAATATCCTTTTTGTCCATTTCTGGAAGGATTATTTTTTTCTTTGCCAAAACGATTGGGGAACATGCCTGTGTTCTAATGTCATATATATTTTCATTAAATAAAATCTTCTGGTTCATCATGCTTTTGTACCTCGCTTTCGTATGTTTGTAATTATCCTTACGCACAATCTCCCAAAAAATCCAAAAAAAAATTGAGGCATGAAATTCAGAACGAATCTCTTGCCTCAATTCTTATATCCATTATTAACTTTTCATAATATGCCCTCACAGCTTACAACCAATCGTCCAAACATGGAAGGGTATCTGTTGTTCCGCCATCGAAAGGTGTGACAATATTTTTGAACTCAGCTGGAATAGCTGCATATTTGGCTTTAACCTTATCAAAAAGAGCTTTCATCTCCCCCAAAGGGCTTTTTGCAATCTTCCCATTTCTGATTAATAATAAATGTACCAAATGTCCTTCAACATCGTCTTTGTTGCCTACATCAAGCCACCATAAATATGCTCCATGCACATCTGATTTGGAGACCAAAGAAATTAATTCGTCTGCCATTTTCCAATCATCCTCTGCCCCAATGTTAAGAGCCCAAAATAATGCCATATTAATTAATGAAAAGGTGTCTTTTTTTGCAGTGCCTGGTTTTAAGAGTTCAACAATCTCTTTACCAGATGCCTTTTCTGGATTTCTGATTTCTTTCCTTCGAATCAAGTATGCCAGGTTATTTGCATAACCAACACGCAGAACATCTTCCTGACAAACGGCCACCGCTCTACGAAAAGCTTCTTCTGCTACAATAAAATTTCCATTAGAGTAAGACTCCATTCCCATATGAGAGTATACTGAGCACTCAGAAAGGTCATTATCGTCCAAAACCTTGAACAAATAATCAATATGCTCTTCTTCTGTTTCAGTCTCTAGTCTGCTTGCTATGCTTTCTAGAAATCCTTCATCCAGTTTGTCATTACCCAAATTCTTCTTGTCTTCTATAGATTTGACTAAATCTTCATAATCTACTGGGAGTTTGGCAGCTTCAAAAGACGGGAAATCTGCAAAAATGTCATCCCAAGAAATGTCATCTTCCGTTACACAATCACTGCCCTCAGATTTGCCCGAAACCAAATCACAATCACCAGGTGTATCTGGCTCACTATCTTCCTCACCCTTAACCGCTTCCTGTATTTCAGCTAAAATCGTCTCAATTACCTTCCATTCCTTGTCACTTTCTATCGGCTTTAGTTCCGGATTGTTACCCTCGGGATCAAAAGTCGATGCATATACCTTTGTACTACCATCCACATCTACTGAATTATCTGTATATACAATATAGTTTTTTTGAGTTTCTTCACTTTCGAATGTAAAAAGGACTTCGCACTCGACTTCCTTTCCTTGAACATTCAGAACAGTAAACTTCCCTTTATCAATTGCCATCATGACACCTCCATCAAAATATTACTCATCAATATTTTCTAGAAGTTTTTCGTACTTAAATGGAATATCAACTTCAAATCTACTTTTCAGCATTTTAGATTTCTTTACCATAACCGACTTATATGTATTCTCCACATCATAACCAAATTCCAAAAAAGCTGAATTGAATGCAGAATATATTTCGAGTATTTTTTCTTTCTTAATCTCTATGTCAGACTCCTCATTAAGTAATGATATCTTGCAAAGTCCCTCCAAATAGTATACATACCCTTCATTAATACTTCCTTGTGTTTGATTTGCATCTCTTATTGCACGTTCAACGCAAGTAAGAGCCTCTTGATAATCGCCTCTTTCAAAATAGATATCAGCACTACGCAAGGCACTTTTCGGACATACCTTTACAATTTCCATACACTGTTTCAAAATTGACACTTCTTCATCTGGATTATCCTTTATTGATGCGTATACACGGGCCTTGGCTCTATATCCTTCCTCACTATATGGTAAAAATTTCACATAATCATCTGCAATTTCTTCGATCTTCTTTTTAAGTTCGCTAATTCTCTCTTCACTATCCGAAACATCATCTATCAAATGCTGAAGATAGTTTATTGAAAACGAAAAACCTCTCCAAGTCCATCTATTACGCGGAATTTTCAAAAGAATTTTATAAATCCTATCGCATTCCTGCTCTTTTCCTATTGAAATACCATACTGTAAATAGTCCGCTAATAAATCAACATTATTCGGAAACTGAACAAGTCCTCTCTCTATCAATCTGCATGCGAGCTGTTCCTGATTCTCTCTTGCTAATTCTACAGCAAAATTATGGAAATCATTTGCATCACCACATATTTCATCCTGTGAAACTAATTCCTCCATAAAAGATGTAAGTTTGTTATAAGAAAACAAATCTGTTGCATCAGATGCCCTGATTCCGTCAAGATGTTCAGCCGCAATCTTTTTTGCTTGATAAAGGGTTAAATTTGCGTTTCTAACATAATCTTCTTCAAAATTATTAACCTTTTTTGTTGCCATGGTCTTAATCTCCTTTCACTAGTTCCCTTCTGTTTTATCAGAATCTTCATCATTCTTTATCATATTTTCAGAATCTTTTTGTGCCTGTTCTTCCTTTTCAAGCTCTTCAATTTTCTGATCAATCTTTTTGATCATTTCATCTATGTCTATTACTGACGAACCGTTACTTCCTGGCTTTACAGCCTCAATAGATTGACTAGACGGCATTTCAAATGGATTTAACATTCTTCCATCTGAACCAAATGGGTTTATCGGCTTATACTTGTCTTTAATATCTTCTTTTAACTCGAAATCTAAGCGACTTCGTTTTTCTCTTGAGTATCTTTCAATACCTAGTGATTCCTTCTTCTTTCCGCCAAATTTATCAATATCAAGCAATGTAACAAACGCAGGCTTCATTCGACCGCATAAGACAATTGCCTCATTGGCGCTTTTACTAAGATGTTGCAAATCATAAACAGAAATATTTGGTGTTCTATTAGCCTTTTCTCCACATAATTCCGATAGTTCTCTTAATAATTCTAACTCTCTACTTGTCAAAAATATCCAATTTGAGCAATTTGAAATTATTGTATCTGCTTCTTCTTTATATCTCTTTTTTAATTGATGCTTACTTTGAACAATCAGTAAAAACCTAATATCTCTTGATCGTGCAGCAGAAATCATTGCAGGCATATCATTTATAGCAGGCAGAGAAGAGAACTCATCAAGAATATAATTAATTCGATTTTCAACCCTATTCAATTTATTAAGTGTTGCTGTATATATTAAATATTCATACGACTGCTTGATGAATAACGAAACCAACATATGATATGTTGTCTTTTCATCCGGGGTAATCAAAAATACTGCCGTCTTTTCCGTTCCGATTTTCGCAATATCAATATCATTATTAGCAAGCATATCTAACAAAGTCGGTTGTATCGTAAAAGAACGCATTTTCTGATCAAAAACACTCAAAATACTATTCATAGTATCATTTGGTGCAAAAACAGAACCACTTAAGCTTGCCGAGATCAATTCATCCTCTGATGCATATTTCCAAAGGATACTATCCTTTGCTTTTTTCTGTCCCGAAAACAAAATTCGCCTTAGTTCAATTATATTTCCTATATTTACTGAAGTTTCGCTTACTGAATGTTCCTTTGCATATTTAAACAACAACATAATTAATCCAAATAAAAGATCTGCCGCACTATAATCCCAGAAAGGGTCACTTGAAGAAGTTTCCCCTTTAACCAAGTTATTTGCAACATCATTTGCAAATTCCGCAGCTTTGTCGATGTTTCCTTGCTTGTAAAACTTATACGGAATGTACAATGGATTCCAAGCATTCCCTAATGCAGGTTCTCTTAGGTTTATTACAATTATATTAAATCCATTTGTTTGCAATTCTGCGGCAAGTTTTGAATATAATTCGCCCTTGCTGTCATTTATAATCATAGACTCGCCCGCTATTCCTAGCACCTTCATTGTTGGCATAACAACAGAACGACTCTTTAATGAACCAGTAGCGCCGTATACCAATGTATGTGTATCATACGGGTCAACCACTAATGTTTCCGTTGCCTTATCATACATCAGAGGTACACCCCCCACATACTTTTGAGAGTCATTTTTCACAAATCTTTGCTTGCTAACAAGAAATCGCTGATATGTACTATATATCTTTTCTGGGTTTTCAAAATTTGAAAAACTCTTCATATTCTACCTCCTCACTTATTCTCTAGTCTTAGATGAAGCGATATAGCTTCTTCAACAATTTCTTCTGTCTCATTTTGCGCTTCATATGTATTTCTTTCACGTAATCCACTCATAGCATCTTTTAATCTACGCAATCCCTCTAACAGAACATCTAATTGCTCCATTTCCTCTTTAAGCGCCATCCAGACAGCATTTATCTCCAATCGTTCCTTCAAACCAAGTCCCAAAGCGGCTATTTTGATATCGCGTTTTCTCAATTTATAAGTATTATCTAAAGCCTTTATTAAATTCGTGCTCTCAGCAAAATGGAACTCCTCAACCAAGTTTTTTCTCAAAGAAAACCATCTCTTATCCCATCCAGCAATTAATGAAACATTTATTTCTGGTGGCTTATCACTTGTATCATTTTTTAAATAGTCTTCAATAATACAAAGAAATTTTGTCTGTAGATCATTTATCGATTGCTCATTCTTCAAAGGAATTCCACCATCTTCTCCCGATACTGTTACTTCACACAAAGCTCTAAGTATAACTATCGCCAATGTTGTCAACACATTTTCGGTTTCTATATCCTTATAATACTTACTGAGATATTGTCGAATGGCTTCTTCTATCCAATCAAGTCTAACCCGTTCCCTAAATAAATCCAAATCGGATTTTAGTACTTGTGTCTCGTCAACTATGTTTCCACCTCTGGTTTTTTCCTCAAGATACAATTTTAACATACAGCTATTAACTACCATGTTTTTTACAAATTCTATCTCATCGATAATAGTACCATTACCCTTATCTACCAAGTAACATAATAGATCTTCGTATCTTAGATTTGTCCGTTTGAAGGAATTCCCTTCTTTCTTTTCTTTTATATTTCCTTCAAAAACATCACTAACGTACCTCTTAAATTCGCTAGAATTTTTGCCTAAACCATCCTTTATTTTCCCTTTAAAGTACCATGCTACCCCTGGTTCCAGCATACACTCCCATCTATTTTCTTTATTAGACACTCTGATAATTCTGAATTTTTCCTTTTCTTCGCCAATAACAAAGTAATCGCACTTACTATCATTACCGACAATTATGCTACACAATTTCAGAAAAATATTATCCCATATGTCACACAGCAATAATGGAAGCTGATTATCTGGATTTCTTTCCATTCAACAGAACCTCCTTTCTTAGAATTTTCTCTATTTCCCCAAATTTCCCTCTATTTCCCTTCGTTTCCCCATCAAGTAGATAAACGATGCTTTATTTTCCCTCTCATCACTCATTGTTCCCCAAATCATCTAATTGAGTTCCCAATTTTGCCCCCTGTATTTATAAATTATCAACCAACACAAAGGAGGTACCTATTATGGAAAACTTAAAAATCACTTTAACTAAAATGGCAACCCTTAACACCAAGAATCAGGAAATACTTCGTGCGAACAGCAAACTTTACGAAGAGTTCTTCCTCAATCTTGACTCATTTATTACCGGTACCGTTTTTCGTAGCAAGAAAAACATTAATCAGCTCTCCGAGCTTGCTCGCGACTTCGGAGTTGATACTGATGATATCCGTTTCGATTGTTTGGAGCGTTGTGTAACAAAGCTTAATCTTGTTCTCGTTAAAGAACTAGAACTCCAAATTCCTTATCTATATACTATCTGTAACAACACGATTATTACGTGCTACAGAAAAGCTGTAAAACAGCGTTCAACCACCGTTTCCTTAAACGAGACTATCGACAACCACTCCGATAAAGATGATTCCAAGAAGTCTAAGTCCCCTGAAGATTTTACTGTGGACACCAAAGCCAATACAGAATCTAACTTTATCGCAAAAACTCAGGTTCTTGAAATCCTTCATAAGTATTCAAACAATGCCGACTCCTTGCTTTGTGCCGTAGCAGCTAAGATTGCTGGTGACAAACCTGCTGAACTCGCCCAGATCATTATCGATGCCGGTTCTGTTGAAAAAGCGCTCATCTATTACATTCAAGATATTCAGGAAATGTTCATGATTTCATATGACGAGTTACCTACTCTTCCTCATGTTAAGAGCACTGGTTTAAGCAAGCTCATTTCCAAAGAAACATCATCAAAAGTGGTTTCAGCCAAAATCAGCAACATTCTCAATAGAACAAAATAACTTTTATGCTACATATTGCTTTTTTCAGGTCCTACTCCTTATCGAGTAGGACCTGTTTTTCTTTTAATCCTCTAACAGGCTTCTAAGAAGATCTCCTTTAAGCCCTTTCATCTGCATCTTCATGATCTCTCTTTCAAAATGAGCCAGCACTCTGGACATCATAACCACACGTTCCTCGTAGCTATCTCTTGCTTCAATAAGAGATAACACAACTGATGCTCTTTCCGTTTTCTGATCAAAGTCATAATTCAACGCACTATCAATCTCATCAAGCTTATTATCTCCAATAGTTTTAATAATTTCTAAATATCTCTCCTGGTCCATGGTAAGGGCCTTCGAAACATCCACTCTATGATAAGGAAATCTCTTATCAATCACACAATCAAAAATTGAGATTGCTCCTGCAGCTCCATCCTGGAGCATATTATCAGATACGATAAACTCCGCTAACTTTTCATAGAATTCATGCTCTTCCAGATTTTCTTCAATGAGTTCTTCAATTTTCTGGTCTACATAACTGCCATAACGTTCCATAAGACTACGCTCTTCTGCCTTTGTAATAACGGTAGGGAGCTTCATAGAGCCATCCGTTGGTGTGCCTCTAAAACCAGTAACGAACTCTTCTAAGATTGCTGCTCTCTCTTTAGGTACACTTCCCTTAATAATCTGATAAGCAACTGCGCAAAGGTTTGCATCTGCCTTTGCATGTGAAATAATAAACTGTAATTTCTCTCTATTTGTTTTCTCTGCCATAGTGGGCACCTCCTTTGTGATTATATCTATATTTACGAAGTGCCATCTGTTTTATCCATTCTTATTTTAACTCTATTGAGTAATCCATAATATCATCTATTTTACAATTAAGTACATCACATATCTTTATTAGTATTTGAACTCGTACATCTTCATTTTTGCCCAACTTTGCCATTGCATTTGTACTAATTCTTGCAACATGTACAAGTTCAGTTCTGCTAATACCTCTTTCTTTTAAAATAGCCCATAACTTTTCATAGCTAATGTTCATTTGCCCTCTCCTAATTAAAACTCATTACCCTGATATAAACCAGTTTATCACAAGTTCTTGCATATTGCAATATTCAAGAAGTGTTAATATATGCTCCCATTTCTATATTTTTTCTCTTGTTATGGAACCAAATATTCTTCGAAAACAATCACCACCACCCGTCTATGATCTCCTTTTTCCCTTTTCGATTTTTCTCCGGCGTCATGCACTGGTTGTAAAGATAAATGTCCATGATCGCTTCGTTCGCTTCTTCGCATCTGCGGAGAACGTCGTAATAGTTATTTGTTTTGTATGGCCTCTCTTTGAGCCGAATGAAGATTGCCTCGATCATGTGACCGAGGATCACTTCCAGGTGCTGTCCGTTCCGTTCGTACATGGCCAGGAAAAAGAATGGCATCATAATGACCATCATTCCTATGGCTGCCGTACTTGTGGCTGCGATCTGCTTGATCAAAAAGAAGGAAGGCACCCCGAGGAGCGCCGCCACACCAAAGCAGATCAGCTGTCTTTTCGTCAGATTGAACATCACCTTACTTTTCACCTTCGTAAGATCACGAGGTACTGAAATGTATGATGCTGCCATGTTTCGTCCTTTCTTTAGTGTGCGTGTAAGATTGCCTTTGCCACCGATCCGGTCTTAAAGAGCGTAAATGCAAGAAGAATGGTATATCCCATCACTCCCCACAAAGATCCGACGATATCGAATGAAAATGCTACAGACTGAATGAGTACCGCATAGATCCCTACGCACACCATGATTAAAAATCCCTGGAAGCCCAGTGCAAACAGCGACCTTAAATAGTTCTGCCCGATCATGCTCTGCTCTCTGTTTCCAAAAGTTGCAAAGGGTATGGGCGCGAGGCTTACCATCAGGTAAATCTCGATCATACGGGCATATACGATGACAAAGATCAGCACGGATACAATGCTCATCATGATCTGTATCACGAAGCACTGCAGGAACACTCCGAGGAGTGGTCCGATATCCATGCTCTCAAGCGTCGCCTGCATGGTAGCAAGAGCACTTGCATCCACTGCCGTGCTGCCTCCGATGATTCCACCCGCCTGACTTACCACGTGCTGAGCCACATCAAAGACTGCCATGGTAATGTTCATCGTATTGGTTATTAAGGTTACTGCCACAAAGGTTTTAAAGATCCAGGTTTCAAAGTTTGCCAAATTATTATGGCTGATGACCAGCTGTATCAGCTCGTAACAGGCTATAAATGTTAGTATCAGCCCGGCGATGGGCATGATCACGTTCTCGGATAGAGTCCGTATCATGCCATACACTGCCGGAGAAAAGCTGGCAGGGGTTCTCCCTACCTCAGTTGCAATCTGGCCAACCTGGTTGTTCACCGAATCAAAAATGCTGGTCAGATTACCCATAATGCCTGAAACAAGCAGACCGCGAATCCAGTCCTCAATCGCTTCAAGAACGCTGCCCACTTGTTATCCTCCTTATGCTTTCCGCAGGCTAAGAGGCGGAGATCCCGCCTCGCCTGCTGTGTGGTTCCTCTCTCTCAGATCAGAAAAGACCGGAAAGAAGGGGAACGAGGGTGATACCGATAAGTGCAACACCGCCGCCTGCCATGAGCTGTTTTATCCCCAAATAGGAGTAAAACCTTGCTCGATGGCAGGCGGCGGCGTGTCAAAAAATATATGGAATTGTTTTAGAACCGCCCCGGAGGGGACAGGTCAGCCCTTGACCTGTTCCACCTCCGGGATGGGTTTGAGATTGAAGTGAATTTCGATAGAAATGTGTCGTGTCTTATCGCTGTCGATGTGTTCATGGACAACGATTTCTTTAATCAGGCGGTTTAGGGTGGCTGCGTCCAGCTCCGTGATGTCGGCATATTCCTGAATGGCGTCCACCCATTGTTTGGCGTCCATTGCCAGCCGCATTTCATCAGCCAGCTTCTTGCGCCCCTGTGCAACCCGTTCTTTCAACTCGACCTGTTCCTTCTGCGTCTTGTCCAGCATGAGATTGAAGTTGGCTTCGCTGATCCGTCCGGCAACCATGTCCTCATAGAGCCGCATCACCATCTTTTCCAGAACATCAATCCGTTCCTCGTCTTTTGTCAGGGAACGCTCCAACGCTTCCCGCTGGCCTTTCTGCTCGGCTTCGCAGGTGTTGGTCAGTTTCCCGGCAATGGCTTCCCCATCGGTCAGGGCAGCCTTGGCGCACTCCCGGATTTTGTTCAGGACAAGGTGGTAAAGGGTATCGTATTCCACCCGGTGCTGGGTGCAATGGTTCTTGCCGAACGCCCCATAGGTCTTACAGGCGTAAATCTGCTGCGGGTGCTTGGCGTGGGTGGTGCGGATGGTCAGCGACTTGCCGCACTCGCCGCACTTGATAAGCCCGGCAAACAGGCTGGTTTCCCCATCCTGCCGGGGACGCTGGCGGGATTTCAGCTTGTCCTGCACGATGGCAAAACTCTTGCTGTCAATCAACGGTTCGTGCCGTTCCTCCACCACGATCCAGTCCTGCGGCTTCTTCTCCCCAATGGTGCCGATTTTGAAGCGGTAATCCTTCTTTTGGGAAGCTATCGCCCCGGTATAAACGGGATTCATCAGGATGTCCTTTATCACGGAGAAGTCCCACATATACCGCCCGTTTTCCGGGTCTTTCTTTTCCCATTTGGTGCGGACATTGCGGAAGCCCCGTTCCCGGTTCCACCATGTAGGGCAAGGCACCTTCTGTTCTTCCAGCCTGCGCCGGATGAAGTTGGGGCCGTGTCCTTCCAGCGCCCAAAGGAAGATTTGCCGGACAATGGGGGCGGTTTCCTCGTCCACCAGCAGGTGGTTTTTGTCCTCCGGGTCTTTCCGATACCCAAAGGGAGCCACACAGCCGGTAAACTGGCCTTGCTGGGCTTTCAGAAGATACGAGGAATGTACCTTCTTGGAAATATCCTTGCTGTACATCTCGTTCAGGATGTTCTTGAACGGCGCAATGTCGTTGTTGTCCCGCATGGTGTCGATACCGTCATTCATGGCGATATAGCGGACGCCGTGCCTGGGGAAGAAGTCTTCGATCAGTGTGCCGGTCTGCAAGTAATTTCGACCCAACCTTGATAAATCTTTTGTTATCACAAGATTTATCTGCCTGCGCTCGATGGCCTTTAACATCCGTTTCAGGTCGGGGCGCTCCATGTTCAGCCCCGTGTAGCCATCGTCCTGATAGACTGCCACAACCTCCCATCCCTGCTTTTCGCAGTAGCTTTCCAGCATATCCCGCTGGTTGGCAATACTGGCGCTCTCCCCGTCAAGGTCATCGTCTTTGGAAAGCCTGCAATAGATGGCCGCCCGGAAGCTGCCCGCCAGAATTGCGTCCATGCCTGTGTATTCGTATCCGTTCATCATAACCGTTTACCCGCACAATCCAGACGGAACACGGTTTTTCTGAACCTCGTCTTTATTATATCCTAAATCTTGTGTTTTCGCAAGATTATCCTTGCCGGTATTCTGCCCATATTTTTGGGCAATCAGGCTCACAAAGACATCCGCTGCGTCCAGCTCGCCGTCAAAAACTGTGGTAACATGAATCTCTGTTTTCGTTTTTGCCATAGGCAGTTATCCTCCATAATAGAATAGCCAGACAAGGAGAAGGTCGGCAACGAAGTCCGGCAACGGGCTTCAAAAAACCTCAAAACCATCTCTGTCTGGCGGTTTGGTTACAATTTATATTTTCTTTTATTTTTCTGTTGCTTTGGTTGCTGATAGGGGAAAAAGCCCGCAGCTACGGGGCTTTCCCCGGCAACCAGCCCGGCAACGGGAGTGCAACAAAGTCGGCAACGGGGCGGGATTTTCAGAAAGGAAGCTCCATCTGCTCTGTGACCTCCACAAATCCCTCCGGGATTTTTTCGGCTCCGTTGCTGGTATCCGTTGCCGGGGCTTCACGCTCCCAGCCTTTCTGCCTGCCGTATTCGGGGAACATCCGGGGATTGGAAAAGTAGTGCCAGCCTGTGACACAGTGGTTCATAATGTCGTTGACCTCCCGGATTTCCCATTGCTTCGGCTCGTCAAAGGGGTGGTTGAGGGCTTCCCTGAAAAGCTGCTTGGAACACACCATGCTGCCGGTATAGCGGTCAAGGTAGGCTTGGATCATCCCGGCCTTGGTGTCCTCCGGCATAAAATCCCGCTGGTGCTCTTTGAGATAACGCGCCATTTCGGGGCTGAAAGACAGCTTAAAATCCCCGCTGCGGTAAATGGTCATGGCTTCCGCCCATAGCTGCTCCATGTAGGCTCTGGAAGCGGCTTCATCGTCCAAAATATGAACTTCCGCCTGTTCCGGGTACACCATGACTGGCAGAAAGCGCCGGTTGCCGGAACGGTCAAGGGGCAGGAAGTCCAGGGCGTTGGAAGTTCCTCCGAACACGCATTGCCGCAGTCTGTCCTCCGGGTGGGTTTCGTATGGGATTTTATAGACCTCCTTCTGTCGGCTCAAAAAAGACTTGATTTCCTCAATGCTCTTGGCGTTTGCGGTGGCGATCATCTCCGACATCTCGATAATCCAATGGCCTTGCAGCTTGCGGTACACATTGTCATCGTCCAGCTTGCGAAGGTCATCGGAAAACCACTCGTCTTTCACAGCCAGCAGCCGGAAAAAGGTGGATTTTCCGGCTCCCTGACCGCCCACCAGACAGAGCATGACCTCAAACTTGCAGCCGGGATGAAATGCCCGGTGGATGGCTCCCAGCAGGAACAGCCGCAGGGCTTCATAGGTGTACTGGTCGCTGTCGGCTCCTAAAAAGTGGTGCAGACAGGTACGGATACGCTCGGTTCCGTCCCAGGTCAGGCCGTTCAGGTAGTCCCGGATGGGGTGATAGCCGTTTTCGTTGGCAACGATCCCGATGGCGGCGGCAATCTTCTTTTCGCTGGTCAGTCCATAAGTTTCTTCCAGATACAGGAGCAGATAATTCATATCCGTGTCCGTGATGGCGGTGCCGGTACGGTGGTATCCGATGGGCTTGATGATGTCGGTGCGCTCGGTCAGCAGATTTTTGGCGATTGCCCCGGAAAGCAGCGGGTCATTCTGAAAGACGGTCAGGCAGTTGCGGATACTGTTGCGGACGCCGCCTTTCTCGGTGCTTTCCAGCATGGCTTTGACTTCCTCAACGCTCCGGGGTGGCGGTGCTTCTTGCATGGTCTGTTCTGCGGCCTGCCGTATCTCCGGCGGCAAGCTCTGCCATTCGTCTTTCAAGATTGCTCACTTCCTTTCCACAGTCGATGATAAAGGCTGCCCGTTCCTCCATATCCGGGGAGAGCAGCACATCCAGCAGATAGTCCACATAGTCCTGCTTTTGCAGGGCTTCCACAAACAGCGGGTGGAAATCCTCGTCTGGTGTCTTGGGGGCATAGTCCCGTTTCCAGCGGCGCAGCAGGTTTCGGTAATCGCACAGCACCCGGAAGCAGTAACGCTCCATACGGCGGAACCGCTGTTCCGGGGTTTCCTGCGGTGGTTTCCTGTGGCTGGACGGCTCCTTGTCCTCATAGGGGATGGAAAACGCCTGTGCCAGTATAAGGGCGGCTTCCTTTGGGCTGACAGCTTCCAGACGGGAAACAAAGTCGATCACATCCCCGTCTGCCTGACAGCCGAAACAGTGAAAGCGCCGGTCAACCTTCATGCTTGGGTTTTTGTCGGCATGGAAGGGACAGACGCACATCCCGTTTCGTCCCACCCGGATTCCGAAATGCTCGGCAGCCTGCCGGGTGGTAACAAACTGCTTGACAGCTTCAAATACATTCAACTAAATCCTCCTGAAAATAAGAAAAGCGCCTGTCATTCTCGAAAAGAAAATGGCAAGCGCCTGTTAAAGTTCCATATCCTGTTTTTTCTCTGTGCGGGATTGCTGGCGTTTCTCGGCCTGTTCCTCCCGGATACGCTGTGCCCGGCCTTTGACTGCCTGCTGGATGGATGGTTTCTTGCCCGGCTCGGCGGTCTGGCGGTACTGCTCGGACGGAAGCACCTGATTGAGCCAGTGGCGCACATCCCGGAGAATCTTCACATCCTCCTGCACCGCTGACAGGCGTTCCTTATACTCGGCCACCTCTCCGGCAAGCTGCGTCCGTTCCTCATTCAGCTTTTTGGTGCTGTACTTGGTTCCCTCCAAATGCACCTTGAAATAGCGGACAGCGGCATTGTAGGCGTCCAGCTCGTCCCGATGGGCGGCTGCAAACTGTTCCTTTGGTTTCTTAAACCGAATAGCGGCATATTCCGCATGAACCGGCTTGTGGGCTTCAAAGTTGGCGATATGGGAAAGCATGGTGTCGACCTCCTTCATGCGTTTTTCCTTCGGCTTCATCTCTGCCCGGATGGAAACGGCCTGTCCGCTGACGGTATCCAGATAGGCGTCCAAACTCTCCACGGTGGACAGCTCCTTTTCCCGCAGATAGCGGATGGCGACCATAACCTTGTTGAAGTCGTTCACAGTGCCTTTGAGCTGGCCTTTGCTCGTCCAGCCGGTGCGCTCCTCCCGGCGCAAATCCAGATATTGGCCCAGCAGCTCCGGCAGGGTGGGTTCCTTCGCTTCCTGCAAGGCTTCCAGCAGGGTGGCCTTTTTCTCCTTCAGGTCTGCAATCCAGCCTTTCAGGTGGCGCACCATCTGACGGATCGACTGCATGAGCCGGTTGGCGGCGGTAATGTCCCGGTTCAAGTTGCCGATGTTGGTCTGTATCCCTCTTTTCTCCATCTGGCTGACCGCTGGCCCCATGTGGACAGTGGGGATTTTATCAAGCCCCTGTCGCTCATAGGAACGAAGGTCAAGGCGCTCCGGGCGGTCATTGGCTTCCAGATAGCGGTTTGCCGTAGCCGCCCAGCCTTGCCGCCATATCTCGCCGTACTTCTGGTCGTTCCAGTCCACGGTGTCCTCCTTGTGGCTTTTCCAGTTCCCGGACGGGAGCCGGATACGCTCGCCGTTCTCGTCAAGGTCATAAACCTTCCGGCTCTTGGGAAGCCATTTCCCGGTTTCGTCCATTGCCCGGATGGTCAGCAGGATGTGGGCATGGGGATTCCCGTCCCCCTTGTCGTGAATGGCAAAATCGGCAATCATGCCTTTGGAAACAAAAAACTCCCGGCAATAGTCCCGGATCAGGCCGGCGTGCTGTGACCGGGGGATTTCCCTCGGTATGGCAAGTACGATCCTTCGGGCAAGCTGGGAGTTCCATTGTTTTTCTACGGCTTCGGCGGCGTTCCACAAGGTGTTGCGGTCTGCGTACTCCGGCGGGGCGTGGGGCGGCAGCATGATTTCTGTGTGGACGATCCCTCGTTTCTCTGCATAGTATTTCTGCTTCTGGTCGTACTCGGAAAACAACCGTTCGCCGCTCTGATAAGCTGCGGCGGCTACGGCTGACTGGCGGTTGCTGCGCTGAACGATTTTTATATCATGGTGGGGACAGAGCATAACGGCTTCCTCCTTCCTGTGGGTGATTGGATGGGGTGGTGGTTTGCCACCTCATTTTGGGCAAAAGAAAAGCAGGAAACCGTTTCTGATTTCCTGCTCGGTGGTGCCGCCAGTGGACGGCGGGTATTCATTTTTCGGTGGTTTATCAGTCAGACAAAGTGAAAGTTTTCCAGTTAATCAAGCCGAAAGTCATCCATTCCTTTTTCGTATAGCAGCCGTATCTTGAACCGCTTTCGGAAGCCAATCAGCATTTGCATAATCCAAGGGAATTACCAACTCTTGGATTTTATCTTCCTTGGTCGGCCTTTTTATGTCTTTCGGCAAATAATCCAGTCCGACTTCTCGCAAGCTCATAACACTATTGTGAATCCATCCGACCGCCTGTCCATCACAGTACAGGCAATAGCAGCCAAACATCTTTTTCACTTCTACATTCAAGCCTTTAAGATGATCCATCCACTCTCGGACTATATTTTCTAATTCATAAGCCATTCGAACACCTCCACAAAAAGGAATTTGTCACTGACTTCATTATATTTCATTTATCCGGAAATGTATAGCTGGATTTTGTAAAACTTGTCGGACGGGAACATCTTGCAGTGCAAGGTGTTTCCGGGCGGCAAGTCCACAAAAGGGTAGCTGGCGCAGCCAGCGCAGGGGAAGCATAGCGTCCCCTGTGATGATTGGAAGCAACCGCAAGTGTGCTGGAAATCATCCGCTTTCCGCAGGAAGCCCCCGGCAGGGCGCAACGCACCGGCTCGACCGGTGTATAGTTGCGCCCTTACTCCGTAAGGGATTCCCCGGCTACCCGCCCTTTCACGCTTTCTGCAACTATTTCCTTCATGCCACTTTGAGAAAATGCCTGTTTCAGAATGTCCATCACATCCTCGTCTGTCAGCACTTCCGGCCTTAAAAGGAAACTTTCCAGCATAGCTCCTCTGGTACAGAGCCGGTGCGTCCGTTCCTTCCGGGTAAGCTGCTTCACCTGGTGTTCCAGTATTTTTTCTTCATGCTGCGCCCGCCGCAGTCTGGCTTCGCCTTTGGCAATCTCCTGATTCAGCTTTTCCAGCTTCTCATTTATCATGGCAGCCCTCCTTTGGGAAGCAGCGTGTAAATGCGGTTTGGTTCTCCCACACCCCGGCGCACCCGCAGGATAAGCCCGATGTCCTCCAATTCTTTCAGGGAACGCTTCACAGTGACGGGGCTGCGGGAGAGGGCTGCCGCTAATTCCATGATAGGAAAACGGACAAACAAAATGCCGTTGCTATCCTCTATCCCTGCCGTAAGGGTGGTGTTCAGCAGACGGGCATACATGACTTTTGCTGTGCTGCTGATCGGCAGCCGAAGCATTGCGGCGGGTAGCGGCATACAAGGCGGCAGAACCGTGTCTGCGCTCATAAATTCAAATTCCATTTAACTGATTTTCTCCTTTCGCTTGGCTCGTTTTGACAGGTAATGGGGGCAGTCTATCACGACAGCCCGGAAACTCTGCTTGCACTTATGCTGGCACTTCCGGCACAGGTCGTTGTAGGCCACACGCCCCCGGTCATTGAGGAAGAAGGAAAGCTCCAACTTCCGTTTCTTGCTCATTCTCGGCATAGTGCCTCCTATCATAGAAAATCCGCCCATTTCAGCCGTAACAACGGGAACAGGCGGATAAAGGTTTTTGGTGTCATGTTTCGGGGCGATTTTCAAGGAAAATACGGCCATAGAGCCGCTTTGAAATGCCCCATAGTATTACGGACGGGGCAGACTACACCCCGCCGATTTGTCGTGTTTGGGTAGCGTTTTGGTATCAGTTCTGCCGGGTTGTCCTGCTGTCGTTCCTGCCCCTGAATCTCACAGCGGCGTTTCGTTCCCGTTGGTACGCTCGCTGCGGTCAAGGTTCCTCCATTTCCTTGCCGCAGGTCGTTGCGCTACATCGCCGGGGAGCATATCCCATCAGGCCGGTCATTCGATTGGAAATAATCCATCGATGAACTGACTTAATCATAGCTCATTTTTGAACCCTTTCCCGTATGTCCATAAAATAGGAAAACCGCCCCAAAATCGAAAAATTCCACGATTTCGGAACGGTATATGGTATAATAAGGAATAACAGCGGCAGCCAGCCGCAGGAAGGAGCGATGTGTTTATGAAAACCCGCATTTCCGTACAGGAACGCCTGAAAGATTTACGGGTGGAACGGGGCTTGAATCTGGAAGAACTGGCACAGGAAACCGGCATTTCAAAATCAGCCCTCGGCAGTTATGAAAACGACAACGACGAATACAAGGAAATTAACCACGGCAGCCTGTTGAAGCTGGCAGACTTCTATCAGGTGTCGGTTGACTATCTGCTCGGCCTTACCAATAATCGGAGATATGAAAACACCCCGATAGAAGAATTACATTTGAGTGATGAAGTCGTGGAACTGCTGAAAAGTGAACGCTTCAATAACCGGCTGCTGTGTGAGATTATCTCCCATGAAAAATTTAAGGAATTGCTGGCAGACGCAGAAATCTATGTGGACGGGATAGCAACCATGCACTTCCATGACACAAACAGCTCACTGGCTGCTTTACGGGCTATGGTACTGGAAGAACACCCCGAAGCTGCGGCAGACCGGGCAATCAAAGTGTTGGAAGCCTGTCAGATAGAGGAAGAAGATTTTTTCTGCCATGTGACGCACAAAACATGGGACGTCATTCTCCATGATATACGCAAGGCGCACGAAAATGACAGCGAAAGTGCGCCGGATACCACGCCTGCCGATGAACTTATACGGGAAGTACAAAAGGCCATGCAATCTCCGGGGGACAGGGTTCAGCAATTCACGGAGATATTCTGCAAGGCGTTCCGGCTCAAATACAAGCGGCTCTCACAAGAGGAACGAAGCCTTTTGAAAAAGCTGTTCAAGAAATCCCCGCTGATAAAACAGTCTGGTATGAACTTCCGGCGCAGGCCGTGGAAATAAAAACAGCCGTTGTAGGATTTTGTTCCTACAGCGGCTGTTTTTATTTATGAATCTTCTCCAACAAAAGACAGGATATTTTCATCAGTTTGTAATGTAATTGTTGCGCTTTCTGAATCATCAGAATAAACTCTTGTTCCATATACGCCTGTAACAGGCTCCTCTAAATTTTCAAAAGTTAATCCGAGTTTCGAAGAAGAATTGTCAATCTTTTCAAGCGAATATGTACCTGTCCATTCTTGTTTATGAGTGTTATCTGTTAAGATAAAACTTTTTTCTTCAAAACTCAATGTCAAATCCAATACTGGTATGTCATCATGCACTGAACCTGAGAATAACATATTACCATCTAAATCAGTAATAAATTCTAAAGACCAGTTATATGATGATACCGACCGAGTTTGGGAAGAATCACACGAACATAAGCCTACACACATAAAAAAACATACGCATATTGCCAATAACCGTTTCATTTTACCTATTACCAACCTTAATTCACAACTGTTTTGCATTTAATTAGGGAAGTGTCACAGGGTAAGAAATAGCGAAAGCTCCACCGCCTGCCAAGGCATTATTAGCGGTAGCAACACCAGAAACAGAAACCGTTCCCTTATCTCCGCTATTACCTGTTCTTCCAGTATCCACATCAGTTTCGATTGTTTCTTCACCGTCGGCTAATTCTGCAAATGCCGTATTGGTGGATTTTTTGTTCATAAGCACATTAACTGTACCAGTCATACCAGTGAACTCCGGTTTTGGAGATTCATACCACGGTACATACAACTTCACATGAACTTGAATCCCATCATCCTCATCATAAGTTGCATAAGAGTTAATACGAACATTAGCGACTGCTCTTTTGGTGACACCATCGGAAATCATAACATCGGTTAAGTATCCGTCATATTCTCCAATGACTACCGGCTGTTGAGTATCCGTTATTTCCGTTGTTGTTTCCGCTGCAAAAGCAGGAACCGCACTCACAGAAAAAAGCATACAAAACGCTACCAACGAGGTAAACAATCTTTTACTAAATTTTTTCATAAACAATGCTCCTTTCTAAAATGACCAGAACCTACATTTTTTGTATTCAGTTATTGGCAATATGCTACTAACCTGCAAGCACACTCTCAAATCATAAAATGTTTCAAATGTACTTGTTTTATTTTATGATAGCACTTATTTACATTGGGTACAATAGAAAATATACACCATTAAAATTTAATTTTTTGTGCAAATCGAATCAAATATAAAATTATATCGCTTTAGATATTGTCCTGTTCTAATTTAATCACATTCATAATACCACAATTCAAGGCTTCACAAATGCGAACCAGCGTTTCCATGCTGATATTCTTTCCCTTGCCCATGTTGGCAATCATATTTGTGGTAAGACCGGCGGCAAGCCGCAAATCCTCTTTCCTCATGCCACGCTCTTTCAGTGTGTTCCATAGTGGCTGATAACTAATGTGCATAGGCTTCCCGCCTTTCTTTCCATCGTCAAGTGTTTTATACCCATTATAGCAGAAATCTTGCGTTTCCACAATATTTCTTGACTACACCGCCGGTTCCGTCTGGATTGTGCTTTTCCTTTCTCCGCTTTTATTACATCTAATTAGCCATGAGCTGCTTCATGCCCTGGCTCTTTGCTTATATGTGATAAAGAAGTAATAGAAGTGTAAAAAATTTTGCCTTTCCTATCCGATACTTGCCTTTGATATCGGATAGGGCGGGCGGTCATTCGGGCAAGTCCACCTTGCCGACGAAAGAATAGTAAATCTCAATATCCTGTCTGCGTGTGCCGTTTTCATCGTAGCTGCACTCATGCACAACGATTTTCTCTACAAACTCACGCAAGAGGGTGTGGGTCAGTTCTTCAAAGTTCATGTGCTTGCGGACAATGTTCATAAACTTTTCTGCGTTTACGGTAGCTTCCTGTGCTTTGGAAAGCTCCGCCTGTATTCTGGCAACACGCTCTTTCAATTCCTGCTGTTCGGCTTCATAGTCTGCCGAAAGCTCCGTGAAACGCTCGTCAGAAATGCGACCGCTTACGCTGTCCTCATACAGCCGCTTGAAAATAGCGGAAAGTTCACCAATACGCTTTTCGGCAGCTTCCAGTTCCTTTTTCTTGGCGGCGTTCCGGCGTTTGCCGCCGTCCTCGTTCTGCTCGATCAGCAGCTTCATAAACCGGGCTTCATGCTTTGCCGCATAGCTCGTCACTTTCCGTAGATTGGAGAGAACGCCCGCAGTCAAAAGGTCGGTGCGGATAAAATGTGCGGTGCAGTCATGGGTGCGCTTCTTGTAGTTCCCGCAGATATAGCAGTCCTGTTTCCGCTTATCGGTCTGGTAACGCTGCTGATACATGACGCTGCCGCAGTCCGCGCAAAAGAGCATACCAGAGAACACACCCACTTCATCATAGCGGTTCGGACGCTTGCGCTGTTTGCGTAATTCCTGCACACGCTCCCATGTCTGGGTGTCGATGATAGGCTCATGGTGGTTCTCGAAAATTGCCTGTTTCTCAATGGGATTTTCTATGCTGTGCTTGGTCTTGTAGGACGGTTTCTCCGTCTTGAAGTTCACCAAACAGCCCATGTACTCCCGGTTTTCAAGGATATGCACCACGGTATTTGTCGCCCATTTGCACTCATAGCCGGGGTGATAGCGGCGTGTGCTGCCCGTCCTGCGGTATTCCAGCGTTCCCGGCGTTGGGATTTCCTGCTCGGTCAGCATACGGGCTATCTTGGTCGGACCGTTCCCGGCAAGGCACAGACGGTATATCTGCTTGACCACGGGTGCGGCTTCCTCGTCAATGATGAAGTTTTCGTCCTCGTCCATGAGGTAGCCGTACACGGGTTTGCTCGTAACAGGCTTGCCGCTCATGCCTTTTGACCGTTTTACAGCTTTGATTTTCTTACTCGTATCTCTCACCAGCCATTCGTTGAAAATGTTCCGCAGAGGGGCAAAATCATTGTCGCCCTGTGCGCTGTCTACTCCATCGTTGATGGCGATAAAGCGGACGCCTTTTTGTGGGAAAATCATCTCGGTATACATTCCCACCTGCAAGTAGTTTCGCCCTAACCGTGACATATCCTTTACGATAACAGTAGCCACTTTCCCGGCTTCAATATCCGCAAGCATGGATTGAAAGCCCGGTCTTTGGAAGTTCGCACCAGAATAACCATCGTCCGTGTACCAGCGCAGATTGGAAAAACCGTTCTGCTTTGCGTAGGTTTCAAGAATACGCTTCTGGTTGGAAATGGAATTGCTTTCGCCTTGCAGCTCGTCCTCATGGGATAGTCTTGGATAAAGGGCAGTGATTTTCTGGGTGGTCTGTCTTAACATAAAATCCTCCGTTTCCGACAGCCAGCCCCACTGTTCCGTATTTCGATTATACCACATGGGGCGGCTGTCTGTATAGCGGCTTCTGCTTCTTTACCGCCCGGTAAAATGACGATTTTTCTGTGCGGCTTGTAGCGTTAGGGCGAAAGCTGGGCTTTGTGTCCTGCGGCGGCTTCCGCCTCCAGCACTTTCATCATCTTATCGGCTGCGGTGTCGGTGGTATCTTTTTTGAAAAAGCCGGAAACGACAAGGACGGTGTTGCCCATGCGGATCTCTGTCACGCAGTCCGGGCGGCGTTCCGGGGTGGTGTTCTGCTTGTTCTCTGCCATAGGCAACTCCTTTCATTTCATCAATTCTTTTAGTCTGTTCAGCTTGGCTTGCGCCGTTTCACGGCGGAAGTTTTCTCCCGTAAAGAGGATAGGGGCGCACATTTCCAAAAGGCGGTCATAAATCCGGGCATGGGCGGTGTCCAGCGGATTTTGCAGGCTGTCCAATGTCAGATTGGTGGTAACGATTAAGGGCTTGCGGCTGCGGTAGCGGCTGTCAATCACATTGTAGACCTGTTCTAAACCGTACTCTGTGCCGCGCTCCATTCCAAAATCATCAATGATAAGCAGAGGAAAACGGCAAAGACGCTCGATATACTCGTTGCGCCCCTCAAAGCTGGCGGTCAGGTCATTCAAAATCGCAGAGAAGTTCGTCATGCGGACAGCGACTTCCTGCTCCATGAGGGCATTAGCGATACACCCGGCAAAATAGCTTTTTCCTGTGCCGACCTTGCCCCATAGCAGATAGCCGATATTTTCCTCGCGCATGATTTCCCAATGCTCCACATAGAAGTGTGCAATCTCCATTTGCGGGCATTTCCCGTTGTCGTTGGCGAAAGTCCATTCCTGCATGGTAGGATTGGTAAATCCCCGGCGTTTCAAGTCCTCCACGGTGTCAAGGTGCTTTCTGCGCTGTTCGGCGGCTTCACGCTCCAAACGCTGGGCTTTCTGGCAGTCACATTCTGCCGGGTGGCGGTCACGCCCAAACAGGGTGGCTTGCTTTTCCGGGAAGTAGGCTTCTTTCGGAGTGTGACACTTGCCGCAGTAAAGCAGTCCGTCCTCGCCCGTGTAGTCCTCCGGCTGTGGGGTAACAGCCGTCATATTCAAAACTCGTTCTGTAAACAGATTACTCATAAGCTCTCGCCCTCCTTGCAGGTGTATTCGGGTATGCCCTGTTTCGGGGCAGCCTTTGCGGTATCGTCTGCCGCCCATCTGCGGATAGTGGCGGCGTGGTTTTTATATTTCTTGCCCGTGGACGCGATATAGCCGGAAAGCCGCTCAATGTAGTACGCCCATTTTTCGGGTAGCTCCGCTTGCAGTTCGGAAAGCTCCGTATCAGTCAGAAATACATTCTCATATCTGCCATAGCTGCGGGCGAGGGCTTGTCCCTTTAACTCTCCCTCTTTTTCTAACTCTATATCTATCTCTTTCTTTATCTCTATCTCTGGTGGACGAATGTCGGACAAATGTCCGCCATTTGTCCGCGGCGGCAAAAGTGCCTTATTTTCAAGCCTTGCGGCGCGTTTCCGTTCCGCTTCGGTAGAGGATTGACCGATCATCAGCTCGATGTCGGTCATATAAAGCAGCCCGCAGTCAAGCTGCTCCACAAGCCCTAACTGCTGGAAGATGGCTAATGCCCGTTCCACCGTCCCGATTTGGTGACGGGTCAGCGTGGCTATCATCTGGGCGGTATAGGGGATATGCTCGTCAAGCTGCAATCTGCCGCCATTTTTCAGCGATTTTAAGTACAGCTTCAAGAGGATATTGGAATACAAAATCCCGTCTTTCATGTCCTCCAACAGCACAACGGAATCGCTGTCGAAGAAGTTTTCTTTCAGTTTGAGGTAGTAATATTTGCGGTTATCTGCCATTGGCGGTGTCCTCCCTGTGTTTCCATCTCTTAGAGAAATACCGGGGGCAGAGGACGATAATCGCCCGGAAGCTCTGCTTGCAGCCGTGTGTGCAGCCCCGGCAAAGGTCATTGTAGGTAATACGGTT